>Ga0310123_10000004_pt1 | contig 204590 bp, 153 predicted proteins | sample CB6_AW_1057_MG_FD_203505 | JGI IMG/M metagenome (GOLD analysis project Ga0310123, IMG submission 203505) | Marine microbial communities from Western Arctic Ocean, Canada - CB6_AW_1057 | ecosystem: Environmental > Aquatic > Marine > Oceanic | place: Canada: Western Arctic Ocean | collected...
GATGGCCGACCCAGGTGGCACTGATGCCGCGACTGCTGTACCAATCGTATTCAAATGGCAGTGTGCAGATGACATGATCCACCCATTTACGAACACGACGAATTCTCCAGGGAGCCCATGCCCAAAGTTGGGGAGGCAGATAGTAGCAGACCGGAATACCGAGTCGGTGAGCCGCCCGGGCAATCCACCAGTTAAAGCCAGGGAAGTCCACCAGCAAGACAGCGTCCGGTCGATTGTTGCGTAAGTGAGCTTCTGTTTGTTTCACCAACCGTCGAAAGTGTGCCAGCAGCGGAATGACGTCATAGACACCCATTACGGCGTTCCGAGTCATCTCGTGAAGCAGCCGGCAGCCCTGTTTCTGCATTTCCGGCCCCCCCAAACCATCGCAGCGGAAAGCCGGATCACGGAGCTTCATTTCACGTATGAGATGCGCAGCGTGTTCGTCACCACTTGGCTCCCCTGCTGAAATGAAAATTTGCATCTCACTCATCCATGATGGCAAATCGCTCCGCGCGCTAAAGGTCTATGTCTCGCAGATTAGATTCTGCTTAACCAGGCCGTCAAGCTAATCCAGGCAGTAACGGTCTTTCTTCATTTGGCCAGCAGCACAAATTGCCGGTTTCGCGGTGCAGACTTTCAGACGGTCTGATTCTGCGGCATATCGCTTCAGTCAACCTCTGTTCATGCGTGCAGAACGACGTTAGATTCAGTTCAGGTTCTGCGAAATCCCGGAGACTTAAACATGTCGATCGCGTTCCGAATATGTGCATGCCTGCTGGTTATCAACGGACTCTCGTACGCGACAGCTCAGGGATATCGGGTTGAAGGCCAGATTTATCGCATTCAGCAGACGCCAGCGAACGGTCGCACGGTTGAAACCAGACTCTCAGCCAGTGTGACTCTGTTTCACAAGGGGCGCGTCTACGACTATGTGGAATCGGCCGATGAAGTCATCATCTTTGAACCAACGGCCCGGCGATTCACGATTCTCAACACGGCGCGAGAGCTGGCAACGAACGCTGATTTTGATGAAATCCGGCATCTGGTGGCTTCACGCCGCAAAGAATCAGAACGATATCTGCATGAATTGATTCAATCGTCCAGCAGTAATGCCGACAAGGTCGCTCGCAGTCTTGAATTCCAGCTTGCACCGTCGTTCGACACCAAATTCGACTCCGCCAGCGGGCGGCTCATACTCAGTTCTCCGTCCTGGACCTACCGCGTTCAGACTCACAGCTGGGAGGACACGGATCAGGTACTGGAATACCTGAATTATGCGGACTGGATTTCACAACTGAACTCCGTGTTGAGCCCATTGAATTTATTTCCGGAACCACGCATGTTGCTGAATAAAAAACTGCGGGACCTTAAGCGTATGCCAACATCGGTCACCCTGGATCTCAGCTCTGAACAGTCTCGGACCCTGCGAGCGGATCATAAGTTCATTGCCCAGCTGACGTCCGATGATCGGCATCTGATTCACGTCTGGGATTCTGCCGCCAAAGGGGAGTCACTCCGCCGACTATCACTGCGAGGCTATCAGGAAGCGATCCTGGTCAGTCATCGCTAACGCTCCTGATGGCCGTAGAGACGTTGCCAAACAGGATTCTCGCTTGAATCCCGTCCGTCAATACGATTCAATCGGCACAGGGAAATGCCACGGTGTCAGATTCCCGACCGGGCGACTGCGATTCTGCCAGTTCGCCACGGTTGACTGCATTATCGGGGTTCCTTCACAGACAGTCCTGGCAACTCGCAGTGACTATTGTATTTCTCCATCAGGGTTCATCCATGTCTTCACTGAATCGACGTGATTTCGTCAAAACCGCGGGGCTTACCGGTGCCGCATTTGCTTTCGCACCAGCTATTGGCAGGGCGGCTACATCAGCCAATGACAGATTGGGTGTCTGCGTGGTGGGTGTCCGTGGTCGCGGTGGCAGTCATATCGGTGGATGGCTGGACGATCCCCGGACCGAAGTTCGTGCGATCGTGGAAGTCGACGAAGACGTCGCGGCGATGCGGGCGGGAGAAATCGAGGAGAAGCAGGGCATTCGACCAGCCGTCTACTCCGATATGCGAAGAGCCTTTGAGAGCGACGACATTGATATCGTCAGTACCGCCACTCCGAACCACTGGCACGCTTTGACCGCCATTTGGGCCATGCAGGCTGGCAAAGATGCCTATGTTGAGAAGCCGGTCTGTCACAATATAGCGGAAGGCAGCGCGATGATTGCCGCGGCACGGAAATACGGACAGATGTGCCAGGTCGGTACCCAGTGCCGTTCCAGTGCTGCTGTTCAGCAGGCCGTTGGGTTTATCGCGGATGGCGGCATCGGCACCTGCACGTTTGCACGTGGACTGTGCTACAAACGCCGTAAATCGATCGATGCTCTGGGTGACTACGAAATCCCGTCCAACGTCGACTATAACCTGTGGTGCGGACCGGCAACATACACTGATCCAAAACACACTCGAAAGCGGTTCCACTACGACTGGCATTGGCAGCGTCATTATGGAAACGGTGATCTTGGGAATCAGGGCCCTCACCAGACTGACATCGCACGCTGGGGACTGAACATCGACACACATCCGTCCTCCATCGCAACCTATGGAGGTCGACTTGGGTACCAGGTCGAGCGGAATGATCCGCATTACGTTGACGCCGGTGATACAGGGAATACGGAAGTTTCCATCTACGATTATGGCGATAAGTGTATTGTGTTCGAAACACGAGGTCTGAGTGTCAACGATTCGGCGGATGTGGAACTCAACAAACTGTTTCAAAGCACTGAAGGGAATAAAATCGGAGTAATCTTTTACGGCTCCGAAGGATATGTCGTTCAGAGGACGTACTCACACTGCCTGGCCTATGACAACGACATGAACCTGGTGAAGGAATTTACGGGCGGTGGCAACCACTTCGGGAACTTCCTTGACGCGTGTCAAAGTCGTAACGTCGACGACCTGAACGCTGATGTTCGAGAGGGTCACCTTTCGGCGGGTATCAGTCATCTGGGTAACATTTCCTATTACATGGGCGAACAGAATCATGTGGGAGTAGACGATCTGTCTGCGGCTTTGAAAGATGTTGTCAGTCAGGACGACAATGAACTGACTCTGCAGCGCACTATCCAGCACCTGAAACAAAATAATGTCGACCTGGAAAAATATCCTGTTTCGCTCGGACCGAAGCTGGAGTTCGATCCGGAGCGGGAGTTGTTTACCAACAACGCAGAGGCAAATTCACATCTGTCGCGTGAATATCGCAGCGGCTTTGAGTGTCCGTCTGCTGAAAACGTTTAGCGTTGCAGTGCTGTCAACGCGGTCCATGTCTGACGTGGGCGGCAGATGAGAATATCCTGAGTGAGCTGGGACACGAGTTCTCTCACTCCTGTCTGTCCAGGAGAGGACGCTTGCGACTCGCCTGTGAGTCTGACCCGATCACTTGCTCAACACTGAGAGACTTTCCGGCTGTCGCCATTCCGCGGTGGTCAGACCTTTTGAATTGGATATTGTTGTGCTTTCACACATGGTTTATTTCACGCTGAAGGATCCATCGAAGGCTGTCTGCCAGAAACTGATGGACTCCTGTCACCACTATCTGTCGGGCCACGATGGAATCGTTTTTTTTGCGGCAGGTACGCACACACCGGATCTGAACCGACCGGTGAACGACAGTGATTTCCACGTGACAGCGAATGTCGTCTTTGCCACTCGCGAAGACCACGATGCTTATCAGATATCCGAAAAACATCTGGCTTTCGTTGCGGAAAATAAAAACTCCTGGGCTCAGCTCCGCGTATTCGATGCCGATGTGATATGAGGCTGGAGAACTCCTGAATCAAGTCTGATGGTCACACCAGCCTCGCCAAATCCTAAAAACGGCACATCTCCGGCAACCTTGTGGCAGTGGGTTGCTGCATGCGCCGTGGGATTGGTGTTGTCCATGCTGTTGTGGCATGAGTTCCTGCTGGGCTACGATCTGACGGGCGGCGATACGTGGTCGTATCTGTTTCCGCAGAAAATCGCGTTTGCGGACAGTCTGGCCCGTGATCAGCTGCCGTTGTGGCACGACCTCACCGGGTTCGGTTACCCGTTGCTGGCGGAAAGCCAGGCGGGCGTCTTTTATCCGTCGAATCAGATTCTGTATCGACTTCTGGACGTCAATCACGCTTACTACGCAAGCTTGATCCTGCATTATACCCTGGCATTTGTGTTTGCCTGGCGGTTTGCCCGTTGCCAGCTGGTTTCCCACTGGTCGTCGTTGCTGGTGGCTTTGATCTTTGTCTATGGATGGTTCCCCGCCCGCGTTTCACTTGAATGGAGTATCATTGGGGGTGTCTGGCTGCCACTGACGCTATGGTTGACACACGAGTTCTTGGCCCATCCGTCGCGCCTGCGTTTCGCAGTGCTCGCAACCTGTCTGGCCGTGCATCTGCTGGCCGGTCATTTCGCACTGGCCTTTATTAACCAGCTTTGTCTGCTTGGTTACACAGCTTTGCAGCTTATCCTGCGCAGAGGTGAGAGCCGTCCTCGCATTACCGTGGCGGCAGCGATTCCCACGGCGGTTCTGACCAGTTTGATTCTGAGTTCAGCTCAACTGTTGCCCACAATGGAACTCAAACTGACCAGTCAGCGCGACGGGGCGCAAAAGGAATTTGATCCGGGATACGGGCACATGCCCCCGGTTTACCTGACTCAGCTTATTGCGTCATGGACCTGGTGGCACCACGACGTCATCGTGCTGGATCGACGAATACTGCGATTACCTGGTTCGATCGCTGCTGACACCAATTCGGTTGAGGCACATTTCTACCTGGGACTGATTCCACTCATTTTGGCAGGCATGTGTCTGCTTCCGGGCACTCAGCGCAAATCCACACAGGTGAATCGCTGGTGCTGGACAAGTCTGGGGATTTTAAGTGTCGTTTATGCAACCGGCTGGCTGTTGCCTGTCACCAGGTATCTGCCTGGGTTCGCCTGGTTCATGGGGCCAGGACGGTACACAATTGTGGCAACTTTGGCAGGTGCGATTCTCGCCGGATTTGCACTGGACTCTCTTGTGCGCCGACCGCTGGTTCACGTGTTTGCTGTGCTGGTCGTGGCCGGTATTACGTGGATGGATCTTCATAAGTCATCCCGCGTGGTGGCCGACGCTGTTCTGGTCCCGTCAATTTTTACGAATCGGGATGAAAGCTGGCTTCGGGATTACTTTGGCAGTCAACCTCCACGTACGTGCCGATTACTTGCCAGTGGCCCGAATGTGGGCAACGTCTTTGGTGTCAGTTGTTTGCCGGTATACCTGGGAATCGGGCCGGCTGTCTATTTCAGCGACAGGTTTGCCCTTGAAACTCAGGTCGACAGTTCAGAGTTTGCATCGCCGGAACAAATTACCAGACTGCAGACGCTGGGAATAACACACCTGTTAACAACCGACCCGGCCGATCAGTTTGATACCGTTCTGGAGCGAATTGGGGCTGAGCCGGATGTGTTCCTTAACAGAATCTGGGGCGATCCTGGGAAAACCCGTTATCTGTACAAACTTAGAGAGGCGGGGCAGCGTTTGGAATCGGTACCATCAGGTGCACTGACTGCCTGGAAGACTGTTGAAGACACTCCACAGGACATAACATTTGAAGTCGAACTCAATCAGACAGCCCAGGTGAATCTTAAAGAACTCATGTACCCTGGATGGACAGTCGAGATCGGCGGACAACTCGTTGACGCGATTCCGGGTGATTCCCTGGTGAGATCGGTTCGGATGGATGAAGGGACACACAGTCTGCGTTGGTACTTTGAACCGGCTGTCGTCCGCACCGGAATCTGCGTGTCCGGTCTGTCATTTGTCATCGTGTGGATGGCTGCACTGGCCCCGATTCGACGTCAGACGCAGGAGCAAGCTGTATGAAGGCCGCAATCGTCACCAAGCGAGAACAATTGTAAGTATATGTAGTAACACGAGTTGTGCTGATGTCGATTTTGCAGCCAGACAACTATGATGCGGAATTCTGTCGAAACTTGTTTCCAACACGCAGTGAAGGCCAATAGTTACTGCCGGTGCCTGTCGAGTTCGGCTTAAGAAGTGCGCAAAGCGGGCTAACCAGCGGAGTCTGCCGAATCAGTTCCTCGATCGTCCGGCTCAGTGAGCTCAAAACATGTTCTGGCTAAAGCCTAAGGCTGATTCATCAGGAAGTGCAATTCGTCGCAGGATCTGCTGAGCCCGATCCTGTTGTCAGGACGAATGATTCACTGACGCACTGTTCCTGTTTCCGGAGTTGTGACTGAGCCATGACGCTTGCTGAGTACCGCATCGATCTGGGTTATTTTGGAGGTCCACTTGACCTGCTGCTGCACCTGGTACGCCGGCATGAGCTGGACATCTGTAGTATCTCACTGTCAGAAATTACAAGTGAATTCAAGCGCCACCTTGATGTGCTGGAACTGCTGGATCTGGAATTTGTCGGCGACTTCGTCGTTGTGGCGTCCACACTGCTGGAGATCAAGAGCCGCGAGGTTCTGCCGACACCTCAGATCCCCGTGGACGACGCTGTCGAAGAGGATTTGAGCGGAAATGACCTGATCCGGCGGTTGCTGGACTACAAACAGTTCAAGTGCGCCGCTCAACAGCTTGATGAGCGTGCATCCGCCTGGCTTGAGCGATATCCCCGATTAAGCGACGACCGTCCGGAGTCGACCGGCGAGCGGAAGCCAGCCAAGGTGCGGGGAGTCGAGATCTGGGACCTCGTCAGTGCACTTGCAAGAATTATCCGTATTCCGCAGATCATCGAACAAACGACGATCCGAATGGACGAGACGCGGATGTCGGTCTACCAGGATCAAATCCGCCGACAGCTGCAGACGCAGCGTCGCACTTCATTCAGTTCTTGCTTTGACGGGAAAAAAAACCACTCCCAAATTGTCGGAATTTTTCAGGCCATCCTGGAGTTGATTCGTCACGAGAATTATCGCGCCGAACAATTTGCAGATCAGGGGGAAATCTGGATCCTGGCTCCACTCAAGCAGGTTACGGCTGCAAAGGACCCTGAATGATCTGTTCGCCGGATATCCGGAACAGCCGCTGTCTGAGCCTGCCTGCACCGTCAGTCCGTGTGCTCGGAAAAAAACGGCACGCTTGTTTCATTCCATAAGCGGCAGGTCGCGAGTCGTCTGGTCATGCAGATCTGACTTGGGCAGCCGGAGTTCGACTTCGAATTCGGTGTCACCAAGCAGAATCTGATCACCGTGGCGGAGAATATGACGTGTCACATCGTGGGTGTTGACGATGGTAAGATTGGTGGAACTCAGGTCGACCAGTTCGAACTGCCCTGCCGAATTGACCTGAATCTCCGCATGACGGCGGCTGAGTCGGATATCAGGTATCGTGATTTCCGCCGAATGACTGCGGCCAATAATCACTGGCAGACGTCCCGGCGTCAGTTCGCAGTTCCCTGCAGGAAAGGCTTTGCTCTTGAGAATCAAAGTTGGGACCGTCACCAGGAATCTCATTTGTATCGGGCAGTACCGGACATTCAGCAGATTCGGGATTGTGGCTCTGAACAAACTGGAAAACACAGGACGTCGTCCCGGCTACAGCATTGCAGACGACGGAACGCTACAAGCAGCTCCGGAATTCACCGACACATGGCGTTCCGGCCTTCACCAGCTGCGCGTGCCTGGACTCACACGCTGATCAGAGGTATACACGTCCATATGATGTGTCCTCGAGTCAAACGCGGTGTCAGAAGACTCTGCTCAGTCAGACAGATTATGGAACGTACGTTCATCTGTTCCTTCTGCTGTTCTTTTTACCGCGTCCGTGGAGATCTCGAAAACCAAGTGCACTTCCGGTAGACATCCCCAGTCGTTTCCGACGTGCCTGACCGCCGACACCATCAGAGTCGTCGTAGTCCTCGCCATCCTCGCCAAAAAGCCGCCGACCCAAACGGCCTCCAGTGCCATCGAGCTCGTCTTCGGAGATGTTGTCCTGACGCCAGATTCCATAATTTTCAGTGATGTACCCAACGGTCTCCTTGTCGGAACTTAATGCTGCCGAGTCTTCGTCGGCATACCGCAGTACAATATCGCCGCGGCTGTCAACGACGCTCACGAGATCACCAACCGGCTGCTGGCGTCCGAACTTCGTCAGTATCTGACTGAGATCCTCATGATCACGTGAATTTAAACGAGTCGTTGGCAGAACGCCGCAAAGCAGTTCGTTGGTGACGAATGTCACATCTCCGCCTTCGAGAACTTGCGCTTCGAGATCTACTCGCTCAGTGTGCTGGTTACCCCCAATGGGCATGCCGACGTCGACAGAGACTGTCCCCATGACCGGAAGCAAACCATCTTCTTCGTAGTAGACTCCGAACTCAACAGAGTGCTGACCGTATCGCGACGACTTGACCTTTTTTGCGTAGTTGCGGTACTTCATGGGAACCTGGACTGCTGCTGTCGGTTCACTCCACGCCGACATGATGGTTTCCAGTTCCGCAAGCTCAGGCGATTCCAGATCATCCGCAAGCTGCTGAAAATTTGGATTGTACATCTCCAGACGCACCCGATACCGATAGTCCATTCCTCGCACTGCCGTGAAGTCGATGAACCTTACCAGCAACAATCGAAAATCTGCCGTCGCCGTTGCGTCCATTTGTTTGTGGAACATCTTTTGCCGACGTTCACCGAACTCCCTTCCGGTTCCCATAAAGTACTCTTCCATTCTCTGTTTCATATTCTGACCAAAGTCCTGGCGGTTCGCATATCCTCTTCTTGCCATGCTGGTCATCTGCGAACGAGACTGCATGAACGGCGTGAACCCCTTCTTTGGCTTGCGCTGAGGCGGCATCGCATCGCGAGTTTTTTGAGCATCGGCCGCAAGTATGGCATCGATGCGATTCTGCATTTCCTGTTCTTCTTCACTCAACTCAAACTCGGTGATCATGCTGTGAGATGCTTCTTCATCCAGCCAGTTTCCGGCGGCACGACGAGGCAGAGGCATGGTAAGCTCTGGACGGGTCACTGCCGGACTCACGATATCCACATCCTGGCCCAGTGATTCCATCAGGACCTCGCCGATATCTTCCAGATTCATTTCTTCCCATTCACTCCACACACCGTCCTGATGCTCCATCCGTTCAACATGCATTTGCTGGTAATCCACATGATGCTGTATCTCGGAAAAATCTCCCGTGATGTGCAGCGCCTCCCGGACTTTCCTGCGCTGTTCCTGCAGATCCACGATCATGCGTACTGAGATACCTGAACGCCACTCGACCTTGCGGTCTGCGGTTCGCAGGATCGCGCCGGCACCGGCACCGGCACCCGGGAAACGACCACGTCCTGCAATTCCGAAACGGCCGGAACGAGGGACACCGATATCGAGATCGTCATCATCGTCAGATCCGCCGGCGAAGCCGGGTAAATATCCTCCTCCGGGGGGACCCACACCCAGAAATCCCGCAATGTCGTTTGCCAGTCCGCCCTTTCCCGGACCATTCTTTCCGGTGCCGTCGTCACCGCCGTATTTCCTGGCAGCAGCAACACGTCCGGCGTCAACGTTTTCTTCTTCTTCCGGCTCTTCTTTCTGATCGGACAGTTCTTCTTCTGATTCTTCTTCATCCAATGGCATGGCCAGTGGCACAGTGATCGGCCCCACTTCGGGTTGGATTGGTGCAAGCACCAGCACATTGCTCCGTTTTTCTCGTGGAGGAATCAACGGGTCGTGCCAGTCGGTCGGCATAGTAAATCGCGCATAATCAATGTCATCACGATGACCAAGTTCTCCGGCCAGGTAGCGAATGTCAGGCATATCTTTGGTGAAATGCAGCTGCTTGTCTTCGGGCCAGAATTTTTTGGCCTCAATCGCCTTGCGGACTCTATCGGCGCTCTGTTGCAGTTCGGATGGCACTACGTTGGCATGCTCCCACGAAGCTGATGCAAATCCCCAAAGTGCCAGCAAAGCAACAATTCCTCCAACGACTTTTTCACTGTGGTTAATGAAAAAGGACTTGAAGTCAAATTTGGCAGCCATCACACACTACTCCGCATAATCAGTGGGGAAACGTTCCCGCCGAGTTTTCTGTCACACAACAACGTGGCGTCAGCCACGCACATCTTCTGAGCCGGCCGGTGAATGCTCAATTATCAACTTCGGACCGTCAAAAGTCGTTGCAAAAGAATCAGAAACGACTCGTCGAGACCGTCGCATCACGCACAGCAGAAACCACGACCCAGTTCCCTGTGCTGTCTGTACAAACAGACAGCATCTTTCATTTTTCTGAGGTACCCGCATGTTCATCGGGTTCCGTCGAATCTCCGTTAGTCTGTTGTTTCTCAACCGGCGATTCAGAGTCAGACAGATCTGACGCACCATCATCTGATGGTCCTGGTTGATCTTCTGTGGCAGGGGTGTCACCCGCTTCGCCGCCGATGATAGTCTCGGCAGCAGCGTCCTGCGACGAATCGACGACTACCTGAGCGTCTTTGATCTCCATCTCACTGGTTTCTTCAACCGCTTCGTTCTCTTCTTTCGTCCGATAGACAGTGAGCAGACCAGCGATTCGCAACTCGGACAGTGACGGATCGCCGAGAGCCGCATTCAACTGAGCTCGCCCCCTGGCTGCCACATTCGGGTTGTAAATCTTACTCGCCAGTGTCGCGAGCAGTTGCGCCGAGCCACTTCCTCTGCGGCCACCACCTGGAAATGCTGGACCACCGAACCTTCTGCCTCCTAACCCTCCCAGACCGCTTCGGCCCATCAGATTTCCGTCATTTCCGAAAAGTCCGGCTCCAGCGAAACGCATATCATCATCATCATCATTCCTTGCCGCTGCGGCACCAGGTCCCGCTGCCGCGGAACGCCCACCACGACGCTGTGAGCTGCCGGAAGTGAATTGTGCTTCGACTCGAACGATCTCGACCGGAAAAGACGAGTTTGTGAGTTCCGCCAGCAGTACGGGTATATACCCGGGTTCGACCTTGACATGCAGTAGAAAGGCGCGGGTCCGATACTCCGCGGCATCGTCCACGTAACGCGACAAATCCACAGCTGCCCCGTCTTTAGTGTCGTTGTTCTGCGTGATGCCGCCTGATGATCGTGATGGGGTGCTGGCACTCAGTCCGGGATCTGAAAATCTTCCCGGTCCGTCGCCGACTGGCGTCATGCCCCCGAGGCCCCCTCGACCTGACTTGGCAGGACCAAACTCCTCTGTCAGCAGGTCGTTGCGAAAACTGCCTTCGAATGGTCTGCCAACGGTTTGGCGAGACCTTGATCGGCCACGGCCACCAGTTGAGCCAAATGCACCCCATCCTTCGTCATCGTCATCGTCCATTCCACTCATCATCTGGTCGAGGCCCATTTGTCCGGCAGTCATACCCATAAAACTGCTGCCTGCATCAGAGGTTGCTGCAGCGGGATTACCAGCGCTGACCGGGGCACTGCCGAAACGACCACCCATGCCACTCGTGCCAGCGGACGCTGTTTGGGCTTGTGTACGCGTACCACCACGCAGATACAGTGTCGACAGTTCACGAACCGGTGACTTACCCAGCCGTTCAGCGCCGGCCTGGTCATTTACCTTAGAGATCGATTCGAACAGTGATCGTAACAGCCACAGATCTTCCTGAGCATTCCAGATCTCAGACGCGGTGGGCGGATTGTTTTTCCATTTCCCAACATTCGCGTGAGTGATGTCGTCCAGAGCCACAGAGATCAAGCCCTGATTGTCCTGTACGATAAACGGATCCAGAACCCGCAATTGCTCCACAAAATGGCTGTTGTAAAGTTTTGCGTACTGGCGTCTCAGTGCAGTTTCTTTGATTGGATCACCAAAGGAGCGTGGAAGTTCTGCGGCGATACTTTCTGGATACGTGCGATATTTAATCTGACTACTATGCAGATCCCTTTCGGCGAGGTCAAAACTCTGCTGGTGCTTCGCATTAACTTGCTTTGCCGCAGTCGTCCACACTGAGTTTGGTGCATCTTTTCCCGCTTCGGCGTCTTTGCTGGCCGTGGTGAGCGTCGATTTGTCCTTGTCAATTTGTTCCCGCAGGCTGCCGATAGCCAGCCACCAGCCGCTTACTGCCAACAGGACCACAAGTCCGGTGCAGATCCAAAAAATCTGTTTCAACGCAGGTTGCAGTTTTTCCATCGCTCTGTCTCACTCTTATTGTGGCTCGCCACACCCGGATTCACAGTTCAGCCGTCGGTTGACGGGATCCGAGCAATCATTACCGAGCGGATCCTAAGGCGGTTTGATTCGAACCTGAGGTTTCCGCTGGTGGTTTCTCACCCCGCTCGTTCTCCAGTACGGGCACCCAGACAAACTGAAGCTTGAAAATCGTCTTGGTGAGCTGTTGAAGCTGCTTGCCTTTTTCTTCGATGGTATCGATCGGGGTCTGATTCGGACGCGGACGGGCTCCGCCAGTACCATACCCATATTGCAATGTCATATCATCATCATCATCGTAGTGACGGGAAGGTCTGCCAATCGCCGTTCCGGCACCAATTCCCCCAGGGAAACGCGCGCCAGTTGCCCCGCCAAAGCGACCGGGCGGTGCCCCAGCACCCATGCCCATGCCCATGCCCATGCCCATGCCCATGCCCATGCCCATGGAGCCAGGCATCATGTTTTCTCCCGAAAAGCCAGGCTGCATCGGCGAAGCAGATCCTGTCCGGTATGATCGATCATTGGGATCAAAGGTGACTTCAGGATTTTCACTCCAAATCACAATAGGATGCGATATTCCCAACTGGCCAACAGGTACTTCGAGACCCTCGCGATCAACAGTCCAGTTTCGCAGATTTGTCACCAGTGTGTCCTTAACGAACGCTTCACCAATGTTACGAAAACCAAGTGACTCGTCGTTACGATAGTGATGCCCGTCAATTGTGATAACGTAGCCTTTGCCCTCGGGACCCTTTTCACCATCTTCCTCAAGAAATTTTTCCTTCAGGGACTGGTCTCCGCTGATTGCAGTGTACCACTCGGCCACATTCGCGACGCGTTTCGAAACCATGGATTCGATACGAATTTTTTGCTGCAGGCCAATATTGACTTCATCAAGAGCGTCACCTTCATCCTGAGGCAGGCATTCGTTAACCGCTTTATACAATTCCATCCATAGCGACCGCCTTTCCAGAGGTGCTGAGATTCGCTTGATTTCCTCCAGTTTTTTCTGGTGAGCAGTTTCTTCGGCCGCGTAGGCGGCCCGGTTGTCGCTGACAAATTTCTTCAGTGCATCGACATCTGCGTATGCATTTTCGAACCGATCAGCACCCACGGAACGCTTCACACTGGCAGTGACAGCGGTGGAAATTCCGAGGGCCAGAAGGAGCCCGGCCACAGCAACAGTTACCCAGGGCTTTTTGCTGCGGATGTGTCTTTCTGTCACAATTTCAGGCGGCAGAAGAGTTGTCTGAATTCGAGTCTGTTTGAGCGTCTGCAAAGCCAGACCATACGACACTGCAAACGTCATCACGTTGTCCATAAACAGCGGATCACTCAAAACACCATCGCCCGTCACACCATCCAGATGATCCAGACGTTCGACTTCGTACTGGAGATTCTGTTGTAGAAATTTTTGCAAACCGGCCAGCTTGAAACCGTTGCCAACGCCAATCACCTTCTTGATTTTTGCCGCCCGATTCACGCTGCCGAAATAGCCGATGGAGCGCTGTATTTCAGTCACGTAATCATTAAACACCGGACGCATCGCCTGGAAAACTGCCTTCGGATCCGGCGATTTCGTGGCGTTACACTTGAGATGCTCTGCCTTCGCAAATGTCAGTTTCAATTCTCTCGTGAGCGATCGGGTGAAATGGTTGCCTCCAATAGGAACGTTACGGATCCAAATGCTGCGGCCGTTTGAAACCAGTAACGTGGTATTGTCGGCACCCATGTCCAGCACGATGTAGTAGTCTTCAGCATCCGGCGGGTCCGGCGTCTCTGGTGTTTTTCGGAACGACAGTACGTCGTACGAGAGATAGTTGTACAACGCCAGCGGAGCAATCTGGACGAGTTCGACTTCTTCACCCTTCTCCGTTAAAGGCCGTATGGCTTCAAAAATCAGATCGCGCTTCATCGCGAACAAACCGACTTCCGCTTCCAGCATGAAGCCGCTTTCTTCGACTCCGCCGCCAATCGGCTGAAAGTCCCAAACCACTTCGTTCAGGTCGAACGGAATCTGTTGCCGAGCTTCGTACTGTACGATTTCAGCAACTTTGCTAGGTTCAACCGGGGGCAGCTTGACGAATTTTGCCAGCGATGTGTTTCCAGCAACGCTGATTCCAATTACGTCGTTGCCGATGTTGTTGCGTTCCAGAAACGTCGCGACCGACTGTTCGATGAGTTCGGAAGGGACAACATCAGGCTGACTGAGAATCTTTGGGTGCGGGATATAGTCGAAGGCTGTCGCTCGCACCGACTGACCATCATCTCCCACTCTGAGACGCATGGCTTTGAGACCCGCCTGTCCGATATCAATTCCCCATGCACTTTGGACTTCTGCAGCCATTGCGATATTCCGTTTCCAACGTTGGTTGATTCACATAAACAGAGGCGGACACCACAAAGTGTTCAAATGGAACTTCCTGTTCCGGTCCAATCTCGAAAAACTCGTGGTTGAAGATGCGACCACCGAACTCGAATCTGCGACTCTCAGAAGTCGCCTGCACTGCGGTGACCGGGTTTCACTTCTGTGGCCCACGGTCGAGGCTCCATTGAGACAATATCAATTCTCCGTATCGTCAACCATCTGAAGACTTTATGCAAGGTTCAAATCTCCCGCAGGCCTGTCTGATCGCTGCTGACTTCCGCAGAGGTGATCCCTCTGAGGCGCAAGGGAAACAATCATTCAACTGCTGCCATGACATTTCACAGGATCGTGTCGATCAGAGGGTTCGTGAGTGTTGCAATACTGGATGACAACGTTCCTGAACATGACTGACGTCAGGATGGAACACTGAACCTGCTTCGATGGGTCACTTTCCGTCTCGACCATGGGGTTGGGACGACTCGCTGGTCGAGCGCGTTCCCAAAAAAAGCGGACAATTCGAGATTTGCCGGTCTGATTGCGCCGGATGCGACCAGATTCGGTCTGGGCTGTCCTTTTTAGCTCGTGTTTTGAGATAGCCGAGCTTCCGGACTACGTTGTCAATTACTTATTCTGTCTGCTGACCAACGTAGCCACATTCTGTTTCGCAAAGCCCTCGCTTATCAAGATGACCAGTCACCGCGAGAGTACTCCTGTTTATGCTGGTTGGGATCTCCATTCATGATGTCAGAGCGCCGATTTACCGGCATATCCGTGCTCATCCCCGGCTATTCCGTCGAAGATATCCCCACGGATCTGAATGAACAACGCGCCACCGGTCTGCTCAATGCGATTGCCTGCGCCTGGCACCCGGCCCTCATCACAGCTTCGGACGAGGTGCCCCAGTTTCGATATGCCGATATTTCCGAAATCATGGATTCGCGTCAAATTCTGATGCTTCCGGAGTGCAGTGAGGAATGGCTGGGTCATGACTGGCAAACGCAGCTGGAGACGGGTAACTGCCGCGTGCTGCACAGCCTCACGAGTCGCAGCGAATGGCTGAACGCGATTGAAGGTCAGCACGACAACGCCGACAAGCCAATTGACGCATCGCTGATCGACGATTTTCTGGCCCTGGGGTTATCCTGGTTCCTTGTGGCGGCGCTTAGCCGTCGCATGCATTACTATATCGATCCAGATGAAGCCCGCCTGTCAGAGGCAGTCCGGAGTGCGGCGAAAGCTGCAATGCTGGGGAGTGTGAAGGATGCACGGGAGGAGCTGAACAATGGTTTTGAGTGCTTGCTGGAGACCCGAGAACAGCTTTTCCCTGTGGCAGGCTATCTGCTGGATATGTGTCTTCCAGCTGCCCACGGTGATGAAGATCAGTTCCTGAACGTTGTTGAGAATGCTCAATGCGTAAATCTGCTGATTTCCGGCGCCGAATTGAACGCCCTGAAACAAAGCCATGCTGATGTGCATGAAAAGGTATCCGCTGCTGCGGCATTGGGTACCTGCTGCGTTGTGAGCGGCGGCTGGCACGAGCTTCGAACCAGTCTGGGTGGTTTGTCGGACGCCTATTCCGAACTGCACCGAGCTGCGGCAGTGGATCCACAGTGGTCAGCGGTCTGGGGGCAACGACGTTTCGGTTTGCTGCATTCGCTGCCGGGTTTGCTGCGATTGTTTGACTATGAATTTGCGGTCCATGTTGCTCTGGATGATGGCCAGTATCCGGAACATGAATATGATGCGTTCCAGTGGAATGATTCCGGATCGGCGACCATTGCTGCTTCATCACGTCTTCCAGTTGCGATCGACAGTTCCACATCGTTTCTCCGGCTGCCGGAACGACTGGCAGAATCCATGCAACAGGCTTCTGCCGCCGTTCTCATACTGGCTCGTTTACCGACGTCAGCGTCACCGTGGCTGCAGGACCTGCGGCGCATTCACGAGTTTTGTCCGCTGATCGGTAAGTTTGTCACCTTCCCGGAATTACATGCGCAACTCGATCAGCCCGGTGAGATTGTACGATTTCGGGCCGGAGAGTATCTGGGACCTCACCTGATTCAGGCTTCCGTACTCAAGACGGAGGCACCTGTGACCGGCCCCACCGAACTGTATGCTTGCCGGAACAATCTTGAGCGTCTGGCGTCTATCCACTCACTCATCAGGATCCTCACACCGGCTGCAGCAGTTTTGAGCCAGTTGAGCGACCTTGATTACGAGTTACAGGATGCCCAGAGTGATCGCCTGGTGACTGAGACTCACGGTGACTTGGCTGCCCAGCGGGAGCAAATCGACCAGATCAATGTACGCATCAGCGGCCAGTTGACGGAGCAGGTCCGGCAGCTCGCCATGAGCCTGCCTCACGGCACGGCTGCCGGATTGCTCATCATTAACCACCTGACATACGGGCGAGAGACGACGATACGCTGGCCTGTCGACAGGGATTTGCCTCGGGTCTCGGACAGCATTCTGGCAGTATATCGGCAGCGGGACAGCATTTTTGTGCGGTTAAAGGTGCCGCCCGGCGGTTTTGTGCAGCTCGCGGCCGCCGAATCCAACGAGCCGCGGGTATCGGTTACGGAGTCCACCGGACGGCCACTGGCAGAAGACGGCCTTCTGCGCAATCAGCATTTTGAGGTCATCCTGAGCACTTCGACCGGGGGAATTGCTGACGTGCGATTTCATGGACAACGGGCCAACAGAGTAAGTCAGCAGGTGGCATTTCGTTATGAAAGTCCGAAGACGATTCCGGAAACAGATGAATCGGAAGAGTTCACGACGTCGTATGCGCAGACACTGTGCGAGAGAATGCAGGTGATTGAAGACGGACCATGGACAGGGGCCGTTGAATCCCATTGTCTGATCTGCGATGTGTTGAGCGACGACGTACTGTTTAGATTCCGCCAGGTTACGCGTGTCGAGCGGACGGTCGCAAGAATCCATATCCAGATTATTCCTGATCCCGAGTGTGTGCACACTGTCACAGGCAATCCCTGGATGACTTATCTGGCCTGCCGATTCGCGTGGGACAACGAAGCTGTGGCCATAACACGCAGCCTGCTTGGTCAGGCATGTGGTTTTCAGGGCGAACGCTTTGAGTCGCCGGACTATATTGAAGTTGCCGACCAGGATCACAAGCTGCTGATCATACCACACGGACGTCCCTATCATCGACGTTCCGGCCGGCGAATGCTGGACAGCCTGCTGGTGGTGGAAGGACAACCTGTTCCGACAGACAGCTTCGAGTTCACTCTCGAATTCGACCAGCCCTTTCCTCAACGCACTGTGAATGACGTTCTGCAGCCTGTGCTGGTGGAACAGGTTACCGAGATTGAGTCCTCCACGGGCTGGATCTTCGCATGCTCCGCGAAGAATGTTCAGGTCGCCAGAGTTCGACCGGAAGATCGATCTGTGGTCGTCGTGCTTCAGGAAACGGAGGGTCGTCCGGCAACGTGTCGGCTGCGGGCTGCGCGCACTCCGCAGTCAGCCTGCATTCGCAGGGCCACTGGTACAGTGATCCAGGTTCTCGACGTCCATGATCACGGAGTCACGCTGAATTTTGCGTCCTTTGAACTTAAGGAAGTACAACTGACTTTTTGAGGCTACCGACGTTGCCGATAATCCGAAATCCGGGCATCGACCAGGTCTGCGTGGACCGCAGCCTTCTGACGGTGTTTCCGTGGTCAGACCAGGTGTTTTCCACGCGGCTGCCCGGTATGGCCTTCTCTTCCGCTCGCTCTAAGAAAGGATCTTGTGTGGCGATGATCGTCACTATCGACGGCCCTTCAGGCTCAGGAAAGAGTACAGTCGCACGATTACTGGCGGAGCGGCTGCAGATTCGCTACCTGGATACAGGGGCGATGTATCGCGCCGTGGCGCTCGCAGTTGTTCAGTCAGAATTTGATGAACACAACACTGAGGCGGTGACCGGGGTCGCTCGTTCGTCCACGATTGAATTTCGTGATCACGATATTTACCTCAATGGCGTCAATGTGACAGACGAGATTCGCAGTACCAGTGTCACAGCAGTTGCATCGATCGTGGCAGCCAACTCTGACGTGCGAACACGGCTTGTAGATTTGCAGCAGAACATTGGTGCGTCGGGAGATCTGGTGACTGAAGGCAGAGACCAGGGGACGGTTGTGTTTCCGCAGGCGGATCACAAATTTTTCGTGACAGCCAGTCTCATGACTCGAGCTCGCCGCCGACATCAGGAAATGCTGGCGATGGGGTCAACCGTGCCTCTGCAGACGGTCAAGTCGCAGCTGCGACGGCGGGATTATCGAGACGAAAATCGCGAATATGCGCCGATGAAACCGGCTTGTGACGCTCATGTCGTCGACACGACTGACATGTCAATTGGCGACGTTGTGGAAACACTTACAGCCAGGATCCGATCCACACCTTGATAGATGATCGACTATACAAAACGGCAAACAGGGATCTTGAGTCAGATGCCTGCCGGAGTGTTTTCTCTGCAAAGTACAGCATCAGGGGCCGCCAGCTCCTTGCGGACCACTCGAACTGACTTAGGTGCTTCAATGGACAGCCGTACACGGTCGCTACGGACACGCGAAACTGTGATGGAAATGTTGTCGGCGATCTGCACCGTCTCACCTGATTTTCGACTGAGTACAAGCATCATGCACCTCCTGACCAAAAGTCAGCCTTGTCCACCGGGAATTCCTGTCGGAGCCAACCAGCCCATTCCTGACGTGGGAGAATTCTTTATTTCCCCTACCTTGGTTCCTTCACGAGCGATTTCCGAACCGATCTGCCACGATTTCGCAGCACATTCATACTCCTGTACACTGTTTAACCTGCCAGCTTTGCGTTTGGTTCTGGATATTCTGCTGATTCTGCCGAAATTCTTACAGTTCGCAGCGTTGTGGCGACCAGGACTGCCGCGTTTCAACTCAGTCGAAGGCGTCATGATGTCTTGTTTTCGACCCAATTACCTGGTGTCAATGGCAATTGGACGCTCGTCCGAGTGGTAAATTGGTGCGAATAAAACAGGTGGATTCGGGCATATGGACGGAGTGAGTGAACTAGAACAGAGTTGGCGCCACAGTCGTGCTGTGTACGCACTTCCCGCTCCGGACGTACGACCACGAGCCGTCTATATACATGTTCCGTTCTGCCGGCATCGTTGCGGCTACTGTGACTTTGCGCTTGTCGCCAATCGCGATGACCTCATCGGGCAGTACATGAAAGCTCTGTCTAACGAATTATCGCAACTGGGCGAAGCATGTGTCGTTGACTCAATCTTCGTCGGCGGCGGCACGCCGACGCATTTGACGCCAGGCCAGCTGCATCAGTTACTGGAATTGATCGCCGGGAGCTTCAGCCTCAGCGCGGATGGCGAATATTCGTTTGAATCCAACCCTGACGGACTGACCGACGACAAGTTGAAAGTGCTGCGGAACGGAGGCGTCAATCGGATCAGTCTGGGAGTGCAGTCGTTTGACGCGGATGTGCTCAGGACACTGGAGCGTGCACACTCACCGCAGGAAGCGCAGCGAGTGGTGACGCGCGTTCATCAGCAGATCCCCAATCTCTCTGTGGATCTCATTTTTGGAGTACCCGGACAGGATATGGAATCCTGGCGTACGACACTTGTGACCGCCATTAATCTGCCAGTTCAGCATGTCTCCGCTTATGGTCTCACATTTGAAAAAGGCACCGAATTTTATCACCGACGTTCGCGGAACCAGTTTCAATTAGTTTCATCAGAAACAGACCGTCAGCAGTACGCAACCGCCATGTCCATGCTGGGCGACGCGGGACTGGAGCAGTATGAAATATCCAACTACGCGCGTGCGCATGCTCGCTGCCGCCACAACGAAGTCTACTGGGCGGCATCCGAGTACTTTGGATTTGGCCCCGGTGCCGCCCGCTATGTCGACGGGACAAGAAGTACGAACAGTCGAAATGTGATTCGCTGGATAGAGAGCTGGCTGCGAAATGTGACACTGCTACAGGATCGTGAGCAGCTCTCAGTGACAGATCGAGCGCGCGAGGCAGTCCTGCTGGGGCTGAGGTGCAACAAAGGGATCGCACAGCGCGCCTTCGAGGAAAGATTTGGCTGCACCGTGAGCAGCCTGGCACCAGACGCGCTAGCGGGACATCTGCAACAGGGACTGCTGGAGCTCGTGTGTGCGGACGGCGACAGCGCCGACCCGGAATCATGGCTGAGACTCACCAGCGAAGGGCGCTTCTTTGCGGACAGCGTGGTGATCGATTTTCTTTAGACGGGCACCGGCCGAGACTCAGTTATTCCAGTGCTTTCAGAACTGCGCCGCCCATTTCAGTCGTACTTATCCACGCGCCGCCGGCGGCGATGTCCTGAGTCCGATGACCGGCCTTCAGCACACTGTCAACAGCCGATTCAATTGCCTCGGCTTCAGCAATCAGGCTTAGTGAGTGACGGAGCAGCATGGCTGTTGCCAGGAACATGGCCAGCGGATTGGCACGGTTCTGTCCGGCGATGTCAGGTGCCGATCCATGAACTGGTTCATACAAGCCGGGTCCGCTGGTGCCAATGGACGCGGATGGAAGAAGACCCATTGATCCTGGTAACATGGATGCCTCATCCGTGAGGATGTCGCCGAACATGTTACCGGTGACCACAACATCAAAATCCTTTGGCCGTGAGATCAGATGCATGGCCATAGCATCCACCAGCACGACCTCGTATTCCAGACCTGGAAACTCATCTCTGACCACACGTTCTGCCACCTGACGCCACAATCGTGACACTTCGAGAACGTTTGCTTTGTCGACAGATGTAAGTTTACCACGGCGTTTTCCTGCGGCTTCCGCAGCCAGACGCACGATGCGTTCCACCTCTTCCGAGGAATAGACCATTTCATTATATGCAGCCTCGCCACTGTCATGTCGTCGGCGACCGGAATCACCAAAGTAGATGCCTCCCGTGAGTTCCCTGAAAAACAGAATGTCTGTGCCGGCCACGATATCGCGCTTGAGCGGTGAAGCGTCGACCAGCTCATCAAACGTTTGAATTGGTCGCAGGTTGGCGAACAGTCCCAGTTCCTGGCGAATCCTGAGGAGGCCTGATTCGGGGCGCGTTTTGGCAGCGGGATCATCCCATTTGGGGCCACCGACAGCGCCCAGCAAAACTGCATCGCTGGAACGGCAGGCATCGAGTGTCTCCTGAGGCAACGGATCACCAAAGTTGTCGATGGCGTTTCCACCTATGGCGTGCTCCGACATCGTAAACTGATGACCAAACGATTGCTCGATCGCTTTCAGAATTCGGTATGCCTGTGTGGTAATTTCGGGGCCAATTCCGTCGCCGGGCAGCAAAATTATTTTTGCATCCATTAATGAATTTCCGGACCAGAGGTGGAAAACACAGTGCTGATAGCCAGCGTTGTTTCGGGAGAGACATTCATACAGTCACGGACACCACAAGTCGCTCAGCGAGAGCTCTAAATTCGGTGATTGATTTCAAAAAATCTGTATGTCGACCGGAGGAAGGTGTTTCTTGCAGGTTGTGTCACTGTGTCAGTCCGGGACCTGAAAACACGGTCACAGTTCCGCAGAAATTGCCAGTGAATTCAGACTGAATTAGGACAAAAATGATTCCATGCCGGAATCCGGGGATCGGCCGGTCTTCTGCTTGTCTGAGTCGCAGATCAGAGCTAAGCTGCACCCGCACAATCAGACCGGAGCTTTCATTCCGGTCAGCTGTCCTGGTGGATATGAAACACAGATGCAATTGAATCAGACCTCTTCCAGACTGACTCGTTCTGAAATGAGTTGACCCTACAGTCTGAACCCTATCGGGAACCTGGACGTTCCGGCCGACTGTTATGCCGACCATGTTCGGATCACATGACCCGGGCGGTGGGTGCCCACCTTTTCTGTCTTGGGTGTCGACCGTATTTCAGCCTGCCAGTCTGGCTAGAGGTCTATGTTTTCTTTCGCACCATTGGACTCCCACCCGCGGCGAGGGGAGTTCGACCCGTAAGTGACCGTGCCTTACCCGAACTGACGCAGGACAGCATGCATTACATGGCCATTCTTGTTCCGTACCTCGCCAGCACCGCGGACTTGTACGGCTGGCTGTTACGCTGCACAGTCGTTCATGAGGGTGAATCATGGATGATGTTCCCGTTCACAGACCTGCAGCTGGCACGAGGCGTTGCTGAAGAGCATCCGCCAGATGGTCGGACTCGCCGGACGGGGAACTTCCGAATTCGGGGAGCTGTGGCCCCAGAGCGACATGACGCGCTCAAACTCTGGCAGCGACGTCGCGGGAAACACGACTGAATTGATGCCGACTGAACAGCCATTATCAAGTGGGCGACTTCTGTTTTCGACAGCTCCAACCACAGAATCACTGTGTCTATTATCGTTCAAAAATTTGGTGGCACCAGTGTTGCCAGCGCCCACAGAATTCGGCGAGCCGCCGAACGGGCGGTCGCTGCCAAACGAGCTGGCCATCAGGTCGTCATGGTCGTTAGTGCTCGTGGAAAGAAGACCGACGAATTAGTTCAGCTGGCTGGAGAAGTCACCAGTTCACCGGGGCTGCGTGAAATGGATATGCTGCTGGCCACCGGCGAACAGGAGTCGGCGGCGCTGATGGCCATGGCCGTTCACGAACTCGGGGAGAAAGCAATCAGCCTGACGGGAGCTCAGATCGGTGTGCTCACAGACGAGTCTCATACCCGGGCGAGAATTGTCAGAATCTCTACCGACCGTATGAAAGCGGCCCTGAACGAAGGTCAAATTGTGATCGCAGCTGGTTTTCAGGGTGTCGATTCCAATTTCAATATCACGACACTTGGGCGCGGTGGCAGTGACACCACCGCAACTGCACTCGCTGCCGTGCTGAGTGCCGATCGCTGTGATATCTACACGGATGTTGATGGTGTCTTCACGACTGATCCGCGGGTCGTAGCGGATGCCACACGCATTGAACAGATGTCCTGTGATGAGATGCTTGAACTGGCGAGCATGGGAGCAGGAATCATGCACTCACGTTCCGTTGAGTTCGCACGAAAATACGGAGTTCCGCTGCGCGTTGGGCCATCGTACATCGACGGCCCCGGTACCCTGATTACACCGGAAACTCCCGACTCTTTGAACATCGTCCGGGGTATTGCGTTTGTACGTAACGAGGCACGGGTGGGACTGGTTGGTCTTCCGGATCGTCCCGGTGTAATGGATCAACTGTTTTCACGACTGTCGGCCGCAAAAATTCCGGTTGACATGGTGGTTCAAAATGTGGGCAAGGCTGATTCAGCCAACGTGTCCTTTACTGTTGCGGAACAGGATCTTGCAGCCGCGTTCGATGTTGCTCGAGCAGTATCCCTCGAGCTCGGCAGCGGTTCTGTCGCAAAGCACAACGAGCTGTCAAAAGTATCTGTGGTGGGACAGGGCATGCAGACCCACACGGGTGTGGCTGCCCAGATGTTTCAGATTCTGGCTGACGAAAACATCAACATCGAAATGGTAACAACCAGCGAGATCAAGATTTCAGTCCTGATCGATCGTGCTGCCTGTGACTCCGCTGTACAGGCAGTTCACTCAGGCTTCGGACTGCATCAGACCACTCCGATCACACCCACCGTCGGGATGACGGCATCAGATCATGTCGCTTCCGGCAATCGCACCACCCCGCGAATTGAAGACATCGTCGAGCGGCTGAGCGGAATGGAAGACATTGTCGTCAGCGATGTTGTGGCTGATACAAATCAGGCCCGAGTGACCATTACCGATCTGCCGGATGATCCCGGAATTGCTGCGAGAGTTCTCACGGCAGTTGCGGAGGCTGGAGTTCTGGTCGACATGATCATTCAGAATGCAAGTGATGAGGGCAATGCCAGTATCTCCATCACGGTTCCAGCGACCGATACACTGACCGCGACATCTGTATTACAGGAATCACTCAGTACTACCGGTGCGGCTGACATTTCATGTGAACCTCGGGTCGGAAAATTGACCGTATCGGGCATTGGTCTTCGCAGCCATGCGGACGTTGCCGCGAGGGCCTTTCGAATTCTGGCTGAAGAACAGATCAACGTGCAGCTGGTGAACACCAGTGAAATCAAGGTGAGCATTCTGGTGACGCCCGACGAAGCTCAGCGGGGCAGTGAGGCCTTGCGGCGCGAGTTTCGCATCGAAAGTTGAAACAGGGGTTCGTTGATCGGCCAGGTTCCGGACGACTGTTGTGGCATTGTCAAACTCTGACGGCGTCCACACGCTTCGTTATGCCTGGAGCCACTGGCGTCCGATAATCCGCAAAGGCAGATATCGGCCCTTCAGCAGAAACAGTCGAACCGGAGGCAGGGATGACTAATTCGGTGAATGTGTTGGCGCTTGTCAGGGATGAGCATCGATACGTCTTCCTGTATGACGACCAAAGCGTTCGCGAAGTACTGAGTCAACTGAGTGCCTCCGCCAGTGACCCGGAGCTTGATTTTACATGGTACGATGCAGCAATTCTGTCGCAACGTGTTCGAGAAATGTCCGAGCTGCGGGACGTCAACATTGATGAGACGCCATCCGCACTCTGAGTTTCCACAATTTTCGCTCCATTGACAGGAACAGGATCAGGCATTTAGCCAGCGGCGACAGCCGTGCAACCGGACAAAACATGCAGGATGCCGTTAGTCGATTTCTGAATTACCTGCGAGTGGAGCGCAATGCGTCAGAATTGACGATCAAGGCCTATGGTGACGACCTGAGCCACCTGGTTGAATTCTATGAGGAACAGTTGGGACAGGTACCGGCGCCAAGGGACACACAGGTCAGCCAGCTGAGAACCTACTCAGCGTACCTTTACGAATGCGGCTACGCGCGGACCACGATTGCCCGGCGACTTGCGTGCCTGCGCAGCTTTTTTCGATTCTGCAAACGGGAAGGTTTGTGTGACGCCAATCCGGCTAAACCGTTGAGAACACCTCGTGCCGGCCGCAAGCTGCCTCATTTCCTGACCACAGATGAAGTTGCCAGGCTGCTGGTTGCTCCTCCAGCAGTACGAAACGACGGCCTGCGCGATCGAGCGATTCTGGAAACGATGTATTCCGCCGGACTACGCGTCGCTGAAGTTGTAGCGCTGGATGTCAAACATTGGGATCGAAATGCCGGGATTCTCAAAGTCCATGGAAAGGGTCGTAAAGAACGCATTGCACCAGTCGGCAGTTACGCCACACGCGCCCTGGATGACTGGATGGAGGTGCGCGAACCGGACCCGCACGGGAAACCAGAACACAACACCGCCATATTTCTCAATCGATTCGGTCGTCGACTCACAACTCGCAGCATCGGTCGAATGCTCGAGAAGCACATACGCACTGCAGGGCTTTCTCGCCAAACGTCACCGCATACTCTGCGTCACAGTTTTGCAACGCACCTGCTGGATGGTGGTGCCGACCTGCGCATCGTTCAGGAACTTTTGGGCCACCAAAGCCTCACAACAACGCAGATCTACACGCACGTGAGCACGCGACGCCTCCGAGAAACCTATGAAAAGGCCCACCCGCACGCCGCCAGTCGCACCGGGTAAATCAACTCGCAAGTCTGAAGGCAGGAAGTACCCGCACCCCTCCCTCTGGATTTGGTACGTCACTTTTTGCGTCCTCGCATTCATGTTCATGCGCAGGATTCGGCTCTGACAAAGACTGGAAGAGAGCCGTGGCCAGGTAAACGTCGCCACCGTTTGCCGATTGTTTGATCGCAGCAACACGATAGCTCAGTCAGAGAGATTGCGCTCCATTTGCGCACCAGTCAATTTGTCGTAATGACAATATCTCGAGTCGTGAACTGCGAACTGATTGCAGTTTTTGCGCCGCAAAGCTTCTTTGACCCAACGAGTCTCAGCAAAAGTCATCAATCCACAAAATATGTAAAGCCAATGATAAACGTAGTTTAAGTTATATTAATCAGAAATGTCGGTGAATGAATCATTATTGGCACACCAGTAGCAGAATACAGTCATAATGATGACAGTTCGGCAGGGCCGATTTGTCAGATAGGGAACAGATTTAATTTCAGGAGGACGAAAATCATGCTCGTACTGACCCGAAAAGCGGCAGAAACCATCCAGATAGGTGACTCTATTGTTATCAAAGTGATTAAGACTGGAAGGGGTACCGTAAAGATTGGAATCGATGCCCCGGATGCGGTTCGAGTGGTTCGTGGTGAGCTGCTGGAAGCTGCTGCCTCTGCAGTTGGAGATGTGGTTCCGTCCAGTCCCTGGTTGTATGCCGGCGTGCAGTCCGATCAGTTTCCGCATGTCGTCTGATTGATCCCGCTGCAGAGCCCTGAAACAAGGTCTCAGGCCAGCAGCGGTTAAATGTTTTCTGCTGCACAGGCTTGGCGGTCTGTGAAACGGGTGAGTCGCCCGAGGACCAGGTGTCAGCTCTGCTGTTGCCTGCCTTTCAGCACTGAAGAAGACTCTCAACAGGAATGAAAATGATGATCGGTACACGAATCCTCAATTCAATGACGCTGACCCTGATCGGTTTGATGAACGTGTCTGCCATGGCTCAGCGAGGCAGCTGTGAATTCGAACGATGTGACCGTAATCGTATCGATGGTTGCGCCGAAATCTGGTGCGGGGACGTTTTGGACGCTCGACCCTGTGATGGTTGCGACACCAATGCTGATCGCAACCGTCGATATTTCCCAGCCGACTCACGGGTGTGGCTGAACGATCGTGATGGCGATCTTTCCCGAACTCGTCGTGATGATCAATTCGATCGCAAACACGACTGGCTGGATGACCGGTGGTCTGATGACGGTGGCAGATATCACTTCCGTCCGACGTCTTTCAGACGGTACCAGGACAGCGATGCTCGCAGACTGCGAGACCTCAGTGACCCGTTTCGAGACCGCGGCAGCGGATTCGACGACAATCTTTCAGACGTTTCAGACGAACGTCCCTTCCGCATCCCATTAGATGGCTGTCGAGAAACTGAGCACGATCGATCTGATGTCGATTCCGGGCTGCAGGACCGAGGACCCTGTGATGGGCGAGAATGCGATCGAATTGATCTGAACCACCGAACGGAGCCGTCTGGAATCGGCTACGATCCGCTGACACCACCGCTGCCACGTCATGACGGTGGCAATGAGGCGGAAGCGTTATCACAGCGAATTACGGCTCGCTATCAGAATCCGACAACGGTTCGCACGATTCGCTCTCTTTCGTGGGGTCAGGCGTTCCGGTTGTTTCGTGAAGTATCTGCTCAGACAGATGCTCGTCACCTGGAGCCCAGCAGTTATAACCTGCGTGTGCGTCGTGCTTTGAGAAATCTGGCACTCGCACTCGAGAATCCTGCTGCGACTCAGGCTCTTGGAATTTCTCAGCAGTCGTTTCAGGTGGATGGATTTCGTGATTCTTTGTCACGACTGTGGGATAGCATGAATGTCCGCAGCCGCGTCGACGCCGAACAGGTGATGCGAACTGTCATGGAGAAGGCTCAGCAGGTTCAGGGTATGACACCGGGAATGGTGGCCTTTGAGTTTTGCAACGCCACTGTTGATACACTTGATAAGTTTTCTGCTCTGGAGCCGTCAGAGCCGCACCGAGGTCCAAGTGCGGCTCTGGAGAGCGAAATGGTGGGGATCGGAATCGAAGTGAAGGAACATGACGACGGACTTCTGCTGATGAGGGTTCTGAGAGGCGGACCGGCAGCAGAAGTCGGATTGCAGTCGGGAGACGTGATCACTGGCATTGATCGTCGATCCATCAGCGGCATGCCAGTGGCTCAGTCGATTGATTTCATCAGGGGACAGTCCGGCAGCCGCATCCGGCTGCAGATTCAGCGTTCCGATCGCCGGAAGCAGTTGGTCACTCTGACGCGACGCCGATTTCGAGTCTGGAGTGTAAACGATGTGCGCATGGTCTCCGGCTCGGATGTCGGGTACTTCAATCTCAGTCAGTTTGCACAGACGTCCACTCAGGAAGTCGATCAGGCGTTGCAGCAGCTGCACCGCAGAGGAATGAAGTCGCTGATTGTGGACCTTCGTGGAAACCCTGGTGGTCTTCTGACAACCTGTGTTCAGATCACCAATCGATTTCTCCCCTGTGGTACGATCGTATCGACCAAGGGACGCCTGAGCGGTGACAATATGCACGAGTCCGCCACCTTCAGTCGCACCTGGGATATACCACTCGTGGTCCTTGTTGACGGAGACAGTGCCAGTGCCAGTGAAATCTTTGCGGCAGCGATTCAGGACAATGCCCGAGGAATTCTGGTTGGAGAAAAATCGTACGGCAAGGGCACTGTACAGACACATTTTCCACTGCAGGCGATCAACGGCAATCTGCGGCTAACGACTGCCCGATTCTATGCTCCCAGTGGTCGATCAATGTCCGGCCGTGGTGTCATTCCGGATGTCTACATCCCGGATGAAGATGGAGTGACCAACGGTGACCGGGTTCTGGACGAGGCTGTTCGGATCGCTCAAAGTCGACAGCTCAAGGAAATGGCAGCTAACTCCGGGAAGTGTCGCTCGAATGGTGGTCCACTGCAGCGGAACTCCTTCAGTGGCGACATGTTTGACGCGGTTCAGCTGCGAACGGTGCTGCGATGAACTGCAGGAACATCCTGCGGACACTGTGGAACCACGATGGTTCTGCGGTCCTCTCACCTGAAAACTCATGAGGAGTTCCGTTCATGTATCGGGCCGAAACGCTTACTGGCAAACTCAAGACCGGCTGACTTTACCAAAGGTCAGCCGGTTTTGCGTTTGCTGACGGCCGGTTTCAACGGATCACCAGGGCAGCTGAATGAGTTTGACGTCCGGTATATCAGGCAGGAGTTTTTACGATGCGGCCGAACTACTCAGTCGAGTTCAGGGTCATTTTTGCGTCTAATGCACACGTTTCTTTTCGCAGCAGACATGTCCAGGTAATGACAGAGCATACCAAATGAGACAACTACGCCTGGGAGCCGGGATACTCAATCAGACACCTCTGGACTGGGAAGGCAATTGCGACCGGATCCAGCGGTCAATCGATCAGGCACGTTCTTTGGAAGTCGGGGTACTGTGTCTGCCGGAGCTGTGTATCACGGGCTATGGTTGCGAGGATATGTTTCTGTCACCGAGCGTCTGGACAACAGCGTGGCAGATGCTGCAGCGACTCGTGCCTCAAACTCGCGGTATGATTGTGGTGGTCGGTCTTCCTTTGTACATCACCAACGGCGTCTACAACGTGGCCTGCGTGATAGCAGATGGTTGCATTGCCGGCTTCGTTCCGAAACAGCACCTGGCAGGTGATGGACTGCATTACGAACCGCGCTGGTTTCGGGCATGGCCCGAGGAAACGGTCAGTGTGTACTCCTTTGACGACGAATGCTGGCCGATCGGCGATTTGATCTTTGAAGTGAGCGGTGTGCGTTTCGGCTTCGAAATCTGTGAGGATGCTTGGGTTGCCGGCCGGCCGGGTAACCGGATGGCCGAATGCGGAGTTGACGTGATTCTCAATCCCAGTGCCAGCCATTTTGCGTTCGGAAAACACGCCATTCGTCAACGCTTTGTCTGCGAAGGATCACGTTCGTTTGGTGTGAGTTATGTTTATGCCAACCTTGTTGGTAACGAGGCCGGTCGCACTATCTATGATGGAGGTGCGTTGATCGCCTCCTGCGGAGACCTGGTGGCCACGGGCCCGCGATTCGATTTTCGGGAAGTTGATGTCGTTGCAGCCGATGTCGACATTGACATCACACGCACCCGCCGTTCCAGCGTGCATTCGATGCCCACAGATGTCAGTGACACCGTCCATGAACGAATCGCCCGGATTCCGGGAGATATTCAGATTCCCTCGAATCGCATCGAGTCCGTCATGTCTGAATGCTTGCAGGTGAGAGGGGATGAGTTTACGCAGGCGATCGCACTGGCACTTTTTGATTATCTTCGCAAGAGTCGATCAGGGGGCTTTGTTGTCAGCATGAGTGGAGGTGCGGATTCATCCGCAACGGCATGTCTGGTGCGGTGCATGGTCGAACGAGGGCTGAAAAGCCTTGGCCCGGAAGAATTCGCAAGGGTGCTGTGGTACCTCGACGAAACTGATCGCGTCCGGACCGCTGATCAATGGACAGCACGTTTGTTCACCGGGATTTATCAGGCAACCTGCAACAGTTCAGAAGTAACACGCAGCGCGGCCGAAGCAGTCACTCGAGCCATCGGTGGAGTCTGGCATGAACTCAATGTGGATCCGATCGTTGAAAGCTACAAATCATTGGTGCAACGGGCCATTGGTCGCGAACTGTCCTGGGAAACAGATGATGTGACCCTGCAGAACATTCAGGCACGAACGCGTTCCCCGTCTGTCTGGATGTTCGCTAATCTTAAAAACGCGCTGTTGCTGTCGACCAGCAATCGGTCAGAAGCCGCCGTTGGTTATGCGACTATGGACGGCGACACCTCAGGCGGACTCAGCCCCATTGCCGGCATTGACAAGGCGTTTCTTCGCACATGGCTGAGAACGATGGAGACGGTCGGCACGGGTGGCTGTTTACCTGTCCCGGCGCTTTCGGTCGTCAACAAGCAGCAGCCGACCGCAGAACTGCGTCCCGCTTCCAGTAATCAGACCGATGAGTCGGACCTGATGCCGTATCCGCTGCTGGACGAAATAGAAGGTCTGGCGATTCGCGACAAGCTCAGCCCCACAGAAGTCCTGGCAAAGTTGCTGGCAGCACCCGGCGATCTGACACGGGAGGAGCTGGTTGTCTACATTCGGCGGTTCTTCCAGCTGTGGTCCCGGAATCAGTGGAAGCGAGAACGATACGCTCCGTCGTTCCATGTTGACGACAAAAATCTGGATCCCCGAACGTGGTGCCGATTTCCAATTCTTTCGGGTGGTTTCCAGCGAGAGCTGGACAAATTGGACGACGAGTGATTAGTCAGATCCAGTTGTCCAGGTGACTCAATCAGAGGTAATCCAAAGGCACTGCCGGTGGGACTGGCAATGGGGAGGGAACAGGGGTCGTGGGAGAAAATCAGACTTCGAAGGGGCAAAAATTCAGAAGGTTATTGGAAACCGGTCTGGTCAAACTCTCTGGAAGCCTGCAGAATCTGCCGGTGGAGTCTTGCACAGTGATGTGCTCCCTTGGCCGGCAATCGAATGCTTGCTGTATGGGAGCAATCGATTGGATCAGTATCGGCCTGATGGGCCGAACCACGGGTGGTCACCGTTTGGCACTTGTGTGCTCCTGCTGTGTGAAATCCCTTTTTCACGGAGGTACCCCATGGCAGTTCAGGCCCGCGCGCCGTGGCACAGCCCGGCAGTCTCCAGTCAGCCGCATTCAATAGAATCCGGTGTCCGGCGTGAGTTACTGGCCAATCCCGGATTTTCAGTTTCGTCACTCGTCGTCAGGCGTATACCGAATGGTGTCTGTCTGGAGGGTGTTGTCCACGTGCATGATAAAAAAGCGGATGTGGGTTCCGTCGCCCGTCAGGTGATGGGTGTGAAAGAGGTACAAAACCACCTTCTGGTTTGTACGGGCGATTTCTGAGCACAGCATCTGATCTGATATTCTGCCGAGGAGATCCTGTTTCCGAATCAACTGGCGGAGAAATTGGATTGCGTCGGTTACTGCTGTTTGAATTCCTCCATGCAGATTCCGATGCGTTTGTGACGGCTGCCGACCGGATGCGCAGTGAAGGTCGAGCGATGCTGCAGGCTGTGCTCACCGATGCCGTCGCGCTGCCGGATCTCAGTGTTACCGTTCTTTTATGCGAAGCTGCTCAGGCGGCACTCAATAGTCTTCCGGCTGGTTGTGAGTTACTCGGTTGCCGCGACCTCAGTCCGCTGGATGCGCTGGCTTCAGCGGCAGGCGATTTCGATTTCGTTCTGCCGGTTGTGCCGGAATGTGATGGACTGTTGCTGAGAGTGGCTCAGACCCTTCAGCCATTGAAATGCACGACACTGCTCCCTTCATTGTCCGTTGTGGAGACATGCAGTGATAAACTGCGCACCTGGGACGCATTTTGCTCGTCATTAATCCCAATGATTGAATGCATGTCTGCCTGCTGCGATTCATCAAAATCCGGATTCTCCGATCCCGGTGCGATTTTTAAGCCGCGACGTGGTGCCGGCTGCGAAGGGATTCAGCGAGGCCAATTACCCACGACAGCTAATCCACAGGATTATATTCGCCAACCATTTATTAAGGGGTCTTCGCTGTCGATCGGAGTCCTCAGTAGTCCTGGTGGAATTCAACTGCTACCGGTAGCCCGGCAGGATATTATCTGGCAGGGAGTCTGGCCGAAGTATAATGGCGGAACAATCCCCGCAGATATTTCCTGTGAGATGGAGGCCAGGGTCACCAGCATCGCCGAGTACGTAATGCAGCAGATCGGTCGGTTCACGGGATACTTGGGTATGGACTTCCTGGTTGTCGAGGCGGACGGTATGGTTTTCCTGAATGAGATTAACCCTCGGGTGTGTACCAGTTACGTGGGGTATCGACAGCTGCTTGAATTCAACCCCCTTGGGGTCCTGTTGGGATATCCAGCCGGCCCAGTACGTCGGGCAGCTTCTCGATCGATCAGCTTTCGATCTGACGGAGAGCCGAAGCACTGCGAAACCGGCGAACCGTCATCAAACATGACGAGACGTCCTGTCACCTGACGTGGTCTACCACACCGGCTGGCAATGCCGGCTGACGGGTTTGCGGAAGTGAATCCGAACCCATTTGCGTGCTTTGTTGTGTTTGCTGGGCCTCATCATTAGTCTGGGCCCCCAACATCGGTCCTATTGGTCATCGAGAAGTTTGGAATCAGGCTATGACTGAGAACTTTCAACCGACAGCGCACCGCTCCGCTGCAGTGTTCATCGGACTTCTGTTTGCCAGTTGTGCATTACTGCACGCGGAAGACTGGCCACAGTTTCGAGGGCCCAATGCGACCGGGATCGCAGCAGAAAGCAAAAATCCGCCGATCGAGTTCTCGGTGGAGCATAACGTCAAATGGTCGGCCGAGCCCGGCCAGGGTGTTGCTTGTCCGATTATTGCCGATGGCCGCTGTTTTGTGACGACAATGACTGACGCAGGACGTTTTGCTGTCCTGGGATTTGATGCTGCGACCGGTCAAGAGTTATGGAACACCAGCTTTGAAGTTGGCGAACTTCCGGAAATCGTTCCACCCAATCAACATGCTTCGTCGACACCGGCGTCTGACGGCGAACGGGTGTTTGTGCATTTCAGCACGATCGGCTTGATGGCTCTGGATGCAAAAACCGGTGACGAACTCTGGCGTCATTCACTGCCGCTACCCTTTTACCTGATGGGCTGGGGAGCTGCGAATTCACCGATCGTTTATCGCGACACGGTTGTCTTCAATCTGGATGACGATCTCAATTCGTACCTCATTGCGCTCGACGTCGAATCGGGTGATATTCGGTGGCAGACAGGTCGCCCGGAGATGCTTGGAGGATACGCTGTCCCGGTGCTGTGTACAGCCAACGGCAGGACCGACATCGTGGTGGCCGGCAGCGGCAAGCTGAAAGGGTATGACCCGGCAACTGGTCAGGAGTTGTGGAACTGCAATTCGTTGCTGCGCACGATTATGACAACGCCGGTTGTGCAGGATGATCGTATCTATATCACGGTGCAGAGTTACGGCGACACGGATCGGCACCTGAAATTTGCCCTGCTTGACTGGCGGGACACGAATCAGGATGGAAAGCTTGCGAAGAATGAACTGGAACCCGCATTCCACGAAAAATTTCAGAGGGGCGACCATGATGGGGATGGATACCTTGTCGACGATGAGATTGACGATGCGTTTCAGGTCAGAACGAATCGTGTTGGAGGTGGAAACATCATTCAGGCAGTCCGTGGAGGCGGTAATGGCGACGTCACGAGCACTCACCTCGTCTACAATCTGCATCACAAAACCGCATCGAATATTGCTTCCCCGCTTGCGCTCGACGGGCGTCTGCTGATGGTGAAAAAAGGTGGCATTTCGGCTGCGTTTAATTTGACTGATGGAAGCACACTCTGGATGAAAAAGCGCATTAGAAACTTCGGTAATTACTACGCGTCACCGATCGCGGCCGGGGATCGCATTTATGTGCCGGGAGAAAACGGCAATATCGTGGTGCTGAAGAGCGGACCGGAGCTTGAAATTTTGGCGCGAAATGACATCGGTGGTAGTCTCGTCGCCACGCCCGCCATTGCAGATGACCGCATCTATGTCCGCACGCTCGAAAAAATTTACTGCTTCTCGAAGGAAAACTGATGAGTTGCCGTGGAATCGCTGAAACGACCTGCAAAGTCATCGCTTTGCTATGCATGTGTGTGCCATTAGGAGCTGCGGAACTGGTGCAAATTGTGTATGCACCCGATGCACCAAAACTGCAGCAGTATGCAGCAAAGGAACTTGGCGGTCAGTTTGAGCGGCTGTTTGAACATGTTCAGGTCAAAGTGGTGGAGACACTGCTTGATCTACCCGGCGCGATGGTATTTGTCGGAAGCCCTGCGACCAATCCACATGTGGCCCGGCTGTTCAAAGACTGGCCGGACGTGTCCGATCAGGGGATCGTTATTCGATCACTTTCCGGACAACGTGTCCACGTCGTTGGAGGTGGGAGTCCGGCGGCAACACTGTGGGCCGTTTACGAACTGGGATATCGACTCGGCATACGCTACTTACCGCGTGGTGACATGTATCCCAACGAAAAGAAGGCGTTCAGCCTGAAAGGACTGGACCGGGTAATGGAGCCGAAGCTGCGTTCGCGGACCTGGCGAACGATCAATGATTTCGCGGTTGGCCCCGAATCATGGGGTGTCGAAGAACACAAACGCTTCCTGCACCAACTTGCCAAAATGAAGTTCAACCGGGTGATGCTGGCGGTCTATCCGTGGCAGCCCTTCGTACGCTATGAATTCGATGGCGTCACAAAAACAACCGCCACGCACTGGTTCGATGAGAAATATCCGGTCGACGGTGATACCGTCGGCAAGAAGGTGTTTGGCGGGAAAGAGCTGTTTGAGAATCCTGACTTTGCCGGAATGACGACCGCGGATGAACGTCACCGGGCTGGTCGGCGGCACATGCAGACACTGATCGACACCGCTCATGAATTGGGAATGACGGTCGGTGTGAGCATCGTGGCCGGCGAATTTCCGCTCGAATTCCGAAAGACACTGCCCGAGTCGATCATTGCTCATCAGCTGAAGAATCTGACCATTACGGCGGGAAGTGAACAGGGGCCCACAGACAGTACGTTCGCGGCACTGGTGGCCACAAAAATCCGCGCTTATATCGAGACCTATCCTGAGCTGGACCGGTTGTATATTTCAATGCCGGAGTTTCCGACCTGGAGTGAGCACGCCGATGAGGCTATGAAACTGCTGAAGAAGCGAGGTCTTTCTGCGGATCTCACCATGGATGCACTGATTCAACATGCACGAGACCGCAATATCATTGTTTCGGGTGACCGGGGCGCGCAGGCGATTCGGGGAAACATTGTGGGACTGGCCTTCTTCCACTCTCTGTTCGATGATCCGGCGCTGCTTCAGCGGGCTGACGGAAAGCCGGTCGAGCTGGTTCTCCAAAGCATCGACCCGGCGTTGTTTTCTGTGCTGGATCAGGTCGTTCCGCGGGGTGCCGAAACACTGAATTTCGTGGATTACACTGCGCGGCGGTCTGTTGACAACAAACAGTTCATTTCGCAGGTACCGGCTGACAAAGTGACCAGCGAATTGATTATGACGCTGGCAGATGACAATGTCGGTATTTTGCCACAGTCGGCCATGAAGAGCCTCAGTACACTGACTGCCCTCATCAAGCAGCGAGGCTGGGCCGGTTTTTCGACTCGGTATTGGGTGCCAGGCGAACTTGATCCTGCCGTTTACTTTCTGGCTCGAGCTTCATGGGAAGAGCATCTCACCGCAGAGCAGGCCGTCCGCGAGCTCTGGACAACGGCAACAGGAAACAGTGCGGCCGCCGATCGATTATGGAAGGCCTGGGAGCATCTTGAAACGGCCACAGATTTAATCGACAGGCACGCGATCGGATTCACGTTTCCGATCCAGGGTATGATGATGAAACATTACAACGCGACACCGATTCCGGAATGGTGGCAGGAAGTAACCGACGAGTATACGCAGTACATGATCGAGCTTTACCGCGCACAGGGAGCGGTGGATGGTGATGCCACATCCATCCTGTTTTACTACGCTAAACGCGGTGAGTATGTGCTCGAATATCTTGCTGCAGTTAAAGCCGTCAAAGAAGCCGCGATTGCCAGGCAGGCAGGCGAATCTGAAATGGCGCTGGAACATCTGGAGACAGCACTTGAACAAACGTACAACTGCATCAACACACTGTCCGACATTGCACAGGATCAAAGCGACCGCGGCGTGATTGCAGTTCTCAACGCCTATGCTTACCGGCCATTGCTGGCCGAGTACGAGAAGATGCTGGACGGGAAATAGCGTTAAACGCTCACACACCAGCTCAGATGTTTCTGCCTTGCTGCATCTGGAAGCAAAGTTCGTGTCCTGCCTTTCCGGTTACATGCCGGGTGCATCGGCACAGATTCACTCAGGTGGAATCGGGCACACACATTGATCAGTCTCAATACACTTTCACGACGGATTTTTAATCTGCGGTTTTTCACCGATGCAGAATAAATGTTTGGATGTGCGCAGAAAGAAGCAGCCATGCGAGATCGCGGGAGAGCTGAGAACGTCTTCACCGACTTCATTGCGAGCCAGTTCAACATAGTCACTTGATATTGCATCGATCACCAGAGTACTTCCCGCTTCGTTGACGAAGAACAGTTTCCCGTCGGCTGCAACTGGCGACGCTGTGAATCGACCTTTGAATCGCTTCCGCCACAGCAGCTTGCCGGACGGAATCGTCCAGCATCTCGCGAAGCCTTTATCATCAGCAAGATAATAACGGTCGCCAACAATGATTGCCGACGGAACGAATGAAGTTCCGCGTCTATGATTCCAAACCACATGTGATTCTGTCACATCACCTCGCCCGCCAGGACGGACCGCAAAGTGACTGCCATTGGGACCGCTGACCGCGTACAGCAAACCATGGGCGAAGACCGGTGTTGGAATGCATTCCTGAGCCAGCCCCCGGACGGTCCATAATCGATCACCCGAACCGGGATCATAAGCTGCCAATTTCATTGAACCCGACACAATGAGCTCGTGCTGATCCCCGGAAGCGACGATCTGCGGGGACGACCAGGAATGCCACACGTCCGGTCGATCGGCCTTCCATACATTGGCGCCGGTCCGCGGATTCAGTGCGACCAGATACGAATCACCGTAGTGATCGCACTGGAGAATGAGTTTGTCTTCGAAAAGCAGCGGTGAGCTGGATGCCGCAAATCGATTTTGAAACCGACCATATTCATGGGCAAGGGATCGCTGCCACAACAGTCCGCCGTCCATATCGATGCAAAAAACATCACCGGTTCCGAAAAATGCAAATATGCGCTGCCCATCAGTCAACGGTGACGGACTGGCCATGCCACTCCGTGGATAGAACAATGTTGGTGACGTACCCCACAACTGCTGATGCCACTGTTCCTTCCCTGTCGCGCGATCATAGCAAATGACATGCAGGTCACTTTGATCCTGTCCTTCCGATGCCGTGACGACGACGCGATCCTGTACGATGACCGGATTCGAGATGCCTGTTCCCGGCAGCGGCAGTTTCCACAAAATATTCTTTGTGGCAGACCACGTTGTCGGAACACCCGTGTCTTTGGTTACGCCGTTGCGTTGTGGACCGCGCCAGCCTGGCCAGTCTTCGGCGAAACCAGGCAGAGCGACACAGACCGCAATCACAAATGTCCACGACTGTCTTCGGTAGATGTCAGGAAAATTACTGCTCATTTGATCTTCTGCTCACTTTTGCCGGAATCACTCATCGCATGCGGTTCCCTGTTCGAAAACCGGTACACTTTGTCCACTGGTCGCTGCAGTGTTGAATACCTTTGAAGAGGACGCTGCCCAACTCTAATCTGTTTCAAGTATCGGCAGTACTGATTCAAACGGGATACCCTGCCCTTCCTCATCGCACAGTCTCAGTTGCAGTGACCAGTTGTTGAACACCTCCGAATTTCGGTGCTGCGGTCCCTGACAGACTTTGACCAGGATTCTGTTGCGACCTGCCACAAGCCTGATCGCATTTATGAATCGGTCGAACCGAATGCCATTCAGCCACTGCTCATGCGCTGAGACCACTTTGTCATTCAGCCACACAAGACAACAGTCATCGGCTCCGCAGCGAAGCTGAGCATCCCGTGCCTGTTTCACCGTAATCTCTGTCCATGCGTAGGCCACTGCTTCGTCGGTTTTTCCAAGTGTCGGCACCAGGTTCAGTTGCGCCAGTGGATCTGTCGTTCGATGCCGAACCCAGCCGAACTCCGTGTCATTCTGCCCTTTGTACCTCGCCTGCAAATCAATGCGGCGTTCAGGGTCGAATGACAATTCAAAACCCTTCCTGTCAGGAGCATCGAAGGGTCCGGCAAGCCACCAGTCTGTTACCAGACCCAGTTGTTTCACGACGTCTGCTGTTTCTCCGACAGATCGAAGCTGTTGCGCTGCCTCAGTCACCTGCTGGCGGTCACGTGCATATTCGAAGGCCCTGCGAAACTGAGCTGTTGCAGCATCGACGTCATTTTCCAGCAGTGCCTGGTTTCCAAGCTGGAGTGCGTACGCGACTGCCTCGTCGCGAAACTCCGGGTCTGTGAACCGGCCGGCCAACCAGCGGATCCGGAAATCCGGTTCAAACTGGTGGATCAGCCGCATGACCAGGCGTCGTGGTCTCCCTACTCGCTTCGTATCACTGACATACGTCTTCAGAAACTTTAACGGCCACTGCGTCCCGCTCTCTCGAGATTCACGGGCGACAATCTCCTCGAAGATGGTCCGATACCAGTTTGCGGCAACCGGGTTGGAGGTATCCATGGCGATCAACAGAGAAGGCAGAAAACTGACACTTCGCAGAGCCAGTTCATCACGGGCCGCTCTCGCCGCGGGCGATCCAGTGCCCTGAGGTCCGGTTTTCGCGATGATGGCAAGAAGTTTCTGGTCGTCGCTGCGTGTAATCGGCATTGTGGCCAGACAGATTACCAGCAACGACCCCAGACAACGTCCATACGAGAAATTCTGTGTCATAGGTTTTTGATCGCTTCAATGTTCGGGAAGGACCATCGCATCATGTCGAGGCGGACATGGTATTTCCACCCAGAGAAAAAGTTTTCCAGCACTGTGTTGCTGCTCGAGCCTGCTGAGCGGGGAGTATGAGCTCCGACGACATGAAAATGTGGTACGCGTCGGACAAACGTCCATCCGGTCGGGACGGCAGTACCGATGAAGTCGGAGGAAGAAAAGGAAGTCTGTACGAGAGGTAGTTGATACCAGAGTGGAATCCGAGTACCGGGCCTGGTGGTCCGACCCGACAGGACAAACGGTTCACGGACCAGTACTATGCCGGCTGTGACGAGCGACGACTTTCCGACGATTCTCCAGGCTCTCGGAATCAAATGGCCGGAGCGGCCATACGCCGGAATCAGCCTGCTGCCACTGATTAACCGTGATCTGAGCGAACGTTCAGCACCGATCGGGTTTCCGTCAAAATGAGCAGATCAGCAGGCACCTGCCGCGCAGCGGTGCAGGTTCCACAGCTCTCATCAGGGTACGACCTGGAAACCGGGAGCTGTATGAGCTGTTCCTTAATTCAAGTGCGCAACATAATCGGGTTCCTCGCTGCAATACGTGAGATTATCGGTGTACTCCGGTACAGTCCTGGTTGTTTGCCGGCCTTCGTCCGGCCGAGTAACTTTGCGGGTTTGATTTTCGACCTGCAAAACACGCCACATTCAAAGGTTCTTACTCCATGTATCGAATGGTCCTGATCTACGGTTTCGTTTTGGTGGCCATGGGCCAAATCTGCACTGCGTACGAGATGAAGTCTCAGCCGAACATTCTCTTTATTTTTGCAGACGACCAGTGCTACGAAACCGTACGTGCGTTTGGCAACCGCGAAATCCAGACACCTGCGCTCGATCAGCTTGCTGCCGACGGTACGACCTTTACACATTGCTTCAACATGGGTTCCTGGAGCGGGGCAGTCTGTGTTGCCAGCCGCACAATGCTCAACAGCGGACGTTTTGTTTGGCGAGCCAGCGCGATTTACAAAACAAGCGAAACAGAACGCCAGGCCGGTCGCTGGTGGAGTGAGTATATGAAGAGTGCGGGCTACGAGACCTACTTCACCGGGAAATGGCACTGCATGGCCAGCGCAGAAAAGTCGTTTGACATCACCGCAAATGTCCGCGGCGGCATGCCCAAACAGACGCCGAAAGGATATGGGCGTCCAAAGCCGGACGGCACTGATCCCTGGTCACCATATGACCCCAAGTTCGGTGGATTTTGGGAGGGCGGCAGACACTGGAGCGAAGTTATTGGCGACGACGCAGTCAGATTTCTCGACGATGCGAAACAGCACGACAAGCCGTTTTTTATGTATATCGCTTTCAATGCCCCGCACGATCCCCGGCAGAGTCCCCGGGAGTACGTCGACCGCTATCCGCTCGACCGGATCTCATTGCCAAAGAATTTCCTGCCGCTCTACCCATACAAAGACAAAACTGGATTAGGCGCAAGTCTACGTGACGAGAGGCTTGCGACGTTCCCGCGAACGGAGCATTGTGTGAAAGTAAATCGACAGGAATACTATGCGATCATCACACACATGGATGCACAAATCACACGCATTCTTGACAAGCTGCGTGCGAGTGGACAGGCCAAGAATACCTGGATTTTTTTTACCGCGGACCATGGTTTGTCATGTGGCCATCATGGATTGATGGGCAAACAGAATATGTACGATCACAGCGTCCGGGTGCCATTTCTGGTTGTTGCTCCAGGTGTTAAGGCTGGTGCAAAGATCAGCGGGCCAATCTACCTGCAGGATGTGATGGCCACGAGTCTCGAACTGGCCGGCGTCGAAAAACCGAACCATGTGGAATTCAACAGCCTGCTGCCGATGCTTGAGGGTAAGCCGAGTCCGTATGAATCGATTTACGGTGCATATCTGCAGCTCCAGCGAAGTGTGCGAACCGAAGACTATAAGTTGATCCTTTATCCGCAGGCACCCGCAGCCAGACTGTTCGATTTGGTACACGACCCCGACGAAATAGTTGATCTGGCCGGTCGGCCGGAATCACAGCCGATCATGAAAGAACTGTTTGCCAAACTGCTGAAGCAGCAGGAGTTCCTGGAGGACACCCTGGACTTGACGAAGACGTTCCCGGAATTGCAGTAAGCCCTGCAGAAATGGCGTCATTTTTCTTGGGACCGAAGGTCCAAAATATCCTCTGCCGGTCGTGTGAACCATCGATCATTGGAGCCTACAAACGCCACTGGGGCCCGGATGCTGGCGACCCATTCAGTCTCACACATCTTGCGCGTCATTTTCAGCTTTATGCGTTTCCGGCAGCCGCAGATATTCATGTTCGATGGATTCGCGTGGACGGTAATGCATTTGATTCTCGATGTACCGAACGACTCTGTCCTTCTTTGACAGACTTAACACGGATGCCTCGATTCCATCCCGCTATCCGAATTTTCTGACTCAACCAGCTGGTATCACTGATGGATTGCTGTTGCTTGCCTTAATCCGTCCTGAAAATGACGAAATCTTGATTTTCGCGGCACACGCACCAGCTTAATGGCCGATAATCGCCGCCAGCATGACTCTTCAGAGTGAAATCTTTGAACTGTTGCGCGGTCCCGGCCATGCCAGCGAAGACATCGGTGAGAAATCTATCGGTCATGAATCGCTTCCGGTTCTTCGAGCTGAATACGATACGATGAAGCAACTGCGGGTGAGAGCTGAGTGTTGTCTTCGATAATTGATTTGTGTCGGCCGTTCGGGCGGCAAAGTGAAACAGCTGAACCCGTTTCCGAGGCCTTACAGATCAGTCAGGGGACAGGATGTTCGTTGGGGTCCGTCGACAGAGTCGGCCAGACAGCAAACGGGAATTCTGAATTAACGATCGATTCATTGCCGTTTCCTGACAGCTTTTGTTTTTGGTAGACTCGACCGGTGTGTCTCAGATTCAAATGCGGATCAAACAATCGCAACCCCGGAGGATGAGTCGCCATGACCACAATGTCGTTCCACAAAACGGCGGAATGGAAGGTTGGACTCCGCAGCTATTTTGAGTATCGTGATCTTGGCATTGTTGCGGCCAGCAAGGGCAGGGTCCTTGCGCACGTCATTCGTGCCACGGAACCTTGTGGCGGTCCCGGTGGCTGTCACACACATGATCTTGAGTTCCAGATGAACTACGTACTGCACGGCTGGACTCGGGTTGAATTCGAAGACGTTGGTGAGGTCCGCTTCGAGGCCGGCGACAGTTGGTACCAGGACCCCAACATCAAGCACGAAGTCCTGGAATATTCCGATGATTTCGAAGTGATCGAGATCTGCATGCCGGCGGAATTCCCGACTGCACAGGCACAACTCTGATCGACTCCGTTGCGTCGTACATCCTCGCCTGAGAAAGCCGTCGTTTTCAAGGATATCCCGGATGGGAAGACTGGATGGCAAGGTCGCGGCGATCACCGGTGGTGCATCGGGCATTGGCGAAGCCACAGTGCGGCTGTTTGTGGAAGAGGGTGCACGGGTAGGCTTTGCTGATCGTGACGGCGCCCGCGGCAGGGAAATTGCAGAAAAAATCAGGGCGTGTGGAGGAGATGTGCTTTTTGTTGAGGCCCGTATGGAACGCGAAACTGAAGCGGCAGCCTTTATTCGTCGGACAGCAGAACAATTTGGCCAGCTTGATATTCTTGTCAACAATGCGGCCATCCGGCTCTACCAGCGCGTGACCGAAGCCAGCGAGGAGAGTTGGGATACCATTTTGGGGGTGAACGTCAAAGGCTACGCCTTCTGTGCCAAAGCTGCGGTCGCACTTTTGCGCCGCACGGGAAACGGAAGCATTGTCAACATCGCCTCCAACTCTGCTTTCATAGCGAGCGACAGTGCAGTCCAGTACGACACCACAAAGGCCGCGGTCACCGGTTTGACGCGTGCGATGGCACGAGATCATGCCGATGACGGCATCCGGGTCAATGCTCTCTGTCCAGGACCAACCTTGACCCGCTTCCATGAGCGGCGTGCTGCCGCGGCTGGGAAAACTAAGGCATTCAAGGAAGAATTTGGGCGGTCCACCATGCTTAAGCGGGCAGCGGTACCGCGGGAAATTGCCGCATGCGTCCTGTTCCTGGCTTCCGACGATGCGTCGTATGTCACAGGCACATGCCTGTTTGTGGATGGTGGTGAGACGTCGATGGGAAGCAACCGGCGAATAATGCCAACAAGTCATGATTTTTAGCTGCGTATGTCCATCCACGATATTCAGAGCGTCCCGGGCAATTTGTCTTTTCAATTGATCATACCGGCCACCAGTTTTCTGTCGGGAGTCATTGTGAGTTTTGTGACGCAGCCACGTTTGAGGTTTCGGAAATGACTGGTCCGTTAATTCAACAATCCGACCAGTAAATACGTTGACTGTATCGGGGTCTGCAAGGGTCAGTTGTGCTCCAGCGGCGACCTCTAGCAGTTGGATTGCCTCCACGACCGCGAGTCTTTGATCCCTTGCTCACCGTTTAACAGTGGGCCTGTGCCGGCATCAGCGCCGGGCCAACACCGGGCAGCGACGATTTCAGCCCAATAAAAGCGCGGTTAATCTGGCGATCCTGCAACCCTGGCGAGGCCGACAGAAACTGGAACGGCGTTGAGTCTTTTCGTGTCGGTGCAGGTATAGCGGGGCTATGAACATCTGCCGGACCGGTCGGTTAGCAGTTCCATTGTCGGAATAATCTGTATCGTCATTTCATGCGTGAGCAGACAGCTTTGCTGGCACGCGCGGTCGGTCTGTTCCAATATATGTTCAATACTCTCCGTTGAAACAATCGCTTCGGGGCCAGGCGGCCGGTCAAAATTTTCTGCTGCTCTTCAGCTGGCATAGTTTTCTTTGCTGTCTGCATTACTCCTGGCTCTGTTCTTCCATTTGCTGCAGGACTTCGGAGACGACGTCCAGACCCTGATCGAGCTCTTCTCGATTGATATTCAGTGCCGGGAGCAGGCGGACCACCGTGTCCTGAGTGGCGTTGATCAGGACACCACGCTCCATGCACAAACCAACTGCGGGGCCGGAGGGAATATTCAGGTCGATTCCGACCATCATGCCGCAGATGCGGACTTCGCGAATGATGGACAGTCGGGCCTGCAACGTTGACAATCGTTGACGTGCATGGTCTGCATTGTCCGTGACGTGCTGCAGCAGGTTTTCTTCTTCGATTGTGGTGCCCGTGGCCAAACCGGCCGCCATTGCCAGGGGGTTACCGCCGAACGTGCTGGCATGCATGCCTGGTCGCAGGTCACCAGCGATACCTTCCTGAGCGATCATGGCTCCGCAGGCCACGCCACCGGCAATGCCTTTGGCCATCGTGATAATGTCTGGTGTGACCTCGGTTTGCTGGTAGCCGAACCATGTTCCCGTGCGCCCCATGCCCGTCTGCACCTCGTCAAAAATCAGCAACAGATTCCTGTCGTCACAGATGTTGCGCAATCCTTTCAGAAATGTCGGATCAGGAATCTGAACACCACCTTCACCCTGTACCGGCTCAATCATGATGGCACAGGTTTCGTTGTCTACGAGTTCCCGTACCACATCCAGATCATCCATCGCCGCGTAGCGGAATCCGGCCATTAGAGGACCGAGGCCCTCATGGTATTTGGGTTGGGCGGTTGCGGTGAGTGTTCCGAGAGTTCGGCCGTGGAAACCTCCCTCGAAGGTGATGATGCGATAACGCCCGTTCACTGAACCATGCAGTCGCGCCAGCTTGATCGCGGCTTCGTTGGCTTCCGCACCACTGTTACAGAAGAATGCTTTACCGAAGCTGCGCGAACACAGGAACTCGGCGAACCGTCCCTGTTGTTCGATATACCAGGTGTTGGGGATATGGATTAGCCGGGCTGCCTGCTCCTGAATAGCAGCCACGACCGCCGGCGGAGAGTACCCGAGGATATTGCAGCCCCAGCCTGGGAACAGATCCAGAAAGCGACGCCCCTCCGCATCGGTGACCCACGAACCAGCTCCCTCGACCAGTGACACGGGATATCGAGTGTAGTTAGGGATAACAAACTGATCGAACAGTTCGATGGTGTCCTGACTGGTGAGTGATGTCACGGTTTCCATAATGATTCCTTTGAATACCACTGTTTGTTGGTTTGCTGGACGGCGCCACTTATTCGCAAAAAGGAGTTCCAGGCGCAAATGAATGATTCACGGCAAATACGCTCGCCTGCGCCTTGTGCCAGTAGTTTTTGACATTAGTGCCAAAGTTGCGTGGTGCAATGGGACACTCGGTTCGTTAGACACTACGCCACGATTTCGGTTCCCACTCCCGTATCAGAATAGATCTCCAGCAACAGCGAATGTGGCATGCCGGCATCGACGATGTGGACTTTTCTGACCCCGGCCGTTAACGCGTCTAAACTGGCCTGAGCCTTGGGGACCATTCCTCCGGCGATTGTACCGTCTGCGATCAGATGTCGAAGCTGTGCTGCTGTCACATGTGAAATACGGGAAACCGGATCACCCACATCCGTCAGAATTCCAGGGATGTCGCTGAGAAATACCAGCTTCTCGGCGTCGACCGCCTGAGCCACGGCCGCAGCCGCCGTGTCGGCGTTGACATTAAGTCGATGACCGTGTTTGTCCAGTGCGATACTGGGAATGACGGGAATCGTGCCTGTCGAACAAATTCTCACCAGCAGATCCCGATCGACCTGATGCACGTGACCCACATGGCCCAGATCCACTGCGCAGCCATCCGCAGAGGCAATCGTGAGTGGTCTGCCAGTGAGTGCGTTTTCGGTTTCGAAGTGGATCCCCGCGGACTGAGCTCCGCGGCTGCGGATTTTGTCAACGATCCAGGGACAGATTTCATTAACCAGTACACGGGATGCGATGTCCAGAGTGGCATTGTCGGTGTAACGCCGACCTTCGACAAATCGAGGCTCAATCCCGGCTTCGTTCATGGCAGTGCTGATCGCCCTGCCGCCTCCATGGACGAGTATTGGCCGCATACCTACAGTCGCCATAAAGACGATATCCAGCAGCAGACTGTCCACAGCTTCATTATCGTTGAGGGCACTACCGCCAAGTTTGACGACCACGTAACGATTGCGAAATCTCTGAATCCATCCCAGAGCTTCGATGAGCGTTTTAGCTTTGCGAATGGCATCCTGCATGAATGGTTCGTTGGTGTCTGACCCGACGTGACAACTTGGGATGAGGATGATCGACCCGTCGCTGATAAGCTTAGACCCAATCCGGGCGCTGCTGAAATGCACCTGACCGATGTGGCCGCAGGTGAAACAATAGGTGATTCTATGGTGCGGAAACTGTGATTCAATTCGCGAAGGCCATTGCAAACAGATTCCTGGCAGGTAATCTGCGAGGTTATGCTGGCAGGTGCGCTCACCGCATCTGACGACTTTACGGTTGAAGTGCTTGCTGTGATCCCGTCAGAGATCGATGCAGTGAGTGAATAGGGAAGATGGTGCAAATCCGTTGCGGCGCCGCCGCTGTGACCGGGTACAGTCTCGAAAATCCACTGCCCACAGTTGTTTCATCGACTCGAAGGGAAGGATGAGTCACTGGTTGATCTGGAAGCCAGAAGACCTGCCTCCTGGCGTTGTTGATATGCCTTCGCGGAAAGGTGATGTTGGCGAGTGATCTGTGCCTGCCCCACCTCTGTTTCGATTAACTGATCCAGTGAGGTGTATGGCAGGAACTGTGTTCGTCCAGTGAGTCAATGCCGTTGATTCTGCCTTCGTCCGATCTTTCTGTTTAATGTTCAAACAGGAAAAGACTGATGGCACGACTACTCGCTGGAACCCGGTTTCGTCGCAGAGCGTTCACGATGATCGAGTTGTTCGTTGTGACTGCTGTCGTGGCGGTGTTGATCAGTCTGTTGCTGCCTGCTGTTCAGCAGGCCCGCGAAGCGGCTAGGCGAACGCAGTGTCGCAGTCGACTCAGACAGATCACGCTGGCACTGCACAACTACGCTGATGTTTACCAGGAGCATTTTGTTCCCTATGTCGTGGAAGATCAGACGCGGCTTAATTTTTTAAGCACGTATGCAGGTCACCAGGGGACGGCCCGTTTTTGGTTTGGTGTTCTCAACTACGATGAACCGGACTCCACGGAACAGATCGATTTCGTGGCCGGTCCACTGGCGCCATTTATGGAAACCAGCCGACCGGCATTTCAGTGTCCCAATTTTGGTCCTGCGCAGGTGGATGAAATGGCCTATGGTCATCCGGTATCCGGGTTTGGATATAACGGCTACTTCCTGTCGCGCGAAAGCGGCGTCGAGTATCGGGCTCCGATATTTATCGCTACGCCCAGCAGCAAACCCCTGACACGAAAATTCAGAGATCTGAGTGCAACCACTCAGACAATAGCGTTTGCCGATGCGGCTCAGGTGAAGGCCGTCACGTTTGCTCCACCGACATTTAGTTTCGAAGAAACATGGTTGCTGGAACCGCCATCCCACAATTTTCCAAACGTTCATTTCCGCCACAGCAACTCAGCGAACGTGGCATTCATGGACGGAAGCGTACGATCGTTTGCTTACGCATCGACGATTGACGTGCCGGGGCCCAACTTTATCAATCCCGAACAGGCGGCTCGCATTCAGGAGAAGCGACTTGGATATGTGAGTGAAGGCACACTGGACGATCCGGATCATCGAGATGATTTGTATGATCGCCGTTGACCATGTTTTGACGTCTGGCGCTCCTTAACATTTTTATTTCGTCTGCTCTTGTCGTCCGAACTTACCTGGCCTCCAGGGCTTCGACAAACATTTTCGGCCACACGGCTCATACCCGGTGGCGGACGTGGGAACGGCTGCTCCCCTCTTGCGACACCCGAAGCACAAGATAAGGATCTTCAAAAAGGACGAGGACATGACTATTTGATTGTATGGATCGAAATTGACGGCAAACTTCACCGACTCAGCCGTGACAAGAGCCACCATCCCTGCCCCAATAAATCGGTCCAACACTCCTTACTGTGCGACATGCAAGTTCAAGTGACCGGCGGCAGAGCTGTCGATCCAGCAGAGACGTTTCATCCAGGGAGCAGATCGGTGAAATCGTTCTCTGGACAGCCGTCAATACGATGGGCTTCGGCTTTTATTTCAATGGCCGCGTATGACTTTGGGATTCTCCTTGGAACCCGTAAGAGAGCCTTACGTACCTCCGGTAACACCGGTGTTTGTTTATCTCTGGAATCTTTGGGTGCACGTTCGGCTGTCTCTGTGGGGCATTGGGCAGCGGAGTTTCTTACCGGAATTGATTGGTCGGGAGTAAGGGTTTTTACGGAGGACTTTGCGGATTGGTGGACAGTCATTGCATTAATGGCACTTCATCAGTTTGGTGTCTGGAGTTCGTTCTTCGCCTGGAACTGGGCACTTGCTACGGCCGTTTGTGTTGGAATCGCGATGATGCTTCTTTTATCGCGATGGGGCGATATTTTGTTCGGAGGTATAGGTGCTTTCGGCCGGTCCGCTTTTATCGGAGTGGTGTTTCGCTCGCCAAGGATACTCTCAGGGCTCGGTCTGGGACATGAGGACCGGCGGCCTGTCGAATGGGAGTCCGCAAGTATTGATGAATTTAGCTTGCAGAGCCGAAGCCGCTTCACGGTGCAGCTAATACGGAATTCACATTCCCGGAAAATATCCAGCGGGATGGGATCGTGGCCTTCGAAAAATTGGGAGCAAGGGTGGAAGAAAAGGAGGACCACCTAACCGTTCACCTTGCGAATGAGCTCGTTAGCTCAGGGGCGCAGAATCGAAAATCACGCAGTTGAAAACAGTGAGGAACCTCTTCTTGGTACTTGAGGGACTCGACGTGAGCGACGCCACGCTGGAGCTGTTGAAAGGGCTAAACAGTGTCGAACAGCTCAGTCTTCAACGGACGAGAACAACAGATGGCGAGTTGGTGCATTTGCGGGGGCCGAGCCACCTTGAATACTTGTACCTTGACAATACAACAGATTACGGACTCCGGCCTGCAGCATCTCGAGGGAATGACGAATCTCCAGCTGATATCCCTCAGTTTTACGCAAGTCACCGATGAGTGAGTGGAGCGGTTCGAAAGGGCCTTACCGAATTGCATGATATTACTTTAGCACGTATGCCATCGCGTTACGGGTGTGACGGGGAGCCGACTGGCAGAGAGAGATTGGGGTAAGCGAGCCAAAAAATTTGGAGTATGCGGTTCGCAGAACAAACACCCACGATCTATGTGCTCAACCTCGAAGCTGTTCCCACAGGTCCGCGGCAAAATCATGGGCCTGAATCCCGGCGTCGGTTACCGTGAATACGTGGCTTCTTTCGCGTGGAGCGAGGGTTTTAAATGTCATGCAGAGCCGCGGTCAGTTCGTGCTGGCCGAGTCGATCATTTTTTCGCCACTCGACAGCGAAGCGGCGGCGTTAACAACAATCGTTGCTGCCGATCCCGTTTGGCGCTAAGATCTGCAGCCTGTTGTCGATACGCTGTCGCTGGAACCTGCAGGCTAAAAGTATATGAAAATTGGAAAGGCCGTGATCACAGCGGCAGGAGAGCATCATTCGAATCTGCCGCTGCAAAGCGTGGTGGACCGTGACGGGGTCAGCGGCACGGTACTCCATCGAACGCTCAATGAAGTTGTCGAAGCCGGGATCGATGAAATTGCCATTATTGTTCGTCCTGGACAGGCAGAACGATATTTGTCAGCTGCCGGTTCCCATGCTTCACGACTCGTTTTTTTTGAGCAGGACAATCCACGAGGATACGGTGACGCAATCCTGCGAGCAGTTGAATTCATCAGTAACGAACCATTTCTGCATCTGGTCTCCGATCACCTTTACGTCAGCACAGGTCAGCACAGCTGTGCCGCTCAGCTGTGTGAAATGGCTGTTGCACAGGAATGTTCGATCTCTGCGATCCAACCCACTCGCGAAAATGAGATCATTTATTTCGGCACTGTCGGCGGTCGCCCGGTCGCTCAGCTGGAACGTCTTTACGAAGTCACGACAGTCGTAGAGAAGCCGACACCCACGATCGCCGAGCAGGAGTTGGTCGTGGCAGGACAGCGGTCCGGACATTATCTGTGTCTGTTTGGCATGCATGTGCTGACACCGGTCGTGCTGCGAATTCTGCAGGCGAATCTCAACGCGGCCGGACCTGGACAATCAATCGACCTCTCAGAGTCACTGGCTCAGCTGGCTCAGACAGAACGCTATCTGGCTTTCGAGGTGGACGGATCACGATTCAACATCGGATACAAGTATGGGTTCATGCTGGCGCAGCTGGCGATTTCGTTGTGCGGCGTGGACCGGGATTTCATCCTGACGGAACTGGTTGCACTGATGGCTAACAAGTGAACAGGGAATTTACAGGTAATCCACGGGATTCTGGCCCGCACAGGTGCAGCATGATTCAAACGCCTCGGACGGTGTGTCAGGTGTTTTCAGCAACATTGCACAGTGAACTCAATCGGCTGAAAGAAATACCAATACAGTATGTCTCCATTCCTGCAGGTCATCACTTCGACTGATCCGGATGTCCGCAATACCTCGCTTGGTTCACTCTGCGCCGGACTCTCCGATCAGCAACTTCTGACGCACTGCGCGGAAATCGATCAATTCCGTCGCACATGCGACAATCTCTATCAGCGCGTACGTGCTTTGTTTTTCCTGTATGCAGTGTATCGCTTTCATCTTCCTGTTCAGCTGGGCGGTCGTGAGACAGGACACATCCCTGTCGGTGGGTATGAGCAGATGCTCAATCGCCGTTATCCGGAAGCGATCGATACATTCCTCGCCAGGCAGGAATTCCATGGTCCGTCCGTCACACTCACGAGCGCCATTGCTGAGGCCTACCATCGTTTGGCATTTCAGACACTGGCGGATCAGGTACGCAAAAGCGTGAGAACCTTCCGAGGGAATCAATGGATGTTCCGATGTGGACATGCTGCCGATGTTCCGTTGAGAATTCGCCCGGAGTTGCTGGAGATTAACAGGACAATCGGCTGCTTCCCCACACTGACGGAGCGGACAGCTGTCCGCATGGATTTGACCCACAGTGGCTGGAGCGACATTTTCTTTCTGGGAATGGATTTCCCGGAGGGAGCCCGCGTTATCAATGCGAGCATCGATCTGGCAGTCCGTGGGCGCCATGCCAGACCGGCGCCGCCTATCGAATGTTGTCTGCGGGTGATCGACGCACCGCTGCTCCGACTGGTCAGCATTGACCTCGATTCCAGAGCCGACATTCGTGACGTCAACGAGGTCTTTGATTTCGCTCGCGATTATCTTGGACTGCTGAAAGCTGCGGTGATCGCATCCGGTTTGATTCCTCCAGGCATGGAAGGTGGTGGTGCCAAAGTCTCGGACGTGTTCAACCGGATGATCGGACCTGGCAAGGGGCTGGAAATTGTGAGCCGTGTGAATGATATCCCCAAGGGATCACGGCTGGCCGTGAGTACCAACCTGCTGGGTTCGCTGATAGCTGTGTGCATGCGGGCCACCGCACAGGTCTCACGGCTAACTGGTGCACTGACAGAATCCGACCGGCGAATTGTGGCGGCTCGGGCGATCCTCGGAGAATGGCTTGGCGGATCCGGCGGTGGCTGGCAGGATTCCGGAGGTGTTTGGCCAGGCATCAAACTCATCGAAGGAGTGGTTGCTGACGAAGGGGACCCGGAATTCGGCATCAGCCGAGGCCGGCTGATGCCTCAACATTCGATCTTCAACGAGTCCGATGTCACCACGGCGACCAGACAGAAACTTCAGGAGAGCCTGGTGCTGGTCCACGGAGGGATGGCTCAAAACGTCGGCCCGATTCTGGAGATGGTGACTGAGAAATACCTGCTGCGCAGTGAATCAGAATGGACTGCCAGGCACGATGCCATTGCCCTTTTTAATAAAATGGTCTCTGCGTTGCGGATGGGTGAAATACCGGCCATTGGCGAAGCGACGCATCGAAATTTTCACGGTCCTTTGCAGAAGATCATTCCGTGGTGCACCAACGCCTACACAGAGGAACTCATCACTCGCTGCCAGGCAGAGTACGGCGAACAATTCCACGGATTCTGGATGCTGGGTGGCATGGCCGGGGGCGGAATGGGGTTCATTTTTAATCCCAGTGTTCACGATCAGGCTCAGTCGTGGCTGCAACACATGATGTTGCAGGTTAAGGAATCAATGCAGGAGTCGGTGCCGTTTGCGATGGATCCGGTTGTCTATGACTTCACGATCAACGATCGTGGCACCTGGGCCGACCTGAACTCCACCGGACAGCTGCCGGCAGGATACCTGGCGTTCATGCTTCCGGGTCTGTTGAAACAGGACGTCAATACGCTGTCCCCGATGTCTCGGCGTGAACTGGAGCGCGCCGGTGATCACTGCAGACAGGGACAGGGTGACACACAACTGGCCCTGCAGCTGATCAATCGGATTCTTCCCGGATCTGTGACGGCCAGCAGGGACGTGCAGACGATTGAAGAGTTGTTACAGGATAATGGATTCGATCAAGTCGCTCATGAAGAGATCCGGGCGGAGCTGAAATCCGGTCGGCTCGGTTTGGCTCAAAACAGGTTGTCGTCGGTCGTGACGATCGACGACGTCAGCAGCGACGAGGTTGTGGATCTGTGTGTCGGACATGCAATTGCACATATTGATGCGGGTCGTCGGGCGCTGGAGGAAGGTCGTGCAGGGGTGATTACTCTGTCTGCAGGAGTCGGCAGCCGGTGGACTCAGGGAGCGGGAGTTGTCAAAGCTCTGAATCCGTTCTTTCGGATCGGTGGTCGATTTCGATCGTTTCTCGATATTCACCTTGCCAGGTCACGGAAGACCGCGCGGACATATGGCGTTGCACCGGCACATGTCATTACCACGGGGTATCTCACTGACTTGCCGATTCGTAGATACGTCCAGAAGTATTTTGATGAGGACAACGTATATGTATCCCGCGGAGCGTCCGTGGGACTGCGAATGATCCCGACCATCCGTGACCTGCAGTTCGCCTGGGAAGAAGTGCCACAACAGCTTCTGGACGAACAGCAGGAAAAGTTACGGGTCAGCGAGCGGGCGGCACTGATAAACTGGGCACGCACAGCAGGTGAAGCGTCGGACTACACTGACAATCTTCCGCTGCAGTGTCTGCATCCGGTTGGTCACTGGTACGAAGTACCGAATCTGCTGTTGAACGGCACGCTCCAGCGAATGCTGCGGCAGCGGCCTCAGCTGGAGTATCTGATGCTCCACAACGTGGACACGCTGGGTGCGAATCTGGATCCCGCCTGTCTGGGTCAACATATCGCTGCCAACTGTGATCTCTCGTTTGAAGTGATCAGCCGGCGTCTCGAAGATCGAGGTGGCGGATTAGCACGTGTGAACGGTCGCGTGCGCCTTGTGGAGGGACTTGCCATGCCGCGAGAAGAAGATGAATTCAAACTCTCGTTCTACAATTCTCTCACAACGTGGATCACGATTGATCGGCTGCTCAGCATATTTGAATTATCACGTGATGAACTAGGGGATTTTGTTCGGATCGACGAAGCCGTGCGACGTCTTGGTGCTCGAATTCCGACATATATCACCTTGAAGGAGGTGAAGAAACGGTGGGGTCAAGGCCAGGAGGACGTATTCCCGGTGTCACAGTTTGAGAAGCTATGGGGCGACATGACTGCGCTAACGGACGTGACCTGTCAATTTTTGGTGGTGCCCACGCTGCGTGGACAGCAACTGAAAGACCCTGCACAGCTTGACGGCTGGTTACGAGACGGGTCAGCCGCACATGTCGAATCGCTGCTGGCCTGGGAGTGAACGCACGCAACCTATTCGTCGAGGATTTCCTTTTCTCTGGATTCCGCTTTGTTGTTGATCTGACCTTCGTACTTTTTCGTGAGCTCCTGAATTTTATCTTTGGTCTGATCTCGGTCGTCTTCGGTCATTTCCTTGCCTTTTTGGGCCTCGTCTGCCTGTTTGTTGGCATCACGTCGAATATTGCGAATGGAAATCCGGGCTTCTTCCGCCAGTTCCTTGATCCTCCCAGCCAGTTGTTTGCGACGTTCGCCGGACAGTGGAGGAATATTTAGACGGACAACCCGGCCGTCATTATTTGGTGCGAGTCCCAGGTCGCTGGACTGGATGGCTTTGGAGATTCCGGCCAGTGACGACGTATCAAATGGCCGGATCATAATCTGTTGAGGTTCCGGGATGCTGATGTTGGCAATCTGCTTCAGAGGCGTGGGAGACCCGTAGTAATCGACCTTGACGGAGTCGATGAGTCCGGGATTGGCACGCCCGGTACGGATACCAGTGAGTGAAGTTGTAAGGTGCTCAACCGCTTTCTCCATACGGTCTTCTGCATCCAATAGAATTTCGTCCTGGTCCATTTGGTATATTCCTCTTTCCACCGAATGTCGCGCTCCAGCTCACAACTGTAGGTTCTATCGTAGCCGACAACGAGTGGGCGTCAATTCGCTGCGGTGTGATCTACTCCCGCGATGCCGACTCTCAGAGCGTCGGCAAAACTGTGAGTGTTCTCGGCGTCAGAGCCCTTCCGAAATCTGGCGGTGTCGCAGATGTTTCCGGTGCTGACAGCGACAGTCGATCATCGATCGCTGCACCACATGCAAAACGCTGCGCGAGATTATTCAGTGGTGGCCAGGGGTGATTCCTGGGTTATCGTGAGAGACTGCAACATGAGCATTACCGCGCCCGTCACCAGACAAACGTCAGCAACGTTGAAGATGGCCCAGTCAAAACGACCGAATCGGAAATCAAGAAAATCGCGAACGGCAAAGATCGTCCGGCCGTTGATATCTTTGAGTCCGTGGATCCCGAGGCGATCGTAGAGATTCCCCACAGTACCCCCGGAGACGAAACCGAGAGCCGTGGTCAGCCAGGCACTGCGACACGATCTTCGCCAGAAAAGCCAGTACCAGATACCGACAAGCGCCCCGACACTCACAGCGGCGAATCCAAGTGCGAATCCCTGTCCAACGCCCCATAACGCTCCCGGATTCAGACTGGTGAAGAGTCGGAATTTCAACCATCCACCCAGCAGCCAGTCAGTGCCGTTGTGGATGCCAAATTGACGAAATACCAGTTCTTTTGAAATCAGGTCGAGAGCCGCGCCGAACGCAGTCAGCAGCCCATATAGAGTCACTCGACTAAAAGGGACCTGATTCATCAGCTGGAGTTTTCCTGCTCACGCCTGCGTTCGCATTCGATACAGTTGCGTGCATAGGGGATCGTCTTCAATCGGGATTTTGGAATACGGGCTTTCCGACCGGCAAGCCCGGTTTCGACACACATTTCACACAGACCAAATACCCCGGCTTCAATTCGGCTCAGCGCTGCTGCGATTTCCGACAGGACTTCCTGGTCGTTTCCCACGATGCGCATGGAAAAATCGACTTCCCAAGCATCGGAGCCCATTTCCGCTATGTGATTAGAAGAGCCATGGTCTCCACCCTCAGCCGTGGAAAAAGTGTCTTGTTCCAGCTGTTCGACATCACCCTTGATGCGGGACTGAAGCATGATCAGAGCAGCGCGAAACTGCTGCGATTCTTCCGGTTTCAGCATTATTGGCTCTGTTCCGGATGCGAGGACAGGAGAATGCGGACTGCTCGGTGGTTTCGGGACGCTGATTTGTACCGAAACATGATGCGCAAGTCGAAGGTCAGCCATGCGGATGGCGCGATTCACACCCGGGCCAATGGAACGGCACAAGACCAGTGACCGTTTGATGCTGGGTCTGCTGATTGCCGACTGTCGGTGTGTGGGTCTGGACGAGCAGAAGAAACAGATAAAACCGGCTGCAGGGAGTGTCAGCTCCCGGATTGCCTCCCGAGACAGGATTACAGGATTGTAAGTGTCACGGTGACCTTACGCTGCCTGGTTCGCAGCTGACACTGTGTCTTGCCACGACCAGCGAGTCAGTGAATTCACGATATCATCAGCGACTTGCATCGCCTGAACGCCTTCGTGGCCGGTGACGCGAGGTGTGGTTTTGCCGTGAATTGCTTTTGTGAACTCCTGCAGTTCAGCGGTGAGGGCATCGCGATCAGATGCCTCAGTGATCTGTTCTTCAATCCATTCGCCGAAGACGCGGTCCTTCAGTGTGAGTGGATCTGGAGTTGCGGACGCGATCGCCTGAATCATGGCTGGATTGGATGCCACGGCACGGGACGGCTGCCAGCTGGTGAGTGTCCGCGCGTGTAGGTCAACGATTAGACAGCCCCGTGAGCTCCAAATCTGCAGGCTACGTTCAGATTTAGGTGCCATACGGCTTGATGTGATATCCACAATCGTACCACCTGGCATTCTGAGTCGGGCCACGGCACAGTCTTCGTGCGGTCCAACGGTCACGGCGCCAAACGCTTCGACAGAGTCCGGCATGCGGCCGGTAAGTGCCAGAGCCAGATCGATATCGTGGATCATCAAATCATGAACGACACCGATATCAGTCGATCGAAACGAATAGGGGCTGACGCGCTGACAACGCAGATATTTTATGTCGGTGCAATATTTCTGTGCTTTCTGAAATGCGGGATTGAAGCGTTCCACGTGTCCGACCTGCAGCAACGCATCGTTTTCATCAGCCATCGTGCAAAGGCTGATTGCGTCCGTCAGATTTGCGGCCATTGGTTTTTCAATAAGCGTTGCAACGCCGGACTTCAAAAAAAATTCGGCGGGCTTCATATGGGAAACGGTCGGAGTTGCAATCACCACACCGTCGAGGTTGTCTGGCAAAGCCTGGACGTCCGAATGCCACTTCGTAGCGAATCGAGCCGCAATCTTCCGTCCCTGCGCAGCACTTGCATCGACGACGCCTACCAGCCTGACCCCATCCATACCTGCCAGAATTCGGGCGTGATGCTGGCCGAGTGATCCGACTCCCACCACTGCCATCTGAAGGTCATTCATGCTGCTTTCGATTTCCCTACGGATTGAACCGTTTGCGCCAGCTGATCACGGACTGACTCACGAGCTCGCCCCAGTCTGCCGGCTCGCTGCTTCTGAATGAATTGCAGGAACTCCACGAGTTCCATCGGAAGAATGCCTTCATAGATTTCATCGAAGTACGTTCGCACAGATTCCAATCTGTTTCGCTTTCGGTACAGCAGGCGAAACGCGTCACGAACACACTGAATCGAATCTTCAGTGATTCCGGCTCTCCGCATACCAACAACGTTGAGCGTCTTGAGCGCCGGATTGTCATTGCCGGCCGCCAGTATGAATGGAGGAATATCATGAGGGACACGGCAGCCACCACTGACAAAACTCAGACGCCCCAGAGTCGAAAAATGATGGACAACAGTGTTACCGGAAATGATCGCTCTATCCTGGACATGAACATGCCCACCCAGCAACACTCCGTTGACCAGAATCACCTTGTTAAAGATTCGACAGTTGTGAGCCACGTGGCTGTTGGCCATCAACATGTTGCCGTTACCGATGCGTGTACAACCGTCTTCTTTTTCAGTTCCCTTGCTGACCGTAACTCCCTCTCGAATTATGTTGTCATCACCGATGACGACCTGAGTATCGGCGTCCTGATAGCTGATATCCTGAGGTGCTCCACCAATTACACTGCCGGCAAACAGGCGGTTCCGTTTCCCAAGTGTCGTATGTCCTGTGAGTACGACGTGACTCTGCAGCTCCGTATTATCGCCAATGGTGACATCGGGGCCGACCACGCAAAACGGACCAATTTTTACACCCGGACTTAATGCGGCGGACGGGTGAACATCGGCCATTGGTGAGATTTGAGGTTCCATACAGATAGATCATCCTGATCGTTTTACTGCCTGCGAAGGCAGTTGTCATCCCTGACTGTCAGGCCGCTGATGACAGGCGTTGGCTATCGCCACCTGCCAGATGTGCCACTTTCGCTGCCAGTTTCTGGTTGAGTTGGTGTCCGCTGCGTATCGCTGAAACATGACCACGGACGGCCATTCCGCTGAGTGCCAAATCACCTACAAAGTCCAGCAGCTTGTGACGAACGCACTCATTCGGCCATCGCAGCTGTTGATTCCATGTTCCATCGTTGCCACAGACCAACAGATCCCGCTCAGTCAGATGCTGACCATAGCCCAAATGCTTCAAGGCACTAATTTCTGACTCCAGGACAAATGTGCGGGCTGCGGCTATCTCCCGGACAAAGTTAACAGCTGTAATCTCAGCAGAATAGACCTGGGCCGGGATAATCGCCCGCGGACCATAATCGAGCTGCCAGGTAATCGCCAGCAGGGGTTTCAAATAGGGTCGCAGGACGAGTGACTGCCCGCCATCGGCCTGACGCATAATTTGAGATGTCACGTCGAATATTTCAATCGAATCAGACAACTGTTGTAGTCCGGTTTCCAGAATTGCATCACAAAAAATGCGACTGGAAGTATCAAATGACGGCACTTCCGGTACGTCGATTTCGATGCGGCAGTTATCGACACCAATCCCTGCCAGAGCCGCCATTAGGTGTTCCACAGTTTCGACTAAGGGTGTTTTGCCGTAGCCCAGTACCGTACGGCGATGGGCATTCAGCACACAGTCATGCCGCGCCGGAACGATCGGGGAATCGAGCAGGTCGGTTCGACAGAACAGGATGCCGGTGTTGACATCGGCAGGAATTAGGCGCAGCCGGCCGCGGATTCCATGGAACAGGCCTGTTCCTTTGAGTTCGACAGGACCGGCCAGTGTTTGCTGCAAACGACTGTTCGCGGTGTGATTCACGTCGTCCCCCACCGTGAGAATAACATTTGAACCGGGCAGCAAGCCGGCAGGTGCCACTCAAAGCAGACAGCTGCCGCGGAATACGTGCTTTCGATGGACACCAGCCGACCTCGCGCTCGTTAGGCTCTCATTTGACGGTCTTACTTTCACCGACAGTACGAGTTCGCGTGCCAGCGGATTTCCTGTACTCGCTGTTAAGCTTGCGCAGCACCGGACCCGTGATGTCGTTACCAGTCTGATGATAAATGACATTTTTGTTCATCGCTTGAATGGCCTGCTGCGGCTGCATTTCGTCTTCAACACCCTTACTGTTGAAGCGAAGTACCAACGTGTACTCCGCATATTCTGCATACGCCTTCACCATTCGGCTGACGTCGGCGTAGACTTCCTTCAGCATTTCTGTTTCTCGACGTGCAAGAACGCGCTGGCGCGCCTGCCGCCATGATTCAAATTTGCCTTTTTCATCAAGCAGTCTTCGTTCGATTTGCTCATACTCTGCACTGCCCGGATCAAGTTGTTTTGACTGTCCGGAAAGCTTTTCCTGGAGAGTCTTAAAGTCTTCCGCCATTCTTTTTGCTTCAGCGTCACTTTGCAGAACTGACGACTTCAGGCCTTCCTGCTTTTCTTTGAATTTGTCGTAGTTTTGAAAAACGTGAGCCATGTCAATCAGGCCTACACTGGAGGCTGTCGCTTTCTTTGGGGTTGTTCGACGTTCCTGAGCGTCAGTCGAAGCGCTGGTTGCCAATACGACCAGCGAGAGGAGAAAGATTGTAAGAGAGAGGCGTTTCACGGTAGGGACACTCCTTTGCCGGTGTCTGCCCCGGTCCGTGGGGCAGCCTGTCATCATGGAAGAGAAATGCTGAGATAAGCTGAAATCTCTCAGACCGCGTGTTGCCGGTCAAGATGAGTGATCGTCTGCAATCCCTGAATTTAGGTGCGTTTCGGTCCAATCAGCGTCTGAAATCCGGAAATCGGCAGTTCCTGCGTGCAATTTAGTTCGTCTCCCCGCAAATGCTGCGATTTGGTATCACCATGGGATGAAACCGCCAGCTGTTGTCTTTCCGTTGATCATCAACGCGGCGCTGTTCAGCATTTCAGCAAACGCAGCCGAGTACAGGCTCATCGCCCACGAGCCGATTGCCCAGGCGTTCGCTGCTGGCGCGATCCGTCGGTCTGCCGCTGTTGTCGATGATGCAACGCTGTATGACGTGGCCGTTGTCGGCAAACGATGTTGGGCCGTGGGAGAACGGGGAGTCATACTCCGCTCCGTCGATTCCGGAATGACGTGGGCTTCCGGCATCCTGCCATTCAATTGCAGCCTGCACAGCGTGTGTTTCCTGACGAATCGAGTCGGCTTCGTCGCGGGACTTCGTCTTGATCTTCATTCAAAAACAGATCGTGGTGTGCTGCTTACCACTCGGGATGGCGGGCTGACCTGGCACGACCTCAAATCTGTTACGCGTCTGCCTGGTCTCCGTTTCGTTAAGTTTTTTGGGATGGAACGCGGAGTTGCTGTGACGACCGGGACTCATGGTCAGAACGGAACGGTGCTGATGACAAAAGACAGCGGACAGACGTGGAATCAAATTAAATCAAAGGATCATTCTGCGGATTGGGTCAATGCAGCATTTATTCGACCGGACGAGGGACTGGTTGTCGGCAGTCACCAGACGTATGGACTGGTGAATGGTAATAATCTGGTCATGCTGGGACACCCCGGGCAAACTCTCCAGATGGTGAATGCGGCATCGCTGTCGGATGACGGTCAGGCGTGGATGGTCGGCGACGGTGGATTCATTCGTCGCAGCACCAATCGAGGTGTTGTCTGGAAGCCACCGGCCGGCCGGTTCCCGATAGAAATTCGAGACATCTTTCGTCTGACGAGTGTCGTCCATGACGGTGAAAGAGTCTGCGTGGGCGGCACTCCGGCTTGCAGCGTTCTCTGCAGCGAGGATGCGGGCGCAACGTGGACCGTTGTGAACTGCGCCGGCGGCGGATCGATTCATCGTCTGGCGCGCATCGGACCTCAGTCAATCCTGGCGGTCGGATCGTGGGGAATGATCATGCGATCGGCTGATTTCGGATGCAGCTGGACCAGCGTCCGTCATGGTCATCGTCGCTCGGCTCTGATGTATATCGTCACCGATCCGGAGGATGCGTCACCATTGATGCTTGCCAGCATCGCTGGGGAACAGGGCTATCGTGTTAGTGTCGTGCAGCCTTCCCAACAGCTGTATTCCCCGCCGATGTCTGAGCGGTGGCGAGCGGCGCTGTCCGCGACAGGTGTCAATACAGTGGCCACCGACTGGCGCTTCGCGCGCACCCGAATTCAACATTGCATGTCGCAACCGGCACTGCTTGAAGCGTGGGATGCAGCGTCCGATGGCCGGCTCCGCGAACTGCTGCCGTTGCGGCTGGCTGCTCAGATTCGAACCTGGCGACCCGATGTGATTTGTATCGAGTCGTCATCAGAAAACGACGCCGTCGCGGCCGTGTGGAGGACCGCGATGAAAACAGCCAGTCAGATCGCTTCCGGTTCAAGTCTGCGGTCTGTTCCTCTTGATAAAACCGGACTTCAGCCCTGGTCCGCTCCGCGGATCATTTACCGCACGTACACCGAAAGCACGCGTCTGGAATTTCGAGCCGATACGCTGCTGCCACGACTCAGGACAACTGCCGGACTTGTTGCCACGACCTGGAATCTCAGCAGGCGGCCGTATTCCGGTCAACGAGACGACGCGGTGACCTACGTGATGCATGGTGATTCGGCAGCAGGCACTCCGGGCCACATGTTCCGGAACATCGTTTTGGTGCCCGGCACCGACGGGCGGCGCGAACTGACTCGCCTGGATCCCGGAATTGAGGAGCTGCAGGCAATCGTCGACAGGCATCACACACAGAAAAGGGCAATCACCGGACAGGTTCAGCGTGATCCAATGGGTGAAGGACTCATCGCATACACTCAGACGATCGGCAGCAACCTGCCGACGGCCATGGCAACGGCGCAACTACAGCATCTGCTTGAACTCTTTCGCAGCCGCGAGAATCTGGAGGGACGTATTGCAGTCCAGCAGGAATTTACACGCCGGATTCCCAATTCGCCTCAGGCAGCTCAGGCAGCTGCGGAACTGCACCTCCTGTATTCATCAGCAGAAATCCAGTGGCTGCGAAGACGTGAACTAACGGACAAAATCATAACAAAACAGGATGCGGGGGTACGATTGCCCAATGAATCTCAATCGGCAGCCAGTTTGGAAAATCAACCTGGAAATTCGGTTCCGGCGATCATGGTGAAGCCGTGGATTGTGCCGGCGGCGGGAACGTCGCTCGAAATCCTGCGACCTTCGCGCGGCTGGGAAAAAAAAGCGGTGGTGCAACACTGGAATCGGCAGGCCGATGTGTCCTGGGGAATCCTCAATCAACTTGCTCCGGATGCCGCCATGACTGCTCAGCAACAACTAATCGTCGCCGCTCGACATCGCCGAATGCACCGTCTTGGCGAGCGACAAATAACATTGGCATCCGCTTTGAACGCTGCTGATTCACACCGTTTGCTCGCCAGCAATGAAATGCAGTCCGTTTTTTCTGATGTCGAATCGGTCTTGCCGGCGTTCAATCTGCCGGAAAGTCGCTTGCGGCCGGAACTGGATGGTCTCTTGGGCGACCTGTGCTGGCAGCACGCACCGGAAATACGACTCACAGCCAGCCAGCCAGAAAATAGTGTCGCAGACGGCCTTGTAATGCTGAGCTGGGACGCAGAGTTTCTGTTTGTTGCCGGCCATCTTCCGGTGGCCGGAGGCATTCTTCCAGGTAGTGAGGTCTTCAACCGGTCACATGACGAGGCAGACATCACGAGTGATTACATTGAGTTACAGTTGGATGTCGACCGCGATTATTCCAGCGGCTGGCATTTTGTAATCGACAGTGCCGGACGGACATCGGATCGCTGCTGGCAATTCACTCGCTGGAACCCGGAATGGTTTGTGGCGACTCGACGAGACGACACCGGCTGGCGTTTTGAAGCCGCTATTCCGATTCGGGAATTGAGGGAGAAGAGTTTAACGGCTGGTGTCAAATGGGCCATGAGCATTCGTCGGATTGTCCCGGGTCACGTCGACCAGCGTGTCGAAGTCAGTGAGTCGGCAGAGAAACTTTCGACCCGCTATTGTCTGATCCGGTTCATCAGAAATCGACATGCAAAATAGTTGGACAACATCGCTTCCGTCCAAATAGAAACAAAAACCATCATGGACCGCGACTGAGTGGGCTCGCCCTGAATCACGCACTTTTGCGATTCGAGCCCGTACGTGCCGGAAAATGGCGATGTCCAGGCAGCCACCCAAAAAATGACATTTTTCATCGGTACCGACGAGGCCGGTTACGGTCCAAACCTGGGACCATTGCTTATTACCGCCACGGCCTGGCGTTTTCCTCCGGGAACCAGTGCCTCGCGATGTTGGGCATTATTGAGCAATGCCATCAGCGAATCGGCACCCGAAGAATCGGAACAGCTTCACGTCGCCGATTCGAAACGCATCTACTCCTCTGGTCGTTCGATCGAACCGCTTGAAAAGTCTGTATTGTCTGTACTGAAACGACTGAATCACACTCCCTCAACGTTCCGGGAACTTGGTACAGCCGTTGCCGGGAACGCGTTCCTGGCTGCTGTTGATCGGGAAAAGTGTCTGGCTTCCACGCCAATCGACCTGCCGCTCAAAACGAATCTCGAACTGATTGAACGATCGTCACGACGGCTGAAGAATACGCTGCGGGCGGCCAGTATCGAATTGATTACGGTGCGATCACGTGTGATCTTTCCAGCCGAATTCAATCAGCTTGTCGAGACTGAGGGCTCAAAAGGCAGAGTCCTTTCTATGGCGACATTGAAAATGGTGGCCGACATTGTGCAGGATGAACGACTTGAGTCGGCGCAGATCATTTGTGACAAACACGGAGGGCGTAATCGCTATGATGCATTACTGTCGGAGGCCTTCGAGGACCAGCTGGTATTTCGACTGGAAGAAGGACGTCAGCTTTCACGCTACCGTATGAAGCAGCTGGAATTCCGTTTCCAGACTGGCGCGGAGGAACACCTGCCGGTTGCCGTGGCGTCAATGGTATCGAAATATCTGCGGGAGGTGGCCATGCTGGAATTCAATGCCTTCTGGAGGGAATTTGTTCCTGAATTGAAGGCGACTCAGGGTTACCCCGTTGATGCAGCACGTTTCCTTCGGGACATCGAAAGCGAACTGGAGCGGCAACAGATTCCAAAAGAACAAATCTGGCGCAGGCGCTGAGCCGGGCAGCATCCCCATGGTTTGGACGGAAACGCAGAAACGACGTGGAAACCGGATTGGGAGTCATTTTTCGTCACGTAATCATGATGCGTGCCGAAGCAGAACGACCACATACCGAGTGAACGCCACCTCAGCTCCGAATCACAAGTGATGAAAGGTTTGGTGTTGCACTTCCCTACTTTGGGAGTTGTAACCTCTTCAGGCTTGGGAGAGAATCTTTGCAGTCAGAAAGTGCTTTCTGCCTGAAGCTGTCTCATGATCACACTGCTTGGTAAGCGAAAGCGGACGTGTAATGGTTTCACGCGGCGTGATGCCCTGACTGCCGGGGGATTGTCGCTGCTTGGGATGAGTCTTCCTGACTTGCTGCGTGCGGAACAATCCGGGGTGTCGCTGCCTGCTGACGGTAAGGCGAAATCAGTGATGCTGATCTACCTGTTCGGTGGCCCTCCGCTGCACGACACGTTTGATCCGAAGCCGAATGCTCCTGTCGAAGTCCGTGGCGAATTTGGTTCGACGTCTACAAGCGTACCCGGCATCCACTTCTGTGACCTGCTGCCAGAGATGGCGCACTGGATGGATCGTTCCACGTTAATTCGCTCGGCAACCCATCCGCACAACGATCACAGCGCCGGACTGTTGTACACGATGACAGGCAAGCGCGCCGCGAAATTTGAATCGGCGGTGCCGGTGTTGCCAATACAGGCACCCAGTATGAACTCAGTGATCCAGTACCTTGCCCGAAACGAACAGAGAGAACTACCGGCGTCGGTTTGGATGCCTTGTTATACTGGCTGGGGGCAAGGCAGTGTGCGACCGAGGCCATTACGCAGGTTTCCTCGGACGACAGCATGATCCGTTCATGACTTCGTGCGAGCCGTACAGTGACAAGGAATGCAAATATGCGTATCCGGAACGCGTGAAGGGGCAAGTTGTTCTGCCGGAAATGGATCTTGCAGACGGTATTTCAATTGACCGGCTGGACCAGCGCCGGTCCTTTGCGCAGCAGTTCAATGACGAATTCCGTCGGATCGAGCAGACGCAGGTCGTCGACTATCTTGACCAGTCACGCCGTCAGGCGTTCGATCTGTTGACCAGCGCGAATCGACCGAATAGTCCGTGGCGGGCCTTTAGCGTGGACGACGAAGATGCTCGACTGCAGGATCGTTATGGACGAAACTTGTACGGCCAGTCTATGTTAATTGCGAGGCGACTGGTCGAATCTGATGTGCGATTTGTCACAGTGACCTGGGGAGTCTTCGAGAAGCTGAAAATTGACGAGGACGGCTGGGATACACATCAACGCAACTTCCACATACTTCGAAATCACAGACTGCCTGTTCTGGACCGAGCCTGGTCCGCTTTGTGCGAGGACCTTGACGCGCGCGGGCTGCTTGAGGAGACGTTAATTGTCGTCATGGGTGAGATGGGTCGCACTCCAAAGGTTAACGCCCGGGGGGGCGGGATCACTGGTCGTTCTGTCATAACGTACTGCTGACCGGGGCTGGCATCAAACACGGACATGTCTACGGTGCGTCCGACCCGATCGAGGCTTGGCCTGCATCCGACCCGGTCAGTCCTGAATCCCTGATCGCTACGATCTACGCCGCAATGGGAATCAACACAACGACATCCATCTACGATCAAACCAATCGTCCCCATCCGGTTGCTCAAAGAGGTACTGTGCTGGATGAGATCCTGGCGTGAGAGTGTCGCGGTGTCACTTTTGATTCGACAGCGTCGCAGTCTGTTTCGTAACTCATCTGCCGCGAATGGAGAAGGAAGCCTATTGGATGCGAGTCAACATCACCTGGGAAGGACGTGCTATCCAGACACAGTTTTCCCCCTGCACGCTCAGCGCCGACGGTGAATTTACAGGCAACCTGGACTTCACCGTACGGTTCAGCGAATCCATGGCCGCCTCGGATGTGACATGCCATCTCTGCCTGCGGCTCGAGGGGACCGAAATTGGCCAACTGCTCGACGTCGTCAGCTGTACAGACGCACCTGATGGCGTCACGTTCCACCTCTCGATGCACGACGACAGTTTTAACGACGGCGGATTCGTTTCCCCTGATTTCGAAGGCCAGCAGGCAACGGTCATCTGGCAGGACGGCACCGTCGAAACACGTATCGCCGGCCTGCCGATCCGCGTTGACTATGGTGAAGGCGAACCCACACCTCCCTGGCCCGTCGTGAAGCCCCGTGCCGCCCGCAGGCAGCGGCACGTAGTGATGCAACACAATGCGTCCGGGCTATCAGTCAAGCTACGCTGGTTCTCCCCGGGTACCGTTGGGTAAGCTGCATTCTTCATTGCTTTTGGCACCGGATTCTACTTCATCTACGACGCCGATTTTCCAATGCCGTTACTGGCCAGGGGCGTTTTTTCTCATCGTGTTGATCATGCTGGGCTACTACACATTGGCCTGTTTCGTCAATTGCACGAAACTCAACGTCGACCGCCAGCAGCTTGACATCTGACATGGCCCATTGCCGCTTCCTTTTTATGGACCCAAATCCCATTCGGTGAACCAGGTGGAACGGATCTACGTGGACAAACACAAGCATTACAACTCTGATACGTATCAGACATCGACGACCAATGAGCTGAAAGCGTCTCTCTCGAACGGGATCCAAGTGGTCCTGATCGGTGGATTTGATGATCCGAACAAGCTGCAGGACGTTGAGAAACAGCTGAACGCGTTCCTTACGTAACAGCTTCGCTGGTCGTCCGGACGCTTTCACCCGAACTTTCCATCTGTGCTAATGATTCTGAGCACTGGCCGGCCACCTCCGTGAATCCCTTGAGTTTCTTTAACTTACTGAGCCCGAAGGCCGCGGGTACAACACAAGGCGATCATCATGCCTGACGAAACGACCTTTTCATCTGAAGTCGGCACGCGGCTTCTTTTCGAGAACCAGCGTGTGCGCGTGTGGGACCTGCGACTTGCTCCAGGAGAATCCACCGGGTTGCATCGGCACGAAACCGACTATTTCTACGTCGTCATCGGTGACGGTCAGCTGCAGAGCCGAAACCCTGAATGTTCGTCGAAGCCGGTACAGACCATGCGGGACGGCGACGTGCGCTACCGTACGATCGACGGCGAAGACATTCACGAAGCGATCAACGTCGGCGACACAGACTGGCGTAACATCGTCATCGAACTCAAACAATCGGAAGGTACGGGATCGTGAAGGACCTCCTCGAACGTAACGGCGGCGGTATACCAGTCCGCCGGCTGGGCAAGACCGGACTGAACGTCTCGATCATTGGGTTTGGTGGGGGTCACGTGTCACGCCCGCACATCAGCCGCGAACAGGCGGTGGCGATGATACATGCGGCCATCGACGCCGGAGTGACCTTCATGGACAACGCTTGGGAATACCGGGAGGGCGAGTCCGAAACCCGGATGGGTATGGCGATTCATGATCGCCGTGACAAGGTGGTGCTTATGACCAAGGTTTGTGCCCGCGATCGCCGAGGCGCCGAGCAGCAGCTGGAAGACAGTCTGCGCAGACTGCAGACCGATGTAATCGACGTCTGGCAGTTTCACGAATGTAACTACGACAACGATCCGGACTGGATCTGTCGGGCAGGTGGAGCACTTGAAGCCGCGGTTGCCGCTCGCGATTCCGGCAAGGTGCGGTTTATCGGCTTCACAGGTCACAAAAGCCCGCACATTCATCAGCTGATGCTTAACCAGAATTTCGAGTGGGACACGGTGCAACTGCCAATCACGGCGCTCGATCGTCACTACCGCAGCTTCCTCGATGCAGTTGTGCCGGAACTGGTCCGGCGGGATACGGGCATCATCGGTATGAAAAGTCTGGGCGGCGACGGTCAGTTTGTTCGTGACCTCGGCCTCACGCCGGCCCAGTGCCGCATTTTCTCAATCTCGCAGCCGATCAGCACTCTTGTTTGCGGCATTGAGACGATGGGGAACCTGCAGCAGGACATCAGAATCGCGCGCCAATTCACGCCGATGTCCGAGCGGGATCAATCCGAACTGCTCGCCAAAGTCCGGGACGAAGCGACTGACGGCCGGCACGAATGGTACAAGAGCACGCAGTTCTTTGACTCACAGATGCACCGTGATCAACACGGGTTCCCTCCGGTCTGGACCGTGCGGCAGAAGACCGACGCGGCTGTCCAGAATGAATCTGGTCAGGTGAACGGGCGATAAGGGAACACCATGCGTCCGGCAACGACCAGGTAAAGCAACGTCTCAGGCTCGAACAGCGTCGAGAGATGAGAATCTGCGTGTACCCCCATCTGACGGGTAACAGGGCCTTTTATGCTGCTGACTGTCTTTGTCCCGGCTGAGCGCCGCGATCAAAATCACCGAATAAAAATTTCGTGGATGAAAGCCTGTAATTCCCGTCACGCCTGACCGAAAATTATTTTGCGGCCGGACCTGCTGGAAAACAGATTCAGACGGGAATGCTGCAATTGCCGGGGCAATGATCTCGCACTGATCAGAGGGCACCGAATGAAAATCTGGGTTGATGCGGATGCTTGTCCCGGTGAGGTCAAGCATCTCCTGTTTCGAGCAGCCAGACGCTGTCAAATCCAGGTCACGCTCGTAGCGAACATGTCCCTGCACACGCCGGCGTCGCAGTACATCGACAGTGTCGTGGTCAGTGCTGGCACCGACGTTGCGGATGAACATATTGCGCAGAATATGCGAGCCGGGGACATTGTCGTGACCGCTGATATTCCACTGGCCGGGTTGATCGTCGAGGCAGGGGGAGTGGCCATCGATCCACGCGGCGTACTCTACACGGAACACAACATCGGATCGCGACTGCAGACTCGCAATTTGACGGACCAGCTGCGCGCCGCCGGCATTGAATCCGGCGGTCCACGTCCGTTTGGTGATCGGGACAAACAGGCGTTCGCCAATCAGCTGGATAAACTGCTGGTTAAGAGACACCAGGCGTAACACCTGAAGTTGTCCTGTTCAGTGAGCAGCGCAATGCGGACGGGAGCCATTCATCGGACAGGAAAATTATCGACGCAGCCTTTCTTCGGCAGCCGGCATCAGGCATCTGTGTTCACAAATTCAGTGAAAAGAATTGAGAAGATTAATCGAAGCCAGTTCAGCGGGCAGACCGCACGGTGAACACCGCATCGATGAGATGCAGAGTTCCGTTCTCGGTATCAATCGAAGCAACGTCGCTGTCTGTCGCCCAGTCGATTTCGATTTGAATGCGACCGTCGCCTGATGCGGCCGTGGATGTCGTGCCATTTGGGCGCCGTGCGTCGATGGCGGCACTCATGAGATCCATCAGCAAACTGAATGACTCTGATGACAATTCACCAATTTCCGAGAATCGCCGACGTCCCAAATCCAGGAGATCCTGCCTGATTGCTGCCTCCTGTTGCCGTTCCTCAGCCAGTCGCTCTTTCAATTGCCGCCTCGCTTCAGAAGTGTCGACAATTGAACGTAATGCGCTGGCTGTCTGCTGGCGACCACTCCGTCTGAGTTGCGGATCAATGATCACGGGTGGTGCATCTGCCCACAAAGTATTGGCGCTCACCGGAGTACTGTCCATTTGTTCCAGTCGATGGCTGTCGACGACGAGATGGCGGGCAGGAGCGAGTCCGAAAGCAGCTCGCCACAGTCGGTGCGCCGTTCGGTCATCTTCGGTTTCCAGAAACCAGGCTGCCAGTTCTCGGAGGTCCGCCGCCCGGTCAGTGCGGTTGCCGCGACGCAGTCGCTGTTGTTGTGCGAGCGCGAGGACTCGTGGAATGGCGGCTCTGGCCGCGGCCTGCAGCTGGCGTGACTGAGCAGGCCCGGCCGCATCGTCCAGAAACCAGTGGCGCAGACCGTGCCAGCGGGTCGTCCACCGCGCCAGTGCTTCATCGCGGATCACAACACCCGTGGAATCAGCGGTGTCGTAGACCTCTCGTGTTTCTTCGTAAGCGGCTGCCCGAAGTAACCGATCAGAAATGTCAGCCATCTCCTGCAGGACGACCGCGATTCGTGCGCCCCGCGTGAGCAGTTCACCCACGAACTCTCGCAAATACTCGATCAGCCGTTCCTTGAATTCGAGAAACGTGTCCAGATCGCTGCGGCGTGATTCCGTCTGTTCGTGCAGCCAGCGGAAGAACGACTGGGCTCGTGCCGTGAGGTCTTCAACGTCCGTCACGACCTGCCGGAGAACGCTGAAAACTTTCTCTGCATCAATCGTGTCGTGTTTGCCAAGGATGGACAGTTCCGCAAGAAAATCATAAATGCGGCTGAGTGCTGAGGCGTCGAGCGTGACACGGCGATTGAGGTGACTGAGAAACTGCTGAGTGGATTCGTACACGGCTTCACCCGATGCGGTGAGCTGGTACTGCAGTTTGCGTCGGTGAAAATCGGCGAGCGTCGCAACATCCGCGTTGTCATTGTAGGCCTCCAGGACCCGCCAGTGGCACAACTGAGTCAAAGAGGCTTCAACGGCTGCGACTCCCCCGTCGACATGGACCTGGTGAGCCGTGAGTCGTCCAAGAACCTCGGCCGGCCTGAGATGCAGCAGGAATCCTGCCTTGGCTTCAGCGAAGACGTTCACAATTGCTCGATACAACGGCGCCTTGTCAGCTGTCAGGAAAGAGAACCCCACAAACGGATCCTCATTACCAGGTGGAGTGCGGTCGGAGTTTGTGACGCGGGTGTTCAACGAGATCGCTCGCCAAAGTGTTTTGGAAACCGATATTCAAAAATCAGAGCGCGGGTTGTCGGCGTAAGTTCTTTCACGGTGCTGTCCCAAGCGTAGGCCTTTCCGAGTGCATTTCAACAGGTCAGGCCGGACTTCTTCCATGTCGGTCCGTCGGGAAGTGAGGCTGTTGTGAAAAAGACGGGCTTCTGCATTGCTTCGTTGAGTTTCCGGCTGCACTTCCTCCAGCACCATCGGTCAATCCTGCTTTTCTGCACTGATATGTCAGACGGGCCAGCTATACTTCTCTGCAATCAGCCGACAGACAATCTCAGACGAATGAATGACACCGGAAATGGCAAACTCACAGGACTCAGATTTTGGTCCGGTTTTTTTGGGGATTGATCTTGGTGGCACGAATATCAAGGCTGGCGTGGTCGCCGATGACGGAAAGATTATCGCTCGCACCAGTGTACCCACTGAACGTGAAAAAGGTCCGGACAATGGTGTCGCGCGGATGGTGGCCGCCACAAATCGGGTGCTTCGGTCCAGCGACCTGGAACTGAAACAGATTTCGGCCGTCGGACTGGCGACCCCTGGGCCCATGGATATACCCGGCGGGACGCTGCTGAAACCCACGAACCTTCCAGGCTGGGAGAACTTTCCCGTCAGACAGGCGCTGGCCGACCGTCTGGACCGGCCCACCATTCTTCAGAATGATGCGAACGCGGCGGCTTACGGGGAGTACTGGTCGGGTTCAGCTCGAGATGCGCGAAGTCTGATTTTTTATACGCTGGGTACGGGACTAGGCGGTGGCATCATCATTGATGGCAGAATCATTGAAGGAATGCATTCGCATGGCTCCGAATGTGGCCATGTGATTCTCGAAATTGACAATGGTCGTTACTGCAGCAGCGGGCAGTATGGGATGCTCGAAGCCTACTGCAGCGGAACAGCCTTGCTCAGGCTTTTCGATGAAGCCGTCCAGTCAGGTCGGCAGTCTTCTGTCACGGATCGGCTGGACGATCTGACGCCGTTGTCACCATTGCTGATTGCGGAGGCAGCAGAGCAGGGAGATGAACTATCCAATGAATTGATCATTGAGATGGCACGATGCCTGGGAGCCGGCATTACGTCGGCCGTGCACGTCATTGATCCTGAGATCGTTTTGCTCGGTGGTGCAATGACGTTCGGTCGGCATGGCACAGAACTGGGGCGCCGATTTTTGCAACGGGTGACCGAGGAATTCCAGGGCCGTGCATTTCCAACACTGGCGCGTGAAATCACAATTGAATATGCGACTCTGGGAGGTGATGCCGGCTTCATTGGTGCGGCCGGATGTGCCAGAAGAGCTCTGACACGCGGCGATCTCTGAAATTGACAACTGCCCACTCAACGGGCTCGTGGAACACTACCGGAAGGGACTTGCACTCCGGGGTGAGGTGGTGCAGACTGGATTTTGCAGTCGTCGTATTATCATTCAGCCGGAAACGGATTTCCAGAATCAAGGTCTCGAGAGGATGCTTCGTGAACTCGCCGTTCCAATGGAATGAAAAGTGCCATCACTTTGAACGTTCGGATCTGAGAAATTTCCTGAGTTGCATTGCTTGCCTTTTTCTCGCGATCGGATCTTCCCGGGCTGCGTCCGTCGACTACGAGCGTCAGGTCAAACCGATTCTGGCCAGGCACTGTTTTGCCTGCCATGGTGCATTGCGGCAACAGTCCGGCCTTCGGCTCGACGCAGTCCAGTTTATTCGCAAAGGTGGTGATCGTGGACCTGCGATTGAGCCGGGAAAGAGCGGACAAAGTGTATTGATCGACGCAGTCCAGGGCAGCGGTGATGTAGATAAGATGCCCCCCGAGGAACAAGGTACACCGCTCAGTGAGCAACAAATTGTGGTCTTAAGGAATTGGATTGACCAGGGTGCTGATGCACCGAACGAACCGGTTCCTCCTGATCCTCGAATTCATTGGGCCTATCAACGTCCAGTCAGGACGCAGGTGCCAGATTTCAGGGATTCACTCCGGCCGCGAAATCCCATCGATGCTTTCCTGGCCACCAGGCACGAACGCAACGGCCTTGTTGCCGCTCCGCCGGCCAGCCGGGTCGTGTTGCTCCGGCGCGTCTATCTCGACCTGGTCGGCCTGCCACCGACACGTGAAGAACTACACGAATTTCTAAGTGATTCGGCCATGAATGCCTACGAAACTGTGGTCGATCGGTTGTTATCAAGCCCTCGCTATGGAGAACGATGGGGGCGGCATTGGATGGACGTCTGGCGTTATACTGACTGGTCCGGGCTGGAGAACAAGATGCGGCACAGCCAGAAACACATTTGGCGCTGGCGCGACTGGATCGTCGAGTCATTGAATCAGGACAAAGGATACGACCGTATGGTCATGGAGATGCTCGCCGGAGATGAACTGGATCCAGCCAACCTGAAGACCGTTCGAGCCACGGGCTTCCTGGCGCGCAACTGGTATCTGTATAACCGCAATTTCTGGCTGGACGACATCATCGAACACACAAGCAAGGGCTTTCTTGGCATTACCCTCAACTGTGCTCGTTGCCATGAGCACAAGTACGATCCGATTTCCCATGAAGATTACTATCGCTTCCGTGCTTTATTTGAGCCACACAATGTGAGGCTCGACCAGATCGGTATGCAGACTGATCTAGAGAAAGACGGATTGCCACGCGTTTATGATGCAAACCCGCAGGCCACGACATATCGTTTCATTCGCGGAGAAGAAACGCGGCCCGACAAAGATCACCCACTTCCGCCAGACATTCCGGCTGTACTGGGCACCATTGAAGGCACGGTTCGTCCTGTGGCGTTACCTGTGGAAGCCTACTTTCCGGCGTTGCGACCGGATGTTCGACAGGCCGCGATTGAGCAAGCCGATAATGCTGTCAACGTTGCGAGCCAGGAATTGGCACAAAAACAGAATGATGTTGCAGCCGTACTTCGACAGCTGGGAGGGTTCTCCGGTCAAACTCATCGCAAGACGAACGGCGAACGTCGCTCAGTAAATTCGAATGAGTCTCGCACACCCGCAGAATTGGCGTTTGCGCAGGCCAAACGGGAATTGGCGGCGATGCAAAAGAAAGTGACTGTGGCACAGGCAGAACGACGCGCATTGCAGGCGGTTTTAGCGTCTGATCTGAGTCAGTTTTTTGATGTATCTGACTCCGAAGCAGATTATGAGAAGCTGGCTCAGCGGGCGGTTCACGCGAAACACCACGCTGCGAAACTGTGTGCCGAGTTGGATTTGATGCTTGCCGAAAACGCACTTGCTGCTGTCCAAAAGGCCTGGGACACGGACAGCCAGGCGGCACAACAGATGGTCACCGATGCCCAGGAGAAGGTTTCGGCGAAAGCTGAGAAACTCAAAACACTGAATTCGCAACTGCATCAGCCTCCAACTAAATTTCCGCACGTCGGAGTGTTGTATCCTTCTACGTCGACCGGTCGCCGACTCGCGCTCGCCCGCTGGATTGCTGATGAAAAGAATCCGCTCACGGCTCGCGTCGCGGTTAACCATATATGGACGCGACACTTCGGCAGACCCCTAGTCGACTCAATGTTCGATTTCGGCCTAAGAACCAAACGGCCTGTTCATCATCGTCTGTTGGACTGGTTATCTCTGGAGTTCATGGAGCATTCATGGAGCATGAAACAGTTGCATCGGTTGATCGTGACTTCCAGCGCCTATCGCATGCAATCGATGTCATCAGGTACGGCTCCGGCGAACTCTCGGATTGACTCCGAGAATCTCCTGTTATGGCGGTTCAATGCACGTCGAATGGAGGCGGAATTGGTACGCGACACCGTTATCCACCTGAGTGGCAGGCTGGATTCAACAATGGGTGGTCCTGACCTGCCAGTCACTGACGGCGACGAGGGAACACGGCGGACAATCTATTACCGGTATTCCAGAGACCATCAGATCAAGTTCCTGACCATGTTTGATCCGGCGAGTGTGGAGGAATGCTATCGCCGCCGACACAGCATCGTGCCTCAACAGGCGCTGGCGATGAGCAACAGTAAAATGGTGCTGATGCGGGGACGCCAACTTGCGGGCTTGATTACGGCTGAGGTCGGCAGCGAGAATTCAGCAGATACTGCCCAAGCCTTCATCGATTCAGTTTTTGAGCGTGTGCTCGGTCGTAGCGCGACGCCGGCCGAGCGAGCTGCATGTGCCACTGCTTTGGGGGAGTTCACGGCTGTTTCCGCCAATAAGGGCATCTCCTTGTCTGCCGTCCATCAAAGGGCACGTGAGAACCTGGTCCACGTACTCCTCAATCACAATGACTTCATCACCGTCTGGTAACAGAGCTGTGTGCAACCAAAAAAATAGAAAATCCGCCGATCAATCCGCGGAGATTGATCGCGGTACATTCCTCTTCGGCGGAACGAGTTTGGGAAGTCTGGCCTTGATGGCCATGCTTCAACGCGAAGGCTTCACAGAACAGCCTGGCAGCACCGTGCCAAACCAGGGCACACCTCATTTTGCCCCCAGGGCGAAACGCGTGATCTGGCTTATGATGCGCGGCGGCGTCAGCCACATCGAAAGTTTTGACCCCAAACCGATGCTGGCCAAATATGCCGGTAAGACGATTAGTGAAACACCTTTCGACAAACAGGTGTTTCACTCTCCATTCAAGGAGAATGTTCGCGAACAGCTTGCCAACAACGTGATCAAAACTGATCGGGCAAAGATTTGGCCGATGCAGGTGGGCTACCGGAAATGTGGTGAGAGTGGAGTAGAAGTCAGTGATTGGTGGCCTCACGTTCGACGTAACGTCGACGACATCGCCGTCATTCGCTCGATGTGGACGACCGACAATAATCACGGCGCGCAGATGCAGTTTCTCTCCGGTCGCCATCTTTTAGACGGCTGCTTTCCGACCATCGGAGCCTGGGTTCAATATGGACTCAGTTCACTGAATGATAATCTGCCTCAGTTCATTTCGATTGGGCCAACACTGCACAGGCAATGTTTCGAAGGACTTGGTTCCGGTTATTTGGGACCTGAATTCTCCGGCGTCCGACTTAATGTGGATTCCAGGGATCCACTCCCCTACGCGAATCCGGAACTGGACGTGTCGCCGCAGGAACAGGCCATCGGCGCCAGACTGCTGCGAAAACTGAACGGACTGGTCCACGAGCAACAACCGGATGACGCTGCGTTGCGGGCCCGTATTCAGTCATACGAACTGGCCTTTCGAATGCAAAAGACCGTACCCGATCTGTTGAGACTCGAACAGGAGAGCCAGGTCACGCAGCGGCTGTATGGTCTTGACCGGGAAATAACTCGCCCCTTTGGTCAGCAACTGCTTGCCACTCGGCGCCTGATTGAACATGGCGTCCGCTTCATTCAGGTATTTCATGGAGAAGGGGCATCGGGGTCGTGGGACGCTCACAGCAAACTCGTTGAGCAACATTCGGCAGCGTGTGAGCAGGTGGATCAGCCAATTGCGGCACTCTTGCAGGACCTCCGGCAACGTGGACTGCTGAGTGACACGATTGTGGTCTGGTGCACCGAATTCGGGCGAACTCCGGGCGTACAGGGTACCGATGGCCGTGACCACCACAACTACGGGTTTTCAATCTGGATGGCAGGTGGCGGGATCAAATCGGGGGTCGTACATGGGGCCACCGACGAACTCGGCTTCCACGCCGTCCGGAATCGCCATTACGTGACCGACGTTCACGCCACAATCTACCAATTGCTGGGTCTCAACCCCCGTCGGCTGGAAATCCCCGGTCGGAAACGTCTGGAGATCGATTATGGACAACCGATCGCAGACATCATTGCATAGCGCACCGGAAAAACGACGGGTGTGTCACACCTGCAGCGTGGAGAGTCCTGTATTCTCGATACTTTGATGTTCAGTGGCTCGTTTGCCCTGGGCTGTCATGTTTGTCGCTTACAGCCGGAAAATCCTGCGGTCTCGAGGAAGCGATGATTGACACAATTTCCGAATCACTTCCCTCGATCTACGGTGAACAGACCCCGCTACCTGATCTTCGATACCGAGTTCCAAACCGACGCCAACGTGCTGGCGGCCGTCAAGCTGACGCCTGACGCGGAAGCAATATGGAACGTGAAGGCGCTTGACGAACATGGTGCTATCACAAAAGGGATTGAGCTGCTGCAACCTGTCTTCCGGATCTGTCCATGGTCATTTCAAACAGCATCGACTGAAGTCGATGCTGAGCGGAACCGCCAGGAACAGGCATTATTCGCGAGAGTTGCACGCCACCGAACAGATGGTCGCGAGGATCTGCTGAAGCAACAGCTTCCTTAATTTTGACGGTAACTTGCGTGTCCGCCATGTACTGCTGCATCCAGGACACTGCGGACTTCACCCGCATTGCCGATGGATCAGAGACTGATGTCTGGTGTTCAGGACTGGACTCTGACGACTCTACAGTACACGGTGTAGCCATGTAATCTGCTAAGATCCGATATGCGACAGGTTTCCGCAGCTGTGATATGCTGGCTTCTGGTCGTCAGAATTTTAGACCGACCGAATCCAGATATGCCCGATCTTTCCTGAGGCAAATCCGCTGTTCTGATAGAGCTGCATGCCCGGCGTGTTATCACAGTCGCAGTATGCCACAAGGCTCGACACATTTGCGGAATTGACTCTTGTCCGAGCTGCGCCAAGCAGCTTCCGACCAAAGCCCTGGCGACGCGACCGAACCGAGACACCAATGTATTCCAGTGTGACCAGTTGTCGATCGTTGTCCCGACTCAATGCCGCCAGACCGACATTGCGACCATCAGCGGCTGCTGTGATGAGTTCCGGCTGATCCAGGGATTGCCAGGTTTTCAGCAGTGTTGCCGGTACCGGCCGGAAGAATGATGTCAGATCATGTGATTCTGTGATGCAGTCGTGCAGCAGTTCCAGTATCGATTCCCGCTGTTGACTGGGCAGGCCGTCGGTTAGTGGCCATCGCTGAATTGTCGCGGTCGACCGTTCACGGCAAGGCAAATCCATCGGAGCCGTCCACACCTGCAGCGCCGCAATCGTGTTGAATCCGGCTGATCGGAGCCCGGCTGCCGGCAACGCTGGTTCCCGGTCCCAGACGAGTGCCCGGACAATCTTCAGGCCCTGCCTGGCGGCGTCAGCAACAAGGTGCAGCAGCAACGTCACGCAGGCTGCCTCGCAAATGTCATCCGTGACCGAATGCCAGTCGACGCTCACCAGCTCCAGTGCTCCATCCGGGGTGTTCACTCCGCAGGCTCTCAGAATGGGATGGTCATCGTGCAGGACCGTCCAAAGAGGAGCAGGGTCTGACTCTCGAATCACCGTAAATGGCACGATTACTGAGGCAAACGACAGCAGTGCGGGCTACAGGGGCCCGCTTCGGGTGGAGGACAGCCCTGATTGATCGGCAATGATGAGCCATTCGTGACTCGACCGGCGGCAACACTCATCAGTTTGTCGAGTTTTTTTGAGCCGCACTGAGGGCATTCTGGTGTTTCACGCACAGCCACCAGCAGCTCAAACTCAGAACTGCAGCGGGCACAGGAATATTCAAACAGTGGCATTGGAAAGCTCAGTTTTCCTGGGAGGAAGCAGACGCCTCAAACATGATCATTTGACAGCACGGGCTGCAGTCACGGGGAAACGCCCCTTGGTACACCCCGTTTCAGGTCCTGTATTCCAAATTCTGACGCAATCGACGTCTGCGTCAATGACTGTTTGAATCGAAAGTCATAAGATCCGCCGCCTGACGCGACGGCAGACTGCCCTTCCAGTGTCAGTCTCTGACTCTGTTCAATCGACCGCGGCAGTCCGGTCAGGTCGTCCATCAGTATTTTACCTTCACCAGACACGGCGGATTCTGTCAAGTGGAAATTTTTGAATCTCAGTGGGGATTCTTCGTCCGGCTCACGAGGTATCAGTTTAATCGTACCGGTTACCGCCAGCTGGGCTGCAAAGTCTTCGATTGCATCAATTGTATAAGCGCAGTTGCATTCAATTGTACCAGGCAGTCCGAGGGAGATGTGCAGTACCCGAGTCCATTGGGAGCCTGTCCTCAGGGTCAAACTCTCGTGCGCAACGTCATGTGGCGGGTCGACCACGTCATCTGTTGGGTGAAGACGTGCTGGCGAACGGAATGGGGGACGATCAGTAATTACCGGGACATGAAACGGCAGATCGAGCCAGGAGCAAAATACCTCGTCGTCAGAAATCTGAGTGAGGACTCGATGAGACTGAGGCATATCGGCACGAAAGAGGGAATCACCGCCGAGTACTTTCACATCATTTCCGTGGTCGGTTACCAAAACAGCCACGGCAGGAACTTTGAGAGCCTTTTCCAAAATTAGTGACTGAGTTGTCTTCTCACCATGTTCGCTGGTGATGGTGCGTTCGAGAGACACGATTCGCACCTCAAACTGCGCAATCCCGGCCTGGTTAAATGCAAACATCGTGTAATGCAGAGTGACGCGATCAGTGACATCTGTGATGTCGTGATGGTCACCGATGTGAATCTCCGTGATGCGGTGCGTCGTGGCCTGAACAGAGAAGTTCTGGCCAGGCGTCAGTTGCCAGATTGGTACGGTTTCAGCGGCGGCCGTGGCGGGGGACGACAGCATTGTGTGAACAATCATCGCTGTGACCGGCAGGACACACCAGGAAAGAAACCGGCGACTGACACAGATGCCCAGGAACAACCTGTAAACACACAACAGAGAATGAGTCGGATGCGAAAGGCATTGATGAGCAATTGGGCGCGACATCAGCTCACCTGCTCGAGCACACTATCGTCAACCAGAATTGGTACAGGCGGATTCTTCTGGACGGCAAGTGCGACGGCGTCACTGGGACGACAGTCGATTTCGTGGAGTTCGCCAGCGTGAGCGACTCGCAGGACCGCATAGTAAGTATGATCTTCAATTCGGGTGACCACCACTTCCTTGATCACACCGCCCAGAGTTGCAACACAATTGTGCAGCAGGTCGTGCGTCATGGGGCGATAGGGAGTTTCTTCAAGCAGGCGCCGATTGATCACTGAGGCTTCAAAGTCGCCGACCAGAATCGGGAAGACGCGGTGGCCGTTGATTTCCTTGAGATAAATGGCACGTTGATCATTGATGTCGGAAACAATCACACGACTCAACTGCATCGGAACCAGCATGGACATTCCTTCAATGCTGTGTCGGCATGGAACGTCACCTTAAGACACGAACCATAACGTCATGAGGACACTCTGTAATCTGCTGGAACTCTGACTGGCATATAGCAAGTCTGTCCTGACTCGTGGCACTTTGGGCAAAGCCACATGACGCAAATCCAGTACTATTAGAGACGACGAACCTTTATGCCACGGTAGAATACGACGCTTTTGGGGTCGTGAGCCTGCAGGGCAAATGTTCCACGGCCAAGCCGTCGATCAAACAGCTCGGAATATGCCGGTTGGTTTTCCGGTTCGGTGTAATCGACAACGACCTGGTCATTCACTTTGATAACAACGTGACGACCTTCAACACGTATGTTGGTGGTGTACCATTCATTGTCTTTGGCCGGTGGATCTGTCACTTTTACAATTCCGTAGATACTGCCGGATTTAATCGTGTCCCCGTGCGTGATATTGACCTGGCATTCATAGCCCCAGCGTGGCCAGTCTTTTGGCTGGTAGTCGGTGTGAAAGTAGATTCCGGAATTGCTGCCGGGCGTCGTCATGACTTCGCATTCGAATTCAAAATTGATAAACGGTTCGTCATCCCCAACGTAGAACAGATGTGCTTTGGGACCTTTGCAGGCCAGTTTGCTGTCTTCGATGACCCAGGAATCTGCGTTTTCACCGACTTTCCAGCCGTTCATCGTGCCGTCAAAAATGGATTTCCACTCGCCAGCTTCTTCAGCAGCCACTGAGGAATACAGCAAACCGGTCAACAACAGTGCAGTCATGCGGTACATTCATCGTTCTCCGATAGGATTGGTGGCGGCACGGCACAGTCGACCGGCCTTTGCGGCAATGCCGGCCCCGGCATCGTCTGTACATAATCACTGTTCCGATGGTGAATCCACCGCACTTCACTGTTTCTACGTAAAATCTGAGACACTTTCCACTCATTCATTTTGAATCGACCGACGAATTTCCGGCGTCGGACCGACTTGCTGGCAGAAAATTGTCCATGCGCGTTGCCCATCTCATCACTCGCCTGATCATTGGAGGAGCTCAGGAGAACACACTGTTCAACGTGCAGGATCAGCACTATCTCCACGGCGATGAAGTTTGCCTGATGACCGGTCCCGCGACGGGACCCGAAGGATCTTTGATCGATCAGGCCGAGCGACTGCACCTGGACGTTCGCATTCTGCCCGACCTTCAGCGGAATCTAAATCCACTAAGAGACGTACGAGCGTATTTTTCTGTGAAACAGCTGCTCCGTGAATACCAGCCGGACCTGGTTCACACGCACAGTTCTAAAGCGGGCATCGTAGGACGCCGGGCTGCCCATGCCCTTGGAATTCCATGTGTGCATTCTATTCACGGCGCCGCATTCCACGACGGTCAGTCAGCCGCATTATATCACACCTGCCGGTTTGCCGAGAAATTAGCCGGGCGCTGGTGCCAGCACTTCATCACGGTCTGTGATGCGATGGCAGAGCAGTATCTTGCTGCGGGCATCGGCACCCCCTCGAGATACACGACCATCTACAGTGGTATGAATGTGGATCGTTTTCTTCGTCCGTCAGCACCACCAACTGTAGTCCGGAGGCAACTCGGTCTGACCAATGAGGATGTGGTGGTCGTAAAAGTTGCCAGACTGTTTAATCTTAAGGGGCATGAATACCTCATCGAAGCCGCTCCGGCGATCGTGGCGGCCGTTCCGAACGTGAAGTTTGTGTTGGTTGGTGACGGAATCCTGCGCAGCAAGTTTCGTTCGCGCATCGCGGAACTCGGTCTGTCGGATCACTTTGTTTTTGCCGGTCTGGTGCCACCGGATGACGTCACGAATTACATCCATGCAGCCGACTTGGTAGCACATACCAGCGTGTGGGAAGGCCTGGCTCGAGTCCTGCCGCAGGGACTGATCGCGGGAAAACCTGTGGTGAGTTTTGACATCGATGGCGCCGCCGAAGTCTGCGTGCACGGCGAAACCGGACTGCTGGTTCCTGCCCGCAATCTGGCGGCGCTTGCGGATGCAATCATCGGTTTGGCGTCGGACGAATGTATGCGACAGAAATTTGGAGAGGAGGGTCGCGGCCGATTCACGGAACAGTTTCGGCATGAATTCATGACTGAGTGCATTCGTGATGTGTATCGACAGGTTCTGGACCAGAAGGAATAGGTGTCAATGGTGGTCATAAGGGGCCACATCTCTGTTCACAAAACTCGGTCGTGGTCGCTGTGATCAGATTCATCTGCGACGTCAGTGTCATCACTGATTTTTCTGTCGGGTCGAATTGTCCTGTGGCCCCGGACACCTCCTCGATTCTTCATGCCTGATGATCATGACAGAACGACCAAGGTGTTTTATCAGGAAGCCTGATTCATGGTCCAGAAAATTTAAGTCAGGCAGTCTGGGAGCGGGTCAGTGCATGCGAATTCCGTTTTCCGTCAACGCAGGATGAATACGTGATCGTTTCAGATGCTGCCAGCATCGGCCTGAGCCTCACTCTGCACGCCGACTCGGGGATTGTCGGCAGTGGATGCCTGTCGAAGGCGTTAATTCGGCAGGAGATGAACAGATGCTAACGGCACTCGAACCGGCCAGTTAACTGATTCCGGGCCTGCTAAATCCCTTCTGACAGGAAACATTGTTCCTGTTCCATGCGACTTTGTCTCCAATCGGCCAGTCCTCCGGCATTCCGGACCTATGATTGCTGTGACGGACCGTTCTCTACTGAGTTCGGTTAAAACGTTTGTACGGATGACAGCGGACGCAGCTATGTGCGGCATTGCCGGAATTCTTTACTCTGATCCTTATCGGCCGGTGGACCGATCGGTGCTGCGCCAGATGGGGAACGCGATCGCTCATCGCGGACCTGACGGTGAAGGGCTGTTCCAGTCGCGAAACATGGGATTCGTTCATCGGCGGCTGGCGATCATTGATCTCGCCGGCGGCGACCAGCCTATTGGCAATGAAGACGACTCGATTCAGATTATTTTTAATGGAGAAATCTACAACTACCCGGAATTGCGTGAACAGCTCATCAGCCGAGGTCACGTGTTCCGGACCAAGTCCGATACAGAAGTCATTGTCCATCTGTACGAAGAGCATGGCGAAGACTGCGTCCGCTGCCTGCGAGGTATGTTTGCCTTTGCTCTGTGGGATGAACCCAATCGCCGTTTGTTTCTGGCGCGCGACCATGTGGGACAGAAACCGCTCTATGTCTACAGGGACAAAGAAAAGCTTCTGTTCGCCTCGGAACTCAAGGCTATTCTGGCTCACCCGAATGTCGACCGCACAATTGAACCGGCAGCGATCGCAGATTACCTGACGTTCGGCATTATTCCGCGAGAACGCTGTATTTTCAAATGCGTCCAAAGACTACCGGCAGCACACACAATGACCGTCGACCACGGACGCTCTCACAAAACCCGCCGCTACTGGCAATTGTCCTTCAACGACGAAGAAGAGGCATCTGAGACGCAGTGGAAGCAACGAATTGTCGGAGCCATACGGGACAGCGTACGGAGTCATCTGATCGCGGATGTTCCGGTTGGGGCGTTTCTCAGCGGTGGCCTCGACAGCAGCCTCATTGTTGCGACACTCGCTGACATTGTGCGATCACCTGTGCGGACGTTTTCGATCGGATTTCAGGAGAAAAAATACAGTGAACTGCCGTTTGCCTCTGAGGTCGCTCGGCACTTTGGAACGATCCATACCGAGGAAATTGTGACTCCGGAAGCGGTTCGCGATCTGGATAACTTGGTTCATTTCTATGATGAACCGTTCGCAGACGCATCGGCCATCCCCAGCATGGCGGTTGCTCGTATCGCGTCACGGCACGTCAAGGTAGTTCTGACCGGGGACGGTGGAGACGAAGCTTTTGGTGGTTATACTCGGTACAGTCACGACCTCAAAGAAGCTGCAATTCGGGATCTGCTGCCCCGGTGGTTCTGCCGTTACGTCCTGAGGCGGTTCGCAGCGGTGTGGCCAAAATCTGACTGGCTGCCGCGTCCGCTGCGGCTCAAGACACTATTGCAGAATCTTTCGACCCGACCTGCGGCCGCCTATGCCAACACGATCTCGGCCTGTCGGGAGGACGTCCGAAGTCGGCTGATGAATCCTGAGTTTGCTTCACTGTTGCAGGACCATCGGCCGGAATCCGTCGTAGAGCAGGCGTACTCCGCAGGGGCTCGTGACACATTGAGTGGCATGCTGGCCGCTGACACGGAAATTCTGCTGCCCGATGATTTTCTGACCAAAGTTGATCGAGCCAGCATGGCCTTCGGATTAGAGGTTCGACCGCCGCTGCTCGACGTCCCTCTGCTGGAACTGGCCGCTAAGATGCCGTCATCGATGAAGAATCGCAGTGGCACCGGTAAATGGATCCTGAAACAAATCTACGAACCGCAACTGCCTCGAGGGCTGGTTCACCGTCGAAAGCAGGGATTTGAGCTTCCGATCGCCGAATGGATTCGAGGTCCGCTGCATTCGCAGTTTCAGGATGTCGTGCTGCAGCAATCTGCATCGATTGCAGACTTCGTTGATGTGACCGCAGCACGAGGCATGTATGACCGGCATTGTCGCCACACCGGTCAGCACGGGCAGGTTCTGTGGTCACTGCTGGTTCTGGGTAGATGGCTGGAAGTGTGGGGCCGTCCGCAGACGGAGGCTCATGGTGCTGTCCCAAACGACTCTTGTGAGGCGCCAGTCGGATGAAATTCCGCAGCAGACTAGATCCGACTCAGATGACTGAGAAAACCTCTCAGGTTGTCGCGATTCCGTTTGAGTTACATTCAATCGGACCGGCGGGGACATCAGCATGTCCCGTCAGCGGAGGGTTGTACCTGCTGAGAGGACAAATCTTCGACATATCCGCGCCGAGCGTCCGGAACGCAACAGAGTCCACAGTCACACAGACGGATATACTCAGCCGCAGGAGCGACGGCAGCATTCGGTGGGTTCTCGTATCATGGATTGCTGTACCGAACCTGCACAGTGTCTCGGGTTCATGTCAGCTGGATTCGGCACTGAAAGGTGCACGCCACGACCCAGGTAACTCGCCACGCATGATGCTGCGGAGACGAATGTGATGAACCATGTGGGCACTCGTTCCGAGCTATTGATCCAGTTCCAGGTCGGGTATGCATTGGAATGCCTGTGTTCAAACCCCCGCCATCCAGAACACCTCACCCTGCCTGAAACTTTCTCTACAGCGTCAGTCAGCTCCAACAGCAGCGGTACACGTCCGACAGTCTGTCATGTAGTCCATTCGCTGCGCGTTGGCGGTGCGGAAGTCCTCGTTGACCAGATGGTCCGTAGATTCGCAGACCAATTTCGCTGTATGGTTGCGGTCCTTGATGAAATCGGGGAACTCGGACAACAGCTGCAGTACGACGGTTTCGGAGTTGAACACCTGCATCGCGAGGCTGGAGTTGACTGGGGCTGTGCGAAACGGCTCAACGATTTCGTCCGGCGAGAGAATGTGTCTCTTCTGCACGCTCACCAATACACCCCGTTCTTCCAGGCGATGCTGAGTCGTGGACTGTTTGGCCGAACTCCTGTACTGTTCACGGAACATGGTCGACATGTCCCGGACCTGCCCAGCCGGAAGCGGGCGGTCGTCAACCGCCTGCTCCTGCGGAAACAGGACCGCATCGCAGGCTGTGGTGGTTCCGTCTGTCAGGCACTGATCGACAACGAAGGTCTGCCCCAGCAACGTGTCGAGCTGGTCTATAACGGTGTCGACCTCCAGGAGCTGGCAACAGCACCCCCGAATGCTCGAACAGCGATCCGGCGTGAATTTGGGTTCGCCGATGATGACTTCGTCACCGTCCAGGTGGCACGACTGCATGCACTGAAAGATCATCAGACGGCGTTACGAACAATTGACCGTGCTCGTTGTGAATACCCGAAGATCCGACTGCTTATCGTGGGGGAAGGTGAGGAACGGGACCCCATTGAAACCACCATTTCCGATCTTGGCCTGCAGGACACCGTGGTCCTCGCCGGCACACGTGGCGACATTTCGAGCCTGCTGGCAGCGGCTGATGCCTTCCTGCTTACCAGCATCAGCGAAGGTATCCCGCTCACCGTGATCGAAGCGATGGCAGCCGAGCGACCCGTCGTTGCCACGAGTGTTGGCGGCCTTCCGGAAATGATCAACAACGGTGACTCGGGCTACCTGTGTGACGCGGGTGACGATGAGGCGCTTGCCAGATGTCTGGTGTCACTCGCCACGCGCCCGGAAGAACGCTTCCGAATCGCCCTTGCCGGCAACCTAACGGCGCAAAACTGCTTTTCACTCAATCAGATGCTGAATACTTACGGGAAAATTTACGGGGAAATGATTCGTTAACGAAACTCACACCGCGCAGCATCGAGCACGTGACGAACAACGGTCGCAGCTCTTCACTCTTTGTCCTTCATCCGTGACCCTTCCAGCTCATGTCCAAAGACTCAAGACAGCGTCCCGTCGTGCTGCATACCCGTGTTGTGACGGGTACTGGTGGCGGCCCTGAGAAAACGATTCTTAACTCACCGCGGTTTCTGAAGGACTATGGAATCGATTCTGTGTGCATGTTCATGAGGCCTCCCGGTGACGAAGGATTTGCCTCCCTGGAAGCGAATGCCGACGCAGCAGGAGCGGAGATCATCGGCATCGATGATCGAGGTCCACTGGATCTGAGCATTATCATGAAGGCCATTCGTCTCTGCAAAAAACGCCAGGTCGCAATCTGGCATGCACATGACTACAAAAGTAACGTACTGGGGCTTTTCGTACGTCTGTTTCACAGGATGCACCTGGTCACCACTGCTCACGGTTGGGTCCGCTTCACATCATGTACTCCGCTGTACTACAGAATTGACCGCTGCAGCATGAAGTGGTATCAAAGTGTCCTGTGTGTGTCAGAAGACCTGGTCGAACGGTGTCTGGAAGCCGGAATTCGCAATGATCGTTTGACCCTGGTGGACAATGCCATCGTCCACACGGACTATCAGACATCTCTGCCGACCGACGCCGAAAAAACACGGCTGGGATTCAGTCCCGATCACATCCTGCTTGGAGCGGTCGGTCGGCTTTCGGAAGAAAAGGGCTTCGACAATCTACTGAACGCGGTCAGGCAGTTGGTGGATGAAGGTCACAATGTGGGACTCATCATCGCTGGCGAAGGCCATCTGAGGGAGGAATTACAGGACCAGATCGATCGCCTGGAACTGCAAAACCGGGTTCAGCTGGCAGGCTTCATGAACGATCCACGTGTTCTCTACAGAGCGATTGACATCTATGTACTCAGCAGCCGGCGAGAAGGGCTGCCGAATGTTGTACTCGAAGCCATGGCATCCCAGCGAACAGTTGTGACGACGGAAGTCAACGGGATTCCGAGACTCGTTCAGCATGGGCGCAATGGCATTGTCGTACCGACGGATAATATTGATGCTTTGGCCGCAGGCATTCGCCAGTGTCTGTTGTCTGTCGACCGGCGAAGAGACCTGGCAGTTGAAGGACGTCGCACCATCGAAGAACGATTTTCGTTTGCGCGGCGTATGGCGACAGTTGTCGAAACATACCGATCGCTCAGTCCACATCTGGCAACTGAGATTCGGCAACCGGATCCAGAGCAGGAACTGGTTCGGGCGTAATCGTTCGGGAGATCCAGGACAACAGGATGACCGTAACACTCGCAGCACACACGATGAATCACCGCATCCATACGGCCGTTCAGCCGCCTGCAGGCTGGAACAGTTTCCTGGAACAGTTCGGATATGACGGTTTCCACCTGCGTAGCGAATGGGGCACAATATTTCGAGAAGCGATGCAGCATCAGCCACATTATCTGTGGGTAACCCAGGACGACACCATTATCGGTGTCCTTCCCCTGATGTTCATCAGGGGCCCCATCTTCGGACGGTTCCTGGTGAGTCAGCCATACCTCAACACCGGTGGAGTGCTCGCGCGGTCCGCTGAAGCTGAGCGTGACCTGATAGACGCCGCTGTAGTCCTCGCCGACCGGCTGGATGCAAAACACCTTGAACTGCGTCATGAGCGACAGGTTGAGCACGAGAAATTCAATGCGACTAACGCAGAGAAAGTCCACATGCGTCTGGCTCTGCCACAGTCGCCCGATGAATTGTGGGATGGATTGAAATCCAAAGTTCGCAGTCAGGTTCGCAAGCCGCTGAACAACGAGTCGCTTACAGCACACTTTGGCAGTGCGGAACGCCTGGACGAATTCTATGCGATCTTCTGTCGGAATATGCGAGACCTGGGAACACCTCCATTCTCGAAGCGGCTCTTCTCTTCGATGTTGTCGAACTTTGCTGACCACTCGGAAATATGCAGCATCCATCTGAATAGTCGGCCAATCGCATCCGGCTTCCTGTTGCATGGACCAGGTGTCACTCTGATTCCCAGTGCCAGTTCTTTGCGGGAATACAACTCGACCTGCTGCAACATGCTGATGTACTGGCATGCACTCAAGCGATCAGTTGAGCGTGGTCAGAAAATATTCGACTTCGGCCGCAGTACACCGGAAGCCGGCACGTGGAGATTCAAAAAACAGTGGGGTGCCGAAGAGGTGCCAGCTGTCTGGCAGTACTATTTACGGCAGGGTGAAGTCCGCGATATGCGCCCGGCCGGCGGCCGGTACGACCGGATCATCGCGGTCTGGCAGAAACTCCCGGTGTGGGTTACTCGCGTCATCGGACCGTCAATTGTGCGAGGGATTCCGTAACTGTCTTTCGAAAAGAACTGAAACAGATCAGCGAGTCGGCAGTGTCAACTCCTGAATTGACTCCCGAGGCGGGATAACGGGATTTCTGTAACCGATACTCGAACTCAGCAGTTCTGCGAGAGGCCCCTGCATCAAACCGGCCGCAGCGTCCTTTCTTCGCGGGAATCAGTTTGTTGTCGTTTGATCCAGTAACATTGGCATCACTTGGTCGCTGAGCAGATCGCTGTTCAGTTCTTCCTCGGAAACCATCAGCGGTTCAGATTTCGCCCGAAATTCCAGCACTTGTTTTTCGTAGTCCCGCAGAGGGCCAATCAACGCCTTGGACACAAAATGCCGCCGTGTGAGGAAGTCACCGCGATCCTTTCCGGCGGCTTTTGCGAGTTGTTCCATCTGACTCATCGCCGTTTGAACCGTGCGGACAGATAATTCAACGTCACGCTGCATGCGAACTGACGAGCGTGGCTCAAATCCGGTTCGCGCTTCCCAGCGCACGATCAGGTGCTGAATCAGACTGTTGAGCTGATCGAAGCGGTCTGATTCGTGGGCCAGAAGTTCCGGCTGAGACGTCAACTGTTCCAGAGCTGCCACCACATTCCGCACCGAATGGTCACCGGGTTGAGTGAAATAGATCGTGTGCAGCCGATGCCGAAATTCATCGTGTGGCGATGGATGATTGGCCAATTCATAAAGTCTTACCAGCTCATAGTGAGCAAAGACAGAAATCAGAGGTTCATAGTCGGCCGAAAAGTCACTCAACTTGTACAACTCGGACGCCGACAGCTGCCCAGATTTCACCTGCTGCAGGAGTCCACCGAGTGTCTTCAGATAGGATTTTCGATGTTCATCCAGGGGATGGGGCAGGCGACGAATTTTTCCATTCCGCATCACTTCCACAGGAGGTCGCGGATTTCGCAGCATCTCCGACTTCAGCGACTTTCGATAAACCCATGGCTGGTCTGGAAATGCCGTGAGTACTTCGACCTGTTGAGCGTATGCGCTGATCCGGCGCCGAAATTCTTCATGAGTCGGACCCATTGGCACGGCCTCTGCAATTCGCTTCTGATGGGGTGCCAGCAGCTGATGCATGCTGCGGCTGTGATTCACCGGCCGAACCGTCTCCCAGCCGAGTCGCAGTCCGAACGCCTGTAAAGGTGCGGGGAGTTGCTGATGACTCCACAGGCCAGTGGGATCTGCGGAATCAACAACCATTAGTGCTGCCACCTGACACCAGTCCCAGCCACAGCGGCTCAACTGGCGACCTACATGCTGTCGTTCCAGTCGTTCCAGCACTCCTTTGTCCAGCAGAGGCACACCGGAATTACCGGCCAACAGTGCGATCTCGCCGGGTACCAGCTGTATCACCGCCACGTTCTCAAAAGCCGCCGACACACGTCCCAGTAACTGGAGAAGACTATCGCTACCAACATGCTGCAGCCGGATGCGCTGACAAAAAACTCCGTCTGTGGCCAGTCGTTCGGACACGGCCTGAAACCACGATGCTGACAACCGTGACAACGATGAAGAACGTAACGGATCTGACAACACTGAGATCACCACATCAACCGGAGCCATCGTCGCATCACGAATCGCCACCTCCGGAACTGTCCGCAGGATCTCCAGTTGCTCATTCAGCGGCTTCAACGGAATGCTGCCTGCCACACACGTCGCTTTTGGTTCCACGACAACAATTCGGTGCAGAGGAAAGTGTTCGCAGGTCCCGCGTGCCACACCCGTATAGTCATCCAGCAGCAACACACTCCCTGGGTGTGGGTGTATAACCAGTGGCAGGATACAGGCCAGAACCTCCGCAATCGGTTGCGGCGTCGTGGACGTGTCTGTGGAGACTGCACCGACACGGTGTCCGTTGAGTCGGAATTCGAGTGTATTGGCCTGAATCTTCCAGGTCGTCACAGTACCTTCAGCTGATTCATGCCCGGCAATCATCCGAGTCGCATCGGTCTCGGGAATCATTTTCTGAGCGATACCCCGGTGCACGGCGACAAGAGGTCGCATCGTAAACAACAGACGCGATGGGGCAGCCAGGTCCGGCGGGCAGATCACCAGACTTGCCACCGCCATTGCTGCTGATGTCGATCCAGCTATCCTCAACCAGTGAAAGCGAGGAGTGACTGCGCGTACGCGCCACAGCAGCATCGTGGGGACACAGGCGATAATCGTGATCGCAGCCAGTGCCGACCATGTCGGGGCAATACCCAGTTCAGAAATGGTCCAGCCAATCGCGGCTCCGGAGAATAATGCAGCCGGACGAATCTGCGACACACCAGAATTATTTCCAATGACATGGCAGCCGGCAATTGTTGCCATGAGCAGCGGAACAGACCAAACGGCGAGTTGAAGTCCCTGGAAAAGAACCATTTGCAGGCCCGTCGATGCTGTCGCGCGTAATTCCAGATTCCATCCGATTGCCGGTGTATAACACCACGGCAGGACAGCCATCCAACATAAGCAACAGAACCAGACGATCCACGGACGTTTATTAATCCGTAGAACCGGAAACATTGCCAGCTGCAGAGCAGTCCCCGCCAGCACAGCCCCTGCAGAGATGGCGATGAGGGAAACAGAGAAGACCCGGTGAAGTACCATGCCACCCGCACAGAGTCCGACCCCGGCAGCGACATTCAACAGAGTCCGCAGAATTCTGATCCGTAGTCCAGGAGCACTCTGAGAATCTGGTCGGGACCCAGCAGAAACCATTCCCTGGAATGCAGTCAGCACAATGGTGAGAGCCAGTACTGCTGCTGTCACTGCAAATGGTTGTTTCATCCACGCATGAAGAGCAAACAGGGCGGCACCCGCCACGCACCCCGCCATTCGCCTTCCAGGAGCCACTTCCCCTGGCAGACAGAACAGCAAATGACAAATGACGGAACCGACGAATGTTGGCAGCGACGTCATCAGCCAGATCGCGCTTTGCGGAAGTTGTGAACTCAATCCCAGCATTAAACTTACGTCGTGTGTAAGGAAAGCAGTGGCGGCCAACAGCACGGCCGCTGCGCTTAGGACCAACATCAATGAGTTCGTCCGGGCGAACACTCGCTGCAACAGCGAAGCAACTCCAGCTCCCAGGGCAACTGCCAGACACCAGACAACACACGCCTGAGAGGAAACACCGCAAATCGATATCCAGGCCAGCAGCAGAGTCATCAACAAGACCACACCAAGAGCCGCTGTCATAGCCGGTTGACTCAATCTGACGAGAACACGTAGTCGATTCCAGGCGTCCATGCCCGTGTCTCCCGTAATGTTTTACAGTCACGTTGAACGTGTGTTCGTGTTAAAACAGGGCGCAAACCTGTCACCTGCTTTTGCAGCACAGCCTGCCAGCCTGTCGTTCGACGGAGCCAAAACGTTTGTGAGTTCCGAACGTCAGCACGAAATGCTGCAAATTCCACGCCTTCTAGCGGGAAACCGGGTTTTCGCTCAAGATCAGCCTCGTTCAAGTGGTTGTTTTTTGAGATGAGTTAAGAAACCGCGCCGGCAACAAAATGACTGACAAACCAGCGTGTGTCGTGTTTCCAGGCAGAGAAGACACATTGATTTCACGGGTCAGATAATCACCATCTTCAACAGTTCGAACGAACGATTAGGCGTGTCATCATTAGCGCCGTCGCTCGGGACAATCGAGGACTCGCGGATCCCATCGTTCACTACGTGACGGGGGCCGGTACCAACATCTTCGAGGTCCAGATATATGACCGCGATACGGAGCACCTGTTTGCGATGCTGTTAAGGATCAACCGGCCGGATGACGGCGGCGGAATTGCTCTTCTTTCGTGATCACCTTAACCGGATTGGTCAGCATCGAGGACTGCGAATTCGTGTTTGGGCCCGTGCGGCACGTCACGGCAGTTCACGAATTGCCATCTGTACGAAACGTACCGCACAGAGCATCCTCTGGCGACTCGGGATCGACGGCTGGCAGCGGAAGCCGCTGTGATGATCGGTAATCGTGATACCTGTCGCAGCGTCGCGGAACAGCATGATGTTCGCTGGCACAGGATTGGCGATGCTGCGCGCAATCCGGACTATGGATGACTGGAAGCACTGGTGGATGAGCACGAAGTCGATTACATCGTGCTCGCCCGATTCATGCGAGTCCTCCCGGCTGAACTGTGCTGGAAGTTTTCCGGAGGCCGCATCATCAATCTTCATCACGGTCTGTTGCCCACGTTTCCGGGGTTTCGTCCGTTTGAAGATGCTTACCAGCACCATGTGCTGTGTTACGGAGTGACGGTCTACTTCATCGTTCCGGAGCTGGATGCCGGTAACCAGCATCATCTATCACAGTTCTTTCACGGTGCTTCCGGGCACATCAATGAATGACATCAAACGACAGGGGGAATCTGATCACGAACCCAACTGTGTCGTCGAGGGTCTCCGCCGAGTTGTTAATCAGGAAGTTAAACTGCACTTCCACCGCGTGGTTCGACATGAAGAATGAGTCTGACACAGCCTGCATTGCGCAAGGACCGGCGAGGAAACGGCATCGGCACCGAACGGTCAACACCGTATCCCCAAACGAAAAAAAACACTAGATGCATTTGGAGTCAGGCCCCGTTTGTCTCGCCCAAGTGCAATGCAGATTATCAGGACTGCATTAACTCGTCCGCACGCAGCTCCAGCAGCTGACGACCGTGATTGAGCACCGGAAAGACTGCGTTGTCCAGTGCTTCAAGGCGGGCCCGCCGCATCACCTGATTAAGCCGCATCACAAAATGACCGTTTTCAGCGTAGTCATAGAGAAACTGAATGTTCCGAAAGAGTTCGATGAAATCTGCCAGACGGTCCACAGACTTGTGCACAATGGAAGTCACTGCCTCCTGTACCCAGACTGCATCCACTGATTCCAACGCCCGGTAATATCGAGGGAGCAGCGTCGGATCCCTGCGGGCCAGTTCATTGTCCAGGAGCATTTCGATGATGATGTGTCCCAGCAGACCAGGTCGATGATCATGTGAATCGGGCATCAACTGACGAAAACGTTGAGCCAGGTCTTCGCAGATTTCCTGAAACACAATGCTCGCGTGGAACGCATCATCGTCGGAATGGTGCTGCATGATTCCGCGACACAGCCGCAGGTATGACTCGTCCGTGCTCTGCTCAATCGTCGCTTCCACCATAGTCGGCCGCACACGAATTCGCGGAGCCGCTACTCGCAGCCAGTCTGGTACAGCGGTTCCCGCAAGGTACAGAGGATCCTCAGGGAACCGGTAACCGTGAGCCAGATAATTCATCCAAAGATGATCCATCGACAGACACTTGCAGAAACACACGGGGGAACTCATCCTGTGCTGCTTTGCCCCAACACATACTCGGGAGATCCCTCAATGGTCAAGTATGGAATGAACATGCTGCTGTGGACATCCGACATCACAGACGAGCATTTTCCGCTGTTCGAACAGCTGAAAGGAATTGGCTTCGACGCCGTTGAACTGCCGATATTCGACTTGGATGAAGGGAAATTCACCCGGATTCGTGCAGAACTGCAGAAGAACGATCTCACTGCCACAGCCGTGACGGTGTGTGCCGCAGAGGCCAATCCCATTTCATCCGATGCCAAAGTGCGCAGGTCCGCTGTCAATCACCTCAGGCAGGCGGTTGACATGTGCGCCGTCAGCGGGGCGACTCATCTGTGTGGACCGATTCATTCGACTTTGGGTCAGTTTTCCGGGGCGGGCCGGACCGATGACGAATGGAACTGGTGCAAAGACGTATTGTCAGAAGTCGCAGACCATGCGAAGGCCAACAGTGTTACCTTGGTCATCGAATATCTCAACCGATTTGAATGCTATCTGCTGAACACGGCGGCAGATGCCGCTCAGTTCTGTCGCGAAGTGAATCATCCGAATCTGCGGACCATGTATGACACATTTCATGCGAATATCGAAGAAAAATCGATCACCGAAGCTGTCAAAGCGTGTTCCGAATATCTGGTTCACGTACATATTTCAGAGAACGACCGATCGACGCCTGGTGCTGGTGCCGTGAACTGGGATGAATCATTTGCGGCACTCAAAGAAGTCGGATATGACGACGGCTATCTCGTGATCGAAGCCTTCGGTCTGGCTCTCCCGGATCTGGCCGCTGCGACGCGGATCTGGCGTCGAATGTACGATACTGAACTGGACCTTGCGGAACAGGGCCTCGTGTTCATGAAGAGTCGCTGGGAAGGCTGACCCGGACCGCCAGCATATGATTCACACACGCGAAGCACGATTCGAAATCAACCGGCACCTGCAGAATCCGGCCGCGTTTGCGGTGATTTTCTTTTTCGTCGCCGCAGGTCTACTGTTGGTGGCCATGGGTGGCGCCTGGCTGGCAGTACGATTGACACCCGCTTCTCCGACATGGAATCGGATGGCATTCATTGTCTCTTTTGTCGGCAGTACCGGCCTGCTGGTGGCCGGAAGTGTGCAACTCGCCCGTGCGACTGTGTTTGTCAGGGTCGAACGCCAGCCGGATTTTCGGCGTTGCCTGGTCTCGGCTTTGGGCATTGGAACTACCTTCGTCTGTGTGCAGACATACGGACTTCAGTCTCTCCTCAACCGACACACTGAAGACATCGCCAGCGGGATCAGGCAGGCTGCGTTCGCGTTTATCCTGTTGCATGCAATCCATGTTGTCGTGGCGCTGCTGTTCGTGGTGTTCATCTACCTGCGGGCTCTGGCCGACCGCTACGACCATGAGTACTCATGGGGAGTGACTTTCTGCGGCTGGTTCTGGCACGGTCTGGGCATTATCTGGATCGCCATTATGGCGATATTCACAGTGGCAGGCACTGCCGCCATGGCTCACTAAACCCAGGTGCCGTGGCGAGCGAAATGCCGTCAGCTCACGACAATGACGGTATTGTTCGTACTTGGCGATTGTGCGACACTATCCCGCAGTCTGACTGAACAGCCCTGTGCGATTTTCAGCATCCGGAAATCCTGTATTCATGGTCCGAGCGGCGCTCAAGAACCCCTACCTGGTCATTGTGATCGTTCTGATGGTCGCCGTGGTGGGTGGTATCAGTGTCCTGAAGATTCCGGCCGACCTACTGCCGACTTACAAAACTTCCGCCGCCCAGATCGTCTGTTTCTATCCCGGTATGCCGCCGGAAGTCATGGAACAGGACATTATGAGCCGTCTGCAGCGGTGGACCGGGCAATCTTCCGGGATAGAACACCAGGAGGCCAAAGCCATGCAGGGTGTCTGCGTGGTGAAGGACTTCTTCCATCCGCATGTCAGTCAGGCTGAAGCGCTCAGCCAAGTCAGCATGTACGCCATGAGCGACATGTTTTATCTGCCGCCAGGCACGATTCCGCCGATGGTGATGCCGTTCGATCCTACTGCCAGCGTTCCGCTCTGTCTTGTGTCTGTTTCCAACCCCGACATGACCGACGCGGAACTGTATGACGTTGCCTACAAGAACCTGCGAAACAATCTGCAATCAATCTCCGGAGTCATCGCGCCGGCTGTCAACGGCGGGACGCTCCGTCGCATTCTCGCCTATGTTGACCCGGACAGGCTGGTCGCTCATAACCTTTCGATTATGGAGGTGCATGCAGCCCTGCGCCGGCAGAACGTTCTCATTCCCGCCGGTAGTGCAAAAATTGGCGATAGTGAGTTCTATATCTATACCAATGCGATTCCGGACAAAGTTTCCAAGCTCAACGACGCGCCGATCAAAATTGGTCCAGGCGGTCAGCCTGTGTTGTTCAAAGATGTCGGAGAAGTCAAAGACACCAAACAGATTCAGTCGAATATCGTGCGCGTCAACGGACGGCCGCTCGTGTATGTTCCGGTGTATCGGCAGCCGGGTTCGAATACGATCGAGATTGTCGACCGCATTCACGCCAAACTGGAAGAGATTACGCTCAGGTTAAAGGAAGAAAAGCAACGTCCCGATGGTTCGGATGATCCCAAGATGGTCAACCTGAGTCTGGCAGTTGTCATGGATCAGTCCATCAAAGTGCGCGAAAGCGTCGATGCTCTTTGGACTGCCGGTCTGCTGGGAGCGTTGTTCGCGGGCGGCATTGTGTTCCTCTTTCTGCGCAACTTCCGAGCCACGCTGGTGATCGTGCTCGCGATTCCGATTTCGATTCTGACATCGCTGATCGGGCTGTACTTCACGGGCAATACGATCAATGCGATGACGTTGGGTGGTCTCGCCCTGGCGGTCGGGATTCTGATCGACCAGTCCATCGTGGTCCTGGACAACGTTGAACGCCACATGCAGCTGGACAAAGGCCACTTGCGAGCCGCCCTTGATGGCACTTGCGAAGTCATCACTCCGCTGTTCGTGTCCACGGTCACCTTTATGGTGGTGTTCTTCCCTGTGATCTTCCTGTCCGGGCTGGCGAGGTACCTGTTCACTCCCCTAGCCGTTGCCGTCCTGTTCGCAGTTGCAGCATCGTTTTTGATAGCGATTTTCTTTGTACCGGTCGCAGCGGCCAAACTCATGCAGAGAAGTGCCAAGGTAAAAACAGAGATCGTCGAGCCCGCTGATCAGGCCAAAGGCTGGTTGGTTCAGGGCTATCGGGTGCTCTTGCTGGGGTCACTGAAGGCTCGCTGGCTGGTTCTGGGCGTCGTCGCTGTCCTGTTTGTGCTGTCTCTCCTCATGGCTGCCAACACCGGTCGTGAATTGTTTCCACCGGTCGACTCGGGACAGTTTACAATCTACGTGCGAGCCCCTTCAGGCACCAAACTGGAGCTATCGCGGGACATCGTCAAAAAGATCGAAAATGTCATCGTCGGAGAACTTGGCGACCCGGCCCCGGACAATCCAACCGCCGATTCCGTCTACCCGGTGACGAAGCAGAAGTACGCTGATGGTGAAGACCGAGTTCTCACAGAAGATGAAGTCAAAGCCGCCAAAGCCGACTCGCATTGCAGCACGCTGATTTCGAACATCGGAGTGCTGCTTGACTGGCCCGCAGCCTACACACCGAACACTGGCGCGATGGATTCGTTTATCCTGATTCAGCTGGAGCAGGGCGGACGCGATGTCTTTGAATACGTCAAAGTTCTGCGAGAGAAACTCAACGATCAGTTCCCCGATGTGGACTTTGCCTTCGACACAGGTGGCATTCTGACGGCCGCACTCAATATGGGAGAACCGTCACCGATCCATTTCCAGATCACAGGCTACACCCTGGAAACCGCCCATAAAATCGCCGATCACCTCATCGAAACCATCGAAGCCGTTCCCGGTGCAATTGACGTTCGAGTCGCCCAGCGGATCGATTACCCGATGATTCGAGTCGAGATCGATCGCGTCAAAGCACTCGATCGAGGCGTCACACCGGAAGAAGTCATGAAGTGCCTGGTGAGTTCCACGAACAGCTCCATCAACTTCGATCCAGCCTTCTGGATCGACCCGAAAAACGGTAATCACTATTTCCTCGGAACTCAGTATTACGAAGAGCAAATCAATTCTCTGGACACCCTGCGTAAGATACCCGTCAAAGGTAGAGCCGCCGACAGTCCGATCGTATTTCTTGAAGAAGTGGCCGACATCATCACCAACGTCAAAGGTCCTTCGGTCATAAACCACCGCAATATCACTCGAGTGACGGACGTTTATGCGAATGTGCTGCCGGGTTTCGATCTGGGAACGGTGGTCGGAGACATCGAAACGGCTGTCACTGCTCCGGACCATCCACTACAGCTGCAGATGGCTGTGGATTCCCGAGCAGCGGTCGCTCAGTATCCCGTCTGGTTCCAGAACACCCTGACTGCCATCGGTTTGAACGCGCCGACTCGCTACAAAGTGGCTGGTGAAGGCTTTACCGGGTTTACGGTCGAGCTGCAGGGTGAGATTCGATCGATGAGAGATTCATTTGTCGATTTTGCTCTGGGATTGGTTCTGTCCACCCTGCTGGTCTACTTGGTAATGGTGGCCCAGTTTCGATCCTTCCTGGATCCGCTGATTGTCATGGTCACGGTCCCATTGGGTTTTGTGGGCGTGGCTTTGGTCCTGACGTTTTGGGATACGCGACTGAACATCCAGTCCTTCATGGGCATCATCATGATGATTGGAATTGTGGTGGAATACACAATCGTTCTGCTGGACTTCGCCAATCATCGACTCGCGCAGGGCGTGGCAGTCCACGAAGCGATCGTCGACGCTGCGATTGTCCGTTTCCGTCCCATCTTAATGACCTCGGTGACCACGATTCTGGCCCTGCTGCCGATGGCCATTGGCTTCGCGGGTGGGGAAGCCGATGAACCTCTGGCACGGACGATCGTAGGTGCCGTCGCCGCTGCAATACTGTTACTGATATTCGTGGTTCCGTGTTTATATTTGATTTTCAAACGACAACCTGAAATCAATGATGAAGAAGTGAAGGCTTGGGCGTGAACTCGTTTCTCCCCGGTTGCCACCATCGCTTCCCCAAGCGTGTACTGGAAGACCCCATGCAATCGCGATTTAGAATCTCACAGACTACCGGATGCCTCCGAGACGTCATACTGGCCTCATCGTTTGTCGCCGTCACAGTGGTGGCTCACGAGGCCTCTGGCCAGGTGAAAACGGTGACTGTAGAGGGTCGAGAATATCGTGAATCGATCGAGCTTGCAGGTGCATCCGTGCATGGGTTTCAGAAGACCGAAATCAGCGCGAAACTGGGCGGCTACGTAAAATCAATCGGCAATGTCAACGATCAGGAAGTGGACGTTGGATCCCTTGTCAGACGAGGCGACGTACTGGCGATCCTGGATATTCCGGAGATGGAAAATCAACTGGTTGAGAAGATGGCAATTGTCACTCAGATGGAGAGTGCAGTGATTCAGGCCGATGCCGCGATCATCGAAGCGGAATCATCTGTTGTGCAGGCCAGAGCCAAGCTGGAACAGGTTCGGTCGCGTACCGCGGAACAGGAAGCAACACTGCGACTCAGCCAGACCAAACTCCGGCGACTCAGCAAATTGGCCAGCAGTGGTACGATCGGCCGGGAAAATATCGACGAAGCCACATTCGAAGTTGATGTGGCCAAAGCAAGGCTGGCCAGCGTGAAGGCTGATATTCAGGCCGCCAAAGCTCACATCCAAGCAGCCGAAGCGACTGTGCGAAAAGCGCACGCAGACAGACAGAGTGCAGAGGCGAAGGTGGCCGTCGCAGTGTCTGTTGTCGATCGCCACCGGACGATGATGAGCTATACCGTGATAAAAGCTCCTTATGATGGAGTAATCACTAAACGCACCGTGGATCTGGGCAGTTACGTGCAGCCGGCTGAAAACAACTCAGCGGCTATGCCCGTTTTTCAACTGACTCAAATCAGCAGAGTGCGAATCATGGTAGCCGTACCCAACAATACGGTTGGCCGCGTCGAAGCCGGTCAGGCGGTCGTGTTCGATTCGATCGGTGGCCTGCAGGGGCGGGCTTTTCAAGGGACAGTCACCCGTACGGCTGGCGCACTGGATCTGAAAACCCGTACAATGCAGATTGAAGTCCATCTTGACAATCCTGCCGTGGATGAACTCAGCGGCCAAAAGGTGGAACTGAAACCGGGGCTGTTTGGAACGCTGACGGTCATTCGCAGGGACTGGAAGGGTGACAGTTTGCTGCCGGTGGTTCCGACATCGGCTGTCGGCAGGGACCGCAACGGCAACTACTACGTCACTGTGATCGAAGGAGGCAAACCATTGCGTCGGATGGTTGTCATCGCATTCAACGACGGTTCTTCTGTGGGAATCAGCAGTGGTCTGACTGTCGGGGAGCAGGTGGCAAAGTCGGCACTATTGTAACCCGGCTTCCCACGAGTCGTGAACAATCGCGTCGTCACGAAGTTCATCCGTGTGCTTGCCGATGTGAGTCCTTCTTCGCAGCTAATCTACAGTGCGCTGGCCACCGGCCGGCCGACCGCGCGAAGTAATAGCGCCTGAGCTTTATTGTAGTTCACGATTGCCTGCAGCAGGCTCAACCGGGTACTGCTGACAGCATTGAGTGCCTGAATTGCTTCCAGCGGCAGGCCCTCCAGGCCACGAATTCGCTGCAAATTCTTTTGCAGGACGCGGGACGCCTGATCAACATTGTTTCGCGCGATCTCCATTCGTTGACGCCCGGCATCGACGCGGTGCCACGCATTTCGGACATCTGCTGCAATTTGGTCCTGAACCTGATGAGCGCTGAGAACTGTCTGACGATACTGGCTCGCACTTCTGCGTCGGGCCGCCCATTCACCCCATCCCAGATTACGAACTTCCCAAACAAGCATCGCATCGAAGTCGGAGCGTCCATCCAGTCTGTTGACATCCGTGCCGACACCACCGCCAAATGCTCCGGCTGACACACCAAGATTGAGATGGGGGATGAAAGGACGTAGTTCCTGTGACCTCGCGCCGGCACGCTGAGCTTCCGCCAGAGCATACTGCTCCGCGACTTCGGGGCGGGAACGCTGACCCTGCGAAATCAGAGAATCCAGATCAGATGATTCAGAGATCAGTTCAATCGCTATCAGGTGATCGTCCGGACTGAAAAACAGAACATCTGAAGATAGTTGTGACGGGTCGAGTCGGGCGACGCGAATCAACTCGGTGGATGCCAGCTTGAACTTCAATTCAGCGTCCACGCGCGCCTGTTGCTGATTGGCCACGATGACCTGCACTCGTGAAATTTCCGCGGGAGATGCTTTCCCGGCAGCTACGAACGCTTCAGTCATCGAAAGCAGATCCTGCGTGTCCTTCAGGTTTGCTTCGACGGTTGAGACTTCGCCCTGTGCGGCTACGAGATCGAAATAAGCCAGTGCACCGTCAAGTTGGGCGTTGTTGAATTCCATCGCATGTCGTGACCGGGCGGCAGATGACAGTTGCCGAGCGATCAGCGGTCGAAACAGCGCATCCGAAATTGACAGATCAAACGCAAACCGGGCCGGACCACCGGCACCGCCGGTGATAGGGGCGTTCCCGACTTTGGCTCCACCACCAACGAAAAGTGAATTCCGAGTGACATCGACAATCTGCCCGTTTGTCGCCTGAATCTGCCCGTTGTGCCTGGTGACCCCAATGCCGACATTGAGTGACGGTATCCACAATGCCTCTGCCGCGTCGACATTGGCTTCAGCCTGGTTGATGCGTTCCCAGGCCAGCCGGACGGCCCAGTTGTGGCCACCGGCCAGCCGTAATATCGTCGGCAGGTCAACCGCGAAGGTTTCGGTTGCTGGAACTATTGATTCCGCAGGAACAGTCTTGGCTGGCTGTTCCGCTACCACCGCAGAAGACACGGAACTGACGGTGACGGCAGACTGCGTATTGTCTGAGATTTCACCGTCGGAGGCGTCAGAAAAGTCCACTGCCTGCTCCACCAACAGTTCGGGCACTTCGTCTGTTGTTTGTGGTCGCGGATCAACGACATCAGGCTCCTCCGATGGCCTGGCCACTCCAGCACCGTCAAGATGCAGCGCCTCATGGTTTTGCCGACGCCAACTGGCCCTGATCCGCGCACTTTCACTGGGTCCGTCAGCTGCCTCGTCCTGCTGCTGTCTGGCAATAACCTGCCCGAGCAATGAGGAATCACCGGAGATGACAGTAGCGATCGAGCCTTGGCAACCAGTCAGCCCCAGCACGAAGGCGACAGCCATTGATAATTGCCAGTAGTGAATATGCATCACAGGACCCGTTGTCTGCATCACAACCGGCCGTCATTGCAGCCGGAATGTGACGAATGTTCCCAGGAAAACCAAAGACGCGGTCTTAAGAGGGACATCGACGGAAGCGGTTGTTACGGATCGACGCAATTTTCCGACTACTCCGGATTCTCCAGAGACATCGGTTACACGATCGAAATACAACGATTCGTCTGATGGAAACGGAAATCGCGATTATTCCGGTTACAGCGAGTTTCCGGTTGGGTGTCCGGAAACCAACGGTCTCAATACAGTCATTATTCAGCCAATATCTCGCGAAAGCTGAGCTCAGGTCATCCGACCGTAAAACGCTGGTGCAGATATCCGGATCTTGTATGCCAGAGGGCCGCAGATTTGGCTGTAGCAAAAAGGTCATCTGACTGTAATTCAAATGGCACCGTTGTAATTCACGGATAAATGTTTGACGGCCCGGTGCCTTGACCTATGTTTCCTAAGTTCTACACCGATGAATCGCGCGCGTAGGACCGGTCTGGTTGTCACGACCGTATCAATTACGAGATTTCCGCGTATCGACAGCGGACACAGCAGCGTGGTCAGGAAAGCTGGAAGCTTTGAGGGGACCTTATCACGCTGCTTTTTTGCGCGCTGAGTCAATGCGAGTGGTCACCACTGTCCGAAAATTGCCAGCTGCATTCGGCAGAACGCATAGGAATCGAAAGATCCTGGTAAAGTGGGTAGATTCTGCGGATTTTTCCGAATATTCGCTTCAGAGCGACCAGGCAAAATGCCGATTTTCTTGACACGATGCCTGCTCTTGGCTCCGGGAATATTGACAGGTGCATCTACTCGGCAGTCTCACGCGACAGCGGCAAAACCATGAATCAACTCTCTGATCTCCGCTTGGGCGCCAGACTGCTCTGCACAGCAACTCTATTTGTGTGCATCGTTTCTTCATTAGCGGCGTTGCTTCCAGTGCTGAGAGGGAAGTCTTGTTTCGCAGTCACCGGCACTCACAAATCGGACTCCGTCCCTCGCCCAGTGCAGGCAGGACAGAAAGGCTTTAATGACTTTCAGACGGTGGCGGGTCCTTCGCAACCGAAAAAGAAACACGTCCATGATACAGGTCCGGACGCTGCCACACGGAGGCCCCCGGTCACGCAGATGATCGCTCGTGTCTGTACTGTCGAAGCGGCAGCCCATGATTCTGACTCCCAACAGTCATCACCGGCGTTGCCACTACCCAGGGTTCACGTGCCCGTCAACGTCCACCCGGTGACCGTCAATGTAGATGGCTCCGGGTTCGCGGATCAGCTTTCTCGTCTCGCTAATGGCATAGATGGAATTCTCGCAGCACAACAGGATGCGTTGCCACGACATATGGCCCTGAGCGCTTCCGAGTCACTTCGAAAAACTTCCCAGAACATGCAAAATCACGGCGCAGATCTACTGACCCAAATTGATGCAAACCTGCGTGAACTCTCTAAGACAGTCGAATCACTGAGAACAGAATCGCGGACTGCGGTCACGCAGCTGAAGCAAGAATTCAAACAGGTGGAATTGACGTCGGAACTGGTTGAGGAATTTCGCCTCACACTGGCAGGCCACCGGAAAATTCTGGACGACCCAGATTATACCTCTCCGGAACCAACGTCCCGAAATGCCATGGTAGGAGGACTGTCCTTGAAGATTCGGTGTACCCCACCGGACGCGACGCCCGGGACGGAACAAAAGCCGGATCCCGGTACAGCTTCGAGTTCCGGCGAGAATCAAGATATTGTTGTCCAGCAATCGACGGAGACGGAACTGGAATCGGCTGTGCAGGACGAGTCAAAGGACCCGGTCACATCGGACGTTCAGAACTCTGCAGCTCAGATCGAAGCCGAAGACCACACTCCGGACACGAGAACTCTGTTTTTCCCGTTCATCCGGCAAGAAGACGACCGGCCGGTTGCCGAGTCATCCAAAGAAGGACCGGCCATTCAGTCGGAGACCGTGATTCCTCGCAGAACTCCGACTGCATTCAAGCGAACATTCAGTTTTGCAATGCCGCCGACAAACAGCTTAGATCCCGACGTAGGCAGTACAGCGCCGGAAAAACCAGAACAGACTGAGTCATCCAGGCCGATGAGCCGAGAGAAATCAACGGCACCGTTGACTGCCTTTCCCGATGGATCCGGGAGTCAATTCAGCACACCGGCTGCGGTAACGCAAAAAGTGAATTCCAGTGCCGCAACAGGCAGTCGTAGTTCGCGAAGGCAGCTCAATCCCCGTTTCGTTTTCCCGAAACAGACCATGTCACGACCTACGAGATCTCAGCCATCATCAATGCAGAGCCGTATGGCACGTGGTGTCAAAGCTGTCCAAGATCTTAGCGGCAACGGCCGTAATCTAGTTTCTGAAATGACTCAGAGTCGTCCCCGGCACCCTCGTTTTCCGGCACCGTCCCGCATGAAACACCCGACAATATTGCATCGTCTGGGTGCCTCCATTCGCAGCGTGGGCCGCGTCCGTACCGTCGAGTGATCGTCGCGATGGGGAACAATTTTCCATCAAATCGGACAATTTTGTCGTCTGGCAGTGTGATACTCCAGCAGGGCACGGGAAATCCGCGGCGTTGCGGAGCTGGCTTCCTTACGGTCATCCCGACAAATTTTTCGCCACCGTCAGTGTCGAGCGAAACAGCTGCACGTTGCGGTAGACATCGGTCGTGCAGCGCTGATATCCGGAGACCGTTCTTGCTCTCCACATTGAGAGGTGGCACTGGTGTCACTGCGGCGATCGAGCGTGTGGAAGACCACCTGCGGGACGAAACTGGGACGCGGCTGGTGTCGCTGGAGAATCCGGATCACCTCGTTGTTCGGGCCGAAGACCTGAAGCTCGATCAGATGGTCGCCCAAGCAGAAACAGCAGACGTGGATCTGGCCGCCGCCTCACTGGAGTTGCAGGAATTGTTCAATCTTCAGCAGTTCACGATGCCCAGTCGCAGTGTTAAAGTCAAAGAACGCAGGATCAATGCGTTGACTTTTTGGGGTATACCCGCCCTGCCTCGAGTCGTGGAGTCTTTGTTGGATCTGGACCTCCCCCCCCCATTGCCGGCTGAATTCTCGGGCAGGATCCAAATACCGGGTCTCTGGCGGCCCTCAAAAACGTTCTGTCTTTTCGGGAATCCCCGGGATTCACTCTTTTCTCAGAAAAAACACACGGATAGTATTCGCCATTCGATTGAAGCGAGCGCCGTGGTACAGATTGTTCTACAGCACTTCGTGACTGGTTTTGGCGCGTGCGTCCGGACCGGAGGATTGAAGTTGAAAGCAGCATTCAACTTCAGATGACCGTCATGCCGGATCTGGTTTTCAGTAAAACTGAATCACAGAGCGCGGCTGACGGCTTGCGTGCAGCGATCAGGCTCGCCGGCCATTATCGACCGTCTGCTTCCCAATCACTTGCTGTGCAGTCCTTCATGGTTTCCGAGGGCTGTCATCCACACCTGCGTTCTCTACTTGACGGCTGGAGAAATGACTGACCTGCGTCGCGTTCGTAACATCGGTATTTCCGCACACATCGATTCGGGAAAGACAACTCTGACGGAGCGTATGCTTTATTACTGTGGTCGGATCCACAGGATGAGGGATGTGCGTGGTGGCGATGGAGGTGCAACCATGGACCACATGGAACTGGAACGTGAACGTGGGATCACCATCACGTCCGCTGCCACTCGAGTCGACTGGAAGAACGACGCACTAAGAATCCCTGAACACGTCGTCAACGTGATCGATACTCCCGGCCATGTTGATTTCACTGTGGAAGTGGAACGCAGTCTGCGCGTTCTGGACGGTGCCATTCTCGTTTTATGTTCGGTTGGCGGAGTGCAAAGTCAATCTCTCACCGTCGATCGCCAGATGAAACGTTATGGCGTGCCTCGGATTGCCTTCATCAACAAGATGGACCGCAACGGAGCTAATCCGGACAAGGTCATGGCAGCCATGCGGGACAAGCTCAAGACGAGTCCTGTTCCGTTACAGGTTCCCATTGGCAAAGGAGCAGCATTCGAAGGCGTTGTCGATCTGATTCTGATGAAGGCCGTCTACTTTCGAGGTAACGAAGGGGAACGGGTTGAACGTACCGAGATTCCCACAGACCTGCTGGATCAGGCAAAAATTGCTCGAGCAGGGATGCTGGAAACTCTGTCCCACTTTGATGATGATCTGATGGAAACCCTGCTGGAAGAAAGAGACCCCGCAGAAAAGGACGTTCGCCGCATCATTCGTGATGCCACCCTGGCTCAGCAGGTGACTCCGGTGCTGGTGGGATCCGCCGTCAAGAACAAGGCTGTGCAGGAAGTCCTGGATGCGGTCACGATGTACCTGCCGTGTCCGACCGACGTCGAAGTATTTGCCAATGACAACAGCAGAACTGCCGAACAGGACACGGATGGGAGGCCACGGAGAGTTAAGCTCACGAATGACAAGAAAGACCCGATGGTCGCGATGGCGTTCAAGACCGTCGTGGAAGCATTCGGTCAGCTGACCTACATGCGCATCTATCAGGGATCCCTGCAAAAAGGCCAAAGTTACGTGAACGCCCGGACCGGTCAGTTGGTCCGAGTCAGTCGCATCGTGCGGATGCACGCGGATGATCGTGAAGACATTGATTCCGGTGATGCCGGGGACATTGTTGCCGTCGTGGGTGTCGACTGTGCTTCCGGTGACACGTTTTTGAGGGAGGGGCTGGACCTCTCACTGGAAAATATCTACGTGGCCGAACCTGTGATCCGTTTGTCGATTGAGCCGTTACAGCGAGACGACGCAGACAAACTTGGCAAAGCGCTCGAGCGATTTCGACGGGAAGATCCCACGTTTCACGTGTTGAGTGACAAGGAAACAAACGAAACACTGATTGCCGGTATGGGACAGTTGCATCTGGAGGTTTATATTGAGCGCATTAAGCGTGAATACAAATGTCAATGCAATATTGGTGAGCCTCGCGTGTCGTATAAGGAACGCCCAACCAAACGAGTGGAGTTTAACCACAAACGCAGGAAGCAGACCGGAGGTTCCGGTCAGTACGGCCATGTCATCGGTGTGATGGAACCACTGCCCGAAGACTCGGTCGTCAATTATGAATTCGTTAATGAAGTCACAGGCGGACGAATTCCTCGTGAATATATCAAACCCTGCGATCAGGGTTTCCAGGATCAGCTGGTCAAGGGACCACTTGGGGAATACGAAGTTGTCGGTGTCAAAATCTGTCTGCAGGACGGCACCTACCACGATGTCGACTCATCGGAGATGGCGTTCAAACTGACAGCGCGCGAAGCGATGCGTGAAGCCATATTCAAAAGAGCCGGCATGGCATTGCTGGAGCCAATAATGCTGCTGGAAATCGAAATTCCGGACGAGTTCCAGGGAGCCGTCGTTGGTCATCTGGGCAGCAAGCGTGGCGTGGTGAGTTCTTCGGAAGTCACAGACGGCAACTGCATCATTGTTGCAGAGGTTCCCCTGGCGGAAATGTTCGACTACGCCAACGAGATCCGCTCGATGACGCAGGGCAAGGGATCCTTCAGCATGGAGTTCAAACGCTACCGTCAGACGACTAAGAATATTCAGGAAACTGTTCTTGCCAGACGACGCAAGGAAATGGAGCTGGTTGCCCGATAGCTGTCAGATTCTCTGGCAGGAATTGAATCCGGTCGGGTGTTTCACGACTGACACGCGGCTGTTTTTTGTCGCCAACTGCCGTTTCGGTGTCGGAATCCGGCGACCATACCGGCTGCGGGACTTCGTTTGGTGAGTTCAGTCGATCGGGACTCACGAGCAAGGCAGCGAATTGTCTGATTTTCCGACCGACCCGTCATTCCGAAAATTGTTCCACGCAAAACTGCAGGACCTGCTGTACTGCACGTATCTGTCGAACGTGCCGCAAATCCATCACGGAAATACTGTCTGCGGTCGCATTGCTGAGAGCGTCGTCAAGATGCAGAACTCGAGATGTGACAGCCACGCCGGCTGATGTCTGTCTGGCGATGCTTGACCATGCCACGCCATCTTGGCCTGCAGGAGCGTTTGGTCCCAGATGTCCGGTAACGCTTCCGGCGATTGTGGCCTGTGGTGTCTGTTTCATGACCCCCAGAGCCATCTGTTCGCTGACTGTCTGACTGACCGGCCCGGAGTCCTCCAACGCTGTTCGATTCACCCCCAGCCATTGGGCCTTGGTCTCTACCTGATACACTACGGCCGAACCGGCCAGGCATGTGGAAATCCCCTGGATCCTTCCCAAAGTCGCAGCGATGAGTCCGGCTGTACAGCTTTCAGCGAACACGATCACTTCATTATGACGGTGCAGCAGCTCCGCGAGCCTGGCTGCTTCATCTTCGCTGGCTGGGTGCATCATAGCGCAATCTGACAGGCTGTCAGTGGTCTTGCACGGCCTGATATGCCGCCGTGACCTGAACAGTCACTTCAAGTTGAGTGAGCTCATCATCGAACGCAGTTATACTGCATTTCGTCTGTCGAGAATGCTTTCGCGGTTCCGAGTGCGCCTACTTTCGAGCTTAATGAACTTTCACTATCCGGCAGCATCGGCTCTCTGACGACGGCCAGGACAGGATGGTTGATAATGGTCCGTATGAATAGTCTGTTGTTCCCAGGGAACAAGAAAAGCAACAGTTATCGCTTGCTTGTCGTCATCGTGGTGGCCGTTGTGACGGGTAAACAGTTTGTGGCGGCCGGGCCCCCCAATGTGGTGGTGATTCTCGTTGATGACCTTGGCTATGGCGATCTCAGCAGTTACGGGGCAACGGACCTGAAGTCCCCGCACATTGACATGCTCGTGAGCCGGGGCATGAAGTTCAGTAACTTCTATGCCAACTGCCCGGTCTGTTCCCCCACACGGGCATCGCTCCTCACCGGCCGGTATCCTGAGTTGGTCGGTGTTCCTGGCGTGATTCGCACCTTTCCCAATAACAACTGGGGTGAGTTGTCTTCAGACGCCGTACTGCTTCCCAGCATGCTTGAATCCGGCGGCTACAATTCAGTGATTGTGGGAAAATGGCACCTTGGCCTGGAGGCTCCCAACCGGCCCACGGATCGTGGTTTTGATGTCTTTCACGGCTATCTGGGCGACATGATGGATGATTATTACAAGCACCGGCGACATGGCATTAATTACATGCGAAAGGGGACAGAAGAAATCGATCCAGAGGGACATGCAACGGACCTGTTCACCAAGTGGGCGTGTGAATACCTGCGTGGCCGCACGCAGAAAAAGGCACCCTTTTTCCTTTACCTCGCCTATAACGCTCCACACACACCGATCCAGCCGCCGGCCGACTGGGTTGAACGGGTCCGTCAGCGGGAGCCGGGCATGGATCCGGCCCGGGCCAAGCTGGTGGCCTTGATTGAACACATGGACAGCGGCATCGGTAAGGTAATGGAGACAATTTCAGAGACCGGCCTTGCGGCTAACACCCTGGTGATCTTTACGTCCGACAATGGTGGTCAGTTGTCGATGAAAGCGAACAATGGTCCGCTGCGGGATGGCAAGCAGAGCATGTACGAGGGTGGCCTCAAGGTGCCAGCCTGTGTTGTCTGGCCGGAGAGGATCGCGGCTGGCAGTCATTCCGATCGAATTGCCGTCACGATGGACCTGTTCGCGACGATTTGTGAGGTGGCGGACGTGTCGGTCAAGCACACGATTGAAGGGCGCAGCATCCTCTCCACGTTGCTTGGAGAGCCCCAGCCACCCGAGGATCGTGACCTGTTCTTTCATCGTCGTGAAGGGGGGGAAAGGTACGGTGGACTCACCACCCATGCGATCCGCCGCGGGGAATGGAAATTGCTTCAGAACAGTCCTTTTGCTCCCATGGAACTCTACAACCTCCTGCCGGACCCGATGGAGCAGAACAACCTGGTGGATGAAAACCGCAAAGTCTACCGGGAATTGCTCTCCGCACTCCGCGTCCAGATCCAGCGTGGTGGGGCGGTACCCTGGCAACGCCCCTCGCGGCGGGACATGAAGTGATTTGCGACTTATTCGTCGCCCATCGTCATGATCTGGCAGCAGCTCTCATAGCGACGGACATCGAACAAACGTCGGCGACACCATCCTTGACGGCGCATCGCTGTTCGTGCGTATGGGTGTAGTCGGGAAACTGGCACTGGTTGACTGCGGTGCGCAGATCGCAAAAAAAACCGGAGACCTCCTCGAGGATCACGTCCCATAGTTGGAACTGCCTGTGTCTTCGATGGCCCCTCAGATTTTCACTCTGCTCGGAATTGGAAGGTCCTCCCGGTTGAAGTTGATTTCTCGATTGGCGATGCCCCAAAACCAAATTCTGTGGTTATTGCAGTATCTGTTATGTCGATGTCTACAACACACACGGCTTCGGAGGCACCTTGAGGCGTTCTCCCTTGTGTTTTCCATGGTGGCTGGTTTATTATTGAGCGTGTTCTTTTGCCGGTGGCGGTGTTTGATAATCTGAGGAATGGAACCATTGTTCTCCCTCCAAAGTCAGTCAGTGAAATTCGGTAAGGGTGTGACACGCCGTGAGTGGATGCGTGTTGGCGGGCTCAGTACGCTTGGACTGACCATGCAGCATATGTTGCAGGCGCAAGCCGTGCAGGCAGGAAATGCGACACTGCAAAGCTCGACATTCGGTCGTGCAAAACGTTGTATCTTTCTGTACATGTGGGGTGGACCACCTCATATTGATACCTTCGACCCAAAGCCTGACGCTCCAGCGGACATTCGAGGTGAATTTGGGCCAATTGCCACCAATGTGCCAGGGGTATTTGTTTCAGACCACCTGCCATGGCTGGCGGATCAGGCTGACAAGTACACAATTATCCGTTCGGTTAACCATAAGGACAGTGACCATATATCGGCGAGTCACGACCTGTTGACCGGTAACCCTTATCTGCGGGTGTCCAATCTGATTACAGCTCGGCGCACCGATCATCCCCACATCGGTGCGGTTCTTGCAAAACTGCGTCCGGGAACCAATGAACTGCCATCCTATGTCCAGCTGCCGTGTCTGTTGAAGAGTAACTCAGGGAAAGTGATTCCCGGTCAGTACGGGGGGTTTTTGGGCAAGAGATATGATCCATTTATTGTCAACGCTGTCCCAAATAAAAAGCCGACTGAAGATCCCGATTTTCTGAAGTTCACTCCCGATTCGATGGAACTGGAAGAAGGACTTACGGCAGTGCGGCTTGATGGCGTGAGACATCTTGCGAAACAGCTGGACGATCGTGCGCGGGCGCTGGAGAACAGTCTTGCAGCTCGTGAACTGGACAGTCTTCGCCAGCAGGCGTTTTCACTTCTGTGTTCCCCGAAAGCTCGGCAGGCGTTCAATCTGTCGACAGAAGACCCAGTGGTGCGGGACCGATATGGACGACATACGTTCGGTCAGGAAGTGTTGTTTGCGCGGCGGCTGGTGGAAGCCGGTGTTCCGCTGGTCACGGTTTACTGGCGCAACGGTCCGCCCCGTACAGATATCGGCTGGGACAATCACATCAATAACTTTCCCAACCTGAAGAACTGGCAGTTGCCGCCGCTGGACCGTGCGTTTTCAGCGTTGCTGGAGGACCTGTCGGACCGCGGATTACTTGAGGATACTCTTGTTGTTTGGATGGGAGAATTCGGCCGCTCCCCGCGAATTGACTCTGGCGGTGGCCGCAACCACTGGCCACAGGTGTTCTCGGTTGTCATGGCAGGTGCGGGTATGGGTGGTGCTGTTTACGGTGCGTCTGATGGCAAAGGAGCTTATCCCCAGGACAGGGCCGTTTCACCCCACGATGTGGGTGCCACGATCTTTCATTTACTGGGGATTGATGTGAATCAGACTCTGCACGATTCCAGCGGACGTCCTCACCTGGTCTGCCGGGGAAAACCGATCTCCGGTCTGATTTAGATGTGGGAGATTCATCCAGCAGCTGTTCTCAGCGGACACACGAACTGGGTTTACGACACGGCTTTCTCACCGGATGGTCAGACACTCGCGACGTGCGGATGGGACCACACGGTGAGGCTTTGGGACGTTTCTGAGCGTCGGCAGATCGCCGTACTTCGCGGGCATGAAACGGAAGTCTATGGAGTGGCGTTCTCGTCGGACGGCACCAGGCTGGCCTCATGCAGCGCCAACAATGAGAGTGTTATCCGGCTGTGGAGTGTGACTGGGAGAGAGCAACTGGCTGTTTTCTCGGGCCATGGCAACGTTGTGCATGATGTGACATTTTCTCCGGATGGAAAACTTCTTGCTTCGTGCGGCTATGATAAAACTGTTCGGGTTTGGGATATCGAGTCTCGAAGCCAGAAATTGATGCTCGCGGGAGTGTCGCGTGTCTTGTACTCGGTCGGGTTTTCTCCCGATGGCGATCGTCTCGCTGCGGCGGCGGCGGATACGACAATCAGAACATGGGACCTCGCGGGGCAACTTCAGGTTGAGACCAAACCGGTGATGAAATGGGCACACAAGTTTGCATTCTCGCCCGATCTTTCACTGGCTGCCGCTGGCTATGGCTGGCGTGAGAAAAGTCAGCGTCGGCCGGTCGGAATTGTCAAAATCTGGAGAATTGCCACCGGAGAAGTGATCCACACCTTCCGCGGACACCGGAACTGGGTCTACTCCGTCGCTTTTTCACCGGATGGAACAAAGGTCGTGTCCGGCGGCTGGGACGGAACTTTGAAATTTTGGGATCTCACCAGCGGAAAAGAGCTGGGGACGATGGTTGGTCACCATGACATTGTTCAGTCAATTGCTTTTACACACGATGGACTGATGCTCGCGTCGGTCGGACATGACCAGCAGGTTCATCTGTGGAAACTTCCCGGCTAAGCCAGCCAGAGACTGTGAATGTTCAATACTCGGAAAACCACTGAAGCTCAGAGTTGTAATCGTCGGGACTGGACGCATGTTTGTCGTCGCCACCAGTACGTCGGACGTTAAGACGTTAAACAGCCAAGAAGAATTCAAGGTCAGAATTCCCGAGTCGATCCCGATCTCTTAGGTCGCTCTTCAGTCCGAATACATTACCTCGGTTGCAACATCTCGACATCTGTGCGGCTTTTGCGCGTTATTGACCCTCACGCGTGTTGGCCTGTGTACGCAGACGCCAGGGTGTAGAGAAAAGTCATTCGGCTCCGTCCGCAATGCTCCGCAGTCACCGTCATCCTGTCCGTGAGAAGGCCGGAGAAGATCACGGAGTACTGCTTCCGGCACACGGCGGAGTATTCGCAGGAATACGTCATTCACATCTGCGGGCGCGGCCCGTAATTGCCCGCACGATTGCATCAACGCTGATAGCCGGTCAGACTTTTGTGACTGAGGTCTGGTACCTCGCCGGGTTGACTCGATGCTGTCGCAGCCTGCTACTCTGCTTGGAATGGAAGACCTTCCGGTCGAAGTCTTAGTTGAGAACTCGCCAGGTGCACTGCGCAAAATGATTCTGGTGGGACTCGCCGAGGCCCCGGCAGAGAGAGCACTCCTCAACACGGGTTTAGTCAACAGCGGTCCCGGTCGTCTCTGCGACCGGATCGTAATCTGTTTCCCGCTGTTGTTCGCAGACGACCATTTCATCAAACTTAGACGAACGGAACACTGTTCAATGCACTCGATTGGTACAACTCGTCTCCTGTTGTGCGTCTTTTTTCTGTTAATTGTCACTTCGGCTTCGGGTGCCGATCACACCGACTCGGGTGTATCCGCTCTCCCGAATCGTGCAGCCGCCGTCCATCGACGTCGTCGTATCATTTTCAACGATGATAACGGTGTCATCGGACGAGAAGGCGTGGACACCGTGAAAAAATATCTCGACCAGCGTTTGAATTACGTTATTGACTCGCAGGTGGACAGCATCTGGCTGAGTGTCATGACCCGGGCCGAGGGATTGCTTTATGACGCCAGGGTGGGTGAGCCTGCCGGCAAGAATCTGTCGGCGGAATCGGTGATACTCACTGAATCCGGCAAGGATCACTATTCGAAGATCTTTGCGTTGAAGTGGAACAATCTGAAGGCGCTTTTCGATGCTGGCACGGATACGTTGAAGGCGACGGTCGAATTCGGCCACCAGTACGACAAGGAAGTCTTCGCGAGTATTCGCATGAACCAGGTGGCCGACTCGTGGACAGGAGACTTCTTTACCGGATGGAAACGTGAGCATCCGGAGTGTTGTCTCGGTGTGAAAGGAGAGTATCCGAAAAGCGACCATCGCCGTCTTTACTGGTCTGCTCTTGACTATGAGCAGAAGCCTGTGCGTGACTTGCGTGTCGGGATGATCAACGACATCTGCACCCGGTACGATGTGGATGGTATCGAGCTGGACTTCTGGCGCTGGCCCCTGCTGTTCAGACCCAGCCTCGACAACAAGCCGGTGGAGCCCCGGCACGTTGAGATCATGACGAACTTCTTCCGTCGGATGCGCAGGAGAATGACAGAGATCGAGACTGAACGCGGTCGTGCCCTCCTGCTCGCCGCACGTGTGTTCGACACCGAGGAGTTAAACCTGAAGATGGGGCTGGATGTCAGGACGTATCTCGAGGAGGGCCTGATCGACATTCTTGTCGTGGGCGGGGACTACAACTATTTCTCCATCCCGGCGAAATTCTGGTCCGATCTTGCGAGAAAGCATGGTGTGTCCTTCTATCCCTGTACCTATCGTTCGAGAGGAGATGAGCAGGATCGCGCCTTCGCGTCGTGGTATCACAGTCGTGGCGCGGACGGAATCTACACATTTAACTTCAAGCAGCCGAAGGACGTGCTCTCCATCAGGGATTTTGGTGATCCCGCGCTCATCGCACGGAAGGACAAACACTACTTGATGAACAAGGCGGCCACGTCGGGTGCACGGAAACATGTCACCGCACCAGGGCTCGTGCCACTCACGCTTTCATCCGGGGTCTCGCGGCGTGCCCTGCTGGTCGGCGATGACCTCGAGAAGGCTGAGGTTGATGGAGTGTTGAAGGAGCTGCGGCTGAAACTCACGCTGGAGACTCCACTGACGGCCGAGGACAGGATTGGGTTCACACTCAATGATACGGCGCTGGAAAATGCGATGTGGAACAAGAAGGAAGTAGAGTTTCTTCTTGCAGCCCCACCTCTGAAACAGGGTGTCAACTCCCTTGGGGCAGTGTTTGCGGAGGGTGCTTCACGCGACGAGATCGAAGTGACCGGAATTGATCTTTACGTGCGATACAAAAGTAAATACGGCTCACCGGTCACAATCGAACTCGACCGCAAACATCGCGATGCTCTCAATCGGCGCAGACGTCTTATGCTCCACTACGATTACACGGGGCACACGATGCTCACAACTCCCTGGGGCGAGAAAGACGTTAATCAGCTTGACGAGGTTCTTGGATATTACCGCGAACCCTGGCAGACCCGGTCGACGGATTTTCTGGATACGGTGATTTACGAGCTGGGTGAAGGACCGACCCCATGGCCCAGCATGATCGCACCGCGCGCCAAAGTGGTCTTTCCGAAGTGGTGGGAGGCCGGGATCGATCCGTTAGAGGAACTGGTCGACCTCGCAAAGGGGCAGGGTCGTGAGGTCTTTTTCTCCTATCGGCTCAACGGCAGCGACGTCGAGGAGGACGTCGAGTACGGGAACTGGAAGTTACCCGAAATTAAGGAACGCCATCGTGATCGGCTGGTCAAGTTGCCCTGGGCAAATATCTACAACTGGAACTTTGCCCATCGAGGTGTGCGTGATCTCAAGGTCAGCATTCTGCGCGAGGTGGCCGAAATGTACGATATTGATGGCATACAGATTGACATGGCCCGCACGCCGATCTTCTTTCCGGCGGGAGAACAGTGGGAGAATCGGGAGCACCTGACGGCCTTCATGCGCCAGCTGCGGGAAGCATTTCAGGAGATTGCTCGTCAGCGAGGGAGACCGTTGCTCCTCGCTGTTCGTATCCCGGAAACCGTGATCGGCTGTACTTTCGACGGGATGGATATTAAGACGTGGATTCGCGAGCAACTCGTTGACATCCTGATCACTGGCTGCGGTGCCTCAGACGTGGACGTGCCTGCCTACCGCCGTCTGACCGCAGGAACCGGTATCAAAATCTATCCCTCCTGGGATGTTTATCATCCTACGGATGGGTATCGACAGCCTCCGGTCGAGTACTGGCGTGGTTTGTATAGCAAGTGGTGGGAGCTGGGTGCCGATGGCGTTCATACCTTCAACGTAGCGCCGGGTGATGATATTCTCAGAGAGATCGGCAATCGCGAAGGGATGCGATATCAGGACAAAACTTTCATCGTCGAGCGACGCAGCGGTTCTCACGGGCCTGAGGTGACAGGCGATCCCTACGACTGGAAAACACCTCGGCATCAGTTTTTCATGACCTATATGCTCGCGCCCCTTCCAGCCATGCTCGACGGCCAGGGAAAGATCGATACCCTTGTGACAATGACGGTGACCGATGACGTCGATGCGGCCAGAGACAGACTCAAGGACCTGTCGCTGCGACTGCTGGTATCTGACGTTGCGGCGAAGGGGTTGCCCGCGGAGCGTCGAATCGAGTCGAGTTTCCTCTGGACTTACACCCGCCACCCCGCGAAGAATGAGCCTCCGCTCAAGGGAATCGAAGATCGGATTGAGGTCCGAATCAACAATATGCTGCTGGACAACGTGCGTGTTGAGGATGGTTGGATACTTTTTGATGTAAGACCTGAACAACTCGCCCGTGGAGACAACCTCGTTGGCATTCGTGTGGCCACTGATCCTCCGGGCCATCACCAGAAAATTCGAGTGGAAAAAGTTGAGCTGGCCGTCGACTACCACGAATAAAGGATTGGCGGCTGCTCTGGAATTTGGTTTGACTTTGGGCTGCCACATGTCCCGACGTTCATAAATTGCTGACAGATGTGGAGTTCGTTAGCCGGTTGCAGAGCCGTATATCCGGTAAGACAGGTTGTCGAAGGATTTTGCACATCCTGGCTCTGAATACCTGCTGTACCGTGCGGTGCGTCGGGTGTCTGCCTCATGTGCAGATTCCGGCCCGGCCGGACAGGACCGGCCGCTGGAGCTGACAGTGTATTCAGCGTGCTGCTGTACCCCTTTGAGGGTGGAATCCGGATCTTTGTCCAGGCTAGAATCGCTGTTCAGAATTACGATCAGCTCAAATACTCCGTCCCACGTTGCAGACAAGGCTCCGTCTTCCTGCTCCCCGTTTCATCTTCCGGAGAAGAAAAAATTATGCGTCAATTCCAGTTACTCCTGTGGACAGCTGTAATATTGCCGTGGGCTACGATTGCCGGGGCTGCCGACAATTCGGAAAAAACGGAGGGAGAATTTGTTTCGTTGTTCAACGGCAGGGATCTGACCGGCTGGGTGGTAATGGGGAAAGATCAAGGCTGGAAGGTTACCGACGGCATCATCCGATCCGAAGGCGACCAGGGTGGTAACTGGCTGCGGAGCGACAGGCAGTACAAAGATTTCGTTTTTAGAGTCCAGTGGAGGGTTTCCAAAGGGGGTAACAGTGGCATCTTCATTCGATCCGCCAAAGACGGGCAGCCATGGACAACGGGATACGAAGTGCAGATCTCCAATGCTCCGCGCGACGACGCGCATTGCACTGGTTCACTTTACGGCTATTTCTCGGTGAATCCACGTCCCGACGAAACACACGACAAGTGGCACACCTTTGAGATTCACTGCCAGGGTTCGCAGATTACAGTCATTGCTGATGGAGTCCGGTGTGTCGATGCAGATCAGTCAAAAAGTGAAAAAACCAGGAACAAGCCGCTGATGGGCTACGTCGGTCTGCAGGATTCACACTCCCGCGATGGCCATTACATTGAGTACCGGAAGGTGGAGATCAAAGTCATCCGCTAGCCTTCTGCTGATTCACGATCTATCAAAATCGGTGGTGACTGACCTTGCTGAGTCCACTTCAGTTCTCGCGGTTGCGCAGGTCGCAGGGCAGATTTCAACGTGCGGGCTTCATTCCACCGTTCGAAACTAAACGGTGCAGGTGCGCCCCGCGCACCTGCGGCTGCCCACGAAAAACGGGCGGCCAGGAACGCCGTCCGTGATGAGCTTCGTGGTTGTGAACTTTGTGCGGTTCTGCCGATGGATTAGGCCGCAGCGGATTTTTGCCTGCGACGTCTGCCGTAGCCGAACAGGCCGAGCGCGCCGATGCCGAACATCGCAAGGGAGGAAGGTTCGGGGATGACACTGGCAGTGCCGCTCAAGGAAACATTGTCGAGTGCCCCCCGTCTTTGGCCATACCCCCCGTTTGTGGCCGCCCCTGCGGCGAAAACAGGGTCCAGACGGAAAGTGACAGCATTGGGTTGAGCCGAAAGAGAGGAGAGGTTCATTGAAATCGGCGTGTAAGCGGATTGTGAAAGTCCGGCACCGGATGCAGATGGCCCTGTGGCTGTCGCAATTGTGCTCGCAAAACCGTTGACATCCCAGAACAGATTATAGTCGAAAGCTGTTGGGCCACTGTTGAGCGTATCGCGAACCTTAGCCTCAAAGGTCAGTGAATCGAACTCAATCTGGGTCGTGCCGGGTGCCAGCTCAATAGTAAATTCAAAAAAGGTATTATTTCCATATCTCTCTACTCTCGCTGACCAGCCAGATGCCCGACTGGTTGTTGTGTCCGGTCCGCTGCCGTCAATGTCCTCCGTACTGAACCTGCCAAATTCGCTATTGTAGCCGGTGCCGGTTGCGGACTCGGTAAAATCGCTGGCTGTCGTAAGCAGGTCGTTATCTGAACTTGCAACGGAATCCCCCTCGAATGTGTACTGAGCAATGAGGCCTGCCTGAGCAGTAGTCACACCTAAGGAGAAAATGAACGCCAGGGGCACAGAGTGTATTTGTTTCATCTGTGTTATCTCCTGTACTGCTGAATTCCGGCAAGAACAGAGAACCTGGACCACATACCTGCAGGAAGATGCACCAGTCCCGTGTCGGTGATTTGGGTATTGCTGAGGCAGACTATAACAATCTCGCCCTGTTCAAGTAGTCCGACCGAGGCCGCTGGTTTTCCAGCGGTTCTTATGGTGTCGTACAAACACTGAAAAACGATATGCCAGACGCTGTCAGCTAAAGCATGTGACTGTTCATGATTTCTCCGGTGTTGTGTGCTCTGATCCTGCTTTCACCTCCCCATCCCGGTCCGTATCTTCTCATCAGGTCAGGCCATCCCGGCAGCGACAGGCGAACGGTGAAACCAAAACGCCAAACGAATCAGGTGGCTTGATAATCGTCGCGGCCGCAATACAAGCAGTCCGGCGGACCACGGACACGCAGATTAACCGCAATTTCCCCTTGAACTTCCTGTCGCGCGTTCTGCCGAAGCTGCCACACTGCATAGTATTCCGCGACAATTCCGACATTTTTTAAACGGCCTCGTAACCATCCGCCAGGATTGTTTTGCGACAGTCATTTTGTGTTCGTCGTTGCAGTGGCCGGTTTCCATTCCTGGTACGCGTACCTTTGGCTGGCTGCACGCACCGGCATTGCGCCGATCATCACGGATCCATGGTCTCCACATCAACAGGTGGAAATGTCAGGAACAACGGGGTCCGTCAGGTGTTCCTGACTTTGTTTGCGACCGACACACAGTCAGGTTGTTCGCCAGAGGTATCGCAGTGATTCCGGACGCCGCCCGGCCCGTTTTTGGGTTGCTTTTTGAAACAGCTCTGTAGTTTCGTCAAACGACCTGGCTCAGGAGCGCACCGAGAGACAAAATTACACGGGTACGGCCATATCGGCGAGCAGGTCGTCGGAGATGTCTTTGCCCAGGACAAACTGCTTTCGGTCGGCATACCAGAAGGTTCGCCGGCCGGCGCGTTCGGTCAGGCTGGCATACATGGCCAGCCACCACAGCCGATTCACGCCACAGGTGACTTTCTGTGTGTCGAACAGCAGTTTTGGCTTGCTGAACCAAATCGGCTGCTTTGCCCTGGGTCGGAATTCTCCGACCGTCACGTAGATCGGGCGGCGACCATCCATGTCCCACGGTCCGGTGGCGCCATCTCGATATCCCGCATGATTGTGAAAGAACAACAGATAACGACCGTCGGCCAGGCGATAGAGGGGTGGAGGTGATTTGGGGTGTTCGATTTTGGGACCATCATCACGAAAACGCAACGGGGTGGTGGGCTGCCAGCTGTGGCCATGATCATGAGACACGGTGTACCAGACGTAGCCGGTGACTGTTCTCATCGTCATAAACAGCCGGCCGTCCGGCAGCAGGACGATGCCCGGTTCCTGAGCCAGACTGTAACCCCTGGACGCCTCAGGTTCGATTTCCGGCGAGACACGGATCGTACCCGTCTGGTCGGGCAGCCAGGTGATTTTCAGGTCCTTGGGATGAGGGTTCTCGTCCACGTTGTCGAAACGCATCAGTTCACAGGCGCTGTCCGAGTGGTTGCGATTTCCTCCAACAGGTCGAGGGTAGACCATCTGGCTGCTCCAGCGTGTGAATCCAACGACCATGCGGTCGCTGGCGTCACGCACTGGCTGCTGCCACACGACCCCGGTTGGTGAGACCGTGGGATCCGGATGATCGAAAGGTGTGCGACGCCAGGGGATATCCACACCGCTGGCGATCCAGGTATGGCCATCGTCGTCTGAGTATTTCACACGCAGGGGACCACAGAAGAGCCCACCGTCACCGTAGCCAGGATGCTGGTTGTACAGGCAATAGATCCGCCCCGATCGGCTGACAAGCGGGAAGCCCAGAGCAGACGTCATGTTCTTGTATTTCGGTTCGTCAATGATTCCAGGCGGTGACCAGGTTTTGCCATGATCTTTGCTGTGGGAAAAAACGACTCGCATGTCCGGTGCGCTCTCATATGTGCCCTGCGTCCACAGGCACATCAGATCACCACCAGGCGTGTAGAAGACATGAATGTGGTCGGCGTACTCATCTCGCTGGCCAGGCGCTTTGGGAAGGTAAACGGCATAATCCGGAGCAGTTCGCTGCCACTCACTGGTGTAACACTCGGATACTTTGTTCAGGCCATTCTCGGGAGATGCGGATGCTTCTGGCGGTTGCGCTGTCGCCGTATCAGTCAGACTGATGGATGCCAGATGTGCCGCACCCAGTGAAGCGGTTGAATTGCCGAAGAATCGTCGACGGTTCAGTTTCGGCTGACTCATGATCTTAGCCTTTGTCGGACGGTTATGTTTTACATTCAGGGATTGTCTCATCTGCCCGAGGCAGCACATCGAATCCATAGTCGCCAGTGATGTTGCATGCCGTCAATCCCTGCCTGTCTTTTGCGCCGGTATTTGTCTCAAACGCCAAGGTACACTGTGAAAGCGGCGGACAGTCCACCGCAGGCCGGAGATCGCTTTTACTGAAACTGACAGTAAATTTGCACAGGGAACGTCGGTAAAACCACTTCTGCGATTCGTCACCTGGTCCTGTCTGCGTCTCGGCCGGAGAGGCCAGACAGTCCGATATCCCGCTGAGTGTGATCACTGCGCTGGAAAACACTGATACGAGCTGTCAATCGTCTGATGTATCAGCTGTGAAGGTCAGAGTTTTACGGAACGGAAGTGGCATTGTGTGAACCGAAAATTGTGTGAACCGAAAGGAGGATGTCAGCTGAATCGACTTTTGGTGTTCTCGTCAGCGTGACCTGTTTTCATAGGCCAGTCGAACCCGTCTGAATAAATCAAAAAGTGATCAGAAGGTTCAATGAATTTCACCAGCCGGGCGGAGATTTGGTGGCCTGGTGGCTGACCCAGACACGTCTTGACAAACATATCGATTTGAGATTTCGGCGGGAACCAGTCAGAAAAATTCCGCCGACATCTGAGTTGTGTCTCATTGGGGTAAGACGGGGCGGGGTGTCCGCCTTCAGCCGGAATTTCATTGTCAGTGAAGGACGACGGGACCTGTTAAGGAACAGCTCACTCAATTTGTGTGTGAGAGATCCGGACTGCGTGTGCGAACCGGGCTGTCGTGCAATGGCCGATGTCTGTTTCCGGGGATCTTCCAGTTTCATGTGCAGGATCAGGTAATCATTCTGCAGGAATGGACACCTCATCAGCGGCAGATTGATTTCCTGAATGATGTCCATTGACACTGGGACTAAGACCAGACGCACACCGATTGCATATTCTGTTTGTTCGACGCTGGTCCTCTTTTCCTTATCCCACAGAACCTGACCTGCTCAGTTTGACGATAATTGTGTGTGCCACTGGACAACGGTAGACTTGACTCAGGCGAAATTCGTTGGGGAGGCTCTGCTTATGCTGACTGTTTATGGCAACCGAAAGAACTGGGCTTTCAACAAAGAACAAAGTCAGGCAGCTGAGACCTTGTGCACACGGATGGCGAGTTTTATTCGCCCGACGTTGTTCCGCTTTTTTTTATCCGACAGAACCTGACCTGCACAATTTGACGATAATTGTGTGTACCACTGGACAACGGTAGACTTGACTCAGGCGAAATTCGTTGGGGAGGCTCTGCTTATGCTGACTGTTTATGGCAACCGGCGGCGTTTTTGTGACCGTGTTGCTCGTCGTGATTTTCTCAGCATCGGCGGCCTGGCCATGGGTGGATTATCCATGCCCGAGATTTTGCGTGCAGAAACGCAGGCCGGTGCCGGTATGTCACACAAGGGTGTGATCATGGTCTTCCTGGCAGGCGGTCCTTCGCATCAGGACATGTTTGATCTCAAGATGGAGGCTCCTGCCGAGATTCGCGGTGAGTTTAAGCCGATTCAGACAAACGTACCTGGGATTCAGATTTGCGAGCATCTGCCCAGAATGGCTGCCATGATGGATAAACTGGTTGCCATTCGTTCGCTGTATGGTGGACAGGAGGGGCACGACGCGGTTCCGTGCCTGACCGGATACAGCCTCGACGAAAGCACACGAGATGGCGGGCGACCGAGCTTGGGCGCCATGCTGTCGAAGCTTCAGGGACCGGTTCATCGAGCGATCCCGCCGTTTGTTGGCCTGTCTCCGAAAACGGCGCACAAGGCCTGGGGTAATCCCGGATTTCCAGGCTGGCTGGGTGGGGCACATGCGCCGGTGACCCCCAATGCGGGTAACGAGATGAGCCAGGACATGGTGCTCAACGGAATCACGCTGGATCATCTTGAAGATCGAAAGTCGTTGTTGACTGGTCTGGATCGATTTCGACGAAACCTGGATGCCAGTGGCGTGCTAGAAGGGATGGACCACAGCACGCGGTTGTCGTTTGAGATTCTCAGTTCCAGCAGGTTTGTCGAAGCCATGGATCTGGAACGCGAAGATCCCCTCGTGCGGGAACGCTACGGCACAGGTTCTCCCAAAAATGTCAGCGACGGTGCCCCGATGTATAACGAGCAGTTTCTGATGGCCCGTCGACTTATAGAGGCCGGCGTTCGCTGTGTGACGCTGGGTTTCGGCCGCTGGGATACCCACGGCAACAACTTCAACCAGATGCGGGACTACCTGCCCAAACTCGACCATGTTGTCACTGCTCTGGTTCAGGACCTGCACGACCGAGGACTGGACAAAGATATTTCTGTTGTAGTCTGGGGGGAATTTGGCCGCACGCCCAAAATCAATAAAGGAGGCGGTCGTGACCACTGGCCACCAGTGGGCTGCGGCCTGCTGGCCGGGGGCGGCCTGCGTACGGGTCAGCTTGTCGGATCAACCAATCGACTGGGAGAGGTGCCGAAGGATCGACCTGTGCACTACCAGAACGTGTTTGCGACTTTGTATCACAGTTTAGGCATCGATCCAGGACGAACCACCGTGCCCAACCACCGTGGCCGGCCGATGTACCTGCTCGACAAGCCCGAACCACTCCACGAACTCATCTGAGAGTAAAAGACGCCTGGTGGTTCATAGGCGGCGTGCTTCTGCTGGGGTTTTTCCGGTCCAGACCGGCCAGCAGCGGAGAGCACGCATGTGAGGTGAGCGATCTCCCGTGCGGTTGCCGATCGGGCAGCAGGGGGCGGTCCTCGGTTCTGCGGCCGGTGTGACGCGTTCACCAACCCCGGAGCCGACCAGGAGATTGTCACGGGCGGCGGTGGTGGATTCAACTGGGCGCCCGGAGAATGGACCGACGACACCCAGATGGCCGTGGCGAACTTCGACGTGATCGCCACCGGCAGCACCAATCTGAATGCCATCGCTGCGAACTTCCTCGTCTGGTATGCAGCCGGTCCCGCTGACGTCGGGAACCAGACGCGGTCCGTGCTCGGCAGCGCCGCTCTTCCCGAAGACTTGGCAGGAGCAGCTGCCGCATTCCTTGATGCGAATCCGAGGTCAGCTGGAAACGGCGCCCTGATGCGCACCGCCCCCGTGGCGCTCGCCGCACTTGAAGACCGTTCCGAGATCGCACGACTCGCCGGATCGATGGTGTCGCTCACCGACGCCCACCCCAATTCCGTCGTCGCCTGTGTGCTCTGGTCGCTGGCAATCCAGGAAGCCATCACCACCGCCGAACCCCACCGGGCGTTCGACTGGGAGACAGTGGTGCGAAACGGTCTCCCACACGTCACCAAAGATCGCCAAGGCAAATGGGACAAGCTCATCACGGAAGCCGTGACCGGTCCCCCCGGCCTGTCCAACCGCAACGGCTGGGTGGTTACCGCATTCCAGCCTGCCCTGTCAGCGATCGTCAATGTGTCCGTGTCCGAAGAACAACAAGCCGATCACCTGCGCGACGGGTTGATTGTCGCAGTGAAGATCGGCGACGACACAGACACTGTCGCAGCGATCGCCGGTGCCCTCCTCGGAGCTCGCTGGGGACTAAGCGCCATACCCCGCTGAATGGCGCACTCTTATCCATGGCGACAGGCAGCGCGGTTCTGAACAAGCCACCGGTACCGAACCGGAGCGACTCGCGAGGAAAGCGGCCACCGCCTAAAAAAGTGTCAGAGTTCTTTCTCCACCGTGGTCCGCTCCGTGGAGCGAAGTCCTGTGCAGATGAAATCGGTCATGCAGACAGAAGTCTGGCAGTGAAGCAGGCTTTTCCGGCGGCAACACGTCAAACCGGCCAATCAGAAGATTCTGGCCACGTGGTCATTGCCTCGAAAACGGGCCTGGCTTAAGTATATCAATCAACCGATCACCGAGCCCGGGTATATCTCGTTGGAGCTGAGCATCCCGCCTGGTTGTCCATTTTCGGCTGGCAACCGGGTTTTAAGAAAGTCAAGCAGCTGAGACTGGGAAGCACTGCAACATCGCGTGGCAGGTCGCACAAGTTCATCATTGGACAGCTGCAAACCTGGCCCGACTTCCCAGGCCCATGTGGAAAAATCTGTTCGTCGGCTGCAGCTCGATCAGCGTTTCAGAGACGTCATGACGACTGGTCGTGAAGATTCAGCCGGGTGGTTTTGTCATGGACATTATCTGCTGAGTGTTCGGCGACATGAATCGCCACAGGATTTCCGCTGGCAGAACACATGAAACTGATATTACAAAGTGCCGTCCACCACGTTTTCTGACATTTTTTAATACACGTTAATTTCCCTGTCCCGGAAGGGTTGAGTACAGCGCCATCCGGTATTTGTCCCCGGCAGAGTTTTCGCGACGATTCTGCGACAGAGGTCCGTTGGAAAACATTCGATCGTCTGTCAGGCCAAACGACAGGCTGGTTACCGGGGAGCACGGAGAAAAGCCAGGAGGTCGGCGATGTCCTGAGGTGCCATATCGCGCAGTTGACCCTCCGGCATGAGAGATATTTTCTGAGGGATCAACTCAACGACGTCTTTTGTCGAAAGGCGAGTCTGTTTCGACTGACTGTCTTTGAGGACAACCGTTTCAGCTGTCCTCTCGACGAGCAAACCGGTGTGCAGCTTCCCCTGAGTCGTGATCGCCAGAAAAGGTATGTACTCCGGTTCCATCTTTTGGGACGGTGTCAACAGGCTTGCAAGCAACTGGGACGCGTCGTGTCTGACTCCGATCCGGGTCAGATCAGGGCCGAATGGTTTTCCTCGCTCACCGACCTGATGGCAATTGCGGCACTGCAGACGTGTGTCCTGGAAAAACAGCTGTTCACCGCGCGAAGGGTTTCCACCGAGAGCCAGAATATGCGAAGGCTTAAGCTCAACCCGTTTTTCCCGTTTCTCCTCGGCGACAAAATGTTCGAACAGCCCGCTGATTTGAGGGTTGGGTGATCCGATCGCCTGCACAATGATTCTGTTTCTCACGCTGGATGAGAACTGGTTTTCATGCAGTCGACTGACAAGCATCAGGCCGCCGCTGAGGGACTCGAGAAGCTGTTCGATCAATGCAGGCTGATCTCCCTGGCCTGAGATAAGATTCCCGAGGGCGTCATTCTGACCGGAGCGAGTGTCAGCCAGAGTCGCGGCCGGAAGCTGCTCAACAGGATGTTGCTCCGGAAGCTGTTCAATCCAGTCATGTATTAAACGCAGGCCCTGTTCATCGACGACGTGGGAACCGATCTGTGGCATTCGGCCACGACCGAGTTTCGCCATACGGTAATACAGTACCGAGCGATAAGGATCTCCTGGGGCAATCAACTGAGCGTGGTGCATGCCAAAGTTTCCCTGAGTCAGACTGCTGTTTATGAGACCCGTAGTCTCCAGATCCAGTTCGACCTGCAGCCGAAACTGCGCCGTGCCGGCCCCGCCGTGACCATGACAATGGGCGCAATTCACGTCCAGGTATGATCGGACCCGTTGCTGAAGGGGGATATGGTTGTCTAAAGGTGAAAACAATGGTTCCTCATTCACGTCGATTGGGGCGGAAAACAACTTGATGTGCGTCAGCGTCCGGATCTGGTCGACGACGACATTCTCATGGGTATGCTTGCGCTTTAATTGTTGAGTATTAAAGCCAAGGACGTTTCGAGCACGATTCGAATGGCAAATCATGCATTCGCTTCGGCCGGAGAAATGCCAGGTCTGTTGATGCGTACCTCCGGGCGAGCCTGGATCTCTCACCGTATAAGTTCGCTGTTCGCCCTGGGTCGGAGCCAGCATGGCGTCGGTCTGGTCTTCGTTCCAGATGTAGGAGTAGCCTCTCCAGACGTCGCCATCCTGATGTAAGATCTGTGTTTCAACCGGTCGCCCATCAGGAAAATGTTCGGAATTGACAGGGTCCGCATCCAGATACAATGTTTTGACAAACACGGTGTCGGCGGGGTACTTCCATGTTCCTTTCCGTCCTTCCAGAGCCGGTCGGCCGCCAGCCAGTTGTCTGCCGTCGCCGCCGTCCTCCAGCAAGGGGTTATTTGTCTCATAGACTCCCACCTGTTCGCTGCCGGGGATGGCCAGCCAGCGCCGGGCTCGCGCACCATCTGCCCACGGTTCCGCATTGATCGAATAGGGAATGACGCCAGAGGCCATCCTGTGTTCGACGACGGAAGTCAACAGCCCGGTTTCACTGAGCTTTTTAGGGAAATCCTGGTTGGTATTGTCTGCGGTGTTATGCACGAGGCGGCGAATCGTGCCACCCGCTATGTCGACTACATACAAATCGCCATCGTGGTTCTCAGCGAACGCAATGATCTTAAAGGACGTATCCGCCAGTTCCTCGTGCCAGATGACCTGCTGACCATCATACTTCAGGCCCCAGATCTTCCCGGTGACGTAGTCGCCGTAAATGTAAGCTCCCACCAGGTCGTCGAGTTTCGTCCCTCGATACACGTAGCCCCCGGTGAGCGACCTGGCTTCGTCACGTGGGTGAACGATGACCGCCGGCTGAATCGGAGTCGGACCTGGTTCCACGTCGAAACGCATCGATTGTCCTCCTTCAACGATACTCCAGCCGTAGTTTCCCCCTCGCTGGACCAAAAAGACCGGTTCCCACAGGTCCAGTCCAACGTCACCCAGCCAGAGGTCGCCCGTTTTTGAGTCGAAACTAATCTTCCAGGGATTTTTGAATCCGTACGCCCAGACAGCCGGTTCTGCGCCTTCATGGTTCACAAAGGGATTGTCGCTGGGAATCCCGTACAGTTTCCCGTTCTTGGGTTGATCAACGTCGATTCTCAGCACGGCCGACTTAAAGTCGCTGATGTCCTGGCCGGTGTTGTTCTCATCAATTGGGTAGGGAGGACCGCCGTCACCGGTGGTGATGTACAGGTAACCGTCGGGGCCGAATTTAAGGCAGCCTCCGTTGTGTCCTCCTGTCCACCAGGTGAGTATCACCTGCTCACTTGCAGGATCGCAGCGAAGAGGGCCGTCACTGGTGACCGTGAAGCGAGAGACATGGGCATCCCCGTGAAAGCCTTCTTTCCCGAAGAGATAACAAACATAAATGAAGCCATTTCGCTGAAAATCGGGATGAAACGCCAGACCGTACACATGCTGAAAGTCTTCTTTGAGTTCTTTAAGGTCCAGAAGCAGTTCCACGTCTTCCTGCCGACAATCCTGCCGGTTTGGAAACGAGAAGATCTTCCCTGCCAGCTCAGCGAGATACCATCGGTCGTTTCCCGGTGCCGTCGTTAAAACGGTAGGCTTTTCGAACTGCAGGCCGGGGAAAACACGTTCAGTTGTGTAAGGCGATGGTGGTTCTGCTGACCCGGTGATCCGGGAGGTGCTCCATGGAACCCGCTCCGCAATTCCGACAGGGTGATCTGGTGTGGAATCGGACGTTAACGGTTTCGTATCATCAGAACAGCACTTGTTACACAACACGCAGGCAAACGACAGTACTGACATTCCGGCCACAAGGTAAATTTGCGCAGTACCAGGACGGGTTTGTCCGTACATCATGTTCTCGCGGCCTGTGATACAGGAACTTTTTATACGGTGTCTTTACGCACTGTTACAGTACGACGCCCGGTTTTTATTTACCGATTTTCGTTTCCAGCTTCAGAATCGCCGTTGGATCACCGACCGGGAGCGAGGACGTTGACTGCTTCTCCCGTAGGTGCGTCGTCCTCATCGGTCAGTTCGATGTTGTAGATGTTCTCCCCTGGCTTGACCTCATAGGTCAGCGGCGTTGTATTACGGTCCGCATATCGCCCGGGGGCCTGGTTAGCAGTGTTTCCATCATAGGCGTCAATCTGAACCTTGTGTGGTCCGATGGCAGCGCCATCTGGATTATTGGCATCGCCGTAGGTGGAGAGTTCGTACACACCGCCTGTTCTGATTGCACTGGCCGCATTTTTCGCACCGGTGATATCTTGGGGAAAAAAGATGATGACACCCATGTCTATCGGTTTCCCTTGGTAGGTCACGATTCCTTTAACGGGAGCCACCTTCGGCAAGCTTGGATCGACGCCACCGCAGCCTGTCATCAGCACGAAAGCAAACACCAAACACGAGCTGAAAGTTCTGGATACCGGACTCATCGACTTCATGCTGTTCCTCCATATCTCCCAATACGCAAACAAAACCGGACGACTGTTTGTCGACAAAGAAAAAAGCCTGGCGGCGTTGAGCCGCCAGGCTGCTGGGAAATACCAATTTTCTCCTGGTACAGAGTTTGTGATGGCGACGTCGAGCTGAGTGCGCCGCCGTGCGCCACCTTCCCTCATGTTTTCCAGTACAGGTTTATTCCCCTAATCCGTTAGAGTTCAGTGGTAGGCCGTCCGCCACTCGTCCCAAAGCCTGGTATACCGCCAAGGCAATGTTCTGGCTGACGAAGTTAACACTTCCGTCACATCTCAGGTAAAAACAACCGCCTGTGTGATGGCTGTTGGCACCTGCACCGTGCGGGTATCCAGCTGAGCCGGACGCAATTCGTTCTGCAGGGCTACGCCAGATCGACCAGGCAGTGTTGATCGCGTTGTTAGTGATGATGGTCGCACTCGCGTCAGAGGCCCAGGCTACAAAACCATGGAAACCGGCAGCTTTTTCACCAACACAGATTACGTTAGAGGTTCCGTCTCTGATGTCTTTGACAGCAACAACCATGTTTCTTCGGCCATTATTGAGTTTAGCATTAAGGTCCATCCGCATGTCGAACAACCCGGAAGGCATCGGCTCAATGTTCGGATCTGGTGTCCAGTTGTTAGAACTGGTGATTCCAGCGTAGGTGGTGACACCAATATTGTTAAGTGGACAACTGGGGTCATTCGGGCACTGCGGTGGGCCACTCGGACACGCTGGAGTTGCGTTCCAGGCTGAGCACCATGTTGGGTGCATCAGCGGTTCACCAGTGACGGTAGACGAGGTCGGATCACTGGGGCACAGCAAAAACGGCAGTGGGGTGCGAGCGACATCGAGATTGGTCCTACCGACACCGGCGCTTTCATCCCAGCATGCGAGTGTCTGATTGATATTGCTGTACAGGTTGCTCTTATCCACGAACGGCAGAATTCGTGAGATCCAGCTGAACCCATTCACGTTAGCAGCACCTGTGGCACTGTCATGATAAACACTGTTGAGGGACGGGAATACCAAATGGACATCGTGGTAATTGTGCAGTGCCAACCCAATTTGTTTCAGGTTATTTCGGCACTGTGTCCGACGTGCTGCTTCGCGTGCCTGCTGAACCGCAGGCAACAACAGCGAAATCAGGATCGCAATGATTGCAATCACAACCAAAAGTTCAATCAATGTAAATCCCACGAGACGTCGCGGGCGACGAGAGCACATCCGCATTACTTAGCTCCTCAAACTTCGGGCACAAAACTGTGATCCTGACACGAGCCAGGAAACGAAGAATAACAACACGACACGAGAACCACTCTCGGCTTCTTTCAGAAACAAGGGAACCTTTTCACGTCAAATTTTCCGCGACATCAGAGAAAGCAATTTGACACTTAAAACTGAGACCGGGATAAATTGAATACGAGCAGGAGGTCAATTTTCGCGTGTCTTCGAAAACCAACCACAACTCTGGCAGTCCCCCCCTTCAGTTAACGGAAACAAACACACCGTGTGACCGATTACGGCACTGACAGTTCGACATATTCAATTACCGCGCCTCGAAAAAGACCGTCCAGAACGTTCTTTCCGACAATCCAGTCAACTCAGCAATCCAGAACCACCCTCCAAAATATTGGCTGAGAATCAGGAAGTCAAAGCCTTGTCCGGGTGATTCCGGCATCTTTCGCAAGAAAAATTTCTATTTGTCAGAAGAAAATCTGCCATTTTTTACAAGAACACCTGTGGCCCGCCTTTTGCTATTGACTTCTGATTTTGGATTTCACACTGAGCCGGGGAGCGACCGAGAGCTGCCATCGGACGCCATTCACTGTAAATTCGGGTGACAACTTCCGGAAACTCCCAAAACCGGTCGGACGCGACCCGACAGCCCACAGACCTGGCATTGTGTGGTGCTCTTCGGTTAATCAGTTTATCCGTTTTGACCTTCTGAAATGTACGTCCTGCTGCTGCGGTACCGGGCCAGCGATATGTTGTCGGCCGGTCTCGAGCTCATGGAGGTGGTGTGTGTTGCTGCAGAACGTTATCAAGACGGTTACGTGGTTCCGAATTATCGGGTGCCAATTGAGCCGCTGTGCGAAAATGGTGGATAGCGGCATCCAGCTGGCGTAAGTTCTGCAGCGCGATTCCGAGAGCAAGATGAGCAGGTGCAAACCGGGGATCGGCCTGGACAGCCTGCCGATAAGAGTTCAATGCAGCTTCGCTGTCGCCGTCCTGTTCCTGCAGCCGTCCAAGGGCGTGGTGGGCCTGAGAGTAATCGGGTTTCAGTTCAATGGCCTGTTCGTACGTGCGGATGGCTGCCTCGCTGCGTCCCATTCTTTCCAGCGCGTAGCCGAAACTGAAATAAGCCAAAGCGTCGTCAGGAAACAAGCGGATGACATTTCGGTATTCGTTGAGGGCTTCAGACTGGCGGCCCTGGCTCAGCAGGACCTCGGCGAGGTTCATGCGTGCTCGTGCAAGGTCGGGTCTTTTTTGAATCAATGTCTGATAGGCTTTGATGGCAGCGGGCAGTTGTCCCTGCATCACCAGTTGATCTGCTCGCATGGCCAGATGCCGCCCCGTATTCGATAGGTTCTCCACGTCCTGCATCAATGGATCCCGCAAACCTCGGTGACTTTGAGGGGTGGCACTGGCCCGTTGAAGTTCCTGAGACGCCAGCTCCGCTTTGCCGAGAAGATGGTAAACACCGGCGAGTTCCCCATGGGCCTCGTGACTGGAGGGCGACAGCGCAACGGCTGTTTCAAGATGGCTGCGGGCGTCCTCCAGGTCATTGCGTCCGCGTGCTGCTCGTCCTAAACCAATTCTGGGCGCTGGTTCCCGCGGCGCGAGTCGCGAAGCTTGCTGAAACTGGTCCTCCGCCTCCTCAAGTTTTCCCAGGCGCAGCAGAACGCCTGCCCAGCGAAATCGCAGTGGCGCATAGCGGGGTCGCATGGCCACGGCCTGGGAATACGTACGGTCAGCGGCCACGAGATCTTCGGATTCCTGCAGTACGGCCTGATAATAGCTCCAGCGGAATTCTGTGGGTCCAAGACGTGCCGCCTCGTGAAAGCACGACTGTGCTTCGGCGTACCATCCATGCGCCATGAACACCTTTCCCAGGTGGCCCCAGCGAGAATCTGAGAGCGGATGCTCGCGGACCTGATCACGTGCTTTGCCGACAGCGTCGGAGACATCAGGATGGACATTTGAAAGATCCGTCTGGGGAATCGGTGTGTCATGTCCGTTGTCCGGAGCCACGACAAGGACCGATGCCAGTACCAGTCCCATCAGCGCAGCGACACTCATCAATCGTTGGCCAGGGGACATTTTTTGAATGAAGTGACCGAGTCGACGGGTCAGAGTGGAAAATATTCGTTGTGCCCGCGAAATTTTCGTCCGTGGTTCACGCATTCTGAATTCTCGATTCATGCTGGTGCCGTGGCCAGCCGTTGGCGAACTGCGAGGCCACAGCAAATGTCTGCACGACAGACATTCCGCCACCGACACCTCACCATATCTCCTCCGTGGCTGCAGGACGACCGTCACCTCTGTTGAGCACCAGAAACTGGTTCAGCTGTCCAGGAGGGAACACCTCGACAGTCGACGGTTTTGTCGGCCATCGAATGACGATGGCATCGTAGTCCCGGGCTTCACCGACCCCCACATGGACACGGACATCGTTCGCGGTCAAATACCCGGAGGACGAACTGACTTCCCGCTGCCACCGCTGTTCTCCGATATGCACGCTGATCTGTGCTCCGATGGCATCCCGTTTGAGTTCCGGATTGACGGCACGGAGCAGCAGCCAGTTTCCTTTGTCAGGGCACTGATTGCGAAACAGTCTGGCTGGCCCCCCGCAATTGGTCACCAGCAAGTCCAGATCCCCGTCCTGATCGATGTCACCGACTGCCAGTCCTCGCGAGACTTCGACATGGTGTGTGAAGGAACCGCCTCCGTGGCCGGGTTCGGTGAAACATCCCTGCCCGTTGTTGAGGAACCATTGATTCGGCTGTACGTAATCTCTCCAGTAATTGTCCGGAGGAGTTTCCACCTCAGACGAATTTCCGTTTCGGTCAGTGGTGTGGAATGTTCGTCTTGTAACACGTCCGTTCACCACCATAAGGTCGAGATCTCCGTCGTGTTCCAGGTCCAGCAGTGCGGTGCCGAAACCTGTATACGGCAGACCGGGCTGTCCAAGGCCGGACACGGGCGTTGCGTCGGTGAACTGCCCGGACGTGTTGCCCAGATAAAGTGTGTTGGTTTCACCACCAAAATGAGTGAGAAACAAATCAGACTGCCGGTCGCCGTTGACGTCGCCGCAGGTTGTCCCCATGCTGGCTTCTTCTTCACCAAGGTGATTGACGGCCACGCCGCGAAACAGAGCCTCGTCGCGAAACGTGCCGTCCTTCTGCTGGATCCATAATCGGTTTGCCTGCTTGTCGTTAGCGACGAAAATGTCGGGCCGATTATCACCATTGAAATCTCGACAGGCGACTCCCAGGCCTCGGCCTGGCTGCGCGGCAAGACCGGTGGAGAACGTTACGTCGGTGAAACCCACTTCACCATCCGTGGTCAGTGCACCTTCATTGTGAAACAGTTTGTCGACCGTTGGCGCGAAGTCCGTGGGGACACAATAGTCACGACGACCGCTGCCATCCGGACACACGGTACCAGGGTAGTAGTCCACATAATTGGCGATGAAAAGATCGAGGAAGCCGTCGCTGTCGAAGTCGACAAAGCATGCGGCCGTCGACCAGCGCGTGTTCGAGATTCCTGCGGATTCGGTGATGTCGGTCCATGTGCAGTCACCGTTATTGCGGTATAGCCGATCTGCACCGTAATTCGTGAGGTACAAATCGAGATCACCGTCGTTGTCAATATCACCCACAGCCGTTCCCATGCCGTAGCCGGAGTTCGTCAATCCGGATGATGCCGTGATGTCGGCGAAGGTACCGTTGGACTGCTGGCGAAAGAGTCGTCCGGGAGTCGGGACCTGGCCGTCGGTGTGCTCTTTCGGCTGTCCGAGTTTTAGTGATCCACCGCCGACCAGATAAACATCCAGCAGCCCGTCTCCGTCACAATCGAACATAGCCGCGCCAGGCCCCATGATTTGAGGCATCGGGTATTCACCCAGTTCTCCGGCATCATGTACAAAGTTCAGTCCTGCTTCTTCAGTAATTTCAACGAAGGATATTTGTTCCTCTGCCGCGGTGTGGGATAAACCGGTGTCTGCCAGCCCCCCACGGGACGCTTCATTCGTGGCGGACTGACGGTCGCATCCTGGCAGTACCACTGCAAGTAATATAATGCCACGCCTGACCAGGGCAGGATTCAGGCAACGATTCATGAATGCCGAAGAGATTCGTGCTCTGGCGGTAGTGAACAGACAAGTCGTTGGAGCCGGGAAGACGCAGTCCGAAACCCTGGCACTTCCTTCGCTTCGCTCAGTTCCAGCCACTCTTTGCCCACCATTTCCATCGTTTGACAGCCGGCGAAGCACTACTCTGCGTGGCCGACCAGTTCGATTTCGCCCCAGTTAACCGGAGTCGCCGGATGTCGAAGCTCAGCCCAGTCGTAGTAGTAGCTCATCTGATCCTGATCCCGATCTCCCACAATGAAGTCGATGGGGATCTTCATTCCGACCTGCGGCGTGATACCCAGTTCGCTCCACGGGAACGCCAGTTCAACACTGTAGCCGGAGTCACCCTGTTCACTGTCGTTCAGCGAACCGCGCAGACTCACCGCGTGCTGAAACCGGCTGTTCCAGGTCTTGTCCTCCCGAGGACCGGATGCGTCACTGACGACATTGCCCACGGTAATGGTGTAATAGTAATCATCCTTTGCCATCTGCTCCGGCCGGTCACCGTGAGGGTCAATATTCACTTCCACACAGTCGTCGCTGAAGACGGAACCGTCCCGATCCTTTATACGCCCCTGCAGGTCGCCGTCACTGACATCGAAGGCAACATAGAGATTGTCCTCGTCCCACAACACTGCGCACCGGGCAGTGTCAGCTCCCCACGGGGTCAGGATCCGCGGTCTCAGCCGAATGGTCCAGCGGGCGCGCTGCCAGTCTGTCAGAGAGCCGTCGATGTCGATCTTGCCATAAGCCGGCCACGCCTGTTCTGTGAGCTGTCGTGGGTTGGGGTTTAAAACCACGGTTCCGTTTCCGTCTTCAATATGCAGGCCCTGACCCTGTAACAGTCGAATCAGGCGGTCACCGTGTTTCATATGGCCCCGCATCTCTTCCGGGTTTCCACCGAGCCACCCGATATGGAGTTTCTCTCCGGGGATATCATAGGTGTTGTAGTGAGATGGCAGGACGAACGAGGCGTCGGTGGCGTTCGCCAGTTTCGCTCCGCGTTCACCACCCATGTACTGCAGCGGTGCGGGCAAAATCAGCAGGTCGATGTCCTGAAATTCCATGATCGGAGGGAAATCCGGGTGAGGTTCAATTGTGCTGTTGTCCCCCGTGTAATAGACGCGATTTTTCCCGTCATCAACCAGATAACCTGAGGCATAGCTGGGCGGTCCATGGGTGGCATATGTCCATTCCACTTCGAGGCCCGCCACTGTCTCCGTGCGTCCGGGCAGGTTCACGTGGATGCGGTCCTCGGGAATGCCGACATCCAGGAACTTCTGTCTCATGTCGTGCGGACCGCAGAAGTGCGCATCGGTTTGCTGACCGAGAATCCACAGCGTCTTGGATGCACCGTGATCCTCATGCGCATGACTCACCACAACCAGATCGCACTGCGGGACTTCACGTGCCAGCATCGGCAGCCGGAACCGCAGCGGAACCACCGAATCGCACTGCCAAACAGGCTGCAGCCATTCTCCTGGTCCGGCCTTGCGCCAGCCCATCTCCGACCCCAGCGGGTCCGAGTCACGGGCCAGTTCAATGACAGGATCGGTGAGCACGACCTTCCCGTTCATCTGCACGGCAAACCCGGAATTACCCAGCCACCATGCGGTAATGCCATCATGCTCCCCGGCTGCTTTAAGCGACTCCACGATCAGGTTGTGCTCCGGCCGACCGGCCGGAGCAAGCGGATCGACGGAAGGAACCGTGACCGTCTCCTGAGCATTGACGAATGCGGTGCTCAAAAGAAGGGCGACAAACCCGGTTTTGCATCCAACTGACCATCTTCGCATCACGTTAATCATCATTTGCCTTGCTTTCCTGGAGCGCGTCTTCAAATTCGGAGCCGTGCAGCAGCAATACTGCGGGAAAACAGGATCCGCGGGAGGCTCACCCTCCCTCCAACGAGCTGAACACGGATTTGAAGACAGGCTCCTGGAGAACAGTCCGTGGACGAGAGCCTGTACCCGATCTTCTTCCCCGACCGTTCCCAATTCCGCTGGTACTGGTGAATGTGCCACGATTCGACGACCGGCACACTGTAAAGTGTCAATGCTACCATAAATCGCCGGTCATCCAACTCTTACACATTTGTGGTGGTGTGCGCCATGGCTGTCAATGGACTGGTCAGCACGATATTGGAGAATTGATTCGGCGTGTGCCATGCTTTGGACCAGAGTCGAACGCTGAGGATGGCAGCCGGAAGTCCCTCACCTTCGGAATTGGATTCAACGACAAACCGGACTTGTGACAATCCCCACAGTTGGCAGAGAGTGGTACGGTCGAAGTTCCGTTTCCTCGATCAATTTTGCCCCAAGCAGGCTGATGTCCGAGTCGAGCAGGAGCAGCTTTTCGAGCCGGGTCATTCGGTGAATATGCTCGAAGCTCTGTTCGCTCAGCCTTCGTTCACTCAGCTTTGTGTTCTTCAGGCCGAGAACCTTCAGATTGATGCAAGTTCTCAGGTAACTTAGGCAGGAGGTTAATTGCAGATGACGACGCATTTGGGAAAGGCCTGCCGAAATTCATTCAAATCCTCCGGTCTGAATTCCGAGTCGAGCAGGACCAGCGTTTTGAGCCTGGTCAACTGGTGAATATACCCGAAGCCCTGCTCGCTCAGCGTTGTATCTTTGAGGCCGAGAACCTGCAGATTGCTGCAGTTTGCCACATATCTCAGACCGCTGTCCGTAAGCTCAAGATTTCCGGCGTGCAGTGTGTGAAGGTCAGGAAAATTTTGCAGCAGTTTCAGATCTGCATCACGGACCTGAGAAGAATAGAGACCGAGGGACTCGAGTTGAGTGAACGCCTCGATAGGCGTGAGATCACTGACCTGTGTGAATCCCACATTTAATGACCTGACATTCGTCAAGCCGGTCAGATGTTTCAGTCCTTCACTCGTGACATTCGAAATTTTGAAATCAAGAAAACGAAGATCTTTAAATTCTGCAAGAGGTGTTAAAATACCAGCCAGATGTTTTAAGTTTTCGTCACCGACATCACGTCCGTCGAGCGTCACCTCGGTCAGAATGGTTTCATCCAGAAACGTGTGACTGTCTTCGCTCAGGAACGGCCGCAACCAGGCGAGGACACGTTTCTCAGATTTTGCGGATCCGCCAGCGGCGTCGATTTCACGTTTGACGGCTTCGACTCGCTGGTATGAGCGGAACGCGAGGCCACTCAGAACAACGAACACGAGCAGAGCGATGATCGAGCAAGCCGAGCGCACCTTCTTCCGTTTGTTCACGATGAATTTCCTCCAGAGGACAGCAGGACTGACTGTTCACGGCCTTCGATGATCAGGTAACAGGCGTCGGCCGGCAGTTCTTCAAGGTTCTGCTTTCGCCCGGATGGCCAGTCGATCTGCAGGTTGACCGCCTGCATCGCCTCTCCGAGTCCGAAGACCAGAACACGTTCGTTGCTGGCCTGATAACCATCACCGGCTGTGAGCTGACGGGACAGTGTCGAACCTCCGGCCGTAAGCGTGACCACTGTTCCGATGGCATCACGGTCACATCCGACCCCACGGCACGAAATCGAGATGTAGTGCCCGTGTGAAACGGTTGTATTTGTCAGCAGAGTGACTGGCGAGTCGATGTGAGAGATGACGACGTCTTCCAGTCCGTCACGGTTCCAGTCGATCCTTGCCATTCCGCGGCCCAGGCGTTTCTCGTCAAAAAAACGGCCCAGTGATTCCGCCGGCAGACTCATGAATCTCGCGTCGCCACGGTTGAGGAAGTATTGCGGCTCCATCTGGTAGGCTAAGTGAGGTCCGGGATCGGGATCGATGTGTCCGTTCGTGACAATGAGATCCGGCCTGCCGTCCAGTTCTCCATCAATACACTGAGTTCCGAAGGCCAGCATTGGCAGACTCGGTTCTCTTAAGCCGGCAAAGTGCGTAGCGTCGGTAAATGTGTGACCGGGTTGATTCAGATAAAGCGTGTTCGACTCGTCCGAGAAATTTGTGACAAACACGTCCAGCAGGCCGTTCCCATCCATGTCACCGGTGGCCACTCCCATGCCGGCTTCCGCGTCACCTCTGCCGTTGACCGCGACTCCCTGGGGTAATGCCAGTTCGACGAACCGCGGGCAGTGTCCTGCAGCGGCCTGATTGACAAACAGGAAATTTGGAACGCCGTCGTTTGCAATATAGATTTCCAGTTTCCCCGAGCGGTCGAAGTCAGCAGCCACGATTCCAAGGCCCTTCCCGTCAGCAACGACGATGCCGGCATCGGCGGTGACGTCCTCAAAACGACCGTCTCCCCGATTCAGGTACAACCGATCCTGCTCGGCGGGGAACTGTCGCGGGTTGCAGTCATGCAAACGACCGGCTGCATTGCGACAGATCGTCGTGCGCCCGGTTTCCCCAAGATAATTTACAACATAAATATCGGGCCACGAATCTGCGTTGAAATCTGCCATTGCGCAACTCGATGTCCATCGGTTCCCTCCGGTCCCAGTCGCGCTGGTGACATCGGTGAATGTGCCATCACCATTGTTTTGGTACAGCCTGTTCGCATCGAGATTGGCCACGTAGAGATCAGGATGACCATCGCTGTTGTAGTCACCCACAGTAGCTCCGTGACTGTAACGGTCTTCGACCAGACCTGCTGCGCTGGTTACGTCCTGAAAGTGCCCATTACCCAGATTGCGGTAAAGCCGATCGATTGGTTGTGCCCGATTGTCCGGTGGCGGCCAGGCCCCTCCCTGTGTCAGATAGATATCAGGCAGACAATCCCCGTCATAATCCAGAATGGCCACGCCTCCCCCGTTCAACGCATAGATTCCGGGTTCGTGCTGGTCGGTAATATATTCGTAATTCAATCCTACTGCAGCGGCGCGGTCTTCAAATGTGACGCGCCCGGTGACGGGGGTGAGCGGACTGGATACCTCGGAAACGGTTGTCGTGCCATTGACATCCGGCAGCGAATAGTCAGACAAATCTGTTTTTAATGCAGGATTTTCCGCGGGCAATGTGCGCACACGTTCGAGAGTCGACAATCTTGGATGCAGCCTTGCGAAACCCTGGCGCGCTCTGGAGTCCGCGGGATCAGACTGCAGAATCAGGCCGAACCAGCCGCAGGCTTCGAAGAGCAAACCCAGATTCTCTGTCAATTCGGCCGCCTCGAGACCTATTGCGATTCTTCTCGATTTCTTCATGTTGCTCGCGCTTAACATTTCAATGACGTTGATGTAATCGGTCAGTCTGCGTGACCGATCCAGAAACGGTTCAGCAGTCTCCGGGCGGTTTAGACCAATGAGCAACTGTCCCAGCCGGTAATTCGCCTGGCCAAGATTGGGATCGTGCCTAAGCGCTTCCCAAAAACAGCGGACGGCGACATCAAACTGATTCTGCCGTTCGGCTGACAAACCGAGGATCAGCCAGACTCCGGGAAAGTCCAGTGCGTGCGCAGGCAGATTACGGTGCCACACACGAAACTCCGCGTCGGAAGCATTTCGGAGCAACATGACTTCTCCGAGGCGAAACTCGACAATCGGCGGATGAGGATCAATTTGGGCCGCACGTCTGAGGAATTCCTCGGCCCGGGCGTACTCTCTTGCAAAGATGGCCACGGCGGCCTGGCCAAGCAGCACGGCAGGATCCTGGGGATCGATCTGCGCACACTCGTTGATGAACGCTGCATTCGTATTCAGATTGGGACTCATTGCTAAGGTTTTCATTCGTCCCAGCGTCGGCTTTCCCTGTTGAATCACACTCAACTCGAAGGGGGCCAGTTCCCAGCCCCGTGTCCCCAGATGCATGAGGTAGGCCAGGCGGTCGTTGCCATGAAGGCTGTCTTCCTCCTGTGCCACCGCCCGCCGGAATTGTTCTTCAGCAGCTGTTAATCGCTTGAATCGACTGAGCAGCAGGTCACCTGCCAGGTGTCGCGCCCGAACGGCCACCGAACTGCCGTCATCGGGAATCTGTTCGAGTAGACGGAGTGCTTCCTCATCACGGCCGGCTCGGGAGGCCTCTTGAGCTGTCGCCATGAGTTCCTTCAAACTCAATTCGGGATCTGTCGAGGGGAACTCAACCACTGTCAAAAAGGCGGCCAGACTAGACAGCGCGATGAGGCCAGGGACGGCGAGGACACGGACACGCAATCGCTGCGTTCGTGGAGATCCGACCTGATTGGGAGAACGCTGACTCATGGAGTGTCCCTGTCCTGTCTGACACCTTTCAAGTGCTTCGAGGATGCAAGACCAGCATTCCGGATTCCCACCCGGAACGCAGTCGGACGATCTTCGGATGCAGTTTGAACCAACCGAAGAGGACTGTTGCGTGCAATCATCAGCTGTGCTGACACTGGACGACTTGCTACAGTATGTGCACTGTACCAGAAAGAATCTCGAAGAACGACGAGCACCACAAACAGTCACATGACCGATTCCCAGCCGGAAACTGCTAGTGAGACTCTGGATGGCCAATTGATTCCAGGGGCACGCCGTAACCGCATGCTCAAGTGGCTGACTGCCCTGGCGGTTGTCGGTGGTGCGGCGGGACTGGCTGTGAGATTTTTCCGTCATGACAACGTGGTGGATGTCGAGGCTGCTCAGCAACTCGCTATACCAGTCGAGGACGCAAAGTACTTACAGGATGTCGAGCATCTTGGCGGCTTTGTCCTGGGTGATCTTGCGTTTCCAAAAATCACACAGGCCCTGCGTGATCAGGATGAGTCGAAGTTGACCGCGTTTTTTGATCCGCAGTTCAAGGGGGTGGTGTTTGACAGAAATGACGGTGCCATCGTCCGGTATCCGTTTGCGACGTTTCACAATCTGCGTGAAGATGACGATTCGCGGCGCTCATGCGGGCAGACTGAATTCGTCCGGATACTGCTTGAATACCGAAACAAGTTCGAACAGCTTGAGTCGTCCGGGTTAAAGGTCATGCAGATGAGTCCTGAAACCTATGGTCAGTTTGATGGTCCGTGGGTCGGTACAATGAAGCTCATTCTGGCCGGTCACACCTCCGAAGGAGACGTTGCTCACCATGTGATCAATTTCCGATGTCGGATCGGCGGTATTTCCGATGAGACGCCGAATCAACGCGGATGGATGCTTTCGTGCGAAATGTTGTCGGCGCAGCACAGACTTAGCAAAAACTATCTCATGCGGGATATGACCTCAGATACCGGCATCAAAACACAGAAGCTGCATGACAACTGGAATTCGCGTCCCGGAGAGACAAGACCGTTTGTTACGGGAGGCATTTTTACGTGCGATTACAACCGTGACGGTCTGGTCGACGTGTTCTTAACGGACTTGAATGGTTCGGCCTTTTATGAAGGCAGGCTGGGTGGAAAGTTTGTCGACGTGACAGAACAGGTCGGGCTGCCTGTCACGCAGATACTCGGCGCCGCTTTTGCGGATTTGGATGACGACGGCTACGAAGATCTGATTCTCGGGCAGATGCTGTACCGGAACGATCAGGGAAAACGTTTTGTGGCTGTCACACCACGGAACCCTGCGAGACGATTGAATCCCGGAGCGGTGTACCACTCCATCGTGGATTACGACCGCGACGGACTTGTGGACATCTACGTCGTCGGTTTGATGGCCCAACGCCAACGCCATACCGAACATCGCTGGATCGGCAAGAGCAACGTGCAGTTCAATGAGCTCTGGCATAACCTTGGAGACTGGCAGTTCGAAAATGTCACAGAATCGTCAGGCACAAAAGGAAGCGGCTCTCCCACGTTCGCTGCTGCATGGTTCGATGCCAACGGAGATGACTGGCCGGACGTCATGACGGCCTGCGAACTTGGTACAAATGACTATTTTGTCAATCAGGGTGATGGAACGTTTCGCCAGGGTGATCTTCCGGACGGCTATGGCGGATTTTCTATGGGAATCACAGTCAGCGACATCGACAACGACGGTTTTGGAGACCCGTATGTCGCCAACATGTATTCCAAAGCGGGTGCCAGAATCGTTGGCAACCTGCGTGAGGGTATCTATGACGCGGACGTCGATCTCCTGATGAGAGATTTTGTGAAGGGAAATGAGCTGTACCGCAATCATGGCGACGGAACATTCGATCGCATCGGGTTAAGTGCAGGGATCAACGACATTGGCTGGAGTTATGGCGTCGGTTACGCGGACCTCAATGGTGATGGACTGCCGGACATTTATTCACCAGCCGGTTTCCAGAGTGTTTCGCCCAACAAGCCTGACGGCTGACGATGTGTCTGGTTGGGTGTCGTGTCACAGCCATTCAATGCAGAGTGCAAAGCACCGGTCCTGCGAGATCTCGACCACGAGAACGGAGAATTCTGGGTACAGAGCCCCTGGCAGTTTCCTTCCAGTGGCGAAAATCTCAGCGCCTACGAACGGAATGGAATCCACCTCAACGCGGGTGACGGTGTCTTTTACGATATTTCGTTTTTGACCGGAGCCGACAGTCCCGGGGACGGACGTTCGGTTGCCTCATTTGACATTACCGGCGATGGGATGCCGGAACTGTTCGTGCGTCAGGTGGGTGGCGGTCCGTTGCTGGTCTTCGAGAACCAGTTTCCAAAGTCAAACTGGTTGTGCATTTCTCTCAGTGGAGACAAGAGCAACAGTCTGGGGATTGGGAGCAAACTGGTGTGCGAAGCGGGCGGGCGCCGGATTTGTCGTGAGCTGTATCCGGTCATCAATTTCCTGTCGCAAAGTCCCGCTCACGTGAACTTCGGGCTCGGCGATGCGGAAGCCGTCGACCGGCTGACCATCCACTGGCCCTCAGGTGAAAAGCAGGTCCTGACCGATCTTCCGATTAACTCTCACGTGCTGGTTCGTGAATCAAGTCCCGAATTCAGCACGATCAGTCCAGGCAAAGTTGCAGCCCGGTAGGCAGAGGACCCCACTTCTTTACCGAAGCTCCCTTCGGGTCACTCATTGCTATGGGTCGGCAGAAGTCGATAGAAGAAAATTCAGATCTGTGCTGCGAGATTGACATCACCACGGCGGTTTCCATTGGTGTCGGTCTCGTGCAAAACGCTCATTCCAGGGTCGTCAGGAGGCGGACTCCAGGTCACAATGCGCCTCCATGTTGCAACCAGGTCGTGCCAAATTTAATTGAGACTTCCCGATGGATACATCCGCAGCCGAAGATTTAAGAAACAAGCTCACTCCGATTCTCGGACGGATTCCGAGTGGAGTCTTTATTTTGGTGGCTGGTAACACTGACGGGCAGCAAACCGGTATGCTGGCCAGCTGGGTTCAACAGGCTTCGTTCGAGCCTCCGCAGGTCACCCTCGCTGTCAATAAGGCACGCTATCTGAACGAATGGCTGGAACCGGATTCACCTGTCACACTCAATCAGGTTGGGCAGAAGGATCCGATTCTCTTTCGCCATTTCGGTAAGGGGTTCGAACCGGATGAAGACGCGTTCGATGGAGTCAATTCTGAGAGCACTGACTGTGGTTTACCTCAGCTGACTGATGCCATGGTCACACTGGAGGGCCGGGTAGTGTCTAAGATGGACGCTGGTGATCACATCATCTATCTCATCACCATCCTGTCCGGTCAGGCACACCAGGATCCGGATGATTTCCGCCCGTTCGTGCACATTCGAAAAAACGGTTTTAGCTATTAGCCGTCGGAATACCTGGCGCGGTGCCATTGTTCCGTGCCAGCACAACCTGAGTTTCCCGTGTGGACATCCAATGCTGATTGGTTCGGATGCCGAAATGACCGACCTGTGGATCAGTGGGTCAATGTCGAATCGGGAACTGAAGCTGCTTCATTAGGCAGCTCAGCCGGAATCCCTCCTAAAGGTCATCAGGGTGTGAGAGGACAGCGACGACTGGAAGTGGTGACGAAGTTCGAGGGAGCCACTGATCGGACGGAACACCTACCGCATGAGGTCTTCCAGTCGGGCCACCGCGTCTTTAAGATCGTCGATCTCCCGCTGCTGCTGTTCGACCCTTGCCAACAATTCGTCCATTCTGTCCTGGTTCACAGAAGCGGTTGGATTTCCTGGTGCTGACCGGAGTTCTGTCACCTCCTCGGCTGATTCAGATTCTGCAAGGCGGGGTGTCTCAGATGATGGATAAAACGTGTGATCCACAGTTACTCCACGCTGCTCCAGTGGTCCGCTGGTTCGAATGAATCCTTTCTGATGCAGTAATGACAGATCACTTCGCAGAGTTTGCTGCGAGTCAATTTGAGTCATGCGACTCGCGCGAGTTCGCAACTCTCCAGGCTGCTGGCCTCCTCGCAGCAGCAATTCTGCGACGATGGCAAACTGTGTTTCAGAAAAGTCATATCGATACCGCATGTAGTGTCGATACCGGGCGGTTCGCCCACCATCCGTGTAAACCTCGGCTACGAGTAACATGTCGCGCAATTCGTCCACCGTGGCCAGTATCGTGTCTTCACTGTGGCGGGTGACCGGAGCGCGATTACTCTTCTGATTACAGCCGGATGTCAGCGTTTTGAGGGTTAATGGATACTGGTCCGCAGTGGTAAACGCTTTTTCCATCAACACGCCGATCACTCGCTGCTGAAGTGGTGACAGTTCCCTGATTTCGTTCTTGGAGCCTTCAGCGTCCATTAAATTCCTGTCCGACTGCCAGAAAGAGCGCAATCCGTGGATTGCAGGATGTGAAATTCAGCATACGATCGACAACAGTGTCTGAATGCCGTTCGTCAGAATACGGTCAATGTCCGGAGCACACCAGGCAACACTGACGGCATAACCGCCCTGAGGATAAGCGTCAGCCGTGGGAATGTACCATGGTCCTCCGTCTCCGTAGGCAGCGCACGCGACAAAACGGTCCGTTGCTGCAGCTTGAGCGCGTAACTGATATTCGACAAAACACTCTGATGGCAGGTGCAGCACGGAGACATCGTTGACATGCAGAGCGCTGAGCGTGATGGGAATGTTTTGCGCAGCACGGCGGAGCCAGGCCACTGTATATGCCGGCCGACTGCGGCTGACAACACGCTGCGTCCTGTCGGAGATCTGCTTCATGATCTGTTGTTCATCAAAGCGACCATCAGATGGCGGGAGAATATTGTGTGTGTCCCAGGACAGTGACTGAACCGGTTGAGGATCCAGATTTTTCTCCGACTCCACGATGCCGGTCAGTATGCGCTCAGTGAGAATGGGTCGCATTTTCTGCGAGCCGTCATTGTATTTTCCGGCTCCGATGTTGCCGCCACAGCCGTTGAAATAAAGATGCGTACAGTCAGGTTCCTGTTGCTGTCGCTGCCTGCGAGCCAGTCCGCAAAAATCGGCACTGACACGCCCGTCGCCGTAGTAGCTCATGGGGTGACAGGCGTAGTAGTGAGACGCGACAAGCTTGCGGCCCCTGTGGTAAAACGCCACCGTCTTCAGCATCGGGTCGATCACACCTTCCGGCAACTGATGGTGTTGCGGGTTCTTCGATTGGCTGCCTCGCTGCGAAACGACTTTGCCATCAGGTCCGAGAATCCGGCGATTCCCTGCTACCCTGTTTACTTTCGCTTCGCCGTGCGCGATGTGTGTTACGGCGGTCGTACGCACCATCGATCCAACTATGGCCGCTCTGGCAACTTCGAGACAGCGATTGAAAAAATCCAGTTCGACAATGTGCGGCAAATCACCCTGCTGCAAAATGATCTGCTCCGCTTCCACACAGGCAAAGGGTGCATTGTGCTGATGAACACAATGAACAGTGACGCGATCAACCGAAGTGCCGGCTGCATCGGCTAACGCCTGTTTCCACTGGATGTGAGCGTGATTGAGCAATCCTGTCCAGTCCACAACGCACACCACAATCGGTTCACCGGCCCCAAGGAGTACATAACCGATCGCTTCCAGCGGATCGTCAACGGCTTCGACGGGTTTGATCCATCCACCACACAACGAATGACCCATGGGCGGTGTGACATCAAACCGAAACGTTCCCACATGCAGATTACCGGCAGTTGAGTGGCCTCGCACAGAATCTGGCAACTGACCTGACGCAATGGCTGCGGCCGACGTTCCGAGAAACAATCGACGGTTCGGTGACGTGAAGGCTGGTGACGGCATGTCTGTATTCCTGTGTCTTTCAGCCGAGTGGCCGAAAAAAGACCGGTCCTTTTGAGCCGCAGGTGTTGGTGGCAGCTTAGTCTGTCAAATGGTGCGCTTATGCAGCGAGAATCACGACGTGTTCACTGGCGTTGGTAACTCACGACCTTCAATTCCGGCGACCAGATTGTCAACGGTCATCTGCATCATGCGGCGGCGGGTGTTGTTTGACGCACTGCCGAGGTGTGGGGTAATGATGACGTTTTTCAGCTGAAGTATTGGATGGTTGCGGGGCAGAGGTTCCGGATCGGTGACGTCCAGTGCGGCAGCAGTGATCTCACCCGAAGTCAGGGCTTCGTACAGAGCGTCTGTCTGAACAACGGGGCCTCGCGCCATATTGATCAGAATACCGGAGGCTTTCATGTGCTGCAGCTGAGACATTCCGATCATTCCGTGAGTCTCATCGGTAAGGGGACAGTTTAGAGAGACAAAGTCTGACTGACTCAGAAGATCTTCAAAAGACGCGAATATTGCACCGGTGGATTCTTCAGTTTCCGGACGAGGATTGCGGTTGTGGTACAGGACACGCATGCCGAAAGCTTTGGCTCGCTTCGCGACTTGTGTGCCAATGCGGCCCATACCCACGATGCCCACCGTGCTGCCGGTCACTTCCTGACCGATAAACAGAGCCGGGTCATAGTGTGTGAAATCGAAACTACGGGCAAACTGATCGCCGACCACAACATTTCGAGCAATCGACAGCATCAGTGCCATCGTCATGTCAGCCGTTGACGCGTCCAGACAACCAGGAGTATTGCCGACGGGAATGCCACGTTCCGCGGCCACAGCGACGTCAATGTGGTCAACGCCGACTCCATGATTGCTGATGATTCTGACGTTTGGGCACCGGTCCAGCACAGCTCCGTCAATGATGGGATGGCTGTAAGCAACGATACCAATCGCGCGCTCACAATCTGTATCAGCAGCGGGATCGAGTGGTCGTACATCAAATCGATCCTCGCTTACGCCGCCGAAAAGCGAGGGCATCGGATCAGCGAGAATGATCTCGGACATCAATGAATCTTTCAGTTACTTGTGCGGATCATCGCATTATTGGCGAACGCGGCATGATCGCAACCTCGTACCGGACGGAATTGAACACGGTACGAAACTCCCGTGGGGACAAACGTCACTCGCTGCATCCGGAGTCCCGATTCCGGTACTGCCGCGGCAGGGGCCTGAAACAGCCGAGAATCTGAACAGTCAGGCAGGAGCATCGGGCTGGGGGTATTACGTCTGATGGTTGTCCTTCGTTCCCCGGCGGAGCCAATGATGTCGTGACTTGAACGTTTGATACCAGTATCGATGAGGCGGCCACGATACCGAAGATGGACCCTTAGCGACGCCGCGTGAAGCTAATCTCAGCCCTTCCACGGTCCTGAAATCGCGAGGCTTCCTGCGCACGGGGTGTCGTTTCTTAGTTTGACTGTGAGCAGGTCAGCTCTCCTGTGTCGAACCAGACGTATTCGCAGTCGCGGTATTTGTCAATGTGAAATAAAATCGCCCCTTCCCAATGCTCTTTGTCCATTCGTCGCCGGCAACGAGGGTATTTAAGACCGTGTGCGCTGTCCTCATGGTCGTCAGTCAAAGCGTCTGTTCTGAGATCATCCTGTCATTTTACTCGGCCCCTGTTGATGTCGGTAATTCGACGGGTTGCAATCAGATAGCCATTGCATTGGTCACAATTGAATACGGGCAACCCTTAGTAAGAACTGCGATTCAAACTCGAGGAGCAGACTGGGCAATACATTGTACATCACGGTCCGTATAATATGACGCTTTGCTGCTGCCGTGACAGAAGGAGCCAGCGTTTATTAGTAAGAGACCAGTTTACGTAAGTGCCAATCCAAATGAAATTCCAGAGCGTGCCCGAAAGGGCATTGCGGCAATGCTGCAGTTCAGGCTGAACGACATTGCTGCAGGAGTTGACGGCTGAATGAATTTAACCGGATCTTGATCCGTCGCCCGGAACAGGTGCTGTTTTCCGATGCAGCTGACGAGACCCTCAGCAGTACGCCGGACGAAACTGTCCGGGCTGTCACCATCCGACGGTCGATGCTCGTTCGACGGCGGAAAGCCGGACCGGTGCAAATTTCAACGTCCGGAGATTACAGTGAGGCAGTCCTGGAATGACGAAGATCAATTCGCAGCCAACGACACCATTCAACTGAAGCGGCCATGAAACTCTCAGATCGAGAAATCCTGCAACGACTTGGCAGTGGTATGGCCGTCGCCAAAGTCTGCGAAGTTGCGGGGATCAGTCGGACACAGTTCGACAACTGGTGGCAGCTGACAATTCGGTCGCGCGTGCCGACCAACCTGGGCTCGATGTCGGCTGATCTGGCGAATGCCGTTGCGATCGAACGAGACCGCTGGGGTATACCTCACGTCTTTGCTGACAATGACACCGACCTGTTCTTCGGCTTCGGCGTCGCTGTCGCTCAGGACCGCCTGTTTCAGCTGGACTACCTGCGTCGCAAAGGAATGGGTCGACTGTCCGAAGTCCTCGGTGAGAAAGCACTGCCGCTCGATACGATTGCACGCACAGTTGGTCTGCATCGGATTGCTGCCGCGGAATGGCAGCGACTTGAGTCGGGAGTCCGACAACTGATTGAATCGTTCACAGCCGGAGTGAATCACGTGATCGGTGCCTCGGCCGAAGCTCCGCCAGTCGAATTTGATCTGCTGGATTACCGGCCCGAGTCGTGGGAACCCATCGACTGTCTGGCCATTGAGAGTGAATTTCGATGGTATCTGACGGGACGCCTGCCCGTGATCGCCATCCCTGAACTGGCGAAGCGTGTTCTTGGCGAGGGAATGCTGTTCGACGAATTTCTTCTGGGTGAAGCCGACGACGAAGCCATCCTGCATCCGGGGGAGTACGATCCGTTGGATAGGGCGAACGCCAGCGAACAGGTGGGGTCTGCCATGAACGATCCCGACAGTGCCACCGGCAGTAACAACTGGGTGCTGTCCGGGCACCGCACAACCACCGGTTGTCCGCTGCTGGGCAGTGATCCACACATTGCGTTCGAAGCTGTTTCGTGCTGGCACGAAATTCATCTGTGTGGTGGTTCGTTCAATGTTGCGGGCATGTCCTATGTCGGAATTCCGGCCGTGATGTTCGGCCGCAATGAGCGTGTGGCCTGGGGAATTACGAATAACATCTGTTCGCAACGAGATCTCTATCAGGAACAAACGAATTCGGACCATCACGGGTGTTTTCTTTACGACGGCCACTGGGAGCCGGAACGCAGCCTGATGGAAACAATCCATGTCAAAGGTGGCGATCCCGTCGAGAAATCGATTCGATTCTCACGCAATGGTCCGATCGTTGATGGACTTCTGCCGGCCGAAGCTGAACACACGGGGCCGGTGTCGCTCAAGTGGCTGGGTGCGTACGAGGGCGGATGGCTGACGGCCATGCTGGGCATGGATCGAGCCGACAATCTTGCCGAGTTTCGGCAGGCCCTGCGTCCCTGGCACGTTCCCACGTTTGGACTTGTGATTGCCGACACCACCGGATCGATTGCGTTCCAGAGTACAGGCCGCATTCCAATCCGCGATAAACCGGAACCGGGCTACCGACCCGGCTGGGATCCGGCACACCAGTGGCAGGGACTGATTCCGTTCGAGTCCATGCCGGCGACGTTTGATCCGTCACGCGGCTGGATCGCGTCGGCCAACAATCGACTTGCTCCGAATGACTATCCGTACAAACTGTTCGGTTGCTGGAGCAGCGGCTGGAGAGCCAGACGGATACGCCAGATGATCGAAGCCCGGCCCCGTCTTTCGCCGGATGATATGCGGACGATGCATCAGGACACAAAATCACTTCGGGCAGTGGAACTGGTGCCGGTGCTCGTCTCGCTGCTGCAACACCATGCCGACCTCCAGATTCGCGATGCCGTGGTTTCCCTCAGGGACTGGAACTGCTGCTGCGATACGGAATCAAACGCTGCCACAATCTTTAATGTGTTTTTCACCCGGTGGTGCCGTACCGTGGTATCCCAACGCTTCGGTGACGAGTTGATCGATCTGATGTCCACTGCCGTCTCAGGATGTGCTGGACGTCTTTTGGCAGCGGATTCGGCTGGCTGGTTCGAGAGTGTCGACCGTCAGCAGTGTATTGTCGAATCTTTTGAGGAGGCGATCAATCTGCTGGTTGATCGCTTAGGGCCGGACCAGTGCCAATGGACCTGGGATCGTCTGCATCGAATGCCGCTCAAACATGTCCTGTCCGATCATGGTGAACTGTGTGAACTTCTGGACCACGGTGGTGCCGGGGTCCGTGGAGACATGGTCACTGTCTGTAATACGGGCAGCGGTGAGAACTGGACAGCTGCGACGGGTGCCGGCTACCGGCTGGTGTCCGACCTGTCTGTCCAGCCGCCTGTTCTGCTGGCCATCGACGCGGGAAGCCAGTCCGGACATCCCGGCAGCCCGCATTACAGTGACCAGTTTGAAACGTGGCGCGCCGGGAACTATCACGAAGTCCTGCTCGCTCGCAACAGCATTGGAGCATCCTGTGTGAGCAGGCTCACGATTGAACCCGGTCAGGTCCTCAAACACTGATGTTTCGGACGCTGTCCCGGATAGCACACTCAAAGAAAGAATCGTCGGAACATGCAGGTCGAGTTACGTTACGGAAAAGGGACGAAACTGCTGACGCTGCCGGATGATGTCAGCACGTGGATCATCCGCAAACCTGAGTTGCCGCGGATCAAGGATCCCGCTGCTGCGGTCCGCGAAGCAATCAGCCAGCCTATCGGTGCCGAATCTCTGGCTCATCTCGCGGGTACGGCAGACAGTGCATGTATTGCCGTGTGTGACATCACTCGCCCCGTCCCCAATCATCTATTTCTGCGGCCGATCATCGAAACGCTCATCGAGTCCGGCATTCATAAAAGTCATATCACGATTCTGATCGCGACGGGGCTGCATCGCCCCAACGAAGGGGCAGAACTCGAAGAACTGATCGGCGATTCCTGGGTACTGGAAAATATAGGAATTCTCAATCATTTTGCACGTAATGACGACGATCATGTCCAACTCGGTGTTACCCGGACACGCCACACCGTTGTCCGACTGGATCGACGATTCGTGGAGGCTGATCTGCGAATCGCGACCGGCTTGGTGGAACCTCATTTCATGGCTGGCTATTCGGGAGGCCGCAAAGTGATTGCTCCCGGCCTTGCTCATGCGGAAACAATCACCACATTTCACAGCGCGCGTTTTATGGCCGATCCCGCCGCGGCCAGCTGCAACCTCACCGGAAACCCGCTCCACGAAGAACAGCTCGAAATCGTGCGAATGCTCGGTGGTGCTCTGGCGGTTAATACGGTCATTGATGCAGAACGCAGCCTCTCGTACATCAACTGCGGGGAGATCGATGAAAGTCATCAGGCAGCTGTCGACTTTATACGCGGATCCTGTGAAGTTTCGGTTCCGCGCAGGTTCCGCACGGTCGTCACAAGTTCTGCCGGGTATCCACTGGACAAGACGTACTATCAGACCGTCAAAGGCATGGTGTGTGCAATGGATATTCTCGAGCCTGGAGGAGATCTGATCATTGTGTCGGAGTGTTCGGAAGGAATGGGATCCGCTGAGTTCATCGATGCACAGCAACGACTGGTACAGCTTGGAGCCGACGCGTTCATGAACAGCATTCGGCAGAAGTTTCACGCTGACATTGATGAATGGCAGACACAGATGCAGATCAAGGCAACGAGCATCGGTAACATCCATCTGGTCACTGATGGTCTGCGTGAGACCGAATATCCGCTGACCGGCATCCGGGTGAGTACGTCACTTCAGGCCGCTGTCGATGCCAGCCTCGAACGCAGTTACGACCGGGCTGTCGCCGTAATACCCGAAGGTCCGTACATCGTGCCATTCTTTCGCCCAGAGAAAGCGGTCGTCTGAGCAGCTGTCCCAGGTTCCTCTGTGCTGCAGTCAGCACCAGGTCGAACAGCAGCCACGGTCAACTGACATGACAGAAGATCCGGAATTGAGGTCTTGCAGATAATGAAAATCACTGGTTTTGAAATCGAATATTACGAGAGTGAGACAATCCCCTACAACTGGCGTGACGGCCTGGCCGGAGGACACGGAGGCAAAGCCCGGCAGTCACTGCTCCGTGTGAAGACAGACGAAGATATCGACGGTGTGGTGTGGCTGAAGAATGAGGCGATATCAGCGGACATTGTGCAGCGATGCATCGCGGGAAAGTTCATAGGTCGCGATCCGCTCATGCGGGAGCAGCTTTGGTCAGAGATGTGGGAGCTGGACCGTCTTGAAGAGTTGCCGATGTATGCATTGGGATACCTCGATGTTGCCGTGTGGGATATTACCGCGAAGTCGGCGGGTGTCCCGCTGTTCAAATTGCTCGGAGGACACAAAACTCGTGCCAGGGCGTACGCCAGTACTGTGACGATGGATTCGGTCGACGACTATCTGCATCTGGCAGACAGCTGTCTGGAAAAAGGATACAAGGCGATCAAACTGCACGTTTGGGGCCGCATCGGTGACGACATTGCGCTCGTGCGTAGACTGCGTCAGCACGTCGGTGACGACGCAGACCTGATGCTGGATGGCAGTGCGGGTTACACACTGGAAGAATCTGTTCGGCTTGGCAGAGCAATGGAGGAGTGTGACTATCTCTGGCTGGAAGAGCCGATGCGTGAATTCAGCCTGTATTCCTACGAAAGACTCTGTGAAACTCTGGACATAGCGATTCTGGCTGCGGAATGCACAGACGGATGCCATTTCAACGCTGCCGAATGGCTGCGACACGGTGCCTGTGATCGGTTGAGAACAAGCTGGTTTTTTAAGGGTGGCTTCACTGGCGCTTTGAAAGTTGCGAACCTGGCAGAGTCATTTCAAATTCAGGCCGATGTACACGGCAGTGGTCCGGCCTCTCTTCAACTCGTGTGTGCCCTGCCAAATTCTCTGTACTACGAGGCGCTTGTGCCGGAGGAGGTGCTGCCGGACGCGACGCTGCGCGGACAAATCCTTCCGGATTCCGACGGCTGGGTCTATCCTGAAGCGGACGCCGGAATTGGCTGGGAACCCGACCCTGACAAACGAATTGGCTGAATCACTGCTGACCATGCACGGTGTCATGTGCCGCAGTCTTCAGACCGGAGGTGCAAAAATGCGAACTTACGTCGAAACCTTTGACGAAGACCCAGGCGGCTGGTTCGGCTGGATCAGCAACTCGCAGGGACCAAAGCCGCTGGAGATACAGAAGAGTTGCGCGATTTCCCGGAGTCCCTGGTGGATTGACTATAACCACGCTCCACCGGGAGCCGGTTACATGCATCTGCTTTATATGCTGTTTACGGCCGGTGTGGCGAGTGAGCACTACCGGGAAACTGCCGGACCGAACCGCTACGTGGCCGGCAGTTTCGGTACTGACTTTAGCGGAGCACAAATCACGCTGCGTCTCAGAGGCGAACTGCTGGCACGTGGTACGCAGCTACATTTATTATGCCAGGGGGTGCACGACGGCATTTGCACCGGATGGCTGCTGACCGGGCAGGCCTTCGAAGTGACGTCCGACTGGTCAGATCAGTCCGTTGTTTGTACGCCGGATGAGCCGCAGTGGACGTGTATGGGCAGCAGACACGACCGGACGGACTCTTACGGGCGTACACCGCTGCTGACCGTACTTGGAGAAACTAACGCCGATATTCTGCTCGTACTCTATCCACTTGAGGTTGTTCCGATGGGGCCGGTCGCTGGCGACCTCCACACACTGAGACCGGAACAGGATTATCCTGTCTGGCGGTCGCATTTGCCGGAAGGTTATGTGCAGCTCGATGAGGTGCGCATCGAGTTTCCATGACGGTCGGCCGTACGCACTGCGGAGCAGGCTGCCTCAGATCATTTTAGCCAGAGATGGGTCAGCCTTCACTGTCCGTGGATGCAACGTACTCATGATTGAGTGCATGCACGTTCGCGAAAGTTCAGTTCTTTGGGCGAAGATTCAGAAGTGGAATGTGGCCGATCACCGCGCTCGGAAGTCCCGGTTGTCGTGAGAGGCAGCTCCACAGATTCTACTGCTCGAACGATTTACGACCGAGTTACCAACAGTTAATGTTGGGAGCACCCGAATGGAATCACTTCATGGCCCACATCAGGGATTAAAAGCCGCAAAAAATGCGTCGTTATTTTAATCCATTTAGGAGTCGCTTGCATTTCGCAAACGCCAGAGCCCCGAGGTTTCCACCGGTCACAATTCTAGACGCTTGGAAAGTGCATCCGCTATACCAGCTGACCATTTTGTGTTTTGCTTACTATTTGGATGGCCGTCCCCCTTCACTTTCATTTTGCTTGTTAGAGGATATGTGCAATCAGCCACCATAATGTTGTTGTTTTCTAAAAACTCCATGTAATGCTTCGTTGTACTTTGGGTGCTTGCAAGAATGACGACAAAAAGATCTGTCCCGTGACCTTGGCACAGCTTCTGTGTTTCCAGGAGCAGTTGTTCTGTTACTCGCCTCCGCTCTTTTGCTCTCCCCTTCGCCTTAATTCTCATAAACACATTTTGGGACGATGAAACAAGTGATGATTTTTTTCTTAAGGGCCATAAGCGGAGATGTTCAGGGGGATGCCGGACAAGATAACCATCAGTGTTCATGGTAACAAAGGGCAAAAATATATCCTTCCTTCCGAATTTTAAAACCGCTTCCATCCAGTTAGCAGTGCCTGCGTTTCGACTTTCGTGGTGCTCAATAAATCCATATATTACAAGGCGGGGGTTCGGTATCGATGGTAACACTTTCTCAAGCACCAACAGTGACTGATATGTCCCATAGCCACCCACTCCATAGTTCATAACTTCTACAAACGGAAACCTTTCTTGTAGTTTCCACGCATATGTTTCATCATCAGAAATCGCCCAGCCCTGGGTATAGGAACCACCGAGCAAAAGAAGTTTTGGTCGATCATCTCTACTGTTGTTCTGGCTTTCGTGACTCTTCCGCATCCCATTCGCCAGGAATGTATAATGTATATCAGTTCCAGAAGGATGATATGGCGGTAATAGATAACTCCCCTCCATTGATCTCCAGCCCAGAACAGGATGCGATTCGTGAAATTTTTGGCGGTTTCCATTTATATTTGCTTTCCATGGCTGATATCCAGCAAGCTGCAATGCTGCCTCTGCTGACAACAGGGCAATTACAGACGAAAAGAAAAATAGCATCAGGCGCCTGCCATTTAGTAGTCGCATATTCACGTCCCCATTGGGGTGTCATGTTAAAAACGAGGGACGGGGGAAATACTATGTCCCACTCTAAAGCTCATAATCCCGCTCATGAGCGGGATCGGTCTTGGCATTTCACAAGACCGTATCACGGTTTTTCTTCAGTCGTCTAGGTAATCCAAACCGGTAAAACGAGGGCCACCTAAAGTATTCTCCCCCCCTCGCGAATGAAGTCAATGTGGATAAAATGTTGCCTTTTGGGGTTCGGCTGGCTTCGTTGTACCGCAAATTGCCTGATGGAACGCGAAAGTTTTCGGAGCAGTTTCTCACGACAATCGGAACTTTTGAACACGCAACTCCGCCAACAGGACAACGGTCGCGCACCGGTGGCCAAAAAATTCCAGGTTACTGTCACTGCTAGTCTCCATATACAGTGTGTGGAGCCTGTTTGAAGAACGCCGGCAGCAGCGCGTGTCAGTCCTCCATGAAATTTTGATGGTGTCGGCAGGAGCGACAGATATCCGGCGGTTCACCGGAATGGTCCAGGCCTATTGGCAATTCAGCCATTCCAGGAAATCTCCGCCGCGAACAAAGGCGCGGGATCCGACGTGGATGTCCCGCAGCCCGTTTCGTCTCGCTTCCGGCATCGCATGACGACCCAATCCAGTTCGTTTCATGAAGTCGCTCAGCGGATAAATGACCTTGGCATCGATATGACCCAGGTCGCTCAATGATTTTGTCACTATCAATAGTCCGTCCGGACTTCCGTGAGTTACCGCCTGTCTAGGCGGGTGGGGCATATATCGACGGGTGTGTCCCAATCCGGGATGTTGACGTCAAAATGAACAGCGCAATTCACACAACACAGCGAGCACTGCGATCCGCCATTCCGTTCGTCGTCTTCGAAGAACACGGCGAGAACTTCAGCCCAGGGGACTCGGACGGTTCTTCCGAAACGACGGGACGGCAATTCACTGTGTCGATCAAGTCGAAAATCTTGCTCTTGGAAATTCCGGTCGCCACACAGATCTCATGGATCTTGGCCAGACCACCAATCGGATATCCGTCGGAGGCTAGAAGTCGTTCTGAGTCGTCGCGGTTATCACTTAGCCTTGACAAGGCCTGCAGTGCTTCAGCGCTAGCCTCCCCAGGTCCATGTTGCGCCTGGGGCAGTGTCTTCAGCGACGTCTTTTTCTTCGTCCATGGTCGTTGTACGGAACCTACGGTCGTCGTTTGCTCATCTGGGAGTGCCATCGCGGATTTCTCCGTAATGCGCCGTCCCTCCCAGACACGGCTGGTTAATTTATTGGCTGCCGCGCATTAGAAACGTCTCGACAATCGGTAATGGGCACAGCTATGAGCGTGGTATCTTCGATTGTGCGACGAGTGGCTAGTCTCAAATCCCTGAGGGACACAAATTCTCGCAAGGTCGTATAATCCGCTGTTCCATGGTCGCCCACGTTCGTTGTTACCACCGGCGCCGTCAGATCGCTGTTGAGAATAATCCGCGGACTCACAGCTGAATTCGCATCAAGGTTGATGATCCCGGCATTGCCACCTGCATCTGCAGTCGTGGCTCCCACGTCACCACCGGAGGTATCAATGTTCGTAACATCAATCGTCCCGTCGACTGTCATGATGGTGACGCTACCGCCGTCTGTGCCCGAGTTGTTATCAAACCCACGTGTGATCACATCACCATCGAGGCTGATATTGCCAGTGACATTGGAATGAATCATGACGGTTCCGGAGTCTTCATTCGCCTGGTCCCCGGTCGTGGTGATATCTCCGTCGGCTGAACTGCTGACGTTCGTACCGGCATCAATGTCCACCAGTGCGCCACCGGAAACAACAGGACCGTTGATACTCACACTGGTTTCAGCATTAACGGTAACGATGCCGTTTGATGTGGTCATGTTTTCTGCGGTGATGCTGCCGCCACTGACTCCGTCTGTACAGCGAGGTGTCACCTCATACCGGTTTCATCAGCCATGCATCGCACATGGCCCGATTCCCCGGCTCATGTAAAAACCAAGGATCCAATTCCAGTCTGACACGGTTCAGACGATCTAATCGGATTCCAGATCCTCCGGACGAGGTCGAGGTCGGGCCGGCAGTGTCGCGGCCACCAGAACCAATCCGGCGATCACCAGGGCCAGCGCCAGCCAAAAACTCGTCGTCAAACCCCATCGGTCGGAGATGGCACCATACAGAGCCGGGGCAAGTCCAACCGGGGCGGAAATCAGCATCACAAATGCCATATTGCGTCGCATTTGTGACTTGGGTGACAGGCACAGTACATAGTATGGGTAATACAGGCCCATCAGTTCACCGGCCCCGTTGAAGCCAAATGCGATCAGGAAAAACAGGCCCGCACTGAAGAGTGGAGCGATGATGATCCCCATCACCCCCAAAGCCACCAGTAATGCGGTGGCGTACAGATTCATACACGGATTCGTGAGCTTCAGCAGCCAGCCCAGTATCAACCCGGCGAAAACCTTGCATCCAAAACGGATGGCAAGCTGATACCCGACGAATGTGTCTTCCGGTAATTCGACTGCCTCGCGTGTGAACAGCACCATGTTGTTCTGAATCAGGGTTCCGCTGTAGACCAGCAGATAGGCAACGCAGGCCATCACAATGAATCGGTTGCAGACGAGTTGTCCGAATCCGCCAAACACTCCCTGAATGAAAGGCTGGCGCTGCAGTTCCGTCTTTGGTAGCGGAATCACATAGCCACTGACAAGCAGTCCGGCCAGTAACAGCAGCGGCAACGTCATTCCGTACATCACCGTGTAGTTGAGGGGATACGGTATCTCGGGCCAGAACGGGGGCGTCCAGCCGAAGACCTCGTTATTAATGATCAGTTGTGCTGCCAGTGACCCAGCGACGGCAAATAACGGCCCGATGCTGAAGGCAATTGCAAACATTCTACCTCGGCGCGACTCGGAGACGCCTCGTCCAATCAATTCCCATTCAAATGCCCAGGCAGTTCCTGAACTGCACGCGACGACAGCCGCGTGTACAATGACGATGACAATACGAAGCCAGTCGGGGACCGGCAGCCACAGGACGACTGCGGTGAGCGCACCCATTACGGCTGAGGTGATGAACCCAATCATCATGACGAGTTTGAGGAAGCGAACCTGGGGAACAGCCCAGACCATAATGACTGGAAAGGCAGCCATCGCCAGGTAAACGGAACTGGGAAGGTTGGCTACGAAATCGGAGGCCCCCAGGCGCTTGCAGAGACCGACCTGGACAAAGCCGATGTACATGACGGGTGCGGCCAGAAAAACGACGCACCATTTCAAGACATACAGACGAACATTGCGTTGCTGAAATTGTTCCCCGAGATGCACCTGTACGGCAGTGTTCACTTCGCCGGGCGGCGGGTGAGTTGGACTGTTGGAGACAATCTCGTTTTTTGCGGCTGAATAAGGGGCATTCCTCAACGACTGGCTCCGTGGGATATCTCTGTTATTTATCCGCTGTCCCGGGACAGTGGCAGATCCACCACGTCCCCGGTGGCTGCCGACTGATAAGCAGCAAGAAGGATTTCCGTGGCCGTTGCCGCCACGTCGGCAGAGACGTTACTACGGCGACCGGATTCAATACAGTCCAGAAACCAGGCAACGTCACTTGCCGATTCCGCTGCAGGCGGTGTGATCCAGGTCTGACGGGGCTTCGGAATGAATTGATCCGCTTTGGGGGCTCCTCCCCACATGCCCATCGGATCCTCGGGGTCCCGTTCGGGGGCCATCCACGGGACAACGTCAGCCCACACCGAAATTCTTGGTCGGTGTGCGTCCAGAATTGCTGTCTGAGTTGTCCCGATCAGACAGGTTCGATTCAGGCCGCCAGCAGGGAGAGATCGCCAGCCGGTGCGGCCGGCAGAGATGCTGGCGACTGAGCCATCCTCCAGTTCCAGGAGCATCTGTCCAAAGTCTTCCATATTGTTCGTTTGATGTTCCTGAAAGAAATAGTTACCGGTCGTCGCACAGACACGCCGCACCGATTTGTCCTGCACACACAGCAGTGAGACTAATGGATATACACCGACATTCGACAACTCACGTTTCGAATCCACGAGTTCATATCGTTCCGGAACAGACAATTCCCGACGGCGCTTGTCTAACACCGCGGTTCCGACCGGTCCTTTGGCGAAGCAGAGGTCCGCATGGAAAGCTGTCAGTTCGCCCAGTCGTGCGGGTTGTATCTCACGCTGCATTCGGTCCACGGTGTCGCTGTGCACGAAGCTCCACATGTGGCTGACAACACCGGCCTCACTCACAGCGTTTCGAATGGCATCTGCGTCAGCGAGGTTTGCAGCCAGAGGCTTGTCCAGGTACAGATGTTTACCAGCTCGGGCAGCCTCAACGATAATCCGGCCACGCCGAATCGGTTCGGCACAAATGCTGACAATGTGCACATCGTCCCGATGGAGAGCCTGGTGAAGACTGGGCAGAACCGGAATACCCAGACGAAGTGCCAGTTGTTCGTTGAGTCGTCTGCGACGTGGCGTAATTTCTTCTTCGTCCGTCAGGCCGATCAATCTGCAGCGTTTATCGGCGGCCAGACCTTCGGCATACTGAGGTTGATGCGTGTGGTCTCCGGCAACCAGCAGTACGCCATAGGGTGGTTTTTGTGCGACGGGTTCCGGACTCGATGACACGGTGCGGGACGGACGACCCCCAGACCGCGTCTGACCTGGAATCGTGCGATGAGGCTCGACCGACCCGCTCGCGCTGATACGGATCGGCTGTCCCGATTCTGTCGACGCGTGCACATAGTCGTATAGTTGCTTCTCTTTATCGGACAACACCGCTTCGTGTTGATCCTTGTCAGTCAAAAATCCGTGATCGTGCTCCCACGACAGTATTCCGCGGTTTCCCCATACGATAAGTTCCAGCAGCGGCTGATTTGTTGCACAGCAACCTACTGAAATCAGTGCAGATTGACCTCCTTCGAAGAGCGTCAGGGTACTGACGTGTCCTGTTTCAACTCCGCCGAACGACGTTAGTCGTTCGGGACGACTCTCGAACCACGTGGCAGCCGCACTGAGCATCCGAGTGATGAGTATTTCGATCCGGCCGTGATCGGCATCCAGCTGAGCCGTGACACGTGCCGCGACTGGTTGTCCTGCCTGACCGGTCCGCAGTGCTGCCAAAACTGTCTGTGCTGCGACGTCAAATGCTTTCACCACTTTTATCCCCCTGGCAGATACCGGTTTTTGTTTGCATCGCCGGGTGAACCGATGTCGTTACCCGACATGCGAATTACCGGCAATGGTAACTGGAACGACAGGACGGATCGAGCAACGGTCGTGATGACTCCGGCAGGCGAGATTTTACCTGGATGACACTGACTTTGCAGCGACCTGAATTGCCATTCAGCCGCATCGATCGACTAACATACAGACACACACTCATTTACCGAATGGCGGCTTGTCTCTGCCGTCGCCGGACGCTCGAGCGGGTGTCCAACATGTTCCGGTGAGTGCAGCGACTGTTCATCGAAGATTACCAATCTCGTCGTTCAGGTTGGTTTTGGAAAAATCGAACGCCGCCACCGCAGGAGAATGATATGTACCATCGTCGAGCGTTTCTGAAGGGTCTGGCAGGTGCCGGGACCGCATTACTTGCGTCGCAAGTCAGCCGTAATCGGTGGCTCACAGCTGCGGAAAGAGTTTGCGACAGGATCAGGATCACCGACATCGAACGCTACGAAATCTATTTGCCCTATCATGATTTCAATGCAACAAATCTGTTTCGTTACCACGGTGGTCAGATCCAGGCGAATACCGTGCTGTTAGTCAAAACGGACGTTGGTCTGGTCGGTGCAGGTCAGTCGTGGGGTGTCTACCATGTGACTGATGAGCAGAGAAGAAAGTACATTGGAACCAGCCCCTTTGACTGGCTGTCGGCACGCTCTGATTTGCCACTGAATATGGCAATGTACGATTTGATGGGAAAGTTTCTGGAGATTCCGGTATGGAAACTGATTGGTGAGCAGGTTCGTGATCGAATTCCGGTGTCGGCATGGACGGCGTCATTTGCTCCCGACATGATGGCCGGGGAAGTCAGACAGGCAGCGTCACTGGGCTACAAGTGGATGAAGTATCACATCGACGAAACACAAAATGTCGTCGATCAGACTCGTGCTATGCAGGTGGTTGCTCCACCGGAGTTCCGGATTCATTACGACTTCAATATGAACTCGGATCGCGAATCAATTGAACCCGTGCTGGACGCACTCAGTGAGTTCCCGATTGTCGGTCGTATTGAGGATCCTATCAGCACCGCGACACCCGAAGACTGGCGCTACCTGTGTGACAAGTATGAATTTCCCATTGTTGCGCACCATGCGCCCCTCAACTTCATTCTGAACGGTCTGGCGGACGGCTACATGGCCGGACATGCTTCGATCGGACACGCAATTCGAGTTTCCGCTGTCGCCGAACAGGTCAACAAGCCACTGATGCTGCAACAGGCAGGCACTTACATCAACCAGGCGTTTCAGGCGCACGAAGCAGCGGTCTTCCCGACCGCGACCATGGATCAGGTCAACCTTGCGGAACTCTGGAAGGAACACGTCACGAACGAAGAGATGCCGATAGAAAACGGCAGTATTGCTGTGCCGGCAGGCCCGGGACTCGGAGTGACTGTTGATGTTGAAAAATTAAAGCACCTGTCGCACAGCCCGCGTCCTCAGTACCAGCGATTTCTGGTGAGAGTCGAATACAAACGCGGACCGACGATCATTGCTCGGCATAATCCGGATATTGCCGGGCACACCGACGACATGCGGTTACTCAGGCGGCTGCTCGGGTCGAACCAGGGTTTGCCTGGCCCTGATCCCGGTTATATGAACGATATTCGCACAGAGTGGTGGGACGATACTGATGATCCCGCCTGGCAAAAAGCATGGGAGGCGACTGAGAACTGCAAGTACATCCTCGCATAATCGTTACTGCCAAGGGGATGGAGTAACAGAGAATCATTGAATTGGTAGTCATACGCTCAGTCCAATTCACTCGTTGAAGAAATTAAAATATGGAGATCATTGCGCTCAGGAAAATCAAATTAATTATTCGATGGATAAAATAGATTCCGAACATTAACAAGCGGAGAAGCTTTTGTTTCTTTAAAATATATTCACCACCACTAATCGGATAAAGATCGTGGAATCTAGTAAAGTTAAATTAGTAGACTACACGGAGCGGAACCATGTGTTTTTCTATTCCCGTTGGAGCTGATAACTGTAGCAACGACAGAAAGTGTTTCTAAGATAAACAGGTAAGGATGGGCTTAAACTAACTGGAGACGGGATATGATGTTTCACGTGCTGTTGGCAGATTTTTATTGTATCCAGTCATCACGATTCCCGCCTAACAACTGTTCTGTTTCTTTAATGTCATTGCGATAAATATTTTGCAGTAATTCCTTTTCCGATTCCTGCATTTGTTTGTGATAAGGTCTTTTGTGAATCACCTCTGGTTTGTATTCAGTTAGCCATTTACGAATATTTAAAAGGTGGAAAGTTTTATTTAGTTCAGAGTTTTGGTTATTTCGAAAATCATCATATTTAACAAAGAGTAATTGGTCATTATTGAAATATCTTTTATATTTCCTGATTTGTTCAGAGTAAACTCGATATTGAAGGGGTAAGGCCTCTTTTAGTCTTGTTGCGTCATGTCTTGTTGCAGTAGGAAAAGTCTTTGGTCTCGTCTTGTCTGTCGAATTCCATGTTCCAGTGTGAAAACGCACGGTCGGTTGGATTTCTTAGTATCGCAATTAATTTAATATATTTGTTGTATTGCCAAATTCGCTTACCGGAAGGCCCACACAAGATATATTAGAGTTGCCGCTCCTTGAATTGTTCGTCTTTAGAGTGGCTAAATTGGTCTTCATAAATTGAATAGATAGGTCTTTTTCTTTGAAAGAGTATTTTCTGTGTCAAAGAAATGCAACTCTTTGTTTTTTGCCATTTCAACTTCAGAATGTTTTCTTAAGTAATGATCTAATGCTGTTGTTCCTGCCTTTCTGGGCTTCAATAACAATAAAATCGAGTTTTCCCCTTCTTTTTCTGTTAAACAGTCTTTTCTTAAGTTGGCTGTTGAGCATCATGATTTCTTCGCCTGCCAGAGGCAGAAGATGTGGCGACTTAATGGGTATTGAAAATAACGAACAAGAAATAAGGGAAGGCAAGATTTTGTGTTAATTTCTTTGCCGTCGCAGGGAGATCGCGGCAATTTGCGGGGATAAGGCAAAACGATACGGTCACTGCAAAACGGAAAAAAAGTTGGGGAATTCTGTGAGGTCGGTTCAAACTTGGCGTCGGAAACGGGACAGCGATGCGGACGGATCACGGTCAATGAATGCCTGGTGTTGTGAGAAATGCCTGGAGTTGTGAGAGAGGATGGGATGTGCCAGGGTCTCTCGGAGTTGCTCTAATGTCAAATCTTCGATGATTTCAACCTGTCTGATTTCGACTGCGATTGTTGTAGCTGTCACGAAATCCGGGTAGAAGCCGGACTGATGGCAGGAATCAACCGTTCAGTTCATTTGGACAATCAAAGACGATGTCAGATGATCTTCATTTTATGATGGGAAAGTTTCGGGCCGATATTCCTGCCGATCGTGGTTACTCACCGCGTCACATGTGGCTGAAAGTCGCAAACGAGCAGGTTTTGAGAGTTGGTTTCACGGCGTACTCGGTACGTCTTTTGCAGGACGTTTATTTTCTGGAATGGTCAATTGCCCCCGGAACCCAAGTCGCTGACCGACAGGAAATTGGTGAGATTGAAAGCTCTAAGGCAGTTTCATCGCTGTTCGCTCCGTTTACCGGACGCGTGCTTGAGTTCAATGAAATGGTGCTTAACGATCCATCCGCAATCAATACCGATAACTACGGAGATGGCTGGCTGTTTGATATGGAAACGACGAGTCTTCCGCTCACCCCCAAGGAGTATGTCGAGATGCTGGGCGAAGGTTGGGAAAAAACCCAGCGCACGATCAAAGGCCAGCTGAACTGATTTTCTAGACCAATCCGTATTGGTTTTGTGGTTCCCAGACGCAGACTCGTTGCAACGACCTGAGTCCGTATCTACAAATCGATATGGGCAGGGAAAACAGAATTGTCGTGGTAAGTCCTTTGCGCCCCTGAATGACGTCTGCATTTGGGTTGTGCCTGGAGTCAACAGAGGCTGTCAGCCTCCGCTCCGTTTTGTCGTGATATGTTCAGACAGACTCGTTGGGAAACCAGTTGATGGCAAAAAATGTTCTCGGCGGTAATCTGCTTGTATGTTCGTCGGATCCGGTGACCGGGTTTTTTCGTACCGGCACGTGTGATACCTGCGGCGACGACGATGGAATGCACACTGTCTGTGTCGTGATGACTGCCGAATTTCTGGAGTTTTCCAGAGCCGCGGGTAATGATCTGTCCACACCGCACCCCCAATTCCAGTTTCCCGGATTGTACCCGGGTGATCGATGGTGCCTGTGCCTGCCTCGCTGGATAGAAGCGCTCGAAGCAGATGCGGCTCCGCAGATCGTCCTGGAGGCCACTCACATGTCGGCTATCGAGTTTCTGTCGATGGAGACGCTCATCGCACACGCCGTCGACGCCGATGCTGTGGACTGAAAGCAGCGGCCGCCGGTGAGAAAACAATACTGGCATGGCAGAATCAAGAATCTACCTCGACAATAACGCCACGACTCGCATTTTGCCGGTTGTGGCTGAGGTGATGTCGAACGCCTGGGACCAAAGTTTCGGGAATCCTGGCAGCTCACACAGTTTCGGACGCGACGCTCGTCGACTGCTTGAGTCGTCGCGCGAAACGGTCGCCGACACGCTCAATTGTGACTCTGACGAAGTCATCTTCACCAGCGGTGGGACGGAATCAATCAATGCGGCTATCCACGGCTTTACGAGGGGGCGTCGAGGCATCATTGCGGTGACAGCTGGTGAGCATCCTGCCACGTCCGCTGCCTGTGAGCAGGCCGCTGCGTCCGGAATGAAACTGGTCACCATGTCCGTCGACGAACATGGCCTGTTCCGGACGGCTGATCTTGAACTCCTGCCGTGGGCAAAATTGAAGCTCGTCGCTGTGATTCTGGCTCACAATGAAACCGGAGTCATTCAGAATCTCAAGAGACTGGGCCAGTTGTGTGAGGAACAGCGCGTTCCTCTGTTTGTCGATGCCGTGCAGGCAGTGGGGAAAATCCCTGTTGACTTCCGAAAGCTGAAAGCAACCGCACTGGCTTTTGGCGGCCACAAATTTCATGCACCACGCGGGATTGGAGGGCTGCTGCTGCGACGTGGAGTTAAACTTGCTCCATTGCTCCAAGGTGGCCATCAGGAATCCGGGCGCCGGGCGGGCACTGAACCGGTTCCGCTGATCGCCGGCATGGCAGAGTCGCTCCAACACTTTCAGCACAATCCATACGAACGCATCAAATCGGTTCAATCGATGCGCGATGAACTGCAGCAGCGTCTGGAAATCGGATGCGCTCCGGTGATTGTTCATGGCCGCAGGGCTGAACGACTTCCCAATACTCTTTCAATCGCCTTTCCCGGATTGGACGGGGAGGCCATGCTGGTGAACTTTGATCTTGCATCAATCGCGTGTTCGCTGGGGAGTACATGCGCGAGTGGTTCCGCAGAACCCGCTCCGGCGCTGCTGGCGATGGGCAACCCACCCGACGTGTGCATGGCTTCGGTTAGATTTTCTCTCAGCTGCCAGAATTCGCGAGAGGAAATCATTCTGGCGGCAGACCGCATTTGTGCGATCGTACGTCGTATGAGATCACAGGCAGACTGAATGTCAGTTGACCGCGGACTAACGTCCACGGACTCTGCCTTGCGTCAGCCTGATACTGCCGACCAGCGGCTGATTCCCATTGCGAACGATCTGGAACGAAATCGTGTCTCGATTCTTAAGCCGGGAATCCTTCAGCACGAAGGCCAGATTCTGTTCTGCAAGGGTCTCATAACCATCCAGACCGACCAGAATGTCACCGTTCCGCAGGTGATGACGTGCTCCTGAACCACCGCTTTGGACGAACAGAATTTTCATGCCTCCTTTGTAGCGGGAAGGCAGAACTTTCCGTTCCCCTTCAGACAGACTGCCGACACGAATTCCAAATCGCCGCCATGCGATCTCAGAACCGCTTTTCGCAGTTCGCCCACTGGTCAGTGATTTTCCCGATTCCGGACGACCTGAGGCTGAAACCTGATTTAAATTGACTTGTGATGACCACGTTTTGCTAACGCCAAATCGAAACTTCAAAGCGACTGTGCCTTCGTCACGATCCACGACGACATCCATGGTTTGGTCCGGTGGTAGCTCAAGCAGTGCTCGTTCCCAGTCAGCCTGGTCAGTGATGACAAAGTTCCGAACCCGTCGAACGATATCCCCGGGTTTGAGACCGCTTTCCTCTGCCGGGCTGCCTGGAACCACAGCGTCGACGAGAAGATGTTGATCATCTGAAGCGTTGATGTCTGTTCCCACGAGTCCGTGCTTCGTCTGATTCCCGGAGGCTTTGCTCAGAAGTTGAGCAATAACCCGGCGAGCGTCGTCGATCGGAATCGCAAAACCGATTCGCTGAGCGCCAGCGTGGATGGCCACATTGATTCCAATCACCTCACCGTCCAGATTCAGCAACGGGCCACCACTGTTTCCAGGGTTAATACTCGCATCAGTCTGGATGAGATTTTTGTAAGACTGTGTTTCGTCGACTTCGACGTCCCGGGAAATAGCACTGATGATGCCTGCGGTCATAGTGTGTTCATATCCAAACGCGTTGCCCACCGCGAATACCTGTTCGGCCAGCATGATGTCTGACGACGTGCCTATGTCCATCACCTTCATGTTACTGGTCGGGAACACACGGATGATTGCCAGGTCGTGCTGCTTGTCATCCTCGACAACGTGTGCCAAGTAGGTCTGGCCGTTGTCCTGAGTCACAATGATCTGGTCAACGCCGTGAATCACGTGGCGATTGGTGACAATGTATCCCCGCTCGTCAACAACGATTCCCGTACCCATGCCGGTGACTTTTCGTTCCTTGGGAGCGAAGAAACGATTATCTCGTTCGCCGGATGCAGACTTCTCTGTGTGAATATTGACGATCGCGCCTCGGCATTCGCGAGCTGCCCTGACCAGGGGGGTTTCGCGGTGACTGTTTTCGTCAATGGCAAAAACCGACAGACAGAAAAAAAAGGCTGCGTTAAAAACAACAATTTGGGCGAGGATTGCCGGCATGCAGCACCTGTGCCTTTGAAGATGATTTTCGGACGGCTGATCGACGGAGAATCCCCGAATTCGCAACCTCATCTTCCTGGAGCATTTCGAGGATGGAGGTCAGGACTTCAGCATCTTCAGCAGTCGGTGACGGCCGAATCTTCCGGGTCGAAATGAGTGAAGCTTTCAGATTCGACCATCGGTCTCGCCGGTTTTTCCGCTTGAACACAGCCAAATCCACACGGCAAAGTTTGCCTCGCTGGCAACATGTGATTCTGGGTAAGATGTGCCTGTGGACTTGCAGAATGGGTCAGGCATCGGTCGAATGGCTGTCGGCATGTTCAAGTTGACACGGTGCTCGACACTGTTGATCGATCGATGGAGCCCGGATTGATCCGTTACGTTCGACAGTTCGGCAGTTCCGGCACGTGGCTCGCAGAAGCTGTGGGGCGAGGTGAATTTTCTGAGCGATGGAATTCAAGCACGATTTTGACTCAACTCTTAGAGTCGGCGGAATATGCCGAAGGTGAACAAAGTCAGAGAGACCAAGTCATGTCGAATGGACCATCAGGCCTTGTGGCTGAGGCTCGGCTACTCTTGAAAAAAAAAGACTACGAAGCAGCAGTCACGACGCTTCGAGATGGTCTGGTCGACGATTCGGCTGATCGAGCAGGATGGGAAATGCTGGGCGTACTGCTGTTTCGACTCAAACGCCACAACGAAGCCGCGGATGCATTTCGCCAAATGACGCGAATGAATCCCAAAGATGCCGGGGCATGGGTCAATCTGGGAGCGGTGCTCAACGTTTTGAAGGATTTCGAGGCGGCCGCTACGGCACTTCGAAAAGCGATTCGGCGTGACAAGGCCAGCGGTGTGGCCTACTACAATCTGGGAATTGCTCAAATGGGCCAGAGACAGCCGAAAATTGCGATCTCTGCCTACGAAGAATGTCTGAAGCTGGAACCTGCCAATACGCAGGCTTCTGTTAACCTAGGCAAACTGCTGTTAGATCAGAAAAGTTACAGGAAGGCGTCGAAGGTCGCGTTTGAGGCTTTGGAGCGTGCTCCGAAATCTGTGAAGCTGCAACGCCTGCAGTCGCAGGCAGAAGCCCGGATTCGAGACAGTCAAATCAAACTGCCGCCATTTGGCCGATTGGTGAATGAACAGATGCTGGCAAGTTCTCAGACTGCGCTGAGTCGCCGTGAGCTGTCACGAACACAGCGCAATCGAGAACGTGAATTCATGCGAGAAACGGCGCGAAAACTTCGCCATGCTGTCCGACCGATGGTTCCGATTCTGGACGATGTATTACCAAAGTACATGCACAAGCTGCATCTGGCAGCAGCGTGGCAGGACTCGGGAAACGAAGCGTCCGCCGCCTTAGAAAGTCTCGTCTTCACCATTTCGGGGCTGGCCAGCATGAGAGAGACAGTTTCCGAGTTGGTGGCCGAGATCCGATCACACCTGCGGGAAACGGATCCCAGGCGCTGAGCGTCTCTATCGTGTTCCTGTTCCATGTCCCGAGCTGCATCGAAATCACGACCATCCCGGGTAAAATGTTCGTCAGCTTGGATGTGTAGCAGACCATGGACTCCCAGCCGACTTCGCATCACCTGTTCGGTGTGCTGAATCTCTACAAACCTGCTGGTGTCACCTCGCGTGATGTCGTCAACATCGTTCAGCGTCTTGTCCCACCAAATAAGGTTGGTCACGCCGGAACGCTTGACCCGATGGCGACCGGCGTTCTGCTGGTCTGCGTTGGTGCCGCCACGCGCCTGGTGTCGATTCTGCAGCAGGCACCCAAGACGTACCGGGCCGAGTTTCGATTTGGTCAGCGCAGCGACACAGATGACAATACAGGAAGGATCCAGTGTGTGTCCGGCGCAGAACCCGTTCCGAAGGAACACGTTGAGGCCGTCCTGTGGGATTTCTGTGGAATTGTTGAACAAAGGCCACCCGCGTATTCTGCGATCAGAATTGATGGACGGCGAGCCTATTCGCTGGCACGACAAGGCCAGGACGTTGCTCTTCCGTCTCGTCAGGTTCGCATCGATTCCATTGAGATTCTGGAGTTTCTGTGGCCGGACATCACCGTCAGGATCCGCTGTGGATCGGGAACATATATCCGATCCATTGCCCGAGATCTGGGTGACCGACTGGAATGCGGGGGTTTGATGACAGCTTTGGAAAGAATACAGATTGGCGACTTCACAGCTGCCGATGCCGTGGATCCAAATTCACTGACCGACGCTACCGTCAAAGCGGTGGTCCTGCCGGCGGTGAGTGTGGTGAACCACATCTCGCAATATCGCTGTTCCGCAGCAGAACAGGAGAAAGTCGCGCGTGGTGGGTCGTTTGATCTGGAAAAGCGACGGTTTCACAGGCAACTGCTGCGGGCCGATCGTCCGTCCGAGCAACAGGACTCAGGAAAATATCCTCCTGTCGCTCTCGTGTCTGATTGCGGCATGCAACTCCTGGCACTGGCAGAAATTCGCAGGCAGGGACAACGAATCCATCCACGCACTGTGTTCATATCCGCGCCCAGTCGCTGAGGTTGCTGCTAGGGAATAAACGAGGTGTGCTTGTCGACCGACCGGCAGAATTCGGCGATCAGTCTGGCGGCGTGATTGAGGTCGGATTCTTCCACGACTTCCACCGGACTGTGCATGTATCGGTTCGGAATTGTGACCAGACCCGTGGCACAGCCACCGCGACTGATCTGAATCGCGGCAGCATCATTGCTGGCAGGTCGAGCTAACGCGTTTATCTGAACTGGAATATCATTTTCCTGCGCCCGTGAGGTGAGCAGTTCTACCACACGTGGATTTGCGTTTGGACCACGAACAATCACCGGACCTCCACCAAGACTGATCCGGCCGAACTCATTCTGGTCGATTCCGGGGCAGTCGGTGGCGTGAGTCACATCGACAGCAATTGCCACATGAGGGTTGACGCTATAGGAACTTGTGGTCGCACCACGCAGGCCGATTTCTTCCTGCACCGAAGATACAGCAGTGACCGCAGCCGTCAAATTTACTTCATGGATCATTCGCAGAGCCGTAAAGATGACCCAGATTCCGGTGCGGTCATCCATCGCTGTTCCTGACAGACGACCATTACGCAGTTCTGTGAGACTGGGTTCCGGTGTCACCGAATCACCAACACGGACAATTTGTCCGGTCTCGTCTTCTGATGCACTGCCAATATCAATCCACAATTCGCTGATCGTGGGGACTTTCTTTCGCTCGGCTTCCTCAAGCAGATGAATCGGTTTTCGAGCGATGACTCCGGGAATAGAACCGTCATGTGTATGAACGAGCATCCTCTGTCCGAGCAGGACTTGCATATCCCAGCCACCGATGGCGCTGACCCTCAGGAATCCGTTTTCGTCGATGAACTTGACAATCAGACCAATCTGATCGCTGTGGGCATCCAGCAGGATTCTGGGTGTCCCTGTCTGATTCACTGTACACAATACGTTGCCATGCACGTCGGTCCAGGTCTCATCTGCAAACGGAGAGGCGTACTGACGCACAACCTCCTGCACGTCCTGCTCAAAACCAGACGTTCCGGGTGTGGACAGCAGGTCCTTCAGAAATTGATCCGGCATGAGTGCCTCCTGTTCAGCGGTCCGTGGCGTTCGCAACCGACATCGGCGTAACTGTCCACTCATTCTCTCTTCGCCGATACGACATCGCAATCATCTGCCGAAATCTAGGCAAACACCATGACAGCTGATGCATCTGTTACTCCCCGCATCATGAGACGGGCAGCATGACAGTGCGTTGTCCGTCAATTCGCAGTCGCCCTGAGATGATCTTGCGAATTGCTTCCGGGTAGGCGATTCGTTCCTGTTCGAAAACCAGATCGGCCAGATCGGCTGGCGTTGTTCCATCGGGAATCACAACAGACCGCTGCACGATGACGGGGCCGTGATCATATTCGTTGTCTGCAAAGTGCACTGTGCATCCGGAAATACGAACTCCACGGTCAATCACTGCCTCGTGAACACGGGCTCCGTAATAGCCACGCCCGCAGAATGCCGGGATCAACGAGGGGTGAATGTTCAGGACACGGTGTTCAAAATCCTCCGGAATACTTATGAGACACAGAAATCCGGCCAGCACCACAATGTCCACCCTGCACTCGCGCATTCGTGCGAATATTGCCTCACTGAATGCTTCCATCGAATCAAAATCCCGACGTACCAGCGTTTCGCTGGTGAGTCCTGCATCTCGTGCCCGATCAATTCCTGCACAGTCCGTTTGGCTTGCTATGACCAGTGGGATTTCAGCGTTAAGGCTGCGATCCTGAATCCTGTGAACGAAATTCAACATCGTTCGGCCGCCGCCGCTGATGAGAACGCCCATCCGAACGGGTCGATCCGTGATCCCAGGCAGTATCTTCACGCGAATTCCCCATATTGCCGCGATCGAAATGGCAGCAAGAGTCACGGCGTCAGGACCGCCAAAAATAGATTCAGCCGGTCACAACTTGTAGCCGGAGGTGTACTCTGAGACTCGTGTAGCGTATTCACTGTCCAGTGACGTCTCAAACTCAGGATTTTCAGCGATGCGATTCAAAAGGTTTCGTCGTTGACGGCGATCTCGTTGAGCCCGTCTCCACAGGACCATGATGGCCAGTATTGCCGCGACGCATCCCAGTAGAAGCACGATTCCACCTGGCTCCTGAGCACGTCCCAGTTTTGCTCGTTGAGTTAGCGGAGAGCCGCTGGAAAGGTGTCCCGACTCCTCCAAAGCCAGGATATGGCTGTCACTCGGTGACCATTGAATGCTGTCAGCAAGGATCAGTGGAGCGATTCGCCGGGACTCCTGGCTGCGATACACGTATTGCTTGAACACGCACCCGGTCACACTCACCTGATCGATGAAATCAGCATCCACAGGGAATTCCTGCGGAAGCACTGTCGTGACGACCACGGTCGGGTTGTTTTGGGAATCATCAGTGAACAACCACATTTCATGCAAAAGGCGATCCTGGAACTCGGGGTGGGTTGCAGGGAAACTGACCACGTGCCGCACGTGACCGCGCAAGGTCACGAGTTGGCCCTGCCACACATCCGGATTCAGGAATAAATCAACATATGTCTCGAATTGATGTGAGTCAGTTCTGGCCGCGTTATAACGCTTTACCCGTTCGTCCAGGAGATGTCGCAATCGTTTCAATTCGAAGTCATATGTTTCCCTGGAAATTTTTTTGGCCGCCAGACTGCTTTCCAGCCTGGCTGTATCCGACTGGTACTTGACGGCGATTTCTTTCAGAAGATTGTCCAGTCGCGATCTCAGAAACGCCTCCGCCACCTGTTGAGGACTCTCAGGAGCAGCCTTCCCAGGAAAAAACTGCCAAAATCTCTTCCCTCGCTCTGTGCGAAACCTTTGGACCGTTTCCAGCGTGCTGAGCGTTTCGTAGTACAACCATGATTCATCGTCGAGCAGTGGCTGCCGTGATACTGCGTATTGACGAATCAGGGCCGTTGGTGGTTGCACAGTGAGTTCGCGTACAGATTCGCAGTAGATCAATGGTCGTTTGTCGTCCCAAAGCTTGACGAACCAGCCTTTCACCAGGACAGGAAGATTCTTTTTGTTTCCAGGCCAGGCACCAATGCCCGAATTTTCACCGCTGGTCCGGTCCACGCTCGTCGTATGTACTCGGGCCACGGGTGCGTTTGCTCCATCGAAAGGAAACAGCTCTCCGACCGACAACACGGTCCCGTCCGGTCCGTCCGGGTCTTCCGACGGGCCCATTGTCTCCAGTTTCGGGCGCTGAAGAATCCCTCGAAGCACGACTGGTTTACCGACGAAGTCCTCGGGATGACTCTGAATGTCGGTGATGACGGAGTATTCCAGGTCTGCCTGCGGGACTGTTTGTGTGGTGGTCCTGTCCGAGACCGCCGGGCGGAACGGATCTTTCTTGTGATGTGGCCTGTGAATCTGCAGGGAGCCTTTGGCCCAGGCAGATCGACGAACCTCGGCGAATCGATAGAATGCCATCTCCCAGTGTGCCACAGCGCTCTCGGGATACTTACTTCTTACTGCCTGGCGGCGAGTCATTACTTCATCGAGTAATTCGTGCCACGCCCGTTGTTCGTCAGAATCCAGACCTGTCCGGCGATGGCGAAAGACATCCACATCTTTGATCAACAGATCAACAGGAGACGTTCGATATTGTTGCCAGTCGAAACCTGAATCCGGCAGGGAGCTATCCTGTGCCCGACACGGATTTAAGTATGCCATCCACACCAGTATGGTAATGACGCGTATCCAGTGATTGTGAACCAGTGCGCGGTACCAGTGTGCACCGTCCTGTATTGCAACGGGGACTGGAGGCCCTGAACAGGTGTTTGGTTGTGTCTTGGCGGTCCGGCGCATCAATCTGACTCCCCCCGGAAGTCTAGGCACTTTGAATCCTGAGAATCCAGCCCATCCAGGAAAACATCGTATTCCGGAACGCGTTGACACGGCTCGCGCGTTGCTCGATAATCCGATGCCTGTTTCTGCACCGCGGTTCTTGTTTCGCTCTGCAAATAGTGGCATTCGCCAGCTACCGGCTGTAAAAACCCTCTCCAGTCATTGATTCTGTGTCCATTCAGCCACAGGCGTCCGCATGGGTCCGCCTGCGATGACCAAGAGCCGTCGGGCCAAAAACAAAACGGCGTGTACTGGAGCTAAGCTTCAGGCTGTCTGTGGTGACCACTGTGATGAGACCCAGCGCAGCTCCTTTCCAAGGCATTGACACAATTCGAGATCAATAAATTTCGTGACAGGAACAGTGAAATGTCAGAGAATCTCAAGGAATTTACCGACGCTAACTTTGAATCTGAGGTCCTGCAGTCTTCCGACCCGGTTCTGGTTGACTTTTGGGCTCCATGGTGCGGCCCGTGCCGCATGCTGACTCCAACGATCGAAGAGCTGTCCGAAGAATATGCCGGCAAAGTGAAAGTGGGTAAACTAAACACTGACGACAATCAGCAGACCGCTGCAGGTTATGCTGTAACGTCGATTCCCACCGTTATCCTGTTCAAGGACGGTGAGATTGTTGACAAGGTCGTAGGTGCTCCCCCCAAGGCTCACTTTGACACTATGTTGGGTGGCGTGACCGGCTGATTTCGCCGACACCGCATTGAAATCGAGCCGCATCAACCGCCGCAGACTGCTGACGAATCCTGCAGGTCTCTTTGTTGTTGGAATTGGCCTGCAGCCTGTCCCTGTGTTTCCTCTATCATATATGTCCGGTGTCAGGAACCGCCGGTTTGGTTGCGGCAGGTCTCGTTTTTTTTCTGAATCAGCTGTTTCGACCGCCGGCGCCTGGGGAAGGAGTCCCGAAACGTGTCTCAGGATCATCAGCCGCAAACAGACCAGGGTGCCGGTGTGCCACAGAACGACGTTCACACGTCGGACGTGGTGGAATTACCCGCGCCGGCTGATCCCATGCAAGTGTTGATGCAGGCCAGTCAGGCGGCTGAGTCCCTGCAAAGCCGTTTCGCTGAACTCCAGCAGCGACAGGTGGAAATCAATGGTGAACGAGATCAGCTGACGGCTGATCGAACGGCCTTCGAAGACCGAGCGGGCGAATTTGCGGAACAGGTCGCACGGGATCGAGTTGAACAACGACAGTTGCGGTCAGAACTTGATGAAGAAACACAGCGAGTCAAACAGCTGGCGCAAAGCCTGGAAGAACGCCACACCCGGCTGAGGCAGACTCAGACGGAACTTGACGTCGAACGTGTTCGTCTGCAGCAGACAATGTCCGATGAACTGGCATCCGACCGCGAAGCGCTGCAGGCAGAACGGGAAGCACTGAACAATGAACGTGCGGCACTGGTGCAGCAACAGGCCGAGCAGGAAGCGTCACTTGAGGAGCGGCACCAGCAGGCTGTCCAGCAGATCGAAACAGAACGAGAATGTTTGCGTGAGGGAATCCGTGAGGAGTTTAACTCCGAGTTAAGTCAGCTGAATCGTGAACGACATGAATGGAAGGACCGGCAGCAGCTGGAACACGATCAGCTGCGTGACGAATCTGAAACTCTCCAGCAACAGAGAGAACTTTTGGGCGAACAGATTTCAGCTGAGCAGTCGCGCCTGCGCGATGAGCTGGAAACACGTCGCCAGACGCTGCTGACTGAGCAAACGAATCTGCAGCGGAGATATCGATTTCAGTTTGATCACTTGGCCAGAGCACGCAGCGACTTCGACAGTGAAGTCCGACAGTTACGTCGGGATCAGCAGAGTTTCCGAGCTGAGCGCCAGCAGTTCCAGGAACAGCATCGATTGCAGCTGGTCATGCTGAGTCGCATCAGAGATCTGCTCGACGAACGCGATGGATCACTAAAGCGCGAACAACGAGTCATGAAACGCCGTTGTACGGCAGTGCAGATGGATCTGCAGCGCCAACAGAAGCAGTTGCAGGAACATCGGGACTCGGTGAATCACGAGCTGGACGAACGCACGCGACAAGTAAGTCTTCAGGAAGGTTCGATCTCCCGTTCAACCCAGCGTCTGGCCGAAAAGACACAGCAGCTCAATAGACTTCGAGCGGAACTGGATTCTCAACAGCGTGATCTGCTTGAGCTGAGGATTATCGTTGAGGAAGTCCAGGGGGATTTGCACAGACAGTATTCTGACGCAGACATGACCAGCCGGCAGCGACAGGCTCGAGAGTCGCTGGTCAGTTTCTTTGAGGAGCTGCATCAGCGCATCCGTGATGAGCGTCAGGAGGTCGAACAACTGGCGATTGAGCTGGAACAGAACCGAGCTGCGTTTCGGTGCGATCGTGAAGAACTCGAAAAGTGGTTTAAAAGAAACGCGGGCGTGTTGGAGGAGACAGCAGCTGAAGCTCCATCAGAACCATCGGAAGAAGTGCTGGTTTTAAAGAATGAGCTGGATCATTTGCGCAGCGAGTGGGCAGCAGATTGCAGCCACTCAGAAGCAAGAATTCGTTCACTGCTGGAGGAACTGGAAACTCTGCAACGTTCCGGATTCTGGCAGCACCCGCCCAACGAAGCGGAAGAAGACTCCCTCCGAGCTGCGGCCTGACGGGCGATTTGAGTCATCAGCCGGCACATTTGAGCACATGCACTGAAACGGATGTCCGGTCCGGGCCGTGCTCCAGTACAGACGTCAACAATTGCGTGGGTGGATCGAACATACGAACGCCGTCACGCGTGTTTCGCAATTTCAAACGTATGGTGCCACGTTAGCATGATATCAACGCGATAGGTAATGGCATGTATTGCTCTACGCGTCTTGCCTGCAGCCAGTTCGTCAGCGAGACCCGTCATGACAACGACCAATCCACAGTTTGGAAGACGGATCATCATGATACCGCCGGTATCAATTGCTGTGGCCGGAGGCAGCAACACGGCTGTCCTTCAGTACGTGCACACGCACCTGGCCGGTTTCAGTTTTTGGTGGGACGAGTTGGAAAACGATGACAGCCTTGTCATTGGTTATATCCATAACCGAGAAGCGAAGGCATATCCAATTGACATCCTGCACTACCACGAGTCGGTTAACGACGTCGTCGGCGGCACGCCGGTGACGGTCGGCTGGTGACCGCCCGTGTAATTCTGCGTGGTCCACGGACGCGAAATCGACGGACAAGTCCTGTCATTCGGTACGACCGGTTAGACCTGCGATCACAGGTTTGTCGTATACGACCGTAAGACCAGGAGCACGTGGTACCCATACAAGCCCAACGAAATGAATGCTCTGAGCGGTCAGTACGCAGGCAACGCCCTGCCTTGTCTGGCGATGAACGATCCGGTACGGCTTGCAGACTGACGTGAAAAGTATGCCGACTCGCTGGTACTCGTCAGAGAGCAATAATCCGTCCACCGCGAAAATCAATATATTGAGCCGTGACCCCAGATACGTGCGTCGACCTGCGCACTTCCTGGCCCCACAGCAAGGTGCTAAAACGGCAAGCTCAATCGAGGTTAAGTCAACCAGCCTGAAGAATTCGTGAGACTTCAGTTACCCCTTGCTGTGAACGGTACGCTGTACGTTGTCGATCGCTGCATCAATCGATTCCAGGGCCACGTCGCACAGTCGTGCAACCGAGTCCAGAGGCATAGCAGGCGCAGGCATGAGGACAATCACGTCACTCAGTGGCCGCAGAATGACACCTCGTTCGCGCGCTGCCAATGTCACTTGATGGCCAAGTCGGTGCTCGGCATCGAACGGCAACAGTGTCTCCCGGTCGGCAACAAGTTCAATCCCCACCATAATCCCGCGCTGCCGAACTTCTGCGACGTGCGAATGATTGGCAAGACGGGCCAGTTTTTTTGCGATCATGTCCTCCATTTGAATTACGTTGTTCATCACGTGGTTGTGTTCGAATAACTGCAGCGAAGCGATTGCTGCTACACAGCCGAGAGCGTTTCCGGTATACGTATGTCCATGAAAAAAGGTTCGGCCTTCGTGTGGCGGTCCCAGAAAAGCGTTGTAGATTTCATCAGTGGCCAGAGTGGCAGCCAAAGGCAAATAACCTCCTGTGATCCCTTTGGCCAGACACATAATGTCCGGACGGACTCCCTCGTGTTCACAGGCGAACATCTTTCCCGTCCGGCCGAATCCAACCGCCACTTCGTCCGCAATCAGTGGAATGTCGTAGTTTGTACACAGCCTGCGTATGTGAGACAGGTAGCCTGGCGAATGCACCAGAATTCCGGCCGCCCCCTGCACCAGCGGCTCAAGCACCAGGCCAGCTGCCCGACGACAGTGTTCACGCACTACATGTTCCACTTCATCGAAGCAGTACTGCAACCACGAGTCCCGATCGTGTCCTTTCGGAATACGCAGCGCTACCGGGGGCGGGATGGTTACTGTAGGGAATAAAAGATGCTGATAAACGCGGTGAAACAGTTCGATCCCGCCGACACTGACACTGCCAATGGTATCACCGTGGTAGGCCTGTCCGATACAGATAAAAAGGTCTCGCTGTTCGGGTCCAGTTGGTTTTTGCCTGTGGTACTGGTAGGCAAGTTTGAGTGCCACTTCGACGGCCGTTGCACCACTGTCTGAATAGAAAACCTGATTCAGGCCATCGGGTGTGATCTGTACAAGCTGTCGAGCCAGTTCGATTGACGGACCGGAGGCCAGTCCGAGCAGCGTCGTATGGGCGATTCTGTCCAGCTGGTGCCGAATCGCGCTGTCAATCGCCGGAACTCGATGACCATGAATGTTGCACCAGAGCGACGAAATTCCGTCCAGATAGCGACGGCCGTCGACGTCAATTAGATCGAAGCCATCACCTTCTACGATAATCGGCACTTCTTCACTTCGATGAGTGGTCATCGGAGTGAATGGGTGCCAAACGTGGTTGTTGTCCCAATTCCGCCACTGATCCGGATGCGCTGCTTCTGATCCCATCGAATTCGTCACACTGTTTTATCCTTTTTCATGATGTGACGCTCGCAGACCAGCGGCAGACACGTATTGGTCGGTCGAATGTAGTGGATTTCCTCTGCCTTCCTTTCGTGCCGTTTCTCAGAGGTACTTCAACTGCAGCGACGGAGCATTCCTGCGTGGTAGGAGTGTCAGACGGGAACCGCAGTGGATTCAAGAATACTATCCAGAATCTGGCCAGCCTTGCTTCTCTGTCCGTTGCCGAACGATCCACGGCAGACGATGCGATGGCCCCAAACCGGAATCGCCAGTTCCTTGATGTCGTCCGGAATGACGTAGTCACGGTCGCTGACCAGCGCCAGCGACTGAGCAGCGCGATACATCGTCAATGCTCCACGGGTACTGACACCCAGTGACAGCTCACGGTGCTCCCGCGAGATATGAACAATGGTCAGCAGGTAATCAGAGATGGCATCATCCACACGGATTCCGGCTACCTGCTTCTGCAGCTGTAAAATTACCCGGCTATTGGTCACGGCCTCCAAACCATCAATCGGTTCCCCTTTCCGGTGCTGAGTCAGCACATTACGCTCAGTGTCTCGATCCGGATATCCAAGTTCCAGACAGACCATGAAACGGTCCAGCTGGTTCTCAGGCAAAACGTACGTGCCTTCGAACTCAAATGGATTCTGGGTGGCGATGACAAAAAACGGTGCCGGCAGTTTCCGCGTCTCACCTTCCACCGACACTTGGTGTTCACTCATCGACTCCAGTAATGCACTTTGTGTTCGTGGTGTTGTGCGATTGATTTCATCGGCGAGCAGCACGTGCGTGAACACCGGACCGGGCCGGAACTCAAACTCACCGCTGCCGGGCAGGTACACGTTGGAACCAATGATGTCGCTCGGCAGCAGATCAGGCGTACACTGCAGGCGCGCAAAATCGCAGCCCAGCGACTTGGCAAGTGCTCTGGCCAGTGACGTCTTTCCCAAACCTGGCGAGTCTTCCAGCAGAACATGGCCTCCTGCCAGCAGCGCAACGACTGCCAGACGCACAGTTCGTTCTTTACCGAGAATCGCAGAATCAACGTTATTTAGCAGCCTGGAAACGGTGTCTGTCGTCAGGGGAGATTTCTCAAGTTGCATTACAAACCTAACAATTGTTTTGGTTGTCTCAGTGTGTCACAACTTTGCTCCGTGCCGGTACGTCATCAGGTAAGCCACAATGTCGGCGACCTGCTCATTCCCCGGCAAAGACAGAAACACTGAATCTGTCAGGTACCTTTGGAAGATCTTCCTTTGGGAGCACGGGCATCCGGCCCGCGGCTGCAGTATTGCGCTCGTCGATTTCCGCCAAAAGTTCGAGAAAATCTGCATAGGCCGCCTCCGGGTCAAATTGTTGTTCCTCGTCATGCAGATGGACCAGGCAACCGTACAGCAGTCGAAACGGTTTGTCTTTCTTGACCAGTACGTTCTGCTTTCTCTTACCGTTCCCGGTCAGCTCACTTTCGCCCAGCGGATTTGCAACCAGCAGGCCGGTACTGACTGCGTGCCACCATGGCCTGCGAAAGTTCTTCGGGTCGTTCATTAACATCAACCCGCCGTAGCTGCCCTCGACTGGCCCGCTGTAGTTGCACCAGTCAGACTGACGGGTGCGAATCTGCTTCAGGTTGGTGCGACCCTCGCTGTCGCAAATCTGTCCGTCTTTCTCAGTCGTCAGTGGCGTGGCAACCCGGAATGCAAGTCCCATTTCTTCCTGATCGCCAAGCCAGAAATCGTCCTGCGTGCGGAGAAACGTACTCTCACAAATCATCAGGATTCCAAAGGACCGTCGCATAATCTGATAGCGACAGATTTGCTCGCAGAATATCTCATTTCCCGCGCTGGTCAGCAGCCTGTTTCGCACGGCGAAGCTTACGGAATCTGTTGTTGCTGCCGGTTCTTCAACAAACTGTCCGCCAATGATCTTTGCTTTCATTCTCCAGTAGTCGTGTCCGCCGACGTCGCCGAAGCCCCACCAGATTCCGGGATGGAAGGTTTCGTGGTCATCGAAGTCACCTTCCTGTGGCGGATGATTGCGAGTCAGCTGAACGTCGGCACGCAATGCCTTGACCTGCTTGAAATAGGGACGAGTTGTCCGGGGATCGCTCCAGACGTAAATAGCGAACGACTTCCCGTCGATGAAGATCTCCAGTTCGCCGGGTCGCATCACGAAGTCAAAGGACTCGTCGGCGACTTTGATGGCCACTTTATGTGTTCCGAGCCGTGTATGGCATTTCTGCTCGCCGAACGCAAAACCTGACAGATGCAGCAACATCAGGAGAGGGACGAATCGAAGGACACGCCTCATTGATGACTCCATGCAAAAGGGGATGCTGAGTTCGTAGTGTAAGGTTGCAGGACTGGCGTTGCAAAAAGGCGAGGGACGCTGCGAGTGTTCTGTACAGTCCTGAAATTCACCGAAGAGGAGTATCTTCATCGCCATTCTTTGGTGGCGTTGCGGTGGGCAGTTCGGACCGCGACGAACTGAGAATGTTCCCCGATTCCGGCGAGTTGTCTGCTTCCGGTGTGGTCTGAGGAGGAGAAGCCGGAATCCGGTGTTCAGTTACTTCCTGAGTTGATGTCTGATCCGCCGGTTCCTGTTTGGATTCCCAGATTCGCTGATCATAACGTTCCCAGAAGTCCGCAGCGGCGAAGTTATGCTCATGAGACGTTCCGATCCTGCCAAGTGATGGAATCTCCCGCAGCTCGTCCATGCCTTCGATGATCTGTCCGGGTGAAAGAAAGATCCGTTCGAGTTTCAGGCCAGTGACCGGCCCGACGTCCGAGACCCGGGTTCCTGCGATGTTGAGTCGGCGCAATGTTGTCATATGTACCAGTGCGCTGAGGTCAGAGACCGCTGTGTCCTGCACGTCCAGGCTTTCCAGCGACATGCCGTTCAGCGGACTGATGTCGCTGACATTTGTTTCCAGCAGCCAAAGGGTTGAAAGAGGCATTTCAGCAAAAGGTGTTATATCACTGATCGACACTCCCTTCAGATTCAATTCTTTGAGCGGCATTTTCTGGATCACGGACAGGTCCGTGACAGGCGTATCCTGCAGATACAGGAGTTCCAGGGACATCCCTGCGAGTGGTGTCAGATCAGCAACGGACGTTCCTTCGAGAATCAATTTCGTCAACGGCATGCCTGCCAGTGCGGAAATGTCGTCGACGTCCTTACAAAAACCCAGATCAAGGACTCTGAGTGGCAGTCCTCTGAGTGGTTCAATTGACTGCACACCGGTGCCGGCCAAATGAGCCTCCACGATTTCAGTCCCGACCCGGCGAAAAGTGGCGCGCGCATCGGTTCCCAAACGTTGCCGCAGTTCTGCAGCGTTGAGAACAGGAGGTACGTCGATCACCGTGACAACAGGGGGGGCAGTAGCGACAGGAAGGTTTACAGGGTCCGTTTCTTCACAACCACTGAACATCGCCAAGGCGGCGACAGCTTTGATCACTCCGGGATTCTTTGACCGAAATCTTGCTCCGTTCATGCGTTCTTTTCCTGAAATCGACACCATTCACTGGCAAGCCGGGTAAAAATCTGGCCCCGTTCGCGGAAGTCACGGAACCAATCGCGACTGGAACATCCTGGTGACAACAGAACAATATCGCCTTGCCGAGTGAGTTCAACCGCGCGCTCAAACGCTGTTTCAAAGTCAGTCGCCTTAATCACAGTGGGCAGCTGGTCATCAATGGGTTCAGACAGCAGCGCTTCAGCCAGGGCATCGGCCGTTTCTCCGATCGTGACCAGACGGTCCGTGTGGCGGGAGATGTGTTTTCCCAGTGCCACCAAATCAGCTCCTTTGTCTGCACCGCCGGCGATTAAAACACATCCCATTGGTAGGGACTGCAGCGCCGCCATGGTGCTTTCCGGTGTCGTGGAACTTGAATCATCGACAAAATATCGCCCCTTGGCATGTGCAACGATCTGTAATCTGTGAGGCAACCCACGAAATCGCCGAATCACAGACTGAATTTCCAGCGCGCCATCCACAGTCATTCGCGCTGCTCCAACAGCCGCCGCCAGATTCCTCAGATTATGATCGCCCCGCAGAGCTGAACTTACTGAAACACGTTCGGCAGTTTCACTGGTACCAGTCCGAATGATGAGTGAACCATCTTCGATGAATATGCCGTCCTCACCGGAATCGCATAGTCCGAAATACAAACAATGCCCGCGAACCGGCCAATCATCCACTTCAACGGGGACCACGATTCGATCCTCTGGCCGCTGCGAGACCGAGATGACCTGCTTGGAATCTGTGTAATGTCGAATATCCGGGTGCCAGTCCAGATGATTGGGACTCAGACCTGTCAATACTGCCACATCCGTACGAAATCCTTTGTCTCGCAACTGATGCAGTTGGAAGCTGCTGAGTTCCAGAACCACTATGTCACTGGAGCGAATGGCCTGAACTTTCGACAGCAAACTGCGACCAATATTCCCTCCAAACCAGATGCGGCGCTCTGTGTGAACGTTCGCCCTCAGCAGATCGTAAATCAGCTTACAGGTAGTCGATTTTCCGTTGCTGCCAGTCACGGCAATCGTAAACGCGGGATTTTGGTCAACAAAGAGTTCAATTTCGCTGGTAATCACCACACCACGACGGGCGCACCGTTTTACCAACGGATTGCCGGGCCGCACTGCTGGGTTCACCACCAGAAACTCGCATTTCTCAAATGCATGGTCCGGATGGCCACCCAGGCACCAGGTCACGTGCATGCCTTCGAGTTGCTTGACGGAGTCAGCCAGGTCATTTGAAGGACGAAGGTCGGTGATGACCAGCTGAGCGCCCTGACCAGCAAGGTACTGAGCAACAGCAACACCACCACCGAATCGGCCGAGACCCATAATGGTCACGTGCCGGTTTTGGAAGCTCTCGGGCAATGCGGCGGACACATGGAACCTTTTCACTCACACCAATCGTTGTCACCAGCAGGTGGTTCAGTTTCAGACGATGTTCTGTACGGATGGACGACTCACCAGCAGCACGCACAAAAAGAACACGATCAAAGTAGTGACCAGTGTGACAAAGCAGCACATCAACATCGACGGCATCGCTTCCCCAATCGGCAACGTTTGACAGTACAGCAGACGTCGCAGTCCGGCGACACCGTAGGTCAGAGGATTCAATCGAATGACCACGGAAAGCCAGCCAGACTGTCCGCCGGGAAAAAACGAACCGGACAACAGCCACATGGGCAGCAGAAAGACACTCATGATGGCATGAAATCCCTGCGTGGAATTCATCGGCCAGGCAATCAGGAACCCGATTGCTGTGAGTTCGACAGCCACAACTGCCAGGAACATCACCGCAATCAGCCCCTGAACAGGCGAAACAGAGATTGGGATTTCGGGAGCCAGACCGACACTGGACAAAAAGGGACCGAGGCACAGGAACAACCCAGCCTGAATCATCGCCAGCAGGGAGCCTCCGAGGACCTTCCCCAGTACAATTGCGGACCGCGATGCCGGAGCCACCAACACCCCCTGCAGGAAGCCTTCGCGGCGATCTTCGATGATGGAAATGGTGGCAAAAATTGCTGTAAACAGCACGATGAGCACCGCGATGCCAGGCAGAAAATACTCCTGATAACTCAGCGGGCGTTCCAGTGCATCTGCCCACTGGGGTGGCTGAAACGAAGCATCCAGTCCTGCTCCAAAGACAATCCAAAACACGACAGGCTGACCGATGGCGCCCACAATGCGCGACGGCTGACGAAAGAAACGACGCATTTCCCGAACTGACAGTGCCCACGTGGCCGACACCAAATGGCTGGAGAGGCGGGGAGGATTCATTCGAGGAGCTGACGTGCAGTGAGTGAAATGGGGCAGCGCAGTTCGAAAACAGTCAGGGCAGGTTATACGGGTTCCCCATCCGCTCCAATAGCGAGGCTGTGGCAGTGCGGATCAGAAACGGTAGAAGCTGTTAACAGGAGTCTGGAATGCCCCGTCCACTTCCGGATTCACAATTGTGCGTCTTGTCGGATTGAACGAATAAAACACCAGCTCAGCTGGTGATCCTTCCCAAGGGTCTGCCTTTCCCGCTGACCCTGGGATTCGATTGCGATATAGTTGTTCAATATTCAAGCGGAGAACGGTTGTCCCAACTGTTTGAACCAATTGGGACAAATGCTCCACACTATTGGCCCCTTTTTGGGTCCATCTTCTAGCCACCGGGTCTGCCTGTGGTTCTGAATGGTCGAGGCCAGGAATGCTGACCGTAAACCGAATAAAGATGATGGGAATCGACGTCGAATGGCTAAATCAGAAGTGAATCCGGAACAAAAGACTCTCAGCGAGTTCGAGACGTCCCAGTCTCCTGTCAGCGCACTCTCCACGGTGTCACCCGAAGAACGTTACCGTCAGGGTCAGGTACTTCTGTCCATGTACGTGGGCTACGCCATGTTCATGGTGTTAAGAATGGCCCCGGCGCCCGTCAGCAATGCGATTATTTCCGATCCTGCACTGGACATCGACAAAGGTGACTGGGGACGTATCCTGGCAATGGGGATTGTCGGCGCCGTCGTCGGAAAACTTGTTGCCGGCTATGCGGCCGATCGATTCGGCGGCCGCATTACCTTCACCGTCGGCCTGCTGGTGTGCTCACTGGGAATTGCCTCGTTCTCCGTGGCAAAATTCGCGTGGATGTTCCAGGCCGCGTTCTTTGTCGCATTGATGGCGAAATCAGCTGGCTGGCCAGGAATGACACGTATCGTCGGCGAGTCATTTCGCCCCACTGAATTCGGGCGGGTCTGGGGGATTTTGTCCACGAGTTCCCGCGTGGGAACGATTGTGGCCACATTCGGTCTGGGTGTTCTCGTGGCAATGGTTTCATGGCCGGTGCTGCTGGTGATTGCAAGTGGTTTCGGCCTTGTCACCGCTGCCGCATTCAACTTTGCCCAAAGATCTGCCGCCACACGCCTTGCGGAGTGTCAGTCGAAACCCAGCGACTCACAGGAACAGACTGCTATCCGGACGCCCAGTCATCCGCTGGACGGAACAACTCTTCCTGAAGCCATCCGTCGTTTCTGTCTGAGTGGACAATTCTGGCTGATAACCGGCAGTCTCACGGCACTCACAATTCTGATGGACATTCTGTTGTTCCTGCCCCTCTTCCTTAAGGAGACTGTTGGTATGTCCGACAGTGGTGCCTCCATGACGTCCAGCGCTTTTCCACTGGGAAGTTTTATTTCCGTTTTGGCCGGGGGTTTTGTGTTCGACCTGCTCAGTCGCCGCTCAACCGCATGGCTCATGGGTGGCCTTCTACTGATTGCCACCGGCTGCATTGGTACGTTCTGGTTGTTGCAGTTTATCAGTACGTCGAATCAGGTTGCCGTGGGGATATCGCTGGTCCTGCTGTTCGTTTTCGGATTCTGTATTGCTCCCTGCTACTACATTCCGATGAGTGTATTCTCGATTCAGTTTGGCGGGCCCCATGCCGGATTCCTGGTCGCACTTCTTGATGCGATCGCATTCCTCGTGGACGCCGTATTCTATTGGTTTGCCGGTGAACTGGCCGAGCAAAGCTGGTCTCAGTTTCTCCTCGTATTCGGCGGGATTACCATGGTATCTGCGGGACTGACATTCGCGTTCATGCTGGGCGAGGCACGCCGACACGATGTTGAGTCGGTGTCTGTGTGTGCGAGCAGTTAATTCGGATTGCCAAGCGTGTTACCCAATCCTGAATTTCCTGACGGGTCAGGCAACCTCAAATAATCCCGCTGCTCCCATGCCTCCACCGACGCACATCGTGCACACGACATATCTGGCACTTCGACGTTTGCCTTCGATCAATGCGTGGCCCACCATTCGTGCGCCGGACATCCCATAGGGATGTCCGATGGCTATGGACCCGCCGTTGACGTTCAGCAATTCATTAGGAATGCCAAGCTGATCGCGACAATAAACCACCTGAACAGCAAAGGCTTCATTGAGTTCCCACAGGTCAATGTCGTCTATCGTCAGCCCTTGGCATTCCAGTAATTTGGGAACAGCGAAAACTGGACCAATTCCCATTTCATCCGGCTCCGTCCCGGCGACGGCGATCCCGCGATAAATTCCGAGAGGTTCAAGATTCCGCTGTTCGGCCAGCTTTGAATCCATCACCACGCAGGCCGACGCGCCGTCAGACAACTGACTGGCATTGCCCGCAGTGATCACGCCGCCTTCAAAAACCGGCTTCAGTGCTGCCAGACCTTCTGCGGTGGTGCCAGGACGATTACTTTCGTCCTGCGCCAAAGTCACTTCCTGAAAGCTGATTTCCCCCGTTTCTTTATCCATCACGCCCATCGTGGACGTCATTGGAACAATTTCATCGTCGAACTTGCCGGCTTTCTGACCCGCAGCAGTCCGCTGTTGACTCTGCAGGCCGTATTCATCCTGAGTGTCGCGAGAAATGCCATAGCGTTTTGCCACCACTTCGGCGGTTTCCAGCATCGGCATGTAGATGTCTTTGCTGGCAGCAAGCACAGCTTCGTCTGTAACACGGTGCTGGTTCATGTGTTCGTTCTGGACCAGACTGATGGATTCAACACCGCCGGCGACGACCACCTGCATACTGTCGTGCAACACCTGTTTGGCAGCGACTGCGATTGCCATCATACCTGATGAGCACTGGCGATCGACGGTCATGGCAGAAACCGTGATGGGCAGCCCTCCCGCCAAAGCAGCCTGACGAGCGACATTCTGTCCAGTTGATCCCTGTGGCATCGCACAGCCGAAAACGACATCGTCCACTTCGGCCGGATCGACTGTCGAACGTTTGACAGCTTCACGAATCGCATGGCCAGCCAGAGACTGCGCCTGTGTGTTGTTGAAGGCACCTCGGTAAGCTTTTCCAATCGGCGTCCGGGCAGTACCGACGATCACAGCCTGTTTCATGACATACTTCCTTCCAGTCAAACCTCGGCCAGACATTCACTGAGATACCGTCGTGACCGATTGATCTCCTCAGTGATCTGAGAAGACGTGTCCAGAATGGGAACACCGCGAGGAACCGGATGCATAAAAATTTCGGTCCAGCCCTGGTAACGGATATCTTTCAGTGCGGACATGATTGGACGAAAGTTCAGAGGACCACGTCCTGGTAATTGCAGCAGTTCCTGATCTTTCGGCAGCTTTTTGATGCAACCCATGCCATGCTGCCATGCATAGAACACTTCAATTCGATTCCCCAGTGTGCTGATCAATTCTGCCAGCAGCGTTTCATTCTGAGGCAGATGATACGGAGCCAGGGCTACAGCCAAATGAGGATCCGGACAAAGGTCCACCATCCATTTCAGCGCGTCGGCCGATTCGAAGAGATTCGAGCTGTGATTTTCAATCGCAATCGTGACACCATTTGCCTCAGCGGCCGCTAGGTGTGGCTGCATCTGATCTACGAATTTCTCAACTCCCTGTTTGAGTTCATCGCCTTTCAAACCCGCGGGACCTTGTCCACCGGTGACAATTGTGGAACAGCCCAGTCGTCGGGCCAGTGGCAACTCGTCCACCAGTCCGAACGGCCCCAGCTTGTATTGTGTAATGCAACCCAGACGAGTGTTGTGTTCCTGCAATAACTCGGCGAAGCGCTGCTCTCCCATCTGCTCAAGCTGCTCGCGCTGGTTGCCATGGACCTTTGGCCAGATGTCAATTGCGACTGCGCCGATCTTTGCGACTTCCGGAACGATCTCGGACAGCGCGGTGTAGCCGTACATGCTTGATCCCAGCATATAGCGGGGGGCAAATGGCTGATCATTTGCTGTCGCCGTTACATCAGAGACAGGACCGGCCGCGATGGTTCCTGCGATCAGGGCTGTGAAGTTACGCCGCGTGAGTGAAGAACTGATTTCCTGCATTTTTAATATCTCAACTGGCGAGTACTTTATCACGGCCAAGAATTAGGCTTTGTGCTTTTGTGGCTGCGGCTGACAGCCCTCATAATGTTCGTCCCACGCTGAAATTAAGCAGTGACAAATCAAATAGTGCCCTGTCTCAGGTTCGGTACGTGCACAGCGTTACTTTGGTACACCTGGCAACAAATACAAGCACACTCCGCGAACGACTGTGTTTGCTCTAACACGTTCACGCCCGCTATTCGAGCTCGTAGTTGCAATAAAGTGGCGCTGTCCAGCTAATCATTTGCCCCGCCAAGACAGTAGAGAAACTCCTGGCGGTTTCCGTCCACAACGTGCGCGACACGGGTGTAAATCCGGCTGTGACACATCACCGGGGTGGCGAATACGCTATCCCCAAGTTGGTTTTTCGCCCGCAGCTGAAAACCATCCGGTGACGCAGCAAAGACAAAGGTGGTGCCCGATTCATTGGTAGCATAGATTTGGTCACGTACCAGCACGGGGGAGCTGCTGAATGTCCCAGCCAGCCGTGCCTTCCAGAGTTCCTCACCGGTCGCGGCGACTCGGCAGGTGGCAATTCCGGTATCCAGCACCGCGTAGAGGCTGCCAGCCTGGACCAGCATGGACGGAACGTATGTGCGAACCTTTATTCGCCAGACTTCATCTCCGGAACCATCTGCGGCCACCGCAGCCATGTGATTGTCCGGGTATCCTCCACTCGTAAAGATGTGCGTTCCATCGGTCACAGTCGATGTCACACACTCGGTCGTGGATCCTTCGATCTCCCAAAGTTCTGTGCCGGTCACAGGGTCCAGACTAGTTACCAGGTCACACCCTGTAAGCAACAATTGATCGCGTCCGGCAACGTGAAGGATAATCGGAGAAGGGTAGTTGGGCTTCACCGGCCGTTCTCGCATCCAGACAACCGCACCGCTGTCTCGATTGAGTGCCTTGATGGCGCCACCACCTTTGTTGTCCGCAGATACGATTACCAGGTTGCGGTAGAGTGCAGGTGAGCTGCTGTACCCCTGATGGATCACATATTCCGTGATTTTCTGTTGCCACAGCTGTTGACCTGAAGCCAGACTGAGGGCTGTCGTGGACACAACACCGTCATTGAGAAAGTTGACGAATACGCGTTCACCGTCACACGCCGGCGTAGTTGAGGCCAGAGAGGATTTCTTGTTGCCTTCGGTCGGAAATCCGCCCTCATGGACTATTTCTCTCCAGACTTCAGTGCCATCGGTCCGATTCAGGCAAATCACCTGCTGCTGCTGCGTCCGCTGCTCCGCTGTTGTGAGGATCACATGATTCCTCACGACGATTGGTGAACCATGGCCGCGACCAGGGATCGGCGTCTTCCATGCAATGTTCTCTGATTCGCTCCAGGTCAGCGGCGGATTTTGATCGGAATGAGCAATCCCGTTCCGATTCGGGCCACGCCACCACGGCCAGTCATGGGGGGACACGTCTGCTGCCTGAAGGACCGCGGAGCCCATGCAGGACAGGACCAGCGTACAACCAGCAATGATTGGCTTTGTCATGAACAACACCAAAAACAGTAACCAACAACACTCTGGACGACAAACGCACTAGCGGTACGGGACAGAGTCAACGTTGAGGTGAGAATGGATGGTAGTATCGGTGTCTTCTGTCTTCACTTCAACTGCCGCATCATCGTATGCATTTGGTTCGATCGAAGTTCATGCATCGTCAGCAGTGGCTCTGGATGTCGCAGTTGTGGAAGCGTTTAACCTTACGAGCCCAGCGGGATGACGTAATCAAGTACGACGCAGAAGTGACAACAACTGCCGGCGATGACCAGCAAGTGCCAGAACGCGTGGAAATAGTGAACTCGCTCATCCAACATCAGAAAGACCGTGCCAACCGTGTAACACATTCCGCCCGCTGCAAACCAAGCAAGACCGGCCACTGGCAATGATCGAATGATGGGTACGATCACCAGAATAGGAATCCAAGCCAAGGCGAGGTAGTGCACGATCGAAACCGATTCGATACGGTATCGCCAGAAGACTTTGGATGTGAAACCGGCAATCGCCAGCGTCCACATCAGACACACAACCAGCCAGCAAGTGATTTTCGGCAGATGGGCAATCGCGAAGGGAGTGAAGTTGGCCGCCATGAAAATGAAAATCACACCCTGGTCCAGACTGCGATAGAATCTCCTGCGCCAAGGGTCGTTTGACGAATGTGAGAGCGTCGATGCTCCATAGAGAGCGACGAGAGCCGATGCGTACACCCAACAGCTTAACCGCAACACACCATTGGGAATTCCGGATGCAGAACTAAACAGGATAAAGGCACCGCCTATGGCCAGCAGCAGGCCGCCACCATGTGTAAGCAGGTTAAAAAATTCATCTTTTCTCAAATTCCTGGTGTAGTTCTGCATTTATGTGACTTTATCTTCGTCTGCACATCGCTGAAACCCGAATCGCAGTCTGTCCTGTTCAGGCGAATATCGGTCTGCTGTTCCGGTCTCGAATTCCTTTGGGGAGCAAAACGTCGGTAGTGGACACATGTCAATAAATGTTGCTGCCGTTTGAGCCGCGATCTGATGTCTCACAGACGAAAAAAATGTCGCAAAAAGACCTTTTGCCAGGAGATTCCTGCAAGGGGTCTTGAGATGGCACCAGCTGGACTCGAACAGGCCCGAAAAATCTGGTCATTTTCCCTGGAATGCCCTGAGGTGGAGCAGATCCGGAGGTGGAATCGATTGTTTCCGTTCAAGTATTTTCGGAATCCCCGACAGATTCCGATCATGGCAAACGGCAGCGAGCAGGACAATGAGATGGTCACACAGAACGCATCCCCACAGCGCGTAGCATTCATCAACATGGACAGGCCGACCTGCCAACGTCAGTTGGTACCGAAGCTGTTTCCGCTTTGTTTTTCACGGAGGAGTCCGGTACGATCCGGTCCGAACAGCCAGTTGTCCAAATACGTCGACCCGCAGTTGTGTGCACGGTATTGTCAGGGCCAGTCTGATTGACGCATTTTCTGCTGCCCCCCCCCGACGTAAGGGGCAGGCACAATGCCGCATTCACCTAACAACTTGCCACAGGGAAACTTTTGGCACCGAGCCAGTATCGGTTTATCTCAGTCGGCGGGCAATGCTGGCTGGATGGCCACAGCAGTATTCGCCCGGTGGGCTGAGCGAGTAAACTCGGTGTGTCTCCAGTCTCATTCACTCGAACGCTTATCGACGCGTAGTGTGTCACGGGCAAATACCCGTGCAGCGGCCATCTACTCCGGGCGGTTTTGATGCTCACTTCAGATCAAATGGATATAGCTTTCGTTTGAGTCGCCGGAACGGGAGTTGCCCCAGGTTATGAACACAGGGTTCCGAGACGACGTGGATGGCGCCCGCCCATGACTCGAAGCCCGCGCGAAAATGCGCGGCTGACTTGATCCCAATGAAACGCATTCGTCGGGGATCGAGCTGCAGTGTTCGAGCAAAGGCCGTGTCGAACGGCTGTTCGCGGAGCGTTGTCAACAGAACATGTATGCCGTCCTGCTCGATGTGAGCGGAGGCCCCGAGATCACGCTTCAGTCCGGAGAACATGGGACCATCATAGCGAAATTTTCCATCTGAAAGTGCAACGACACGGGCTGTCATTCGCACCGGTTCACCCTGCAGTGGTGACGATTTCCCGCCGACGTCCAGCGTCAGTGTCGCCCCCGCACCGGCCGCGTGACATTGTCGTACAGTGTCCGGATCAGTGATGTTGAGAACGCAGGCATCACGTACGCCGGCTTCGATAAATGTACGTAATGTGCCCGTGCTGTCTCCCGGGGAGCCGCCGCCAGTGTTGTCGCGCATATCCGCGAAGATTGCAGGATAGCGCCCCGCAGCCTGGGCTTCGGCGAGAGCCTCGTGTGTCGTTGGTATGTGGAAATGCCAGTCGGCGCGCCGATCCCAGCACCACCGACCCAGTTCATCTGCATACTGCTGAGCACCAATGAGATCGTTATCCGTCACGACGTAGACCGAGGCTCCCATGTCCGGCACATCGGCCAGAAAATAGCAGGTGGCAATCGACCCACAGACAACACCAGCCTGATCTTCGATGCGACGCAGTTCGGCAATTGCCTCCCGCATCGGAGAGTGAGCAGTAACCTGGTTCATACCCCAGACCATCGGAATCTGGTGCAGGGCCATCGTCGGCCGCACTCCTTCGTGCCAGATTCGAGCCAGCACGTCAGTGCAGTCGCGAGCCCGTTCGGCCATGTCGGTTTCGGGATACGAACGTCGGCCGATCAGTACGTCGGCCATTTCCACCATCAGTGGTGTGACGTTGGAGTGAATATCCAGTTCGGCCACAATCGGAACATCCGGTCCCACAACCCGCCGCACCTCTGCAAAAATATGACCTTCCGCGTCAGGTACACCATCCGGCCCATCCAGATCGCCCGCGCACATCGATCCGTGCATTCCCAGCAGCACACCGTCGACCTGGCCAGCTGCTGTGACGCCTTCAAGAAGCTCATTGACCAGATCGTCGAACACAGGCCTCGGCGTAGGCGCGCTGGTATGTGCTTCAGCGAGCAAGGTGGGAATCAGATTGAAACCGTGTTTATCTGCGCCGTCAATGTAGCCGCCGATCGGTGTGTTTGTTCCACGCAGCACTTCCAGGATGTCTGTGCCACGCAGCACAAAGCGTTCCTGGTAACTCTGTCGCGTGGTGGCGACCGGTGTAAACGTGCTCGTCTCATGGCTGATACCGCCGACAATCACGCGTTTCATGGTGTTTGAAGTCCTGTGGACGCAGCACATAACTTGAAAAGACACTCACGGATAACATCAGTCGCTTCCAGGGCCGCATTAACGTCGATACAGAGTGGAGGTGTGAACTTCAGGTAGCCTCGGCCGGTTGTGAACATCAGCACACCGCGGCGCACAGCTTCCTGTGCAACGGCATCTGCCAGTGCCACGTCAGGGGTGTTGCTGCCCGGCTGGCGAAAATGGATCGACAGAAACAGGCCGACGCCCTGAACCGAGCGAATGGAGTCGGGGAACTCATTTTGCAGCGCGCGGAGCTGTTCCTTTACGGCGGTCCCGGTGTCAACAGAAGCATCGATGAGTTTTTCGTCCTCCAGCACCTGAAGGTTTGTGTATGCGGCGGCCGCACATACAGGGTTTCCGCCATGGGTGCTCGACATCTCTCCAGGCACCGGCAGGTCCATGAGGTCGTGGCGTCCGATTACGGCCGAAACAGGAAGACTCGATGACAGTCCCTTTCCCAGTATGATCAGATCGGGTGTGACACCCAGATATTCACCACCGAAGAATCTTCCGGTGCGTCCGCAGCCGCATTGAATCTCGTCAAAGGCCAGCAGACAGTCGTGCTGTCTGGCCCATGCGGCAACCGCTGCGGCGAAGTCAGGCGGCAGAGGATCTGTGGTCCACCCGGGGACAGGCTCGAGAATCAGCCCGGCGATACAATTGGGATCGATCCCCTGGGCAGCCAGTCCTTCCAGACCGGAGTGGAAACATTCCTCGCCGCATTGTTCATACTGTTTACGGCCCCATGGACAGTCCAGACAGTTTGGCGCCGGGATCTGAAAATGGTGAACACGCTCCCGGTCGATCCAGTCGGTTGCCTGTGGTGTGCCGCTGGCGAGTTGTGCCGCCAGAGTGCGGCCATGATAATTTCCTGCCAGACTCAGGATGCCGACTTTGTCAGTGTGAATCCGCTGACCATGCCGTCGCATCAGCATCAGGGCACATTCGGTGGCTTCGGTCCCCGACGAGTAGAGCACAGCCTTCGAGTTGGAGATCGGGGAAAGTGCCACCAGCTTTTCCAACAGCCTCAGTCGTGATTCCGATGGGAATGCATACGTAGCCAGCATCCGCCGGTCGGCAGCCGCGCCAATTGCCTGCACGATGCGCGGATGTGCATGTCCGACATTGGCCAGCACGATTCCGCTGGTCAGGTCGATCCACTGGTTGCCATACGGGTCACGGACCAAAAAACCGTTTGCCTCGTGCCACAGCACCGGCGGCATTCCTGCCATCGACTGCGGTTCTGCACGCCGCAGCCGTTCAATCAACGGGACTGAATTCGGTACCGGGATGGGCGTGACGATCCGTCGCCAGCGTGTTTCCACGGGGACAGTCGGAATCGGGTCAAGCGAGGTGACCTGAAGGCCCATTCAAAGACCCTTTGCCTGCCAGCCGCCATCGATGTAGAGATCCTGTCCGGTCATGTAGCGAGAAGCATCTGACGCGAGGAAAATTACGGCGCCGGCCAGGTCTTCCGGATCTCCCCAGCGTCCAAGGAGCGTACTGCGGGCGCGGGCCTCACGTCGCTTCGGATCGGAGTAACTCAGACCGGCCATGTCGGTATGGAAATAGCCGGGACCGAGATTGTTCACTCGAATGCCAAAGGGTCCCAGGTCAAAAGCCATCGATTTGGTGAGTTGTTTGAGTGCTCCCTTAGCCGCGCCGTACGCCGGGTTGTTGGGGAACCCCAGTTCTGCAGCGATGCTGGTGATGTTGATGATCGATCCGCCTCCCTGTTCCTTCATCCGCGGGGCAAGCCGCCGCGCGAGCTGGAATGGTGCGTCGAGGTTGACCTGAAACGTCTTCGTCCAGGCATCATCGGGATAATCAAACAGACCGTGTGGGAACGTGACGCCCGCGTTATTGACCAGGACGTCGATCCGAGACTGTTCGCTCAGCACAAACTCGGCCAATTGTGATACCTGGGCGGCATCGGACAGATTGCAGGCGAATTCGACAACCGGCAGGCCCTCGTCCCTAAACCGCTGACTGGTCGCGGTAAGCCGCTCCTGATTTGAACCGTTCAACACGACCGTCGCGCCGGCCCGCAACAGGGCTTCGGCCATGGCCTGTCCCAGCCCGCGCGTGGCTCCGGTCACCAGGGCAACTTTTCCCTGCAGAGTGAACAGTCGTTCGAGATAAGCCATGAGTGTCTGATGCTCAAAGTCTGTTGAGTTTCGCCCACTCGGGGCTACGATCAACCACAACGGTAACAAACAACAAGTACATCTGCCACGCGTCGGCCAGCACCGTCCGGAAGCACACGTCGCCCTTCACGTGCACACAGCGATTCACCTCGGATGAACCGGCGAACGAGTGACCGGAGGGCAGTGTCTTGATTGGTCTTTCATAATCATACTCGGCTTCGCCACTGGTCCAACCGGTGACGATTGATCCTGGGGCCGTGTGGAACAAAGACACCGCCGTGGCTATCGAGGTATCGCCGGACACAGAATGCAATCCACAACCCGAAGCACAATGGTCGCCAAAGGTCCGGTGCACCGATGTTTGTGGTGCGGTCGACCCACGAGTGATTACTCTGCCCAACGGTGGTTACCGGATATATTACACGCAGATCCTGCCGCAACTCAGGTTCCCCTGCGGAGCCAATGACTATGGCAATGAGACGACGCGTATCCTCAGCGCGTTTTCAATTGGCGCCCATATTTGGAATCCGGAGTCGGGGATGCGTCTGGCCCCGCAGAAAGCCGTTTCTGGTGAGTTACGAGTTGTGTCCTCAGAGGTCATACCCGCGGGCAGTCGCAGTCTGTTGCGGATGTACTACGAAAGCTGCGCAGGTTCATAAACGTGCATGAATTCGATTCGCAGTGCCGTCTCATCAGACGGTGGTCGCAAATGGACACCGGAGTCGGGCGCGAGATTAGAATGCAGTGGTCAAAATTACTCACCGCCTCGAATTGTCTTTCTGAGCAACGGCGGGTGCCGACTATATTGCGTCGAACGTGGCTGCGGAATCATCATCGTGGTGTCGGATGACTTCCCTGTGTTTGGTGGGGAACCGGGCGTACGACTCGCTGCGGACGGCGCCTATGACTCATATGCAGCCTTTGCGCCTGAAATTCTCTTCGTGGTGAACGCTGGTTACGTGATGTACTATGCGGGCTACAGTCACGCCAATCGAGCGTACACTCTGCGAGCGACCTCGGAAGATGGCCGGACATGGCGGAAAGAGTCCGCACCAGTCATCGCGCCAAGTTCTGGAGGCTGGGACGCTGCGAAGTGTTCGGAGATGTGTGTAATTTTCCTGGCGCAGCGAGACATCGCAGGGGCCAGTTGTCGCATGCTCTACGAGGCATGTAACGGGACTGCCCTCAATGAGCGCCGCGTGTGGTACATCGTCGGTGCGATCGGCGCGGCCTGCCAGAACACACAAAGAGGAACCCCGTGAATTACAGCGTCAACATGTGGTGAATCATCAGAGTCGCATCGCTCAGGCCAGTTGTGGATGGCGCGACAAGCCAGTCGCCCGGAACGGCAGATGACATCGGCAGCAGCATAAGTGGATCTCCAGTGCAGCCTGGCAGATACTCCTTGGCAATCCTGTATTTCATTCTCGCCGGTTGCTCACGGGGTCTGGCTGGCTGTCGGAAACTGCAGGACGAGGACGAGCATCCCAGACACGTCGCAGACGATTGACGGCAGGAGATAATTTCCTTTCACTGGTTATTCTTCGGCTCGCAATTCAGTTCAGTACATTCATATTCCGAGTCCTGACGCGTGCGTTCGATTTGGGATCACGGTGACGTGCCTTTGCGAATAAGTAATGTCACCAGGCAACGGATAATCGCCAGCGTCCATGTCGGCGATGACCGGCCGGCCGCCAAGGCAGGTTTTCAGGTCCGAGATCTGCGTACTGCCGGGCCGGGAACTCCAGAACTGGCTGGCTGAAAGTGACGTACGCGCATTCCCGGATCCAACCGGTGCAAACTGCTCATCACGTGATTGCCTCTAGTACCAAGTCGTTGTTTTCCAAGAAACCGCTGCCAACGGTGTCGACCTTTCTATCATAGTCACAGTCGAATCCCATCGTATTAGGTGCCAACCGTTTCTTAACAACTTCGTTCAAAGGATCATTGCGCAAATATTTGCAATGGTCACGAGAGTTACAATAGACTGGTCAGTGGGAAAACTCTGCTGCACCCAAAGAGATGATGTTCTTTTGACTTTTGAGGCCGCTTCCATCATGACCGCATTGAACCGACGCGAACTCATGCGAATGGGTGGCATCAGCCTGGCGGGGCTGTCCCTGTCGGGCCTCCTGAAAGCGGAAGCCATGGCTGCTCCGATTTCTTCGGATGGCAGTTTCGGGCGTGCCAGGAACATCATTTACCTCTATCTCAACGGGGGGCCGCCTCAGCACGAAACATTTGATCCAAAACCGGACGCACCGGCCGAAATTCGCGGCCCCTTCAATCCCATCTATACTAATATCCCGGGTATTCAGTTCTGTGAATTGCTACCTCGTACCGCTGCCATCGCCGACAAGCTGGCCGTGGTACGGTCGATGGCTACGGACGACAATATTCATTCCTCCAGCGGCCACTGGGTCTTAACCGGCTACAAGTACCAGGGGCCCAATGCCCGCACGATTCAACCGACCGACTGGCCCTACTTCGGGTCGCTGATCAAACGCTATCGCCCCAGTGAAAAAATGCCCGCGTTGAGTGCCGTTTGGGTGCCGGATGTCATTCGCTTGAACGACAATGTTACTCCCGCTGGTCAAACCGGTGGCATGATGGGATCACAGTGGACTCCAGAACGCTTCATCGGTGATCCCGCTCAACCAGACTACAAAATTCAAGGCCTCGAACCACTCGGGATCACCTCCCAACGATTACAACAGCGTCAGTCACTACTCTCACAACTGGAAGATAGCGTCCGCCAGGTAGAAAAATCCCGATCGGTCGACCTGTTCAATACGTACCAGCAACAGGCTTACGATCTACTGACTTCTGGGCGAGCCCGCAAGGCCTTTGCCATTGGTGAGGAACCGGACGCCGTTCGAGACCGGTATGGCCGAAATCGGTGGGGACAATGTGTACTGCTGGCTAGGCGACTGATCGAATCCGGCGTGCGACTGGTCCATGTTAACTGGCCCCGTGAACCGGGTGACAATGCTGTCGACAATCCGCTCTGGGATACCCATGCTCAGAACCACGACCGCCTGGAAGATGTGCTTTGTCCTATCTTTGATGTCGGTTTTTCGGCGTTAATCGAGGATCTCGATCAGCGCGGCTTACTGGAGGAAACCCTGGTCGTCGCGATCGGTGAATTCGGACGCACTCCCAAGATTAACCCCAAGGCAGGACGTGACCATTGGGGCCCCGTCTTTAGCTTTGCCATGGCCGGAGCCGGCATCCGCGGTGGGCAGGTCTACGGCAGTTCGGACAGCCAGGGAGCTTATCCCAAAACCAATCGCGTGGAACCGGGACACCTGACCGCCTCCATCTTCCACCTGATGGGCCTTAACTACCAGGGAACGTTCAGCGACCCCATCGGACGCGAGCTGGCACTGACCCAGCAAGCACCAATCTGGGAACTGCTGGGCACCCGACCCGCTACCGATGCGCGGCTTCAATCCACGGGAGATGTGACTCGTGTACCTCCCTTCGATGAGGCACGAATCCTGGCCAATACCGATTTTTCCGGCGCGACACCCGTCTTGCCGGCAAAAACTTCTTCCCGTCCCAAGGGATGGCGCTCACTGGGTCCTGTTCTGACGTCCAACGAAAAACAATTTGGGCTGCACATCGCAACACCAAAAAAACTGGCAACCTTGCAACTAAACCAGCACCTGGCGCTGGGAATCGGCCAGACCAGTGCGGGCCAGGAACTGGAAATTGCCGCCGATAGCAAGTTGCTGGTCGGCCAGGAAGTGCGCAGTCCGTTTGCCGGCACCTATCGGCTAACCGTCGACGTGATCGGAGAGACAGAAGATCCGGCTCTCTTTAAAGACCTTTTCGAGAAACACTTCGCCTGTCAAATTCTCTATTTCCAGTTGATGGACAAGGCCAAGCAGATCACTTCCATCAAAACACTGGCTGCACTCCCATTTACACCCCGGTTGCTTGACCGGGAGGAGCCGAAACTGCAGCAGGTGGAACTGGTCAAAGAGTTCGTCAATCCAAAGCCGGGCAGTAATTTTTCCTTTGGCCTGGGAATGGGAATCGGACTGCAGATGCAGAAAAAGACAGCCGGTGCATTGACAATTCCGGCCCGCCAGGCACTGCTGCGAGTAGCCCGGGTAGAGCTGGAATTCTTGGGTAAGGAAGTCAATCAGGACGTCACCGTCTAGGGCCAGCTCCCACGCGCTTGTGATAGCGGAAATTCTCCTTTTTCGGCCGGTTTTTTTTGTTCTTTTTGACCCGCAGCCCATGGCCGCCGCCGCATCGCCATCAGGGCACATTTGGTGGCTTCGGTCCCCGACGAGTAGAGCACAGCCTTCGAGTTGGAGATCGGGAAAAGTGCCACCAGCTTTTCCAACAGCCTCAGTCGTGATTCCGATGGGAATGCATACGTAGCCAGCATCCGCCGGTCGGCAGCCCGACTGACCGTGTACTTGGAAAGTTTGGGAGTGCACGGTGAATAATGGGTCGAATCAGCGTCCGTCAATAATCGACTTGAACAGATTGGTGTCGTTTTTTCTTCCAAATAACGTTGCCGAATCGTCTGAGAGTATTCCCGTCGTCGAGTTTCTTATTGGTGCTCGAAAGCAGTATCCTGAGATCGGCAACAAGATGTCAGTGTACATCGAAGAACTGGTCTCCAAGTTCAGCCAGCAGCTTCAATTGACGCATCCGACTGCACCTGCAGTCGGATTGCTGGTCAGTCGCCTGTGGTTTTTCCCCACAGGAATCGCTGGTGAAACTTGAATTGCCACCTTGGCATTTCAGGGCTGCATGACGTTGTGCTCGTCAATTGATTGCGCCGTTCGAAGAATAACAGAGGTCGCGATCGAGTGTTTTGGAGCAAAAAGGAGCGTGTCGTAATGGCTCCTGCGCCGCATTTGTTCGGGGCTGCTGTAACCGTCCTGTGTCCGACCCGGTTGCAGCCAGGGAAGCTTTCTGCCATCGCCAGCCGGAGAAGCTGGCAGATCTTCCGCGTGTGCATGGGGAGCCGGACAGACTGATGGTGTCTTTCAGACACTCAACGTCGGTGGATGAGCTCTTCCCCTGCGATTTCAGCTGTGCAGCACAACTGAGGCAGAAACCTGAACAAGATGATGAAAATGATGACAGAACGCGTCACTGGCAGGTGAAAGGATCGATGGTGAGGCAGACTTTGAGCCGCTGGTCCTTCCTCTCTGGCTGCCCTGCGGCAGTTTTCCCCGAAATCAACAAACGTCCACTACCGGACCGGCGTAGCCCGAGTATGCGGGTTATTTCTCAGTGTTTTGCCTGTCGTTCACACTGACTCAGGCTCTTACGACTTCTCGGATATCTGGTCAGAAGACGCACTCATGGTCGCTCAGGATAACGTGATAGAAATCCGTAACCTTTCTAAGGTCTACCGTGACTTCTGGGGACGCAAAAAGGTGCAGGCCGTCAAAAGCCTCAGCCTGGATGTGAAACGCGGTGAGGTTTTTGGCCTGCTGGGGCCGAATGGTTCCGGTAAGACAACCACCATTAAGATGCTCCTGGGACTGCTGTTCCCGACATCAGGTCAAATCCAGATTCTCGGTCGTAGTGCTGCCGACGTGGAAAAAAACCAGTGGATCGGCTACCTGCCGGAAGAATCCTATCTCTATAAGTTTCTCAACGCGGACGAGACGCTCGATTTCTATGGACGTCTGTTCAATATACCGGGTCGGGAACGTGCCGAGCGAGCTGACCAACTGATTAAGATGGTCGGTCTGGAGAACGCTCGCCGCCGTCAGCTGAAAGAGTACTCCAAGGGGATGACTCGCCGTATCGGGCTGGCACAGGCATTGATCAATAATCCCGATCTGATTCTGCTGGACGAACCGACCAGCGGTCTGGATCCGATTGGCACCCGTGAAATGAAGGACCTCATCCTGCGGATGAAGGATGAAGGAAAAACGGTGGTGCTATCGAGTCATCAGCTGGCTGACGTTCAGGACGTCAGTGACCGCATCGCTGTCCTGTTTCAGGGAGAACTCAAGGTGGTCGGTGAAGTCGATCAACTGCTCGAACTGCGAAACGAAACGGAAATCCGCACCGGCCATTTGAGCGACGAGGCCATCGAAGAAGTCAAAGCAGTTCTCGCCAAACACACCACTGGTGACGTTTCATTTCAGCGACCGCGGGCCGATTTGGAAGAGCTCTTCCTGCGGACGGTCCGTGAGAGCAGTGAACGTCCAGGGCGAAGATTCACTGTTGAGGAAATGGCGGCTACTCAACCGGCGACGGAAGACGCAGACAAGGAAAAATAGAGACGACGTCGCACGCAGCCGGGCCGGTCTGCCGGCGAAGCCTTTGGAGCAGACACTACTCCGTAACGATATCCCCAACTGTTTTCATGTGGCCTCCAGAAGTGCCGTTCTGTTAACAACTGATTCAGACAACTATGGAATTCGAAGTAACAAATTACCCCCTGATTAGAGCTTTCCAGAATTGGGGAATTGTCACGGGTGTGATCTCTCTGGTTGCAGTTGGTTTGGGTTACCTTGTGTCGATGCGGCATGGTCCCAAAGGGTTTGCTGTATTCAAACGAGAATTCTCCAGCTACGTACGCGATATTGTGTCAGTTTCGCCGACGCGCATTCTGGCTATGGCTCGACTGACTCTGAAGGAAGCGGTTCGGCGAAAGGCCCTGGCTGTGTTCGTCATTTTTGCGTTGCTGCTGATGTTTGCAGGCTGGTTCATGTCCAGCGGCAACAGTCGAGACGATCTCCAGGCAGGAGTTCAGATTTGGTTTCTGTTGACCGCGATTTCCTGGCTGATCCTGCCAGCCGCTATGTTTCTGGCATGCTGGAGTATCCCCGAAGACATTCGTGTGCGATCTCTACACACGGTGGTGACCAAACCAGTTCGCCGCATTGAAGTTGTTCTGGGGCGGATGCTGGGGTTCGGCGGAGTGGTCGTCACTGTGATTCTGGTCATGGGCATCGCCGGTTACATCTGGATTCAGCGGCAGGTGCCTGAATCTGTCAGGGGCCAGCTAACGTGTCGAGTCCCGGTTTACGGAAGTCTGATCTTCAAGGACCGTCAGGGCATACTGGCCGAGGCAGGCATCAACACCGGCGATATCTGGACGTACCGTTCGTATATCGAAGGTAACACACAGGCTCGGGGCATCTGGTTTTTCCAGGGCGTTGACGAAGACACATACGGTGACAACCTGCGTCTGGAATCACGATTCGAGGCATTTCGAACGGTCAAAGGTTCCGATGAATCGATTGAGCAGGGACTCGAGGGGCAAATTACACTTGTGAATAACCTGCGCGACGAGGCGTTCTCAGGCTACAGCCTGTCACCTGCATTTGCACAGTTCGGTACAGAGTTGCTCGAAGGTCAGTTTCAGAATGCTGCCACCAGCCTGAGGGAAATTGCCACCTCAATGACAGATGGCAGTGAGTCACTGCAACCCAATGACGGCAGAGTTTTCTCGTCGTCGTCGGGTGTTTCAAAGGCTGTTTTTGATTATCTCAGCGAAGGATCAGAAGACGGAACATTCGACGA
>Ga0310123_10000006_pt1 | contig 185133 bp, 174 predicted proteins | sample CB6_AW_1057_MG_FD_203505 | JGI IMG/M metagenome (GOLD analysis project Ga0310123, IMG submission 203505) | Marine microbial communities from Western Arctic Ocean, Canada - CB6_AW_1057 | ecosystem: Environmental > Aquatic > Marine > Oceanic | place: Canada: Western Arctic Ocean | collected...
AGAACGGGCAAACACCGAGGAAAACGAGGGCCTTGTGCGGGCGAGGACGGTATCGGATGCGGACCGCCACGCGGGGGTCGGCGTCCAAGGGTAACACCTGTGGGTTCGAATCCCCCCTTCGGCACCAACCTTAACTAAGTCGTTTAGCCCTCGGACTTAGCTTTCTCACCAATCACCGTCTCCAGCATGTCTCCAAAACCAGAGACCGTTTTTTCCTCCAACAATCGAATCGCGCTCTCCACAGCCGCCGGGCTCAAGTGCATGTAGCGTTGGGTTTCCTTCAAGTCCCGGTGACCCGCCAGTTCCTGGATTGCTTTCGCCGGAGCTCCCTTCATCGCGAGATGCGAGCAGAAGGTGTGTGTCAGGATATGCACTCCCGTCTTCTCCAGATTGGCTCCGCTTGAAGCCTTGGTGACCAGCCTTTGAACCACTCTCTTCGTCAATGGAGTCCCACCGCTCGCGCAGACCACTCGTGACCCGCGAAGATGACGATGTCGCTGCAACGCCGATGCGAGACGCTTGGTCATCGGAATGCGCCGAGGGCGACCACCTTTCGGGACCGTCACATGGCCGCTCCAATCCGAGCGATTGACATGGAGCTGCATCTTCGAGAACTCAACGTCATCCCACTCGAGCGCGATCATCTCTCCCATCCGTAGACCCGCTTCGCCTCCAAGCGAAGTGGCAGCCCGTGACGCAACGGGCTTTTTCGTACTCGTTCATCGTGGCCGGGGTCTTCATTGGCTCGGCGGTCACGCCGCCGATCGTGGCCTGGCTCATGGTGACGCTCGGCTGGAGAGAATCTTTCTATCTCGTGTCCGTTTTCGGCGTCGCAGCCGCTCTCACCTGGAAGTTCTACGGTGCCAACCATCCACGGGAGCATCCTGACGTCAGCCCCGGCGAGCTCGCGCTCATCACCGAGGGGCGGGAACCCGAGGTGGGACCTCCTCCCGTGGGAGCGGTGTGGCGGACACTTAAAAACCCCTCGGTTCTCTTCCTGAGCGCCAGCTATTTCCTCGCCGGCTACGTGCTCTACACCTTCATTTTCTGGTTCTTCACGTATCTGGTGGAAGAGCGCCAGTTCACCCTCCTCGAGGGCGGCGTCTACACGAGCTTGCCGTTCATCGCGGCGGGCATTCTGTCACCCGTTGGCGGTGCCATCTGCGACTGGTCGACGATACGCTTCGGTCAGCGGTGGGGCCGACGACTCACCGCCTTCACAGGACCGATTCTGGCCGGCGCACTGCTTTTCTGGGGAGCGCGAACCGAGAACGTGATTCTGGCCATCTGCGCGCTGGCGCTGAGCTTCGGTTTTCAAGAGTTCGCCGAAGCGGCCTATTGGTCGACCACCATGGATATCAGCGGCCGGATGACCGGCGCCGCGACGGGAATCCTGAACACGGCCAACAATCTCGGGGGCGTGGTCTCCACGGCGTTGATGCCGGTTCTGGTCCAGAAATGGGGGTGGGTTCCGGCCCTGGACAGTTGCAGCCTGCTGGCCGTCGTCTCGGCGGTGCTCTGGCTCGGCGTCCGTCCGGATCAGCCGATCGAAGTGCGGCAGGCGAAGAGCGCGTAGGAGGTCGACTAGCTCGGCGGCTTCGCTTCCTTGAGCCGGACGGAAACGACTATGGAAAAAGAATACTTCGAAGACTACACGGTGGGCGAGACCCTCGTCAGCCCGGCCCGCACGGTGACCGAATCGGACATCAACGCTTTCGCGATGCTGACCGGAGACTGGCATCCTTTGCACACCGACGTGACCTACGCGGAGAGCTCGGTGTTCGGCGAGCGCATCGCGCACGGGATGCTCACGTTGATCCTCGGCTCCACACTGGTCCTGCGCCTCGGACCCCACGTTTACCTGCCGAAGAGCTTCATCGCTTTCTACGGCATCGACCGGGTTCGTTTCACGGCCCCGGTAAAGATCGGGGACACCATCCACGCCGTGAACCGCGTCAAAGATCTCGCTCTCAAGGACGAGGAGCGAGGGATCCTCCACTACGACGGCACGGTCCTCAACCAGCGCGATGAAACGGTTCTTGTCTGGGAGGTCCGCATGCTGGTAGGCTGTTGCCCCGGGCAAACCGGGAGGGAGAAACAGAGCGCCGGCGAAGTGGATTCTCGTTCGTGAGGAGGGAATTTTTATGAAGAAAAAGAGACTGTGTCTTGCTGTCGCCACCGTTGTTCTCCTGGCTTCCGTCGCTTGTGGTCTGAGCAGCGGCGCCGGTGACTACCAGGCGCTCGTCGATCTCAACGACGAGTTTCTCGAGTTCCGCCGGCCGGCGATGACGAACGGCCTGCCAGACTACCGCAACGAAACGATCGAGAGCCAGCGCGCGGGCCTGGAAAGCTTCGCCCAGCGGCTCCAGGCCATCGATCCGACGTCGTGGCCGGTGTCTCAGCAGGTGGACTACCTGCTCGTGCGGGCGCAGATCAATCGACTCGATTTCGATCATCGAGCGCGACGACGCTGGTCTCGTGATCCGGGCCTGTACGTCGACACCGTGCAGCGGCTGGCGTTACAGGAGTTTCCGCTCGAAGGGGAAAAGCTCGCCGAGCTGGAGACACAGCTGGGCGGCGTTCCCGCTTTCCTGGCGCAGGCCGAAGACAACCTCACCGACGGTGCCGGTGAGCTGACGATGCTCGCCCTCCGCAATCTCGTGACGGCCGACGGTGTGGGGCATGGCCATCCTTATCGGGAAGTTCCTCCCGCCGGCACCATCGCCTGGTACGAGGATCTGGGCGAGCAGCTCGAAAAGCACCACTCCGAGCTCGCCCCGAAAGCGAAAGAGGCGCAGGCGGCAGTCGAAGGATTCCACCACTGGCTCAAAGCGAATCAAGGCCGGATGACCGCGCCTTCCGGAGTCGGCCGGGAGAACTACGACTGGTACCTGAAGTACGTAGCCATGATGCCCTTCACCTGGGACGACGTGAACCGAATTGGCGACCGCGAGCTCCATCGGTCCTGGACCTTCCTGGAGCTCGAAAGAAACAAGAACCGGAATCTGCCTCCGCTCGAGCCGGCGAAGAGTGCCGAGGACTACGCCCAGCGTATTCGCGAAGCGGATGAGCATATTCGGAAGTTCATCGTGGACATGGGCATCATCACCATCCCCGACTACGTTGGCGAGCTCGGCAGCAACGTTCCCTGGATCGTGCGCGAGGGCGGCAAGCGCAACTTCTGGGAGGAGGTCCAGTACCGCGATCCGCGGCCGGATCACGTTCACGCCGTCATTCCAGGACATCGTTTCGACGGGCTGGTGAGAAGCCACGACGACCGGCCCATTCGGGGAACGCACCGGGACAGAGGTCGTTCCGAGGGCTGGGGGTTTTATCTCGAGGAGATGATGCTGCAGGCGGGGCTTCTGGACGAGCGACCACGCACCCGGGAGCTCTTTTACATCTTCCAGATTGCGCGTGCGGTTCGAAACCGCGCGGAAGCCCTGATGCATACCAACGACTTCACCGTCCAGGAAGCGGTGGACTACATGGTGGACAACACGCCCTTCATGGACGAAGACGTGGCCCGGGTGGACGCCGAGATCTATCTGAAGACGCCGGGCTCGGGGATCGCCTATCAGATGGGGAAGCTTCAGATCGACGAGCTCATGATGGATCGCGCGATTCAGCTGGGTGACAAGTTCAACCTGAAGGAGTTCCACGATGCGTTCATGGCGGCGGGAACGATCCCGATCTCGTTCATCCGTTGGGAAATGACCGGTTACGACGACGAGGTCAAGGACTTGTTCGAGAAGCCCGAAACATGGGGCAGGAGGTCAAGATGACGCACACGTTGCAACTCAGCCTCGCTCTCGCCGTCGCGCTCGCCGCCACGACGTCCGTGAGCCTTGCCCAGAAGTCTGCGGATTCCCGGGACGCGCTCCTCAACCAGGGACCCAAGGCCCTGGCCAGCGGCGAGTCAGCCATGGTGTCGACCCAGCTCCCCAACGTCACTCGAGCCGCTCTGAGAGTTCTGGCGGACGGAGGAAATGCGGTCGATGCCTTCGTGACCGCTGTTTTTCTCCAGCACGTCGAGGATACGCATCAAGTCTCGCACTTCGGTGCGATGTCCGGCCTCTACTATGAAGCTTCCACCGGGAACTACTACGCCTTCAACGCCTTCTCGGAGCGACCCCGGGCCGATCGATGCGGGAGCGGTAAGAAGGTCGGCCGGCTCGCGATTGGAGGCACGGTGCGAGGCCTCGAATCCCTGGCCAAGCGCTTCGGCACGAGACCCTGGGCGAGCTATCTCGCGCCCGCCATCGCCTCGGCGGAGCAAGGGGTCCTGGTCACGAACTTCATGTACGCCCGTAACTACAACTTGTGGGAAACGGGAGATCTGATTCAGCAGAACGAAGAGGCGCGAGCGTTCTACATGCCGGCGGGCCACCTCGTTCCGGTGGGTGGGCACTGGAAGATGCCGGCCCTCGCGGAGACGCTCAGTAAGGTCGCGGAACACGGGGCAGACCATCTGTACAAAGGTGAGTGGGCGCAGAAATTCGTCGAGCAGGCCACCAAGCGTGGCTACTGCGTCACCCTCGACGATCTCGCCGAGTACGAGACGCGCTGGCTCGAGCCGGCGCGTTTCACGTATCGGGGCCACGAGATCATCGTCGAGCCGCCTCCCAACAAGGGCGGCCTGCTGGTCGGCCAGAACCTGAACGTACTGGAACAGTTCGACCTGAAGAGCAAAGGCCATTACGCGGAGTCGGCCGAGACGCTCGAGATCATGGTCCGGAGCTTCGGCAAAGTCGAATCGGACATGAAGTGGTCGATCCAGGATCCGGCCGCCTACCACAACCCGTTCGAGCTCTGGTACTCGAAGGAGTACGCGAAGATGAGCGCCGAGTACGTCCGGCAGACGATGCCGCAGCCGGGTGTCGATCTGTCGTCGGCGATGAAACGCGTGGCCATGGACACCAAGGTGGCGTCGAACGTGATGAACCTGGGCAGCAACCACAACGTGATCGTCGACGCCGAAGGCAACTGGATTACGTCGCTCCACACCGGACACGGCGGTGCACCCGGTATCTTCATCGACGGCGTCCGCGCGACGGGCAGCGGGGTCAAAGCCGAGACGATGGGCCCGGGACGGCGCATTCTCGCCGAAGTGACGGGCGTGTTCGTGGCCCGAGACGGAAAGCCCTGGCTCTCGCTGGGGACACCCGGCTTTCCACCGCAACCGGTAACCGAAGTTCTCGTCAATATCCTTGACTTCGGGATGCATCCAAAGGAGGCCGCCGCCGCACCGCGATTCTGGGCTTTCCTCTACCATCAGACGGACCGTCGCCTTCTTCGCATCGAATCGCGGATCTCGGAGAGCGTTCGCAACGGCATGGCAAGAAGTGGCATCCAGCTGGAAGAGCTCGGGGACTACAGCTGGCATACCGGCTCGATGCAGATCGTCTGGCGGGATGCGGCGACCGGAAGGATTCACGGAGTCAGCGATCCGAGGCGACTCGGCCATGCCGAAGGCTTCTGAGCAGGCGGCCCTGAGAATGCATCGGCAGCCTGCGCGAGGCCGCCGAAGAGGAGGACGGGAGCGAACGAGGAGTGAGCGACCATTGATGAAAGGCCGAAAAGCCGACGACACACCGAGCGCCGAGCGAGGAGCGAGGCGCCAGGCGCGCGAACGAGAGTGAGCGCACTGATACAAAAAAGGAGGAGCGTAATGAGAAGAACTAAATGGACCCAAGTCCTGGCAGCGGTGGGCATCATCGCCTTTGCCTCCGCCGGGATAGCACAGGACGTACCGACCGAGCCCACCGATCCCCGGCTCAACCAGGGACCGAAACCGGAGGCGATCGGGGAGAAGGTCATGGTGGCCACCCAGCTGCCGCAGGTCAGCAATGTGGCGATCCAGGTGCTGAAGGATGGAGGCAATGCGGTAGATGCCATGGTGGCGGCCGTCTTCATGCAGCACGTGAACGATTTTCACCAGGTCTCTCACTTCGGCTCGATGTCGGTCATCGGTTATGACGCCGCGACCGACAAGTACTGGGCGCTGAACGCGGTCTCCGAGCGCCCGCCGGCCGATCGCCACGAGCACGGGGACCCCGAGAAGGTCGCCATCGGTGGCGTCGTGCGCGGTCTCGAAGCGATCGCCGAACGCTACGGAAGCGGCACCATGGAGTGGTCGAGCTACCTTCAGCCGGCCATCACCTCGGCGGAGGAAGGCGTTGTCGTGACCTCCTTCATGTACGGCATCAACTACGGGCTCATGGAGCAAGGTGAGCTCGTCAAGAACCCGGAGGCGCGCGAGGCGTACATGGCGAACGGTCATCTCGTTCCGGTCGGAGAGCGCTGGAAGCGCCCGAAGTTCGCCGAGACGCTTCGCAAGGTCGCCTCCGAAGGGGCCGACTACCTCTACACCGGAGCCTGGGCCAAGAAGTTCGTCGAGGCCGCCAACAAGAAAGACTATGCGGTCAGCATGCAGGACATGGCGGAGTACGAGCCGAAGTGGGACGAGCCGACGCGATTCACTTATCGGGGCCTCGAGTTCTACGGCTCCCCACCGCCGGACACCGGTGGCCTGGTCGTCGGAAGCAACCTCAACATTCTGGAGAACTTCGATCTGAAGAGCATGGGCCACTACAGCGAGTCGCCCGAGGCCCTCGAGATCATGATCCGCGCCTTCGGCCGGGTCAACGACGAGACCCGTTGGGTCATCAAGGATCCGCTCAACTTCCGCATCCCCTCGGAGCTCTGGCTCTCCAAAGAGTACGGAAAGATGGGAGCCAAGTTCGTGGAGAACACGATGCTGCTTCCCAACGTGGACCTCGCTCCCGCCACCGAGACCACCGCCGCATTGGTACAGCCGGCGACGCCGCTGTTTCCCGCCGGCGCCGACGGTGCGGACAGCGCCGATCTGGGAAGCAACCACAACGTCATCGTGGACTCGCAGGGGAACTGGGTGTCGATGCTCCACACCGGACACGGTGGTGCCCCGGGCATCTTCATCGATGGGGTGAGGGCGACGGGAAGTGGCGCCCGCGCCTACACCGCGGGTCCCGGCCGTCGACTGGTCCTGCCGATCACCGGGATCATCATCGCCAAGGACGGAAAGCCGTGGCTGGCGATGGGTACCCCCGGCTCGCCTCCGCAGCCGGTGACCGAGGTTCTGGTGAACATCATCGACTACGGCATGCATCCGAAAGATGCCGCAGACGCGCCGCGCTTCTGGGCCTTCCGAAACGACGAACGGGGGGTTCGCATCGAGTCCCGCATCTCTGACAGCGTGCGCAAGGGCATGAAGAGGAGGGGGATCAAGGTGACCGATCTCGGTGATTACAACTGGCACACCGGCTCCATGCAGATCATCTGGATGGGTGAGGACGGGAAGCTTCACGGAGCCACCGATCCCCGACGACTCGGAACGGTCATCGGTTACTAACACTACATTGGATGGCGGGGTCTCCGACTCGAGGGGCCCCGCCTCCAAAAGGAGGGGGCATGCACTGCTGAGCCCGGGCTCCTACACGGTGAAAGTAGAGCTTTCCGGTTTCCAGACGGTGACGAACCAGGAAGTGGTGCTGCTGGCGGGTCAGTCGATCGCGATAAACGCGACGCTCTCACCCGCTGCGGTGGAGGAGACGATCACCGTCACCGGCGAGTCGCCCTTGGTGGACGTCAAGAACGTCCAGGTGATGCGGACGCTGGAAACGGAGCTTCTCGACAACATCCCGAACGGTCGCAAGTACGCGGACCTTCTCACCACGGTGGCCGGGGTGCTCGACGCCGAGTACGGCTTCACGCCCGCCCAGACGGTGCACGGGAGCTCGCCCCGGGACAACCTGTACAACATCGACGGGGCGGCCTTGAACGACACCACGGTGGGTTATATCGCCACCGAGATCCCGATCGATATGATCCAAGAAGTCCAGATCACCACCAGCGGTATCTCGGCGGAGCACGGTCTGGCCACCGGGGGTGTGTTCAACTTCGTCACCAAATCGGGCGGTAACGACTTCAGCGGCACCGCCAACTTCTTTTACGAGGGCGAGGGCCTGACCGCGGACAACCTGACCCCCGAGCTTGCGGAGCAGATCCCCCAGGGAAGCGTCATCGAAAAGAACCAGGAGGTCGGCGGCACCATCGGTGGTCCGATCAAGCGCGATAGTGTCTGGTTCTTTTTCAATTTGCGCCGGACCGAAGTGGATGTCGCAGAGCCTTTCCTTCCGCCGGGCTCGCCCCGTACCACGAATCAGGACTTCAAGCTAACGAGGCGGCTCGGTCGGCAGCGGAATGGGCCTCCCGGCCGACCAGCGGAGACCGTCGTCGTCGAGCTTCCGATACAAGTCTGCCACCGGACCGGCGAGTAGACCGTTCAGCGTCTCGACCTGCCGGGACAGCTTGTCGTGCACTTCCCGGGTGAGCCGGCTCTGCTGCTCGGTGGGACGAGCGGTGGCGATCTCGATGTTGGCATAGAGCTGGCGGACGCCCTCGGCGAGGGGTGGAGCACCCGGCTGCTCCGCCCGGCTCCTTTCGCCTTTCCCGCGCATCGCGATCAACACTTCCTTGAGCGCCTCATCGATGCTCGCCACCTGCTGAGCCAGAGATTCGTCCGGCTGGGAACGATCCTGGAGCAACGCCTGGATCTCGCCTAACCGGTCCTTCGACTCCTCTGCGGTCGAGAGCACCGCTTTGACCGTCGCGAACATTCCGTCCAGTGCGAGGAGCGTGTCGTGCCAGGCCCGACGGTCCTCGTTGCTGATCGCTATCAGAGGATCGCCTTCGACGTCGATGCTCGTGCTTCGCTCCACGTCTCCCACCTTCAAACGAGCTCGATAGCTCCCCGGTAGCACGAAAGCGCCACGAAGATCTCCGGTGACGAACGAGTAGGCTTCCTCCTCGCTCGGTTCGAAGTAAAGAGAGTGCCGTAGATCCCAAACGAGCCTCTGGACCCCCGTTCCCTCTTCGGCCTGCCGCGGCTCGAGACGCCGCAGGAGGTTTCCCTCCGCGTCGAGAATGTCCACTTGGACCCTCGGTGGCCCGGATTCCGAGAGGGAACCGTTCGTCGACGCCTCCGAGTCCGCCATCACCTTCGGGTTCACGTAATAGGTGATGATGGCTCCGTCGGGCGGATTCGGCGCCGTGAAGTAGCGCTGGCCCTGGCTTCTCCGGCCGCGGTCGATGCGGTGCATCTGCGTCGCGGGGCGAATCCGGGCTAGGTGCGCCTCCGTCGCCAGAACCTCTGGGGTCAGCTCGTCCAGGATGCTCATGTCATCGAGGATCCACAAGCCCCGGCCATGGGTTCCCAACACCAGGTCGTTCTCCCGCGCTTGGATGACCATGTCGTGCACCGGGACCGTCGGAAGGTTATTCTTCAGCTCTACCCACTCGCCTCCGCCGGTGATGGAGATGAAAACACTCAGCTCCGTTCCGACCACCAACAGATCGGGATTCCTCGGATGCTCCACGATGACGCGCGTAGAGCCGTGCTCGGGCAGATTCCCGGTGATGTTGCTCCAGCTCGCTCCGAAGTCGTCGCTCGTCACCACGTAGGGCCGGAAGTCGTTGTCTTTGTGCGCGTCGAACACCGCATAAATCGTCTCGGGCTTCGCGTGGGAGAGAACCACCCGGCTCACCCTCGTCTGATCCAAAACGCCGGGAAACTCTTGCACCGTCGTCCAGCTCTCGCCGTCGTCGCTCGTCACCGAGATCTGGCCATCGTCCGTGCCCACGACCAGCCGCCCCCGTTCCAGCGGTGACTCCGAAACGGTGGTGATGTTCCCGTAATCGGATGTCCCCTGATGGAGCGCGATGGCGTCCCGGGGCCACAGTTTTCCTTGAAGGGGAAGCTCGTAGTGGTCGAGCCGGCGGGTCAGGTCCGCGCTCACGACCTCCCAGCTATCCCCACGGTCCGGGCTCCGGAAGACTTTGTTCGCCGCAAAGTAGAGCGTCCGGGAATCATGACGCGAGATGAGAATCGGTGAGCTCCAGTTCCATCGATACTTCTCGCCCTCCGGGGGCTGCGGCTGGATCAATCGACGCTCGCCGGTTCGGGTGTCGAAGCGAACCAGCCTTCCGTACTGGGACTCGGTATAGACGATGTGAGGTTGCTCGGGATCGATCTGCACGTGGAATCCGTCGCCGGGAACTGTCATGAACCAGTCGTCGTTCACGATGCCGTCGATGTTTCGGGTGCCGCTGGGACCGCCGAAGCTGTTGTTGTCCTGCGTGCCGCCGTAGACGTAATAGAAGGGCTCGCGCTCGTCGACCGACACCGTGTAGAACTGCATCACCGGAAGGTTCGGCATGAACTCCCAGTTCTCACCGCGATCGTAGGACGCGTAGAGACCGCCGTCGGTACCGAGAAGCAAGCGCTTCGAGTTGTCGGGGTCGATCAGAAGCGCCCGGTGATCCACGTGAACGCCGCCGCCTTGAACCAGCTCTCGAAACGTCTTGCCGCCATCTTCGGACACCACCGAGCGGGTATTGGGAACGTAGACCCGATCGGGGTCTTCGGGGTCACAGCGAACGATCCCGTAGGACCAGCGGGTGGTGTGCTCGGAGGTGCGCCGTTGCCAGCTCGCACCTCGATCGTCGGAGCGGAAGACGCCTCCTCTCTCCTGCGCGGCGACGGCGGCATAGACGGTGTCCGGCTGACTCGCGCAGACGCTCACGCCGATACGTCCGACTTCGCCTTCCGGAAGGCCCCTGGTCAGCTTCTTCCAGCTCTCACCGCCGTCGGTGCTCTTGAAGAGCCCGCCTTCCGGACCTCCTGCCACGAAGCTCCAGTTGCGCCGCTCCCTCTGGTGCGCTGCGGCATAGAGCACGTCCGGATCGCGCGGGTCCATGGCGATGTCTGCGATTCCGGTGTGCTGGCTGATGTAGAGAACCTTGGACCAGCTTTCGCCGCCGTCCTGCGTCTTGAAGAGCCCCCGCTCTTCGCCCGCTCCCCACAGCGAGCCGAGAGCCGCGACGTACACGATGTTGGGATCTTCCGGGTGGACGAGCACCTCGCCGATGTGTCGGGTCTCGATCAGACCCATGTGCTTCCAGCTCTTGCCACCGTCGTCCGATTTGTAGACGCCGTCGCCCCAGGAGTTGCTCCGGGCGTTGAAGTCCTCACCGGTGCCGACCCAGACCACGTTCGGGTTCGAAGGCGAAAGAGCTACGTCTCCTACCGAGGGAGTCCCTTCCCTCTCGAACACCGCTTCCCAGGTGACGCCGCGATTCGTGGTCTTCCACACCCCGCCGGTGGCGGAGGCGGCGTAGATCAGCTCGTCGCCGATCGCGGCGATGCTTGTGATACGACCACTGACGATCCCGGGACCGATGGGACGCCACTCGAGCGCCGCCAGATGATCGCTCGTGAGCGGCTGAGCCACCGCCGGCACGAGAGCCGCCGTCAGCAGGAAACCGGTTAGGTAAAGCCGAAGCACCGCTCGACTCATAGCGCCCTCCTTCAACAACATCGGTTCTCAGAATCCAGCCACGTCGCCCAGTCGCCGGGATCGGTCACGCCGCGGAGCTTGCCGGCCGCGTCGCGCCAGACGAGCTGCATGGAGCCGGTATGCCAGTTGTCCGGATCGACCGCATGACGAGACCTCCGCAAATCGACCACTCACTGAGAGCGGCCGATGACCAGTAGTTCTTGCTGCCGGGCAACGAAGTACTCCACCCCGTTGTCGGTGAGCCGGGCGTTCTCCTCGATGCGAATCGGCACCACTTTGCCGTCCCACTCGGGGATGGGCGTGCTCACGTGAAGCTCGACCGAATACCAGGCTTCGGCTGCAAGCGGATAGCGCACACGATCCCCGTAGGCGAACGGCCAGTCGATGGCAACCCGCGCGCCGATGTCGTGGGTGGAGTTTCCGACCGAATGGGAGTAGATGCCGACCTCCGGCTGGGTGGGGTCGGCTTCCACGGCGCCGCCGGTCTTGGGCTGGCCGGCGTAGTACCCCATCACGCCGATGTCCTCCATCGTCAGCTCCCAGACCTCGTGTGCAATCGCCCCTGGTTTCATGTTCGCGGTCAGGACATCGGTCACCTTCATCGCGTCTGCGAAGGCCTTCTGGAGGCTTTCCGGGGGCTCCGTCTCACCGGGCTTCAGCACGTAGGCGGTTCGCTTGATGTCGGTACGGTAGTCGATGAAGGCAAGGCCCGCGTCGACCGAAAGGACGTCGCCCGGCTCGACGGTGTGCTCCGGGGTGTTGGTAGGAAGGTTCTCACCGTTGCGGGTGATGCGTATACCCGGCAGAAACTCCACCTGGAGACCGAGCTCCATCGCTCGCTGTCGCATCCACCAGTGAATGTTGTTCGCCGTCGTCTCTCCCACCGTCACGACCGCATCGGAGAACGCCTCTTCCTCCCAGGCCACCGTCCACTCGCAGAGATCACGAAAAACCTCGATCTCGTCGGCGATGTGCATCGTGCGAAAGTCGCGGACCAGGAGCTCTGCCGACACCATGCGGGACGCGTACTCGGGACCCAGGGTGTCCTCCAGAAACGTCCTCAGCGTCCACGACAGGCCGTCAGCCATCGGAAGCGTCGGAGAGACGTTGATCCCGATCCTTTCCGGATCCCGCTCCTCCACGACCTTCTTCAAGTGGGGGCTGACACCCCCCTCGGTGTAGCCGTAGTAGATGAGCTCGTCGTAGGCGTCTCGAATCGTCGTGTCGCGGAGCTCGTGAGAGCCAATGAAGATCTTCTCCGGCGTGTCACCTCCCCGGTCGAAGAAGAGATAGGCATTGCGCACACCTCCCCAGCCTCCTCCGATCTCCGAGAGGATCGGGTCGATGTGGTGCTCCCGGCTGAACACCAGCCATAGATCGATGTCGTGCGCGCGCATGGCCGGGAGGAGCACGCCGTCCAGACGCTTTTGAATGAGGCGCTTTCGAATCTCAAAGCGCTCCCTGGCGTCCGGAATCTCGAGTGTCTCGGTGGGACTCGCGGCGTACCCGGCCCCGGAGGGGCCGCAGCCGTTGGCGGCGAGGACGACCAGAAGAGTCGTCGGAAGCAGTCCAATCCGAATCATCGCGTCACCTCATTCACCGCTCGGGAAGTCGCGGAACTTGGACACCTTTCGGCATCGCAATCGGCCTTCCCGGCGTCCAGCGGACATCGTTGGCATCCAAATCCCGATGAAACGCCGGGAGTCTCTCCGAAAGAATGGCGCCCATCGAGGCGCTACCGACATCGTCGAGCACCGGCTCCCAGGTGATGCCGTGATTGGTGGACTTCCAGGCGCCACCGGTCGCCGAGGTGACGTAGATGATCTTCGGGATGTTCTCCACCACCGCGATCGCAGAGATGCGACCGCTCGTCATCGCCGGCCCGATCTCACGCCATTCGAGGTATTCGAGGAGCTCCGGCGACAGTTGTTGCGCGGTCACCGCGCCGGCGGAAGCGAGCACCGCCGAGACGGCAAACACCCACACGATTCGTTGGAAGGAGACGTGCGCTTTCATCGGCCACCTCCCGGTCGCCAGGGGCAAGTTATGCATAATGCCTCGTCGCGTCATTCCCAGATTCCCTTTTCCGCCATGAGCTCTTCGATCTCATCCGGCTCGATGGGAGCATGGGCGGTGAGCCACTCGTGGCCGTCCTCCGTCACCACGATGACGTCCTCGAAACGAACGGCGAACTCGTCCGCCTGGACGTTCCACTCGATGACAAAGCACATGCCGGGCTCCCAGGGAATGTCGTAGTCGCCCACATCGTGGATCTCCATGCCCACGAAGTGGCTGATTCCGAAGAGCACGGTGCGCTCGCCTAGCCCCGCCTCCGCCATGAGCCGGTCCTTGAGCGCCTGGCTCTTCCGGAACGTACCTCCGGGCTTCACCGCCGCGATCGTCTCTTTCTGGATCCGGGTGACGATCTCGGCGATACGGCGCTGCTCGCGCGTGTACTTGCCGCTCACCGGAATCGTGCGCCCGAAGTCCGAGGTGTAGTGCTTGTACTCGGCGCCGATGTCGTAGCTGATCATGTCGCCGTCCTTGACCGGCCAGGACCCGAGACGCGGCGTGAGGCCGATCGGCCACTCGCGCTCGCCCCGTGGCCTCGGCGGTCCGGTAATTCTCACGTTGGTGCGGAACGACGGAGCGGCGTGCTCGTAGGCGAAGACGAAGTTCACGATGGCGCCGATCTGCTGTGTCGTCATCCCGGCGCGGACCGCCCTGGCAGATTCCTTATACGCCTTGACCGTGATGTCCGAGGCTTTGCGCAAGAGCTCGATGTCCTTCTCGTCGTGGATCATCCGGAGTCGGTTCAGGATGTCGCTGGCGTCCTTAATCTGGATCTCGGGCGAGAAGTATCTGATGCGATTCGCCACGTCCAGCCGCTCCGGTGGCGTGGTCGACAGGTTCAAGAAGCGCTGGTAGTTGAAATAGACGATCTTCTCCGTCCCCAGCGCCCGGGAGAGGTCGGTGGCCAGGGGCTTGCTGCCACGCTGCCAGGTTCGCAGCAGAGAGTAGTCGCTCATCGCATCCGACAGGTGCTCCAGAAAGAGCTGGTAGGGATAAACGTGCTCGATCCCCGTCTTGTTCCGGATGGTTTCCGGATCCCCCGACGTGTAGAGGATCTCCCGGTAGGTTTCCGCGCCCGGGGCCATCACCAGGGCCGACTCCCAGGTGTCGGCTCCATCGAGCCCGGTCAGGTAAATGAAGTCGTGGAGATCGGAGTGGGGTACGAAGAACTCGTAGATGAAGTCCTGGTCCTTCTTGGACGCCATGATGACGGCGATGCCGCCTTCCATCGCGCTCTGGAACCTCGCGCGGCGCGCGCGGTGATGCTCGAGGTCGATCGGCTCTTCCTCGCGCTGAGACCAACCCAACGGGGCCTGCAAAAGAGCGAAGCACAACACAAAACCAAAGATCCGGGCCGTTCTCGTCATACGAAACTCCTTGTCGAACTTACAGAGGCATTGGAATCCGACGATACGGCGTCCATCGAACGCCGGCACCATCCCGTTGTTCGCGAAGCACGGCGAGGACAACGAGCTTCGTGCGGCGAGAGCTCATAGCCAACTCCTGGGCAAAGCGAGCAACAGAGCGGAGCAAACAGAATCCGACCGTGCCCGCTCCAAGCGGAGGGATTCTACCGCCGGGTCAATAAAAACTCAAGCCGGGGACGATGCGCGGGGCGTGAGACCGCAGATGTCGGCGACACGCTCCATGGCGTGCCGGAGAGTCCGGAGATCGGGGTCATCCTCCTTGATGGGAGTATCCATGACGAGGTGATCGATACCCAGTTCCACGTGCCGGGCGTGGGTCTCGGCATTGATCGGGTAGGTGTTTCCCGGACGAGCGATGACGGGAAGCGAGTCGTAGTCTCGACCGATTTCCTCGCTGAGCTGTCCAGCAACGAGTACTTCTAATAGCCTCTATCGGGGTCGACAAGGTTCAACAGAGGTTCTCCCTCCTGCCACCGTTCCTCCGCCGGGATTGAGGTTCAGCTGGATTTCGCCTTCACTCTGAGTATTTACACTACGGGATATCGACAACGACGGTTATCTCGACGTCTATGTAGGGCTCACGGAACGACCCCCAACCCTTCTACCGCGATGAGACGCCGGCCAGCCGCTGCGGGACCGAGCTTCTCCACCTCTCCCGAAGGCCATCGGATCACGATTCTCTCCGCGCTTTCGGCGGAATCCAGGCCGAATAGCAGCGCCAGCGGCCCCTGCGAGAGATAGCTTGAGCCCGCTTTGATCTCCTTGAAGTACTTTTTTCCACCCGCTTCGATGGTCACCCGGGCTCCGACGGCGTCCCGGTTGGACCGACGCCCGACCAGACGGAGGCCAATCCAGCGATTGCGGTTGCCTCCTTCGTTCCGCAAAAGCAGGGGTGCTTCACCGGACATGGTCACCAGGATGTCTTCGTCTCCGTCATCGTCGAAGTCGCCGGGAGCTGCCCCGCGGCCGACCATCTCTCGGCTGAATCCCGGTCCGGCTCGGTGGGAGATTTCCTCGAAGCCCCCATCCCCTCGGTTCCGGAATAGAAAGTTTCTTTCCCGATAAGTCGAAAGGCTATTAAAAAGATCGATGTTGTCCAGGATATGACCATTCGCCACGAAAATATCGAGAAGGCCGTCATTGTTGTAGTCGAAGAAGAACGTGCCAAAGCCGAGAAAGTTGATGGAAGGCTCGGCCAGCCCGGTACTATACGACCGATCGATGAACACTCCGCCGGGTTGCCCCTGGTAAAGAGCGTTGTACTCGAAGTCGAAGTTGGTAACGATAATATCTAACCAACCGTTCCCGTCATAGTCGCCGAAGTCGTTTCCCATGCCGGCTTGTGCTTGCCCGTCTTCACTGTAGCCGATCCCGGCGCTAAGGGTCACGTCGGTGAATCGTCCTTGTCCTTCGTTACGATAGAGAAAGTTGCGCATAGTGTCGTTGGCCACGTGGAGATCGAGGTCGCCGTCGTTATCGTAGTCACCCCAGACGACACCCAAGCTCTTGCCTTCGTCCTTGACGTATACGCCCGCCGAGGCGGTGACATCGGTGAAGGTGCCGTCGCCTCTGTTCCGGTACAGCAGGTTCGGGACAGGATCGTAAATCACCGGATGACAGTAAGCGCGGAGGTTTCTCGCCCGGTCGCCACAAAATTTGTGAGTGCTCAGGCTGAAGTCCACGTAGCGGCATACGAAGAGGTCGACAAAGCCGTCGCCATCGAAATCCGCGAACGCCGCACTCGTGCTCCAGGCACCCGCCTCGACTCCCGCGTAGGCCGTGACATCGGAGAAGGTACCGTCGCCGTTATTCCGATAGAGAACGTTGGCGCCGAAATTCGTCACGTAGATGTCGAGGTCCCCATCATTGTCGACGTCGGCGGCAGCCATTCCCATTCCAAAACCTGCCTCGCCCACGCCAGCCAAGGCGGTCACGTCTGAAAACGTGCCATCGTCGTTGTTGCGGTAGAGCACATTGGTGGGCGGTTTCTGCAGAAGCTCCGAGCCTGGAAGCGGCGCTCCATTTAACAAGTAGATATCCAGGTCCCCGTCTCCGTCATAGTCGAAAAAGCCTCCTCCGGAGCCCATGGTCTCCACCAGGTACTTTTCATCTGTGGCGCCGTTGTAGTGGACAAAATCGATTCCGACCTGCTGGGTCACGTCGACGAAAACTACCTGCTCCTGGTTCAGGGAGAAAAACAGTACTACCGCCCCGAGCGGGATCAACGCTTGCCCCGCCCCGAGCGCGATCAACGCTTGCTCTCGCCCGCCGCCAGGAGAGCACGGTAACGTTCCATGGCTTCCTCGGCTTGGACGGTCTTCCCTAAAGCGCGGTAGGCCGCCGAGAGGTTGAGCTGGACTGAAGGGTTGGACGGCGAAAGCGACGCCTCCTTGAGAAAGCACCCGACCGCCTCGGCGTGGCGGCTGTCGTCGGCTGCCAGCACTCCGAGCAGCGACCATGCATCCGGTATCGCCGGATCGAGCTCGAGCGCGCGGCGAAGCTCGCTCTCGGCCTCCTCGCCTTTCCCTGTCCGCGCGGCAAAAAGCCCGGCGAGGAAATGGTACTCGCCGACCGTCGTCTCCTGATTAATAGCACGGGTTATATGCCTTTGAGCTTCATTCAAATTCCCGCTCGAATAGGCAATCTTTGCCAACGTGGCGTGAGCCTCGGCACTCTCCGGATTGAGCTCGAGAATCGACTCGAATTCTGCTCGAGCCTCTTGCACCTTGCCTTGTTCGAGCAGCTCACGCGCCGTTGTCGCGGATACCATGATCCGGGTACGGCGCCGATCGGACTCCTGCGCATCCTTCTCAAGGCTGCGAAAACGCCGCTGGGCCTCTCCTGCTTCTGCCGCTCGCCCGAGGCGCCGGTAGATGTCGGCAAGAGCGAAATGTACTTGCGGCGACCTCGGGTGATCGTTGGCAACTTGCTGGAGCTCCGCCAGACTTTCTTCAAGATGCCCTTGCCGTGCCAGGATACGACCCAAGAGGAGCCGTGCCGGCTCATGCTGCGAGTCGACCTCGAGCGCTTTGCGCAAATATCTCACCGCCTCTCCACGCTCTTCCGAGTTACGGCTTAGCCCTTCGCCAATGCGAAAGAAGAGATCGGGGGGGACGTTGTTTACAGTGAGGCCCGCTTTCAAAACGGTGATGGCCTCTTCGTACCGCTTGGCCCCGGCGAGCTGCTCCCCCAGGAGCAAACGCGCGTCCAGGTCTTCGGGTCGAAGCTCGATATAGTGCTTCAGTGTTGACGTGGCTTTATCGGTGGCGCCCTGTGCCTGCTCCACCGCCGCCAGAATCTCGAGCGCCTCGGGTAGAGGAGGAGGGCCCGCCGCTTTCTCTAGAATCGCCGCCGCCTCTTCCAACCGGCTGGCCCAATAAAGCGACTCACCCAGGGCGAGAAGAATCTCCTGCTCCTCGGGCGCCAGGTTGGCCGCTTTGCGAAAAGCCTCGAGGGCCTCGGTCGAAAGCCCTAGCTTTTCCAGAATCATTCCTATGTTGTAGTGAACGTAGGCATTTTCAGGAGCCAGAAAAGCCGCGGAGCGAAATACCTGGAGAGCCTCGAGGTCTTTTCCTTGGTTGAAAAGCTCGACGCCCCGGCGGAAGGGCTCGTCGATCTGCACCTGCGGCTCGGTAAACCCGGTCGCCGCGACCCACGCCATCGCCGCGACGGACACGGCGCTTCGCGCACGCCGGCCCCAGGAGCAACGACTCCTTTCAACGATCTCCTTTCCATTTCGGCACTCTTTTTCACACAAAGACGGACCTCCTTATCCGCCGGGCGTCCGGCCGCTCTGAAGCGATCGGGAGCTCGAGCGAAACGGATCAGTGCGTGAGCTTCTCCATTGCGCGGTCCAAAGTAGCAAACGGCTCGTGCCGGGGTCAACTTAGCTCTTTCTACCGTGCAGTCAAAGCACCATTGTATCGAACCGGCGCCGGCGGTTGGTCAGGCCGTGGTTGCGACGCCGCGTTGTTCTTGACAACGATGGGTGCGATGGTATAAACAGGACAATGCAAACTACTGGTGCTGCAGAACAAAATTACGAGGGCTTGCCCATACGTTAATTTCTGCCCGCGGGAGGGTGCTGAGGCTTTTTCCAAGCGCCGAACTTTTGATCGCTGGGACGGTATCCAGGTTTTCACCGTCAGATTGTAAGGAGAGACAGATGTTTAGTAGGTCATTCAAGTACTTGGTTAAATTCGTCCCCTTCATCCTGTTGCTTTTGGGAGCAGGCAGCGTCCTTGCGCAGGATCTCACCGGGACTCTCTATGGGAAGGCAATGGATGAATCGGGCCTTCTGGTACCTGGCGTCACCGTGACCGTGAGCAGCCCGCAGCTCATCCAAGGTGTCGAAGTTCGTGTCACGACATCCACGGGAACCTATCGCGTTCCCAACCTCCCTCCCGGCACCTATTCGGTGAAGGCCGAGCTTCCGGGATTCCAAACCGTGACTCGCGCGGCCATCGTGCTGCCCACCGGCGCGTCACTGTTGATCGACTTTATGCTGAAACTGTCGGGCGTTGCAGAGACCATCACGGTCACCGGCGAGTCACCCCTCGTCGACGTGAAGAGCACGAACCTGACCCGTCGCATTGATAGCGCCGAGGTGGAGAACATCCCTGTCGCCCGAAACTTCGGCGCTCTCCTCGAGACCGCCCCCGGCGTCCTCGATAGCGAATATGGTTACTCGCCCGCCCAAACCGTGCACGGCAGCTCGGTCCGAGACAACGTGTATAACCTGGATGGGGCCAGCGCGAACGACAACGCCGTGGGCTACATGTTCTCTGACATACCCTACGACATCATCGAGGAGGTCCAGATCACGAGCGGCGGAATCTCCGCGGAGTACGGGCAGGCCGCCGGCGCCGTCTTCAGTTTCATCACCAAGTCGGGCGGAAACGACTTCAGTGGCGGCGGGAACTTCTTCATCGTCAACGAAGCCCTCCAAGGGAGCAACCTCACCGAAGAGCTGTTGGCACAGGTGCCGCAGGGAACGGAGGACATCCGCAATCTGGATTTCGGAGTCTATGGGGGCGGCCCGGTGATAAAAGACAGGATCTGGTTCTTTGGCAACATTCGGCGGCTCGATCTCGAGCGGACGCAGCCGGACTTCACCGCGCAAAACCCGACCATCACGGAAAACCAGTATTTCATCAAGGGTACCGCGCAGGTCAATGCCAGCAACAAGATCCAAGGCTCTTACACACAGCGGGATTTCACGCTTTTCCCCGGAAACGCCGGCTTCGCAACGAATGACAACCCGGAGACCTGGTCCACGAGCAATCGGCCTTTCAAGATCGCCTATCTTACCTGGACGAGCCTTTTTACCGAGAACACTTTTCTCGACGCGAGCTACAGCATCAACACGGCGCGGTCCCATACCACCTATGATAATTTCGACGTGGGTTACAGAGACATTGGCACCGGAAAACTCTCCGGTGGGATAACCGGCCCAATCGGCCCAACCCTCAACCGGGACACCAATTATATGAGGGCGAGCGTGTCGACCTTTCAGGAGGGGGGGAGGGGCTCGCACAACCTCAAGGTAGGCGTGAATTACGCCTACGTTCCCTTCGCATGGACCCGGACAGTCCCCGGCGACATGGTCCACGTCTTGAACGACGGCAGAGCCCACCGCATACGGTTGTATAACACCCCGACTGGATTTCTGGGACTCAACGTGACCCGCTACGCGGGATATATTCAGGATGAATGGACGCTCAACGATCGGGTGACGCTCAACCTCGGTGTCCGGTTCGAGTCGAACGAAGGCTGGGCGCCGGAGCAGCACGGCGGCGGCGGGCAATGGTTCCCGCGGGTTGACTTCGCAGAGGTGCGCGACCAAATCAAGTGGTTCAATACGGCCCCTCGGCTAGGGTTGATCTGGGATGCGACCGGCGACCAAAAGACTTCGGTCAAGTTCAGCTACTCCCGATACTATGTCGCGGCACTCAGTCAGCATGTTTTCAACGGCGTCCGAAACAGCAGCAGTTACCAGGAGCTTGACTGGATCGACCGCAACGGCGATCTCTTCTTCCAGGATGGCGAACAGGGAACGCTCCGGAGGGATATCCTTCCCAACACGAACGTCTTCGACCCCGACCTGAAACAACCGTACGTGGATGAGTTCTACGTGGGAGTGGATTGGCAGATAAACAACAACCTCTCCCTGTCCGTGGCGGGGATCGTCAAGCGTGAGCGGGACCTCATGGAGACGATCGACCTTTCGAAGCCGTTTTCCGAGGCCTATAACCCCGTTAGCGTCACCAACCCGATCGATGGCCAGGAAATGACGATTTTTGCTTTGGATCCTGCCTTCCAGGGCGTTCAGCGCATCCGGACTCTCACCAATCCCACCGATCCGATCACTCTCCTGCGGGACTACAAAGGGATCGATCTCGTCCTGCGGAAAAGGATGAGCGACGGATGGCAGTTTGAAGGTTCGCTCGTTTTGAGCCGTTCAGAGGGAAATACTGGAAACAGCTTTGGAGCTAGCACCGGCGGCCGCCCCCTTTACGACAATCCCAATACTCTGATCAACATCGACGGTCCTCTCGACTTGGATACCCCCGTTCAGCTCAAATTCGCGGGAACCTATTCCGCACCTTACGACATTTTGGTGAGCGCCTTCTACAGCGGGATCTCCGGCTTCCCCATCAAACCACCGTCGGGTTTTCCGACGGATGTCCTCGGGGCCTATACCGTTCGCTTCACCGCCGCTGACAACCCTGGGATCGTTTCGGAGAGCTTCATCGATGTGGCGGGTCAGCCACGCGGCACCAACCGGAGCGATTTCCGACACAAGCTGTCCTTCCGCGCCGAAAAGGAGTTCGTGATGGGTAACGTCAGGCTCGGGTTCATCGCGGACGTTTTCAACCTCTTCAACATCAGTACGGTCACGGCGGTACAGACCCTTCGGTTCGACCATCCGAATTTCCTGAAGCCGGCTATCATCGAGCAACCTCGCACTTTGCGGCTAGGAATTCGCGTAAACTTTTGACGGCTGAATGGAATCGCTTGATTGTGGGTGAACCGAACCGGACCTGCGGACGGAGCGTGCCGATCGAGTCGCGAATCCGCCCTCGCCGTTCGAGAAGGAGATAACGGCCAGGCGTATCAAGCTGTAAGATCTCGGGCGTTACGGCCGGCTCGACGCCGATCGTTTGTGAACGATCCGACGAGTGGGGATCTGCACCGAGTGACAACTCCGCGACGTTTGGTCTCTACCGCGACGTTTGGTCTCTACCGCCGGTTTCTAGTGTCCTGTATCAGTATCAGTGGTTCGTTGCATAAAACTCGAGGCTGTTTTGTGTGTTGGCGCGGCGTGGCGACGAAGTCATATCTGGATATTTCGAGCCGCTTTCCGCAGCGAGCCTGTCGAGCGGAGGCCGAACCGCAATAATGCGCAACGAAACCAGCGCGCAAAAGGGGCCGAGATTTATGTGAAGTAGTACTGAGACAGGGCACTAGCGTTGGAGGATATTATGGAAAAACGATTCAAGGTCGCCACCCCTTTCATAATCGGAGTTCTTTTAGGAACCGTCCCCATGTGGAGTGGCGGAGCATTCGCGGAATCTTCCGGGTTTGTGGGCATCAATGTCGAAGAGATACGACTCGCCAACGGTTTTCGAGTCCTTGTCGTCGAGGATCATCGAGTTCCTCGCGTCGCCGCAAGCCTGTGGTACCGCTTGGGCGCCATTCGCGAATTGAGTGGTGAGCACGGCTCGACGCACTTCCTCGAGCACGTAGTGCATCAAGGGACCACCACCGTAGGCACCCGTAACTTCGAGGCGGAGAAACCAATCCTAAGGGAAATCCACGAGACCGAGCAGAAGCTCGTGGAAGTCTGGAATCGAGAGCGCAACCGTCTTCGGGAACGGAATGTCTTCTATGACGGGCTTGACTGGCCGACGACACCCGAGATGGACAGCCTGCGGCAACGGCTCTACGAGCTCGAAGACCAGGACTCTCAATACCGCGAGTTCTGGGCCGAGTACAACTGGTATCGGCGCTACGGCGCCATCGCCCACGCTGATCCGGTGCCCGCGACGACGTGGAAAGAATATCTGGAAATCGATATCGACCTGCCGAAGGAGGCGATCGAGCTTTTGTTCCGCCTGGAGGCCGACCGGATGGTCAATGCGGTTCTACGAGGATGGGAGGCCCAGCGCTTTACCGTGCTGGAGCAGATTCTCAACCGACACGTGCGGCCAGAGACGGGGCGCTTCTCAGAAGCGATCGATGGCGTCACCGGCCTGGCACACCCGGCGTACAACTCGGCGGCAGGGCATTTCCGGGATTTCGCCTACTACAATCGCGCCAGCATGCTGGGCGTGTACGACGACTACTTCGTGCCGAACAACGCGACTCTCGCCTTGGTCGGAGACATCGCGCCCGGTGAGGCTCGCACTCTCGCCGAACGATATTTCGGCCAGCTCGCCCGAGGAGCGGAGTCACCGGCTCTCATGGATGTCGAAGCGGAACCGGTTCCGGGAGGCGCGGTGCGGCTCGACTGGCTAGAGCCCATGGACCCTCGGGTGATCCTTCGTTATCGCGTACCCGGCGTTGGTCACCCGGAAAGGCCGGTGTTCGACACCATCGCAGCCCTTACCCGTGGCCGTCACGGCCTTTTTGCGGCAAGTCTCGCGGGCAAAGCGGGCGCCCCTGCGAACGTGGATTTCCAGGCTGTCCCGACACGCCTGGGATCCGCTAACGTCATCGATTTCATCGCGAAAGCGCGCCGCGACGAAGACCTTCCCGGCCTCGAAGAGACCCTGCTCGCGGTGGTGGACGACCTGCAAAAAAAACGCATCGACTCGAAGGCCCTGGAGCGAGCGCGGAAAGCCTTGCGCTTGGAGTGGGACCGGACTCGATCGGAGCGGAGACGGCTCGCCAAAGCGCTCGGCCAATTTCAGGTGATGGATAGCTGGGAAACGCTTCAGACCTTTATGGAAGCTCGGCTGAGCGCATCGGTCGAAGACATTCAACGAGCGGCGCGGCGATATTTTGTGCCTTCGAACCGCGTCATCGTCATCGCGCGCGAGAGACCGCTTTCGCACGAGCGACCCGGCTCGCGCGCGACGACCTCAATGGCCTCAATGGCCTCAATGGAAGGAAACGAGCCATGAAAATGGAAAGAGAGAAAATTTACCGGGCTCTGGTGCCGATGGCGGCACTCACTCTGGCCACCGCTCTTTCGCTGGCGGGCTGTGGTGGCGGATCGAATGGCGAAGAGGAGATATTGCCCGGGCGCTCTCGCCCTTTGTTGGAGCACGACTGGCCTCATCCTCGTGACTTTGAGTTTGCCCCGAGCACTTTCACACCGCCAGATGCTGCTGGAGCTTTGGTGAACACGACGACGGGCCTTCGCGCTTACATCATCCCTGATGCATCGGACCCGCTGGTGCGAATTACCGCGGCGGCGCCGTTGGGCCGACTCTATGAGCAGTCGGGCGAAGCCGGAGCTTCGAGGCTCTTGACGGAGCTTTTGACTCGTCACGGCCCGGCCGATCCGAACCGGCCTCTTTCGCTGCGCCTGGAGTCCCTGGGAACGGCTCTCCAGATGGAGGAGGATCTCGACGTGACGCGGATCTCAGTAGAGGTGCTGGCCGAGGACTGGCAGGAAGGACTGGCCGTGCTGATCGATGTCCTCCGGCGCCCCGACTTCGAAAATAGCGTCCTCCGTCACTATCGTACCGGTCCCGGGTACTCGACCCCTACTTCGAGTGCTTCGGGAAGTGGATTCCAGCCTAAAGTGGAGCTCGAGAGAATTCTCGCTGGCTACCCGCTCGCACCGGCGGATCCAGGCCTATCGGTGACGGGCCAAGCGCTACGCGCCCTGGCGGGGCGTACGCTGGGGCCAAACCGGGTCGTCCTCGGCGTTGGAGGCAACGTGCCGAGGGCCGAGGTGGAGGCAGCGTTGAACAAGTTAAGCGAAGGCTGGGACAGCACAGAAGAGCCGCTCCGAGTCGCCGAGCTGACCGGAGAAGCAAGAGTCGAAAACAAGCTCCACACCATCGATGTGCCAAGCCTCGAGGGCTGGATTGCCACCGGCCGCCCGGTAGGGCCGGTTCCCGAATCGGAGCGGGCCGCTGTCGCGGTGATGGCTCACATCCTCGGGACGCGCCTCAACATTGCCGTCCGCGAGATCCGCGGGCTTGCCAATCGAGCCGTTTTCGTGCTCCCGGACACGGCGAGCGGAGCCGGTCTCTGGCATGTGAAAACGGGCGGTCGCACGGAGGCTGTGGCGCCTCTGGTCAAGTTCTGCTGGGAAGAAATCGAGAAAATGCACCAACCTAGCGATCCCATCACCGAGGACGAGATCGAACAGGCCAAGGGCGCGTTGGTGTCGGGTAGCTGGCAGGCAGCTCTCGACGGCGCCCGGCAGGCGAGCGCGACTTACGCGGTGGAAACTGTGCGGCGCGGGGCTTTGGACGCATTGCTTCAGTGGCCCGAAGCCGTTAGAGCGGTCACGGTCCAGCAGGTCAAGGAGGTTGCGCAAAAGTACCTGAGCGCGGAAGAGATGGTTACGGTCGTCGTCGGTCCAATCGATAAAATCCGAGAGGCACGTCACCCCCGATGGCCCGTCGATTTGAGCGCGCTTGAATCGACTCCCACGTCTTGACGAGCGCTCGAAGCTGAACCGCGGAGGCAACGCAATGAGGAAAAGCACTACGGCATTGGCCCTTTGGGTGATCTTCCCTTTTTGTTTGACTGGAGGTGCCGAGCGGCTCGAGGCGGCCACAGATTCCATACAGGAGATCGTGCTCGAAAACGGGTTTCGAGTGCTGGTCGTCGAGAAAACCGCCGTGCCCCGAGTGGCTGCGAGTCTCTGGTATCGGGTAGGAGGGATAGCCGAAGCTCAAGGCGAGCACGGCTCCACCCACTTTCTCGAGCATATGATCCATCAGGGAACGACGACCGTGGGCACTAGAGCCTTCGCGGCGGAAAAACCCATTTTGAGGGAGATCTATGAAACGGAACAGAAGCTGATTGAAGTTTGGAATCGGGAACGTAATCGCCTGAGGGAGCGAAATGTCTTTTACGATGAGCTTGACTGGCCGACGACGCCGGAGATGGTGAAGTTGCGCCAGCGGCTCTACGAGCTGGAGGACCAAGATTCGGAGCTTCGAGAGTTCTGGGCCGAGTACAACTGGTACCGACGTTACGGCGGCCGTGCTCGGCACGCCGATCCCGTGCCCGCGACGACGGGAAACGAGCATATGGACATCTCTCTCGACCTCCCTAAAGAAAACCTCGAGCTCTTCTTCCGGCTCGAGGCGGAGCGGATGGTCAATGCGGTTTTGCGCGGTTGGGAGGCTCAGCGATTCACCGTTTTCGAGCAGATCCTCAACAGCCACAGCCGGCCGGAGAGAGGGAGATTCTATCAGGCAATTAACGGAGTAACGGGGCTCGCCCACCCGATATACCTGTCCGCTGGAGGGCATATGCGGGACTTCGCCTACTTCAATCGCGCCAGTATGCTCCGGATGTACGAGAAGTATTTCGTCCCCGGAAATGCCACCCTCGTTCTGGTCGGTGACGTGGCGCTCGGGCAGGTTCGCTCCCTCGCCGAGCGCTACTTCGGTCGCATCCCCAAAGGAGCCGAGGCGCCGGCCCGGATGGACTACGAAGCGGAGCCGGTTCCCGGAGGCGCCGCGCGGCTCGACTGGTTGGAACCGCTGGATCCACGAGTCATCATTCGGTTCCGCATTCCCGGCGTCGGGCACCCCGACCGGCCAGCGTTCGATGCCCTTGCGGCGCTGTTGCGAGGCCGTCACGGGATGCTGGCTCGCGCCTCGAGGTTAAGGGAGGGTGGATCGCGCGACCCATTCCGCGACGTCGACTTTCAAGCATCGGCGCCGCGTTCTGGCTCGCCCCGCACCATCAGCCTCGTGGCCCGGGCGCGACGGGACGACGATCTTCCCAAGCTCGAGCAAATGATGCTCGCGGCTTTAGAGGAGCTGCGCCAGGGAAAACTGGCCTCAGGGGATTTGAACCGGGCGCGAAAAGCGATGCGCCTGCAGTGGGAGCAGATCCGCTCGAGCCGTGGCAATCTGGCTTCGGAGCTCGGACGGTTCCAGGTGATGGACAGTTGGAGAACGCTCGAGCCCTATATGGACGCGCGAGAGAAGGCTTCCATTGAAGACATCCGCCGCGTCGCCGAGCGCTATCTCGTTCCGGCCAACCGCACCATCGCCACGTCGCGTCGAAATCCCGCACCGAACGCTCTCCTGGCACCCACAAGCCCGGAGTAGAACGAACCGCGAGACGGTGTGAGGGGTGGAGGACGGAGATCATGACGAAATCACTCTTTGTGGCGAAGCTGTTTGCCGTAGGCGTGCTGGCGACAGGGCCACTGACGATGGCTTCAAGTGGGAGTCAGGTATCCCGGTCGGCCGCAAAAGCACTGCCCGCAGTCGAAGTTCAGGAGCTCGTCCTCGATAACGGCTTCCGGGTGCTGGTTGTCGAGGACGCGCGGGTACCCCGGGTGGCGGCAAGTCTCTTCTATCGCGTCGGAGCACTGCAGGAGAGGCAGGGCGAGCACGGCTCCACCCACTTTCTCGAGCATATGATCCATCAGGGAACGACGACCGTGGGCACTAGAAACTTCGAGGCGGAAAAACCCATTTTGAGGGAGATCTATGAAACGGAACAGAAGCTGATCGCGCTCTGGAATCAAGATAGGAATCGGCTGCGGGAGCGGAACATCTTCTTCGATGAGCTCGACTGGCCGACCTCTCCTGAGATGGAGCGACTCAGGCAGCACCTTTACGAGCTCGAAGATCAAGACACGCAATACCGGGAGTTCTGGGCCGAGTACAACTGGTACCGGCGTTACGGCGGGCTCATGCGGCATACGGATCCCGTCCCGGCGACCACGGGGGATGAGTGGGTGGAGATCGACATCGATCTTCCCAAAGAAAACCTCGAGCTCTTCTTCCGTTTGGAAGCAGACCGCATGGTCAACGCGGTCCCTCGTGGATGGGAAGCGCAACGGTTCACCGTGCTCGAACAGATCCTCGGAAGGTGGAGCCGGCCGGACACGAGACTCGCCGAAGCTCTTCTAGGAGTGAGCGGCTATGCTCATCCTGTCTACACGCGGACGGCCTGGGGACATCTGCGCGACTTCGCTTATTTCAATCGCGCGAGCATGCTCCGCATCTACGATGACTACTTTGTGCCTAACAATGCGACCCTGGCACTGGTGGGAGACATCTCGCTGCGAGAGGTGCGCTCCCTCGCCCAGCGCTACTTCGGCCGCATTCCCAGGGGGCCAGAGCCTCCGGCACGCATGGATCTGGAAGCGGAGCCACCGCCAGGAGGCGCCGTCCGGCTCGATTGGTTGGAGCCCTTGGAGCCGCGGGTGCTCATTCGCTACCGCATCCCGGCGGTCGGGCATCCTGATCGACCTGTGTTCGACACCATAGCTGCCTTACTGAAAGGCCCACAGGGCATGCTTGGCGCGAAGCTCCTGGGGGAACGCGGACTGGTTCCTGGCGTCGATTTGCAAGTCACTGCAAGCCGTAGAGGAACGCCCGGGGCGATCGACCTCGTATCGGTGGCGGGGCGCGATGAAGACCTGGCGACGATTGAGAGCGCGATGCTCGAAGTCGTTGACGAATTGCGTCAAGGACGAGTCGACCCCAAAGCACTCGAACGAGCTCGTAAGGCACTGCGACTGGAATGGGAACGGATGAGGTCAGATCGGGACGAGCTGGCATATCAGCTAGCGGGCCATGCCGTCTTTGACAGCTGGGAAACGTTGCCGCTCCAGATGGAAGCCCGACTGGGGGCGTCCTTGGAGGACATTCAGCGAGCAGCCAGACAATACCTTGTGCCGGTGAACCGGGTGATTGCCACCTCGCGTCTTAACCCGAGGTGACCTTACCGTTACCAACACCCAATGAGGTGTCACCATCACAACCAAGCTGGGTCAATCGCAGGCCTCCCATTCTCCGGATCCCACGCGTTATCTAGGTCTAGGCTGCTTGAGCCCGAGGGCTTCTCCCAACCCACCTAGCTCCGGATCGTCCGGCCACCGCTCGAGCCCCCCCTCGAGAAAGCGAAGTGCTTCGCTTCGCTCGCCAACTTGAACGTGAGCACGGATGAGTCTCACGCAGATTGCGGGCGAAGGAGCAAGGTCGAACGCCTTTCGAAGGGGTTGTAGGGCTTGTCGGCTTTGCCCGGCTTGATTGAGAATGGTGCTCAAGTTGAGGTGGTCTCTCGGGGACTCGGGTTGGTGGGAGATCGCCGCCTCATAGGAGGAGATGGCCTTCGACAAATTACCCAGCACCGCCAAGACGTAGCCGAGATTGCTGTGTGCATCGGCAAATTGTGGATTCAACGCGATGGCTTTCTCGAACGCTTCTGCCGCTTCTTTCCATCTTTGCTGGTTGAGCATCACCATGCCGAGGTTGTGATGGACCTTGGCAGAATCCGGACTCCGTTCCATCGCCCTTTGATAGAACGTCTCTGCGTGACTCCAGTAGCCCCGCGCTGCGAACTCATTGCCCAGTGAAAAAAAATTGCGGAAGAACTCGATTCCCAAATTGATGCCATCGAACGGCAGGCCGACCCGCTCCCGCTCTTCGGCGGTCCGGGGGATTCGCTCCGAGTCGGCGGCAACGTCATCAGCCCCGACGGCGCCGCGGTAAACCTTGACAATCCTTCCTTGCTCGTCGATGAGGAAGCTCATTGGAATGGCCAGGTCGGAAATTCGGTCATAGAGAGTGGAAGTCAGGACATTATAGACTCCAACCATCTCTTCACTAGCCAGGAGCAACGGGAAGTCGAGCCCGAGCTCCTCCTTGAACGCCCGCACCGGTTCCTCAGCCGGCGGCTCGTCCACCGAGACGGCTAGAAGAGTGACGCCCGACGCTTCCAGATCCGATCTTTTATTCTTGAAGTCCAAAAGCTCACCGCGGCAAGGGGCGCACCAGCTCGCCCAGAAGTTCAGCAGCACCTTTTGTCCTTTGAGACTCGCTAACCGGTGGCTCTTGCCGTCCAAGTCGCTCAAGGTGAAATCAGGAGCGGGCAGAGGATCCAGAAGCCACGTACCCCTGGGTGGGCTGGGCCTGTCTTTCTTGACCTTCCGAACCGGAGTCGCGTGGGGCGGCTGGAAAGGCTCGATCTCGAGGTCCTCCTCGCCTTCGACCACACGGATGAGGTGATTCGCCGGGGTCGACCCGAGTGTCTGTACCACCCCACTCGGCCAGTGGATGACGACTCTTTCTATCTCCCCCAAACCCTCGAGACCGAAATGAAGCCTGCGGCTACTTTGAGATAGGTAACCGCTTGCCGCACGTACCGTTTTCTGACGAACGCCCCGACTGGTGTGGACCTCGACGCGGGCACCTATCGCGTCACGATTACTCGAGCGACCTTCCAACAGAAAACGGACCGCAGCCCGTCCGTTGGCCAGGTCGTTCCGCAGGAGCCGGAGCTGAGGTGCGTTTCGGCTCTTGAGCGCGATGTCTATGTCCCCATCCAGGTCATAGTCGAAACCGACGAAGGCCCGTCCGTCCTCGGGAAAGTCGAGCCCGCTGATACCCGAGGCATCGATGAAGGTGCCATCGCCATTGTTGAGGTAGAAGCAGTTGCGCTCGCGGCCGCTCCAGCTTCCGTCGCCCCGAATGAGGCGACTGATAGCGTTCCAGCCTTGCTCATAAAGCTCCACCGCTTTCTTTTCAGTGGGCGAGCGCGACACGACTTGCCGCCAGAAGAAGCTTCAAAGATCTTTCGTCGAGGTATTAGTAATGAAGCCATTGACGGAGTAGAGGTCTTCGTCCCCGTCGTTGTCGCAATCGAGAAAGTCACTACTCCAGGCCCATCGCCCAAACTCGACCCCGGCCTGCTTGCCGACATCTTCGAACCGGCCATCTCCCCGGTTTCGAAACAGGCTACTTCCCTTGGCGTGACGCACGTAGCTGGCGCGTGCGTTGTCGGTCTGATAACCGGGCTGTCCGGTCAGGCGTAGACCGGCAGAAGACCACATGTTGCCCACATAGAGATCGTCTTTGCCATCCAGGTCGTAATCCACCCAGGCGACGCTCATACCCGCGCCGATGTCCGAAACACCCGCGTCTCGGGTAACCTCGAGGAATCTGCCTTTCCCGAAGTTCTGATACAGATTGTTCCGGCCGAAGTCGTTCGCCACGTAGAGGTCGAGCCATCCATCATTGTTGAAGTCGCCCCAAGACGAGGAGAAGCTGAAGCGGTCGTTTCCCCGGTCAAAGCCCGCACTCTTGGTGACGTCTTCGAAGGTTCCATCGCCACGATTCCGAAAAAGTATGTTTGGAGGCCCATTGGTGGCATCGTGATAGGGGTAAGGCAGCGCCAGGGTAGTATCTTCTCCGGGAGCATCGAAGTATCGGTAGCGGGTGACGTAGAGGTCCAAATCGCCGTCGTTGTCGTAGTCGGCCAATGACGCCGAGCTCAAAGTGGCGTCGGCGCCGTCTTTCCTTTCAAACGAAGCTCGAGAGAGCTCGAATCTCCCGTGCCCGTCGTTTAGGAGAAGCACGACGGTCCAGTTATGGATGACGACGAACAGGTCTTGATCACCGTCATTGTCGGCGTCGCCGAAGAGTCCCAAGGAGGTGCGCTCGAGAAGATCGACTCGGGATTCCCGGCTGATATCCTCGAACGTCCCGTCACCCCGGTTCCGATAGAGCCGGTTCGGAAGTCCCTGCGGCTGAGCCACGTAAAGGTCCTCGAGTCCGTCGCCGTCCACGTCTCCAACCGCAAGTCCGCTATGTCCGTACACATCGATGCCACCGGCGGCATCCACCCTGGTGCGGAAGTGATCGACCCCCATCCTCATCTGCTCCCAGTAGGAGGGTGCGTCGGCCCAGGCGACAGTGCTCACGTCGGTAAAGAAGGGCTTGGCGGTTCGCCCTCCGGTGGCGGGCTCGACCTCGAGGCGCTTCATTTTCCAACCGTCATCCGAAAAGACCCAGTCCACTCGCCACCAACCTCGACGGGCAATGAAGTCGTTCCCCGCTCCTCGTCCCGAGACGTCATACAAGATCCGAGTCCGCGCATGCGACGGCTCGGCAGCGGCATCCACGTGGATACTGACGATCTTGAACTCGAGTAAAGAAAAGGAATGAAACTCCTCGATCCAAGCCAGGAGAGCGGAGGGCGCCTGGACCGCCATTGTGGAGAGCTTTTTAGGGTAGCGATATCGGAAGAGCTCAACACTCGGAGGTGCGGCCACCGCCTGGCTTGAGACCGGCTCTAGAGAAGGTGCCTGAAACCCCCTATGGACAAGCGAGGCGATCTCTCCCGGTCGACGTCTTTGCATTGCCTCTTCCAACGCATGGAGCCTTTCTTCGATCGCCTCGGCAACGACCTCGGTCCTCCAACGATCCTGTGCAGGATCGACGGCAACGAACAGGGACTCGACCGCCGAGCGTTTGGAGGGGTAGCCTCGCACCGGGAAGACCTGTTTGCTCTCCTCAGATTGCTCGGAAGCTTCTCCTGCTCGAGAGGCGGGAGTAAAGGATATGAACAAGCAGGCCAGCACCACGAGACGAGGGAACGGCTCACTCATGATGGAATACACTTCGCTCCGATCCCGCGGTTGTTTGGTTGACTCGCTGCCACGGCGAGATGCTATCACCGCCGGAGCCTGACAGAGCTCCCAGGAAAACGCGGTCGCCACAAACAGGGCGCGCCTCCAGTCTGGGGCCTGCCCGGAGTGTCAGTTGATGGAGGAACTACGTAGTGTCCTGTCCCGGAAGTCATGTTGCATTCGAGCGCCGATGCATCCCGCCTCGCTGCCTTGCGCCTCGGTTTAATACACGCGGTATTTCGCCCTCGCCGCGCCTTGCGATCCGGTCGCCTCGACGCTCTCGATGCTACATCACTTCCGAGACGGGACACTAGAACATCCATTTCACCGCGAAGCGTATCGGTCGCGGCAACCGCACCTCCGACCGCTAGGAACTTGTTTCCAGAGCGGGGTCGCATTTACCGGCCAAGTTAGTCCAGCCGAGCGGTCTGACGCTGCTCGCCAGCTGAGGAGAATAGGACGCGAAGCGGGAAAAAGCAAGCGGTCGCGTTGCAGCGAAGTTGCTGGTGTCGCCGTCGTATCGCTTTCGCCACCCCGCCGGCGGTAACTTCGATATCTACCTGGTGGAGGCGGACTCGGCCACGCCCCTCCGGCTGACAACCGATCCTGCCGAGGACTTCGCGCCATCGTGGGCGCCCGCTGGCGAGGCGATCTACTTCGGCTCGTCGCGTTCCGGCGAATGGCAGATGTGGCGCTTCGATCTGGACGACGAGAACCCAGGTGTCCAAAGAGGGTGGCCGCGTGCCACAGTTGTCTTACGGCGGTCGGTACCTTTACTACGTCAAAGTGGATCGCCGGGGGTTGTGGCGGGTCGACTTGACGGCCAGCCAACGGTCAGAGACGTGCGTGATCGCGGATATCGAACCGGTGGACTGGAACAACTGGCACGTACTGATCGTCCAATCAAGGTCGGGAAAAAGGGCTCCTGAAGGTGCGGCTCGAGACGGGCGTCGGCGCCGCCCGCCACCCAGCGACTGGCGGATCGCAATCTCCTGACGCCGCGCGCGGCCCCGCGCCAGCAGCATGTTGGCCAGATTGAGACTGGCGATCAGCAGGGCGTTGGTGCATGAATCCGTTCACGGGACTTTTCGGCGGCCCAACTTACTCCCCGACGATCGCTTGGGATTCAGGCTTGCCCAGCTCAGCCATGCGGTTCAATACATTGCACCCGATCCTTGCCTCCCGCTTCTGCGATTCGTAGCCGCGCGCGAGAAGGCTGTTTCCGAGCGTGCGCTTGTACCTGAAGAAAAGATTCTCGACGGCGCCCTGTCGTCGATACCGTGACTCCCTCTGCCAGCCTTGGCGCCCGACATTGCGAATCGTCTCGAGGGTCGCGTTCCGCTACGCCCACATGCCCTCGGCGCCGTCCGAAGGCACCGCCCCTCGTCGAGGTGGGATCACGATCTTGATGTCCACGGTGCCGACCTCACCGAGCAGCTCGTACACCGACCGAGTATCGTAGGCCCCATCGGCTGTGAAACATCGGATCGGAGAGTCGACCTGTTCGAGCAGACACGGGACAGTGGATGGATCGTCCTCGCTGCTCTTTGTGAGCTTCGCCGCCACGATGAAGCCGTCGTCATCCACCCCGACATTCAGCTTCTGCCATTGTCGACGCGCCTTCGAGCTCTTGTGCCTGTGGGCGTGCCACTCGCCGGCACCCGAGATTTTGAGTCCTGTAGAGTCGACGATCAGATGGAGCGCGCCATCATGCGCTCTGGTGGGACAAAGCACGTCGACGTCTCTGTTCCGCCGCGACAGCGTGGTGTGGTCCGGTGCTTTCAGGTCGAGCTCCATCAACCGCAACAACGAGTCGAGGAATCCCTCGGTCTGTCGGAGCGGAAGGTGAAAGACCATGCGCAACGTCAACGCCGTCACGATTGCCAGATTCGAGTAGCGCGGCTGGCCACCGCGGCGGCCGTTGTTCGGTGGTGTCCACGCTTCGCGCGCCTCGTCTGAGAACCAAACGGTGATGTCGCCACGGCACCTCAGGCCACGCTCGTACTCCCGCCAGTTGGTCACGCGATACTTCGTCTTGTATTTGCGGTTCACTCTGGTGGACTTGCGCGCGGCCATGGGTTCATCTCCTCGATATTCGATGTATCGAGAAGCTCAGTCGAAACGGTTGCCGGAGTCAAGAGCTATTCGTGCACCAACGCCGGTTCTCCCCGACGAGCTCCAGCTGGTGGTGGCGCGAGGAATCGACCAACGTGAGGAACGCTACCCGCCGATCGCCAACCACGAGCACAAAACTTCCCTTCGTGCCATGCGAGCTTTGGATCATGAATCCACTGTTTCTTGTTGGCACAGAGCTCCGCCACTCGTTTACCCGTGGTGATCGGCGTCTCTCATGAGAGCAAGTGCATATAACACTCACTCCTTCGGAAGGGCGAAGGCAAAGAGGGTCGTTCCCGACGGAATCATGACGTACTGCGTGCCGTCCAGCATGTAAGTGATGGGAGCTGCCCAGATGGAGGCACCCGTCTGAAAGTGCCACAGGTTCTCACCGGTGCGGGCGTCGAACGCCATCACGTTTCCATCCATGTCTCCGCCGAAGACGAGGCCCCCATCCGTGGAAAGGGTGCCTCCCATCGAGGCGGTAAAATACTTGAACTCCCACTTCACTTCCGCGGTGAGCGGATCGATGGCTCGCAGGGCGCTGTATGCACGGGGGCCCGAAGGTCGGTAGGTTCCGCCGAAGTAGTACTGGCCCTCGATGAACTCCTGGGGCCACGCATAAAAGGTGGCACAGGCTTCACGGGCCGTCACATAGAGCCATCCCGTTGAGGGGTTGAAAGACGGAGACATCCAGTTCGTCGCCCCTTCGACGTCGGGACAGGTGAAGGTGCCCTCGGCGCTCGGCGTGTTGTTGGGGAGGAGGATGGGCCTGCCGTCGGGGCCGATCTCCGTGGCCCAGGTGGTGTGAACGAAGGGCTTTCCCACTAACAGCTCCCCGTTCGTCCGATCGAGGGTATAGAAAAACCCATTGCGGTTGGCCAACATCAAGAGCTTTCGCGTGCCGCTCTCCCCTTCGATGTCGGCGAGCACCGGCACTTGGTTCGAGTCCCAGTCGTGGGTGTCGTGCGGCGTGAACTGGTAGTACCAGCGCAGCTCGCCAGAGTCGGCATCGAGGGCCACCACCGAGTCCGTGTAGAGGTTGTCCCCCGGGCGTACTTCGCCGAGAAGGTCCGGTCCGGGATTCCCCGTGCCCCAGTAGATGAGGTTCAGCTCGGGGTCATAGGTTCCGGTCAGCCACGTCGATCCTCCCCCGCGCTCCCAGGCGTCCCCCGCCCAGGTGTCGCCGCCCGGCTTGCCGGGCTCGGGCACCGTCCAGAAGCGCCAGCGCCTCATTCCGGTGCCGGTATCGTAGGCGTCCAGAAAGCCTCGCGTACCGTATTCGGCGCCGGCAACGCCCACCACCACCATGTCCTTCACCACGAGGGGGGCGGCGGTGGCGGAGTAACCACGCTCGGGATCGGCGATGTCCACGTCCCAGATCAGGCTGCCCGTCTTCGCGTCCAGCGCGACCAGACGCGCATCGAGCGTAGCCATGTAAAGTCGATCCCGGTAGATGGCGAAGCCACGGTTGACGGAGCCGCAGCAGACATTCAGGAGGTCCGGCAGCGGCTTGCGGTAGTGCCAGATGGCGCGGCCGGTCCGGGCGTCGAGGGCCCAGGCATGATTGTCCTGTCCGGTGACGAACAAAATCCCGTCGATGACGATGGGAGTCGTTTCGAACTTTCCCAGAACCCCGGTTTGAAAAGTCCATCGGGGCGCCAGCCTCCGGACGTTCTCCGTCGTGATCTCCTTCAGGGGGCTGTTCCGCTGCCCGGTGTAGTCTCCCGAATAGCTCAGCCACCGTTGCGGGTTCGTGAGCCCATCGAGAAGATCTTCGCGACTAACCTCCTGAGCGGAGGCGATTACCCCGAAGGTCGCGATGATGCACACCGCTCCACCGACGGTGATCGAGCTCGCCCGCCTGCTCATTGGGATCCCTCCTTCACCGGCCTGGCGGAAGCTGCCGTGGTTCCCAGGGTACGGAGATAACTCAAGAGATCGTCGAGCTCGGCGTCCGTGAGCTGCTCGACACCGTAGTCGGGCATGAGGGAGTGCTCTTCGTGGATAACCTCCAGCAAGTCACTCTTGAGTAACAGGTGCAGCTCCTCGTTCACATCCATCAACTGAATCGAAAAGGTATCCTCGTTCTTCCTGACGCCGGCAATGCGCCGCCCGTCGCGGAGGAGCACGGTGACGGGCTCGTATCCGGGGGGGTAGTACTCGCTCGCGCTTCGGAGCTCCCGCATCAACGCCGTTCTAGAGCGCGCCGCGCCGATGCGGGACAGATCGGGGCCGAGCCGTCCCCCACGGCCGTTGATCCGGTGACACTGTTCGCACGAGCCCTTGTCCCAGTAGATTTCTTCACCGGCGGCGGCGTTGCCCGGCTCCTCCTGATCCGTTCCCGAGCTCCTCAAGCTGCGCAGATAAGCGATCACCATCCAGACCTCGTCCTCCTGAAGTCGAGCCGGCCCCATCTCCGATCCGGGAACACCGCGCGAGATGACCCGAAACAGGTCGGCGTCGCTGTCGCCGTGGAGCCACGGGCCGTTCTTCAGATCCGGTCCCTGGTAGCCGAGCCCGTCCAGCCCGTGGCAAACGCCGCACCGGTGCCGGTACATGTGCATGCCCTGCTCGAGGGCCTTCGGGTCTCCCTCCATCGGATTCTGGACGAGTCCGGTCTGTGGCGTTGCGGTGCCGATCCCGAGGAGGGCCAGCACACTCGAGGCCAACACCGCGCGAGCATTCTTTCTTCGCATCGTTTCCTCCACGAAATCAAAGATCATCGCTCATAGAGAATCGGGTTGGTGGGCAGGGTCTTCGGATCGATCCTCTGGCCCTCCTTCATGACCCAACGCAATTTGCGAAGGTTGGAGATATCCGCGATGGGGTCGCCATCCAGAACGAGGAGGTCTGCGAACTTGCCAACTTCGAGGGTGCCGAACTCCTCGAGGCCTTTCGAGGCAATGGCGCCGTTTCGGCTTCCAGCCACGATGGCCTCTCCGGCGCTCATGCCGAGCTCCACCAGATTCTCGATGGCGGAGATGGTCCCGTAGCCCGGCTCACGGTAGACGGACCGCAAGCCGGTCGGCGTTCTCGAGAACTCCGGCGCGGCCACGGGAGCGTTGTCCGTCCCCACCGTCACGATGCAGCCGCCCTCGATGAGTTTCTTTGCGTTCCTCCGGTTCATCTCGGTGTCGAGACCCAGGAGCGCCCGTTCTCGCCGCCGCTCCGCGGAGGTCTTCTCCCTCTTCACCGCTCGTTTCAGGCCGCGCTTCTTCGCCTTTGACTCCTCCGACGCCAGGCGGGCTTCGGCTCCCTTCCGGGCTTCGAGGTGCTCCTGATAGCCCTGCCCGCCCCAGCGGTTGACCAGCATCGAGCAGACGATCTCGCGCTTGCGAATCTGTCGGACCAGCTCGTCGGAGATCTCCCTTCCCGCCAGCACCTCCGGGTGCTGGATGAGATCGACTCCCGCCTCGACGGAAATCCGAAGCCCTTCCGGGCTGGTGGAGTGCGTTTCTGCTATCAGTCCCCGCTTGTGCGTTTCTTCGACGAGGATCCGCTGCGCCTTCTCGGAAAAGCCGATGAACGTCGGCGACCAATGAGACGTCCCGCCAAACTTGATGAAATCAGGCCCCTTGTCGAGGTAGGCGTTGATGGCTTCGCGAAGCTCCTCCGGATACATCTCCATCAGCTCTTCCCCACTCCCCTGTGTGACCGCATCGTTGATCTGCTCCTCCCACAGCGAGAGGCCTTCCTCCCGAACGAGCGAGAAGGTGACCGAAAAGGGTCCTCCCCAACCCACGATGTTGCCCGCCACCAGCATGCGCGGTCCGATCACCTCCCCGCGCGCGATGGCGTCGCGTACCTCCATCGACGGAAGGAGCGCACCGTAGCTGTCGCGCACGGTGGTCACGCCGTATTTCAACTGCATCTGGGCCGCTTCGAGGGTCAGCTCGGCGTTACGCTCCCAGTATTTGACGGCCGTTTCTTTGCTCGGACCGGACCGAGCAAAGGTGACCGAGAGGTGCACGTTGGTGTCGATCAATCCGGGAGTGATGAATTGACCGCTCGCGTCGACGACGAGGGCACCTTCCGGGACGTCCACCGAGCTTCGCGGCCCCACGGCCGCGATACGTTTGTCGGTCACGACGATCGTCGCGTCCGGGAGTGGTGGACCTCCCGTACCATCGATCACCGTGGCCCCGACGATGGCCGTCGTCCGGCTCGACTGCGTCCCGCTCTCGCCGCTGGCAGCGATTAGGAACAGGGACAACAGGCAAAGAACGCTTGCTCGTTTCCTCATTTGCATGGCTTTCCTCCCAGCGATGCCTGCCGTGGCCGACCCCGGCTCCAACGGCGGAGTGACACGTGTACCACATTCGACGGAGCCTGCCTACATGGAACGGGAGTGCGTCATCGGTGCGAATGACGGTATAAGTAAGCGACGAAACGAGCTCAAAGCGAGGAGTGGCCATGTTTCTGAAGAAAAACCGAAGAGAACTCTATTGGGGAGTGGTGTTTCTATTCTCCTGTCACGGCTTGTTCGCCCAGACCGCGCCGGGGGACGGGAGAGCTGGCTACGCCCTGCCCCTCGAGACCACGCGCACGGTGGATTTCACCACCGATGAGGGCACGTGGTTGTCCCTGGACGTCTCCCCCGACGGCAGCCAGATCGTCTTCGATCTCATGGGGGATCTGTATCTGCTGCCCATGGAGGGAGGGGATGCGACGCGCATCACCAAAGGTCCGGCCTGGGACAACCAGCCACGCTTCTCACCGGACGGACGAGAGCTCGTCTTCGTCAGCGACCGCGACGGCACCGACAACCTCTGGCTCATTTCCGCCGACGGCAGCGATCTCCGATCGATCACCCAGGAGACGAAATTCGTCTTCAGTGCTCCGGCCTTCTCGCCCGACGGCAATTACATCGCAGCGCGACGAGGCGAGACCACTCTCGACTTCAAGGAGCTCTGGCTCTTCCACAAACACGGTGGCAAGGGCGTCCAGCTCACCCGTCCCGAAGGGCCGACACGGTCGGTGGCCGGGCCGGTCTTCTCTCCCGATGGGCGCTACCTCTACTTCTCGAGCAGTCCGAACCGCCACATCTACAACCTGGATCTGGGGCACTGGCAATTAAGACGACTGGACCGGGAGACCGGCGAGCTCGAAACGCTCACCGCCGCCTACGGCGGTGGGCTCCGCCCGTCCCTCTCCCCGGACGGACGATCTCTCGTCTACGGCTCGCGGCACGACGCCCGGACGGGCCTCCGCCTGCGGGATCTCGAGAGCGGTGACGAGCGGTGGCTCGTGTATCCCATCGACCGGGACGAACAGGAGGGGCATGTCGCGACCGATCTGCTGCCGGGATACGCTTTCACGCCCGACGGGAACGCCGTGGTGGCCTCGTTCGGAGGCAAGATTCACACGGTCGATGTGCGCTCTTCGGAAGTGACCCTGATTCGTTTCACGGCGCACGTGCAACAGGAACTCGCGCCACTGGTGCACTTCTCTCGTCGCCTCGAGGAGGGTCCGGTGCAGGCGCGCCAGCTTCGCTGGATGAGTGCGTCACCCGATGGGACCCGTCTCGTTTTCAGCGCCCTCGGAAAGATCTGGATGGTGGAGCCCCCAAACGGCCAGCCGCGACGGCTCACCGACAGCGCGGAGAGGGAGTACGCGCCGCGTTTCTCTCCTGACGGACGTTTCGTAGCCTACGTGAGCTGGTCGGACGAGGAGGGCGGGCACCTCTGGAAGCTTCCGGTCAGTGGCGGAGCGCCGAAGCGACTGAGTCAGGTTCCCGCCTACTATCACCACCCGAGCTGGTCATCCGACAGTGAGAAAATCGTGTACGTCATGGGCTCGGCTCGGGCGTGGCTCGCGCAGGACTTCAGCGACGTGCAGCAGATTCGGTGGGTATCGGCCGAGGGCGGGGACTCCTTTCGCGTTGTCGACTCCCCGATCCCAGCGCCGGGCCGGAGGCTTCCCGCCCAGCAGCCCACGTTCCGCCTCGACGGCGAGCGCATCTTCTACCTGGACCATGAAACGCTTACCGAAAGGCGCGACTTGCGGGATGCCGTGATCGTCCGTTCTGTACGGCTCGACGGCACGGACGGGCGGGCTCACCTGCGGCTTCCCGGAGCCTACCAGGCGATCGCTTCTCCCGACGGTGAATGGGCGGCCTTCCTCGTGCGAGGCGACGGCTACCTCGTTGCCATGCCGCGAACCAGCCAGCCACTCACCATCGACCTGGACGCGCCCGCGGTCCCGGTAAGGCGACTCACCCGCGAGGGGGCGGCCGATCTCAACTGGGACCCGGACGGTAAGACCTTGACCTGGTCGGTCACCAATCACTTTTATCGTATCGACCGCGATGACGTGCTGGAGGCTGAGGGTTCCGAGCTGAGGCCTTCGGAGGTTTCGATCACGCTATCGGTGCCGCGTCATACCGCCAGCGGCCGTGTGGCGCTCCGGGGGGCTCGCATCGTCACCATGCGTGGAGACGAGATCCTTCCTCAGGGCGACGTCGTGGTGGAGAACCACCGTATCGTGGCGGTCGGCCGAAGCGGTGACATCCCCATTCCGGACGACGCGCAGGTCTTCGACGTCGCTGGAAAGACCATCGTTCCTGGCCTCATCGACGTGCACGATCATCTGGGGCCCGTCCGAGACATCATTCCGGAAAGAGCGTGGTCGCTGGCCGCACATCTCGCTTACGGCGTCACCACCGGTTTCGATCCCGCGGCCGATAACCAGGCGATCTTCACCTACGCCGAGATGGTCGAGGCGGGTGAGTTGACAGGACAACGGATCTTCAGCACCGGCTCCGCCATGAACGTGAGCGCGGCACGAATCGACAGTCTCGAGGACGCTCGTAACATCGTCCGGCAGTACAAGAAGCTCGGGGCGATCGCGATCAAGGAGTACCTGCAGCCGCGCCGTATCCAGCGACAGTGGCTCATGATGGCGGCGAGAGAAGAAGGTCTCAACGCGACGGCCGACGGAGGCAATCACCTCGCCTTCGACATGACCCACGTGCTGGATGGGTTCACCGGCTTCGAGCACAGTATCCCGGCCGTCCCCGTCTACCGGGACGTCATCGAGCTCATGGCGCGAGGAAAGACGTACTACTGCCCCACACTCGTCGTGGACCTCGTCGGCCCTCAAGGCGAGTACTATTTTCGCCAGAAAACCGATCTACACGCCGACGCCAAGCTGAGGCGATTTGTTCCCCACGAGGAGATCGACCGAAAGACCCGCCGTCGCCTGCTGGCGCTCGAGGAGGACTACCGCTTCGTTCTCGCCTCCGAAGCGGCGGCCGCGACGATTCGCCAGGGTGGCTCCGCCGTGGTGGGAGGTCACGGAGAGGAGCAGGGGCTGGCGACCCACTGGGAGCTGTGGATGTTCGAGATGGGCGGGTTGACGCCGCTCGAGGCGCTGCGTGCCGCCACGCTGGCCGGCGCGGAAGCTATCGGTCTCGAAGCGGATCTCGGCTCGATCGAGCCGGGCAAAATCGCCGACCTCGTCGTGCTCAACGAGAATCCCTTGGAGAACATCCGCCACAGCACCGACATTCTCTACGTCATGAAAAGCGGCGAGCTCTTCGAAGCGGAGACGCTGGACCAACTCTGGCCGGATAAAGTGCCCTTCGAGCCGTTCTACTGGCAACGCGAAGAGGAGATGCTAATCGGTCGCTAAAACTCAATCGGCCATCCAGGAGAACCAGTACTCGCGGCACCAGTAGTCGATGGTCCCTTGTGCGGTGTGATACTGGAGCCAGTTCCGGACCCAGTTCAGGAACCTCGGATCGTTTTGCCGCACCGCGGGGTGACCGTACTCGCGGGCAAGGACGAGCAGTCGACCGCCCGGTTCTCTGAGAAGCCTGAGCTCGGGATTCTGTTTCATGAAGATGCGCGTGACCGCGTCGGTCAGCCAGGCATCGAACTCTCCGTTCTTGAGCGCGGGCGCCGGCGACGTCGATTCCAGGACCCGGGCGCGAGAGAAGTGACGCTGGGCGACGCGGACGATCGAAGAGCCCTTTTCCACTCCGATGCAACTCGACGGTTCGTCCAGTGCGGCGGTGCTCTCGATCCCGCCTTCGTTTCTGACCATCACGACGATGTCGGAGGGCAGCAGGGGACCGGCGAAGTCCACGCGGAGAGCCCGCTCGGGCGTGTTAGTGTAGCTCATCAACAGGTCGACGTCGTCGTCGAGAAGTGCCTTCATGTGTTGGGACCAGGCAAGGTCCACGAACTCCGGCCGGACACCGAGCTCCCCGGCCATGATCCGGCTCAGCTCGCATACGACGCCGCTCGGCTCCCCCGTCTTCGGATGCAGGTAGAACTCCGGGTGCGAACCCTCTTCGGGGGGCGGTGTGTAGGCCACCGCTACGCGCAAGACACCTCGGTCGAGTACGAGGTCGAGGGTCGACATGCGGGGCTAATCCTGCCGGCTCGCCACGTAATCCTCTTTGCTGCGAAAGGGGCGCACATGATGCGGCATCACTTGATAAGACGTTTCGACGAGGGGTGCCGGGTTCTCGGGAATGTACCTCGCCAGCCGCTCCTTGATTTCAGCGTAGTCCGGATGGCCCGCGAGGTTCGTCCACTCCTCAGGGTCGTTCCGGTGGTCGTACAGTTCCTCGCTATCGTCGATGTAGCGGATATAGCGCCAGTCCTCGGTGCGGATCGAGAACTCGAAGATGTCATAGGTCGTGATCGCCGGGTGATCCCACGTGGCCGTCGGGTCCGCGAGAAGCGGGACTAGGCTGTTGCCATCCAATCCGTCTTTTTCGGGCAGGCCGGCAAGCGCGACGAGGGTGGGGAAGAGGTCCACCAGGGACGTCACGCGCTCGACGCGGCTCCCGGCCGGAGCGCCCTGGGGGAGGCCAGGCGTGGCGCCTTGGGGAACTTTCATCATCAGCACCGTTCTAGCCACGTTGTCCCAGAGCGCAAACTTCCTCCAGTGCTCCTTCTCTCCGAGCTGCCAGCGTCATTGTCTCCTCTCGGGAATGAGGGTGTATCATGTCCGACCGGCATCCTTCCAGTGAAGGTACAATCGCCGCTCCAGACTGGAGGCCATCATGAAGCTCAGGTATTTCATCGAACCCTTCGCCGTCACCTTTGTCCTTGGCGGCTGCTTGCTCGTCACCGCGAATGTCGAGGCGCAAGAGACGACACCGTCGGCAGAGTACGACTACACCCGAGAAGCGGAACTGGCGTCGCGGCTCGATCTCGACAACCCGGATCCGGACCAGATCCGGAGTATTTTCGCGCGCCGGCGGGCGCGGGTGCTGCATGCCATACCGGATGGAGCGATGCTGGTCTTCTCCGCCGAGCGATCCCAGCCGAGGCGGCTCGAGTTCCAGGTGCCCCACAGTGAGAATCACGACTTCATTTTCCTGACCGGCGTCGACGGACTCGACAGCTACGACTCGGCGATCCTCCTCGTCCCGACCGAAGAGAAGGATTGGGTGGTTCTGTACACCTCGGCCGACGTCGAGGCGATGCGCTCGGTCACCGGCATCGAGGATATCCGCCCGTTTCCGGAGCTCGAAGAAGACCTCTCGGTGGCGCTCACCGACTACCGCGACTGGCGCATCACCCAGATCCGCCGGTGGCCGCTTCCCGCCGCGCTGTCGAAAACCTGGGGTCGCCACGACAAAGCCCTCTACCTGAACTACCCCCGCTTCCTCCGGCTGGGCATGACCGAGCCGCCACGGCTCGCCTACTTCGAGAAGCTGAAGCGGTTCTCGCCCGAGCTCGATATCCGAGACTCGGGAGACATCCTCGATCCGGTCCGTATGCTCCACGACGCCTACGGCCTCGCCTCGCTCCGTCGCGCAGTGGCGATCAGCGGTGAAGGGATCGTCGAGGGTCTGCGGGCGGTGCGCGTCGGCCTGACCGAAAAGCACATCATGGAGATCATGGACTTCGTCTACCGGTATCGGGGCGGGCTCCTGGGTTTTCCGACCGCGGTCCGAAAAATGCCGATGGCGGGACCGATGCACCGCCGCGCCGTTCCGGAAGGCTTCATCCAGTTCGTTCCCCGCTCGGGAGCGAGGGTCTTCGAGGCGAGCGATATGGTCCATGTGGACACCGGCGCCGCCTTCAATCACTACTCGGCGGATCTGCAGCGCAACGTCCCGGTGGACGGAAAATTCTCGCCGGAGCAAAGGAGGCTCTACCAGATCGCCCTCGATGTGCAGAAAACAGTGATCTCGAGGATCAAGCCGGGTGTCACCTGGTGGGAGCTCCACGAGCTGGCGGTGAACATGCTCCGCGAAGCGGGAGGCTACGACCAGTACTATACCTACGGGATCGGGCACTTCATCGGCATGGAGGTCCACGACGAGGGGGACTATGAAGCGCCGTTGATGCCCGGGATGGTGCTCTCCATCGAGCAGGGTGTCGCCCCACCCGATGGGCCGCGCGTCGCTTTCGAGGACGACGTGATCGTGACCGAGACGGGTCACGAGTGGTTGAGCCGTTCGATTCCCATCGAGATCGACGACGTGGAGGCCATGGCCGCCACCCCCACCAGCTTTCAGGTGTTTCTGGACAAAAAGGTTTCGCAGTAGACAGCGGCGCTCTTTCAGGTCAGGGGAACGATCTCGTTTCTCGAGGACGAGGTCGGTCCTCTTGCCACGCTTCCGTCCGGGCCGAGCTCCTCGGGAGGAGATTTAGTTGGTCGAGAGCTCTCGACGAACCTACCTGCGGTGGAGTATGGTTGGGGGGTCGCTTAATCGGCCATGTGTTCCTCGAGCGGCTCGCCGCTCGCGAGAAGCCGGGAGGAGGAGAGAGTGAGATTTGTGAGTTTTCCTGGACGATACGCTATCGGTTTTTCCCTGCTGGCGCTGGCGCTCCGCATGGGTGGGCCGGTCAGTGCTGGTGAGGACGTCACCGCCAGCGCGGCTTTCGAGACGCTCAAGAGCCTCGACGGGCGATGGGAAGATACGAGCACGAGCGAGGATGGCGCTCTGGGACTTGTCGAGATCCGCGTGAGCGCCGCCGGACACACGATCCTGCAGACCGATTTTCCGGGGACCTCGCGCGAGATGATCACCGCCTACCCCCTCGACGGCGCCGATCTTGTCCGCAAGCATTATTGCGTCATGGGGAATCAGCCGGAGATGAGACTGGACGTCGAGAGCTCCACGCCCAGCGTGCTGCGTTTCGTTTTCGCCGGAGGAACCAATCTCGACCCCGCGAAAGACATCCACGTCCACAATGGTGAGATCCGTATTCTCGACGACGATCGCATCGAAGCGGTCTGGGCGGTTCACGGGAACGGGAAAAAGACCGGAACGAACGAGTTCTTTCTGAAGCGCAAGGAGGAGTAAGGGCCCTAGATTCCCTCCAGAAGAGGCGGCCGTTGGGTGCCGCCACCACGACAGCTTCGGCCCGAGAATCGAGGTTATTCACCAGCCGGCGACATCGCGTTTCCGCGAGCGTCGGCCCAACCGAATGCCATAGGAGAGAGGCTCATGAGCATCGAACGACAGAGGACCATCGTACGCATCGTCCTGATTCTGTGCTGCGCGGCTGCCGTCCTAGCGCCAGCAGCGGTGCCTTCGGCTTACGGAGTTCCGGCCGAGCCTGCACAGAGCGGCTCGGGTGACGGCGGAGCGCTGAAACCGTCTCACCTGACCAGTTTCGAGTGGCGCAACATCGGTCCCGCCCACATCAGCGGGCGGATCGCCGACATCGAGGCGGTGGAGAGCGATCCCGACATCATCTACGTGGCGACGTCCACCGGCGGGCTGTGGAAATCCATGGATCGCGGTTCCACCTGGAAGCCGATCTTCGAGAACGGCGGCACGGCATCCCTGGGCTCGGTGGCGATCGCACCCTCGAACCAGAACCTGCTGTGGTTGGGTTCGGGGGAAACGTGGAACTGGCGAAGCGTTTCGTGGGGCGACGGCGTGTACAAGTCGGAAGACGGTGGCAAGACGTGGAAGCACATGGGACTGGAAGAGACCCGACACGTCGGTCAGATCCTCATTCATCCTGAGGACCCGGACACCGTGTACGTGGCGGGCGGTGGCGCGTTGTGGGGAGCAAACGAGGAGCGTGGTGTCTTCAAGACCACGGATGGGGGTGCCAGCTGGGAGAAGGTGCTCTACGTGAGCCCGCACACCGGAGTCGTGGACCTGGCAATGGATCCTCGGAATCCGGACTGGCTTTATGCGGCCGCGTTTCAACGGGAGCGGCGGGTATGGAGCTTTCTGGGCGGGGGTCCGGAGAGTGGGATCTACCGAAGCACCGACGGGGGCGAGCGCTGGGTGCGGCTGAGCAACGGCCTGCCAAAGGGAGATCTGGGGAAGATCGGCCTTTCGGTGTGCCGCAGCATGCCCGACCGCGTCTATGCGAGCATCACGGCGGGAGAGGACGAGCAGGGGCTCTACCGATCGGACGACCGGGGCGCGAGCTGGGAGCGCGTCAACGAGGCCTCGTCCAGCAAAGTCCGCTGTGATCCCAGCAATGCGGAGCGCGTCTACCTAGTCACCGACGAGGACGGCGTGTCGGAGGACGGTGGCAGGACCCTCACCCGGCCCTACAAGGACAGAACCGTCCACGTCGACCAGCAAGCTATGTGGATCGATCCCGCCGATTCGAAGCACATCCTCATCGGCAACGATGGCGGCTTCTACATCACCGACAACGGCGGCGAAACGTGGGAGTTCGCCGAGAACCTGCCGGTGAGCACGTTCTACACGGTCGCCGTCGACCTCCAGGAACCCTTCTACTACGTCTACGGGGGAACGCAGGACAACGGCTCGATGGGCGGCCCGAGCGGTACGCGCTACACCGACGGCATTACCAACGAGGACTGGTACCGGACCTCCGGCGGCGACGGCTTCTACGTGCAGATCGACCCAGAGGATCCCACCATCGTCTATACCGAATCCCAGTACGGGCGTCTGCTCCGCTTCGATACGGTGACGGGTGAGGGGAAGCTCATCCAGCCGGCGCAGCCGGACGACGGCAGCAAGTATCGTTGGAACTGGTCGTCGCCGGTGCATATCTCGCACTACGACAACAAATCGATCTACTTCTCCGCCAACGTGGTGTTCAAGAGTCCCGACCGTGGTGACAGCTGGAACGTGATCAGCCCCGACCTGACCCGGCAGACGAGTCACTTCGATTTGCCGCTGCAGGGCAAAGTGCAGCCGCGGGACGCGTTCATGCTGCACCGGGCCACCTCGGACTACGGCAACATCACCATGTTCTCGGAGTCGCGCCTGAAACAGGGGCTCCTGGCGGTGGGGACCGACGACGGATTGATCCACATCACCCGCGACGACGGTGGCAACTGGGTGGCGGCGGAGATCCCGGAGACGGTCCCGGAGATGACGTTCGTGAGCCGGGTCGTGTGGTCGAACCACGCCGAGGGAACGCTCTATTCCACCTTCGAGGGCCACAAGGACAACAATTTCTTACCGTACGCGTACAAGAGCACCGACTACGGGGCGACTTGGAGGAACATCACGGGAGATTTACCCGAGTTCGGCCCGGTGCGGGTGATCATCGAGCACCCCCGCAACGCGAACCTGCTGTTCGTGGGCACGGAGTTCGCGGCCTTCGTGTCGATCAACGGAGGCGAGAACTGGGTACGTTTGAAGGAAGGCCTCCCAACGGTACCGGTGCACGATATGGTGATCCAGCCGAAGAAGAACGACCTCGTCATCGCCACTCACGGAAGGGGGTTCTTCATCCTCGAAGATATCACCTTGCTCGAAGAGCTTTCCGAGGACGTTCTGGCGTCGGACTTCCACCTCGCATCGTTCCAGCCCGCGACCCAGTTGCACAAGTTCAACCGCCGCAGAAGCATGGGCCACACGCGCTACGTCGCCCCGAACCCTCCCGAAGGGGCGATCCTCGCCTACTACGTGAACCCATCGATGATGGAGGTGGCAACGGAGTCCACCGCCAACGGCGCCGAGGGTGGAGCTCCGCGGATCGAACTCGACATCCTGGATGGTGACGGTGGGCTCGTTCGCCGGCTGGATCCGCCGCAAGGTGCGAAGGGCACCGGCATGAAGCGGCTGGTATGGGATCTGAGGCATCCGTTGTCGTACGAGCCCGACGAAGACGATTCGGTTCCGTTTTTCCGCGGCCAGCCGAGAGGGCCCTTCGTGCTGCTGGGAACGTACCAGGTACGGCTCCGGGTCGGTGATGCCGAACAGGCGAGACGCATCGAGGTCGCGGGGGATCCCGCCATCACGATCAGTGTCGAGGATCGCCGCGTGTGGCACGACACCGCTCAGGCGCTCAACCAGATGATGGCGACCTCGAGGGCGCTGGTGCGCTCGACCCGCGAGGTGGAGGAGAAGCTCAAAGGGATCCGTGAGGCAATCGCGGCCCATGGAGAGGTCTCCGGCTCGATTCACGATGCCATCGATGAGATCGCGAACGACGTCGAAACGATGCTCCGAACGCTGGAGGGCGAGGAGACGGGCGGCGCCACCCTTCCCGGAGCGCCACCGCTGGCGAGACGGGTGAGTCAGCTCTATTTCGCCGTCGAGGCGGCCACGTCGCTCCCCACCGTCGAGCAGCGCCAGCTGACCCGGCGCAGCCACGAGGAGCTCGGCGAGCAAATCGCCTCTGTCGATCGTCTGGTGAGCAACAAGCTGCCGGCACTCGAGCAACAGCTCGACGGGGCCGGCGTCCGATGGACGCCAGGGCGTCCTATCCGCCTGCCGTCGACGTCTTCGCGTCCATCCGGCAGGTAGCGTTGTGGAAGGACAGGAAAAATGCGGAGCCGTACGGTAACGAGGCTATTGAACCTGGCGTCGGTGTTGTTGACCGCCGCGCTGGTATCCCCTTCGGTATCGTTCGGGCAAGAGCGCGACGGCCGCCGAGCGCTGAGCTCGACCCTGGCCAAGCTCGAGTGGCGCACCATCGGGCCGGCTGCCAAGAGCGGCCGCATCGGTGACCTCACCGCGGTCGAGAACAACCCCGACATCGTCTACGTCGCCACCTCGACCGGTGGGGCCTGGAAGTCCACCAACCGGGGTATCACCTGGGAAGAGATTTTCAAGAATCGGGGGACGGCGTCTCTCGGCGCGATTGCCGTCGCACCGGACAACCCCAACCTCGTGTGGCTCGGGTCGGGAGAAAACTGGAATGCCCGCAGCGCCTCCTGGGGCGACGGGGTCTACAAGTCGGAAGACGGTGGCAAGAGCTGGAAGCACATGGGGCTCGAGGAGACGCGGCACACCGGAAAGATCGTGATCCATCCGGAGGACCCCGACATCGTTTACGTTGCGGGGATGGGAGCCTTGTGGGGCGCGAACGAGGAACGCGGGGTGTTCAAAACCACCGACGGCGGCGAGACCTGGGAGAAAGTGCTCTTCGTCAGCCAGTACACGGGCGTTTCCGACGTGGAGATGGATCCTCGGGATCCGGCGTTGCTCTACGCGGCGGCTTTCCAGCGGGAGCGGCGCAACTGGAGCTTCCTCGGAGGCGGCCCCGACGGCGGCATCTACCGGACGACGGACGGCGGCGCCACCTGGCAGGAGCTTCAAAACGGCCTGCCCGCGGGCGACGTCGGCAGCATCGCGCTCTCCGTCTGTCGCAGCCAGGCCGACACGATCTACGCGGCCATCCGCGCAAAGGGGGACGAGGAAGGTCTTTACCGCTCCGATGATCGGGGCGCGAGCTGGGAGCGGCGGAGCGGCGAGATGGCTTACAAGCTGCGATGCGACCCCAACAACCCGGAGCGCGTCTACCTGTTGCGCAACGGCAACAATGTCTCCGAGGATGGCGGCCGGACGTTTACCTACGACTTCGCGGGAGCGCAAGTCCACGTCGACCAGCGGGCGATGTGGATCGACCCGACAAACGCCGACCACATCGTGATCGGCAACGACGGCGGCGTCTACTTCACCTTCGATCGTGGCAAGAAGTGGAACTTCGTGACGAACCTGCCGGTGATGCAGTTCTACACGGTGGCGGTCGACCAGCGGGAGCCCTTCTACTACGTCTACGGTGGCACCCAGGACAACAACACGCTGGGAGGACCGAGCGCTACGCGCTTCACCGACGGCATTGCGAACGAGGATTGGTTCGTCACGGTCGGCGGCGACGGCTTTCACGCCCGCATCGACCCCGAGGATCCCACCATCGTCTACAGCGAGTCCCAGTACGGTCGGCTGGTGCGCTTCGACACCGAGACCGGTGAGCGGCGCTTGATCCAGCCGGCCCATCCCGAGGACGCGCCGATGTACCTGTGGAACTGGTCGTCGCCGCTACACATCTCCCACTACGACAACGAGACGCTCTACTTCTCCGCCAACGTGGTGTTCAAGAGCGCGGACCGCGGCGACAGCTGGCAAGTGATTAGCCCCGACTTGACACGCCAGATCAGCTACTTCGACATGCCGATGCAGGGCAAGATCCAGCCCCGGGACGCCCTCGACCTGCACCGGAGCACCTCAGACTACGGAAACATCACGACCTTTTCGGAGTCGCCGATCCGCCGGGGCTTGCTGGCGGTGGGGAGCGACGATGGGCTGATTCACGTGAGCCGGAACGACGGCGGCGATTGGGTCCGGGCGGAGACTCCCACGACCATACCGGAGAAGACCCGCGGGAGCCGGGTGTCCTGGTCACAGCACCAGGAGGGGACGCTCTACGCCACATTCGACGGCCACAAGGACGCGAACTTCCTGCCCTACGTGTACAAGAGCACGGACTACGGAGCCATCTGGAGCGACATCACCGGCGACCTTCCCGAGTTCGGCTCGACGCGGGTGATGGTCGAGCATCCGCGCAATCCCAACCTGCTGTTCGTCGGCACGGAGTCTCAGGTCTTCGTTTCGATCACCGGCGGTGGCCAGTGGGTGTCGCTCAAGAACAACATGCCGACGGTGCCGGTGCATGACATGGTGATCCAGCCACAGAAAAACGACCTGGTGATTGGAACCCATGGCAGGGGCTTCTGGATTCTCGACGACGTTGCCATCCTGGAGGAGCTTTCCGAGGAGGTGCTGGCATCGGACCTTCATCTGGCGTCGGTGCGTCCGGCCATCCAGATGCACAAGTTCAACCGGGGCCGGCGCAGTCTGGGTCACAGCCACTACACGGCACCGAACCCCCCGGATGGAGCGATCCTCACCTACTACGTCAACCCGGCGCTGATGGAGTCGACGTCGACCGCTCCGAAGGTGGCGGTCGACATCCTGCACGAAGGCGGGCAGCTTTTGCGCCGGCTGGAAGCCCCACAGGGTCCAGACGGAGCTGGCGTTCAGCGGCTGGTGTGGGACTTGCGACACCCGTTGACGTTCAAGCCCGGTGAGGGAGACTCCGCGCCGTTCTTCCGTGGCATATTGGCGGGTCCGTTCGTGTTGCCGGGCACCTATCAGGTCCGGCTCAGGGCGGGAGAGACGGAGCAGGTCCGGAGTGTCGCGGTTTCCGGCGACCCGGCGATCGACATCAGTACCGCGGACCGCCGTACGTGGCACGACACGCTACAGACGCTCAACCAGTTGATAGGCGTCGTGCACGCGATTCTGTCGACGACCGGGGAGGTCGAGGAGCGACTTGATGGGATGCGCCGGGCGCTCCAAACGCAGGCCGACGTTCCCGGTGCCATCGATTCCCAGCTCACGGAGATCGACGACGCCCTGACGGAGGTCCGACGGGCAATCAACGGGGAGGAGAACACCCGCAGCCGGGCCGAGCAGAGGGGCGCGCCAGCTCTCGCCGAACAGGTCCGATTGCTGTACGCCAACGTCGAGTCCTCGACCGCGTTGCCGACGGCCGACCAGCAGCGGCTGACCCGGCACAGCCAGGAGAAGCTCACCGAGCAGATCGGGGCAGTGGAGCGCCTGGTCCGGCTGGACCTGCCGGCGCTGGAGCGCCAGCTCGATGCGGCGGGTGTCCCCTGGACCCCGGGGCGCACCATAACCCTGCCACCGACCGACGTGCCGCCTGAGGCGAAGACTGATTTACCTCCCAACTGAAGAGGCAACTCGAGAAGTACTTCCGGGGTGAAGCGGTAGTGCCCCCTCTCGTTTGTGAGTGCGGCCAAGGGGCGGAGCTTGCCCTCGCTCGCTCCGCGATGATACGTATGCCGATACATTCTGGGAGAAAGAACCATGCAAACGAGCTTTGATTCTTTGCGGAGACGGCTCCAGCGGACGCTGGTGCTGACGGCAATCGCACTTTGGGGAATTGCCTGTGGCACTTCCGAACGCTCGGGGGCGCGCTTCGAGATCTCCTTTCCGGATTCGGTCAGCGAGACGGCGATCACCGGACGCCTGTTCCTGACCGTCAGCCCCGACGAGGACCCGGAGCCTCGCATCGCCGCCTACAGCTCGGCCCGGCGTCGCGATGCCCGGATGCCTTTCTTCGCCGCGGACGTGGAGCAGCTCGCGCCGGGCGGGCGCGCGGTGATCGATGGCTCGTCCGTCGCCTACCCGTTGTCGAGTCTCGACGAGCTCCCGGCCGGCGACTACTTCGTCCAGGCGGTGCTGAACGTCTATACCGAGTTCCACCGCTCCGACGGGCATGTCATCTGGGCCCACATCGATCAATGGGAGGGTCAGCGTTGGGCCTTCTCTCCAGGAAACTTGATCAGCAAGCCGCAGCGGGTTCATCTCGATCCGGAAGCCGGCCGGACGTTCGAGCTCAGCTTGACGGACGTCATTCCTCCCATCGAGATGCCGGAGGACACCGAGTGGGTCAAACGTTTCGAGATCCAGAGCAAGCTGCTCACGGAGTTTTGGGGTCATCCGATCGACCTCGGGGCTACCGTTTTGCTTCCCAAGGGCTACGAGGAGAATCCGGAAATCCGCTACCCGGTGGTCTATCAACAGAACCATTTCAGCCTTGACGCCCCATTCGGTTTCACCACCGAGCCGCCGGACGAAGGTGCCAGGGATCTATTCCGGGATATGCGCGAGCGGGCGGGGGGTCAGAGGGAGTCCGGCTACGAGTTCTACCAGTCGTGGAGCTCGGACGGTTTTCCGCGGATGATCGCCGTGACCTTCCAGCACCCGACGCCATACTTCGACGACTCCTACGCGGTGAACTCGGCCAACAACGGACCGTACGGGGACGCCATCCTGACCGAGCTGATTCCCGAAGTGGAGAGCCGATTCCGTATCATCACCGAGCCCTACGCTCGTGTGCTGACCGGCGGCTCGACCGGAGGCTGGGAGTCGCTTGCACTACAGGTCTACCATCCGGATTTCTTCGGAGGGACCTGGACGTTCTATCCGGACCCGGTCGACTTCCGCCAATACCAGCTCATCAACATCTACGAGGATGACAACGCGTTCGTCGTACCCGGAGCGCCCCGCGGAGCGCCGGAGCGTATGTTCCAGCGCAGGCCGGACGGCCAGCCGGTCGCCACCGTGCGGCAGGTGAGCCAGATGGAGCATGCCTCCGGCACCCGGGGGAGATCGGGAGCGCAGGTCGACATCTGGAGTGCCACCTACGGCCCCGTGGGCGAGGACGGCTATCCGCGGCAGCTATGGGATTTGCAAACGGGCGTGATCGACCGGGAGGTGGCGTACTACATGCGGGACAACGGGTACGACCTCAGGCACTACCTCGAGACCCGATGGCCGGAGATTGGACCCAAGCTTGTTGGCAAGATCCGCATCTACAATCCCGAGATGGACGACTTCTATCTTCCCAACGCGGTCTATCTACTCGAGGAGTTCCTGGAAAGCAGCACCGACCCTTACTATGGCGGTGAGGTCGTTCACGGCCGGCCGATGAAGGGTCACGGCTGGCAACCGATGACCACTGCGGAGCTGATTCGAATGATGGCCGAGCACATCGCCGCGAATGCTCCGGCAGGGGCCGACGCCTTGTGGCGACGCAGGTGAGCGATGGCGGCGAGCGCAACCCGGATTAGAATCGAAACGGAGTGGGTTGAACGTGGACGCCGAGCTTCACTCTTGGTCATCGAGGACAGGAAAGTAGAAACGCGGCGTCGGCACTCATGTCGCCGCCTCCTCATCGCGGATGGAGACCGAATCCTAACACGGTGCCCAAGTTGTGCCCGCTCGTGCCCCGACGATAGTTAGAACATAATGACCTTGCTGCTCGTGCCCGACGCCCTGGTGCGCCGATCCATCACCGTGGAGGAGTGTAACGAAGCGGTGGAATCGGGCTTTCGGCTTGCCGCCCGAGGCGATGTCGGCGACGCCTACGGAGGGCTGAGCTACAACGGGGACACCTCCAGTATCAAACTCTACGCATCTCATGTCCCTCGAGCAGGGGTTGGGGCCAAGATTCTGGGGCTTTATGCCGACAACCCCGCGAAAGGGAAGCCCTACATCCGAGCGGTAGTTACTCTTCTGGATCCGGACACGGGTGAGCTCGAAGCCCTGGTCGACGCGACCTACCTGACGGCACTGCGGACCGGGGCGGCCACCGCGCTCGCCGCGCGTGAGCTTGGCCGCCGAGATAGTCGAGTGTTGGGAATCCTGGGAACCGGTCTTCACGCCCGCACGCATCTGCTGTGTCACCTCGCTGCTCATGCCTTTCGGCGAGTCGTCATCTGGGGCCGCCACCCGCGACGGGTCGAGGAATACCTGACAGAAATGCGATCGACTGTGGACGTTTCGGTCGAATCGATGCCTGCGGCAGATGCCGTCTGCGCTGAGGCGGATGTGATTGCATGCACGACGAGCGCGCGAACACCGTTGTTTCGGGCGGAGGCCGTTCGAGCCGGCACTCACATCGGAGTGGCCGCCCCGATGGGAAGCCGCTATTCGGAGATCCCGCTGGAGCTCCTGGGCAGGAGTCGCCTGTTCGTCGACACCCGAAAGAAGTTTCGAGAGCACTGGGAGCCCGGAGACCATCCTGCAGTCCAGGCGGAGCTCGGTGAGGTCCTGGTGGGTTCGGCCGAAGGACGCATCAAAGCTGAGGACGTAACGATTTTCAAGCCGGAAGGGATGGCGTTCGAAGATGTGGTCAGTGCCCGCATTGTCGTCGATCGCGTGCGACGCGAGGGAAGTGGCCAGGCGGTCAACTGGTAAGGTGCAGGGCAGAGAATCCTTGCCATGACTCGCCGCGCGTCAACCGCAGATCCGGCCTAGCTTCGTTACGGATTCCGGCGTGTGACCCCGATGAGTGATCATTTCAGGACGGACGACAGCGCATCCAGATCCGCCGGCCAGCGCGGATGCCGTGCCTCGCGGATCCGCTCGATGGGGCCGATGACGACGGTGTCCATGGTCCGCGGGTCGAGATATTTCTTCGCCACCGCTTCCACCTGATCGGCACTCACGGCCTCGACATCCTCCGGCCAGGAGAGAAGGCGCCCGGTGTCCCCATCGTGGAGCGTCGCCAGAGCATAGGCGGCGGCCGCACGGCGCGCCCCGTCCAGGCTCTCCTGCCATTTCCCGAGCCGGAGAATGCCCTTGGCGAGGGCGAGCTCCTCTTCGGTGACCGGTCGCTCATTACGATGAAGCGCGGCCATCTCTTCGCGGCAATATTTGATGAGAGGCGCCACCGCCTCCAGTCGCCCGCCGGTGCGGATGTGGAGCAGCCCAGCGCCATTCGTCGTCTCGGGCAAGAAGAACGTGGCACGATTTGCGAGACCCCGTATCTCGCGGACAGAGATGTTCAGCCGCGTGCCGAGAACCTCTCCGAGTACGGCGAGCGGAGCTCGCTCGTCGGCAGGGACGGGACCGAGGCCACGTCCGATGGCGACCCAGCCTTCCAGCGTGTCGACATCGATGGTCTCCAGATTCCCCGAGCCATCTCTCGAAGCGAGCTCGCGGGGCTCCGCCGCTTCCGAGGCGGGCGCCCATCCGGACGTCAGCTCCGCCAGCAAGGAGACCCCCTCGTCGCGAGGCACATTCCCACCGATGCCGAGAACGATTCGGTTCGGTGCGAGACTCCGCGACGCCAGCGCCCGGACCGCTTCGAGCTCGACCGCCATTCCGGGCTCGGGCGGGGAGAGCGGGTATCCTCCCAGTCGCCGCTCGAGCTCGACCTTCGGTTGGAAACCTCGGCCGGTGACACCCGCCGTAGGAGAGGCAAACCCCGGTCCGGTCCGGAACTCGTCTGTTGCTCGCTCCACGCGTCGGTTCCGCAAAACGTCGACCATCAAGCGGACCGCGTTCTCCCAATCCTCGGAAAGAACTTCCACGGAAAGCGTGAGGCCGTCGACCTCGAGCTGGGCGTCGAGCCGCGTGCCAAGGGATTCGAGCCGCAGCGACAAGGGCGGTGAGCCCTGAGAGTCGTCGGTCAGAACGCGGGTCAGCGCCTCCGAGGCGCCCGCCTCACCCTCTCTCTCGTAGAATCGTCCGATCGGAACAGCTGCCGTCACCTGGACCAGCGGGTCGGAGGAATCCGTCATGACGTAGGCGCGAAGACCGCTCGCGGCCTCCAGCCGGGCCGTTGCCGGATCGGGAGGTCGAAACGAGCTGGGCTCGAACGTGTAATCCCGCGGATGCGGCCAGTCGTGCTCGAGGAGAGGGCGCGAGTGACCAGGAAGTATCGTTGCTTCCTGCTCGCAGCCGACTAGCACAAAGATCGCGACGCAGGAAAGGCATGCCGAAACGACGGACGTCTTCAGAATCATGGCAGACTCCATTTCTGCGGGTCGCTTCGCGTCGTGGCGATGACCCTATTCGATGCAACGAAGTAGCGGTGGGCCACCCGCGCGATGTCGTCCGCGGACACGTCCACGCGGCGCGCCATGAATTCGGAGAGCGTTTTCCACGCGTCCATCGACTGGAAGTGGCCGATGGTGAAGGCAAGCTCCAGTCGATCCGCTCTAGTCTGCTCCCATTCCAGTCGGAGGGAGCGCCGGGCTCGTTCGAGGAGCGCGGGATCGAGATGGCCGGCTCTCAGCTCTTCGATCGCCACGAGCATCGCTCGCTCGGTTGCGGGAAGCCCCTCATCGCTCGTTGCCGCCGCCACGAAGTTGATCGCCGCCGGCGTGCCGAAGCGGTAGATGTGGATCACGCGAAAGTCCGCGCCGACGGAGCTCGCCAGCCCCTGTCCGATCAAAGGATTGCTGAGCAGACCGTGACGCCCCTGCGCCAGCGCCGCGATTGTGTCCAGCGCGGGACGGTCGGGGTGACCGACTCCGGGAATGCGGTAGCGCACGACGATGCTCGGGTACAAGGGCTCTTCCCAGTCCAGCCGGATGGAGCTTCGCGGCACCGGTTCGGCTTCCAGATCGAGCCGCGCCGGAGGCTCCGGCCCCCGCTCGATGATGCCGAAGTACCTTTCGGCAAGCGAGCGGGCCGTTTCCGCATCGATGTCGCCGACGAGGACGAGCGTGGCGTTGTTGGGAACGAAGTAGTCCTCGTACATTCGAATCATGCTCTCTCGATTGAAGCTCGCAAAGTCCCGCGGATGCCCGCCGTCCGGCGTGTACACCGGATGGGCGAGAGCGGTCACGCCGTCGATCGCGTGATTCAGGCGCGTTTCGGGACGACTCAGCCCGTTCAGGATCTGCTCGAGCACGGTGAACCGTTGCGCTTCCCACCCGCGTAAAACGGCGTTTACCATGCGCTCGGCTTCCTGGCGAAAGAAAAGCCCGATCGCCTCCTTGGGCAGATCCACCGTTATCTCGAGGTACTCTTGCTCCGTGCTGGCGGGTACCGGATCCTCGTGTCGTGACAAAGCGCCGTATCGGCGATACCAGTTGTACTCTTCCCAGAACACGCGGTGTGGCGTCTGGCGGTCTTCCAGCGCGTAGAGCTTTTTTCGCAGCGTTTCGATCGCCGGTGTGCTCGGCCAGTCGAGCTCGTCGTAGAACACCTCGCGGATGCGCAGCTGGTTGCGCGCGCGACGGCGCTCTTCGAGAAGCTTCTGTTCCGTCTCGTAGATCTCCTGGAGAATCGGAAGCTCTGCGTGGAAGTCGGTCGTTCCCACCGTCGTCGTTCCCTGGTGAATCACGTGCTCGAGAAAGTGGGCGGCACCGTGCTCACCGGCGGGCTCCTGCATCGAGCCGAAGCGGTACCACAGGCTCGCCGCAACCCGGGGCACACGATGGTCCTCGACGACGAGCAGACGGAACCCGTTGTCGAGAACGCTCTCCTGGATGTCGAGCGGGCTCGCGGCGAAGGCGATTGCAGGAACAAACGCGGCGGCGACGAAAAGTATGACTCTTTTCACGGTAGCTCCTGTCGGGAAAAACGATTGGACTTGAAGCCGAGCCGGATTGTATCCGTCTCTGTCGCCGAATGCCAACTTTTCAGCGCGAAGAGGCTTCCTGACGAGAAAGCGCCTCGAAACGCGCGAGGGCGGCCGCCGCCGCTGCCTCGTTTCCCAGGAATCGATGCGTGAATCCGAGTCGATAAAGCGCTTCCTTGTAGTCCGGCGCGAGCTCGACCGCTTTGTCGAAGAGCTCGACCGCCCGCTCCAGCTCGTCTCGCTGCAGAGCGATCTTGCCGAGATTGAAATAGGCTTCCGAGAATGTCGGATCGCGATCGATCGCCTGCCGGAAGTACCCCTCCGCACGTTCGAGCTCGTTGTTTCTGAGTGCGATGAGCCCCACCACGTGATAGGCGCGCATCCCGAGCTGGTTTCCAAGGGCTTCGGCTACGCCTGCTCGGATCGCCTCGGAGTCGGCGCCGGGAGCGACTTCCAGGTCGAGGTGGAGCTCCCACATGCCACGCTCTTTCGAGATCTCGACTGAAACTCGACGACCGCGGGCGCTCCGCGGATGATCGACTCGACCGCGCTCGGGTAAATGTTGACGCCGCGGACTTGGATCGACCCTGCCTAGAATGCCGCCGGGAAAGCGTATGGACGGGCTTCCACATGTGCACGGCGTCGACACCCATTGGACGACGTCTCCAGTGCGATAGCGCAGCGCGGGCATCGCCAACCGGCCGAGATTTGTCAAGATGAGCTCGCCCGTCTCTCCTTCGCCGACGGGCTCCCCGGTATCCACCGAGAGGACTTCGGCAATGAACTCTGATTCCAGCAAGTGCAGCCCTTGGTCGTCCCGGCACTGATAGCCCCAGGCCCCGACCTCGCTCATCCCAGCATGGTCCCAGCAGCGCGCACTCCAAGCGGATTCGATTTGCGCACGAATGGACGCCACATTGGCTCCCGGCTCGCCGGCGTGAATCGTATTGCGGATGGCGCTCGTTCGAAGATCGATATTATTTTCCCGGGCGATTTCGATGAGCCGGAGCGCGTAAGTTGGTGTCGAGAGGAGGACCGTGGCTCGCGCTTCCATGAGCCAATAAAGCCTTTGCTCGGAGCTTTGAGCGCCGCCGGGGATCGCAAGTGCGCCGATCTGCTGCGCCGCCTCGTAGCCTGCCCAAAAACCCACGAACGGCCCGAATCCGAATGCGGTAAAGATGCGGTCTTCACGGTTGATGCCGATGGCGCGATAAATTTCTTGCCAACAAAAGGTGAACCACGCCCAGCTCTCGTTGGTGTCGAGACATGTAAGGCGCCTCCCGGTCGTGCCCGAGGTGGCGTGAATGCGCGTGTATGCGTCGTGCTCGAATGTGAGATTCGTCCCGTAAGGCGGGTTGTCCGCCTGGTCTTCGACCAGCTCCTGCTTGGTGGTAAACGGCATGCCGAGAAAATCGTCGAGCGACGAGACGGGGAGCGTGACGCTTTCGAGCTTTTTCCGCTAGAACGCGTTTTGTTTGCGCAGAAGCGCGAGCCCGGAACCGGAAAGGTTCAACTTCGCCAATTGTCGTTGTGCAATTTGTTCACGGGTCACGGCCATTGCGCTTACCTCTAACCTCGAATCTCGAGCTTGCCCGAGACGTCGAAATTTCCTCCGGAGAGTACGGCGACCGTCTTGGTTCCCGCCGGTAGGTCCAACTTGCCCGACAAAAGAGCCGCCGTGGTGGCCGCTCCGGAAACCTCGGTGAGAAGCTTGACGCGCTCGAGCAAAAACTGGATGGCGGACATCATTTCTTCATCGCTGACCGTCACGAAAGTCTCCACCTTCGGTGCGATGACCTCCCACATTTCGGGGTCGGTTTTTTTTGTCGCGAGGCCGTCAGCGAGCGTGGCGACTGCGTCGAGCTCCACGGGCCGGCCGGCTTCACGGCTTCTCGTCATGTTCGCTGCACCTTCCGGCTCGACCCCTATCACCTTTACGTGCGGCGCCATCAGCTTGAAGGCACTTGCCATGCCCGCGATCAAGCCGCCGCCTCCGATCGGCACGAGCACGACTTCCACATCGGGCAGGTCTTCCAGGATCTCGACGGCCACCGTTGCTTGTCCCGCCATGATGTGCCGGTCCTTGAATGGGTGTACGTAGATGAGGTCCTTTTCTCTGCCGATCTCGACGGAGCGGGCGTAAGCATCGTCCCAAAGGGCGCCATGAAGAACGGCCTCGGCGCCATATTCCCGGACAGCGGCGACCTTGCTCCGGTTGGCGGCCTCGGGCATGACGACCCAGCCGGGAATGCGTTGGTGAGCCGCGACGAAAGCTACGGCTTGGCCGTTATTCCCCGCGGAGGCGGTGATGATCCCTTTGGCGCGCTCCTCCGCGGCGAGACACAAGACCTTGTTGAAAACGCCGCGCGGCTTGAAGCTTCCGGTCTTCTGGAGGTTCTCAGCTTTTACGAAAACCTCGAGCCCAGAGCGCGCCCCGAGAGCGCGCGAAGAGAGAAGCGGCGTTCGGTGCACGAGCCCGTCGATGCTTGCACGCGCCTCGTCGATGTCCTGTCGGTTTGGTGCGAGCATCATCGCACTAGCTCGTCGTAGCGCATACGAAGCGTCTTTATGGGGTTGGCGTTCTCGTGCGGCTCGATGTTGTCGTCCGTCACGTCGATGAAGATGGCATATTTACCGTCGCCTGTGGAGCCATCGGCCGAAAGAATATAGGCGACGTGCGACGTCTTGCCGTCGCACGGGGCGTCCGGAAGCGGCTCCGACTCGCAAGTACACCGCCCATCACCACCGGCCGTGTCGGCGGCTTCCATCGCAGCCATGACGCGATCGGTGAGGCTCCCCGAGGTCGCCTCGAAAGCCGCGACAGCGTTTCTCACTACGTCACCACTCGCGAGAATGTTTTCTTGAATCGAGTAATGAATGTCGGTGCCATTGACGCTGCCCTGAACGTCGAGCGACGCGTCGCGGTTCCCTGAACCGGAGAATCCCGCACTGAGGCCCTCTAGGTCGAGAATGCCGAACTGACGGCGCTCGATATCCGGGTCTTTCTGGAGGAGCGCGAGAATGGCCTCGGGCGAAGTTCCCTTGCGAAGCTCTTCCGCGATGAGCGTTTGGTTGGCGCGCGTCCGATCGACTCCGGCTTGCGCGGCGGCGATGCCTTTCCAAGGAACGACAATGGCCTGAATGTCCATGAGGCCTTTGGACGGAAAGGCCGCGAAGCGAGCCTGGGCGACACAGGTCGCGGAAGCGATGACGAGCTCACCGCTCATGCGGTCGAGTGCTACGACCGACCAAGTGGGCGAGGTGGGTACGGCGACGAGAAGAGTCGCGAAGATTGCGAGCGCTATGGCGATTTGTCTCATGGGCCCCGCATTTTATACGTTGTAGCTGTTCATGTCCCTCGATGTTAGGATCCCTCGCGTGCAGGCGATTGGAAGCTCTAGATCGTCGAGGACGCCCGGTCGCGGCTCGGCTCGCGAGTCTTGAAAAATAAATGGAGTACCTCCGCACGCGAGATCGTTTTCGAAACGCCGGTATTCTCGCTGCGCCGGGATCGTAAAAAACGGCTCGACTCAGCAACCTCCCACGATTTTTATGTCATCGAATCTGTCGACTGGGTCAACGTGATCCCGTTGACTCCCGATGACGAGATCGTTTTCATCGAGCTGCACCGGCACGGGACCGATGAGACGAGCCTCGAGATCCCTGGCGGCATGATCGATCCCAGCGACGCGTCTCCGATGGCGGCCGGTCTGCGGGAGCTTACGGAGGAGACCGGCTATTCGTCACCCGAGCTTGTGGAGCTCGGCGTCGTCCACCCGAACCCGGCGCTACAGGGCAATCGGTGTTTTACCTATCTCGCCAAAGACGCTTATCTTGCGGGACCGCCTCGTCCTGACGAGACCGAGGACATCGAAGTCGTCTGTTATCCGCGCGGGGAAGTCCCGCGCCTTCTGCGTGAGGGACGCATCTCGCACGCTCTCGTCGTCGTCTGTTTTTTATGGCTGTTCCAACACGAGGGGCTCTTATGAAGAAAACAATGTTGTTGATCACTTTGTCGAGCCTTTTGGCTGTACTCCAAACGGTGGGCGTGGACCCCGAAACACTGAAGCAAGCCGACCGTGTTTTTGCGGAACAGACTGCGGAAAGGGGTTTGGATGGGTAGGTCGACGCCTTTGCTCCGGATGGCAAGCTGGTGAGTAGGGGCGGGGTGACCGAAGGCCATGATGCCATACGTGACGCCATGGGTGCGCTCGATAGATCCGCTTTTCTCTTTCGTTGGAGCCGCTCTTCGCCGAAGGCTCGGGTGACCTGGGCTACACGCACGGCACCTATCGACGTGAGCGCGTCAATTCCGAGGATGAGGCGGTGGTGGAAACGGGCCGCTACGTGACGATTTGGCGCCGCAATGCCGACGGTAAATGGAAGGTCGTGTTGGACATCGGTACTTAATCAGCGTTCAGGATTCAGCGGAGTCCTGGATCCTTTGCCACGCCGCGCGGACATGGCGCTCTTCGGTCATGGATTGTCCAATGGCCATGCGCAGAGCCAGGTGGCCGTTGAGCTTTGTATGGGTTAGGTAGAGTTTGCCGCTCTCGTTCAAGCGGTTCATGAGCGCCTCGTTCACGGCGTCACCGCCGAGGTGACGAAAACAAACGAGGTTCAAAGGGGCCGGTGCGGCGAGCTCGAATCGCTCATCGGCCTCGACCCAGCTCGCGAATTGGCGCGCTAGCTCGATGTGTTGCGAGACGTGGTGTCTCAGACCTTCGATGCCGTAATGACGAATGACGAACCACAGCTTGAGAGCGCGGAACCGGCGCCCGAGCGGGATGTGCCAATCACGGTAGTCGATGACCGCGCCGGACTCCGTGGCTTCGTTGCGAAGATATTCGGGAAGAATGCTCAGCGTGTCGATGAGATCCTTGCGGCTCTTGACGTAGAAACAGTCGCAATCGAAGGTGGTGAACATCCATTTATGGGGGTTGAAGCAATAGCTGTCGGCGTGCTCGACGCCGTCATGGATGAAACGGTATTCCGGTGAAAGCGCGGCGGTGCCGGACATGGCCGCGTCGACGTGTAGCCAGAGATCTTCTTTGCGACAAATACGGCCAATAGCGGGGAGCGGGTCCATCGCGTTCGATGAGGTCGTCCCGACGGTGGCGCAGACGAAAAAAGGCGTGAGTCCTTGGTCGCGGTCCGCGGCGATCTGTCGCGCGAGCGCCTCGGGCTGCATCGCGAAGGCTTCGTCGACGTCGATGAGGCGGAGGTTCTCCGCGCCTATACCCGCGATCTTCACCGCTTTCTCGATCGACGAGTGGGCTTGCGAGGACGTATAGGCGACCATGGTCCCCTGGATGCCGACACGGTTGGTTCTCCGCTTGCTAGCGCGCTCGCGCGCGGCCAGAAGAGCGCACAAGGCCGAGCTCGACGCCGTATCTTGAATGACGCCGCCGCCCGTGCTCGAGGATTTGAAGTAATCCGGAAGGCCGAGCATGTCGACGAGCCAGTCGAGGACGTGGGTCTCGAGCTCTGTGCATGCGGGGCTCGTTGCCCAAATCATGCCTTGCACGCCAAGTCCTGCGGAGAGGAGCTCGCCGAGGATGGCAGGCTCCGAGGAGTTCGAAGGGAAATAGGCGAAGAAGTTGGGTGATTGCCAATGGGTGATTCCAGGAATGATCAAGCGATCGATATCGGCGAGGATGTCGTCGAAAGACTCGCCTTTGTCGGGGGCATGTTCCGGAAGCGCCGCCCTGAGCTCGCCCGGCTTCGATTGAGAGAGCACCGGAAGCTCTTCGACGCGGCCGCGGTAATCGGCGATCCAGTCGACGAGCTCGTGGCCGTAGCGACGAAATTCGTCCACCGTCATGTGATAGCTCTTCATTTCTGCTCCTTGCGCATCGCGTAGACGATGACGCCAGGATCGTCGTCGCTCAAGAGTTTCATCCCGATGGCTTCGGCGATCTTGCGCCCCGCCTCGTCCTTGCGATCTACGGAGGCCGCGACGCAGTCGAGGCTCAGCTTGCCGAAGGCATAGTCCCGAAGAGCTGCCGCGACTTTTTTCCCTAGGCCGTGGCCCCAATAGGCTCTGTCGAGATCACATCCGCGCGTTGGTGTTGACGGCGATGCCGATGTGATTCCCGCTCGTCCCACGAGGGTTCCGGAGTCCCGATGCACCACGGCCCAGTAGCCGTAGCCATGCTCGCTATAGCTTTCATGCTGGGCGTGCACGAAACGTCGCACGGCGTTCTCGTCGCGCGGCCCGCCGGCGAAGCGTGTGACCTCGGGGCTCGATAGCAGAGCGGTCAATGGCTCGACGTCGTTGAGCAACAGCTCTCGAAGGAAGAGCTGCTCCGTCTCCAGGATGATCGTCATAGCGCCTACATTACCGCATTGCGGGTTCCGGATTCGCCGGCGGCGAGCTTTGTGCGGGAGCTCGTTTGAACGCCTGCGCTCGCCCTAATCGGGGGCCACGATCGGAGCCCAATGGATGTGAATATATTTCCACCGGTCTTCAATGTGACGATAGACCTCGGTGGCGTTCCATCTGCCGACCCTCGAACAACGCGCGGACTGAAACGACTATCGAGCGAACGTAGCTCGTCAGCGTGCCCTGCTCTATCTCCTTCAGTTACTGGATGGCGTCGTCCTTGCGGTCTATCTCGCCCAACACTATGGCGCGAACCAGCTTATGGACCAGGGACACGCGTCCAGGTTGCATATGCTCCACGTAGTCCAGAATCCGATCGTATTCGCGCAGCTGCCAAAAAGTGTGCTCGACGAAAGTGACGATGTTGCGGTCGAGTTGTCGGGCGCGCTCGTCGTCGGCCGCCGAGGCCTCGAGGAGGCCGTGACAGGTGTTCCGTCATGAAAGAGTGCGTCGTCCCGGAGGTAAAAAAATCCAAGTCGTGTCATCGGGATGATCCTAGCGATGCGCGAGCGAGGGCAAGGGGTTCCACAAGGCGTCGAGCGCTATGAGGCCGTCATAAAGAAGGTTGACGGCACGATAGACCGTCGTGTCCCTCATGAGGCGCGGGTCGAGCGTGCCGGCATCGACGTCGACTCCGACGCGCACAAAATCCCGCTTCCGCTAGGAGCACGAGAGCAGAATGGCAACAGCGAGAAAAAGAGCGCTCAGTGGTCGCAAGACGAATCTCGGAGAGAGATTTTAACCGTCTTTGAGCAGATATTTGGCGATCGTTTGGAGCTGCATGTTGGACGTTCCCTCGTAAATCGTGCCGATCTTGGCGTCGCGCCAGAATTTCTCGACAGGGAAGTCCTTGCTGTAGCCATAGCCGCCATAATGCTCGATGGCCTGCGACGTCACCCGTTCTGCGACTTGCGATGAATAGAGCTTGGCCATCGCCGCCTGGACGAGGTAGGGCTTTTTGGCGTCGCGCAACCGAGACGCGTTATAGACGAGGAGCCGGGCCGCTTCGAGCTCGGTCGCGCATTGGGCATGCTGGAACTGAACGCCTTGAAACTCCGCGACCGGTTTCCCGAACGCTTTGCGCTCCTTCGTATAGGCCATCGCGTGCTCGAGCGCTCCCGAAGCAATCCCGATCATCTGAGCTCCGATCCCGATGCGCCCTTCGTTCAGCGTTTCGATAGCGATCTGGTAGCCCTTACCGATTTCACCGAGCACTTTCGACTTGGGGACGATGCAGTTTTCTAGCACGAGCTCTGTGGTGCTCGACGCGCGGATGCCGAGCTTGTCTTCCTTTTTGCCGACGGTGAAGCCCTCGAAGTCGCGCTCGACGAGAAAGGCCGTGATGCCCTTGTAGCCGGCGCCTGGGTCTACGGTCGCAAAGACGATGAACAGTCCTGCCTCCGCCCCATTCGTGATCCAGAGCTTCGTGCCGGTCAGACGGTACGCATCACCATCTTCGTCCTCGCTGGCACGGCAGGCGAGCGCGAAGGCGTCGCTTCCGGATTCGGGCTCCGAGAGAGCGTAGGCGCCGACGGTGTTCTGGGCGAGGCGAGGCAAGTAGTGTTTTTTCTGCTCGTCATTGCCAAAGCGCATGACGGCGTTGTTGACGAGCGTGTTTTGGACATCGAGACAAACCCCGAGCGAGGCGTCGACGCGGGACACTTCCTCGACGGCGAGCGCGGCCATGAAAAAACTTGCGCCCGAGCCGTCGTAGCTTTCGGGGATCTCGATACCCATCAGGCCGAGCTCGAAGAACTTCGGCAGAAGGGCCGGATCGATCTTGGCGTCCTGGTCCATCTTACGGACGAGCGGGCGGATCTCTTTTTCGGCGAACTCACGCACCATGCTTCGAAAGAGCTCTTCCTCTTCCGAAAGTTCAGTGAGAGCGGATGTTTTTTCGGGCAGCGGGGTTTCGACGTCGGTGCTCATATCTCCGTTAGAAGCGCGCGAGCTTGATCAACGCGGTGTAGATGTCTTCGGGTTGCGGGAGGATTTCGTCCTCGAGGTCGGGGTTATAGGCGACCCAGCAATCCTTCGCGGCCACGCGCCGGACGGGCGCGTCGAGCTCGTCGAAGAGCTCCTCTGAGATACGGGCCGCGATCTCGGCGCCGTAGCCGAACGTCCGCCCATCCTCGTAGGCGACGATGACGCGGCTCGTTTTTGTCACTGAAGTCGCAATCGCATCCCAGTCATAGGGCGACAGGCTGCGCAAATCGATGATCTCGACGGAGACGCCTTCCGCGTGCGCTTTTTGTGCGGCGATCTGTGCGCGTCTCACGAGCGCCCCGAAGGTCACGATGGTGAGATCCTTACCTTCGAGCACGGTGCGCGCCTTGCCGAACGGGACCATGTATTCCGGGCCGGGATAGCGGCCCTTGTTGTGGTTTTGGCGATATAGGTGCTTGTGCTCGAGGAAAATAACCGGGTCGTCGCAGCGGATCGCGGTGCGAAGGAGGCCGTTCGCATCGAGGGCGTTCGAAGGCATCACGACGCGGAGCCCCGGAATATGGGCGAACAAGACCTCGCCGGATTGCGAATGATAGAGAGAGCCGCCGGTCAGATAGCCGCCGATGGGGACGCGAATGACGAGCGGGCAACTGAAAGCGCCGCCGGAGCGCCACCGAAACGGCGCGATCTCATTGCGGATCTGCATATAGGCGGGCCAGATATAGTCGAAGAACTGGATCTCGACGACGGGCTTCAAGCCGCAGATGGCGGCCCCGGCGGCCATGCCGGCGATACTCGCTTCCGCTAGCGGGCTGTTCCACACGCGGTCGCCGCCGAACTCGCGCTGCAGGCCTAAGGTGACTTTGAAGACCCCGCCTTTGCCTTTGACCTCGTCGAGATTACCTTCGCGGCTCGCATCGGCAACGTCCTGGCCGAAAATAATGACGCGCGGATCGCGCGCCATCTCGTCCCGCAAACAGGCGTGAAGGAGGTCCACTACGGTGCCGTCCTTGCCGGAGAAGCTCGGCTCGGTGGAAAAAGCGCTCGAGCCCGGGTCGACGGTCTCGCTGTAGCGATGCCTGCTCCAGCTATCTTTCGTGGGCCATCGCATCGTGAGCGCTTGGTCTGCGGCTTCGGCCACTTCGTAGTGCACGCTCTTTTCGAGAGTCTCGAGCTCTTCATTCGTCGCGAGATTCTCCGCGATGAGAAAGTCTGTCATGCGGACGAGAGGGTCGCGCTTCGCTTCGTCGTCGCGCTCTTTTTTGGTCTTGTACAGCCGCTCGTCATCCGAAAGCGAGTGCGAATAAGGGCGCACTACATGGGCGTGTGCGAGCGCTGGTCCGTGGCCCTCGCGAAGATAGGTGATCGCGTCTTGGAGCCGGCCATAGCTATCGATGAAGCTCGTGCCGTCGAACTCGGTTACGAACAGTCCGGGATAGTTACCGACGAGTCTCGAAATGTTCCCGCCCGCCGTTTGCGCTTCGACGGGTGTCGAGATCGCATAGCTGTTATCTTCGATGAGGAATAGCACGGGAACTTTCTGGAGGCACGCGCTGTTCAGCGCTTCCCAGAACTCGCCTTCACTCGTCGAGCCGTCGCCCCCGGACACGTAGACGATTTCACGTGGCTCGTTCGTCTCCGAAGAAGCACCTTTGCTCGCGTAGCGGCCGGCGACCGCGGCGCCAACGGCGTGGAGAAACTGCGTTGCCACGCAGCTCGACTGGCTCACGATGTTGAGCTTTGGATCGCTCCAATGGGATGGCATCTGGCGGCCGGCCGAGGCCGGATCGTCCGCCGCGGCGGTCGATGCTAGAAATTGCTCGAAAGGTGTCACGCCCGTCGCAAGACAGAGGGCGCGATCGCGGTAGTAAGGGAAGTACCAATCTTTGCCGGGCCGGAGATGCATGGCTGCGGCCACGAGCACAGCTTCATGACCAGCACCGTTGATCTGAAAAAAGATTTTGTTTTGGCGTTTGAGCTGAATTTCCCGATCGTCGACTTTTCGGGAGAGAAGCATCCATCGATAAGCGGCGATGAGCTCGTCGCGGGTGAGGCCGTAATAGCGGTCGTACACTTCTGTTTCAGGGTTGAGTACGGGTTCCGCTCTTGGCTTCGCTCCGCTCTCCATGCAAACCTCCGTCGACTTGAACTTGAAAAAAACGCTTCGATGTTGTAAGACCCCGTAGGCTAATCGGAACAATTATATATGAGAAGTCGCGATAGACGTCACCGTGCGGCTTACCACCCGGTCAGCAAGTTGTAAGAGCGGTAAAGTGTGATTCAGGCTGTCAGGTCGTGCCTGGTGAGGCCGCGAAACTCCAATACGCGCTCGATAACCTCGTCAACTTTGACGTCGGGCGTCGAGGCGCCGGCGGTAACACCGATCTTGAGAGCGCCCTCGGGAAGCCAATCGGTCGCATCTGCTTCGTTCTGCTCGTGAAGGGGTTTGTGGCGGATGAGAACGGGGGACACCATGGAATGAGAATCTGCGATGTGGAAGGTCGGGAACTGATCCCAACAAATTTCGGCAAGATGCACCGTGTTGCTGCTGTTGTAGCCCCCAATGACGAGCATCAGGTCGACGCCTTCTTCGCAGAGCTCGAGGACGGCATCTTGGCGCTCCTGCGTCGCGCTACAAATGGTGTCGAAAGAACGAAAGCGCGCTCCGATCTCGCTCTCGCCGAAGCGGCGCACGATGGCCTGCCGGAATAGCGCCGCGATCTCGAGGGACTCGCTGCTCAGCATGGTCGTTTGGTTCGCGAGGCCGATATGGGTCAGGTGGCTGTCGGGTTCGAAACCGGGAGAGACGGCATCCGAGAAAAACTCCACGAAGGGCGTCTTGTCGCGAGAGGTCTCGATGTAGTCGCAAACCATTGCGCTCTCGTTCAAGTCACGGACGACGATATAGTGCCCATTCCTTTTGGTTGCGCGTGAGGCGGTGGCTTTGGTCTCTTCGTGTCCGGATTTGCCGTGAACCACGGATGTGAAGCCGTCCCGCGCATAATGATCGACGTTTTTCCACACGTTCATCACCGAGCCGCAAGTCGTGTCGACGAGGATTATGCCCTTTTTCCGTAGAATCTCGAGCTCGCCGGTGCTCACGCCAAAAGCGGGAAGGAGCACAACGTCGTCGGTGGTGACGGAGGCGAATTTCTCGTCGGTTCCATAGGGACCATCGAGAAAGGTGATTCCCATTTCCGCTAACCGCCCATTGACGTATGGGTTGTGGATGATCTCGCCCGTAATGAAGATTCTCTTGCTGGGAAACCGCGCGCGCGCTTCATAGGCGTACTCTACCGCGCGATCGACGCCGTAACAGAAGCCCAGCTCCGAGGCGATCCGGAAAGTCAGGTCCCCCGCGACGAGCTTGAAATTACGCTCGCGGGCGAAGTCCACGATGAGGCCCGCATAGTCTTTTCTCAAAGGCTCTTGGACTTCCGCGCGGAGGCCGAGACCCTTCCGATACAGCCGTGATTCGGTACCTGCGATGGCCATTTCAACCAAGTATAGGTGTTTCCTCAGTCCGTAGCCACTAGATCTGGTGTTTTGTCTGCCGGGTTCGATATAATTGCATGTGAGGGAGGACACCAGCGGATGCAGGATAAATTGATCACGGGGCCAAGGAAGAAACAACCCAAGATGTTGGCGTTCGTCGACAAAGGGAAGTGCTTCGGCCGTGGATGCGAAATGTGCATCCATGTCTGCCCGGTTGAAGATTGTATCTATCTCGTCCCCGATCCCGAGCCTAGCGCCATGGGCGAAGTCTGCGAAGTCAACATGGACACTTGCATCGGATGCCAGCTCTGCGCGAAGTTCTGCCCGCCCGATTACGATGCGATCCACATGTTCAAGCACGACGAAGGCCTTCGTCTCGGCGAGGAGGAAGAACGCAGCTTCAGCTACCGCGTGTACAACAAGAAAAAAGGTGGCGCCCTCGCCTAGCCTTCTTTTTTTGACGGGCGGAGCCAGATCAGTATCAAGGAAAGCGTAACGCAAAGGCGCCAAGCCGCAAAGGCGCAAAGAAAAGACAAAGAAAAAGAAGTGAGAGGAAACGCTCTTCTCTCCAAATTTTGGCCCTTTTACCGTGGCTGAAAATCCTCGGTTTGATCGGATTAGCATCTTCTTTTATCTTCTTGTTTTTCCTGTGCGGCTTGGCGCCTTAGCGTTAAGCTTTTCGTAATATTGATCTAGCACTGGCCTCTATTTGACGCGTTTCTACGGACGTGCTGAGTTATGGATTCGTAGGTACTTATAAGCACTTTTCATGGCTACCCATCCGTCGCCGGCAAGGCGCTCCGGTGAGTTCCGGGTCACTTCGAGCTTCGAGCTTGAAGGGGATCAGCCCAGAGCGCTCGAAGAGCTGACGCGCGGACTCGAGGAGGGGGGGAAGGACCAGGTCCTCCTCGGAGTGACCGGTTCGGGCAAGACCTTCACGGTGGCCAAGCTCATCGAAGCGGTCAACCGTCCCGCTCTCGTCATCGCGCACAACAAGACTCTCGCGGCGCAGCTCTATCAGGAGTTCAAGGAGTTTTTCCCCGATAACGCCGTCGAGTACTTCGTGAGCTACTACGATTACTATCAGCCTGAAGCCTATATGCCCGCGAGCGATACTTTTATCGAGAAGGAAGCCACCATCAATGACGAGATAGACCGCATGCGGCTCTCCGCGACGCGTTCTCTTTTCGAGCGCGAAGACGTGCTCATCGTGGCGAGTGTTTCTTGCATCTACGGTCTCGGCTCGCCGGAGGCTTATTACGGCATGCTCCTGAACGTGGAGCAGGGCGCCGAGATCGATCGTGCGGCGGTGCTGCGCAAGCTTGTCGAGATCCAATATGAGCGCAACGATTACGACTTGAGCCGCGGCACCTTTCGGGTGCGCGGCGACGTCATCGAGATCATCCCTGGCTATGACGATCTCGGTGTTCGACTCGAGCTTTTTGGTGACGAAGTGGAGTCGATTGCGCAATTCGACCCTCTTACGGGAAAAACGCTGCGGCAGATGAAGCGGGTCACGATTTTTCCAAAAACCCATTACGTCGCGTCTCGAGAGCGAACGGTTCGCGCCATAGAGACGATCCGTGAGGAGCTCGATTGGTTTCACCGCAAGTTGCACGATGAAGGGAAGCTTCTCGAAGCGCAGCGTCTCCAGCAAAGGACGCTGTTCGATCTCGAGATGTTGCAAGAGGTCGGCTATTGTCACGGTATCGAGAACTACTCACGCCATTTCACCGGGCTGAAGCCGGGCCAGCCGCCGCCGTCGCTAATGGACTATTTGTCGAAAGATACGATCCTCATCATCGACGAGTCCCATCAAACGGTGCCTCAGGTTCGCGGGATGTATCACGGCGATCGCGCCCGAAAAGAGACCCTCGTGGAATACGGGTTTCGGATGCCGTCGGCGCTCGACAACCGTCCTCTGAACTTCGAGGAGTTCGAGTCGCGGATGAGGCAAACGGTCTACGTGTCAGCCACCCCTGGTCCCTACGAGCTCGAGCGCAGCGGTGGCGTTGTGGTCGAGCAGATCATTCGACCCACTGGGCTCATGGATCCCAAGATCGACGTGCGTCCTGTGGCTGGCCAAGTCGATGACCTTCTCGACGAGATTCGAAAGCGCGTTGACAAGAGCGAGCGTGTTCTCGTGACGACGCTGACGAAACGGATGGCCGAGGATTTGACCGAGTATTATACGGAGCTCGGGGTACGGTGTCGCTATCTGCACTCCGATATCGACACGCTCGAGCGGATGAACATTCTTCGAGATTTACGGCTTGGAGTGTTCGACGTTCTAATCGGTATCAACTTGTTACGCGAGGGGCTCGACTTGCCCGAAGTCTCCCTCGTCGCGATTCTCGACGCCGACAAAGAGGGCTTTTTGCGCTCGGCGGGCTCGCTCATCCAGACCATTGGCCGCGCCTCGCGTCACCTGAGCGGCATGGCGCTTCTCTATGCTGACAAAGAAACTGATTCGATGAAGCGCGCCATCGGTGAGACCGGACGTCGGCGGCAATTGCAAAAGAATTACAACGAGGAGCACGGCATCACGCCCGAGTCGATTGTAAAATCCATCCGCGGCGTGATCCGCGAAAGTGAGGAAGACGAGGAACGGTCCGCTAGCGGCCGTGTCGCGGAAGACGATTTGCTTTTTAGCAGCCCGCAAGAGATTCGTCGCGAGATCGAGCAGCGGACACGAAAGATGAAGCAGGCGGCCAAAGATCTCGACTTCGAACGAGCCGCGGAGCATCGGGATCGGATTCGCGAGCTGAAACAGATAGAGCTGTTCGACCGAACCCGCGGAGACCGTCGCTAGTGGGCTGTAACAGATATTTGCTGCGCAAAAGGACCCACGATTTTGGTAGCGAATATCTGTTACAGTCCGCTAGTGTTGGGCGTGACGGGCAACTGGGTCAAAGAGCGGCTCGCGGCTCTCCAGGCGTTCTCGAAGCTGTCGTTCGACGCTTTCGCGAGTCTCTTTTCGAAACCACGATATTGGCGTGAGACGCTCGAGCAGATGGACTCGATCGGCGTAGGCTCGCTGACGATCGTGACCTTGACCGGACTGTTCACCGGCATGGTGCTGACAGTGCAAAGCTCGGCTACGCTCGATGCGTTTGGCGCGCGTCCTTATGTTGGGCGGATGGTGTCACTTTCGATGCTTCGTGAGCTGGGGCCGGTGCTCACGGCACTGATGGTGAGCGGCCGCGTCGGCTCTGGAATGGCGGCGGAGCTCGGCTCTATGGTCGTCACACAACAAATCGACGCCTTGCGCTCGCTTGGTACGGATCCCATCCGAAAGCTCGTCGCGCCGCGCATGATCGCCGGCATCATCATGCTGCCGGTGCTAACCGTTTTGAGCAATGCTGTCGGTATGGTTGGCGGCTTTCTCGTCGCCAGGTTCACCCTGCGACTCGCACCGAGCCTTTACTGGCATTCGGCGCTCGATGCGATCAAGCTGCACGATTTATTCATGGGGCTCGTGAAACCTCTTGTCTTTGGCTATATCATCGTCGCGGTCGGTTGTTATCAAGGGCTCACGACCACGGGTGGAACGCGCGGCGTGGGCGAGTCGACGACCCAATCGGTCGTCGTCGCTTCCGTGTTGATTCTGTCCACCGACTACTTCTTGAATCTCTTGATTCTCAGATTCGTGTATCCCTGATGATGCCGACGCTAGCGATCTCGTTTCAAAACGTTTTTTACGCCTATCCAGGCAACGAAGACTACACGTTGAAAGACGTGAGCTTCGACATCGCATTAGGCGGCACCGTGATCATTCTCGGCGGGAGCGGATCGGGAAAGTCGACGATTCTCAAGCTCGTGCTCGGGCTCATCAAGCCGGAATCTGGCGTCATCGAAGTCGGTGGCGTCGATATCTCCCGTCTAGGAGAGTCGGCCCTTATGCCGGTTCGCTCCGGGATTGGAATGGTGTTCCAGGAAGGTGCGCTCTTCGACTCGCTTTCCGTGGCGGAGAATGTCGGCTTTCGATTGCGCGAGCACGACAAGCTCGATGAGGAAGAGTTCGAGGAGCGTGTGAGCCGACTGCTCGGCTTCGTAGGACTCGGAGATTTCTATGACCGGACGCCTTCCGATCTTTCGGGGGGTCAGAGACGGCGTGTCTCGGTGGCGCGGGCGATGGCCCATAGCCCGGGACTCATCCTCTATGACGAGCCGACGACGGGGCTCGACCCCATCACCGGCTCGACGATTTGCGATCTGATCGTGAAGCTTCGAGATCTCGAAGGAGTGACTTCGGTTCTCGTTACGCATCAATTGCGAGACGCTTTCCAAGTCGTGCAGACCTTTGTGATGCGCAAAAATGGCGGGCTCGTCTACAGCCGGATAGAGGATGTCGAGCTACTCGTGGGGAGCGAGTTCATCGTTCTCAAAGAGGGCCGCATCGTTTTTTCCGGACGGCAGACGGAGCTCTTCCGTTCGGACGAGCCCTATGTCCGGAAGTTCCTGGACGGTCAGATACCGGGTTCCGTGAACTGAGCGTGAAACAGTAAAAGCGCCATCAGCCTCGAGGGAGATCAAAAATGCCAGCCAAGAAATCTGTCAGCTACGCCGAGCTCAGAGTCGGTATCGTTGTGGCGATAGCACTCACGGTCGCGATGGCGACGACCATGTACATTACCCGCGAAGGAGGCCTGCCTTTTCTTGGCGGGCAGTACACGGTTTACAGCTACCTCCGTGACGTGAACGGCCTGAAAGCCGGCTCGCCGATCCACCTTTCGGGCGTCGAGGTCGGCTCCGTCAAAAAGGTGGAGTTTGCTGGGCCTGATGCCCCGGCGCCCGTGAAGGTGACGATGACGGTCCGCACTGACGCGCAAGGCCGCATCACGGACCACTCGATGGTAACGATTGGAAGCCTCGGTGTCTTGGGCGAAAAGATGCTCGACGTGGATCCGGGCGAGCCCGGGGGTGTGGTCATCGAGGACGGGGAGAACATCCCGGGTGAGGCGGAGGGCGACCCTATCAAGGGCATCATTCTCGATGCCTCCAGCACGATGAAAGATATTCGTGACCTTGCGGCGGAGATCCAAGACGGGCAAGGGACGCTCGGGGCGATACTCAAACGAGACGAGCTGCACTATCAGCTCCTCGCTTTCGTTACAAAGGCCGACGATGTCTTTACGAGCCTCGATCGCCAGGACGGAACATTTGGCAAGCTCATCCACGACCCGCAGGTCTACGACAATCTCAATCAGCTCGTCGTCAGCATGAAAGAGCTCGTGGCGCGCATCGATAGCGGTGAAGGCGCCATCGGACGTCTTGTGCACGATCGCGAGCTCGGCCGGCAGATTTCCAAGACGACCGAGAACCTTGCCCGTGCGACCGATCGCCTCGAGCGAGGGGAGGGGACCCTCGGCGCTTTGCTGCGTGAACGCGAGCTCTATGACACGCTCGACTCGCTCTCGACGAACCTGGATTCGATCACGTCCCGGCTAGAGCGTGGCGAGGGGACCGCGGGCCAGCTCCTCCACGACCGAGAGCTCTACGAGAACCTGAACAAGACCGCGACCGAGCTCCAAGCCCTCATCAGCGACATCCGCAAAGACCCCAAGAAATACTTGAGAATCAAGGTGAGCCTATTCTGACTTCCGGTTCACGCTACTCGCCACCGGCTGCCTGCCACCTGACTACGAGGCACCAAGGTGGGGGAAGCAAATAGCCGGAAGTAACACTGAATAGCGGAAAGAAAAAACCTACTGCGTTGGCTGCTTCTCGCGTTCATCGTGACGACGGAAAGCTTCCATCATGAACTCGGTAGTCGAGCGAAGCGATTCGATATTGCTGGTTATGTTGGCCCGCACGAAGTGAAATCGGCCTTCGCGCACTGGTATCAACCGGTAGGCGGCCTCTTCGCCTTTGAAATCATCCGAGAAGCAGCCACAGATGTAGCCGTCGAGAAGATGTATCTCGCCTTTGGGGTCGCCGTCAATATGGAGGACGCCTGTCGACTGGTTGGCTTCGAGCATTTGCAGGACATCCGTGCTCTTGAAGCGGGCGAGATCGCCGGATAGCTCTCCGGGCTCGTTGCTGCGGTAGAAACTGATGAGCCGTTCACAGCGATAGATGAGCTCGCGCATGGTGAAAGGCTTCACGAGGTAGTCGTCCGCTCCCGAGGAAATCGCATCCCAACGCTCTTCGGGCATGATGGTGCCGGAGAGGATCAGGATCGGTATGCTCTTGAGGTCGGGCTCCGCTCGCAGCGCGCGCGTGAACTCGAGCCCGCCCGCACCGCCTGGAAGCTCCGCCTCGCAAGCGATCATGTCGGGGCAATCACGCCTCGAGGTTTCGAGACCGCTCCCTGCATCGACGGCGTCGACCACTTCCAGTCCGGAATGTTTAAAATAGTCAGAAAAAACGCGCAGGAGTTCAGCGTTGGGCTCTACGAGGAGAACACGATAACGAGACATCCAGTTTCCGCGGCTTATTTTAGGGACCGAATCTCTAATTTAGCAAGCATTCGGAGGGACGTCAATGTGACGCGGGCACGTACAACCCTTGAAACCTTGTAAATAGTAGTGTTATCCTCTTTTTGAGGAGTGTCCCCACCCTATACGACGACGTCGTGGGAAATGATGGAAGGCAGCAACGCGGAGACGAAGATGATCGAGAGCTTTGGCGCTACGGATGTAGGGCGTCGTCGTAAGCTGAACGAGGACAGCCTTCTCGTGGACAGCGCAATTGGGCTTTTCGTCGTCGTTGATGGCATGGGGGGGGCATAATGCGGGCGAAATCGCCTCCCATCTGGCCGTGGAAACCGTTGGAAACTTTGTGCAGCACTCGCGCGAAGAGGACGAGATTACTTGGCCCTATGGTGTCGACCCCAAGCTATCCATCAATTCTAACCGGCTTCTCACCGCGGTGATGCTCGCCAATAAGAGGGTCTTCAAGGAAGCGGATAGCCGCCAGGACTACACGGGCATGGGCACCACGATCGTAGCGGCGCTCACGAACAGCAACACCATCAGCTTCGTGAGTACTGGGGACAGCCGCGCTTATCGCTTGCGCGAAGGTGAGTTTCTCCAGTTGACGGTGGATGATTCGTGGGTTCAAGCGGCTGTGGACGGAGGCGTGCTGTTACCGGAGGAGGCCGAGAGCCATCCGATGAAAAACATCATCACGAAGGCCATCGGCGCGAAAGAGGAGGTCGATGTCCATGTCGATGAGCACAGCCTGCAAGATGATGACCTCTACTTGCTCTGCTCCGACGGCTTGCATGGGATGATTACCGAAAAGCGGCTTGCTGAAATCGTCGTGAACGCTGGCCCTTCGCTCGCGGATCTCGTAAACGGCCTCATCGCGACCGCGAACGAGAACGGCGGAAAAGACAACGTAGCCGCCGTAGCCATCCGCTACAAAGACGACAAATGAGTCGTCTCGGCCCGCATGATGGCCTAACCTGCCGCGACGCCGAGAGAGCGCGTCAGGCACCCCAGGGGCTTGCCCGCCGAAGCTTCAGCGAAGGCGGGTAGACTCCGCGTTGATGAGCTCTTCGGAAGCGGGTAAACGACTTCCTCTTGAAGGCGTTACCGTCCTTGATTTTTCACGCATCCTCGCTGGGCCGTTTTGCACGATGATGCTCGGCGACATGGGCGCTGACATCCTCAAAATCGAGCCTCCCAAGGGAGATGACTGCCGCCACTGGGGACCACCATTCGTTGACGGCGAGAGCGCCTATTTCCTCGCGGTCAACCGCAACAAGAAGAGCCTGTGCCTCGATCTCAAGAAAGAAAAAGGCAAGGACGTTTTGCACCGGTTGCTCGACACCGTCGACATTCTTATCGAGAATTTTCGCCCGGGCACGATGGACCGACTCGGTCTCGGGTACATGGCACTCAAAGAGCGACGTCCGTCTCTCATCTATGCGTCAATCTCCGGCTACGGGCAGACGGGACCTCTCCGGGAGCGGCCGGGCTACGACACGGTTATGCAGGGAGAAGGCGGCTGGATGGGACTTACGGGGGAGCCGGACGGGATGCCCATGAAAGTCGGCGCGTCGCTCGCGGATATCTTGACGGGTATGATGGCCTGCGAGGGGATTTTGGCGTCGCTTTATCGTCGAGAGAAAACAGGAAGGGGTGAGCGCATCGATGTGTCTTTGTTCGATAGCGTGCTCTCGACGCTCTGCTACCAGGCGCAGGGCTTTCTGATGACGGGCGAGCTTCCGAACAGGCTCGGCAATCGGCATTCGTCGCTGACACCCTACGAGACGTTTCGCACGGCCGATAGTCACGTCATCGTCGGCGTCGGTAATGACAGTTTGTGGCAACGCTTCGTTGCCGTTATCGGAAGTCCGGAGCTCGACGTGCCCGAATTCGAAGTCAATGCCGGTCGTGTCGCCCGCTATGACGAGCTTGCTCTGTTGCTCGAGCCCATCTTCGCGTCAAAGAGCACGGATGTTTGGGTGTCGCTACTCGATAAAGCCGGCATCCCGGTCGGCCGCGTACAAAACGTCGCCGAGGTTTTCGAGAATCCGCAGATAGAAAGCCGGAACATGAAGCTTCGTGTGCAACATCCGAAGCTCGGAGAGCTGACGTTGACAGGCAACCCCATCAAGCTCCTGGAGGCGGGGGAGCGCGACCACGCGCCGCCGCCCATGCTCGGCGAGCACACGGAGACCGTATTGCGCGAGCGTCTCGGCATTGATGACGAGACCCTTCGGAGTCTCCGGGAGAGCGGCGTCTTCGGGACGTGATGCTCGAAAAAAAAACACGCAACGCGCCGCGATTGTTGTCATCGGGCGAATTCTGTATCACAATGCCAGGCTCGCCTATTAGAGCGCCGGCACCAGAAGGTAGCAAAAGAAAGATCGGAGCGTATTTGAGAATGAGTGCAATAACAGCCGGATATCTTCTTGGTGGCCTCATCACGATCACTGCTGGCTGCGGAGGCGATAGCTCGCCTACCTCGCCGGACGTGGAAGTCCAAGGCGGAAGCGTCGTCGCACTAGCCAATTCGGCGCGGCACATCGACCTTCCGGCGAATTTCCCCATCAATAAAATTCTTTGCTTCGGTGACAGCGTCACCTTTGGCGTGACGCAGCAATATGGCGGCTCGGGCGGGGCGCGTCCGGTGCTCACGACGGTCGAAGGCTATATCCCAAAACTCTGGCGGCTGCTCGAAGAGCGCTACGGCACCGGCTTCGAGCTCGTAAATGAAGGCATTGGCGGCGAGAATACGAGAGAAGGCCTGGACCGTATCGATACGATGATAAGGCGCCATGAGCCGGACTTGATCCTGATCATGGAAGGGATCGTGGACGTCAATAACGAGATCGCGCGTTTTCCCGTGGTGCGCTCCAATCTTGCCGAGATGATGCGGATCGGTATCCTTCGAGGCAAGTTCGTCATCATCGGAACCTATCTGCCGGTCAACCCCGACGGGTTCCGTGTCTTCGCGGTCGAGAACATCGCCCGTCTCAACGACGTGATCCGCCAGGAAGCGAAAGGAAAAAACGTTCCGATCGCCGACCACGAAGTTGCGGCACCGAAAGGCTTCCGTGGCTTAGGCTCCGACGGCGTGCACCCGAACAATCTGGGCTACGAGACGATGGCCCAAGTCTGGTTCGAGTCGATCGTCGAGGTGCTGGAGGGGCTCGGAGTTACTTAGTTGCTGGGGGCGGGTAATGGTGACGACCATTTGGGCTAGCCAGCCGTCGGGGTCGTTGCCGTCGCCGTCATGGGGCCAGTCCCGCCCTGCTCCGTGGCGGCCATCCACGGACCAGCCGTCATTGTCCGCGTCGTTGAAGAAGCGGCGCAGATTCTCCTTCGTCTCACCGAACGCGGCTAGGAAGTTCGCGTCCGAGAACTGCTCGTTAACGCGATCAATGGCTTGTTGCAGATCGAAGCGCAAGAGCTCGTTATCGAGAAGCGTGCCTCCGGTGGTGAGCGTGTCGACGCCAAGAAGGATTTTTCCTATGTTCTCGTCGGAGGTCGTGCCTTCGGTGAACAGCGCGAAGCTATCGGCCTTTTGGTAAACAGTAATGAGGGTTGTAATCTCGAATTGCGGTACTGGGGGCGGCGGTGGCGGGACATTGGTCGTGGGCGGAGTGGTCGGGCCTGACGGACCGCTTCCGCCACACGCGGAAAACAGCAGTGCCAGCACGAATGCGGCAGCCAACAGGATGTGATTCTTCATAGCGGATGGCAAGTCAGGGAAGTAAGGGTAGCAATACGAAAGAACGGACGCAAGAAAGGGAGTCACGATATGTCGAAAGCGGTTTTTCATGGAACGGTGATTGCCGAGTCGCAGGAGACCGAAGTGGTGGAAGGCAACCACTATTTTCCGCCGGCTTCGGTAAAACAGGAATACCTGCAGCCGAGTGATACGCATACCGTCTGCCCGTGGAAGGGGACGGCCAGTTACTACAACGTTGTCGTCGACGCCGCGGTGGGGAAAGACGCGGCGTGGTTCTACCCGGAGGCCAAGGACGCTGCTAAGCGTTTCGAGGGCTACGTGGCTTTTTGGGGTGAGGTCAGCGTCGAAGACTAGTTTTGTCTCTTCGGTGTCGTCATCGCCGCTCGCGGACGAGGGGGACGAAGACGACAGGGATGATCACTTTGGTGGTTGTCGTGCCGTCCTCCGCTTTCTCGATCCGCAGGAGTTGTTGAACTTGCGATTGAGGGCCGACGGGGATGACGAGAATCCCACCGGGGGCGAGCTGTGCGATAAGAGGCGGCGGCACTTCGGGAGCCGCCGCGGTGACGAGAATCGCGTCATAGGGAGCGTTTTCCGCCCAGCCGAGATAACCGTCCCCGGTTTTTCCGTACACGTTCTCGTAACCGAGAGATGCGAGCTTCGCTTGCGCGCTTTCGGCGAGCTCAGGGATGATCTCGATGGTATGAACCTCACGGACCATCTCGGCGAGGACGGCTGACTGATAGCCGGAGCCAGTCCCGACCTCGAGAACCGCATCGTCCTCCTCGATCTCGGCGAGCTGGGTCATCAGCGCAACGATGTAGGGTTGGGAGATCGTTTGGCTTTCCGCTATTGGCAGCGCGTGATCAGCATAGGCGCGCGAGCGCAAAATGGCGGGCACAAACTCGTGTCGTGGCACCCGGCCCATAACCTCGAGGACTCGAGGGTCGGAGATGTCCCGGGCCCGCAAGTGCTCGCGCACCATGGTTCGGCGCGCCTCCGCATAGTCCTCTTGGCCGGCGCAGTGCGCGGCGGCCAAGCTCATGACGACGAAGGCGATAGCAACGGAAATGCGCATCGGTCCAGCTCTTTCACCGGTATCCTATAGTACTCTCTAGCGGATGACGAAAATCGCAATTGATTCGGTTTTTGGGCTCGCCGATGCGTTATCGGTCGGGAAGGGTGACGTTGTGAGCCTGGTGGGTGCGGGCGGTAAGACGACCGTGCTCTACGCGCTCACGGTGGCGCTTCAACGCCAGGGCTTGAGCGTCATCGCGACGTCCACGACCCATATGCAGATGCCCATGACAGCGACGACCATGCCGCCGCTCGTCGTCGTGGGGGAGGAAGACAATTGGCTCACGACGGTCAAAGCACAGCTTCGGCGTTACGGTTCGGTCACCGTCATTAAAGATAGGAAACGGGATGACAAGCTCGGAGGAGTGGACCCCGTGATGATGGACCCGCTCCGAAGTCTTGCCGATTGTGTGGTCATCGAGGCTGACGGCGCTCGCGGCCGTTGCTTGAAAGCGCCGGCGAGCCACGAGCCTGTGATCCCGAATGAAACGACGCTCACGGTGATTCTCGTGGGCCTCGACGCTCTCGACCACAAGCTAGATGCGGAGCACGTCCATCGGCTCGAGATCGTGGCTAGCTTGTCGGGCGCGTCGCCGGGGATGGAGGTCACCGATGCTGTCATCGCAGCCGCGATCGTCAAAGGCTACCTTCCGAAGATCCCGAAGGGGAGCCGTCACATCGTCCTTTTGAACAAGGCCGCCTACTCCCGGCTGAAAGCCGCGGAGAGCATTGGAGAACGCCTATTGCGGCAAGGGGTTTCAGAGGTCGTCTTCGGCGAAGCGATCAGGCCGACCGAGTGTTTCTACCGCATGCGTCCCCAGGCGGAGTGACAGGTGCGCGTCGCGGTGCTTCTTGCGGCGGGCGCGTCGCGTCGAATGGGGCGCCCGAAGCTCGACCTCGCATTCGGCGGCGAGACGATGCTCTCGAGAAGCCTTCGCAATTTGTTGGCCGCGGGGCTCGACCGCGTTCTCGTCGTCCTCGCTTCGGATGGCGAGGCTCGGAGCGAGTTTTATGAGGCCCAAGATGACGAGCGCGTCGAGGTGGTGGTCAATCCCGACAGCAAGAACGGACTCGCGAGCTCGCTTCGATGCGGGCTCGAACGCTTGCCCCGAGAAACGCGCGTCGTGCTCATAGCACTCGCTGACAAACCGCTCGTGAAGCCCGTGACGATCCGCATGCTCACGGGCATGTTCGACGAAGCCGGTGCGCGCATCGCCCATCCCGTCTATCGCGGGGAGCAGGGGCATCCTGTTCTATTTGTCGCAGAGCTCGTCGAGGAGCTACTCACCCTTTCCGGCGATCGCGGCGGGAAGTCGTTACTTACCCGCCACCACGACGAAGTACTCGAGATTGCTGTCGACGATCCAGGCGTTTGCATCGATATCGACACGCCCGAGGACTACGAAAAAGCTAGCCAAGCCCTCAATCGCTAACCCCTAGAAAATCACGAGTTCCGTCACGTCGCGCGCAAGCTCATTACTAGAAAAGCGTAGCGCAAACGTGCGTAGAAAGAACTGCTTCGCCTCCGCTATCTTTTTTACATTCCCCCATCTCCTCCTATCCCCACCTCTCCTTGCTTGTAAACGGCCTGTCTGAAGGCAAGGGGATGTGGGGATAAGGGCGGCTTGTCTGGCTGGGCTCAGTCGCTCGTCTGAATGATGCGGATTCCTGCGCTTGCGCCGATTCGGGTTGCTCCGGCTTCCACCATCTGTTTTGCGGTCGTGCGATCGCGGACGCCACCCGCGGCTTTGACACCCATTTTCTGGCCGACGATGTCCCGCATGAGTGCGACGTCTTCGACAGTAGCGCCTCCGGGCCCGAACCCGGTCGAGGTCTTGATGAAGTCGGCGTCCGCCGCGGCCACGAGCGTGGATGCTTTGACTTTCTCGTCTTCGGTGAGGAGCGCCGTCTCTATGATGACCTTGCTCAGCGCGGATCCTTCTCGGCACGCGTCGACGACTCCGCGGATGTCGTCTTCGACCGTGCGGTAGTCTATCGACTTGAGTGCTCCGATATTGATCACCATGTCGACTTCGTTGGCGCCGTCGAAGATGGCGCGACGGGTCTCATAGGCTTTGACGTCGCGATTATTGGCGCCAAGCGGAAATCCAGCGACGGTGCAGACTCCGACGCCCGTTCCTTGAAGAAGCTGGGCGGCGAGGCGCACCCAGGTGGGCTGAATACATACGGCAGCGAATCGATGCTCTGCCGCTTCGGCGCAAAGCTTTCGGATCTGTTCCTCGGTCGCGTCGGCTTTGAGAAGCGTGTGGTCGATGAGAGCGGCGAGGCTTCGATGAGGAGCGGAGGCCGTGAGACCGAACCGTTCCGCTCCGCGATCGACGAGCGGCTGCATCACATGGGGACACTGGTTGCGATCGAGTTGATGACAGCTGCACGGACGATCGGTGGCCCCGAGCTCCAACAGCACGGCATCGGTCACCGCGTCGGTGAGACGTTCTAGATCCCAGCTCATAAGGGTCGATAATACTTCCTTTCGACTGCCATGATCTTCGCGACCCGGTTCTTGTGCCGGGGCTCCCGGTGTTCGGCGCTCATGAAGATGCGCACGATGGGCCGTAGCTTTTCAGGGAGCATGAGTGTGGAGCCGAGCGTGAGCACGTTGATGTCGTTGTGCTCGCGCGCGTTTTTCGCACCCGCTTCCTCGTAGCACGCTGCTGAGCGAATGCCGGGGACTTTGTTGGCGACGATGGCGGAGCCGATGCCGGCACCATCGATGATGATCCCTTGCTTCGCATGTCCGAGGGTGACGGAGAGCGCGACGGCGTGAGCGATATCCGGGTAGTCGACCGCTTCTTTCGAATGCGTGCCGTAATCGATATAGCTCGCTGGAAGCGTGTCGAGATATTCCCTGAGGGAGTTTTTTAGCTCGAAGCCGCCATGGTCAGACCCAATAGCGAGCTTCACTGTGGCGATCGCGTCTTCGCCCGGGCGAGTGCGTTCGACGATTTGGATCTTGCGCCGTTCGACCCACTCACGAGCGATGTCGGTGAGCGATGTTCCCGGCGTGATGTCGAGAATACCGCCTTCGGGAATCGATTGAACGTCCTCGCCTGTCAGGATGCGGCGTTTGTTGTCGGCCACTTGGCACAATTTATGACGCTCCTCGACTTCTTGCAAGCCCTTACACGGGAGGGAGCAAGTGAGACAGGCGTCGGACGGACCCCCGTGCTAACATTTGGCGAGGATGGGTGATAGGAGCCAAGGTCCGGATTTTTTTGCCGGAATGGAACGCCTCTCCGAGGAGAGTGCGCCGAAGCTGCGCTGGGACCAACGCACAAAATCGCTCGCGGCCGCCTGGGGTGTGCATATTCTCGTCTTCCTCATCATGCTCCTCCCGCCCATAGCGAGCTTGATGTCTCGAGATCCGATGGAAGCGGGAGGCGTGCTCGTCCGCTTCTATGAGCTAGGCGGGAGTGGGCGCGGGAGCGGCGGTGGTGGTGGAGGCTCGCGTGGGGCGCGGATCTCCGCCTTTATCCGCACGAGACCACCTCCGGAGGAGCCTGAGGTGGAACCGGAGCCGCGTCGCGCGCCAGTAGCCCCCCGAAAGCCGCCGACGCTCCGTTTCGACGACTTGAACGTTCCGGATTTACCGACCGAAACGGATATCATTTTTGCCGGAGTGTTCTCGCCGGATGAGCAAGACTTCCCGGGATTGTCCTTGGATGACATGCGGGATTTCGGCGGCATCGACAACCGACCGAGCGCTGGTACTGTGGGCGGTATCGGTGGCGGTGATGGTACCGGCGTGGGTAGCGGTGAAGGCTGGGGAGTCGGCCCCGGGCGCGGAGGCGGTTTCGGCGGCGGCGATTACTCGCCGGGTGCGTGGGACGTCGAGCCCGTTCTTGTTTTCAAGCCTCCGAGACCCGACTATCCGCTCACTGCCCGCGAAAAGATGGTGCACGGGGAAGTTTTGCTCGAAATCCTCGTAAAGCTCGACGGGAGCACCGAGGTCGTCCGGGTTTTGAAATCCCTTCCGTATTGCGTCGAGGCGGCCAAAGAAAATGCCAAACTCTTTAGGTGGAAGCCCGCCCTCAAAGAGGGCAAGCCGGTTGAAGCCCCCGGCGTCATTACTGTGACGTTCGAGTTGTTCTCCCAAGGCTGATCCGCGCGCGCATGGAAGTCCTCTTCACCGAAGAACAAATCGCGAAACGCGTGCGCGAGATGGGTAAAGAAATCAGCGCGGACTATCAAGGAAAGACGGTCCATTTCGTCTGCGTGCTGAAAGGCGCTTATACTTTTCTCGCCGATCTCGCGCGAGCGATGGAAGTGCCGGTGACGCTCGACTTCCTCGCGGTGTCGTCCTACGGCAAGGATAAGACTTCGAGCGGTGAGGTTCAGCTGACGAAGGACCTCGACGTGTTGCTCGCCGGCCGCGACGTGATCGTCGTCGAGGACATTGCGGATACAGGTCTCACGCTCAACTATCTTCTCAACATGCTCGGCTCGCGGGAGCCGGCCACTTTGAAGGTGGCCGCGTTTCTCTCGAAGCCGTCGCGGCGCGAGATCGACGTTGCCGTCGATTATATTGGCTTCGAAGTTCCCGATCGCTTTGTCGTCGGCTACGGTCTCGACGACAACCAACGCTTCCGTGAGCTACCGTATATAGCGGTACAAGACTGAGCCCGTGAGAAAAAAATAGAAAAGAACAGCCACAGAGGCACAGAGCCGCAGAGTTTGATGAGATCACAGAACAGAGGTTCAGCTCTTGTCTTTGCGGTGCCTCCACGGTAGGTGAGCCCCGTGAAGAGTGGCGAGAGTCACCTCGGCTTTCCTCGCTGTTCGAAGTGGCTTCGGCCGACAAGTCTCAAAACTGGTACAACCGCGTTCGTATGGCCTGCCGCGAGCCTTTTCAAACTCCGCAGCCGCACGAAGAGATCTCGCGAACCTCTGTCTCTCTGGCCTCTGTGGCTGATCTTTTCTTCCTGATTTTTTCTCATGTCCTGAGTCAGCTGGGACATTGGTCAGAAGACTCAAAGGGCCGATTTCTCGAAGGCCCTCGGAAACAGCTCGCTCATCATCATCGTGTCGTGCTTCCCCCTGGTGCTCACCATGTAAACGGGGATGTCGGCACAAAACTCCCAGAGCAATTGCCGACAAGCGCCACAAGGTGGCGTCGGTTCGTCGGCGGCGGTAACGACGACGATTTCGGTGAAGGCCCTGGCACCTTCTGAGAGCGCTTTCCATAGCGCTACGCGCTCGGCGCATACGGTCAGTCCGAGCGTAGCGTTCTCGACGTTGCAGCCCGTAAAGATATCGCCTCCGTCGGTACGAAGCGCGGCGCCGACTTTGAACTTGGAGAAATCCGCTACGGCATTCTCGCGAACGCGCGTCGCTTGCTCGACGAGGTCTTTTGGGATGTCGGTCATTTCGTCAGGTCCGGTAAGAGTGAGCCGATGAGCTCGAGGAACACGGAGCTGACGCGAGCGCCGACTTCGATGACCTCTCGATGGCCGATTTTTTGTTTGAGGATTCCAGCCGCCATGTTGGTGATGCAGGAGATCCCGAGCACGCGGGCCCGCATCTGATGTGCGGCGATCGTCTCGAGCACGGTCGACATCCCGACGGCGTCCGCCCCCATCGTGCGGAGCATGCGAATCTCGGCCGGCGTTTCGAAGCTTGGTCCGAGGAGCCCCGCATAGACGCCTTTTCTCAAGTTCAATCCAATCCGGCGCGCGGCTTTGTCGCATGTCTCGATGTGAGCGGGATGATAGGCGGCGGAAACGTCGGTAAAGCGATGTCCGAGCTCGGGACGCTCTGGGCCGACGAGAGGGTTCAAACCGGTCAAATTCAATTGGTCGGTTATGACCATGAGCTCGCCAGGCTTGAACGCGGCATTGACCGCCCCAGCGGCATTGGTGAGAACGAGATTCCGTGCGCCGAGCGTCACCATCACGCGAGCCGGGAACACGACGTCGTCGGCGCTATAGCCTTCATAGGCATGTACGCGGCCGGCCATGACGAGTACAGGAACGTTCTCGAACTTACCCGCGATCAACTCCCCTTTGTGCCCTTTGACGCTCGAGCTCGGGAACTGAGGAATGTCCGCGTAGGCAATCGCGGTTGCCTCCGTCAAGGCATCGGCGAATGCACCGAGCCCGGACCCGAGGACGATACCGACTTTGGCCCGAATCTTCGTCTTCGACCCGATATAGGTGGCTGCTTCTTGAATGTTCTCGAAAATATTCATAGGCTTCATAGAACTTCCCGAAAAGTGAAAACCGACAACGGAGCCTCAATTCAAAAGTCCGGCAATCGTCGCGGTCATGAACGTCGCGAGCGATCCACCGAGGAGTGCTCGAAGCCCGAGGCGAGCGAGGTCTTCCTTGCGTGATGGTGCGAGGCTGCCAATCCCGCCTATTTGGATCGCGATAGAGCCGATATTGGCGAAGCCGCACAGAGCGTAAGTGGAGATGAGCTCGGCGCGCGCGCCGATAGCGCCCGCGGCTTTGAGATCGCCGAGCGATTGGTAGGCGACGAACTCGTTGATGATCACTTTTTGCCCGATCAGGGTCCCGACCGTGCCCGACTCCGCCCAAGGGACGCCCATCAGGTAAGCGAGAGGCGCGAACAGGCTGGCAAAGATCTGCTCGAGCGAGAGACCAAAATATTGGAGCGGCCAATTGACGAGTGCTACGAGGGACACGAAGGCTATCAACATGGCTGCGATGTTGAGAGAGAGTGTCATGCCGGTGCTCGCACCCCGCGCGGCGGCGTCGATAATGTTGACTTCTTTTCGCTCGACCTCGAGCTTCACTTCGCCGCGTGTAAGGGGCTCACCCGTTTCCGGAACGAGCATCTTGGCCATCACGATGGCCGCGGGCGCATTCATGATGCTCGCCGCCAACAAAAACTGAGCTTCGGCTCCGAAACCGATATACGCGCCTAACACAGCGCCCGAGATCGTCGCCATCCCGCCGATCATCAACATGGCGACCTCCGAATTGGTCATCTTGTCGATGTAAGGTGCGATGAGGATAGGGGCCTCGGTCTGACCCATGAAAACGTTCGCCGCCGTCGCGAGCGATTCCGCTCCGCTCGTCCCCATCGTATGCGCCATCACTTTGGCCATCCCCAAGACGATTACCTGCAACAGCCCGATGTAGTACATGACCGCGAAGAGGGAAGAGAGAAAGATGATGATAGGGAGGGCTTTGACCGCGAAAATGAAGCCGAGGCTTTGATTTTTTGCGAGCTCGGTTCCGAAGACGAACTCCGCGCCGGACGAAGCTTTGTCCATGAGCTCGGTCACGACGCCGCTCACCCATCCGAGAATCGACACGCCGATCGGAACCTTCATCACGAACAAAGCGAAAGCAAATTGGAGTACGAGGCCCCAGATAATGACGCGCCCGTCGATGGCTTTTCGATTCTGTGACGCGATATAAGCGACCCCCAAAAGGACTGCGAGCCCGACGATGCCGATATATTGCTCCATCAAGTCTTCCTTTTCGTCGTGAGAACCGAGTGCACGAGGTCGCGCGAAGCGGGGGGAGTATCTGTGACTTGATAGGCGTTCGCCACTAGCTCGGAAGCTTCTTCGAGGTTCGTGTCATCGTTGTAGTGAAATGTGAGGAGCGGCTCGCTTTTTGTGACTTCATCCCCGAGCTTTTTGTGAATGACGAGACCCGCGGCCGGGTCGATAACGTCGTCCACCGTCCGTCGCCCGGCGCCAATCAATATGGCCGCGCGCCCGAGCGCTTCCGTCTCGATCACCGAAACGTGACCCCCGGCTGCCGCCTTCAGGTCGCGTCTCGCACCCGCTTTTGGAAGAAGGCGCGGCTCGTCGATCACGGCGGCGTCGCCTCCTTGCGCTTTAACGATCTGCCGCAGCTTCTCGAGGCCCCGCCCCGATTGAAGCTCTTGCCGTGCTTGCTTCTCTCCGTCTTCGACCGTCCGCGCCACGTCCCCGAGCACCAGCATGTGCGCGGTAAGCGTCAAGGAAAGCTCGGCCAAGTCGCGGGCGCCGTGGCCTTTGAGAACAGCGATCGACTCCTCGACCTCGAGCGCGTTGCCGACATAGTTGCCGAGCGGCTGGTTCATATCGGTGAGGAGGGCGACGGCTCTTTTCCCCATGTGGGCCGCGGTCTTGAGCAAAAGATCCGCGAGGGCGCTCGCTTCTTCGACCGTTTTCATGAATGCGCCGCTGCCGAACTTTACGTCGAGAACGAGGCCGGAAATCCCTTCGGCGAGTTTTTTCGAGAGGATGCTGCCGGTAATGAGCGGCAAGCTGTCGATCGTGGCCGTTACGTCTCTGAGCGCGTAGAGCTTGCGGTCCGCGGGAGCGATCCCATCACTCTGGCCGATGAGCGCGCATCCGACGGAGGCGATGAGCTCGCGAAAGCGCTCCTCGTCAATTCGAATCTCGAAGCCCGGAATCGCCTCGAGCTTGTCGAGTGTTCCGCCCGCATGCCCGAGGCCCCGGCCGGAGATCATCGGCACCCGCAGCCCGGCCGCGGCGGCGAGTGGAGCGACGATGAGCGACGTCTTGTCCCCGACGCCGCCGGTGCTGTGTTTGTCGATTTTGGGTCCTGTAATGTCCGAGAGGTTGAGCACTGCGCCGCTTTCGAGCATCGATTCCGTGAGCGCGCGCGTCTCTTGCTCGCTCATCCCTTGAATGCTCACCGCCATGAGAAAGGCGGAGATTTGGTAGCTCGGAATAGAACCAGCGGTAAAGCCATCGACGAGAAAGCGAATCTCCTCCGGCTCGAGCGCGAGCCCGTGTCTTTTTTTGTGAAGAAGATCGACCGCTCTCATTGTTGAGAAGGATAGGGGAAACGATAGGATAATAGCAGCTTTCAGCTGAAAGGAGTCTGTAGTGGCGCTTCATCACGTGGAGCATCCTTTGGTTGACGATGTGATCTCGGAGCTTCGAGACGCCTCGACGTCGCCGGAGCGTTTTCGGCGGCTTGCGAGTCGTGTGACGACGCTTCTTGCCTATGACGCGTCGCGCGATTTACCGTTTCGCACGGAGCGGGTTCGCACGCCGCTCGAGGAGACCGAGGTGAAAAAGCTCGACGCAAACGTTGTGCTCGTTCCGGTGTTGCGCGCGGGGGTGGGCATGCTCGACGTCATGCTGTCGGTCTTTCCCTCCGCATCGGTCGGCTATGTCGGGCTCGAGAGAGACGAATCGACAGCGGTTGCCCGTCAATATTATCGAAAGCTTCCGGACCTCTCGGGCCGTTTCGTTTTTCTGCTCGACCCCATGTTGGCGACCGGCGGCTCGGCCAGTGCCGCGGTGTCTCTGCTCGAGGAGCACGGTGCGACGAAGATTCGTCTTTTATGTATCGTCGCCGCTCCCGAGGGGGTCGACCGGTTGCTTACGGACTTCCCCGACGTTGACATCTATGCCGCGGCCGTCGACCGCGGGCTCGACGAGCGTAAATATATCGTGCCCGGCCTGGGTGATTTCGGCGACCGGCTCTACGGGACGCTTTAAGAGCCTTTTAGGGATGCACGCAAAGACTCAAAGGCGCAATGGCTATCTTGAAGCTTTTCCTGTATCGCGAGCGTTTGTACTAAAATGAAAGTTCATGCCGGCTAAGGACGTTTCTTCAGAGTTTTCCTTTGCGGCCATCCCTGCCTGCCTTTCCGGGTGGCTCGTGCCTGGGCTCGGGCATTTCATGATCGGTAAGCGCAATCGCGGTATCATTTCTTTCGCCGTCGTTGTCGCTCTGTTTACCCTTGGTATTCAGCTCGAAGGCGAGCTCTTCGAGCTCGATACGGGTGAGCTGCTCACGCTGCTTGCCGGCCTCGCGGAGATGGGAGTTGGGCTTCCCTACTTCATCATCAAAATGATGAAACTCGGGGGCGGGACCGTAACCTCGGTCACCTACGAATATGGCTATACGTTTTGCATAGTGGCGGGGCTCTTGAACATGCTCATTGTGCTCGACGTCTATGACATCTTGGTCGGGAGGAAGGACTGACGGACTAACTAAATGACGAGCCACTTCTTGATCTTGAGCGTCTTCGCTCTTCTCGTCTCGATAGGATTCGCTCTGCTCATGCGCGAAAAACCAAGAGACCAGGTCAGGTTCGCCCTGTTCTCCTTTGCCTGTTTCGTGGGCTCGGCCTTCCTCATAGGCTGGCTGATGTACCCTTTTCCTTCGTGATTGCTTCTTTCGCGCGCTACTGGGCCCCGCTACTTCTTTACATGGGACTCGTGTTTTGGGTCTCCTCCCGTCCAAGGCCCGAAGGTGTCTCGTCAGCTCCGGATATTCTCCTCCATGGCGGTGCTTATTGCGTGATGGCGCTCCTTGCGATACGGGCGTTCGGCCACGGCCTTGGCGAGCCTGTTTCGGGCGCGGCGTTTTGGAGCGGTGTGGTGGTCGCCGTGCTTTATGGTGCGAGCGACGAGTGGCATCAAACCTTCGTACCTTCGCGTGTCGGGGATATTTACGATCTTCTATTTGATGCGATGGGAGCGCTCTTCGCGGGAGCGACGCTCTCGATGTTTTGGAAAGTGAAAGCCAAGAAGAGTCTCGAGGGAATATTATAGAATTACGTGCAATCCGTGAGGGGAAATCAGCCACAGAGGCACAGCGCGGCGGGCCGCAACCAAATCTCTGCCGCGAGCGGTCAGCATTCATTGGTCAGCTCGTGGAGCGCGTCGCGCCTCGGTTTCATTCTGTGCGTTGTCTCAACTCTTCGCTGCGGCTAATTGATTTACTTTCTTGCGGATCCGCCGCGGCCGGTCAGATTTCTTGCAAGAAATAGAAGCTTTTTGCGTTAGTAGTACAGAGGCACAGAGGAGCGGAAGTAAGAAACCCACTTTTCTCGTGACTCTGTGGCGGTCTGTCTTTTTGGTGCGCTGGAGGAGAGCTCAGAGCTGACAATGAATTTCGATAATCTCATTTTGACGGATCGCGATGGTGTCGCGACGCTCACGGTGAATCGGCCGGATAAGCTCAACGCGCTCAATGAGGCGACGCTTTGTGAGCTCGAGACGGCGCTCGAGAGCGTTGCCGCCGCCACCGACATACGCGCTCTCATCGTCACCGGCGCAGGCGAGAAAGCTTTCGTCGCGGGTGCGGATATCAAGGAGCTCGAGGGGCTATCCGCCGAGGGTGGCCACAGGGCGGCGCAACGTGGTCAGGCGATTTTTAGGAAGCTGGAGACGCTCGGTAAACCGGTCCTTGCCGCGGTGAACGGTTTCGCGCTTGGCGGTGGGCTCGAGCTCGCGCTCGCTTGTCACATCCGCCTGGCATCGGACAACGCGAAGCTCGGCTTGCCAGAGGTCGGTCTCGGCGCGATCCCGGGCTATGGCGGAACCCAGCGCCTTGCACGCCTCGTGGGGAGCGGACGCGCGCTCGAGATGATCTTGAGCGGCCAGGCTGTCGACGCCGCGGAGGCGCACCGCATCGGCCTCGTAAACCGAGTGGTCCCAATGGACGAGCTTGGCTCTGCCGCCGATGAGCTCGCTCGGCGAATCATCAAGAACGCGCCGGGCGCTCTGCGGAGCGCCCTTCTCGCGGTGAACCGAGGACTCGACGCCGATCTGGATACAGGGCTCGAGCTCGAAGCGACGCTTTTCGGCGTTCTCGCCGGAAGCGGTGACTGGCGCGAAGGTATGACGGCGTTTCTTGAGAAACGGCCCCCGAAATTCACGGGCAGTTGAGAGCCGACGTGACGAAAATCTGGGAAGGCAAGGCGGTAGGCGAGGGGATGCGCTTCGCTATCGTCCTCGGGCGGTTCAACAGCTTGGTGACGGACAAGCTCCTCGAAGGTGCGCTCGAAGCACTCCGCCGCGCCCGCGTCGCCGAGGACGACGTAGAAGTGCTGCGCGTTCCAGGAGCCTTCGAGATCCCGCTCGCGGCGAAACGCGTCGCCGAGACCGGCCGTTTCGCGGCCGTCATTTGTCTCGGCGCGATCGTCAAAGGCGCCACGCCGCATTGGGATTATCTCAGTAAGACGGCGACTTCCGGGATTTGCCAAGCATCGCTCGCGACGAACATTCCGATGACGAACGCCGTCCTTACGACGGAAACGATGGAGCAGGCGGTGGAGCGCTCCCGCCCGGGAAGCAACAACAAAGGCTACGACGCCGCGCTCGCGGCGGTTGAGATGGCGGTTTTGTTCGAGAAGTTGGAACACGAATGACCGTGTCGGAAATCAGAGGCTGAGCATGGGGGTGCGCAGGAAAGGGCGTGAGCTCGCACTTCAAATGCTTTACCAATGGGATGTCACCCGTGCGCCTTTTGGCGAAGTTGTCTGGTCGATTAGTGCGATCCGAAATCCGAGCCAGGAGGCGAAAGATTTCGGGCGCGCGCTCGCGGAAGGGACGATCCGCCGTGTAGAAGAGATCGACGCCGTCATCTCCGCACAGTCCGACAGCTGGAGGCTTTCGCGGATGGCGGCCGTGGATCGCAACATCCTGAGGGTGGCGGTCTATGAGTTTCTCGATACCGAGACACCCAAGCGGGTCGTCATGAACGAGGCGCTTGAGATCGCGAAACGCTTCTCCGCGCCCGACGCGGTAAGTTTCGTGAACGGTGTGCTCGACGCCGTTTGTGCCAATATCGAAGCGACATCGGAGAGCAAATAGTGGGTATCGAAGAACGTATCGAAGACGAAAGGCGCAAGAAAAGAGAGGAGCTCAAAGAGCTCGGAGTGAACATCTATCCGACACGCTTCGACCGAACGCACACTATCTCGGACGCGTTCGCCACGTTCGATACGAAGACCAGCGAGGAGCTCGAGACCAATCCCGTGCGGGTCCGAACGGCCGGGCGCATCCGGGCGGTAAACAAGTTCGGGAAAGCAGGATTTTTGCGATTGAGCGACGGCGCGGGCATGCTCCAAGTCTACGTGCGCAAAGATACCGTCGAGGATCCAGGTTTCGCCATCTACAAGAAGCTCGACATTGGAGATTTCATCGGTGTCGAGGGACCTTTGTTTCGCACGAAAACGGACGAGCTCACGGTCAAAGTTGAAAAACTCACCTTTCTCACCAAAGCTCTGAAGCCGCTTCCCGAAAAATGGCATGGCCTCGCCGACGTGGAGATGCGCTACCGCCAACGTTATTTGGACCTGATTGCAAACGCAGATTCGCGCGCCGTTTTCATCACGCGCAGCCGCGTTGTCGCCCGGATTCGGCATTACTTCGACGCGCACGGATATATCGAAGTCGAGACCCCTATGTTGCAGCCCATTGCCGGGGGTGCTACTGCGCGTCCGTTCAAAACGTTTCACAACACGCTCGGGATCGATCTCTATCTGCGCATCGCGCCCGAGCTCTATCTCAAGCGGCTCACCGTAGGCGGGCTCGAAAAGGTCTACGAGATTAATCGCAATTTCCGCAATGAGGGGATATCGACGCGCCACAATCCCGAGTTCACCATGCTTGAGTACTATGAAGCCTATAGTGATGTCGAGAGCATGATGGTGCTGACGGAAGAGCTTTTGTCCGAGCTCCAGACAAACGTCAATCACGGGAAGCCGCTTCGCTTCGGAGAGGTCGATATCGATCTGACGCCGCCCTACCGGCGTCTCACGATGCTCGACGGCGTTGTCGAAGGGCTCCGTGAGCGCGAGCTCGAAATCGCGCCCGAGGCGTTGCGCGAGCGTGAAACGCTCGTCGAGCTCGGCCGCAAGCTCGAGCTTGGCCTCGACGAGGGCGCCCCTTGGGGAAAGCTCTTGAGCGCGCTCTTTGATCATCTCGTCGAGGCGTCACTGGTACAGCCGACTTTTGTGACGGACTATCCGGTAGACGTTTCACCTTTCTCCAAGAAGAAGCTCGACGATCCTTTAATCGTTGAGCGGTTCGAGCTGTTTATCGCGGGAATGGAGGTCGCGAACGGCTTCAGCGAGCTCAACGATCCCGACGATCAGAAAGCCAGGTTCGAGGCGCAGCTCCAAGAGCGCGCTCGCGGCGACGCGGAAGCCCATGATATGGACGAGGATTATGTGCGGGCTTTGATGCACGGCCTTCCGCCGACCGGAGGCGTGGGACTTGGTATCGATCGGCTCGTCATGCTGTTCACGGACTCGCGATCGATCCGCGACGTAATCTTGTTCCCGCACCTGAGGCCCGAGAGCGGGCGCGACCCCGCGGCGGACGCGCAGGAGAGCGAGGAGTAAGCAGCCCCATGCCTTTCGAGCTCCGGATCGCGCTGCGCTATCTCTTCGCGGCGCGCCGTCAGCTTTTCATTTCGGTGATCTCGACCATCTCCACTCTCGGCGTAATTGTGGGCGTCATGATCCTCCTCGTGGCACTCGCGATCTTGACGGGGATGCAAGGCGAGCTTCGTTCACGCATCCTCGGAGCCGCCTCCCATCTGAGTATCTATAAACAGGGAGGGGAAGCCTTTGGGGATTATCGAGACGTCATCGCAAAGCTCGGCGGGATCGATGGCATCGAGGGGGCTGCCCCGGTCTTGTACGGCAAGGCCCTCGTCTCGAGCGTGACCGGCTCCGGGCTCGTGACGCTCAAGGGAATCGAGCCGGAGCTCGAAGCCACCGTCACCGAGTTCGCGCAGAAAATGATGGTGGGCGAGTTGATGCGCCTCTCGGAGTCGGAAAAGCCTGCGGTAAATGACAGCAATGTCGGAAATGTTTCCTATGAGGAGCTCAGAGGCGAGCTGCCGCCAGTCATCGTCGGGGAAGAGCTCGCGCTGACCCTCGGTGTTTTCATCGGGGACGTAATGAAAGTCACGTCGCCCGAAGGCCATTTGACCCCGTTCGGCATGCTGCCGCGCACGCGAAGCTTTCGTGTCGTGGGTATCTTCCAGCTCGGGCTCTATAACTTCGACAATTCGTGGGCGCTTCTACATCTCCCCGACGCGCAGCGGCTTCTTGGTGTCGGGGACGAAGCGATGTATGTCGAGACGAAAGTTTTCGATATCTTCGACGTCGAGCGCATCGAGACCGAGGTCATGAAAGCGCTTGGCGGCGACTACGGCTCGATGAATTGGAAAGAGACGAACCGAAGTCTTTTTTCCGCCTTCTGGATCGAGAAGGTGGTGACGACGATCTTCATCAGCTTCATCGTGGGCGTGGCCGCGCTCAATATCGTCGCGAGCCAGATCATGATCGTCATGAACAAGACGCGGGACATCGCCATCCTGCGATCGATGGGGGCGAGTGCGAAGAGCATCATGCGCATCTTCATGTTGCAGGGAGGCATCATCGGCGTGGCGGGCACGGCCGTGGGAGCCGCTCTAGGCGTGACGATCTCTTGGGTGCTCGACCACTATCGGTTGATCGCGATTCCCGAGGACGTCTACCAGGTGGCCTGGGTGCCGTTCAAGCTGCTCCCTGCGGATTTCCTCCTGGTGGTGATAGCAGCTCCTTTGATTTGCTTCGCGGCGACACTCTATCCCGCGCGCAGGGCTGCCCAATTGGTTATTACGGAAGCGTTGAGATTCGAATGACCTTCGCTGTGAATTGTTGTTGCTATCGGCTGCCTACTGCCTACTGCCTACTGCCATTGTGAGTTAGCGCTGCTGCTGGAAAGTGACGCATGTTTTTAGAAGCACATAACCTCACCAAGACCTACGCGTCGAATGGCAGGCGTGTGGAAGTGCTGCGTGGCGTGGACCTCTCCATCGATAAAGGGGAGATGGTTGCGATTGTCGGGGCCTCTGGAGTCGGGAAGAGCACACTCATGCACGTTCTCGGCAGCCTCGACGTTCCCGACTCGGGAACGGTGCATCTCGGAGGCAAGGCCCTCTTCGAGCTCAGCGAGGACGCACGCACGCGGCTGCGCAACGAGACCATTGGCTTTGTCTTTCAGTTCCATCACTTGTTGCCGGAATTCACGGCCGCGGAAAACGTTGCTATGCCGCTCCTGATCGGCCGGATGGAGCAGGCGGAGGCCTTGCGACGCGCCGAGAAGCTCCTCGCGGATTTAGGCCTCTCGGGGCGTAGCTCGCACCGGCCGTCACAGCTCTCGGGTGGGGAGCAGCAAAGGGTGGCGGTGGCCCGGGCTCTCGTTACGGAGCCGACCCTCGTGCTTGCCGACGAGCCCACGGGGAACCTCGACACCGCCAATAGCGAAGAGCTCGTGTCTCTATTTCGCCATCTCCATGAAAAGCGCGACCTAACCTCCCTTATCGTTACACACTCTCGAGATGTGTCTTTGGTGTGCGATCGAACGCTCTATATGGAGGACGGTAAATTGCGAATATGAATAATTATCGGTCACTGGTGGCAATGCTCTGAAAATGCTATGCTCCAAGGGGTGCTACACGCATCCGAATGCTTGAACCTCAACTGTCGTAACCATTTATACGCATGTGATATAATGTTGAAACACTGCGTTGGAGCAAATGTTCGAGCGATACACCGAACGAGCGAAGCGGGTCATCTTCTTCGCTCGGTATGAAGCCGCGCAATTAGGCAGCAATTCCATCGAGACCGAGCATCTCCTGCTCGGACTTATCCGTGAAGGTAAGGGGCTCACGAGTCGTATCTTTGCGAAGTCCCATCTCTCGATGGAGAGCATCCGGAAAGAGATCGAGGGCCGGATTGTGATCCGGGATCAAGTTTCGACCTCGGTCGAGATCCCGCTTTCCGCGGAGTCCAAACGGGTCTTGACCTACGCGGCGGAAGAGGCCGAGAGGCTCGTCCATCACTACATCGGGACGGAGCACATCCTGCTCGGCATCTTGAGGGAAGAGAAGTCGGTCGCCGCGAGCATCCTTCACGAGCGCGGGCTACGGATCAACTCCGTGCGTGAGGACATCGTCCAAGAGCTCAACCAAAAAGCGACGACGTCCAAGGCCAAAGAGACACCTTTGCTCACGGAGTTCAGCCGTGACTTGACGGAGTCCGCGAGCCGCGGACAGCTCGATCCTCTCATTGGGCGGGAATCGGAGCTCGATCGCGCGATCCAGGTGCTCTGCCGTCGCAGCAAGAACAACCCGGTTCTGATTGGCGAGCCCGGTGTCGGAAAGACGGCCATCGTCGAGGGCCTCGCGAACAAGATCGTGCACGGCGATGTGCCGCTCTTCCTCGCGGATAAGCGTATTTTGGCGCTCGATATCTCTCTCGTCGTCGCGGGCACAAAATATCGCGGTCAATTCGAAGAGCGGCTCAAGACGATCATGAAAGAGCTCTCCGAGAATCCGAACGTCATCATTTTTATCGACGAGCTGCACACGCTCGTCGGCGCTGGCTCGGCGGAAGGCTCGCTCGACGCGGCGAACATCCTGAAACCCGCGCTCTCTCGCGGCGAGATCCAGTGCATTGGCGCGACCACCCCGGGCGAGTACCGCAAATATATCGAGCGGGATCGCAGTTTGGAGAGGCGTTTTCAAGGGGTGAAGGTCTCGAGCCCGAGCGAGAAAGAGACGATCGAGATTCTTCAGGGCATCAAAGAGCGCTACGGCGCGTTCCACCACGTGAGCTATACGGATGAAGCAATAGAATCAGCCGTCTATCAATCCCACCGCTACATCACCGACCGGTTTCTTCCAGACAAGTCCATCGATCTGCTCGACGAGGCAGGCTCTCGAGTCAAGCTCCGCGAGTCGACGTTCTCGACGGAGTTCGCCGACCTCAGAAAGCAGATTCGCGTCATCGCGGACCACATGGACAGCGCGATTGAGAACAAGGATTTCGAGCGCGCTGCGCTCTATCGCGACGAAGAGATCGCCCAGCGGGAGAGCCTGCAGTTCATCCGCGAGCGCTGGGAGCTCAAGAACTTCGAACGTCCCCGCGTCGAGCGCCGGGACATTGACGAGGTTGTCTCGCGCTGGACGGGGATCCCGCTCGCTTCGATCAAGGAAGAGGAGACCGAGAAGCTGCTCCGTATGGAGGAAGAGCTCCACAAACGCATCGTGAGCCAGGTACAAGCGGTGTCCGGGCTCTCGCGCGCCATCCGTCGCTCGCGCGCCGGGCTCAAGAACCCGAACCGTCCGGTGGGCTCGTTTATTTTTCTCGGTCCTACCGGCGTGGGAAAAACCGAGGTAGCTCGCTCGCTTGCCGACTTTCTCTTCGGAACCCAAAAGGCACTCATCCGTTTCGACATGAGCGAGTACATGGAGAAGCACTCGGTGTCGAAACTGATAGGCTCGCCTCCCGGATATGTCGGTCACGAGGAAGGTGGCCAGCTAACCGAGAAAGTGAAGCGCGACCCCTATTGCGTCATCCTCCTGGACGAAGTCGAGAAGGCCCACCCGGACGTATTCAACATCCTGCTGCAGGTGTTCGAGGATGGCCAACTGACGGACGGGCTCGGCAACACCATCGATTTCAAGAACTCCATCATCATTATGACGTCCAATATTGGCGCGCGCCACATCGAGAAGAAAGGGCGCGTCGGCTTCCAGTCGAACGATGCTTCAACGGCTGCCGTTCGGATCCATGACATGGTGATGGGCGAGGTCAAGAAAACCTTCAACCCCGAATTCATCAACCGCATCGACGAGATTATCGTCTTCGATGCTCTGACCGACGAAGATTTGAGGAAGATAATCCTTCTGCTCGTCGAGCAGATGAACGATGTCTTGAAAGACAAGAAGCTTCATGTCGTACTCACCGAGGACGCGGTGAACTGGATCATCGAGAGCACCTGTCGGGACCGTTCCTACGGCGCGCGCCCCTTGAGGCGAGCGCTGCAGAAATATGTCGAGGACCCGCTCTCGGAGGCATTCATTCGCGGCACCGTCAAACCCGGCCAACCTGTAGAGATTTTTGCGGACGGAGACGAGCTCGGTTTAAGACAGACGGAAGCGGAAGCGGTGGAAGAGCCGCTTCCGGTCTGACAATTTGGAATAAAGGGAATCAGCGATGCCCCACTGGCGTTTCCACAGCGTTCTCTTGTCGATGCTGCTCCCACCCCTCGTCCTCGCTCAGGAGAACAATATCGAGCGGATCGAAATTCAGGGCAACACTATTGTCGACTCCGAGACCTATCAGTTTCACTTGACGCAGAAAGTCGGCGACCCGTATGACCGTGACCATGCTCTTGACGATTTCCGCGCTTTGTGGGGGACGGGCTTTCTCGACGACTTGACGCTCGAAGTGACGGATGGCGAGCGCGGCAAAGTCGTTACTTATGTAGTCGCCGAGCGTCCTCGGGTTCAGGCTCTCGACTTCGTCGGATCGGAAGAGATTAGCGCGAAAGACATTACAGAAAAGCTCGAGGAAGAAGAAGCCGAGATCAGGATAGAGGATTTCTACGATCCGGCCAGAGTCGTCAAAGCGGAGAACATCATCCGGGAGATGCTCGTCGATAAAGGTAGGACCGATGGCTCGGTGTCGAGCCGTATCGACGTGCTCGAGGAAGGCGGCGTCAAAATCGTTTTCGACATCAAAGACGAGCAGAAGATTCGGATCAAGCAAATCCACTTCGATGGCGCCGAGTATTTCGACGACTGGCGGCTTCGCTGGGGGATGAAGAAGACCAAAGAGAGCCACGCGCTGGGTGCTCTCATGGGTGGCAGCACCTATACGGAAGAAACATACGCCGCTGATATCGAGCACGTGCGGGAAGTCTATCTCAATAGCGGCTTCGTGGACGTATCCTTCGGACCACCCAAGATGGAGTACGAGGACGGGACCTCCCGATTTCTCTTTTGGAAGAAACCGCGCCGCTGGTTGAGCCTGAGCATTCCTGTAGTCGAAGGGAAGCAATATCGGGTTGGGAAGGTGTCTATCGAGGGCTCTGACCTCATGCGCGAGGAGTTCATCAAGAGCTACTTCAAGCTGATACCCGGAGAGGTTTACGACGAATCCAAGATTACCAAAGGGTTAGAGAAGCTGCGTGAGCTCTACGGCGCTCGCGGCTACATTCAGTTCACCGGCTTCCCCATCAAGCAGCCCGTTCCGGATACAGACCTCGTCAACGTGACGATCAACCTCAACGAAGACCAGCAATATTTCGTCAATCAGATTGACTTCAAAGGCAATACGACGACGCGCGACAAGGTCATCCGTCGCGAGATGTGGCTGAACGAGCAGGATGTCATGAATATGGAGCTGCTCAAGATGTCGATTCAGCGCATCAACCAGCTCGGCTATTTTCAGCCCATCGAAGAGCCCGACATCCAGCCGGTGGAGGGCGAGGAGAACAAGCTCGACATCACTCTCCGGCTCGCCGAGCAGAATCGGAACCAGTTTAGTTTCGGCGGTGGCGTATCGGGGCTCGAAGGTGCGTTCATCAACCTCTCTTTTCAGACGACGAACTTTCTCGGCCGTGGAGAGACGGCCTCCTTCTCGCTCCAAACGGGAAGCCGCACCCGGAATTTTCGGACCGCTATCACCGACCCCTATTTCCTGGACAAGTCGATAACGCTCGGCTTCGACGTCTTCAAGCGGACGCTGCGTCTTCCGCAATTCACACGTGACGACACGGGTGCCGGGCTCGTCTTTGGTATCCCGATCAAGCGCTTCTCGCGCCTGTTCTTGAACTACAACTATTCGGTGATCATAACCTCGGAGCCCGATCCGGACATCGTCCTGACCATCAACGATTTGTTCATGAACCCGATGTTTCTCGACCCGCGTTTTATGGGCATCCACGGCGACTTCATCTCGAGCAAGGTGACGCCCTCTTTTATCCACAACACCACCGACAACCCGATCTTTCCGTTCCGGGGCAAACGTTATACGGTGAGCTACGCCGTTGCCGGCGGGATTTTGGGGGGCACCGTCAACTATCACAAGCCGACTTTCGAAGGCGTCTGGTACCTGCCGGTTACCCGTACGACGAATTTCGGCTTTCGCGCGATGGTTTCCTGGCTCAAAGGCACAGCCGATAGTCGCGTGGTCCAAGGGGAGCTCGACGAGGCGGCCGGAGACCTCATTCTCGACGTCCAGCAAACCGGTATTCCGTTCTTCGAGCGCTTCTTCCTCGGGGGTGAGAATCAGATTCGCGGCTACGACATCCGCACGATTGGCCCCCGCGACCCTCGTGGTCGCTTCATCGGCGGCAACAAGTTGATCTTGTTGAACATAGAATATTACATCCCGATTGCTGGCCCGCTGCGAATGGTTCTGTTTTTCGATGCCGGGCAGGCCTATGCCGAGAACACGTCGTGGAATTTTTCCATGCTCCAAGATTTGAGGACGTCGACAGGGGCGGAAATGCGCTTCTTCGTGCCGGTCCTGAACGTACCGTTCCGCCTGATTTGGGCTTATAATCCACATCGCGACGCTTTTCAGCCGGCCACTGCTTTTCGGTTCGGTATCGGAACGACGTTTTAGAACTTCCGAGGAGCTTGAATCCCAACAAGAAGTAAAGGAGTAGTTGCAATCATGAATTTATCGAGAGTAGCAAGCATCGCCACCATAGCGGTGGTCTTCCTTGCGATGGTGTGCGCGAACGTTCTTGCGCAGGAAGAGGCTTCGGGGGCGACGATTCAGGGCCCCTCGGGCGCGACCAAGATCGCCATCATCGACATCGACCGGATCGCGGCGGAATCCGTCGCGGGCAGGGCGCTTTTCAACGCGCTCCGAGGTGAGAACGAGAAAGTCGCGACGGAGACCCAGCGGCGGCAGAAGGAGATCGTCGACCTGCAGACCAAGCTGAACTCCGAGATCTTGTCACAGGACGCCAAAGTAAGACTCCAGCGGGACATCGAGCGCAAGCGCACCGACGCGCAGCGATGGGTCGAGGATGCTCAGGCAGATTTCGACGCGAAGCGGCAGGATGGCGAAGCAAAGTTCCAGGAAAAAGTTGCGCCCGTCGTCGAGCAAGTTGCACAAGAACATGGAATCGGTCTCATCTTCCGCGCTACGCCGGGTCTCACGTTCGTCTTGGATCCGACGCTCGACATCAGCCCGTTGATCGTCAAGAAACTTGACGAGACGATGGAAACGCCTGGCGAGGAAGTTCCTCCGCCGGCAAATCAGCAGTAAAAACTGGACAACGAATCCCTGATGCCCGAGATGGACATCCAGTGGATCATGGAGCGGCTACCGCATCGTTATCCGCTCCTGATGCTGGATAGGGTCGTCGAGCTCGTCCCCGACGAGCGTATCCACGCCCGCAAGAACGTCACCATCAATGAAGAGTTCTTTGCGGGGCACTTCCCGAACCTGCCCGTCATGCCGGGGGTGCTGATCCTCGAGGCCATGGCGCAGGCGGGGGGGTTGATGGTCCTGCCGCAAGACGGAAGCGCCGCGGGAAAAGCGTTCTATCTCGTGAGCATCGACCGTGCCAAGTTCCGACGGCCGGTGGTTCCCGGGGATCGGCTCGAGATTCATGTGACGGTCGCGAAAGCGCGCGGCAACTTCCGGAAGCTTGAGGCTCGCGTCGAAGTCGAAGGACAGATTGCGGCCGAAGCCGAGCTGATGCTGACGGGAGTGGATGCGCGATGAGCACGTCTGCCGTGGACTGTCACTCGACGGCCGTCGTGCACGAGAGAGCGCAGCTCGCCGAAGGCGTTCGCGTCGGGCCTTACACCGTCATTGGCGAGCACGTTGAGATCGAGCGAGACACCGTCATCGACTCGAATGTGGTCATTGACGGGTACACGAAGATTGGCGAGCGGTGTCGCGTTTTTCCGTTCGCCTCAATTGGCCTCGAGCCTCAGGACCTGAAGTTCGAGGGCGAAATCTCGACGCTCGAGATCGGCAACGAGAACGTTTTTCGCGAGTTCGTCACGGTCCATCGCGGTACGGCGCTCGGCGGCAGCCGTACGGTCATCGGTGACGAGAATTTGTTCATGGCTTATACCCATGTGGCGCATGATTGCCAAATTGGGAGCGGCGCCATCTTCGGCAATGCGGCTACCCTCGGCGGCCACGTTAGCGTGGATGATCACGCAACGGTGAGCGCTTTTTCCGGCGTCCATCAGTTCTGCCGCGTGGGTACCTACGCTTTCGTCGGAGGCTATACCGTCATCACCAAAGATGTCCTGCCGTTCTCGAAGACTGTCGGCAATCGCGCGCGTCTCTACGGGGTCAATACGGTTGGTCTCGAGCGACGGGAATTCGGCCGCGACCGCATCGAGAAGATTCGCTCCGCCTTCCGTACGCTCCAGCAACCGAGCCTCAACGTCTCACAGGCCCTCGACCAGCTCGAAGAGCCTGACGTGAACGACGTGAATGACGGAATGGACCACGATGTGCGCGCGATTATCGATTTCGTACGCGGCTCCAAGCGAGGCGTCATCGTCAAGCGCGGCCGTGAGGACTCGGACTCGGACGCCGACTGAGGGTTTCTCGAAGCGCGTGTCCGAGCCGAGCTCACTTCCTTCGACTGTTGGCTTGATTGCTGGCGAAGGGGTGTTTCCCTTCATGGTGCTTGATGAAGCGGCGCGCCGCGGGATCGAAGTCGTGACCCTGGCGATAAAAGGCGAGGCGGACCCCGCGCTCGCACAGAAAGCCTCCGGACAATTTCACACGATCGGTATTGGCCAGCTCTCTAAATGCGTGCGGATTTTTCGCGATGCGGGCATATCTCGAGCGATCATGGCGGGGCGCGTGCGCCATGTCAGCGCCTTTCAGATCCTGCGACCGGATCGCCTTACGCTCAAAGTCCTCGCGAGGCTCTCGTCTCGAGGCACCGACGAGTTGTTGAGCACACTTGCGGACGTGCTCGGAGAGGAAGGGGTCGAGCTCGTCGACTCGACGCTGCTCCTGCGTTCTCATCTGACGACAGAGGGGCCAATGACGAAGCGCGGCCCGGACAAGCGCGAGCGCGCGGATTTCGACTTCGGGGTGAAGATGGCGCGGGGCCTCGCGGGACTCGATATTGGTCAAACGGTTGTCGTCAAAACCAAGTCTGTGGTGGCGGTGGAAGCCATGGAAGGTACCGATGCCGCGATACGCCGTGCGGGTAACGTTGTGGACGGGCCGCTCACGGTGATCAAGGTGGCTCGCCCCCGCCAGGATATGCGCTTCGACGTGCCTGTTGTCGGACCGACAACTATCGAATCGATGGCCGCGTCTGGCGGGACCGCGCTCGGGCTCGAGATTGGGCGCGTGATTCTTCTCGAGCGCGAAGTACTTCTGAGAAACGCCGACGAGTGCGGGATCACCGTGGTGGGGATCTAGTTCGTTGACCGAGCGGGTCAAAGTAGCCGTGGTGGGGGTCGGGCAGCTCGGCTCTCGTCACGCGCGCGTTTTTTTTGGGCTCGACAGCGCGGAGCTCGTGGGTGTCGTCGATACAGACCTCGCGCGCGCTCGCGGGGTTGCTGCGACTTACGGGGTTTGCGGTGTCTCCCATTTCGGGGAGCTCGTGAAGGACGTTCGAGCGGTGAGCGTGGCGGTCCCGACGGTCGATCACGAGGCGGTGGTCCTCGAACTTCTCGAGGCCGGGATCCACGTGCTCGTCGAAAAACCGATTGCCTCGAGCCGAGAGCAGGCGGAGCGCATGACGAAAGCAGCCGCGGCGAAGGGCCTTCGGTTCGCCGTGGGGCACACCGAGCGTCACAATCCCGCGGTCGAGGCCTTGTTGAGTCAGCGGAAGGATCCGCGCTTTATAGAGGTCCACCGTCTCGCTTCCTTCAGCCCTCGCAGCCTCGACATCGATGTCGTGCTCGACTTGATGATCCATGATCTCGATGTCGTCATGATGCTAGTTGGGAGGGAAGTCGCATCGCTCGAGGCCGTCGGCGTCCCGGTGCTGACCCCGCGGGTGGACATCGCCAATGCGCGTCTTCGCTTCGAAGGCGGGGCGGTGGCCAACATCACCGCGAGCCGCGTCTCGCAAGAAAAGGTGAGAAAGCTGCGAGTTTTCGAGCGCGATTGCTACGTTTCGCTCGACTATCAGAATCAAGAGGCCATCCGCTACCGAATCCTTCCGAGCGAAGGCCCGCGGCCTAACATCGAGAAGGAAGAGTTGAGCCTCGTCAACGAGGAGCCGCTGAAAAGAGAGCTCCAGGACTTTCTCGAGTCGGTGGCGGAGGGTCGAACTCCACGAGTGACGGGGGAAGACGGCACGCGTGCTTTGGTGCTGGCCTTGCGCATCGTTACGGCGATGGAGGACTCAAATCGTTAAGGATGTAAAGAATGGGCCGGTCTTCTTGCTCAGCGGATCGGCCATGGTTATAATCCGGTAGGTCGTTCCCCTTCAATCAGTTGGCCGTTTGGCGATTGGGAGTGCGCGTGCAACGAGGATCTGGAATGAGGCGGGGAATGACGCGCCGGGGCCAGCCCTTCCGTCCCAAGCGGGACGCGCTGCGCGGGCCTCATCCATTCCGCCAAACCGCGAGCGGATTCGAGAGCCTCATTTCCCAGGAGCGCTCCGAGGATTTCTTCTTCGCGCAATGGCTAGACAATCCTGACGACGCCGCGGAGTTTCTCGAGCATGGCGGCGAGCACCGAGATCCGCTCGCGAGCGATACGCGCTCCGGTTTCGGCGTATCCGCGGTCTTGCACGTTGTGCTGCTCGTGTTCATGCTGCTCGATCCCAATTTGAACGCGTTCCTCGACTTGCCGCTCGACCAGAATGATAGGGTCCTCGAGACGGAGAAAAAGGAGCCCCTCGTGCTCTTCCTGGAAGAGCCTCAGCCTGAACAGCAAGCACCTCCTGTCGCCGTCGTTCCGGTGCCCGTGGTTCCGGAAGCGCGGGCTGCGCCAGAGCCACCCCCGCAAGTGGCGGATAATCGCCTCGTGATCCCGAAAGCCATGATCGCGCCCGAAACGCGCCCCGAGATCATGAACGACTTGCCGTTCTCCGCGGGCAATACGGACGAGTTCTACACGAAAGAAGAGGTCAAGGATCCTGGGAAGGAAGGCACTCCCGAAGAAGAGGTGTCGAAAGACGTGGCGGGGCTTGCCGAATCCGGCGAGGATGAGCTAGACAGTGAGGGACTCCTCGAGGAAGAGCTAGGGGCCGAGGTGGCGGATGGCGCTGTCGATCCGGAAGCGCTCGGCGATTTCCTTTTCCACACACCGGATCTCATCGAGGACGCTCGGAGGCAAGCGGAAGCAGAAGCCCGCAGGCAGCGGCAGAGGCGCGCGCCGCAGCCCGCGCGGACCCGAAATCCAATTGGTGAAGCTGGCGAGAACGGAGACTTCACGGACATCCGACGCTTTCTCGCGGGGGCCCAGTATCACAATCCGGATGGCGGACTCGTCGTCAACAGCAACAACACGTTGTACTACAACGACAAAGGCGCGTCTTTCGTCCCATGGATGACGCGTATGTTGAGCGAAGTGGGCAGAATTTGGCGAACCGGTATGCCTTTGGCTGCGCACATCTACAACGGGCACGTGGCGGTTGGCTTCAAGGTCGCAAGGGACGGGACGGTCATGTCTTACCAGAAGCTCGTACCGTCAGGAGTCGTTGGTTTTGATAATATCGCTGTCGGTGCGATCCGAGCCGCCGATTTATTGCCGCTACCCGCTGACTACCCCGACGAGACTTTCGATATCGTAATCGTTTTCTGGTACAACGAGCGCCCTTACGACATCTTTGGCTAAGCGCATACCCTTTTTCCTGATCGCGCTGGCCTTGGCCTGTGGGGGAAAGGACGTCCGGCGCACTCCAGACGTATCGCGGCCTCTACCGGCCGGGCGTCCATCAGTGGCATCACCTCCGGCTTCATCGGCGGCGACCCCGGACTCTGTGCGGACGTTGCCGCCACCTCCAAGCGCGGCACCCCTCGAGCCGTCAGAGATGGACCGGCTCGCGCCCGCTCCGAGAATCCGCGTCGGTCTCTCGGTTCGCAAAGAGGCCTTGAGGCTCACATCTGCTCGTCCTTTCCGTGTCGGTGGCTCCGGACGGCTGATGGAGACGCAAGACGTTCTCATCGAGCCCGCGCGCTCGAGCGCTCTCGAAGGCGCGGTGTTTCGGCTGCAGCTCGGCTCGTTCCCGACCCAGGCGCTTGCGTCGTCGCTACAGGCGAGCATACGCGAAGAGCTAGATGACGAGATCGTCTTGAGGCGCGACCCGGGAAGCGGGCGTTTCGCCGTCCGCGCCGGCGAGTTCACCACTGAGAGTGGAGCGCGTGCCCGCGCCGCTGAGCTTATGGCGCTCGGCTTCGAAGGGGTCGCTGTCACGCGTGAGCCGTCCCGGGTCGCACGTCCTCGAGCGCTCGTGCTGTGGCCTTCAGGACAGCCCGCGATCGAGACGAGCGCGCTCACGCTTTACGGCGTGCCGGCCTCCGCGAGCGCTTTCATCGAAGTCGACGGCCGTCCGTATCGCGGCTATTTGGAAATTTTTGTGAATGCCTCGAATCTCTTCACGGTCGTGAACGTCGTGAACCTGGAGGACTATCTCAAAGGGGTCGTGCCTGCGGAGCTCTCACCCGCGGTGTTTCCGGAAAAAGAAGCCATCAAGGCTCAAGCCCTTGCCGCTCGTACCTACGTTCAAAAGCGGCGGCGGCAATTCGAGGCCGAAGGCTACGACATTTGCGCGACGCCCGCCTGTCAGGTCTATCGCGGCGTTTCCGCAGAACAACCGATGGCGAACGAGGCTGTTCGCGAGACCGCGGGAGAGGTCCTGACGTATAACGGCGCTCTCGTCGATGCGCTCTACACGTCGACTTGTGGCGGCCGGACCGAGAACGCGGAGAACGTGTTCGCTAACCCTGAGCCCTATCTCGTGAGTCGTGCCTGCTTTCTCGAATCGCGTCTAGCTGTCATGACCGCGTCCAATCGACGACCGCTATCTCTCGAAGCCGCCACGCTCGAGCGTCTAGGTATCGCCCCAGCCGAGAGCGAGGGGCTCTTGACGGTGGCAAGGGTGCGCCCATGGGTGGAGCGGGCGATCGCGCATATCGGGCAGACGCCGTGCTTCAGAGCCCGCGAATCAGGTCCGGTCGACCTGATCGCCCTTTCGGGTCTTCTTGCTGAGGGGTTATGTTGGGAGCGGCGTCTACCGTTCTTGGTCTCGGAGCTAGACGCGGCGCGACTCGTTACTGATGCCGGCCTCTCGAATACCGAACGTCGCCATTTAGCTTACGCTATACAGCGCGATCTGGTCCGTCCAGCTGCAGAGGGCATTGCGCGCGGGAACCCGCTCTCGCATGCCGAGATCTCAGGAACGCTTTATCGGCTCGTCAGTCAGATCGGAGAGATGCCCCTCCGCCGCGGCACGATCAAGAGTTTTGACGGCGCCCGCATTCATCTCACGGATAACGAGCTTGGCGATGAGGACAACGTTGTCGCGACCGGCCTCGCCCCTACGCGCTATTTGTACCGTCGCTCGGGCGAAACGGTCTACTACATGGAGCGTGTCTCGCTGCTCCCCGGCGACCAAGTCTTGTTTCACGTGGGCAATGGTGGTCTCGACGTGCTCGTGGTGCAGTCGGACGGGGCAAGCTTCGACCGGAGCTCGCGCTTCTCTCACTGGGTGGTTCGCAGAACGAATGAGGATCTATCGCGCTTCGTGAACTTGCGCCACCGAGTCGGAACGATTCGGGAACTGCTCCCGAAGCGCTACGGACGTTCGGGCCGTATCATCGAGCTCGAGATTATCGGCACAGCTGGCTCGGTGGTCGTCAAAGGGCTTGCGGTTCGGCGAAGCCTGGGCATTCGCGAGAACTTGTTTTTTCTCGACACGCAACGTTCGAAAGCAAGTGGCGCCGAGAGCTGGGTCTTCACGGGTCGCGGGTGGGGGCATGGCGTCGGGATGTGCCAGGTGGGGGCCTACGGCATGGCGTCGGCCGGCTACAGCTATCGGGAGATCCTGAGCCACTACTATCCTGGCACACGCATCGCCCGAGGGGATACCGCGGATGTTGACAAGGGTCCGCGTGACCCTTAGCATATGTTTTGTCTAGTCTTTTAGACTCCTTATGAGTTCGTCTGACGTATTGAGTGCCGGCAATGTTGCGGAGTCTGGCATGTTGCGGGGCCGCCTTTCTGATGTCGGGCTCCCAACGGTGCTTTCGATCCTAAAGGACGCGAAGCGCACCGGCGTCGTCTCACTTGTGAACGCAGGCGTGCGAAAATCCATCTACTTCCTCGACGGCAAGCTCGTCTTTGCGGCTTCGAGTCTTACCCAGGGCCGGCTCGGTGAAGTTTTGCTGCGGGGCGGGAAGATTTCGGCGGACGAATATCTGCGCTTATCGCAGATGATCCGCGGCGGACAGCGTCTCGGAAAAGCTCTCGTCGAAAGCGGCGTTTTGTCGCCAAAAGATCTCTGGTGGGCGATCGAGCAGCAAGTGAAGGAAATCGTTTGGAGCATCTTTAATTGGAAAGATCGCTATTTGCATTTTGACGAAGACGACCAGCCGCGAAAAGAAAAAATCACTTTCGACCTCGACGTCGAAAAACTCGTGGTGGAGGGCATCCGCCGCGCTGACGGCAGCGGCGCCATTCGTGAGCATTTTGTGTCCATGGATTCGGTGGTCCATCGAGAGAACAAAGAGGCACCGCTCGAGCTCGAGCCGCACGAGCGTCACGTCATAGATCTCGTCGACGGCAAATGCTCCATCTCCGAGTTGTGTCAGGAAAGCGAGATTGGGGAGGCGGAGACCCGAAAGGTGCTCCATTCTTTTCTCGCCGTCGGAGTATTGAAATCGGGCACGCCGAAGACAGCGCCTTTGCAGCAAGGGCCCGATCGCGGAAGGGATTACAGCTCCGTCCTGGAGCTCTACAACGAAATGTTTCGCCGTCTTTTCCGCCACCTGTCGGAAGAAGTCGGTCCGATTGCGGAGATCATCCTCGAGAAGTACTTGAAAGAGCTCAAAGAGCGTCCTGGCTCACTTTTCGAGCGCGTTCGTTTGAGGCAAGACGGAGCCCTCGACCGCGCCCAGCTAGAGCGCAACCTCGAACGTGTTCCGGAGGGAGATCGTCACGACCGTTTGATCTCGGCGTTGAACGAGCTGTTGTACTCGGAGCTGCTTGCAGTTAAGCGAACGCTCGGCGCCTCCCACGAGAGCCAGCTGATCCAGGTGTTTCGCGAGATGCAGAACGAGGCTGCCGGATAGTTCCTCTTTCATGGAGTTCACGCGCGCGCAGCTAGTGGGAGCGGTGGTACTGGGCAGTTTCATCCTCGTCCTGCTCTTCGCACGCTGGCTCTTACAATGAAGCGCTTGGTAGCCGTTGTCGGGCCGACCGGATCAGGCAAGAGTGAGCTCGGGATCCGTATCGCGCGTGAGCTCGAAGGTGAGATCGTCGGATGCGACGCGCTTCAGATCTACCAACAGCTGAATATCGGTACGGCAAAAGTTCCGCCGGGTGAGCGAGGCGGTATCGCTCATCACCTTGTCGACCAGGTACCGCCTGACGAAGAGTTTTCGGCGGCGGACTACATCAAGCTAGCCGTGCCGGTGATCGAAGACATTGCAAGAAGAAAGAAACTCCCGGTCGTGGTTGGCGGAACGGGGCTATATCTGCGGGCGCTACGTCGTGGGTTGTTCGAAGGCCCCGGGCGCTCGCCGAAGATTCGCGAGCGTCTCTCGAGGATTGCCGAGCGCCGCGGCACGAAACCTTTGCATCGCATTCTTGCGCGCTGGGATCCTGCATCGGCAGAGCGGATCCATCCGAATGATGGCGTCCGGATCATCCGAGCGCTCGAGGTGCAGTTGGAAAGCGGCCAGCCGATGAGCGAGCTCATGGGCGCAGGTCGGAGCCCGCTAACGGAGTTCCAAGTTATACTAGTCGGTCTGAAGCTGAGCCGCGAGGAGCTCGAAAAGAGAATCGGAAGCAGAGTCGAAAAAATGTTCGCGACCGGTTTCGCGGATGAAGTGCGTGCGCTTTGTCGTGAGCATGGTGACGACCTTCCGGCGTTCAAAGCCATCGGCTATCGGGAGACGATCGACCATCTTGCGGGCGGGCTCGACGAGAATCGCTTGGTGAAGGCCATTACTCTTGCGACGACGCAATATGCGAAACGCCAGATGACGTGGTTCCGTCGAGAAGAGGGCGTGGAATGGTTTGGCGGCAGCGGCGACGATGCTTCCGTCCAGGATGCGGTGCTGCAATATCTTGGGCAGGAGCTCGGCCTCGGCCGGCGCGGCCAGAAAGTGGAGACAGTTCATGCAGAAACAGCCCCCTAACGTACAAGACAGCTTCCTGAACCACGTACGGAGAGAGAAGATCAACCTGACCATTTATCTCGTGAACGGGGCCAAGCTGACCGGCCGCATCAAAAACTTCGATCGCTTTGCCATCATCCTGGAAAGTGGCGGGGTCGACCAGTTACTTTTCAAGCATGCGATATCCACAATCAGTGGAAACCGACAATTCGGCAACTACATGAATCTCGATCGCGTCGGCGAGCAAAACGAGCAAAACGAGTAGCCTTTAGCGCCCTATTTGCAGTTTTTGTTTCCTTTTTGTTCACCTCTATTGACCAGGTAAACTCGCGTGCTATAATTTACGGCTTAACGTAAAGGGCTCAATGTGTTAGTCGATTTGCACCAGGTGCCAGCGGAAGGTCAGGCCGTTGATAAGGCGGTTCACCTCCCGGAGGATAACGCCGAGAGGCAGGAGTTTTGGCTAGGGGGGGCCGTTCGTGTGATCGGTCATATCTCGAGGACGGATCTTGCCGAGGATCGTGACGCTCGAGCGTTTCGGCTGTTGGGGCGCGTGGTAGCGGATCATCTCGAGCTTGCTTGTGATCGGTGCCTCGCTCGGTTCGAAACAACGGTTCGCGAGGATTTGGACCTTCTATTCTTGCCTCAATCCAACAACGTCGCTCGGGCAGGAGAGGACGACCGAGGTTTGGATCAAAACGAGCTTTTGGTGAGCTTCTATCGAGATGACCGGATCGATCTGTCGCACATAGCTTGGGAGCAGATCGTTCTCGCCATTCCGATGAAGCCACTCTGCACACCTGATTGCAAAGGCTTGTGTCCCGACTGCGGGCTCAATCGTAACGTCGCGAGCTGCAGTTGTGTTCGAGACGACGTGGACCCGAGATGGAAGGTATTGAACGACCTGCTCGACCTGTGAGCTCGGCCCAACAAGGACGCCAAGCCCGACAAAGGAGATTGTTCTGATATGGCAAATCCCAAGAGAAGACATTCGAAGAGCCGGCGAGGCAAACGCCGGGCACATGACGCGCTCGTAAACAAGCCGCTCTCCGAGTGCCCTCATTGCCACCAAGCTAAACATCCGCACCGAGTGTGTCCAAGCTGTGGGTACTACAAAGGTGCCCAAGTGATGGAAGTCAAAGAGCTCTAGTGCTCGAGCCGCTAGGCTTGTCCGCCTGAGGCGGGCTCGGGCCATAGGGCCGGCACATCCTGCCCGTTTCTCTCGGTCGAATCGAGGTGGCCCGCGGGAAACAAAGAAGGCATGCTTCGATGAGTGGAGAAGGTAAAGTTGCGCTTCTCTTTCCCGGACAAGGCTCGCAAGAGACCGGGATGGGGAAAGACGCATTCGAGAGCTTTGACGGCGCGCGTCGAGTTTTCGAGATCGCCGATAAAGCGCTCGGGTTCTCTATCAAGGAGCTTTGTTTCGAAGGTCCGGACGAGGCGCTCAAACTCACTGAAAATACGCAGCCCGCGATCTTGACGACGAGTATCGCCCTCTGGGAAGTTTTGCGCGGCGCTGGTATCAAGCCGGATTATGTGGCCGGGCACAGTCTCGGCGAATATTCGGCTCTTGTGGCTGCGGGCGGTTTGACCCTGCCGGACGCGGTCAGGCTCGTGAGAAAACGTGGGCGCTACATGCAGGATGCCGTGCCCGTCGGGGTTGGAGCGATGGCGGCCATTCTTGGGCTCTCTGTCGATGACGTCGAAGCGCTTTGTGGAGACGTGGCGGAGGGGCAAGTGGTCGAGCCCGCCAATTTGAACGGCGGGCGGCAAGTCGTGATCGCGGGGCACCGAGAGGCCGTCGATCGTGCTTGCGCGCTTGCCAAAGAGCGCGGTGCGCGCAGGGCTTTGCCGCTCGCGGTGAGCGCGCCGTTTCATTGCACGCTCATGAAGCCCGCCGCGGTGCAGCTCGCCAAGGATTTAGAGAGCACAGCTTTTTCAGATCTCGAGGTGCCTCTCTTTACGAACGTCGATGCAGAGCCCATCACCTCCGGGGCTGCGGCGCGTGATGCGCTCGAGCGGCAAGTGGTCTCACCCGTTCGCTTCGAAGCAATCATCGAAGCCATGGCTTCCGCGGGCGTCGATCGATTCGTGGAAGTCGGGTCCAGAAAAGTTCTTTCCGGGCTCGTGAGAAAGATTGTCAAGAATGTAGAGACTCTCACGGTGAGCTCGTCCGCGGGCGTGAAACGATTCACGGAGGCGAGCATTGTCTGAGTGGGAGGGAAAGCTCGCTCTCGTTACCGGCGGCTCTCGCGGCATCGGACGAGCGATTGCCGCTGCCCTGGTCGAACGCGGTGTGCGCGTTGTGCTGACCGGGCGCAGCGAAGAGCGCGCACGGGCGACTGCCGAAGAGCTAGGCGCTTGCGCCCAGGGCGTCGCGATGGATGTTTCCGACCGGGAGGCGGTTGCCCGTGTGTTCAAATCGGTTCTCGACGAGCATGAGCGGATCGACATTCTCGTCAACAATGCGGGAATCACACGGGACAACTTGCTCATGCGGATGAAGCCGGAAGAGTGGAACGCGGTCCTCGCGACGAACGTCAATGGGCTCTACTATTGCAGCCAGGTGGTTCTCCGGCCTATGATTCGCCAGCGCTCCGGGCGTGTCATCAATATGAGCTCTGTTGTCGGTCTGATGGGCAATGCGGGACAAGTTAATTATGCGGCGTCCAAGGCCGCGATTTTGGGATTTACCAAGGCGCTTGCCCGTGAGGTGGCATGTCGAAACGTGACGGTGAATGCGATTGCACCTGGTTATATCGAGACCGATATGACGCGCGAGCTTCCGAAAGGCGCGACCGAGGCGCTCCATGAGGCGATTCCAATGAAGCGCATCGGCCAGCCTTCGGATGTAGCTGCGGCGGTCTTGTACCTTGCGTCCGAAGGTGCGAGCTACGTTACGGGACAGGTTTTGCAAGTCAATGGCGGTTTATACATGTGAGGAGGATTCCATGAGTAAGATTCCAGATAAAGTCAAAGGCATAATCATCGAGCAGCTCGGCGTCACCGAGGATCAAGTCACAGAGGACGCGTCGTTCGTCGACGACCTCGGCGCTGATTCTCTCGATCAAATGGAGCTCGTCATGGCGCTCGAAGAAGAGTTTGGCATCGAGATTCCCGACGAAGACGCGGAGAAGATCACCCGCGTGAGAGAGGCGATCTCGTACATTACCGAGCACGGGAAGTAGAGGGTTTTTGAATCGTAGAGTGGTTATTACGGGCGTTGGGCTGGTTTCAGCTCTCGGACTCGGCACGAAGGAGACCTGGGATGGTTTGCTTGCCGGCAGGTCGGGGATCGGGCCGGTTACCCATTTCGATGCGTCCGATTTCAGCGTGCGCATTGCCGGCGAGGTGAAGGATTTCGATCCGCTTCGCTTCGTCGCCAAAAAAGAAGTCAAGAAGATGGACGCTTTCATGCAATATGCGCTGGCGGCCTCCGACTTTGCGATGGAAGATGCGGGGCTGGTGATAAAGGAAGACAATGCCGTACGCGTGGGTGTTTTCATCGCGTCGGGAATTGGGGGCTTCAGCACCATCGAGCGAGAGCACTCCGCCCTTTTGAAAGGCGGCCCGCGTCGTATTTCGCCTTTCTTTATCCCCGCGATCATCATCAATCTCGCGGCGGGCCACGTCTCTATCCGTTTCGGGGCCAAAGGGCCTAACTCGGCGACAGCGACCGCCTGTTCGGCAAGCACTCATGCCATCGGCGACGCGATGAAGATCATTCAGCGCGGCGATGCAGACGCGATGATCGCTGGCGGGTCCGAAGCAGCGATTACGCCCATGGGTATCGGAGGCTTTGCGGCCATGAAAGCGCTCTCGGTCCGCAACGACGAGCCGGAGCGGGCTTCACGGCCCTTCGACCGCGACCGTGACGGATTCGTTGTCGGGGAGGGTGCCGGCATCCTCGTGCTCGAGGAGCTCGAAGGTGCTGAGGCGCGTGGTGCGGACATCTATGCGGAGCTCGTGGGTTATGGCATGAGCTCCGACGCATATCATATGACCACACCGTCCGAGACGGGGGATGGCGCGCGACGCGTCATGGAGAACGCGATCGCCGATGCAGGAATTCCGCCGACCGAGGTCGGATATGTCAACGCGCATGGCACATCCACTGCCTATAACGACCGCACCGAGACCCTGGCGATCCGCGCGGTGTTCGGCGACCACGCGGACCAGTTGGCCGTAAGCTCGACGAAGTCCATGACGGGCCATCTTCTTGGAGGTGCCGGTGGGCTCGAAGCCGGGATTACCGCGCTTGCCCTGAAAGAACAAATCGTGCCCCCGACGATGAACTATGATAATACCGACCCCGACTGTACTCTGGATTACGTTCCCAACGAGGCTCGGACGCTTTCGTTCGAATACGCTCTTTCGAACTCGTTTGGATTCGGGGGAACCAACGGCGCATTGTTGCTCAAGCGCCACACAGCTTAAATTGAAGCACCGTCGGTCAGTACTGCGTCAAGAGGTGAGAGGATGACGACAGGCGTCGTTTTCACCGAAGATTTCAAAAAGCACGATACCGGTAGAAGCCACCCGGAATCGGCGGGTTGTGTCGATGCGGTCGCGCGTGCTCTTCGCGACCCCTCGCTGACGGACAAGCTCAAAGTACTAGAACCGCGCCGTGCCGAGCGGGAAGAGATACTGCTCGTCCATTGGGACCGCCTCTATGACGAGGTCCTCGAATCCGCCGGAAAGAAACGCACTCATTTGGACTCGGATTCGGTCGCATCCGCGGAAACCGCGGAAGTGACGCACCTCGCCGCGGGCTCGGTACTGACCGCGACCGAGGCGGTCATTGACAAAACGGTCCAAAACGCATTCGCCTTTCCGCGGCCGCCGGGACATCACGCGAAGCCCGACAAAGCGATGGGCTTTTGCATTTTTAACAATGTTGCCATCGCGGCTCAATACGCGCAGACACGATTTCAGCTCGATAAAATATTGATCCTCGATTTCGACGTCCATCACGGAAACGGGACGCAAAAAGTGTTCTATACATCACCCGAAGTCCTGTTTCTGTCGACTCACGAGTTGGGAAATTACCCAGGCACGGGTGACTTGGGAGAAATCGGCAAAGAGGAAGGCGAGGGATTCACGCTCAACGTACCCATGCCACCCGGGATGGGGAGTCCAGAATTCTTGCGTATCTTTCGCGATGACGTGGTTCCCGTCGGACTCGAGTTTGCGCCCGAGCTCATCCTTGTCTCGGCGGGTTTCGACGCTCATCGAGACGACCCGCTCGGCGGCATGAATCTTACACGCGATGGCTATGCGGGGATCACGCATGAGATTCTACGGCTCGCGGAGAGCACCTGCGATGGGAAGGTTGTGTTTGCGCTAGAAGGTGGTTATGACCTGCACGCGCTCGAGAATTCGATCGTCTCGACCCTTGCGGTCATGACCGGAGAACGGACGCTGGAATCCGCGGACGCCGGAAAGGCGGCTGAGGCGCTCGTTAACGAAGTGCGTGAAGCGCACGGAGCCTATTGGTCGAGTCTCCGTGAGCACTAGGATATGACCCATGGCTAAAAAGGCCCAAAAGAAAAACGTCGCCAAGAAGACAAAAGCAAAAGCCAAGCCTGCCCCGAAAAAGACGACCAAGAAATCGCCGAAGCGCCGGCAAGCTAGTGGACTTGGGATTGCGTCGCTGCATATCGATTTCATGACGTATAAAGTCGACCAGCTCAAGAAGTTTTACGAAGGGATTCTGGAGCTTTCGACTGAGACGAGTGATGATGAAGGCTTGAACTATCTTCTCGTGAGGACGTCGCCCGAGTCCACGATGGGTTTCATGCCCCCGCATCCAGATATGCGGGGTGAGCAGCCGCTGCCTCGCGAGCCGACATTGTATTTCGAGGTCAAAGATGTCGACCGCGCCTATGCTCAACTCATCGCGAAAGGCGCGGCATTTGCCGGGCCGCCAGTGGAAATGCCGTGGGGTGACCGCGTGGTCACGACCACCGATCCAGAGGGTCGGACAGTCATGCTCGCTTCGAAGGCCATGGGCAAGAAGGCGCGAAAGTGAGCGAGATCAACCCCTATATCAGGCGCCTCGTCGACATCCCGTCCGTCTCGGGCGGTGAAGGCGATGTCGCCCGTTTTCTAGAAAAAGATCTAGCGAATCGCGGCTTCTCGGTGCGTCTGCAAGAGGTCGGCGCGGATCGCTTCAACGTTCACGCGGTCAATAATGGCGCGACCCCGCGGCTCATTTTCAACACCCATATCGATACTGTGCCCCCGTTCTACGAGAGTTCGGAGGACGACACGTACATCTATGGCCGCGGCTCCTGTGACGCTAAGGGGATCCTTGCCTGCATGGTGCTCGCCACGATGGCTCTACGCGAAGAAGGCATCCGTGAAATCGGAATGCTTTTCGTCGTCGGCGAAGAAGTCGATAGCGCCGGCGCTTTGGTCGCCAACAAGGACGACTGGAAGAGCGAGCACGTGGTGGTCGGCGAGCCTACCGAGAACCGCATGGCGAGCGGCCACAAAGGCGGCCTCAAGTTCCGTCTGAAGGCGAGCGGCAAAGCGGCCCACTCCGCCTACCCGCAGCTGGGAGAATCGGCCATCGCCTACTTGCTCGACGCGCTCAACGACATTCGCGCCGAAGATTGGGGCAAGAGCGACCTGCTAGGCGCAGCCACGCTAAACGTCGGTACGATCAAAGGCGGCCTGGCCGCCAACGTGTTCGCCCCTGAAGCCGAATCCGACGTCTTCATCCGAGTCGTAGGCAACGTGAACGACGTCAAGGCAAAGCTAGAAAAGATCCTGACCAAACACCCGAAACTAACCTACGAAGTGATTGCTGCCGCCGACGCCGTAACGTGCAAGACCGTGGACGGTTTCGCCATCGCGCCCGTATCGTTCGGAACCGACATCCCCGCCCTGACCAACCTGGGAAAACCACTGCTGTTAGGTCCAGGCTCGATCCACGACGCCCACACCAACGCCGAAAAAATAGGCAAGGCAGAAGCCCAAAAGGCCGTCAAATACTACCAGCGCCTAGCGAAACAACTACTAGACTAACTAGACGAGCCCTGAAAGCTGAATGCGTGGTTGCTTAATAATAATCAGAGCAACTCATAAAATAATGGCACCGCGGACAAACCAACTTGCATCGGCTTTCTTCGAGACGGGCCGAGCAGTTTGGGCAAGTTCTGATTAGAACGTCAGGATCGATCGGCTTGGGGGTGGCGCGCTCAGCTGATTCGACCGAGTCTGCCTGTGCCGTCCGCTCCGAGCTCAACTACGCCGTCCACGCTTGCCCGCGACTACCGCTTTGAACCGGGGCTCCGCCCGCAAGGGCTCGAACTCGGCGGCTTTTTGGGCTTCGGCACGCCGCGGGGGGTCGATATCGATGGCTGTTTGCAGGGCGTCAATGGCCGCATCCGGCTGGCCGAGCTGCGCGTAAGCAATCGCGAGGTTGTAGAAAGCTTCGTCGCAGTCTGGATGATTCTTCAGCGCGTATTTGAGATCCTCGATAGCCGTTTCAATGCGGCCGAGCTGGAGAAAGACAATGCCCCGTTGAAGAAGAGCGCTGTGGTCATCCGGCGTCATTTCGAGCGCTTGGGTGAACTCGCCAATCGCAAGCTCTTCTTTCCCCGCGTCGAAATGGGCGAGACCTTTGAGCACGTGGCCTTCGACCGCGCCCGATTCCATCGCGATCATGTCGTCGGCGACGGCCAACGCTTCGTCGATTTTGGAAAGCTCCAAAAACGCAGTGCCTTTGGCGATGCGGGCGTCGATTTTGTCGGGAGCCGCGGCGATGGCGCGGTCGAAATCGCTGACGGCTTCCGGCCAACGCTTCAAATCCGCGAACGCGGCGCCGCGATTGTAGAGCACGTCGCTGCCATCGAGCTCGAAGCGCAAAACCTCGTTGAAGCCTTTGATGGCGGCCTCGGGCTGGCCCAATTCGCGCAGGATCACTGCCCGATTATGGAGCGATGCGAGATGGTTCGGCTGGACTTCGAGAGTCCGCTCATAGTCAGCTAGAGCCTCTTCCAGGCGCCCCTGCAGGTCGTAAACCACGCCCCGATTGTAATACGCGAGGTACGATTCCGGGTTCAGAGTTAGCGCTCGATTCAGGTGCCGGAGCGCCTTTTTGAGGTCATCCTGGTCGATGGCCTTGACACCAAGGTCCACATAGCGCTCGCCCAGTTGAATCTGACTCATAGTAGCGTCCCAGAATAGCTCTGGCCCGGAGCCGAATGCAAACGCTGATCCTGATAGGATACTTTCGTGAAAACGGCTCGGGGGCGTTTTTCAGGACTCTTGCGTTGGTATGCGCGCCACAAGCGAAAGCTTCCGTGGCGCGACCATCCCGACCCTTACCAGGTTTGGCTGTCCGAGTTGATGCTCCAGCAGACCCAAGTACAAACGGTGGTCCCCTATTTCGAGCTTTTCATCGAGCATTTGCCCGACGTCGACGCGGTCGCGAACGCAACGGAGCAGGAAGTGCTCGCCCTGTGGTCGGGACTAGGCTATTACCGACGTGCACGCTCGTTCCACGCGGCCGCGAGAACCATCGTCTTCGAGCTCGGCGGTCGCTTTCCGGAAGACGTAGCTGGCTGGCTGCGGCTGCCCGGCGTGGGGCGGTATACGGCCGGCGCCATCGTCTCCATTGCATTCGGCGTTCGAGCGCCAATCTTGGATGGGAACGTCGCGCGCGTCTTGTCGCGCGTGTGCGAGGTGTACGGGAACCCGAGAAAAGGGGAGAGCAAGCGACGCTTGTGGGAGCTAGCGGCGGAGATCCTGCCCGACCGATCGATCTCGGAATTCAACCAAGCCCTCATGGAGCTCGGCGCTCTCGTTTGCGTGCCGAGAAATCCGCGTTGCGTTATCTGCCCACTGCGCGACACGTGCGCCGCAAAGCGTCTGGGCCTAGAGCAAACGCTACCAGAGCTTCCGCCTCCCAAGAAAAGCGTCCGAGTCACGCTTGCCGCTGCCATTATCGAGGAGAAAGGAAAGCTGCTGGTTTATCGACGAGAGGGCGTCGAGCTCATGAAAAACATGTGGGAGTTTCCGGAAGCAGAATGTGGCGACGGTGAAGACCCGTGCGCCGCCCTCGCCCGCGAGGCTCAGGAAAAATATGGACTGGACCTGACGCCGGGCCGAGAGCTTGCCAAAGTGAAGCACAGCATCATGAACCGCCGCATCGTTCTGAGGGCTTATGCCGCCAAGCTAGAGCGCCGTCCTCCGAGGATCGGCAAAAGGAAGTGGGTGAGCCCCGAAGAACTTCTGAACCTGCCCACGTCGTCGATGATCCACAAGGTCCTGGGCAAGCTGAACCCCGATGGCTGAATCCTGAATGGTCCAGGACGTGCGGTCAGAAAAGCCTCCCCCTCACGAGAAACGGGGCGCGCCTTCTTTGACCACGCCTTCAGGTTTCGGTCTTGGCTTCTACGGGACCGCCTTCTGTGGCCGGTGCGTCGCCCAAATCATCACTTCCGCTCCAGCACATGTGGCGCCCCACTTCTTCCTTCCACTTCTTTCGTTCGTCCGGGCTCATATGCGCCATCTTCGATTCACAGCGCTTGCCTCGGTGCATACCGTAGCCTCTGCCGCTACCTCCGACGAGGATGCGCGTTAGAATCAAAAGGCTAGGGCCTGGATCAAGGTGATTTGCGCTCCATCAAAGATCGCAGGGATCAGTGCATTCCAGAGAAGCATCACCGTGACGCTGGCAAGCAGAACAAATCCCGCGAAGAGGACCGACATTTTGGCGCCTTTAACTATCCAGTATCGTTTCATTCCTTCCCCTCTATATTTCGTTGTGCAGCGATTCGAGCCGCCTGCGCAGCGCCCGCACTGCGTAGTGCTTCCGCAAACGTAGCGCGTTCTCCGTCTCGCCGGTAAGCTCGGACATTTCCCTGAAACTCATCCCCTCGAATTCGTGCCAGATGAAGACCTCGTTTTGTGACCGCGGCAAGTCGTTCACCGCGGCCTTGAGCTCGTTCCATATGGCGTCACGTATGACCAGACCCTCGGGATTCTTGGGAAAATCCGGAAGGATGTCCGCGAGGTCCACCTCCATCCATTCTCCTTGTGCCACGGTTTGCCGCGACGCGTCGGGGCTCTTCTTGCGGTAGCTGTCCGTAATTTTGTTCCGTGCCACTTGGAACAGCCAAGAGGTCACGTGCTCGATCGTTTCCAGCCGGCGATACGCCTCGATGAACTGCCAGAAGACGTCCTGCAAAATGTCTTCGGCGTCGTCTTCGTGCCGTACGCGCTTGCAGAAGAAATTGAAAAGACGCCCGTGCTTCGTCCGCACCGTCTTTTCAATCTCGGTATTCTGCTGATCAGCCATCGCGTTACTGACTACGGCGTCCATCTACCCTGTAGTCGGGTGTGGAGGAGGAATATTTCACGAAAAAGAATTTCGCATGCGCCCGCGTTTGGCAAGGGGCGTGGTAGCCACCGTGACCGTGTTCGGCCGCGCAAGGCAAAAGAATGGAGTCGAGCGTCTCCTCGGAAAAGACATCTTTGGCCGATGGTACGTTCCACTCGCGACGTCATCGGTGACATGAGCCCAGCGTTTTCTTCGGATGGAAATACCCTCGCGTTCATGCGCCACATCGCCCATGGTCATGGGGGACCTCTTCGCACAGACCCTTCTGAGTAGCGAAGCTCGACGCGTGACGTCGAGTGCGCGACATCAGATACTACAGGTTGCGTGGACGCCCGATGGCAGGAACTGCTGTTCGTTGCCGGAGCGGAAGGTACGCTCCAGCTCTAGCGGGTTCTGTCTGCGGGAGGAGACCTGCGGCGCGTCGCGGTCATCGGGGAGAACATAGTGGGCTTCGCCCTGTCCAGGGCCGCGGAGCGGCTCGTCTACGTGATCGATCATGAGGAGGTAGATCTCTGCCGGACGACGAGTCCTGCCGGAGGCTCACCGAAGCGGCCGCAGCGATGGTTCGCGAAAGGCTGGGAGTTCGAGCCACGGTTCTCTCCCGACCGTAGCCGCGTTGTCTTTCAGTCCACGCGCACGGGCTACACGGAAGTCTGGATTGCGAACGCGCACGGCAAGCACCCGACGCAGCTGACGCACCAAGAGACGTCCTTTGGAGGAATCGGCTGGCCCCGGTCGGCCGCATCCTGGCCTTCTATAGCATGCTCGCCGGAAACTCGGACATTTACCTCATGGACTCGGAGGGAGGCACCCCGAAGCGTTTCACGGACCATCCGGCCAACGGCGGCGGACTCCCTTGGTTTTCTTTTTACGGTCGCTTTCTGTACTTCACGTCTTTGCGTTCCGGTGACCTAATGTTTAGCCAGGTAAACCTGAAAGAGTTCTAAATCTAAACCACACAGCTGACTCCTATCCCCACATTCCCTTGCCTTTAAAATATCGCTAAAAGCAAGGAGAGGTGGGGATAGGAGGGGATGTGGGGATAAGAAAGAATTTGCTTCAGAACGTGGTACAAAATCCTCGGTTCTGGCGGGTTAGAGGCTAAGCGACGCCGTTGACGCGGGTCAAGGAGCCGACAGTTCTGCTGCAAGTTGCTATCGCGTACCTCAGAATGGGGAACTTCAAGGCCGCGCGCCTGCGTATCGAGAATGCGCTCGATCGTTACGACACCCTTGTGGATGCGGACTATGTGATGGGCCTGATCGTCAAGGAGGAGGGTGACGAGGAGGCGGCCGCGAAGCATTTCGAGACAGTTCTCGAGATCGATCGCGATCACCGAGAAGCCAACATGGCGCTTGCGGAATGGCTCGAGAGAATCGGCGAGGCGGAGGCTGCGCGGGAGAACTTGCGCCACGCGTCGCACGGTACGAACGACAATTTCGAGATTCTGCTAGCGCTCGGAGGCCTTTCTTATCGTCTCGGCGATCTAGACGCGGCCGTTACGGCGTTCGAGCAGGCCTACGAAAAGCAGCCTTCGGACGAGGACGCCGCGTTTAATTTGGGGGCCATGCGGTTGGCCGAGCAGCGCTTTGTCGAGGCGATCACGCTTCTCCGTCCGCTGGTCGAAAGGGAGGAGCCGCATGACGGTGCGGCCTTCAACCTCGCGCTTGCTCTTCATAGCTAGGAGGATTACAGCGGAGCGCTGGGGCTCTCGAGGCACTTCCCGAGCGCGACCCGGATTACGTAGGTGCGTCGTTCTCGCTCGCGGTGGTCTTGGAAGCTCTCGAGGACGATGCGGGTGCCGAGAACGCCTATCGGGAGGCGGTCCGCAAGACTCCCGGCTCTATTCCCGCTTTCCTGAACTTTGCAGCGCTTCTCGAGCGCCTCAAGCGGCGCGATGAAGCGGTCGCGGTGCTCAAGCAAACGCTCGAGCTGCCGATGGACGACGAGCAGGCCGAGGTCATTCGCGAGGTAATCGAGAGCTTGGAGGGAGCGTAATGACGAAGTGGAAGGGCTATGACCCGAAAGCCACCGCCCTTCCCTTAGTGGGTCAAAGACCTCCCGATGCCCCGTGGAAGCGTTCCAAACCTTGGCTACACTCGCCGCCGCCTAAGCCAAAGCCAAAGCCAAATAGCCCGCCCCCGATGCCATCGATGTTGTCCCAGAACCCACGGGTACCTCCGTCCGATTCAATGCCTTTACCGAGGACTCGGACCCCGGTAAGAATGCACCTGCCAAAGAAGTCTGGGCCCGAGCCTCGATCTACAACTTCCTCTAGCACAACAAATGCCAATTTCCAGAATCCGTGTAAGGGCAAGCAATAAAGGGAGATAGGGTTTGGAACACGTCGAGCACGTGTTCTCGGATGTCTCCCAACTGAGACGTTTCACTGGGGAACGAGTCCTCTGAGGAGGACATGGGGCTTGCCTCGCCGAACCAAGCGGGCTTGCCCGCCGAAACCTTGGCGAAGACGGGGCCTGTGCTAACATGAGTTTCGTTTTATACATACGGGGGTTTCGTTTGGTTTTGAGGAGAGGATGACGACTTACGATTTCGAGCGGATCGAGCGGAAATGGCAGAAGAAGTGGCTCGATAGTAAGGCTTTCGAGGTTCGCGAAGACCCGAAGCGCCCCAAATATTATGTTTTGGAGATGCTTCCTTATCCTTCCGGGAACATCCACATGGGGCATGTCCGCAACTATTCGATTGGAGATGCGGTGGCGCGCTTCAAACGGATGCGCGGGTTCAATGTGCTGCATCCCATCGGTTGGGACGCGCTCGGACTTCCCGCGGAGAACGCGGCACTCAAGAACCAGAAACATCCCGAGGAGTGGACGCTCAAGAATATCGAGCATATGAGGACGCAGCTCAAGCGGATGGGTTTTTCTTACGCTTGGTCGCGTGAGTTCGCAACCTGTGATCCTCAGTACTACCGCTTCAATCAGTGGTTCTTCATCCAGATGTGGAAGAAGGGCTTGGCTTATCGAAAGATGGCGTCGGTCAACTGGTGTCCGGACGACAAGACGGTTCTTGCGAACGAGCAGGTCATCGATGGGCGCTGCTGGCGCTGCGACGCGGAAGTTGTTCAGAAAGAGCTCGAGCAGTGGTTCTTGAAGATCACCGATTATGCCGACGAGCTTCTGGCCGCGATGGAGTCCATGGACCGCTGGCCGGGCAAGGTGCTCACGCTCCAGCAAAACTGGATCGGCCGCTCGGAAGGGGCCGAGATCGAGTTCGCGGTTCCGGATGTATCGGAGTCCATCAGTGTCTTTACGACACGCGTGGACACCATCTATGGCGCGACCTTCGTCGTGCTGGCTCCCGAGCATCCTCTCGTGGCGCGATTCGCTTCTACGAATCCAGAAGTCGCGAGCTATGTCGAAAAGGCGCAGTCCGAGGATAAAGACACGCGCTTGGCCGAAGACCGAGAGAAGACCGGCATCGCCACCGGGCACGACGCCGTCAACCCTTTCAACGGCGAGTTGGTTCCGATTTGGGTCGCGGATTATGTACTCATGGGTTATGGCACCGGTGCGGTCATGGCCGTGCCCGCGCATGATGAGCGCGACTTCGCTTTTGCGAAGAAATACGGGCTGACGATCCGCCCCGTGGTTCAATCGGGGCCAGGTGAAGAGGACGCGCTCGAGACCGCGTCCTCGGATTACGGAACCGTCGTGGACTCGGGCGAGTTCACCGGACTTCCTTCCAAAGAAGCCATCACGGCGATGACGGCACATGCGGTTAATGCTGGTTTCGGCAAAGCGGCCATCACATACAGGATTCGCGACTGGGGCATCTCCCGTCAGCGTTACTGGGGGACTCCGATCCCTATGATCTATTGCGGCGAGTGTGGCGTGGTGCCCGTGCCGGAAGGCGAGCTCCCGGTTATTCTCCCGCGCGACGTCACGATCACCGGTACGGGGGGGTCGGCTCTCGGGGAGAACGAAGACTTCGTGAACGCCAAGTGTCCTGAATGCGGCGGTGTGGCGCAGCGCGAGACCGACACGATGGACACTTTCGTGGACTCGTCGTGGTACTTCTATCGCTATGTCGATCCGAAGAACGAGGAGCTGCCGTTTTCGCCTGAAGCCGTGTCCTATTGGTTTCCCATCGACCTCTATATCGGGGGCATTGAGCACGCGATCCTTCATCTGATTTACTGCCGTTTCTGGACGAGGGTGATGCGCGACCTCGGCCTCGTCGAGATCGACGAGCCGGTGACGACGCAGCTCTCACAAGGCATGGTCATCAAAGACGGCGCGAAGATGTCGAAGAACAAAGGCAACGTCGTCGACCCGGAAATGTTCATCGCAAAATACGGGGCCGACACGGTGAGGCTCTATATGCTCTTCGAGGCGCCGCCGGAAAAGGAAGTCAACTGGACCGATCAGCGCTTGGAAGGACCCTCACGATTTCTCCAAAGGGTGTGGCGTTTCGTCGAGAACGAGAAAGATGCGCTCGGCTCCACGTCTCCGATTGAAGGAAACGAAGAGTGGGCCGAGATCGAGGCGGCTCTTCGTCGTAAGACGCATCAGACGATCATGCGGGTAACGCGCGACATCGAAGAACGGCTTCACTTCAATACCGCCATCGCGGCGATCATGGAGCTCGTGAACGAGCTCTACAAGTCGATCGATCCACGCCCTCATCGCTCGGACACTTGGAAAGTGATCCGCCAAGCGACGGAGACCGTGATCCTTCTCCTGAGCCCTTTCGCGCCCCATATCGCGGAGGAGCTTTGGCAGATCCTCGGAAACCGAAAAGGTCTCACGTCGGCGACGTGGCCGGTCTACGATCGGGCCGTTGCCGCCGAGGATACCATCACGCTCGTCGTCCAAGTCAATGGCAAAGTGCGCAGCCGGCTGACACTTCCTGCCAATCAAGTAGAAGACGAAGTCAGACGGCTCGCTCTCGAGGACGAGAAAATCCAGGGGCTCCTGGAAGGCATGGAAGTCAAACGCGTGGTTGTGGTCCCGAATCGCCTCGTCAACGTAGTCGTCGTACCGCGTGTCGCGGTGGAGCTAAAACAGGAGTGACGTTATGAGAGCTTTGCGGTGTGCTCTACTGAGCGCTCTTTTGGTCACTTTGAGTGGATGTGGTTACAGCCTGGCAGGAAAGGGAAATTTCCTTCCCGACTATATTGCCGTGGTGGCGATCCCCACATTCGAGAACCGGAGCGATCAAATCGCCATTGAAGAGATCGTCACGTTCAAAGTCGTCGACGAGTTCAACGCCCGTGGCCGCTACAAAATCCAAGTCGATGTCGCTGGAGCGGATGCAGTAATGACGGGTACGATCATGTCTTTCGACTCGGCGCCCTCGGCGCTCGAAGGCGGCAATACCGAGATTTCCTCGAGCCAGGCGGCGACTTATACGGTTGTCATCCGCGCCCAAGTCGAGTTCAAAGATCTCATCGCGGACAAGGTGCTCTGGGAGAGCAGTAGCTTCCAGTTTCGGGATGACTTCGAGATCGGAGAGGACGAAGAGGGCTTTTTCGATCAAGAAGGTTTGACGATGCAGCGCCTGGCTGAGGAGTTTGCGAAATCGCTGGTAAGCGCCATTCTCGAGGCGTTCTGAGCGCGGTCTCGGGTGAAGCTCTCATATTACCGGCTAGCCGCGCACTTCGATCAGGGGAAGCTCGAGCCGGTCTACGTCATCATGGGCGAGCAAGATCTCCTGCGTGAGCTGGCTGTCGCCAAGATAAAGCGCCACGTTCTCGGGAATGACGAATCGCCGTTCAACCTCGACCGTTTCGACGGTGAAGCGACCGACGGCGCCCAAGTGGTGATGTCGGCTAATCTGCTGCCCATGCTCGGCGGACGGAGGGTTGTGATCGTCAAGCGTGCGCAGAAGCTCCTCGAGAAATCGGAAGAGCTGCGCGCTTATCTCGACGATCCGTCTCCCCAGTCGATTCTGCTGCTCGAGCTTTCGAAATCTCCGGACAAACGACGCAAGGCGTGGAAAGAGGTAGAAAAGAGAACGTCGGTCATCGCTTGCGACACGCCGAAGACCCCGGAGCTGGAAGACTGGGTGAGCGAGCAAGCGAAACAGCGCAAGCTGCGTCTAGGACAGAGCGCGGTACGCTTCCTCGTCTCGGAGTCCGGCGGGGAGTTGAGACACCTTTTGAACGAGCTCGAAAAGCTCTCGCTCTATGCCGGAGAAGAGAAGCTCGATCTCCAGACGATCGCGACCGTGCTCGGGCGTGGCAAAGCGCAAAGTATCTTTCGTTTCACGGATGCGCTTGCGGCGGGGGATGCCAAGAAAGCGCTTCGGCAGCTGGGTCGATTGCTTGAAGAAGGGGAGGCGCCGCTCCGGATACTGGCGCTGGTGGATCGTCTGGTGGGGCAGCTCCGGATGGCCAAGGAGTTTCAGAGCTCGCCCCGTCGAGGGGATAGCCTTGCGAAAGTTCTCGGAGTGCCGCCTTTCGCAGCGAAAAGTCTTTCCGAGGCGGTGCGGCGCTTCGATCGCGCGGCGCTCGACAGAGCGTTGCGATCCCTCACCGACACGGATCGGGTACTCAAATCGAGCGGTCTCCCGGCGCGGCTCTTTCTGGAGAGTCTTACTATCTCGCTTTGCGCGGGAGGTGGGCCGAGTGTCAGCTCGCGGCGAGCACCGAGAGCCGGCGCGTGAGCCGAGATTTGTAGCGGTTGCCGGTGTTTTCGTGAAGGATGCCTTTTTTTACCAGGACATCCACGAGCGATATCGTGTCGGGCAATAACTTCTTAGCCTCGTCGGCTTTGTCGGCGTCGATGGCTGCCCGCAGTTTATTGACCTGCGTTCTCAGACGGGTACGGTACGAGCGGTTGCGCAGGCGTTGCTTCTCATTCTGCCGCACTCGCTTGATTGCCGAAAGACTTTGAGCCAATGGCGTTCCTCCTCGGGGGACGTCGCCCCACTACCAAAGCAAGCATTTTAGCACAATGACAGAAACAACCCTAATCCATTGGCTGCAAAGGACCTTCGAGATCGAAGAGCGGGGAAGCTCCGTGCGGACGGAGCTTTTGGCCGGTCTAACCACCTATATGGCCATGAGCTATATTCTGCTCGTCAACCCTGCTATCCTGAGTGTCACGGGTATGGACCAGGGGGCTGTTCTCGCGGCGACGTGCTTCGCGTCGGCTTTTGCAACGCTCTGGATGGCCGTCCACGCCAACTATCCTGTTGCTCTCGCCCCAGGAATGGGCCAGAATTTCTTTTTCGCTTTTACCATATGCGGGCCGCTGGCAGCGGGCGGGTACGGCTATGGGTGGGAACAGGCCCTCGCAGCGGTCGTCATCGCTGGAGGTCTCTTCGTGCTTGCCTCCATCTGGAAACTACGTACGCGCCTCATCGAGAGCATTCCGGACCACTTGAAAAAGAGCATGGCGGTGGGGATCGGTCTCTTGATAGCGATCGTCGGTCTGAGGTGGGGCGGGATCGTAGCCGCGGCGCCGGGCATCCATATCGGGCTGGGCGATCTTGGCAGCAAAGCGGCGCTTCTCACTCTGTTCGGTCTGACGGTGACGTCGATCTTGACAGTGCTCCGTATCGACGGGGCGATCGTCGTGGGAATCTTAGCGTCGGCGATCGTGGCCATGATCACCGGGCTCACCGAGTTTCAGGGGGTTTTGGGGCTTCCGGATTCGCTCACGGCCGGACTCTTTGCGGCGGACTTCAAGGGACTTTTTGAACAGCAAGATGTCTTGGTGATCGTTTTTGTGATCCTCTTCGTCGATCTGTTCGACACCGTGGGCACACTCATCGGTGTTAGCGAGCGGGCCGGGCTGAGCGTAGACGGCCAGCTTCCTCGTTCGCGTGAAGCTTTCCTCGCTGACGCGGCAGGCTCGGTTGTCAGCGGGCTCGCCGGGACCTCCACCGTGACGAGCTACGTGGAAAGCGCCGCGGGCGTCCAGGCCGGCGGCCGCACGGGGCTGGCTTCGGTGGCGACGGCTTTTCTTCTCGCGATCTCGGTGTTCTTCTACCCTTTGCTGCGCGTCGTGGGCGGGGGCCTCGATGTGGGGGACGGTGTCACTCTCTATCCGACGCTTGCACCTGCGCTGATTCTCGTCGGCGTTTTCATGATGGCGTCTGTCGGGGACATCCAATGGAGCGAGCCTCACCAAGCGATCCCGGCCTTCTTGACCATAATCATGATGCCGCTAACGACGAGCATCACGGAGGGGATTGCGTTTGGGTTCATCTCGACATCGGTGCTGTATCTGATGAGCGGGCGTGGTCCCGAGCTCCACTGGGGGGCGCATTTGGTTGCCGTTTTTTTCCTGGCGCGGTTTGTTTGGGTTTGAAGAGTTTTCGCTCGATTAATATTAAGAAAAGCGTAACGCAAAGGCGCAAAGAAAAAGGAATGCAGATGAGAGGAGAGGCTTCTTGGGGGGTGAGGATTTGTTAGATTGGGTATAGGACGTTCCTCACAGGCTTACTGATAGTTGAAAGTAGAGAACGGAGACATGCGCGAATCACGATATTCCACGGGGGACACCGAGCTCGATGGGAAGCTCAGGGCACTGGTCAATGAATGTTGCACGGATGCGGAGCGCCGTCCTGTTTATGAAATGGCGACGACGGCTCTTCGGCTCGGCATCGACTGCGCGAAATATGTTGACCTGAAGGTTGCGAACACGGCGCTCAAGGAGATGCGCCGAGCCTTCAAAATGTTCACGCCGTTTCGACGGGCCCGCAAAGTGACCGTGTTCGGGTCGGCGCGCACGCTGCCGGAGCATGGCGATCACGAGCGAGCGGTCGAGTTCGGCAGGCTCATGGCCGAGGCCGGCTGGATGGTTGTCACCGGCGCGGGGAGCGGCATCATGGGCGCGGCTCACCAAGGCGCCGGCCGTAACTTGAGCATCGGTGTCAATATCAAGCTGCCGTTCGAACAATCTGCGAACGAGACCATTCGCGGCGACAAAAAGAAGCTCATGAGCTTCCGCTACTTCTTCACCCGGAAGCTCTTTTTGTTGAAAGAGTCCCATGCCGTGGTCCTTTTTCCCGGTGGGTTCGGGACGCTCGACGAGTGCTTCGAGGTTCTGACCCTGCTCCAGACCGGCAAGCAGACGCCGCTACCCGTCGTTATGGTGGAAAGCCCGGAGACGGGCTATTTCAGAGATCTGGCCCGGTTCATCGATCAGCGGATGCTGGGCCACGGTCTGATCTCGCAGGACGATCTGTCACTGTTTCGTATCGTGAAGAACCCCAAGGAAGCGGTCGAGGAGGTCATGCGCTTTTATCGCGTTTACCACTCGTCCCGCTACTTCGAGGACAAGCTCGTGCTCCGGCTCGAGCGCGACCTCACCGACGACGAGCTCGCCACTCTTAATGAAGGCTTTCAGGATGTGCTGCGCTCTAGCGAGATCGTCCGAAGTCAGCCTATTCGCGAAGAGCGCGGGACTCATTTCCAAGGTCTCGCACGAGTCGAGCTCGATTTCAACCGGCACGATTTCGGCCGCCTCCGACAGCTCATCGACAGCATCAACGCGTTCGACGCGCAGCCGGCCCTTAGGGCCCGAACTTTACTTTCGTAGTTGTTCTCGTGGCGCGTTGATGGCAGCGCGGTCGGTGACAGGCCGCCCATGGGAAGGCAAGAGCGCCTCGATAGGTCGCTCGAGGCAGCGGGCCGCGGCTGCGCGCGTCTCGTCGTTGACCTCTAGCTTGCTCTTGTTTGTCACGATGAAGGTGTCGCCCGCGAAGAGAAGGGCTCGCGCTTCCAGGTAGTCGGCCATGTGCCCGTCGGTATGTCCGGGAGTGGCGATGGCTTCGAGGTCTCCTTTGAGCTTCTCACCGTCTGTAACGAAGCTATCGGCAACAATCGGCGAGACTTTCGGGTGCCCGTGGTGCGCCGTCCCTTGCTGACCCGTCAGAAAAGGAGCCTCCGCTTCGGCATAGCGCACGCGTGTTCTCGCGCGCGCGTGGAACGCGGCGGCCCCCGCCGATTGGTCGAAATGCCAGTGGGTGAGTGCTACCAGCCGGACGGAGGACAGCCCGACGCGGGCTTCCTGAAGCCCCATCATCAACGAAGACGCGGTTGCATCGGGGCCGGTATCGATGACAACGGCTCCGGGGAAGGTCTTGATAATGTCGTCGGCGCTCTGGCTACGGCGATGCTGGACGCACCAGATTCCAGGAAGGGGCTCGAATATATCGAAACGTCGCATGGGCGAGACGGCAGTATAGAATGTCTCGCGCCATGGATGTCACCTGGCTCGTTTTTAAAAAGGAGCTCTTACCGATCATGCGCTCGCTCTTGCTCGTTCTGACGATATTGCTCTCGAGTGTCTCATTGGGCGCTCAGGAGGCCCCTCACGCAAAGAATGTGATCCTGCTCATCGGCGATGGGCTCGGCGCGGCTCAAACTGCGTTCGGCCTCCACTACGCCAATATGGTGGAGGGCCGAAAGCTGCATCTCGAAGCTCTAATGGATGACGGTAATACTGGCTATTCGATGCCGATACCTTATCTCAGCACCGTCATCGATTCCGCGGCCGCAGCGTCGCAGCTAGCGACCGGGCGGAAGGCCCGAAACGAGACGTTGAGCTTGAGCCCAGATGGCTACGTCGTGGAGACGGTTCTCGAGGCGGCCAAGAGACGTGGTCTTGCGACGGGGCTCGTCTCTAACATGCGTCTCTCCCACGCCACGCCCGCGGCCTTCGCCGCACATCAAATCTCGCGATACAACCCCGAGCCCGCGATTATGGACGATGTGCTCACCGGCTACGACGTCGACGTGTTATTGGGCGGAGGGGCCCGAGCGCTCGTGCCCTCGGGCCGGCGCGTGTCGGAATTTCTGCCAGGTATCGTCGACAAATTAGACGGTGACTCGAATCGGAAGGACGAAGTGAATCGCATCGCCGAAGCGAAGGCGAAGGGTTATGTTGTTGTCTCCGATCGAACGGGCCTCGCGGAAGCGTCGCCAAAAGCGGATAAGCTGCTGGGGCTCTTTGCCGCGTCGCATCTGCCCTACGTGCTGGATACGCGAGCGATGGGGCTCGAATCGGTGCCGAGCTTGAAGGATATGACCCAGGCCGCGCTCGACATGCTTTCACGGACAGGCAACGGCTTTTTTCTAATGGTGGAAGGAGGTCGCATCGACTATGCAGGGCATGACAACGACGCTGGAACGATGCTTCACGAGATTCTCGATTTCGATGAAGCGCTCGGCGCCGTGCTCGATTTTGAGGCAAGGCACCCGGACACGCTCGTGATCGTGACGGCAGATCACGGGACCGGTGGGTTTTCGTTCAGCTATGGCGACTTCAACGGCCGCCCCCCGGGATGGGAGCTTCCGAGCGGTCTCGGCTATGCGCCCCACCATTCATATCCTACCCGGGAGCAACTCGTGGCGCTTGGCCGTCAATCCGCGTCCTACCTCTACATTCTCGACGAAGCGAAGGGCTCTCCCGAGAGCCTCGTCGAAGAGGTGCGAGCCCACACTGGATTCGAGATGACGATCGAGGAAGCGAGAAAAGCTCTCGTCCGCGACGCCGACGGAAAGGCTGGGATCGAGGATTTCAGTCAGTTCTATCAAGACCAAGCAAGCAACCCAGCCTGTCTTCTAGGCCGGCGCCTCGCTCGTCACACATTCGTCGTCTGGGCGACCGGAGGACACACAATGGAGCCCATTCTCACTTTCGGACGTGGCCCCGGTGCGGAGATGTTACGCGGGGTTTACGAGAACACCCACGTCTACGACGTCGCTATGAAGGTGCTTCAGCACTACTCCGGAGGTTGTTAAAAGCAAGGGGATGTGGGGATAGGAGGGGATGTGGGGATGAAGAGATGGTTCGCCTTTATCTCCACATCTCCAACCGGTCCCCACATCTCCTTTGCTTTTCTTGTCTTTTTCGGTTGTTGGTTAGCGCTTTCGGATCTGTACGTCTCGGCTGAAAGTTGTGGCTTCGATGACGGCGCTACCGTCGCCGACCACGGCGCTGATATTGCGGCGTCTCTTGCTGCTCGAGGTCACGGTCATCGGGAACTCCGATTCGATCTCGCCGCTGAAAGTGCTGGCTTCGAGCTCGAAGCCTACGTCTTCGCCGATCACGATGACGACGTCACCGGAGTGGGTCGTGAACTCGTAGCGGCCGCCGCTCACGATTTGGCCCGTATATCGGATATCGCCACTCACGCTTTCGAACTCGCCCTGCTCGCAGGACACTTGGCGGATGCGGACGTCCCCGCTGACACTCGAGATCGAGAGCTCTTCGGCCTCGATGGAATGGATCGTGACGTTCCCGCTGACGCTCGCGATCTCGACATCGTCGTCGGAACGGGCGTTGCGAATTTCTACGTCTCCCGAGACCGACTTCGCTTTCACGAGGTTTGCGACGTCACTCACTTCGATCTCGCCGCTTACCGAGCTCACACTCGTCTCACCTTCGACTCCTTTTAACGTCACGTCGCCGGAGACCGAGCTTATCTCGACTTCCGTCCCGACGGGGACGGTGATGCGATAGTCGACGGAGACGCCGCCATGGCCGTGCTCGTGGTCGTCAGCATGATTATTGCGTCGTCGATGCGGGTAACGCGTCTCGACACGCACGCGGTTGCCTTGGTGGGAAATGTCTACCTCCACGCGCTCGAGAAGATCACGATCGCCGCGCCCATGAAGACGTTTGACCGCTTCGATCGTCAATTGATTCCCGGAAGTTCCCGAAACACGGATGTCTCCGGAGATGTTGGAAAGAGAGAACTCTCCATTGGGGCCGATATCGAATGTGCGAGAGGTCCGTTCTTCGCGGTCTTGCGCGACGCTCATGCCTGCCGTCAGCAGGGCACTAATCAGTAACGTGGTTGTGAATCGTATGTTTTTCATATTTTTTGCTCGTTTCATCCGATGGGATTCGGTGGGTCGTCCGAACCACGGATTTCGTCTATCAAGTCGAGGGCGTTTTGACCCTCGCCCTTGCGAACTTCGTTGATGAGGAGAATCGTCTTCTGAAGAAGCTCGACTTTGCGCCTGGAAGCTTCGAGAAGGCTCTCTTGGGCCGCCAAGCTCCCGGGCTCCGTCGCCATGGCTTCACGGCTTTCGTGGATCGCTTGCTCGATGAGGTCGAGACTCTCGGTCATCGTCCCGTTCAGCGCGCTCGGGAGCGTACCGTCGTTCAGTTCGATGATTTGCTCGAGCCCCGTGATCGCGTTCTCATAATGGATCTCCGCGCTTCGTAGCTCCTCGGTCACCAAGTTCGCGAGCGCGGCTGGGTCTTCCTTCGCCAAGTCGGCCATCTGTATCTCTTTCGGTGGGCGAAGCGCGATGAACAAGCTCACGCCTAGAACGAGGGCGGCGGCCGCGGCGAGCCCGCTCTGAAAATACGACCTTCGCGACTGGACGCGTTGGCCAGAACGGATGGATTCCGCAATGGAGGCCCAAGCCTGCTCGGGAGGTGCGTGGCGGGAGAGGGTCTTTGCCTCTCGACGTACGGCACGTAGCTCCGCGAGCACGATCCGACAATCGGTGCATTGCTCGAGATGGTTCGCGAGGGTTTTTTTCTCTTCCGGCTCGAGCTCTTTGTCGATATAATCACTCAGCTGGTTGGTGAACGCATCTTCTTTCACGATGTTTCTCCCACCTTCAAAGGGGTGGCAATCGGGCTCCCTCACGGACTCCGTGCCGTCACCCCAATCCCAAATCTCATCGAGACAATAGTAGGTCTCAGGATCGTCAGGGTCGCCTTCGAGGCGAATTGTGCTAACCTGGTCGGATCAAAAGGAGAGTTTGGTTTATGCAAGTCTATAGTACTTTTCTATTGGCTGGCCCGTTGCTTCTATCCGTCGCTTGTGGCACGACGTCGCAGTCGCAGACCCATCCCGACGTGGTTGAAGCCTCGAGCGGGGGCGTCGAGAGCGTTGTCGCCCGCGTTGGCGATCGCGAAATCACGATTGCCGAGCTGGATCAGAAAGTGTTGGCAAGGAACGTCCAGATTTTTCAGGAGCTATACAATGCCCGCAGCGCCGCGCTCGCAGAGCTCGTTGCGGAGGTGCTATTGGCCCGCGAAGCCGAAAAGCGCGGCATCACGGTGGATGAGCTCATCGAGCAAGAAATCACGTCCGACGTGACTCCGGTGACCGACGAGGACATCGACGCCTTCTACGAGCAGAATAGGGTAGGCCTTCGCGGCCAGACGCGCGACCAGGTCGGGCCGCAGATTCGGGAATTCTTGGAGAGTCAGGATGAAGGCATTGTCCGACAGAGCTATATCGACGGGCTCCGCGATGAGGCCGGCGTGCATGTCGCATTGTCGCCGCCTCGCGTGCCAGTTACGGTTGCATCGAACGAACGTATCCGCGGCTCGGGGGACGCGGAGGTGACGATCATCGAATATTCCGACTTTCAATGACCGTACTGCGCACGGGTCGGTCCGGCCCTCAAGCAGGTTGAAAGCACTTACGGCGACAAGGTTCGTCTCGTCTATCGCGATTTCCCCCTTCCCAATCATCCGCAAGCTCAGCCCGCCGCGGAAGCCGCTCTTTGCGCCCACGCACAAGGACAGTTCTGGGAGTACCACGACAAGATTTTCGAGAATCAACGGGCGCTCGGAAACGATAACCTGAAGCAAATGGCTTCCGACCTGGGGCTCGACGTAGAGGCTTTCAACCAGTGCTTCGACTCTGGAGAGTTTCGCGAGGCGGTCAGGGCCGACTATGAGCAGGGCGGTACTCTTGGCGTAAACGCAACGCCGGCATTCTTCATCAATGGCCGATTCTTGTCGGGCGCGCAGCCCTTCGAGGCCTTCCAGCGCATCATCGATGACGAGTTGAGCCACTAGAGCTTCAACCCGGTTATCCTCGCGCTTTTTTTCGGTAGCCCGCTGTGGGGATTTCACCACCATGTGACACGATTTCCGTCGTTTTTGAGCGCTTTCAATCGTCTAACTCGCGTAACTAGCTGAGTCCAAAGCGCTCCGCCGATGGGCGGTGAAGTGCCGGAGCGGCACGGTTCTTGCCGCTGTTTTGAGTCATGGAAGCTCAGGCAGATACCCCAAATGCGCCGAAAGACCAGGCATCGACGTCGAATGCGAACAGTGTCGACGCTTCGGACCAGATTCCAGGAGAGCGTTACCACATCGTGGAGCGTCTCTCGACATGCGCCATTGGCGCCGTCTACAAGGCGCTCGATACGATTCTCGATCGCCCGGTCGCGATCAAATGCGTGCGACTCGATACGCCGTTTGCAGGTCGGACCCCTGACGAGCTCCGCGAGCGATTCGTGCGTGAGGCGCGCATCGTCACCCGGCTCCAGCACGCCAACATCGTTACCATCCACGATATCGTCGCCACTCCAAATCGCGGCTTCATCATCATGGAGTTTGTCGAAGGCCGGACGCTCGAATCTCTCAATGAATCGGAAGGCCGGCTTCCGCTCGCACCCGCCATCAAGATCGTAGCGCAGCTCGCGAGCGCTCTCGATTATGCGCACCGGTGCAACGTCGTGCATCGCGACGTCAAGCCGTCAAACATTTTGGTGTCTTCCTCCTTGAACATTTGGGTCGCCGATTTCGGGATTGCAAAATCGGAGCTCTCGAGAACTTGACGATGGCTGGTGGCGTTCTTGGGGCTCCCAGCTATATGTCGCCGGAGCCTTCCAGTCCGAGCGTCGATGAGGCCGTGATCGTGGAGCTCGATCGCCTACTCCATTTGGCCGCGAGCGGGACTTTCTCTCCCTGCTTGGACTGTCCGCAACCGCAGCCGAGAGTGAAAGGAAAAGTAGTTACCTCAAGTTGGTAGGGCAATATCATCCCGATCGGTTCCCGGGAGTGGATGAAAAGGTCCGCGACAAGCTATCCCAGCTCTGCGCCGCGGCCTCCGAGGCATGGAAGGAATTCGAAACGTCCCGCGACGTGCACGAGGCATCGCGCACGTCGAATCCGGGCAACGGCCACCAGGCCGCAGGCGGCGGTGATCCAGCTCCCTTCGACAGCCAGGTCCACGCAAGGGGCCTTTATGACCGTGCCTTGAGCTATTTCGATAAGGAGGAATATTGGGACGCGATTCAGCTTGTTCGAAAAGCTATCGCCGGCGACGAACAAGTCGCGGAGTATCACGCCCTTCATGGACGAGCACTGCTACAAAACCAGAAGTGGTATAGACAGGCCGCCGAAGCCTTCCTTAAAGCTACCGAGCTCGACCCGAACAACGTCACATATATCGGTACGCTAGCCCTGTCTACCAGGCGGAGGGCATGAGGATGCGCGCGGACAGCATACTAGAGCGCGCTCAGGCTATCGACCCCGCTTACGTTCTTCCCGAGATCGGCGGGGGGAGTGACCTGGTCGTAGACTAGGAAAATTCGAACGAATGTCCTCAGGCAATTGGTAAGGCTTCGTGCGCTATCTATAATCCCAGCCAAGGAGGACACGACGTGAGCGACGATCTCCGTTATCCGATTGGCAAGTTCCAGTCGGGGAGGTGTGCGTCCATGGCTTTCGCGAGGTCAAAGTGCCCAACGAGCGGTCATTCGAGTCGGCGTGGAAACCAGGCCAAACACCTGTTCAAAAAATGAAGCAATGTTCATACCAGACGAAAAACTAGTTTGTTTTCAATGCCGCATTGCCGAAAGCTCTCGAAGGACGCGCTCATATTGCAAGGTTTTCTGACATTTTTTGGGGCTGAAACGGGTTGATAGTTAGCGCAAATCTTTGTGTCTACACTGGTTGTTAGAATTTTCTCGCAATTACACAAGGTGTACAGTTTTCGAACACGCTAAAGCACGTACGATCCGGGGGAGGAAAGTTACACCTACAGCAAGGCGGCGATAGCGACGAGCGCGAAATAGACGACGACCCAGAAGACCGTCATACCGATCGGGAAGCGAAAACGGTACGGGTCGTAATCCTCCGCTTGTGGGTTGTCAGGACGTTTCCCTGCTCCGGTCGGGGCTTGACTGAATGCCCAGGCGTAGGCGATCAAGGTGCGGCCGGTCGTGGAAGCCAATTGCCCCGCCGAATGGATCGCGGCGACGAGCTGTTCGATGAGCGATTTGAAAGGTCTGCGATAGAACCAGTCCGTGTCCACGCTGACGGTCGCTTCGCCGCCGAGTTTTCCGATCAGCAGCCAGAACGCGATGGCGGTTCCGGCCAGAAGCTGATACGCCGACACTACGTGGTCCAACGTATACGGATGGTATTCGGCACCGAATGGCAGAAGCCCGTAGAGCAGACTGGGGACGACGCCGTAGAGTGTACAGAGAATGGCTCCGACGCCCATCGCAACGAGCATGTTCAACGGGAGTGGTCGCAGCTCGAGATCTTTCTTGGGGCCAAAGAACGTGAAGTAGGGAAGTTTGAGTCCAGTGTGCAAGAACGTTCCGATGCTCGCCAAAGTTAGTAGGAGCTCGACAATGGGCAAATGCGATTCGGCCGCCGCCGAGATGATCATGGATTTGCTGATGAAGCCGTTGAAGAGCGGGAATCCGGAGATCGAGCACGCTCCGACGGCGTAGAGTATGACGACGAGCTTCATTCGGTCGGCGATGCCGCCGAGCTCCGTCAGCTTGCGAAGCCCGGTAGCATAGATAACGGCCCCCATTCCCATGAACAAGACCGATTTATAGAGGATGTGGCTGAACGCATGCGCCGTCGCCCCATTGAGCGCTAGATCCGTGCCCATCCCGACGCCGGCCACCATATATCCGACTTGACTGATGATGTGATAGGCGAGAAGGCGGCGAATGTCGTTCTCGAGAACGGCGTAGACGACGCCGTAGAGCGCCATCGCGACACCTGCCCAAACGAGAACGTCCGCACCTGGAAAGAGTCTCAATAGCACATAGACCGCGGTTTTGGTCGTGAACGCGCTCAGAAAGACACTACCGGTCACGGAGGCTTCTGGGTAAGCATCCGTCAACCACGCATGAAGCGGCGGGATGGCTGCGTTGATGGCAACTCCGAGAAGGATCAACCAAAAGGCGAGGGGGTCGGTGTCAGACGCCATCAAGGCTGTGATGGCAAACTCTCCGCCCCGAGCTAGATGCACGAGGATACCCGCGAACAAGAGAGAGCCGCCGAAAATATGAACGAGCAAGTAATGATAGCCCGCGCGCGCCGAGCGCTCCGTCCCGCTCTGCCAAATCAAAAAGAGAGACGAGACGGCCATGAGCTCCCAGAACACGAACAGGGTCGCCCAATCTCCCGCGAGGACCACGCCGAGCGAGGAGCCCGCGTAGATGAGAGTGGAAACATGCTCTCCGGCGCTGTCGTTGTGGAGCGCGTACAAGATGCCCACGAAGGTCACGATCGTGAATATCAGCGAGAAGACGAGGCTCAGTGGATCGACATGGAGAAGCGTGAGCGAATATTCGCCGACGGAGAGCTGCCAGCCGGATGTAAAGTCCAGCGATTCCCAGCTGATGAGCGCGGCCACGGTTCCGGCCGCTAGCGCCACTCGCCGCGCGGTCCCGTGAACGAACGGCACAATTGCCGCGGTCAGGAAGAGGACGAGCCCGGGATGTATCATCATCTGGTGGTCTAGTGGTCTAGTTGACCTGGTTCGTCCAGTTGGTTGTCGTAATAGTTCACGTTGCGCTGCACGAACTTATGCCCGACCCATTTGGATCCCAATACGATGAGGCCGCAGCCGAGCACCCCGTACACGAAATCGAACGCGGGAAGCTTGTGCCAGAAAAATGTGGCATGGGCGAGGTGGCGAAAAGCAAGCTCGAGAGCCGCTGTCGACAGGACGAAAATCACGGTAGCGATAGTGATGCGTTTCATCCGCCGCCCCCCGCCAGCATGAGCGGAGCGGGTGCCACCAGGCTCGCGGCCGCCTGCCAGGCGAGCTCGTAGAAGTGAAGCCCGATATCGGGAAAGATGCCGAGCAAGATTGAGATCGCCGCCGTCACGGCCAAAGGAAGCCAAAGAAGAACAGACGCTTCCTTGAAGCGAAAGGGAGCGTCGCTCTTTCCGAAGAAACCCGTATAGACGATCGGAAAGAAATAGGCGAAGTTCAAGAGACCGCTCAAGACGAGAACACCGACATAAATGGTGTGATTGGCCTCGAGCGCTCCCAGCCCGAGGTTCCATTTGCTGAGAAAGCCGGCAAATAACGGCATCCCCGCGAGGCCGAGCGCGCCGAGCGTGAACGCGCCGAAGGTCACTGGCATCTCACGCCCGAGCCCGCGGAGGTCAGCGATGTACTCTTTGTGGGTTTTCGTGTAGATCGAGCCGGCGCAGAAAAATAAAGTGATCTTCATGAATCCATGCGCCGCGATGTGGAATATTGCGCCGACGAGCGCGTGCAGCGAACCCAGCGCCGCGCCCAAAACGATGTAAGAAAGCTGGCTCACGGTCGAATAAGCAAGCCGCCTCTTTAAATGATCCTCTCCGAGCGCGCGCATCGAAGCGATGAGAATCGTTGCCCCCGCGGCGAATGCCAGGATGTTCGCGAGCCCGAGCTCTCTGGTGAGGTCGACCCCGAACACGAAGCCGACGATCCGTACACATCCGAAGACGCCCGCTTTCACAACAGCGACGGCATGTAGAAGCGCGCTCACTGGCGTCGGCGCGACCATCGCGGCGGGGAGCCATCCATGTAGTGGCATGATGGCGGCTTTGGCGCCAATTCCGATGATGAAGAGCACGAAGAGCGCCTGGAGTGTTCCGGACGACGCACTCCCCGAGAGAAAGCCTCCCGGCTGGAACGTTGCGCCGGGCGCTAGGCCTGCGCTCCAAACGACCGCAACGAGCAGCGCCTGTCCCGCGATGAGCGTATAGGCGAGATATTTGCGACCGCCGGCGACGGCTTCCTCGTTGCGGCGATGAATCACGAGCGGGTAGGTCGCTATAGTGAGGATTTCGTAGAAAATGAAGAATGTCGCCAGGTTGGCCGCGAACGCGATCCCAATAGCGCTCGAAACGCAGATCGCAAAGCTCGCGTAATAGCCTGTCTGGTGGGTGTAGCCTCCGCTCCGCATATAGCCGATCGAGTAGACGGAGGTGAGAATCCACAATGACGATGCCAGCAGCGCGAAAACCATTCCGAACGCGTCGGCACGGAGATGGAGCGCCCAGCCGGGCACGAGCTCGAGCGGCTGGCTCTCGACTACGCCGCCATCGAGCACCGTAGGGAGCAGCGAGAAGACGATCGCGAACTTGATGACGGCTGCCGCGAGGGTGCAAGCTTCCCGGAGGTTCGGATGGTTGCGAAACACGAAGATCGCGACCGCGGCGACGAGAGATACGAGGACCGCTGCTAAGGGGCCGCCGGACATCAATAGCTCGTTCACGAGGGAAGCCCCGGTTGGATGAGCTCGGTCACGACAGTTTGGTTGAAGAGACCGAGGAGAAGCGCGAGCACCGCCAGCGTCAGGATTGGCGCGAGCATGGGGAAGGGAAGCTCGCTCGTGTCTCGCGTTTCTTCATCGTTCTCGGGGCTGAGATAGACTTTCTCGAGCACGCGAAAAAAATAGACGGCCCCCAGGAGGCTCGAAAGGATGAGCGCTGCGAGAAACGGGAAGTAGCCCGACTCGAGCGCGGCGAGCGCGAGGTAGTATTTGCTGAAGAATCCGGCGGTCGGGGGAAGCCCAATCATGGAGAGTGCGGCGACGGTGAAGGCCGCCATCGTCAACGGAAGCCTGCGACCCATGCCCGCGAAATCGCACACACGAAACACACCGAGACGCCATTGGACTCCGTTCACGGCCATGAAGAGACAGCCCTTCATGACGGCGTGGTTGACGACATGCAGAAGGGCTCCCGTCAGCGCGAGCGGCGTTCCGATCGCGATCCCGAGCATGATGTAGCCCATCTGACCGATGCTCGAATAGGCGAGCATCCGCTGGACGTCTTTCTGAGCGAGCGCCATCAACGAGCCCGCGACCACGGCGATCACAGAGGCCCAGCCAAGAAGAAGGAGCGGCTCTCGCGGCCCCGTACCCGCGACGAACACATAAAAGAGAATTCGGTAGAGCGCGTAAGCGCTCACTTTCGTCATGACGGCGGCTACGAACCCAATCACTGGGCCGGGAGCGTAAGTGTAGGTGTCAGGAAGCCATCCGTGAAGGGGGAACAGAGCGGCTTTGATGGCGAGCCCTATCACGATGAAGGAAACGGCGACGACGATGACGGGGGAGTCTGACGTCTCGGGTAAGCGGGCGGCCATGTCCGCCATGTTCAGCGTGCCCGTCATGGCGTAGAGGTAGCCTACTCCGATCAAGTAGAAGCTCGCCGCCACCGTTCCAATCAAGAGATAGCGGAAGACGGCGACGATGGCTTTGCTGCCGCCCGATGAGAGAAGCGCATAGGCGGAGATGGACGAGATCTCGAGAAAGACGTAGAGGTTGAACAAGTCGCCGGTCACGACGATCCCTTGAAGGCCCGTGACGAGAAGAGCAAAGAGACTGCAAAACGTTCCCGTGCGGCGCGCTGTCCATCCGCTGAGATAAGGTCCGCTGTAAAACGCGGCGAGCACGGCTAGGAAGCTCACGAGAGTCGCCATGACTCCACTCAAAGGATCGATGACGATCTCGATTCCCCAGGGCGGAGGCCAGCCGCCGACGTGATAGCTCAACACCTCGCCCTCGAGGCTTGCGCGAAGCGCAAGGATCGAGCAAAGCAGAGAGCCCGCGGTCGCGAAGAGCAATCCGGCGCGCGCAAAGCGCCCGCCACCCATGGCAAGGAAGGGGATCAGAAGCGCGCTCGTGAGAGGCACGAGAACGATCAGGATCGGTGTGTGATCCATGAGTGCTACTTCAGCTTCTCCATTAGCTCGGACTCATCCAACGTTCCAAAGCGACGGTGAATCCGGATGAGGAGCGCAAGAGCCACGCCCGTCGTGCTGACGCTCACCACGATGGCGGTCAGCATCAGCGTGTGAGGCAGGGGGTTGATGTAGTTGCGTGCGATCGGAGTCTCGTCTCCGTGGCGTACGATCGGCGGCGTGGCGTCGCTCTTGTATCCCAAGATGATGAAAAAAACGATGACGGCGACCTGAAGGATGTTCATCGCCATGAGCTTCCGAACGAGATGCGGTCGGGCAAGGATGCCGTATAAGCCGATGAGGAACAATGAAGCTGCGAGGCAGTAATTCACGAAGCTGAGCGTTTCGGCTTCCACGCTTTATTCCTCCGAGCCCATCGTCAGGACGTCGAAAATCAATACCATCACCGCGGTGACGGTGATAAAGACACCCGTCTCCACCGAAAGGGAGCCCATCTCGCGCAAGTGCCCGCCATGAAAAGGAAGAGGGAGGCCGGAATAGTCGAGAAAGTTTTTCTCGAAGAACAAGCTGACGAGTCCCGTGCCCGTGTAGACGAGCACTCCGATCGAGCCGATCGCCACTGTGTAGGTCGGGAGAAGCCTGAAGGCGGGTGCTCGCCCGCGCACGAGACGTACGAGAATGATGGCGGCGGCGCATATGGCGCCGCCCTGAAAGCCTCCTCCGGGGCTCGTATGTCCGTGGACGACGACGTAGAAGGCGAAGAGGCTGATGAAGGGGATGAGCAGTCGACTCGTCGCGTCAACGATGTCGCTCCCAAACTCATAGGGCGTCGCCTTTTTTTCAGTAGGGCCCGAGCGTGCAGGGGTGAACGCGCCGAGCACAAGGAGGCAGGCAAGCCCCGCGGTGAGGATCACGACTGTCTCGCCGAGCGTGTCGTAGGCGCGATAATCCGCGAGGACGGCGGTAACCATGTTCGCGGCGCCGGTCTCCGCGACGGCGCTCTCGATATAACGGGGTGAGACGTGGGTCGAGGCAGGTGCGTTAGGATCCGCGATGGTAGGCAGATCTCGCGCGGCATAAAACAAGATGGCCGCGGCGGCGACGAAGGGTAGCCATGCGATTCTTTGAAATATTTGCTGCACGGTCTAGGTCACCTTTCGGTGCGTTCGATAAATAGCTGACACGAAGAAGACGGTTGTAATGGCTGCGCCAATCGCCGCTTCTGTGAAGGCCACATCGAGTGCGCCAAGAAGCGTGAAGAAAATAGCGGAGAAGAAACTGAAAGCGCCGAAAATGACCACGGCGCCCAAGAGATCCGACACTTGTAGCGCGGCAATGGCACACAAGACCATCATTGCGAGAAACAAAGTTACGATAGGTGCGATCATAGCTGCCAGGATGTTTTAGTCATTGGTCACTAGTCAGTGTCACGTGGGGACTCCCAAGGGACGAGGCCGCTTCGATAGGCGGCTCGGCCGAGCGCGTGTGTGGCGGTGGGGTTCGCGAGACCGACGAAGAAAATGATCAACACGATCTTCAATCCGTTGAGGGTGGCGCCTTCGAGCACCGCCGTCCCCAGCACCATGAGAGCTACCCCGAGGGTGTCGGACTTGCCCATGGCGTGAAGTCGCGTGAAGAAGTCTGGAAGTCGCAGGATACCGAGTGCACCTGTCACAATGAAGAAAAAACCTGAGCCGAGCAGCGCGCATGCCAAATAATCGGTCATGGGCCGGTCTCTTTGCCTTCGAAATATTTGGCGAGCGCCAAAGCTCCGATAAAGCTGATCAGCGTATAAGACAGCGTAATGTCGACGAAGATGTCCTCGCGCCCGGTAATACGGCCCATCAAGAGCACGAGCACAATCGTCTTTGTTCCGACGAGCCCTAGACCGCTCAAGCGGTCCCATAGCGTCGGGCCGTGAAGGAGCCGATAGAGCGACACCAACATCGTGAGTGCGATGCCGACCGTAAGTGCCCAGATAAAAGTGTTCATTGTGAGCGGGGCGTTTGGGTTAGTTCTCGTTAGTGCGGAACAGCGTGCGGATGCGCTCTTTCATGTTTGAAGGTGACGGTTGTGTGCTCAAAAGAGGCTCCGCGGCGTCATCGGTGAGCGCGTGGACGACGTATTCGTCGCCGCGCACGTCGATGGTCACGGTTCCGGGTGTGAGTGTTATGGAGTTGGCGAGCGTTGCCCGCGCGATATTGTGCGGCAGGGGATAATCGAATTTTACGACGGTCGGCCGGATCTTCATTTTCGGGCTCAGTACGATCTGCGCCACCTGAACGCTCGAGATGACGATCTGCGTCGCGAGCCAGGGGACATAACCGACAAGGCGAATCCAGGGAAACGTCCAAAAAGGGTGGCGCCCAGCCGCGCCTAGCGGCGGAGAAAGCGCATAGAGCCAACACGTTGCCACTGCCATCGCCACCGAACTCAGAGCACCCGCGGCCAAGTGGAAGGTGTCTATCTTTCCGGAGAGGATGACCCAGAAGACGAAGAGCAATCCGGCGAGTGGTGCACTTTCATGAAACGGGAGAGGCCCTGTGGACTTTTGCGAATTTTTGGTTGGCGGCACCGCGTTTGCCTCCATCGGTATGATAGATGAGCGGTTAAGCAAATCATAACATGAAATGTAATATAGTGGTCGCATGGCTTCCCCCTCCGAGACGGAGAGCTCGCCTCTAGGAAGCCAGCGCGTCTCCCAGCGCAAGCATTCTGCGGACGACGCCGCACTCGATCGCGAAAACCTGACACGTTCCGCGGGCACCGTCAGCCTTGGCGTCGTGGTCTCGAGAGTGCTCGGCCTCGTCCGCGAACAGGTGCTCGCCTATTTGTTCTCGGCGCGCATCGTGTTGGACGCGTTCTACGCGGCCTTTCGGCTGCCGAACTTGTTTCGCGACATGTTCGGCGAAGGCGCCTTGAGCAAAGCCTTCGTCGCGACGTTCTCGGAGATCCAAGAGAAAGAGGGAAAAGAAGCCGCGCTTCGTCTGGTGAGCGTGGTGTTGAACGCGATGATCCTTGTGGTGGCTGCGCTGACCCTGGCCGGCATTCTTTATGCTGATGGCCTCGTAGCCTGGGTCTTTCCCGGCGCGGGCTTCGACACGCCGCTCGCTCCGGATGAAAGCTACGGTTTTGCGACGAAGCGGGACCTCACGGTGCGGCTCACGCAGATCATGTTCCCGTTCATTCTCTTCGTCAGCCTTGCCGCCCTCGTCATGGGTGTTCTCAATGCACGCGGCCGCTTTCTCGTTCCGGCGCTGGCTTCGGCGTTCTTCAACATCGGGTCGATCGTCGTCGGCGTGATCGGCTACGTCGTAGCACCTCGCTACGGCCAGCATCCGGCGATTGGGATGGCGATAGGCGTGCTGGTGGGCGGCCTCTTGCAGCTTTTGTGGCAGCTCCCGTCTTTATTTCGACTCGGGTACCGCTATCGCCCCAATTTCGACTTTCGCGACCCGTGGCTCGGGAAGGTGTTGCGTCTTTTCGGGCCGGGAGCCCTGATTGCTTCGACCGTTCAAGTCAATCTGTTGGTGAGCTCGATTTTCGCGTCGAGGGGCGAAGGGTGGATGACGTGGATCATCCAGGCTTTTCGCATTCTGCACTTACCCCTCGGCCTCGTCGCCGTCGCGGTCTCGGTCGCCACGCTCCCGGCCCTCAGTCGCGCGGCGGCAAAAAGAGACATAGACGGCTTTCGCGACACGTTCTCTTTCGCGACGCGACTCGTGGTCCTGTTTACCGTGCCCGCCACGGTCGGTCTTCTCGTGCTGGCGCCTCCCATCGTTCGCCTGATCTTCGAGCAGGGTCGTTTTTCCTCGTCCGATACGGTGCAAGTTGCTGGCGCTTTGCGTTTCTACGCCGTCGGCCTCTTGAGTTTCGCTGCCGTCAAGATCGTGACCGACGGCTTCTATGCACTCCAGGACGTTCGCGCGCCGCTCGTCGTCAGCCTCGCGAGTATGCTGGCCAACGCGGCCCTCAACTGGCTCTTTGTCGTTCGGCTCGGGCTCGATCATCGAGGACTGGCGCTAGCGACGTCGACGACGATGACGATATCTCTCGTTTTCCTCTGGTTTCTGTTTCGACGTCGAAGCGGGCTCGAACATCTCGGCGGCAGGACGGTGCTCGTGACCTTTGGCAAAACGGTGGTAGTCTCCGCAGTAATGGGTGCGGTCGCGTTTCTTACCTTTCGAGGCATCGACAGCTCTCTCGGACATGATGTGGTGTGGACGCGACTGCTGCAGGTAGGCAGCTCCGTTCTCGCGGGCCTCGCGGTGTTTTTCTTCGGGTGCAAGCTTCTTCGAGTCCGAGAGTTGAATCAAGCACTCGCGGCGTTTAAGTAAGAACTTCGGAGGTGAGATGGGATTGGTAAAGCCGTGTATGCTCGTCGTTCTGGTCTCGATGCCCGAGGCCGTTGCGACGGCGCAGATGCGGCAGCGGCCGTCGATCAATTACGGCGAGCGGAGTACGTTCGAGTTCGAGCTGCGTCGATGGCGCTCCGACCTCGTCTCGGAGATGCGTCTTTCAACTCCAGATGCTATCGGCAGCGACTTCGATCCCGTGCTCGCGCTCGGCCTTCCGCAGCAGCGAACCTTCGACTATCACTTGGGGGTTCGTCTGACGAAGAGAATCAAGATCCGCGCAAATTGGTTTCGAGCTCGCTATGACTCAGACACGTTTGTTTCGGAGGCTTTTACGATCTCGGGGACGACCTTTCCGACGGGCGCGACCTTGACCAGCTTTGGCGAGCTCGAACAAAGACGGGGAGGGTTGCATTTCGACCTTTGGGCCGGACAATATGGGTACCTCGCTGTTGCGGGAGAATGGGCGCGCTTCAGGGCAACGACCGACTTCAGCTCTTCCGGCGGTGGCGTGACTCCGGTGCCACTTACGATGGACTTGCCGATTTTTGGCGTCGCCTCGCGGGTCTATTTGACGCCCGCCCTTGCGGTTAGTGGAGCGGCGCTCGGGATGAAACGTGAGGCGATCGGCATCATGACCGATGTCGAGGTCTCGGTAACTTACAACGCGGTCCCGAGTTTCGCCGTTTCCTATGGCTATAGAAACTCTTACAACCGGTTCAAGAATGTTGAGCCCGGCTCTCGGGCTATCTTTAGGTTGCGCGGTCAGTATTTCGGCATAACGATTCGATTTTGAAAACTACGTTCCTTCATTACTTAGAAGTCGAGAGGGGATTGTCGCCGAATACGCTCGCGGCCTATCGACGGGACATCGCAAAGCTCGAGCTCTACGTGAAGAGCAACCGCAAGACGCTCGCGTCGCTGACGGCTTCGGATCTTCGAGATTTTCTTCGAGACCTGCATCGTCAGGGGCTTTCCTTGCGCTCGATCGGGCGCGTGAGCTCGGCGGTGCGAGGCCTCTATCGGTTTGCCGCTGCCGAAGGAGTCATCCGAACCGATCCGGCAGAGCAGATCGACTCCGCCCGTCTTCCGAAGAGCCTGCCGAGCTACTTGAATTTGGACGAAGTGGACGGCCTTCTCGAAGCGCCCGATACGGCCCTCCCGGATGGGCTCCGGGACCGGGCGATGCTCGAGCTGCTTTATGCCACCGGCCTCAGAGTGTCGGAGCTCATCACATTGAGGATCGCCGATTTCAATTTCGAGGTCGGCTATCTCGTGTGCCAAGGAAAAGGGCGTAAAGAGCGCGTCGTGCCCTTTGGGCGGTCCGCGAAACAGTGGATCGAGCGCTATCTCCGCGACGGCCGTCCGTCTCTCGTGCGGAGGGCGCCAGATGCAGAAGATGCGATGTTCCTGAGCCGCCTGGGAAAAGCGATGACGCGCCAACGTTTTTTTCAGATCCTGAAAGCCTGCGGCCGAATCGCCGGGATCCAAGGCGCGTTGTCGCCGCACGTCGTGCGGCATTCCTTCGCCACGCACCTGCTCGAGCGCGGAGCCGACCTGCGAAGTTTGCAGCTCATGCTCGGGCACTCGAATATCGGAACGACGCAGATCTACACGCATGTGAGCCGCGAAAGGCTGCGACGCATCTACGACAGCCATCATCCCCGCGCAAAAGCTCCCACCAAGTGAACAAAAGTGTCTCCGCAGGGGGACGCTGATGCCGTTGGAGGCGCCCCTTCATCGGTACGAATCTTGCTGTGGATACGTGTACGGCCGCCGCTGAGGAGGTTGTCATGCCAAACGTCCTTCGTGTGTTTCTCTTTGTCTCCATGGCCTCGGCTTGCGGGCACCATGATCCCGTGTATTACGAGCCGCGGCCCGACTATCATCATTACCATCGGCTAGCCTGCGACCACCTCGTGGAATGCCGATACAGCGGAGGACACCACCACTATCGGCCGTACAATGATCACGAGAGCTACTGGCACGTCCATCGAACACGGGAAGGGCGGTACATGAAGTGTTACGTGGAACGGAAGCGCCACGGGTATCGATAAAAGGACGGTCGAGCGAGAATGCCCAACCCAAAATGAGCGAGAGTGTCGGGACGACGTCCGTTGCACCCACCGTGAAGCTTCCCGACATGTCTGGCCTCCCGTATAGACGAGCCCGGTCGCGAGCCGCGTCGGGATGTCGACGGCTCGGGCGAGCGCTGCGAAAAAGACCGCGTGCTCGTTGCAGTCTCCCACACGGTTGTTGAGCACCTCTCGGGCGCTCGGGACCGAGAGGGTCGGCGATTTCGCGAGGTTCTCGAAGACCCAATTGCTCAGCGCCGTGCTTTGTCGACATCCGCGACCCTTGGGTCACCTCTTCCGCTTGCTTGCAGATCTCGGGGTCGTTGGATTGGATGAAGGCATCGGCGCGGACGGGCGTCTGAGCTCATCCTCGGACAAGACGTCGCGCCCGGTATAGGGTGCTTTCTCGCGCTCGATGTGGAGGTCGCCTTCTCTGAGGCTTTGCCGTCCCCCCTCCATAGCATCGAAGCCGTCCGGGAACCGTTCGAGCTTCAAGACGACCGTCTGAAGCTCTGACGCCTCTCCGGCGAAGCCAATAGCGGGGACGGCCGAAGCGAACAAGATGTCGGGCGCTGTGCCGGCCTCTCGTGCTTGAAGGCTGCTGCCAGGCGCTTCTTTCTGGAGCGTCCAACCGAGCGGTGTCTCTTCTTGAAGCACTTCACCCTTGTCGTTGACCCACGCGGTTGTCGTTAGCTCGGCGAAGGTTGTTAGGAGGCGGTACGCTTCTTCTTCGTGCCCGCCCCAGCGCACGATTTCAGGATCTTTGACTTCGATCCTCGCTTCGCCTTCGGTGAGCGTCATCGGATCGAAAAGTCGGACGTGATAGGCTTTTCCGCTCGTCCAGCCGTTCGATGCGAGCGAGTAGTACAAGTTCATTGGAAGCAAAATGGGCTCGTCGAGCGTTCTGGTTTCTGTCCTCTCCGATCGGCTGGAACGGATGGTGAGCTCGAGCTGGTTGCCGTCGACTTTACCGAGCACCGTTGTTTCGAACGGGGAGCGGTGTGTCGATGTTGTGAGCTGGAACTTGAACGTTCGAAGCTGTCCTCGAGAATCAGTCGTAGCCGAACCTTCCATCTTCATTTGACGCTCCCGCCCGAGAAGCTTCAGCATGAACTCGCCGCTTTGCTCGGCGCGATAGCCGTTCTCGAGAGGTGTGAGACGTTCGCGGATATAGCCTATCCGCTCGCCGAGATAGAAGACTTCGCGCTGCGTCAGCTCGGCTTCGTCGGGACCGCTAGACGCAGACAGGTCGACGAGGGTTGCGGTTTCGGAGCGTCCGTAGTTTTGCGAGATATGGAGGCCGAGGAGCCCGAGCCACATCGACACGATCGCGATGGAAAGGAACCGCCCTGGGCGAATGCTCATAGAGATGGAAACGATGGAGGTGAAGTCAGTATAGCATGGGCACTTACATGGGAGTCCTTTGGTGCGGTTGAAGATCGCGAGCAGTCGTCCCGAGCCCGATGTGATGCGTCGTGCCGTCGCGTCGCTCGGGAGAGGTGGTGTTGTCGCCTATCCAACCGAGACATTCTACGGCTTGGCTGCGTCTGCCTTCGACGTCGAAGGATGTCGCCGTGTGTTCGCGATCAAAGGCCGTTCTCGTTCGCGCGCTTTGCCGCTCATCCTCGCAAATCGTTCGCAGCTCGCCGACGTCACGGGGGCGCCGTCGGCTCTGATGCAACGCCTTGCCGAGAAGTTCTGGCCGGGGCCGTTGACGCTTGTGGTGGACGCGTTGCCCGGGGTTGCCGCCGCGTCCGAAGACGGGACGGTTGCGCTCCGCATCAGTGGTCTTGCGATTGCAAGGGCGCTCGCTTCGGCGGCGGGGCCGGTGACATCGACGAGCGCGAACGTCAGCGGGAGTCCACCTGCCATGACGGCCGAGGAGGTCGAGGCTGGGTTGGGCGATCTCATCGATGTGGTCCTGGACGGGGGTGCCACGAGCGGTGGTCGCGCGTCGACCATCGTCGACATCACGGGATCGACGCCGAAGCTCGTTCGAGAAGGACGGGTCGGATTCGCTGACGTGTTGGCCCTGGTTGAATAATGACGGGGAACGACTTCATTTCTTGACTTAGAGTCGCCGCAAAGGTAGTATGGAGTTCAGCTTGCAGCGATTGTACTCGAATAGACGGACATCCCGCATATCTGTTAATTGCGCATGAATTTTACGAGTAGAGGGCTCCAAGCAGCCGCGTTCGTCGCCGTTATCGTGACGTTTGGCTGCGCTGCCAAGCGGGATTTCACTCCCGTCACCGTCCCTTCCTGGAACGTCGTACAGGAAATGATGCTCTCACCTCCAAAAAAATTCTCGGACGGCGAGCGACGGCGCTTCCAAGAGGGCTGGAGCGCGCTTCAGCTAGGAAACCTTGATACCTCGGAGTCCAACCTATCGAGGCTGGGCCAAAAATATGGTCGTAGCCCGGAGGTCACCACGGCGCTCGGGTTTCTCGAACTGCGCCTCGGTCGCTGGCCGGCCTCGGAGCGATATTTCAGCATTGCGCTGGCGGAGCGTTCAGGCTTTAGGCCAGCCGAGAGCGGCTACTTCCTCGCGGCGCTCGCCACGGGAAACGAAGAGCTGGCTTATGAGCGTCTGCTGCAGGTTCGAGAAGCTTCTCCCGACCATCCACTCGTCGATCGCTACGCTTCCACCTTGCAAGTAAACGTTGCCGAGGCTCGGCTCGGTACTGCGAGGGAGCTGATCGAGCAAGGCCTGAACAAGGACGCCGCGAGCGCTTATGCGCGGGCGCTCGAAGTCGCCCCTGAGGTCGGTGGGCTTTACATCGAAGCCGCGGAGGCCGCCCATGCCGCGGGCTTGCACGCGCAGGCCGTGATACACGCGGAGCGCGCCACGGAGCTCGAGCCCAGAAACGGCGGAGCGTTTCGCATCCTGGGCGAAGCCCGTTACGCGACCGACAATCTTACTTTGGCGCTAGAGGCTTTTCGCGCGGGAGCGCGGCTCTCTCCGCGCGATGCCGACGTCATAGCCCGCTTCGAAACCATCGAAGCGGAGTATGAAGAGCAAAACTTGCCACCGGAATATGAAGGGATTCGTGACGCGGACCGGTTGACCCGGCAGCAATTGGCCGCCCTCCTATATCTCGAGCTGAGGGACGCCTATGACGGTGTGCCGGAGACGACACAAGTTATCGCAACGGATATTGGGGATAGCTGGGCTCAGACGTTCATCCGCCATGTCGTAGGGACAGGCATTCTAGAGGTGTTTCCTAATCACATGTTCCAGCCGCAGGCCTTCGTCCGCCGTGCTGATCTCGCTGATGGCCTTGCGGCCGCGATCGAGGTTCTTGCGCCGACGGCTTACGACATGGCGAGGCGGTCATCGCGTTTCAGGCAACATTTTCCCGATCTGTCATCGGAGAACATCCATTACGAGTCGGCGGCCCTGACGACCTCGCTGGGCTTCTTGATGGCTCGAGCGAGCGGGGATTTCGACCCTCAGAGTCTAGTGAGCGGATCCGAGGCCGTGTCGGCGGTCGAAGTGCTCGCGGCGCACATGGCTCCTTGAGCCGGACTCGCGTACAATAGCAGGCACCCACGCAAAACTGCCTGGCCGGCGGAGTATGGGGCCAGAGACCAAAGGGAAAGGGAAGCGAAAAAGGTAACCGCTAAGCTCTTCCGTCAGGTGCCGCTGTTCTCCGGTCTGGAAGAATAAGACTTGGTCAGCCTCATCAACGTTGCATCACGACGGAAATATCCGAAGGATGCGGTGGTGTTCTTCGAGAACGATCTAGGCGACGCACTCTTCATGGTCCTCTCGGGCCGTGTCAAGGTCACGATCCTTTCAGACGACGGCCGGGAGGTCATTCTGTCCATGCTTTCGAAGCACGACTGTTTTGGCGAGATGAGCCTTCTCGACGACCAGCCGCGCTCGGCCACTGTCATCGCACTCTCGGAGACCGAGATCCTTGTCCTCCATCAGAAGGATTTTCTCTCGATTGTCGAAAAACAACCGCGGGTGCTCGTCAACTTGCTCTCCGTGCTCTCGTCGCGTCTACGCAAAGCCAATCAACAAATCGGCAATCTCGCGCTGCACGACGTGTATCCTCGCGTCGAGCGGATCCTTCTCGATATGGCGAGCGAAGACGGCAGCCGCCAGCCGGATGGTCGTGTCATTTGTCGCCGTCCGACGCATCAGGAGATCGCGAATATGATCGGCGCGACGCGTGAGACCGTGTCGCGAATGATCAGCGATCTCGCCAAGCAAGGCTATATCGAGATCGTCGGCAAGAACGTCATCATTCAAGACGCGCTCGCGAAAGAATTTACTCGCTCTTGACGCCTTTGCCTTCAGCCCCGTAGGATTGAATTAGTCATCCACACAAACCAAGAGCTCGTTCCGTTTGCGAAAGCAACTGGCGTGAACTCTTTGCGTTCGGGATCTCCTGAAACAGGTGCAGCTAATTCTCCTCGTTCTCTTGTCGCTTGCCGCGAGACCGCCGCGATAGCGAACAACAATGTGCGTCCACGATGCCAACGCGCGCCGAGAGCCGGAAGCTCGCCGAAGAATTGGAAAAGAGGCTTCGTGCCGGCGACCTCCGTGGTGTGAACCAACTGCTCGATACAGGCGCCATGGTGGAGCGCGTCATCGACAACAGCGAGGTCCGTCTCGGAGCGCTCGAGAGCTCGATCGCGGATCTCATCATTTCACTTCAAGCAGCGCGTGGTTTGGCCGTGAGGTGATCGAAGCCTTGGAGCTCGGAGGCGATTACCGGCTGTTGCATGTATTCGAGAAAGACGGCGAGCGCCGAACGCTTTATCGCCTGTTGACGTCCGATGGAGGCTTGAACTATCACGAGATGGTCCTCGAGTACCGCGGTCAAGCGGGCCGGCAAACGTCTTGGACGTCTATGTTTACTTACCGGCGAGCGGCTTTCGCAATCTTATCGCCGTGCTTTCCAGGTCGCGGCCGCCCGTCGTGAAGCGAGCCTCTACGATAGGCTCGATGCAACGGCAAATGGCGGTGACCTGATCGACGCCTCGAGCACGCTGGTTCGCACGAGCATCAGGCCGAAGGGTTACGACATGTCGCAGCTCTTCGAGCGGAACGAAAGTGCGCATGAAGCGCTGAACGAGCTCGATGCCCGCGTCGGAGGCGACCCGTATCTCCACGCCCAGCGGGCCCGGCTGTTCCTCCTTCAAAATAATTTCGAGGAAGCTCGCCGATCCGCGAATCGCACGGTCACCGAAAAGCCCAACCTCGAGCCAGGATATTGGACGCTTGCGACGATTGGTCTCGAGACGAAGAACTGGGCGCTGCTCGTCGAGGCCTTTGAGGGGCTCGAAACGTCACTCGCGGTGGAGATTCCTGAGCTCGACGACGCACCTGAATATCGCGAGTTCCTGGAATCCCCGTAATACGAAGCCTGGCAAGCTAGAAGATAAGGCACAGCCTGAATGCTGGATGCCGAATGCTGTTTGAAGTAACATTCAAGCCGTCATGTAGAATTACTTGGTAGGATTTGCTTTGACCGCGCAAACGCTTGGTGTTACTTGAGAAGCAGTCATGGTCACAGAGACACAGAGACACAGAGAATCAAAAACACCGTTCGTTACCACGTTCCGTTCGCCCTGCCACGTTGCGACGAAACCTTCAATCAGTCCACCGACGGGTGGACCAATTGCTGCGCGATTTCGGCGAGTCTGGCGCGTAGGCGTCACACCGATCACCCTTGGCCGGTAAATTGCTTCGAACTTTCTTTCATTCCTGGGAGCGCAGGCTCGCCTATACCGATGACGGCGAGCGGCGTGTTCTGCCATTCAAGTGGGGCGCGGAATATCTCCCGAGCTTCGCCGATTGGACAAACCCCAGTTTGGCAACCGGCCTAGCCGCCCGCGGGGATGACCCAACCGATAATGAAGCCGCGCGCCATTTGCTTCACGAGCATACGCAAAAAGCGCTCGCGAAGAGCGCGGACTATTTCGAGCCGGGAGAGGTCAACAATCTCGAACTGTTGGACGGGGAGCTCACCTTCTCGTCATCGGTGACGACCGGTGTCCCGGAAAACGATCGCGTTCACGCCCGTTTCTATCCGGCGGGCGCTAGTAGAATAAAACACGGAGGCGGTCCGGCCGTGGTTGTTCTGCCTCACTGGAACTCAAAAGAAGGGGCTCAGGATGGGTTGTGCAAGCTCCTGAACCGATTTGGGCTGACGGCGCTCAAGGTCGCCCTGCCTTATCACGAAGCGCGGCGTCCGGGAGGGCTCGAACGCGCGGATTTCATGCTCAGCCCGAATGTTGGGCGTACCCTTCAGTCTTGTCGCCAGGCGGTCCTCGACGCCCGTAACGCCGCAGCGTGGCTCGAGAGCGAAGGCTACGGTCCACTCGGCATCGTCGGCACCAGCCTGGGCTCAGCCATCGCATTCGCCGTCTATGCCCATGAGTCGCGGCTCGACGCCGGCGTGTTCAATCACATCTCGCCTTACTTCGCTGATGTCGTGTGGCGCGGCATCTCTACACGACAGGTGCGAGAGGGGCTCGAGGAAGGCGTCGGGCTCGAGGAGCTTCGCCGCCTGTGGCTGCCACTGAGCCCGTTCAGTTATTACGAGCATCTTCGTGACCGGAGCCGGCCATGCCTTTTGATCTATGCCCGCTACGACCTCTCGTTCCCGCCGGATCTTTCGAGGCAGCTTTTGCGTGATGTTGGGAAGCTGGACATCGAACGGGAGGTCTACGAGCTTCCGTGCGGGCATTACACAACGGCGAAATTTCCCTTTAACTGGATGGATGGGCTCCGCATTGCCCGTTTCCTGTCGAGGAAGTTGAGTCCGGACGCTCACTCTCCAAAAAAGTAGGTCCCGCCGAAATAAAACTGGCGCGTATATTGGTTTAAGCTCTGCGGGATATAAAAACGATATTCGATGCGGGCTGCAACGTTGTAGAGGATGTAGATCTCCACACCGGCGCCGATATGTGCGGCCGCCTCGTATTCCGCTGTGTCGAGAACGACCTCCGATGAGTTGAGCATGCTCTGGCCAGTTTCGTTCGTCTCGACCACGATACCGGTTCGCGTCTTTTCGCGACGGACCAACCCGCCTCCAGCGACGATGTAGGGGTGGAACGGCTGTCGCTTCCCGATGTTGTAAACAAACGATCCGTCTATCTGGTAGCGGTTCGTCTGGAAACGGAATGACGGTACGGCCTGGGCGTCGTCGATGCGAACTCCATCCTCAGCGTAGAGGTTGTTCGATCGGGCTAGGTTGAAACCCGTTTCAAAGCTGAGATTGTCGTTGAATCGCAACCCGAACAAACCGCCGACGACGAACGTCCGTCCGAGACTCAGCTCAGGATCACGCAGGTTGGCGAAGCCAGCGCCGCCCCCGAGCTTGAATTTGTGGCTCTGAGCTTCGACGGATTTAGTGGCCGCGAGCGCGCAAAGGACTGCGGCGGTGATTAGTGCGGCCGGGCGAAGTTTCATGCAATAACCTCCTGAAGGCGAGATTCTAACAATTTGGAGACGTCGGTGGGAGAGGAGGCGCATCCTGCTCTCGAGGTCCGCGAGATTAGGAATAGAGAGGCCCGTCCTCTAAATCCCTTGTTGCTAGGACGCGCCCTGTCGCTTCCACTTCGTAAACCTCGTGCCAGGATATCCCTTGCGTGATATCCACGCCAGTCGCGAAAGGGTGGTCTTTCGACCTTGCCTCGTGTTCGGTTGTGGGAAAGGTTAGGTCGATAGTGCTCAGTGCAACCTTACGACAGTAACGAGTACAAGGAGCAAGCCTCATGCCGTACTATGGTTGCTATAAGCAAAGGACTTACGCCGATCAGTGTTCCATGTGGAGGTCGATCGGAGTGTGATAGCGAGGACATCGGCTCCGCTTGCGCGGCTGGGGCGCGGTGGCTAATATGGCGGGCACGATAGCACTAAGAATGACAAAGGAGTAACTATGCGGTTTTTGATCGTTATGCTTGTGCTCGCCGTGAGCACGGGCGGCTTCGCCCAGGACGACGACGCCGAGCGGCGCATCATTAACTACATCAAGGAAAACGCGAAACCTGACGAGCGGCTCGTCCTCTCTGTTCTTTACAACGAGGTGTTCACCACCTCCGACGAGCGGGCAGCGCTCGACAAGCTCACCAGCGCGTTTTTCCGCATCCCCCTCTTCGTGGTCGAGTTCGAGGACCGGCAGGGGCGTCTTCCTACTTTGGAAGACATTGCGGGCCAATTCGCTTTCTACGGAACCGAGGCCGCCGACGTCGTTTTGAGCGTGATGCAGTCCGACCCTCGCGTCCCGAAATTCATCGAGCGGGATCCGAAGACCCGCGAGATCACGAGAATCGATATCGACACGGTGAAGGCTGACGAGCGGTTCAACCGCGCGGTAGAACGGACGCTCACCGGTTGGGAAGGCAAACGCATCCCCGCTATCTCGGGCACGAGCTATAGCGGAGAAGAGATGAACGTCGGCCAATTCTCCGGCAAGGCCGTGCTCGTCTATGTGTGGTTCACGAACTGCCCGCCATGTGTGAAGATTGGGCCAGAGCTCGTAGCGCTTCAAAAGACCTACAAAGGCCAAGGCTTCACGGTCCTTGGGCTCAACGCGGACAGGATCCTGAAATTGAAATATGACGACGCCTATCGCGCGGAATATGCGAAGAAAATCGGCGTGAACTATCCGAATCTCCACCTCACGGACGACGTTCGAGCTTCGCTGGGTAATGTGAACATCTTTCCGACGTTGTTTCTCGTGAACGGCTCGGGAACCATCGCCAATCACTTCGTGAACTTTCAGTCTCGCGAGGTCCTCGGTCCTGCAATCGAGAAGGCGCTCGCGACGCCAGAGAGTGGGGCCTTCTAATATTATTCGGCCCATTTGGAGGTCACAATTTCTTCAACTGGGCGAATCGAGATGCCGTTCGAGATGGTATCGTAACATTCGAACAGAAGCGGAGCTCAAGTACATGACAAGAAAATCAGGGATGTTGGGGTTGGTTCTCGCTGTGGTCGCGATGGTCGTGACGCCAGTCGTAATGGGTCACGGAAACAAGGCCGGGTCTACTTCCGTGACGATCGGTGGCGGGGAAGTCAAGGTCGATTTCACCGGACCGGAGTCCAAGGGTCGGGACGTGCTGGCCATGCTTCCTCCCGGAGGCTATTGGCGGATGGGTGCGGATCGTGCGACAACGCTCACGACGACCGTCGACTTGAAGTTCGGCGATATGGTGGTCCCTAAGGGGAGCTACAAGCTCGTTGCGCATTTCGACGAGAACAAGAAGTGGACGCTCATCGTGGCGGAAGACCTCACTGGCAGCTTCAAGCCGACAAACGTCATCGCTAAGGTTGCAGGCGTTGTCTCCGAGCTCGATACGGCGGTCAACAACATGACGATGAAGCTCGAGGTGAGCGGCCACGGCAACCAAGGCCAGATCATTCTCGATTGGGGAACGGCACGGCTGACGGCTGATTTCTCGACCGCCTAATCAGGTTTTCCATGCAACTTGTCCCCGCACCCGCTCGACGGGTGCGGGGTTTTGTGTTCCTGGTGCTTGCCTTGTGGACGAGCTCGGCCGGCGCCCACGAGCTCTGGCTGATGGCAGGGAAGTATCGTCTCGCTCCCGGCGAGCTCACCCGGGTCTTTATCAATAGCGGCGACCGGTTTCCCGAGAGCCTGTCACTCGTCAGCGAGCTTCGTCTCGAGACGGTGGCGCTTCATGGACCGCTCGAGACTCGACCGATTCATGCGTTTCGCGTGGACGGAAAGTCGTTGAGCTTCGATTTACGAGCGACAGCCACCGGAAGTCACGTGGTCGCTCTCGAGACGCGTCCTCGCCGCGTCCGTCTCAAGGCGAAAGACTTTCAGGACTATCTCGAAGAGAATGGGCTCGAGCGCATCCTCGCTCTTCGTGACGAGTTCGGCGAGAGCGAGGATGCGACCGTCGAGCGCTACTCGAAATGGGCGAAGGCGACGATTGATGTCGATGTCGCCGTAGGCGATTCGGGTTCGGGAGAAAGCGATCTAGATAAGGAGCCGTCATGGTCGAAACCGGTGGGACATACGATCGAGATCGTACCTTCCCGTAACCCGAACCGCGTGCGGCGTGGAGAAGAGCTCGAGGTTCAGTTGTTCTACCAGGGCGAGCCGCTCGCGGATATCCCGATCTTCGGCGGGAAGGCGGGAGGGCCTCGCGGCGAGATCAGAACGAGCACGGATGAAAGCGGCAAGGCGGTCGTGACGATTCCGTCCGACGGGCGTTGGTACTTGAGCGCCATCCATCTCGTGCGGGTGGACGATGATCCGCAGATATTGTGGGAGAGTTTTTGGTGTACCTTGACTTTCGAGATCGCAGAGCAAGGCGAGATGAGCCGCTGACATGAAGAATGTGCCGATCACGCTGCTCGGATTCGGCAATGTCGGCCAGTCGATAGCCCATCTGGTCGAGCAGAACGACGGCTATGCGCATGAAGGCGCCCGAGAGATTACACGCGATGGCGCTGTCGATGCCCTGTCAGGAGGTGTACTCTTCTCTCGACCTCGATCGCTGGGACGCCGCCTACAAGCTCTTGATTCTCGCTCGGGCGATCTGGGACCCGACGCTCATGCTCGCCGATGTCGATACAAAGGACGTCGGTGCGATCGGCAAGAAAGAGCTCGATGATGCCCGCTCGCGCCGCCGCCGTATCTGTCTCATCGCGACGGGCGAGCTCGACGCCGAGGGGTTGCTCCGACTGAAAACCGAGCCCGAGTTATTGGCGCCCGAGAACCCGCTCTACGATCTCGGACCGGGGGAGAAAGGCGCGGTATTCGAGACCGACGTCATGGGCACCATCACGGTGCGCAGCAGCAAAGGCGGCCCGCTCGCGACAGCTGCTTCGGTCATCAAGGACGTACTGAACATTGCTGCGCCTCCCGTGCTGTAGCGCGGCTCGTTTGTGAGGCTGTTCAAGAGAAAGGGGATGTGGGGAGAGGAGGGGATGTGGGGGATAACAGAAAGCCGTTCTTCATCCCCACATCCCCTCCTCTCCCCACCTCTCCTTTCTTTTCCTAACCACCTACGGTTGGTCTCGAACCTTTGGAAGAAGAGCTAGGGCTAGTTCTCGATGGGTAGGTTCCGGAACTTTCAGAACAAGGATGGTTGTTCGGGGCCGTCTGGCTCGGCGACGCTGCGCAATACCGGATAGCGTTCTAAGAGCGACGCGGGTGCGAGGACCTTTCGTTTTTCGATGCGCGCGCGAATTTGAAGTGCATTGACGACGGCTTGGCCACGAAAGTGGTTGTTCGTAATGACGTAGGTCTCGGAGGCGTTCTCGCTGATTTCGGAGATCTTCTCCATCCACGGGTCGAGCTCCTCTTCGCTGTAGAGATAGTCGTAGCGGGCATCGCGCCCGGCATCTTCCCGAAACCAGTCCTGGTAGTTCCTCCCGTGAAGCCGTACGTAGCCGATAGGCCCCGTGACGTGGCTCGAGGGAGCTATGGAGCGGCCGATCCTCGGCTGGTCGATATTGCAGAAGGCTATGGCTTTTTGCGTCAGGAAGTCGAAAAAGTCTCGATCGTTCCAGGACGTGTGGCGGATCTCGACGACGAGGGGATAGCCAAAAAAGTGGTCGAGAACCTTGTTCAGATAGTCGCGGCTCTCGGGATCATACTTGAACGACCACGGGAACTGAAGAAGGAGGCCACCGAGAAGCTCGGCCTCCATGAGCGGGGCGAGTGCCTGTTTGAACGCCCGCTCGTCTCGAGAACCCGCGCTTCGTTCGTGGGTGAAACCTTGAAACAGCTTCAGAGTGAACCGAAAACCGGCCTTGACGGGGGCGCGTCTCGCCCAGGATGCTGTTGTTTTTGGGCTGGGGATGCGGTAGAAGGGACTGTTGATCTCGATAGTGTCGAGATAGCGCGCCAGGTGCACGAGACCGTCCGTACGGGGTGTCTTCGGATAAACGATACCCTCCCAGTCCGGGTAAGACCAGCCAGCGACGCCAACGCGCACCGGCGAGGCGCTCAGCTTGCGGGAAGATTGAGCGTCTGAATCCACTTGTTGGCTTGGTCCCGCGAACGCAGTGCGCGGTAGTCGCGCCAAGCCTCCCGCGCCTCGCGGTTACGCTTGACGTAATCAGCGAACTTGGACCCGTCGTGATCGTCCTGGATTATTTTGTCGAGCTTTTCCTTGAGATCGCCTTCGAGGGACTCCACGAAGGCGTCTTGTTCCTTTAGCGTTTCCTCCATACTGGGTTTGGGGACTTGAATGTAACGCCCGCGTGTATCCGATTCGAGCGCCCAGACTAGCTCGCGGGTCTCTGGGTCGTCGTGGTCTTCGAGGACGTTGAATAAACGGCCCGAGTCCCCATCAAGATAGTAAGTCCGTTCCACGGAGTCATCGCTGAAAGCAACAAATACCGCTTCCAGATCGACCTTCACAGCTTGTTATCCCTCCTGTGCTTTTCGGCGTCCTTCGCCTGGTTTGGATGCGACATCGTGCGAACGTGTGTGATAATGGCGGTCGGCGTGTCGTCAAGAGTTCGTGGTTGGTGAGACGGTTGTGATTCTAGCCGAGTTCGATTCCTTGCGGCAAGCGTGACTTGTTTGAATTGAGGTCGTCCAAGAAAACAAGTATATCAGCTTCTGGTGGTGTCCCATCGGTGGCGCGGCCGCCGTGTCGGTGACGAATCATGCGAAAGACTGAAGGCTGGAACCTAATTCGAAGTTGTTTTATTTGTGCTTCCAGACGGGTTGGCGCCGTTCGCGAAGAGCGAGAACGCCTTCCTTCGCGTCCTCAATGGTCATGAGCTGATTGAGGTAAACGCTTTCCAAGTGCTGAAGCCCTTCCTCGAAAGGGAGATTGACCGCGTCCGAGGTGGCGCGCCGGGCGAGGCGGAGCACCGGAGTTGAAAAACTCTTCAAGAACTGCGTCCACTTTTCGACTTCCGTATCCAGTTGGGCGGGTGCCATGGCCCGCGTGATGAGGCCGATGCCTTCCGCTTCTTTAGCGTCGTAGGTTCGTCCCGTGAGGATCATCTCGTAGGTGCGGCGCAATCCGATGAGCCGTGGGTAGATCATGGGCGCGGCGGTAGGAAACAGACCCGCCTTGAGCTCCGGCTGGCTGAGCTTTGCGCCTTCCGCGGCGAAGCAAAAATCACACACAGCTGCGAGCTCGCATCCCGCGCCGAGCGCCATTCCTTTCACGACGGAGATACTCACCAATTCGAGCTGCGTCAAACGGCGAATGACCTCGTGAAACGTCTCGATCAATTGGGAAACGGTCTCGTCGGTATGCTCGGCGATGTCGAGCCCACTCGAGAACGCCTGGTCGCTGCCGGTGAAGACGACTACTTTGAGGGACTCGTTGAGATCTAGCTCTCCGAGCGTACGGTGGATTTCCTCGAGTGCCGCCAAGTTCAGTGCGTTCGCCGCTTCCGGGCGAGCCAGTGCGATCCGCGCAACGCCGTTATCGACTTGAAGGCGAATATTATTCAGTGTTTTGGGGCTCTCCGGTGCTGCCAGAGCTTCGAGGGATTCGTCCATTAGAAACATGCTAGCACATGGAAATGGCGGTGTCTCTGGCTCCCGTACAAAATTTGTGCTAGAAAAGATGGAGATTCGACGCCACCAACCATCGAAGACCTTGAATGCGAAATGCTGATCCAGTCTACTTAGACTACAACGCGACAACACCCCTCGCGCCAGAAGCGCTCGAGGCGATGTTGCCTTTTCTCCGCGAACACTTCGGCAACCCGTCGAGCATTCACGGGTTCGGACGTTCGGCAAAAGCGGCACTCATCGAATCGACCAGCGCCTTTGCCTGTTTCTTGGGGGCGAGCCCTGAAGAGTTGGTGTTCACCAGCGGGGGAACGGAGGCCGACAATCTCGCGCTTCTCGGTGCTGTGGCCGCGCCCCGAGACGACGGGCGCCGCCACATCGTTACCTCGAATGTGGAGCATCATGCGGTGCTCCAAGTCATCGAGGAACTCGAGCGCCGGGATTGGCCCGTGACTATCGTTGAGGTCGATGAACGAGGCGAGCTGACGCCGGATAGACTCAGAGACGCTCTCCGCCCGGACACACTTCTCGTTTCCATCATGGTGGCTAATAACGAGACCGGGGTCGTGCAACCTGTGGCTGAGCTTGCGACGGTGGCCCACGAAGCGGGCGCGCTTTTTCATACCGATGCCGTACAGGCATGCGGCAAGATTCCGCTCGACGTCCGGGAGCTCGGCGTCGATATGCTCGCGATATCGGGACACAAATTCTATGGCCCCAGGGGCGTCGGAGCCCTTTATGTTCGCGAAGGTACGCCGTTTGAACCGGTATTTCGCGGAGGAGGGCAGGAACGCGGCCGGAGGCCAGGCACGGAGAACGTCGCAGGTATCGTGGGCCTCGCGGAGGCCGCGCGGCAAGTTGACAAGCTTCTGCCGACCGAGTCGAAGCGGCTCGCAAGTTACCGGGACTCGCTGGAGCAAAATGTGCTTTCGTCCGTCATCGACAGCTACGTGAATGGTGAGGGAGCGACGCGGAGGACGCCGAACACGGTAAGTTTTCGTTTCGACGGTTTGGAGGGTGAGGCTCTCGTCCTCGCCCTCAACGAAGCAGGTTTCGCTGTCTCCGCGGGCGCGGCTTGCGACGAAGGTGCTTTCAAGCCCTCCCATGTGCTGGCGGGACTGGGGCTTTCTACCGAGCAGAGTCGAGGCTCGATCCGCGTGAGCTTGGGGCGTTACACTAGAGAGAAGGATATCGAAATTTTTGCGGAGGTCATTCGAGACACCGTGACGGCTTTACGTGGAGGAAATTCGTAACGCGCGCGAACGGCTCGTCGTAGCACTCGGAATGTCAACACCAACGCCGACACCGACACCAACGCCATTAAAACGACAATTTATTTCAGGGCGAGGCTAAGGTGAACTGTTCCAAGTGCGGATTTCAGGGTGTGCCTTCGGGCGACCCTTCCTGTACAAAATGCGGTGTTGTGTTCGAGAAGCTCGGGCGCGAGCCGCGCCCCCGTCCGCAGCCGCAGCACTCCGCGACGCCAGAGCGGTCGTGGGGGTCCATGCTGTTCAATGTCGTTGCCATGTCGGTACTGTTGTCGGGGGCGGTGTATTACGGCTTACAGAACTACGAGCGTTACCTCCCGTCAGAAGGCTTGCCGGAAACGTCGCCGGGCCCCTCGATTGAGCTTCGGTCTGCCGATGAGCCGGGCATCGTTGCCGGGCTTCAAGCGGTCGAAGCCCCCGTCGCTCGCGGTGCTCAGGCGTTGGTCTTGGGTGGTCTGTCTTCTGAGAGCTCCGAGCTTGAGGTTGTCACCGCGCCCGACCCCGAGCCGAGCTCACCGATCCCGCGGCTTCCTGATTTGACACGCCGGAGCGTGACGCCCGCGCTTCTCGAGCGGGCCGTGTCTCTAGCGCGTGAATATCCAGGTGTCGAGTGGCTGCGGGAATATGTTTTGGCCGCGCACTTTCTTCTGGCTGGTCAACAAATTCGCGCCCGCCGATTTCACGAGGCCCTGACTTATGTGGACGGCTCGGAGGAGTGGGGCGCGGAAGCTGGGGATATCGCGACGCTGAGAGCGGTCATCTTCGGCGAGCAAGAAGAATGGGAGGTCGCCAAGAGCTGGGCGGAAACCGCGATAGCCTACGGCCAAACGTCCCAGACTGCTGAAATGTACCACATCATCGGTAAGGCTCATTACTACCAGCAGGAGATCAACAGATCTGTCGAGTCTTTCGAAAAGGCGCTCGACCTCGGCGAGAGTGCGAAGATCCGAGCCTCGCTCAACAAAGCGCTCTCAGAAGCGCGAGCCGGTGGACGCAACAAGACGCAGCGGCTCGCGCATTTCATCGTGAGCTATGACGGGGGTGCTATGGAAAGCACCGGCCGGATGGTCATCGATACGATGGACCGCAGCTATGCGAGCTTGAAAAGCCAGCTCGGCTTCGAGCCGCCCGAGCGTGTGGTCGTGATCCTGTATACGCGGCGTGACTATAACGAGATGGGCGGCCCTGATTGGTCCGCGGGCCTGTTCGATGGAAAAATACGCGTTCCCGTTCGCGGGCTGCAACGGCTCGATGAACAGATCAAGACTACGCTCCACCACGAGCTCGCCCACGCGTTCATTCATGCTCGGGCGGGCAAGAATGCGCCGCGGTGGATTCACGAAGGTATCGCGGAATATGTCGAAGGTGTTCGCACGCAGGATAACGGGGAGCTCTTGGGCCGCATTTTGCGGGAAGGTCAGAGTTTCCAGACTTGCCTGCCCACCGCGCGATGCGATCCGCGCATGTTCTATCCAGCCGCGTCTTCGATGATTGACTACGTGATTCAGCAACGCGGCATGGGAGGTATCCGCGACATCCTGACCGCCCTCGGTGAGGGTGAGGACGTGGATTCCACATTGCGCCGAATTGTCGGCCACGATGTCCAGGGGCTCATCCGTGATTGGGAGCACTTCATCCAGCGCCGTTACGGTTGACCCCACTTGAATGACATCGCACAAATAGTGTTAAATGAGTCAGTAAGGAACCGTGACCAACCAATCCCGCAAAAACACAAAATGATCCGGGTCGCCTGCCCACACAGCCAAACCAAATACCGGTTCGACGAGAGTCGGCTCGGCGGAAAGTCGCGCGCGCAGGCGAAATGCAAGAAGTGCGGGGGGCACGATCGACATCCCAACACCAAGCCCGCCGCGACGGCGCAGAGGCCCAGTATGGAGGCTCCGCGATCGGAAGCGTCCTCAGAGGACACGACCGCGCGAGTCCAGAAACTTCGCTCGGACGAGCCCGTGGGCGAGCAGACCATCACCGGGCCCGCGGCAGTCGGGAAAATGGCGCTTCCCGCGGACAAGAAATACTCGCTGGCAGTGCTGCAGGGAAAGGCGAGCGGCCAGATTTTCTCGATCAGCAAAGTGCGCACCGTCATCGGCCGCGCCGACTGCGATGTGATCCTCGACGACCCCGAATCGTCCCGCCCGTACGCCGCGCTCGAGGTACTAGGCTCGCGTGTCGTCGTCTCCGACCTGAAGAGCACGAATGGCACATTCGTCAACGGCGAACAAATCGACAGCGCCGAGCTCCAGAATCACAGTGAGTTCCGTATTGGTGAGCACGTGCTGATGTTGACCCTGACCGACCGAGAGTAATCAGCTCTCTTCTTCCATCAATTGCGCGAGAGCCGCTTGGGCGGCGTCTAGCTCGGCCCTTTTCTTCGTCGTCCCGGTGGCTTCGCCGAGCTTGCGCGGGCCAACTTTGAGCTCGACCTGGAAGGTCTTGCGGTGCTCGGGTCCGGATTCCGCGGTCACGAGATACTGGGCGGGCTCGAGGCTACGGGCTTGCAGGAATTCCTGAAGAGCCGTCTTGGGGTCTTCCACGACGGCCCGGCACTCGCGGACTTCGTCGAGGAGAGGCGCATATAGGAGCTCGAGAAAACAGCGCGCTGCGTCGACATTGGAGTCTAGATAGATCGCGGCGACGACGGCCTCGAGTGCGTTGGCCGAGAGTGTTTTCTTTTTGCGGCCGCCGGTTTTCTCCTCGCCCTTGCCGAGAAGCAGGAACTGCGGGATTTCCAGCCCGAGCGCCAATCGCGAGAGCGTTGTCGCGCTCACGAGATAGGCCTTAATTTTGGATTTTCGACCTTCCGTGAGGGTCGAAAAGTCCCTATAGATGAAATCGGTTACGAGAAATCCGAGAATAGCGTCTCCGAGAAACTCCATGGACTCGTTGTGGTCGCTGCTTTCAGATTCGTGCGCGAAAGATTTATGCGTCAGAGCTTGCTGTAAGAGCTTGGGACGACGAAATCGATGTCCGAGCCGGCGGTATAGCTCTTCGAGATCTGTCGTGGATAGGATGGTCACAGCGGGTTCACGTTCTGTTGATGTGGACACAAGCGCCTCGACGCGTGATTCTTGTCGGGTCGATAACAGGAATGCTAGTAAAAATACTACTACAATACTTTGAGGAGGACCATCGTCATATCGTCGTGCTGCTCGGCGCCGCCCGCGAACTCGAAAACCTCGTCGACCAGGTTTTTGCGCAGCTCCTCCATCTGGAGGTCGGCGTTCTCCGAAGGATGAGGCGGATCCGCTCTTCGCCAAAGAGCTCGGAGCTCGGGTTCATGGCCTCCGAGATACCATCCGTGAAGAAGAGGAAGACGTCTCCCGCGCACAACTTCACGACATCCTCTTTCAAAATACGCTCGAACTGGGTTCCTCGATCCAACGCAGCCCGAGCCCATCTGGTGCGAGGACATTCAGCTTGGGTTCGGCGCCGTTTGTCGAGACATGAAAGATGGGGTTGTGTCCCGCGCGCGCATAAGTCATTTTGCGTTCGTTCATATCGATGACGGCATAGGCCATGGTGATGAAACTCCGGCTGTCGAGAGTTGTCGCGAGGATCTTGTTGGCTTCGACGAGAAGTTTCCGGGGCGAATGGTAGATCTGGCTGAAGGACAGCGTGAGGCCCTTGAGCTCCGCCATGTAAAGCGCCGCCGACGTACCTTTGCTCGAGACGTCCGCGATCAGGAGTGCGAACCGTCCGTCGCCTAGAGGAATGAAGTCGTAATAGTCTCCGCCCACTTCATTGGCGGGAAGACAGAAGGGCGCGATGGAAAGACCCGGAACGTCGACGAGGTCTTTCGGCAGTAGACTCATCTGGATGGTTCGGGCAATGCGGAGCTCTTCCGCCATACGCTCTTTTTCAGACGATTGCCGCAGTAGATCTTGGATACTCGTCGTCATCAAATTGAACGACTCCGCGAGCTGACCCAGCTGGTCGCGCGATCGAACCTTCACCGGGTAGCTGAAGTCTCCCTGGCGCACGTGCTCCGTGCCCTGGCTGAGCGCGTGGACCGAGCCCGTAATCGAGCGAGCGAGCACGAGGCCAACGAAGATCGCGGCCACCTCTATCACGAGAAAAAGACCCGCGAGAAGCGCCATCGCCGTGAGAAGCACCGCGCCGAGATCAGGGCCATTCGGGCCGAGTTGGAGCGCGCCCGAGGCGATGCTGGAATAGAAGCTATTGAGCGGAAAACCGAACTGCACAAATGCGAGCTCGGTCTCCTCCGTATGGGGGTCGTCGAGGCTTCTCGTCGGCAAGAGCGTCCACCATGGGAACGTCAAAGGTGCAGGTTTGGCCGGAGTCGTGTTCTGACTCTCTCCGTTCGACGAGGCGGGTTGGCGGATGAAGACACTCTCAGCCGTCGCGTCATCGGTGTCGCTCGCGAGTACTTGATCGATATGGAAGCCCCGTTCCTGCGCGGATTTTGCGAGGACGTCGGACAACGTGGTGAGCACGATGATGGTCGCATTCCTGGCCGACTCATGAGGTGTTGAAACGCCGGCCGTGTAGCCGACGCCACCATACTCGATGCCGCCACGATAACTGTCAGCGAACCATTGAGGGAGGTTCGTCCCCACGCTCATTTAAAACCCGACATCATCCGTGGTCACGACACGTTGAATACGTCCGCGGCGATGCTCGAGGTAGACGGCGCCTCAACTGGGCTCGGACTCTCCCATTTCTAGTATGCGCGCATCGAGCACGTTGCGAATGCGTTCATCGGACAGACGGGAGCTTGCTCTTCGACCTCCGCGAAGCTCGAAAATCATCAGGTTTGCGGCATTGCCGCGCGCATCTCCGCGTCGTTGACGGAGCTCACGAGCATGAAAGAGCTGACCTGTCCGAGCGTGAAATAGCCACTGAGCGCAAAGAACGAGAGAATCAAGATCGTGGGGACGAGCCCGATCAGCAGGTACGAAATGATGAGCTTTCTTTGGATACGCCACAGCAGATTACGCGCAAGCCGGAAAGCCCCCAAATCACGAAGCCGAGCGCATAAGCCCAAAGGCCTATCGTCGACAGCGTGGAGAGGGAAGCGGGGATGAGCTCGAGCGCCCCGAGAAAGCGAAGGGCGCACAAAGCGAGCAGAAGCTGTCCGCGTTGCCGGTGAAGGAGAAAATGTTTGAGCCCAAGTCCGCGGGTCGCATCTTTTGTTGTAGGTGCCGTGGGGGGCAACTGGTCGGAAGCCATCAACTTTGCGGGGAATACTTCATTAGGGTGCGACGTTCGCAATATAGCATAGGCGTTCGGCTCGCGCTTGACCCGAGCCGGTGCTCATGGCTATCCTACATTCCTGGTATCTGTCTATGGGGGCGTTACTTAAGTCTGCCGGTGTCGCGATTTGCCTCGCGCTTGCCTTTGGCGAGCTCGCGCGCGCGCAGGAGGAACGTCTCGTTCTCGACGGCGTTATCGTCGCCGAAAACCCAGCGCACTCGATAGCCCTCGTCCGTCGCAGCGGGGCGTCCCGAGCGCAAACGCTGCGGATGGGACAGGAATATTACGGCTATGTCCTGGTTGCCGTGGAAGATGGCTCGGTGTTTCTCGAAAGCATCCGCAGTGCGCTTCGGCTTTACGTGGATGGACGTGCTCCAGCTCTCCCTACCGGGTCGACGGCACGAGGGCCGGGGAAGACACCAGCCGACGAAGACGATAGCTGGGTCGTCCGCGATATCTCGCGCGCTGAAGCCAGCGCTCGCCTCGAAAAGGAGATCCCTGTCATCCTGAGTGAGACCGAGTTCAGCCCTCGCGTCGAGGACGGTGAGATTCTGGGCCTCGAGCTACGTCGCTTGCCAGATGGCACGCTGTTGTCGGAAGCGGGGCTCCTACCCGGCGACCTCCTCCGAAGCATCAACGGAGAGCGTCTGGTCGGGCTCGACGCTCTCTGGGGATTGCTCGCTCGGCTCCGAGACGCGCACGAGATACGCGTTGTCGTGGAGCGGCGCGGCCAGGTGCTCCGGTTCGCCTATTTGTTGACGGACGGAGAGTGAGACTGAAACTGACACGCTGACCGGACCGCCGCGCGGTCCATCTCCCCACCCTTCCAGAACGCCGCGAAGCTCTTCAGGTTTTGTTGCCTCTCTCCCTCATCCGAGCTAAGTCGTCCCAGACGGTACAAGCTGCGAATATAGGGAATCGGCCAATAGGCAAGGGATCCAAGTACTCCGGTGCTCTCGCGGAAGCGCGCCTCAGCGTCCGCGGCGAATCCAGCCTCCTCGAGCACGGTAGCGTGGGCGAAGCGGATGGAAAGGATAGGCTCGGGAGAAAGGAGCCCATGCTCTTCTAAGGCGCTCCTGGCACGCTGAAGCGAGGCGAGATGGCTCTGTGGGTCGAGCTCGGCGCGTATATGCAACGCGTAGGCATTGCTCGTGGGCTTTGCCTCGGCCTCGAGCACCGCGGCGAGCTCGAGCGCTTCGTCGTGCTGACCTTCTCGCGCGCGGGCGAGCGCACGCCAGTAAGTGACCTCGGGCGTCGCGACGGCGCCCTGCAAGGCGGAAAGAGCGCTCTTCGGAGAATGGGTCTCGAGGTGAATGTGTGCTCGAAGGCACTTGGGGATGGCTGCGATTTCGCTGGGCTCGGTGAAGACGCGTGCAGCTTCGGCTAAGGCATCGACAGCGGGTGTGGCCTGTCCCCCCAGTGAGCCATGATGTCGAAAGGTGGATATGGCCCACGAAGCGCCAGAACTTGTCATGGGAAGCCGTGAGTTTCTTGGCGTTCGCCTCAGCTCTCTCGTCATCGCCCTTGAGCAACGCGCGGTTCCAATTCTTGAGCGCGAGCTCGTGGAGAAAGTCGTAATAGTCGAGCGAGGATGGTGGCTTCGGACGCACGCTCGAAGTCTATCCTCCGCGCCCTTCTTGTCCTCCGACACGTTTTGTTGATTGAATAGGTTGGATGAAGCGGCTTCTTTTAGTCTGGAGAACGGTCTATCGAGCCTCGGTCTATTTCCATCGTGACCGATGCTACGATCGTGCGACCGTGATTGCCTATTTCAGCCTGCTGTCGTTCCTTCCTCTAGCGGTGTTGCTCGTGACGCTTGGCGCGCTCGCTCTCGGTACGGACGCCGCCGAGAAAGGCACGGAGCTGTTCTTGCAAAACGTGCTCTACGGCCTCCCGCCTCAAGTCATGATCCAAGTCAAATCAATGCAGCAGCAGATTTGGTCGGGCGTAGGCTAACTCGTTTTCGTCTTCTGGACCGCGAGCAAAGTGTTCTCCAAGATCGAGACCGGCTGGATCAGGTCTTCCGCGTCGACAAGAGGCGTCCCTTCGCGCTGCGCAAAGTGCTCGCCTTCGCGCTGGTCGGGATTCTGAGCGTGCTGCTCGTCGCCTCGGTCGTTGTCGAGGGGCTTCTTTCCACGATCGACAGATTCATTGATACGACGGCGCTCGCGCCTCTCAAGGAGCTGCCGCTATATAAAATGTGGATAGCTTCGTGAGTCGCTACGTTGCGCCCTGGTCGCTCACGGTGCTGGCATTTTTTTTCTGTCTACTGGCTGATCCCGGCGCGCTCAGTCCCGTGGCGGGTGGCGCTCATTGGTGGCTCGGTCGCGGGCTCGCTCTGGACCGCGCTGAAGGTCGGGTTTACTTGTTACATCAGCCATATGGCCAACGACACTCGTACCTATGGGGCGCTCGCGACGGTCGTGGTCTTTCTTCTCTGGATCAACTTGTCCGCTTGCCTGTTGTTGTGGGGCGCTGAGCTCGCCGCGGTCGTCGGCGGCTTTCGTGACGAAAAGTCTTCCTGAGGCTAGCGGGTCTACGAAGGGCGGATCTCAACGGAGATTTCACCGGGAAGTGCCATACCGAGCACCTCGCGCGCTCTCCGCTCTATGACCGATGGGTCCGTTCGTAATGCGTGGATCTCCTGCCCGAGGCGTTCATTCTCTGACTCGATCGCGTGGACCTCGCGTTCGAGCTGTTCGAAATTCTTATTTGCTTCTATGAGGCCCAAGACGCCGCCCTCACCGAAAAAGGCGTTGACTATCGACGCGGCGACGATGAGAAAAGCGGCGAGCCCCAAGGCCTTCTTCTTGACTTGCGACTCCTTCAGGCGCTCGACGCGGTGGTGGTCGCGGTCCTTATTGGTCGGAGGAACCTTCAGCATGGCGGTGTCTCTACATTATAGTGGGGATCGCGACAAAGCGTGCACCGCTCGGCTCCTTTGGGGGCGAGCGGGGGAGGAGAGACCAGTTCATGTCGGATCACATCTTGGCCATAACCACCGTCGGCGACGAGCCCACGGCCGTCCGTTTGGCTCATGCCCTTCTCGAACGGAGACTCGTTGCTTGTGTGAACGTGGTGGCGAGAGTCCGCAGCTTCTATTACTGGAAAGGGGTAATCGAAGAAGCCGACGAGCAGCTATTGTTGATGAAGACGCGTGAGGATTGCTTCGAAGCTCTTCGCACGGCCTTCGACGAGCTTCACCCTTACGACGTGTTCGAGCTCATCGCGCTACCAATCCAAAATGGCTCCGACGCTTATCTCGGCTGGGTCGACGAGAACGTCAGACGTGGCGAAGACGAGGGTGGCTGAAGAATTCTCTCGTGTTGCGGGTTTCCATCGAAAATGGCGGCAAACGTCGTGGGGAAAAACACCCAAATGAGCCGACCATCCGTGTTTGTGAGGGGAAACAAGCATATAGGGAATTTCTTACTCTAGACACGGCGACTTCGAATCTCTAATTCGTTAATTCTTAATTTTGAGGCGGATTAGTGTAATTCATTCTTTAGGAGTCATACGTGCCAGTTACTCGTGGACGGTTGGTAGAATCGTTGCTCGGTCGCCATGAGGGTTGCTCGCCACTTAGGGCAAAGGGCTCGAGCTCTTGACACAGTTCGGGACCAGTGAAGTGGAAAGCCGCCTATTGTTCTTGGGGACGGTCACAGTGCTCGTCCTGGCGTTCGTGCCAGCGGCCGCCTCGAGCTCGCGGCTACCCGAGCTTCTCGAGAGTCACGCTTGCTTCGTCGCTATCGAGCGACGGCTCGAATCGTGGGGCGCCACGGACGAGATCCTGAAAGGGCCGAGCGGACCACTCGGGGGCGACGTGTATCGCATCGCGACGAAAGAGGTCGGCGTCTGGGTTACGCTTCACTTGGCGCGATCTGAGGTGACGGCCAGTCTTTTTCTCACGGATAGAGTGGGCTGCACCCGGCTCGATTTCAGTGCTTCCTGCTCGCCTGCACCCATGCGCACCCCTGCGTCACGCCCCTCGAGCTCCGAACGCGCGTTCACGGATGCCGACTTGGATGCCGACTTGGATGCCCTTCTGGACAGTAGCGTCCCCCTCCTCGTCTTTTTGTGGTAACCGCATTTGCCAATGTCGGCGGATGGCTATCAAGAGATCGAAGCGGCGACCACGGCCCTGGATTTGAGGCTCGCCGCTGTAGTGGACCCTTCCGCGGACCCGGGCTACGTGGCCACGGTTGGTGACGATTTGGGCATCCCCGAGTCCGCCCGACAGCCTTTCGCGTCGGTCGAGCTCTTGTTCCGCGATCTCGCCGTGCATGCGCCGACCATCCTCATCTTTGCAACGGGAAAGTGAGCGCGCCGCTCCCCGGCTATCGGAACAGTGCGGCCTATCGTGAGCACATCGGAAAAGTTCTCGAATCCAGTCGCCGCTGAGCGCGCCGCTTTACCCAAAGTACCTAATGGCCTTATCCTTGCCATAGCCAACAACATTGAGGATACAATTTCGATGCCCATATTCGAGTACCGATGCAAGAAATGTGAGGACGAGTTCGAAGCCCTCGTTCTAGGTCGCGAGAACGTCGAATGTCCGAGCTGCCACGGCAGAAAACTCGAGAAGCTTCTCTCCACGTTTGCCGCGTTCAGCGGCTCGGGGAGCTCTCGAATGGAAGCTCTCTCCGCACCAGGCGCGTGCGGAACCTGTGGGGATCCGCGCGGGCCCGGAGCTTGCTCGACGAACTGAACACCGCGTTACCTATCGCTTCAACTGAGCCGCGATCGCACGGGGCGGGGCGTACCGGCGAGATTCTAGAACTAGCACTCGCACTAACGCGAGGCGCAAAGCGCGAGCATGGCGTCCATGTCGCCGAGCCCCTCGCTCCAATGCTATTCGACGAGAGCGCCGCGCTGGGCTCGAGAGAATCCACGGGGCCTCATGGTCCTTTGCGGCCTCGTCATTGATGTCGGAGCTGCCGGAGCACGCGGATTGCCACAGCTTGGCGATCGAGGAGGCTAGCTCTGCCGCTTCTGGACCAGCAAAGACGTTTGCCATCATCAACTCTGCGCTCGGGTCGACGACTTTGAAGTAGAAGCGCTTGTCGGATTCGCTCTTCTTTGGCACCGCGTTCGCGAGGTAGAAGAGATTCCCATCGGGCAAAAAGGCCGGGAAGTAACTGCCGGCGCCTGGTTCGAGGGACGTCGTGATACGCGCCATCCTTGAGTAACCCACGATGTCACCCGCGTGGTCCTGTGTGAGGTTGACGACGACCACGTCCGTGATCGTCGATGCGTCGAGCCCTCCATGGATGAATGGGGTCAAATAGCTGCCTTTGCTGATGTGGAAGGTCAGCTTGGAGTTGTCATAGGCGAAGTCCGCCTTCCCTGCGGCAAAGCCGAAATCGACAACCGCCTCGCAGCGCGTGGTGCCCTCGGCGGGAAAGGTTTCGACAATGCGAAATACTTGCAGAGAAGAGCTTGATCCCAGCTAGTGTGACGACGGGAATTCCAAGTGAGCCGAAGGCGACTGGGGCAGTGTTGGCGTCCAAGCAGATAAAAGCTGCATAGAAGGGCGAGAATCCAAGGCCAGTCAACATGGCCGCGGCCACGGCGACGGGGGTGCCGAAGCCCGCCGCGCCCTCGATGAAGGCCCCGAACGCAAACCCGATCAGTACAGCCTGCAAACGACGGTCTTCGCTGAGCGCGCCAATCGAGTCTTTGATGATCTCGAATTTGCCCGTGTCAACGTCACTCGATAGAGGATCAGCGAGGCGATCACGATCCAGCCGATGGGGAACAACCCAAACGCGGCGCCATAGACCATCGAGGCGCCGGCTTGGGGGACAGGCATTCCGAAAACGGCTACGGCGAGGACCAGCGCGGCGCCGAGCGCGCTGAGGCCGGCTATCCAGCTGGGCTTTCTCTTGACGCCCAGCATGTAGAACAGGATGACCAGCGGTATGGCAGCCACGAGGGTGGAGTAGACGAGACTTCCTGCAACCGGTACGTAGTTTTGTTCCCACATAGTCGAAACTCGGCAAGACTCTACCACCGCGGGAACGCGTCGACGAACATTTCTCCGAGTGGGACCGATTCGGTTCACCGGGCTGCGCCCTGGGAATAGCTCGAAGTGGCAGGATCCTCGGCTCGGTCTCCAAGCAACTCACGGCGACGAGACTCATGTTGCTTGCCGAACGGGGAGAGTTGTCTCTGGACGACGATTTTCCAGCGTTCCTTGTTTGCTTGGCGTTACTTTGCGGACACACCTCGGCGGCGTTCGCTACTGCGGTTCGTCCTTCGCTAACCGTAGTCCAATATAGTTTCCAAGCACAGGCATGTTTTGCTACTATCGCGCCTCCACAATCGGAGCACCCATAAGGAGGAAGAATCATGTCGTCGATTGCAGAAGTTGCGGAAAAATTCTTCGACGCCTGTGAGACCGGAAAAGGCTGGGAGGGTTGTAAAGACTACTGTCAGCCCGATGCCACGTTCGCCGCGCAAGCAGAACCGCTCACCGACGTGAAAAGCTTGGAGCAGTACGCGGAGTGGATGAAGGGCTTGTGCGCGATCATGCCCGACGGCAAATACGTGGTGAAATCGATGGCCACCGACGAGGCGCGCAACAACGTGTGCGCATTCGGCGTTCTCACCGCCACCCACACCGAAGAGGGCGGCCCGGTTGCACCCACGGGCAAGCGCACCAGCGCGGACTACGTCTACGTGATGGATTTTGACGGCGACAAGATCGAGCACATGACCAAGATATGGAATGCCGGATGGACGTTGAAGGAGCTCGGCTGGGCCTAGTCTTAGAGCTCGTGCAGCAAAACTTTCGCCTCCCCGAGGTCGGGGGTGTCGAACCCTTTGGTGAACCAGCTGCAAGTCTCGCTGAGCATCTTTTTTGCTTCGGCGCGCTTGCCATGCTGTTGCCAAAGGCGCGCGAGACTCACCGTCGAACGGAGCTCGAGCGTGCGGGAGTTCTGGCCACGGGCTACGTCGACGGCCCTTTGGAGGCGCGCGTCGTCCCCGCGCGCACGGAGCCACAGCTCTCAAAAGTACGCGTCGAGAAGCGCCTCGACCGCCCGGCGCCCTTCGCCGGCGGCTCCGACCCAGCTCTGGTGTCCATTGAGCTCCGAGTGGCCGATCGCGATCCGTCCGATCGGTTCGCGAATGATGTCGGGCGGTGCAGGGTTGTCGTTCATGCCGAAGCGAAACCCCGGACCCGGTGCGACATAGGCGTGGCCCCAGCGGTTGAGAATGATCCCCGCGATATCGGTTGCGGGATCGAATCCCGCTTCACCGAACATTACCGTCATTTGCTCGCGCACCTGCCGCTCGTAGTCCGCAAACGAAGTGGACAACATCTCCGCACGTCCGACGATGCCTTGCTGCTTCATCGGGATACCGGGCTTTACAAACGGCACATAGAACGTCAACACGATCGGCTTGTCGGGATGCAGTGGCTCTGTTTTGCCAGGAATGATCATCGGACGGCGAATGTTGCACGTAAATCCGAATCCGCCTGACCAGATGGTCGCCGACACGCCCAGGCGCGCTAGGAATCGCCAGTTCCGAAGCGCAACATTCACGACCAGCTGCGGGGCGTGGGTAAATTCGTCGTACGCATCGTGATGGCTTTGCGGCAGATCCCGGATCACGTGCCGATTGACCCAACCTCCCGAAGCCATCACCACCGACTTCGCGCGAAGCCGGTACAACTCACCGTCACGCGAATACGTGACGGCGACACCGTCCCCTCCGGCATGCTCGACGCGTACGGCCGTCGAGCGCAGTCTGATGCGTACGGAATTGCTTTCTCGGTCCAGCTCGTCGAAGGCAACGTTTCCGAACAGGGTCTGCGAAAACGTGTCACCCGTTATAGCATTCGGGACGAGCTTCTTGACGAAGTAACGCGCAATCGCAGTATTCCCTCCCGGAAACGAGATGAGCGGATCCGAATCCGCGGCGTAGCTCGCAGGCTTGGTAAAACCCGGCAAGGCGAACACGCGCCCCCAATATGCGCTCACGGAGTCACAGCCAAGCCCGACGATGCTGGCCATGATCGGGTCGAAGTATGCGCTGACATCCTGCGGTACTTTCAAAACGTCCGTGTAGTAGGACTCGAGCGTCATCGAATCGAGCCAGGCATCTGTCCTTTTTTCAGGAGGCGTTTCCGTTTCCCACAGTCGGCGGAACGCCGATTGAACCTCGTCTCTCCAGGGCGTCGAGCGCAAGCCTGTTTTCCAGACGTCCTTCACCCAGGGATTGTCTGCACCACGAAAAAAATGACCCACATCGAAGGAGTGCCAGACTGCGTAGTCGTAGTTATCGAACGGGATACGCATGCCCTCGGCGGCACCCTCGGGCTCCCTGAACTCGAAATCGCGGGGGATGTTCAGCGCCGTGAAGTAGTCATCCGGCTCACCGGTCTCTCGCTGGACGGCAAAATCGTTGGAGCCTTGCGGTCCCATGAGGTGAACCCCCTCGACCTCGAACTCGTTTCGTTTTGCCTCGCCACCGAAAATCGGATGGTTGTCGAGAAGGATCGTTTTGCCGCGCGGGTAGAGACGGCGAAAGTGATGCGCAGCCGACAGTCCAGAGAACCCCGCACCGATCACGGCGAGGTCGTAGACCTCTCCGGTGTCAATCGCATCCAGTGTGGGACGCTCGAAAGTACCAGCACGTATCTCGTGCGCGACCCCAACGAGCTCCGGCGTATTGCCATGAGACGGCGCGTAGTCGCCGATGCCGCCCGGGCCATACCAATCGACATCGAGCTTGAAACCATAATCCGGTTGTTGTTCCGGTAGGCTGCCCCCGACGATAGCGCCGCCCATGGCCAGGGCCGACCCCTGGATGAAATCACGCCGCGTGATGGGCCGATCCAGGCCGAGCTCCCTGTCGTGTTTGCCGGTCACTCGCCTGATTCTATGACGGTTGAAAACTGCTCCGCAAATCCTGAAAAGAGCACAATCTCGAACCCGTAAAACCGACCGGCGGCCCGCGTCCAATCACGTACGAAACCTCGTCGTCGGACTTCGCTACTGCGGCTCGTCGTCCGCTGACGTCGTCGTGATCCTCTCCACAAGCTCGAGATTCACTCGGTCCGACGAGGCCTCCCACATACGGCGCGCGAGGCCCTCGAGCTGGCTGCGGTCGGGGCGGGTGATGGTCACGCCAGCCACCACCAGCTCCTCCAATGCAGATTCCTCCGCGCGACGATAGCTTTCGCGTTCCGCGGCCACGGCCCTTCTTGCCGCGAGGCGAATCGCCGCCTGATCTTTGGACGAGAGCGATGCGAAGACCCGCTCGCTCATGACCAAAGGCGCGACGAGGTACATCCAGCCGATCTCGGCCCAGTGTGGCGCCACCTCGTAGAAGCGTTTCGAAACATAGTTGGAGCGTGCCGCCTCGGCGCCGTCGATGACCCCTTGCTCCAGTGCGGTATAGACCTCGCCGTAGGCCATGGGCAACGGGCTGGCTCCGAAGGCTTCGAACGCCCGGAGGTGCAGAGGATTTTCCATCGTGCGAATCTTGAGGCCGGTCAGGTCGTGGAGCTCGTCGACTCGGCGGTCTCTCGTCATGAGATGTCGCAAGCCCGCATCGAAGTAACCGAGCAGGCGAAGCCCCTTCGCGCGCAGCGGTTCACCGAAGCTCTCTCCGATGGGACCGTCCAGAACGCGGTACATGTGCTCGCGGTCGCGAAACAGATAGGGAAGGTCGAAGACGAGGAGCTCCGGAGCGAACGTCGCCAGGGGCGCGTTGGACGGGCAGGCGAGCTCGACCGCGCCGAGGATCGTGAGCTCGATGACCTCGCGCTCGCTTCCGAGAGCGCTATTGGGGTAGACGTTGACGACGATGCGCCCGTTGGTTGCCCTCGCGAGCTCTTCGCCGAAGACTTCGAGACCCCGCACGGTCGGCTCGTTCGGCGCGCTGGAGGAGCTTGCCTTCAGGACGAGGACCGCATCCCGCTCGGACCCGCAGCCCGCTCCCGCGAAGCAGACCGCGACCAAGAGGGCATGAGCACGACGCGTCATAGGAGCCCGAACCAGCGGGGAAGTATGATGACCGTCTCCGGGAAGAGCGTGATCAACACTTGGACGGCTATCATCGCGGCAACGGGCCGAACCGTCCAGCCGGCGATGTCACTCACGCTCTGACCCGCGATCGAGCAAGCGACAAAAAGCGTCGCTCCGTAAGGCGGCGTCACCATGCCGATACACAGATTGACGGCGGCCAACACTCCGAAGTGCACCGGATCGACGCCGAACTGGATCGCGAGTGGGAACAGTATAGGCATGATCACGATGATCGCGGAGATGCTCTCCATAAACGTCCCGACCACGATCAGGACGACGTTCGCCGCCAGGAGAAACGAGAGCTGGTTAACCGTCGAGGAGGACAACGCCTCTCCCAGCCGATCGGGCACACGCCCCACAGCGATGATCCACGCCAGCAAAAAGGCGGTGGTGGCGACGAACATCACCACCGAAGAGCGCAACGCCGCGGTGACCAGCAGTCGCTCGAGGTCTTTCAGTTTCAGCTCGCGATAGACGACAAACCCGACGACTAGGCCGTAGGCGACGGCGATCCCTGCGGCCTCCGTGGCGGTGAATAGGCCGGCGAGGATGCCCCCGAGAACGAGCACCGGCATGCCGATAGCGGGAAGCGCCTGCCAGAGCGCGCTCGCCAAGGAAGTCTCCTCGAGGACGTCCGTTCGCGGCTCTCGCTCGTACCGCCGCGCTTGTTTTAAGCTCGACGCGATGAGGGCGCCGGCGATGAGAACGCCCGGCAGTATCCCGCCAATGAAAAGCGCGGCGATGGACGTCTCTGTGACGTAGCCCATTACAATCATGATGATGCTCGGCGGGATGATGGTGCCGATCGCCCCGCCGGCGGCTTGAAGCGCCGTCGCGAAACCGATGGGATAGCCGCGCTCTCTCATGGCCGGGATCATCATGGAGCCAACGGCTGCGGTGCTGGCGCTGGAACTTCCCGAGATCCCGGCGAAGAACATGGACGACGTAATGGAGACGACGGGGAGCCCGCCCCGGAGGCGCCCCACGATCGCGATGGCCCGACTCGAGATCCCGCAAGCATTCATCAGCTCGCCCGCGAGAATGAACAATGGCACTGCCATCAGCGCCCAGGAGTCCAGAGCCGCGAAGGCTCTCTGCGCGATGACCTCGAGGGGTATCTGCCCGTTCACGAGCAAGGCGGCAGCGCCGCTCAGACCGATGCCGAAGGCGACCGGCACGCTCAGAGCAAGCAGGAGGACGAGGCTGAGGAAAAGGGCGACAATCATCGAAGCGTTGCTCCCGCCGCGGGGCTTTCGCGCCGCCGCCCTTCGACGAAGAGCGAAGCCGCGACCGTCGTGATCAAGAGCCCGCTCGTCGGGACGGCGAGATAGGGCCAAATCATCGAGATGCCGAGGGCCGGGGAGACTTGGAGAGCCGCGATCGGAAGCATTCGGACTCCGAAGACGGTGAGCAGCAAGCCGAAGAGTCCGACGAGAAGATGATTCAGTGATCGAACCAGCCGCTTTGCCGCGGGCGGGAGCCGTGGCGTCAAGTAGTCGACGGCGAGGTGCAGGCCTTTCCGAAGGCAGATGGGCGACGCCAGCAGAACGAGCCACACCTGCAGATACCGCGCGAGCTCCTCCGTCCAGCTCGGCGGCTTGTCGAGCACGTATCGGGCAACCACCTGGTAGACGACGAGTGCCGCGATGGTCGCCAAGAGGGCTGCTACGATCTTCTCGAGCTTTTCGAAGAGGGGAGTCACCTCAGAGGGACCCCGGCTTCAGGGTCTCGAGGAAGATTTCCCTGCCGGTGCGTGAGGACTCGTAGATCGCAGAGACGATGGCGAGGGAGACCCTTGCGTCTTCTCCGGTGAGCATAGGGTCGCGATCTTCACGAACGGCGTCGGTCATGTCCTGAAGTTGAACGCGATGACGCGTCTGTGGGTACGCCCAGGGATCGTCGATGTCGGTGAGAGGCGAGGGTGGATCGACTTCTTCCTGGGGGTAGTCCTTCACGTCCCAGAGAAGAAACTTGTCGTACTGCGCGTTCGCCACGACGCTCCCGTTCTCGCCGTGAATCTCGAGCCGCGATTTGAGGGCCGGGCTTACCGAAGTTGTACTCTCGATGATGCCCATCGCGCCGTTGTCGAAGCTCACGAGCGCCGCCGCGGTGTCCTCGACTTCGATCTTGTGCCGCTTCGTCGCGACTCGACCCGTGACCGATTTCACCGGCCCCACGATCCATTGGAGTAGGTCGACGATATGGATCGACTGCGTCATCAGACACCCGCCCCCCTCGAGCTTCTGTGTCCCTCTCCACGCCGCGGACGCGTAGTACGCAGCCGTCCGTGAGGATTTGTCGATGGCGTCGGCGAGATGGATCTTGCCCAAAGCACCCGAGGCAACGAGCTTCGTCAGCTTGGCCCCGACCAAGCCGAAACGCATCTGGAAAATAACTCCCAGCTTCGTGCGGTTTTCCCGGCAGACCTGGATCATCTCGTCGGCCTTCGCCAAGGTGGTCTCGAGTGGCTTCTCGACGAGAACGTGCTTTCCTGCCTCCGAGGCCGCGACCACGATCTCTCTGTGGGAACCGGTGGGCGTTAGCACGCCGACGACCTCGACTGCGTCGTTGTCTAGAAGGTCTCGATAGTCCGTGGCTCGCTGTTCCACACCGTACTCATCGGCAAAGCGTCTGACGTTCTCTTCGTTTCGCGAGCAGACGGCGACGAGCTTCGCCCCGTCGACGAACGAGAGCTCCCTGGCGTGGAAGCCTCCCGCCATTCCCGTACCTACCAGGCCAAAGCCAACGATTCCGTTTTTCAAATCGCTCCTCCGTATTCGGGATGATGAAGTTCGGCTCCGACGACCCGTCGGGACGCTCGGTCCTCCATCGGAAACACGCGACGCGGTACCGACGCATGCGATGGTCGTTCGCGGCACATCGTATCACCGTCTTCGTTCCCATTGTTGGGTTGCCGAGGATCAAGTACGCGGCCGTGCGTGAGGACTTGTCGATTTCGTATGGATCTTGGGCCACATCGACGAACAGCCAACCCGAACTCGAGCGCATCACGTGCGCTCGAACGGCTCAACCAAACGGGAGCGCGCTTTGTTCTCCGCGACCGATCGGCCGGCGTTCACACAATGATGTTCCTGTCCGTTATCCTTCGGAGAGCCGACGGAATGATCCAAGCGGGCGACAGTTGCCGCGAGCCGAGACAGGCGCTATATTGCTTCCCACAACGAATGCGGGCGCGGCTCATTTTCCACATGCCCGACCTCGGGCTAAAGAATCGGCACCCTGGACCGTCCTCAGTGGTAGAGCCGTACCGTGTTCCGAAGGAGGTATCCGTGCGAACCATCTTCATTCTTGCCGTCGCGATCCCTGTTCTTCTCTCCGCATGCGGCAGCGGAGATCCGGAAGCACAGACCCTGGGCGCTTTTTTCAGTGCCGTCCAAGAAGGTGACCAGGCGGGTGTCCAGCTAGTCTCGCTAGCAACGTTCGACGGTACTGTGGAGTCATGGGAAATCGTTGAGCGAGGGACCGAGTCGGAAGGACCATTCCAGCTCGCGGAGCTAAAGGAGGAGCTCGACAACACGCGAAATGAAGTCCGCGTTCAGCGAGAACAAAACGCGCGCTTCCGCAGCGACAACAGCGACACCTACGATGCCTATACCCGCGCATACGCTGAGGATCCGTCGGCGCCTTTCCAGGGAGAGCTCGCGACGTTCCACGAACAGTTCCAGGAGAGGCAAGGGTTGGTGGCTCAACTCGAAGTCAACGCCGAACAACTGTCTATTGACGTCAAGACGCTCACGGACGCTGCGACGCTCTCGGTGCGCACGCCGGTTGTCGAGGGCTTCGAGGGCCAGATCAAAGTGAAACCGTTACGGGTCAGAATCAACGAAGGCTCGGAAAACAAAACCTACACCGTCGTTCTCCACCGTTACGAGCTCACGGACACCAGACTGAATCGGACTCCTACCCCTCAGTGGATCGTCGCAGAAATCCGACCGGGCAGCTGAACGCATAGACGCTTCTATCGACGACCCGCCGCGGTTATACGGTAGAACTTCCGTCGGGGGTCGGCGTCGTGCTGGGGTGCGGCGACCTCAGCGAGGAGTCGAGCCCGCGCCATCTCTTTGAGCGAACGGTAGAGGGTGCCGGGGCCGAGCCGCATCGTGCCTTCTGTGGCCGCTC